>Ga0078972_1000641_pt1 | contig 143204 bp, 72 predicted proteins | sample YelNatPaOPGAMG01_FD_67568 | JGI IMG/M metagenome (GOLD analysis project Ga0078972, IMG submission 67568) | Hot spring thermophilic microbial communities from Obsidian Pool, Yellowstone National Park, USA - OP-RAMG-01 (SPADES assembly) (version 2) | ecosystem: Environmental > Aquatic > Thermal... | reverse complement strand
GGTAACCGTCCTTCGGCCACTGCGGACGCAGCCCAGCTTTCAGCTCGAACGTGCGCCATGCGTTGACCTTCTGCCGAATGGCCGGCACACACGGTGCCGTGGCCACCCGCGCCTCCAACAGGCCAAGCTGGGCAACGTCACTGTTGCGTTTCTTGGGCATGGCGCGGAGCCGCAGGCGGACCTCTATGCACCCAAACCACCGGGTTTGGCCCACCAATTACCACTTGACGCTGCCATGGCAACTTGAGATAGCAATTGCTGCGGACCAGTCTCACACCGAGCGTGCGAGCCATCAAGTTCAAGTTCAAGTTCAACGAGCGCAAAGCGGTTCAAGCCGCTGCTCGCCTCATTCACCTGAGCGGGGGCGAAATGAACTACCTCGCGCTGATGAAGCTGCTTTATCTGGCCGACCGCGAAGCGCTGTTGCGATTCGGCAGGCCCATCACGGGTGACCGCGTGGTGGCGATGAAACACGGCCCGGTCCTGAGCCGCGTCTATGACCTTGTTTCGCGGCAAAAGCGGCGAGCCCCACAGAGCGAGTGGCACAAGTTTATCCCGCGGCCCCAACCTTACGTGTTCACCGTGGCATTCAGCGGCCCGCTTGACACCAGCGAATTGTCCGAAGCCGAGCTGGCCCTCATCGATGAAATCTACGCGCGCTTCCGGGGCTGGAACGAATGGGACTTGGTGGCCTACACACAAGCTTCCCGAGTGGACCGATCCAGGCCAAACGTCCAAACCGATTCCGTTCGAGGCTATCCTGCGCGCGGGCAACAAGAGCACCGACGAAATCGAGGCCATCCGACGCGAGGCGGAGGCAGACGCATTTATGGACCGAGCACTGGCTGCCGACTGACTGCGGCTGCCAGTGAGGCGGGGCGACACATTCCTGGGCGGGCGCGAAGCTCACGGACAACACCACCTCTGGCGCATCATCAACCAGCCCAGCCATCACAACAACGTTGCGCTGATCGTCAACGTCAGCACCTTGTGCCCAGGGGCCGAAACCACATGCATTCTGGCCCCAGGCGAACAGCCATTCATCAAGCACCCCAGCTACGTCCGCTACTCGGGAGCCCGAGAGGTCACCGTGGCCCAGTTGACCGCTGCCCTGAAGAAAGGCCTGCTGAAACCGCATCAACCTGCTAGCACAGCCCTACTGGAAAAGATTCGCGCAGGAGCAAGGGTATCTCCGCATCTGCCCGCAAAACTGCGAGCTTTGCTCTGAGCCTTCATCGAGCTTCCCAGAGGCTCATTTCCCGTTCACCCGCATCGTCTCGGTACTCTCGTCGGCCGGTATGGCCTGCAGCTTGCATCGCCAGAAACGGGCCATCAGCCCGGCTGCGGAATCGTCTCAAACGCCAGCCGCACCGGTTGCGCCACTTTCCCCGGCTAGTTCAGCCGCTCAAAGCCGATGACATGGCCGCGCCGGTCTTTGATGAGGACCACTTCCTCGCCGGTCTCTTCACAGACGTATTCTGCTCGGGGCTGACCAAACCAGACCGTCAGCGTCCGCCCGTCCGGATCGTAACACACATTCACTTCGGCCACGCCTTTAAGCCTTCCTTAATTGCGTCGGTCGAATATGCCCTGATCAAGAAGACCACCGCGCCCAGATCGCCGTTCACCTCACCCGCACGTTGACCGTCTTGGTGGTGTCGTTCCCCAAGATGTCAATCACCTTCACCAGCACGCGGTATCAGACTGGCACAGCCAACGGTCTGGGCGGCTTCGGGCAGCTCCTCTGGCGCGGCATGGCGGGCTTGGTCAGCGCAGCGCAACCTCACGCGGTCACGGCGTAATCCACACTGCGCGGGTTCTCCACACGCTGCGAGGCGTTGAGCACTTCTAACCCCACCACGTTCCCGTCCTTGTCATAGTCCAGGATGATGCCGGGCTTGTCCTCGTCGCTCTCTTCCACGGGCGCGTCCCGGAACAAAATCCGCAGCACGTCCACTTCAGGATCGTAGATCACCTTCATGTTTTCCAGCACTTGTTGATCTTGCTTGTTCGGTAAACCGTCACAACCTTTGCCGTCTTTTCGTTCACCATTGCCCGGATCAGATACAACCTCCGGTTAATCTCCACTTTTGATTGATAACATACCACATCGCCGTGTTCAGGCACTTTCTGCGCTGGCGCCTTCAGCACCGATTCTACCACGGCCAATGGAATTCCCCGCCGCTGCATTTCCTGCCGGACATGGTTGGTCAGCTCCAGCTTCACCTCACCCTTACCTTGACCGTCTTGGTAGTGTCGTTGCCCAAGATGTCGGTCACCTTCACCACCACGGTGTAGTCGCCCGGCTCGGCATAGACGTGGCTGGTCTCCAGCTCCAGATTCGGGTTCTTGCGCGTGCGATACGCTTGCCACTGGTTGTGGAACGTGTCGCCCTGGTTGGCCCAGTCCACCGCCCAGTAATCAATCCACTGACTCCAGTGTTTGACCGCCCGGCGCGCCTCCTCCGGCACGTCATCGGGCGGGATCACAAAATCCTTCAGCCGCAGTGTCACGGTGCGCCCGCGGGTTTTGACCTCGACGCCCAAGGCTGCCAACTCGAAGAACCGCACGTCGCCCTGTTCGACCGCCCGCTTGTCCATCACGTCGCGTGGAATGCGCAAAAAACGCATTTGGATGTTGGCCGCCGCAGCTTGTTGTTTGGCCACCTCGTTCAACTCGAACGCAAAATCCCAGCCCAACACATCTACGCCGTTGGTTTGGGGCGCGTCTTTGCCCGTGCCAACGGCCTTCCGGAACTCAGCAGCAATATTGGTCACATCGCCCACACTCACCGGTGCGTCCACCGCACCCACATGCACCAGCCGCCCAGCCTTGACCCCGTGCAGCCAGGTGTAACCGCTGATCGGTTTGGCCTGATACAACTTCAGGATGAAGTCGATGTAGGCCCGCTGCCGAGCTGCGGCCTCTTCCTTACCCTTGCCATCGCCAAACTCGGCCCCAGCCCACACCTGCCGTTCGTATTTGCCGAGGTTTTGGACCACAAACGGGCGCACACCGGGAATGGCCAACAGACGCTTGCGCGTGGTGTGAATGGCAAACCGCGACAAATCACACGCAATCCAGCGCCGGCCCAGCTTCTCGGCCACCGCCGCCGTCGTGCCGCTGCCCACAAAACAGTCCAACACCAAATCGCCCGGATTCGACGACGCCTTGATGATCCGCTCCAGCAACGCCTCGGGCTTTTGGGTGGGGTAACCGGCGCGCTCGGTGGCCTGAGCCGAAACTGGTGGAATGTCTGTCCACAAGTCGGGCACCGCAGCGCCTTCAACATCCTCGGGAAACAGCTTCAATCGAGGAGTGCCGTCCTGCTTCTTTGGCCAGTAAATCATGCCAGCCTTGTCCAGAGCCTCCAAGCACTCTTGAACTGACGCTGCCTTTATGCCGAGTTTGCTCAGCAATCGCCCGGGCAATGCCCAGTGTCGTCCGACTTTTGTGGGATTGATTCCCCTCCACGGTTTTCCGCTGTCGCCATGGCGAATACCCGCGCCGGTGAGCGAAATGGGTTGGAACCGCCGCCCGCTCATCGGATCAACCTGGGTGAAATGTTTTGCCAGGTACTCCGGATCGTTCGGGATCCTTAGATCCGTCCAAGTTGGCTTTTCCGACTTGCCATAGAAGAGAATCGAGTCATGAACCGGCCCAAACTTGTCAGACGCGCCATGCGCATGGGTGCGTTTCCAAATGATCTCGTTGAGGCCGTTGGCAGGTCCGAACACCTCGTCCAAAACGCACTTCACGTAATGGACGACGTGCCAGTCCAAATGGACGTAGAGGCTGCCGGTTTCGTGGAGCAGTTCGTGGAGCAGGACGGCGGTTTCGTAGAACCACTGGAGGTAGGAATCCAGGCCGCGGCCCCAGGTGTCGCGGTAGGCCTTGTGCTCGATGATGCTCGGTTCCTTGGTGAAGCTGAACGAGTCGTCCTCGGGCGTCTCAGGGTGGTCCGGCACCGTGGCGGTGAACGAAAAGTCCGCCCCAGTATCGAACGGCGGGTCGATGTAAATAAGATTCACCTTACCCGCAAACTCGGGCAGCAAACTGGGCAGCACGTATTTCTTGTCGCCCCAAATCAGCCGGTTGCGCCATTCCTTGGCGCTATATTCGCCGCCCGCCTCGCGCAACAGCAACAACTGCCGTTCCTGGGCTGATTCATTGACGGTCTCCACCGTTTGAAACGGCAAAGCCACCCGCAACGGCCCCACCCGCCGACCCTGCGCATCATACTTACCGGCCCAGATCAGCTCGGTGCGCGTGGGACTTACCGATACGTTCTGCGGTTTAGCCTCAGCCATCGTTATAGTTTTGACCTATCCAACCCGAGCGCCAACAACCGCCCGCCAACGCGCCGCCACCCGAGCACCAGTGACAACTGAACTGCCCAGCAGTGTAATCACGCTTTCGCCCAGCCGCCCGCACCGCTGCCGGCCAAACGGCCGTCGGCCCAGCCCTTGGATGGACCCCGACCCACGGCGCGCTGGCTCTTCGTGCAATCGAACCACCATTTCTGTGTTCTGTTTATGCCCTTTCCCACGCCGGCGCAACGCCATTTGCACCCACCCAACCGCACCCTGCCTCTGCAGGCCGGCCGACGGCCACCCGTAGCCGCCGGCGTAAGCCGGCGGAAATCATTCCCCAGCTCCGCCGCCTGACGGCGGCGGCTACGATTGCCCGCCCCTTGGTAGCCGCCGGCGTGAGCCGGCGGAAGAACGCGTAGCCGCCGGCGTGAGCCGGCGGATTGCTCCGCCCGATCCACCGGGTCCGCCGCCTTACGGCGGCGGCTACGATTGGCCCTTGGTAGCCGCCGACGTGAGTCGGCGGAAGAATGTGTAGCCGCCGGCGTAAGCCGGCGGAAATCATTCGCCTGGTCCGCCGCCTGACGGCGGCGGCTACGATTGCGCCCTGGTAGCCGCCGACGTGAGTCGGCGGGCAAGTCCGCCCTGGGCCCATGACCCACCGCGTTACCGCGCTGGCTACGATCCGGACCTGGTCCGCCGCCGGACCGCGGCGGCTACACTTATTCCGCCGCCTCACGCCGGCGGCGACCCGAGGGCGGGCAGGTTCAAAGATTGCTGGTGCGCTGCGGGGTGGTGTTCTTACATTGGTGGCCGATGCCAGACGCTTACGGGCAACTGTTGGACCTGACCATCCGCCATCTTGAACAGCTCCAGGCGCGGGGCGTGCGGTATGTGCCGGTTTGCAGCTCGACCCTGGCTGCGCTGCATCAGCCCCCCAAGCTCGGCCCAACCCAGATGCCGACCGGGGGTGACCCGCGGCAGTTCCGAGCTCAGCGCACCGCCACTGCGGTAACGGGCTTCCTGAATCAGGCCGGAGGCCAGGCTCAACTTGGCTCCGAGCCATCACTACCTGCAATAGCACCTGGCCGGCAGGCTCAGCCGCCAGCCGCACCGACCAAAGCCGAGGCCATGGCGGCCTTGCGAGCGCAGGTTTGCGCCTGTGTCAAATGCCCGCATTTGGCTGCAACGCGTCGGAACGTGGTCTTTGGCGTGGGCGATATCAACGCCCGGTTGATGTTTGTAGGCGAGGCGCCTGGAGTGGAAGAAGACCAACAGGGCGAACCGTTTGTTGGTCCGGCTGGCCAGTTGTTGACCAAGATCATCCAGGCCATGGGTTTGACGCGGGACAGAGTCTATATTGCCAATGTGCTGAAGTGCCGACCGGACACGCCCAATCAAGCTTATGGCAACCGGCCACCCACTGCCGAGGAGATGCGCACCTGCCTGCCGTATTTGCTGGAGCAGATTCAGCTCGTGAACCCGGAGGTGATTGTGGCGCTTGGCGCTACCGCTGTCCGAGGGTTATTGGGTGAGGTGAGCAGCATCAGCCGACTGCGGGGTCAATGGTGCCAGTTTCATGGTTGGCCGGTGATGCCCACTTTTCATCCGTCGTACCTGTTGCGAGCCGAAGCGGCCAGCATCCAACGCAAACGCCAGGTCTGGGAAGATATGCTCCAGGTGATGGAGCGGCTGGGCCTGCCGATCAGCGCCAAACAGCGGAATTATTTCCTGAGCGCGAGCACAGCCGCTGTGGCGTCTTAGCGGCCCAACCGGGTTGAGGCGAGAGGCGTTGGCAGCCATGTCGGCCCCTTGGCTCTGTGGGTTGGGTAAGAGCAGTTCGGTTACGCAGTGAGCCGGAGCGGTTGAAGGTTGCTCAGTCGAGGCAGTTGGGCTGCAGGTCCACATACAGCTCATGTGGGAGATCGTCAAAGAGTTCCTGCAATTTTTGGTGCAGGAAAAGAAATGGTGGCTGGTGCCGCTGGTGGTGCTGTTGCTGGTGCTCGGGGCATTTCTGGTGTTGAGCGCCTCATCGCCTTTGGCGCCGTTGCTTTACCCGTTGTTCTAGCCGGCAGCGCAGCCGCGTCGCACTGAGCCTGCATCGGGGTCTGAATGATGAACGACCGACGAAAAAACTGGCCAGTCCACTTGAACTGTCGCCGTGAGCACCGATGTTCTGGCGCTGGGCGGCGCTCGATGAAGCGGCTGGGTTGGTATGGATGGGTCTGGGGCAGCCTGGTAGGAGCTAGTTTGGCTGGCGCCTGGCAGGACGCTGTGCCGGACCCGCGGCTGCTAGCTGAGACCGAACCGGTGGGGCGCCGCGGGCCGAATCGGATTGTGGTGCCGGTGCATCAGGTGCTCACCCCAGCAGGTCGGCAGGTTGAGCTGGCTCGGATGCGGCCTCAGGCGGTTGCCTTCAGCCCGGATGGTCGGTTGCTGGTCACCTCGGGCAAGACCAGCGAATTAGTGGTGTTGGACCCGGACACCGGCCAAGTGCGGCAACGGGTGCCGTTACCCTCGGATGCGCTCCATGAACCGGCGGCTGAGATTGTGTCGTCTCATTGGCAGCAGCCGGATCGGGAAGGGCAGTTGAGCTTTACTGGCCTGGTGTTTTCGCCCGATGGTCGGCGGATTTACCTGGCCAATGTCAATGGCAGCATCAAGGTGTTCGCAGTGGACGCCCAAGGTAAGGTAAACGGGTTGTTTTCCATCCCGTTGCCTCCGGCCTATGCGCCGGGCCGCACCAACGAAATCCCGTCCGGGTTAGCCCTCTCGCCTGATGGCCGCCGCCTGTATGTAGTGTTGAACCTGAGCAATCAGTTGGGTGAATGGGATGCGCAGACTGGCCGGTTGCTGCGCCGGTTCCCTGTGGGCGTGGCCCCTTACGATGTGGTTTTGGTTGGCCCAAAAGCTTACGTCAGTAACTTGGGTGGGCGCCGGCCCGAGCCTGATTCTGTGACCGGCCCGGCTGGCCGGGGCACGCGGGTGCGGGTGGATCCAGTCCGGCATATTGCCTGCGAGGGCTCCGTCAGCATCATTGATTTGAATGGCTGGCGTGTGCTGGGCGAGGTGCTGACCGGGTTACATGCCTCGGCCTTGGCTGCCTCGCCCGACGGGCGGTTTGTGGTGGTGGCTAACGCGGGCAGCGATTACCTCAGCGTCATCCAGACACGCACCGATCAGGTGGTGGAAAAGATTTGGGTCAAGGAAAACCCGGCGGATTTGTTTGGGGCCAGCCCCAACGCGTTGGTTTTCGATTCGACCGGGCGCAGACTCTACGTGTGCAACGGCACGCAGAATGCCGTTGCGGTGGTGGACTTCAGACCGGGCCGGTCCCGACTGCGCGGTTTGATTCCGGTGGGGTGGTATCCCGGAGCCATTGCCTATGACGGGCGTCGAAATCTGCTGGCCGTGGCCAACATCAAAGGCACCGGCATTGGGGGCCGCACGCGGGCTGATGGCACGCCCGAATACAATTCGCTCCGCTACACCGGCACGCTGTCGTTGGTGCCTGCGCCTTCGGATCGCCAGTTGCCAGCCTACACCGCCACGGTCTATCGCAATTATCGCCGGGCGGCCTTGCGCGCCGCCGCGTTGCCGCCGCGGCCGAACCAGCCACCGCGGCCTGTGCCCGAACGGGTGGGTGAACCCAGCGTGTTCAAACACGTGGTCTATATCATCAAGGAAAACCGCACCTACGACCAAGTGCTGGGCGACCTGCCCCAAGGCAACGGCAACTCGAACCTGTGCATTTTCGGCGAGTTTGTGACGCCCAACCAGCACAAGATCGCTCGCGAGTTTGTGCTGTTGGACAACACCTATTGTTCGGGCATCCTCAGCGCCGACGGTCATCAATGGTGCACCACCGCGTTTGCTACCGATTACATGGAGAAATCCTTTGCCGGCTTCCCGCGCAGTTATCCCGATGGCATGGATGACGACGACGCCGATGCGCTGGCTTACTCGCCCGCAGGGTTCATCTGGGACAACGCCCTGGCTCACGGCAAAAGCTTTCGTGATTACGGCGAGTTTGCGATTAGTCGCGTGCGCTGGAAGGATCCCAACCGCAAGGGGCGGCCCAGGTTTTTGGATATTTACCGCGATTTCGTTCAACAGACCGGCCTGATCGAGATCAGTTCGTATCCGGCCATCGAATCCATTCGTCCCTATCTGGCCACCAACACGGTGGGGTGGGACATGTCGGTGCCGGATGTGTTCCGGGCCGCCCAGTTCATCAAGGAACTGCGCCAATTCGAGGCCCAGGGTGAATTCCCCAACCTGGTCATCATCTGTCTGCCCAACGACCATACCAGTGGCACCAGCCCGGGCTACCCTACCCCAGCCGCCGCAGTGGCCGACAACGACCTGGCGTTCGGGCAAATTGTTGAGGCCATCAGCCACAGCCGGTTCTGGAAGGAGACCTGTATTTTTGCCATCGAAGATGATCCCCAGAACGGCTGGGACCACGTCAGCGGCTATCGCACCACCGCCTACGTCATCAGCCCCTACACGCGCCGCGGTGCGGTGGTCAGCACCCAATACAACCAGACCAGTATCCTGCGCACCATCGAGCTGATCCTGGGGTTGCCCCCCATGAACCAGATGGACGCCGCCGCTACGCCCATGTTCGACTGCTTCAGTGACACACCCGATTTTACCCCCTACACGGCTGTGCCCAACAACGTGCCTCTGGACCAAATGAATCCTGAACCCAAGAAAGTCGCCGATCCATTGCTGCGACGTTATGCGGTGGCCTCGGCTCGCCTGCCCTTGGACCGGGTTGACCAATGTCCTGAAGACCTGCTGAACCGGATCCTGTGGCATGCGCAGCGCGGCTCGGCTACACCGTATCCGGTGTGGGCCACTACACTGGTCAGCGACGACGATTAGCCGGTCCGGCTCGGCGCGCGGTTCCCTATGACGCCAGAGCCAGACTTGGAGAAGACCAGTTTGTGCCGCAGGCCAAGCTCAACTGAAGGACTGCACTGGCTTGGACCACCCAGGCCGTGGGTAGGGTGGCTGAACTGGTCGTGACTCTTAGCACCCAGACGCTTATGCCATCAATGGTCGGTCCGATCCGTTCACTTCAATTTCGCCCGAATACCCGGTTGTTGATCGGGGTAGTGCACTTGCGCCCTTTGCCCGGGGCACCCCGCTGGGCTGGGGATATACAGGCGGTGATCGATGCGGCAATAGCCGACGCGCGCGCTTACGAACGTGGCGGTGCGGATGCCGTGCTGATCGAAAACTACGGCGACCTGCCGTTTACCCAGGGGCCGGTACCAGCCGAGACCGTGGCTGCCATGGCCGTGGTCGGCCGGGCAGTGCGCCAGGCTATCGGATTGCCGCTGGGCTTTAACGTGTTGCGCAACGATGCGCATGCGGCTTTGGCCCTGTGCGCTGCTTGTGGCGGTTCGTTCATTCGCGTCAACGTTCATACCGGCGCGATGGTTACCGACCAGGGGCTGATCCAAGGCCAGGCCTTTGCTACCATGCGGCTGCGACGCGTCCTCTGTCCCAACAGCCTTGTGTTAGCCGATGTGCAGGTCAAACATGCCTTGCCGCTGGCACCGTTGCCTATCGATATCTGCGCCCGCGACACGTTGGAACGCGGCCTGGCCGACGGCCTCATTATCTCCGGCATTGGCACCGGCCAAGCCACCGATTGGCGCGATTTGGAGCGGGTGCGGGCGGTATGTCCCCGAGCACCGCTGTTGGTTGGCAGCGGGGTCACTGCGGAAAACGTGGACCAGTATCTCCAGTGGGCCAATGGATTCATTGTGGGAAGCTGGCTCAAACGCGGCGGGCAAGTCGAGCAGCCAGTGGACCCGCGGCGCGTAGCGGCCCTGGCCAAACGCATCAAGGCTGGGGCTGCTCGGTGAAAGAGGCCGGGCTAACAGCCTCTTGCTATTTGACCTGAAATGGGGCTGGCTGCGTCCCCCCCGGCTCTTGCACAACGCCAATAGCGGCCGAGCCACCCAAACAAAAGCGGGTTTCGGCGGACACACAGAAACTCAGTCCTTTCACCGCCGAAAACCCGCCAAGGCTTCCCGCTAGGGAAGCCTGTTCCTCTAGCCGAGAGGAACACTGGGTACATGGCACAGATCGAGCCGGCTGGCAAGTCCCAGGTGGACCTTGATGCATCCGTATGGCTAAGACCACGGTCAGTGAGCCCGAGCGCAGCCGCTTGTTGAAGGGGGGCGGCAAGGCCCCTAGCGATCGGCTGGCGGCTTGAGGGCGTGATGAAATGGGCTGCCGCCGGTCTATGCCGCTAAAGGCGGAACGACGGATGCGCAGCATGCAGCTCATCCTGCTGGCGCTGTTCCCAGCCCAAGTGCTGGCGCGGCAAGGGGTGGTGTTGACCCGCAGCGGCCATACTTACCAAGGCTATATCCGCATCCAGCCGCACGCTGTGGCGGTGGTCAACGCCGCCGCCGGCCTGCATATGCACCTGCCTCAAAGCAGCTTGGCCGCTGTGCTGTTCCAACCCGACCCAGTAGCTCCACCGCTGGCAGGCACCAGTGAGCTCGAATGGGGTGCTTTACCGGCGCCTTGGCGCAGCGATGTGGTAGGCGGCATGCACCAACCCGGGCAAGTCAAGGTCTTTGGCGGGTTTTTCACCGTCTGGGGCTTTGGCAGCCAAGCCACCGCTGACCAGGAGGCGTTCCACTTCGTGCATAAGCCCGCTGGTCCACGCAGCGATCTAGTGGCGCGGCTAGCGGTGATTCGATCCGCTGAGCCACCGGCCCTAGCCGGCCTCATGATGCGGGCTGGCTTAAGCAGCCGCGCTGCGTGCGTCTTTGCTGGGGTGACGGCGGGTCGGATGGCTGTTGTGGGTTGGCGCGAGGTCGAAGGGGCTGACCTGCATCAGGCCGGCGGTGTGCGGGTACCGAACCCGTGCTGGCTGCGGCTGCGGCGGCAGGACAACCTTTTTGTCGCCTTCACCTCCATCAATGGCCGGCAGTGGAAGCTTTTGCACACTGGCCGAGTGGACTTAGCCGATACCATCCAGGCCGGCTTAGCCGTGGTCGGGACTCGGCCCGAACGGCAGAGTGTCGTCGGGTTTGACCAGGTGCGGGAAGCGCCGCGGCTCTGGACCAGCCCGATGTTGCCCCGAGTGCAACTGATCAGCGGCTCGACCATCGTGGGTCTGATCGACCGGGTGGACGACCAAGCGGTCTATTTCCTGGGCAGTCCGCCCCGGGAGCCAGTGGCTACCCGGTTAGTCGCCCAGATCCAGTTCGATTGGCCCCGGCGCTTCAGCCCACGGCGCCCGGGCCAGACGGGCGTGCTGCTGCGCACCGGCCAATTTGTGGAAGGCACCTTTCGAGGGCTGGAGCAAGGCTCGGTGCGCATCAGCTCGGTGCTGCTGGGACCGCAACAGTTCGATGCGGAAGGCGAGGTGGCGGCAATTTTGCTGCGGGGCGCCACGGCCACACCGGCTCCCGTGGCTGTGCGCACCTTGGACGGGAGCACATGGTTGGGCCGGATCGAAGCGTTGGGCGACGGGGAGGTGCTGGTGCAGGAAGCGGCTCTGGGGATGTGTCGAGTGCCTGCTTACGAGCTGGCCGAGCTGCGCTGGCCCGATTGACTACTGCCCCAGCCCGGCGCCATGGCGCCTGGAAGCTTCGCCCAACCCTGCACGGATAGCCCAACTTGAGGCTCACCTTCAAATCCGCGCGGTGGACTGTGCGGTAATGGCCTCAGACAGCAAACCCAGCGCTTCGGCCTTGGCCAGCGCACCGATCAGGCGGCGGTTTTGGGGATCGCTGACCACGGGCACGTTCCGTTGTTCGCTGGCCAGCAACACCGGTAATGCGTCAGACAATCGCTGGTCCGGCGTCAGAAACGGCGGCGGGGGCCGCATCACATCCAACGCAATCACCCCAGTCAGTTCATACCCCGAGGTCAGATGCTCTTTCAGATCGTGCAACGCCACCACACCCACTAGCCGGCCTTGGGCATCAACTACGGGCAGGAAATTGTGCGACGAGGTGAGGAACCGGTGAGCTAGCTCGGCAAAAGGCGTGGTCTCTTGCACCGGCGCAACCGGTGGCTGCATCAAGTCGCCGACCGTCAGCTCGGTAGCTGCGCCGATGCGTGGGCTTTCGCGGTCCAACTGCAGCCCTTTGCGCCGGAGCGGCTCGCTATAGACACTTTCCCGATGCAAGCGGCGCGCGACCAGCGTCGCCACCGCACAGGCCAACATCAAGGCTGGCATCAGCGAATAATTCAGCGATAGCTCGAACAGCATCAGCATCGCCAACAGGGGCGAATGCGTTGTGGCGGCTAGCAACGCCCCCATGCCCACCAACGCAAAGGCGCCCGTGCCCAGGTTGGTCCCCAAACCGTGCAAATGGAGGCCAATCCCAAACACACTGCCCAACGCGGCCCCCAAGAACAGAGTCGGGGTAAAGACGCCGCCCACTGTGCCGGAACCTACGGTCAGAACGGTGGCTAGCAACTTGGCCACCAGCAACCCCACCACAAAATGCAGAGTCACACTCGGATCGGCCAAGATACGGTTGGTAGCGGCATAGCCGTTGCCCCACACCTCGGGATACTCGAGCGCTATGGCGCCCACCATCGCCCCAGCTAATCCCATCCGCACATACAATGGCAGGCGCAAGCGGCTGAACCCCTGCTCGCTGAGCCGCAAACTCTTCAGAAACAGTGCGCCCAGCCCACCGCAAAGCATGCCCAGCACCAGAAACCACGGCAGCTCGGACAAATGCCGGAAATCAAAGCCCGGCACGTCATACCATTGCTTGATGCCGAAGAAGCTGCGTGAGGTAACCGCAGCTACCACCGATGCCACCACCAGCGGCGCAAACAGGTTCATCGAAAAGTTCCCCAACACAATCTGCCCAGCAAACACCGCTCCCGCTAGCGGCGCGTTGTAAGCCGCCGCAATTCCGGCTGCGGCGCCGCAGCCCACCAACAACCGCAGCCGATACGGCGGCCAGCGCGCCAGTTGACCCGATTTGGAGGCCAGAGCTGAAGAGAGCTGGATGATCAGCCCTTCCCGGCCAATCGAAGCGCCCGTGCTAAGGCTGACCACCGAAGAGACGGCATTGACCACCGCGGTGCGCAGCGACAGCCGCCCGTCGCCAGCCACCACCGCCTCCAACAGGTTGCTCAAGCCCGGGTTGCCCAGCAGCCGCAACCCATAATACAGCACCAAACCCGCCGCCAACCCACCCAAGGCCGGGGTCAAAATCCGAATTGGCCAAATCAGGTGTGCTGCGTGGTAAGTCAGATCTCCTGAGCCACGGAATATCAACAGCACCAGCAACTCGTGGCAGTGGTGGTGCACCAGATTCACCAGCCCGCCCACCCCGCCAATAAACCCGGCAACCAACAAGTTGATGGTCGCCTCCGACAGCCGGAGCCGATCCCGCCACACCAGTGCCCGAGCCCAGTGTCGCCGCACCCAGCCCAAAGCCCACTGGCGCATCTGCTCCAGTCGTTGTGCCCTTGCCTGCATGGCGTTAGCATGCTGCGCCAGCCCAACCGCACTTGACGAGTCCGGAGTTGGACCCAGCTTGCCAATCCCTCAAAACCCCAGCCAAAAAATGCAGGCTCGCGCCCCAACATTCCCAGCTCAGCTCTTGGCCCTACGCGCCTCTGTCAGCCCCAACCTTGCTCCCTTGCCCAGCCGGCCAGGCATCTGGCAACAAGCCCAGCTTAGCGTCCCCGTGGCAAACCCGAACCGATGAGCGCGTCGAAGTTGGGGCTGGCCGTGGTCTTGAAGGTGCCGTCGGGCTGCCGCACGACAAACAGGGCGGCGGCTTCGGGAAAGTCGTGGATGAACTTGAGGCCCTCGGTTTCCCCCAGCACGAACAGCGTGGTCGCCAGGGCGTCGGCCAGGGCGCAGCTCTCCGCCACCACCGTCACGCTGCCCAGATTGTGCTGCACCGGCCGGCCGGTGCGCGGGTCCAGAATGTGGCTCCAGCGCCGGCCCTGGGCGTCCACGAAATACTTCTGGTAATCGCCGGAGGTGGACAGTGCCCGGCCGGACAGCGGCACCACCGCAGCCAGCGGGTCGCCCGGCCGCCACTCCAGCAACGGCGCCGAGATGCCCACGCGCCACGGCTCGCCCCGGGCGTTCAGGCCGCTGGTCACGGTCTCGCCGGAGATGGCGACGTAAAAGTTGGTCAGCCCCCGCGCCCGGAGCAGCGCGGCCATGGCGTCCGCGCCAAAACCCTTGGCGATGGCGCTGAGGTTGAGCTGCAGGCCGGGCAGGTCTTTGACCAGCTCGTCCTGGCCGGTGACGCGCAGGTGGGCGCAGCCGGTTTTCTTGAGCGCGTCCCCCAGTTCGGTCTCGGACGGCACGCGGCGCTCGTCGGTGGCCTCGCCGAAACCCCACAAATTGATCACCGGGCCGAGGGTGGGGTCAAAGGCCCCGGCGCTGCGCCGGTTCAGGTCCAGGGCCAGCCGCACCAGCCGGGCCAGGTCGGCTGAGACCTTGACCGGCTGACCGGCCGGGGCGCGGTTGAACCGGGACAGCTCGCTCTCCGGCTCGTAGTGCGACATTTGACGGTTGATTTCCTTCAGCCGCCGGTCCACAGCCGCCCGGAGCGCCTCGACTTCAGCCGGTGGCAGGTTCGTCCCGGCAATCTTGACGACGTAGAGGCTGCCCATCGTCTCTCCCTGCCAGGTGAGCAGTGGCTGCTCGGCTCCGGCGGCCCCGAATCCCGCGAGCAAGGAAGCGAGCACCACTGCCCGCGCAGAAATCCGAAATCCGAAAAAGACTGACGGGAACTGAACCCCTTCGGACTTCGCACTTCGGACTCCGGACTTCGGGCTTCCGTTCACCGCACGCTGATGATGTAGAAGGCCGGGTTCGGCGGGTTGGGATCGGTGTAGCTGGTTTGGCTGGCGGGCAAGTCCACCGCGCCCGGCAGGGGCGTGAACCCGGCGCCCAGGTCGCTGGTGCGGTGCACGGTGTAAAGCCTGCCCGGCACGGTGGTCCAGCGCAGGGTGACCGGGCCGGCGGGGTTGGCGGGGATAAACAGGACAAACCGGGAGGCCGGGTCGGCGGGGTCAGTGCCGGCCAGATACTCGGCCAGGTTGGACGCGCCGTCGCCGTCCAGGTCGTCGCCCGGCCGCACGTCCAGGATGCTGCGCAGGCCATCGGCCGGGTTGGCGTCCACAAGCTGCTGTTCCCAGGCGTCGGCCAGGCCGTCCCGGTCGGTGTCCGCCGAGGAATCGAGGATGGCCAGGCCGGCTTCGTCTTCGGCCACGAACGTTTGCTCGCCGCTGGCGGCCATGCGCAGGGCGCGGACCAGGCCGCTGAAAACCTTCCGGGTCACCGGCGTCAGCGGCGTGGAAGCGTCCACTTGGACCGCGACATTGGCCCCGTTGGCCAGGGTGGCCAGCACACCGGATACGGCCACGTCCACCACCGGCCCGCCGATGGCCGGTGGCCCCAGCGGCACGGGCGCGGCCGGGTTGGAGACATCGAGCACCAGCCAGCCCTGGGCGCCATCGGCCACGTGCGCCAGGGTGCCCGAAACCGCCACGCCGGTGGCCAGGCCGGGCGTGTCGAAGGCCCCGACCTGGGTCAGAGCCGCCGGCGCAATCTGCAGCACCACCACCCCGGCCTCGCCGCAGGCCAGATAGGCGTGCGAACCGGACACGGTCATTGAGAAGGCAAAGGCCGGCGGGTTGTAGCTGGCCCGCCGCACCGGATGGGCCGGGTCACTGGCGTCCACCAGCTCGACCCGGCGGCCGTCGCTCAGCAGCACGAGCGTTCCGGCAGCCGTCACGTTGCGGATGAAGCCGAGGTCCGGGCTGCTGTAGCTGCCGAGCAGGGTCGGCATTCCGGGGTCGGCCACGTTCACCACCTTCAAGCCGTATTGGCCGTCGCCCACATAGGCCGTCGCGCCGAACAGAGCCAGGGCGCGCGCGTTGGCCGCGCCGGTGAAGGCCCCGCGCAGCACGGGCGCAGTCGGGTTGGTGATGGCGAAGATGCGCAAGCCCGCTTCACCCGCGGCGACATAAGCCAGGCCGTTGCTCACCACCACCTCGCTGGCGCGCAAGGCGGCGGGCAGGTCGGCTTGCAGGACCGGGCTGGCCGGGGCGGCAATGTTGTAAATCTGGAAGCCGGCAAACCCGTTGGCCAAATACAGGGTCGAGCCGGCCACGGCTACGCCGCTGGCTTCCCCCGGCACGGGCAAAGCGGCCAAGAGGGCGGGCGCGGAGGGTGTGGCCGCGTTGATCACCAGCAGGCCGCCGTCGCCCGCGGCCACGTAGGCCGTGGTGCCGGACAGGGCCAGGCCCTGGCCGAGGCGGTTGGTCAGAAGGAGCGTGCCGCTCAGGGCGGGGTTCAACGGATTGCCCACGGCCACGACGTGAAAGTGGTTGTTCGCGTCCACCACGTAGGCGTAGTTCCCGGCCAGGGCGATGGCCCGGCCGGCGGTAACGGCGGTGTTGGTGCCCATCCGCGTGGGCGCGGCCGGGTTGACGGTGTTGTAGATGCGCAGCCCTTGATGCTCGTCCAGCAGGAAAAGGTAGGTGCTCTTGACCGCCAGGGCGCGGGCCGGTCCCTCGGTGTAAATGACCCCGGCCAATGTGGGCGCGAGCGGATTGGCGATGTTGACCAGACGCACCCCGGCGGCGCCGTCGGCCACGTAAAGCAGCGTGTTGTTGGTGTTCACCGCCACCCCGCAAGCGTGGCCGGAGGTGTCGTAACCCAGCCGGTGCAGCGGCACGGCCGGCACGCTCAGGTCCACAAACTGCACCCCGGCGGCGCCGCAGGCGGCGTAAGCCCAGGAGCCGCCGGCGGCGATCTGTTCGATGAGGCCCGGCAGGCGCACCGCGCCGAGCCGAACCGGCGCGGCGGGGTTGGCACGGTCCCAGACCTCCAGGGTCGCGCCGGCGCCGACCAAGAGCAGGTTGCTGGTGGTGGTGAGGGTGGCGCACCGGCCGCCCAGGGTGCCGGAGGCGTTGACGGTGTTGGTGACAAAGCTCGAGCCGCTGATGAACGCCGCGCCGGACGCCGCACCGGCCAGGTTCGTCACCCCGCCGACCACGGTGTAAGCCTGCAGGCCGTGCGCGCCGGGGGCCGCGCCGAGGGTGGGCCAGGCGAAGGACACGGTGGCCGCTGCGCCGGGGAGGAGGTTGGTGAAGGTTTGCGAGCCGAGGACCGCGCCGGTGAGCGTGTCCTTCACAATCACCAGCCCGGATTCCGTGGCGTTGCCCCGGTTGGTGAGCGTTATGGTGATGGGAAGCCGGTCTCCGGCCAGGGCGTCGGCCGGGGCCGCCACGGCCACCACGGCCACTTCGTGCACCCGGTCGAACTTCGGGAACGCGCCCACCAGTTCCACGTCCAGCACCAGGTCGGCGTTGGTGGGGCTGACCTGGTGCAGTTCGGCGGCGAGCACGTTGCGGCCGGCCACGGCGTGGGTCACCGGCGCGTTGGTGGTGAAGTAGAAGTATTGGTTGGTGCCGTCCACCGGGTTGGCGGGGAAGTAATTGGTGTAACGGACCGGGCCGGCGGGGGCGTTCATGCGGACCAGCTCGACGCCGTTGAGATAAAAGATGACGCCGTCGTCCCGGCGCACGTTCAGGGTCAGGGTCATCGGCGCGGCGTCGGCGAAGAACTCCTTGCGGAAATAACAGGTCGGATACTTGTTGGTCGCGCTCGGCCCCCAGCTCAGGACGGTGGCGATGTTGGTGTGCTGGCCGTCGGCGCTGTAGCCCAGCGGGCCGGGGCCGCTCTTCCAGGCCCCGTCATAGTAATCCGGCTCCTTCCACGGCGTATCGGTCAGGTCCACTCCTTGATCGAAGTAACGCCACACGCTGCCCTTGGCGATGAAGACGTTGGTTTCCATCGGCGGCAGGACCAGCACGGACAAAGTGTTGGTGTTGTCGGCCAGCGCGGTTTCGCCTGCCACCGGCCCGGCCACGGCGCGCAGGGTGTGCGCCCCCCACGTGGCATTGGTGGTGTTCCAGGAGAAGGTGGTGTTCGCCCCGGTCAAGGCGGCCAGGCCGCTGAGCTGGTTGGTGCCGATGGCCCTGGCGTCGGTGTCGTCGCTCAGCACCACGGCAAACGATTCGGCAAAGTCGCCCTTGTTGGTCACGATCACGGTCACGTTGGTGCGCGAGTTGACACTGACGGCCGCGGGCACGACCCAACCGTGCACGGCGATGTCGTGCGTGGGCGGGCGCAGGGTGAGGATGTGGGTGAGGGTGTTGTCGGCGACCGCCGTTTCGTTGGGCACCGGGCCGGCGCGGACCACCAGGGTGTAATCGCCGGGAGCCAGCCCGGCGGTGTTCCAGGTGAAGACCAGGTTGGTGGCGGCGTTGCCGGCCAGGCCGCTGACGGCCAGGCTGCCAATGAACACGCCGCTGGTGGCGTTGCTCAAGGTGGCGGTGAAGCTTTCCGGCACGCTGGTCTTGTTGGTGACCGTGACGGTCACGGGCAGGCTGGCGTTGGTCACACCGACGCTCGGCGTGACGCGCGTGACGGCGATGTCGTAGGTCAGGTTGGGCTGGTAGATGACCCGCAGGTCGGTGAAGTTGGGATAGCTGGCGTAGGTGTTGGTGAGCGGGACGGTGCCCTTGACGAAGGGAATGCCGTTGGTGGTGAACCGGCCGAGGTTGGCGCTGGTGGTTTCGTGTTCGCTGAATTCCACCCAGAAAATGTAGGTGCCGTCCGGCACGGTCACCCCGTTGGTCCCGACGCAGTTGGTCCAGGTGGTGGTGTGGGTGGTGTGCGCGCTGAGGGTGGCGCCCGAGGTGCCGTCCACCGCCTGTTGCCAGTCCCAGCCGGCCAGCGCGGCCATCCAGCGGTCCAGCTCGGCCCGCTGGGCGTTGGCCCGGCGCTTGATGGTGTTGACGAAGTTGGTTTGGGCGTCGGTGACCCAGATGGCCAGCACGTGCCGCGGCGCGTAATTGCCGCCGTAGGTCGAGGTGGTCACCCGGAGGGTCGCGTCGCCCGGCGTGCTCGCCGCCGGCGCGGCAAACGCCGCCAGGAGGCAAGAGAGCGCGGCCGCCAGGGGGGCCATTGGTTTGCGGTTCGGGTTCATGGTCGGTTTGAGAAAAACGGGCCGCTGCATTCGAGGGCTGGAGAACGGTCGCCGGAGACCGCGGCCGGTTCGCTGCGCCAGCGCCGCACGGTTTGCCGGGCCAGCGCCACCACCTGCGGCAGGGCGGCCGCCACGACCGGGCTGAGACTCAGGCCGTAGTCCAACGACGCCGGCTCGACCCCGATGACCGTGACGGGTGGAAGCGGGCGGCGCGGGCCGAGCACTTGGAACGCTTCCAGCAGGCTCAACGAATGCAGCGAATGCATCGGGCCGGCCGCACAGGGGGCGCTTTGGTGGTGCTTGCTACCCTCGGCTGCTTCGAACTGGTAAATCGTGCCCGGTGGCCGGCCGCCGCGCGCGGCGTCAATGATCAGCACCCGGCTGGCGGCTTCGACCAGGCTCAAGCCGTGCAGGACCGCCGTGCCGATCTCGGCCACCGTCACGCCGGGCAAACGTTGCCGCTGGAGCAGGCGGACGGCGTGCACACCGATGCCGTCGTCGCTCAGCAGCACGTTGCCCACGCCGGCGATGAGGATGGAGGAAGTCCGAAGTCCGAAGTGCGAAGGTCGAAGTCCGAAGGAGGGCAACGCCCGGCGTCCGAGCCGGTCGCCTGCCAGCTTCGGACTTCGGACGTTGACCTTCGGACTTGTTCCTGGCTCCAACATGCGGATTCGGGATTTGGCCTCGCAGCTCTCAGCCCAGCAAGCTGCCCGGCTTGATCCGGGGAGGCCGTGGAAGGCGTCCCTTTCCGGCGGGCATGGAGGGTCGGGTTCCACCCCGACCGCCCCAGACCTTGGCACCCGGTTCGGCGCGGGTGACGTGCGTGGCGCAATCCAGGCACGGGTCGTAGGAGTGGACGATGCGCAGCACCTCGATCGGCTTGTCCACATTGGCCACCGGCAGGCCCATGAGCGCCTGCTCCAGCGGCCCGCGCTGGCCGGAATCGTCCCGCGGCGAGAGGTTCCAACAGGTGGGCGTGACCACCTGGTATTTGCCAATCCGGCCGTCGCTGACCTCCAACCAGTGCCCCAGTGCCCCGCGCGGCGCTTCGGTGAGCGCTTCGGCCGTGGCCGTGCCGGGGTTGGGGCGATGCGTGTAGGCGGGCTGCCCGACGGGCAGCTCGGCCAGCCACTGGCGCATGGCTTGGGCAATCTTGAGCGCCTCGCGCGCGCGGGCCATGTGCCGGTCCATGGCCGAGATGCCGCCCGTGTAATCGCCGTTGACGGTCATCCGCGCCAGCGGGCCAACCTCGTAGGCCAGCCCTTCGTAGCGCGGGGCCTTCAGCCACGAATAGGCCGCGCCTTTGGGGTATTGGGCGTGAGTGTCCGACTGCGCGACCGGCAGGTTGCCGTCCGTGTCGGCATACCACGAGTATTTCACCTGCTCCATGATTTGCGCCGGGTTCACCGGTTGGACGCCGGGCACGCCCTGGCGAATGCGGCCGCGGCGCAGGAGCAACGCCGGCTGGCTGCCGTTGTCCAATTCAAACACGCCGAAGGCGAGCAGATTGCCGGGGCCTTTGCCGAGCTGGAGGTATTCGCTCCACAACGAGGCCAGCAACTCGGTGTCGGGCACGTAGGTGCTTTCGATCCAGGCCACCAACGGCTCGAGGTATTGGCTGAAGAGCGCCTTGTCCTCGGCGGAGGCCACGGCGGTGAAGCCGCCCAGGATGAAGCCCGGGGTGTGGGGCAGCTTGCCGCCGAAAATGGCGCCCATCTCGTGGCAGTTGCGCCGCTGGGCAATGGCCTCCAGGAAGTGCGTGGTGAACCGGCGGACCGTGCCGGGGTCGAAACGCCGGCCCACATCCCAGCCGGGCGTCCAGGGCGCCATCGGCAGGCCGGCGATGAAATCCGGCAGCGCAAGCAGGTAGAAATGCAGGATGGCCGATTCGAGGTAGCAGGCGCCGTGGACGAGATTGCGCAACAGCCGGGCGGCGGTGCGTTCCGGCGTGTCGCCGTCCACTCCGTAGGCGTTGTCCAACACCAGCGCGGCGGCGTGGCCGTGCGAGGTGGGGCACACCCCGCAGATGCGCGAGGTGATGATGGTGGCGTCGCGCGGGTCGCGGCCTTCCAAAATCTTCTCGAACCCGCGAAACAGCGTGCCCACGGAGAAGGCGTCCACCACTTGCTGGACGCCGTTGACCGTGTCCACTTTCACCTCCACCTTGAGGTGGCCTTCGATGCGGGTGATGGGGTCAATGGCGGCGGTGATGACTGGCATGGTTCCTCCAGGCTGGGGTCAGGGGGCGTAGGGTTCGTAGAACGACTGCGGGCCGGGGAAGGTTTTCTCCACGCAACCGTGGCACGGTGCGTTGACCCCGATGCACCAGTGGCCCGGATGGGGCTGGCCCGCCGTGTGGCCGCCGATGCCGCACCAAGCGGCGTTGCAGCGCGACTTGGTGAACGGACCGCGACAGCCGAGGTTGACGAGGCAGTGGCCGTTCTCGCCAAAGTTGGCCGCCTCGGGCGTGCCGGTGTGGAACGGGTTGCGCGGGCACTTGTCGTGAATGATGGGCGGCTCGTCCTCCCCGGTGAAACTCTTGGAGTAAAGGGCGAGCGGCCGGCCGTCCTCGTCGAGCGCGACCGGTGTGTTGGTCAGCAACTGCACGATGGCCCACACCACCCAGTCCGGGTTGGCCGGGCAGCCGGAGATGTTGATCGTGGGCCGGCCGGTGAACGCCCGCACGCCCATCGCCCTGGTCGGATTGGCGCCGGAGGCCGGGATACCGCCGAAGCAGGCGCAAGTACCCACGCAGACGGTGGCGGTCGCCCGGGCGGTGAGTTCCTGCACGGCCTGCTGGTAGGTGACCTCTTCGCCCTTGTAGCTCCAGACCACGCACGGATGGCCCTGGAAGGCGGTGGGCACGGCCCCTTCCAAAACCAGGATGTAATTGCCCTTGGCGTAGGCGGTCTTGAGCGCGGCCACGGCCGTTTCGCCTGCCGCGCCCATGATCGTCGGGTGGAAGACCAGGTTGACGGCGTTGGCCACCACGTCAGCCACGTCCACCGGGGCCACGTCCGAGATGCGGTTGAGAAACGACACCGAGCAGCCGGTGCAGGCGCTGCCAATGAGCCAGATGATCGAAGGCGCCGCAGGGTTGGCCAAGGCCTCGTTCAGCAGCCGCAGCTTGGCTGCGTCCAGGCCGAGCGCGGCCGCCGACAGGCCGCAGTAACGCAGGAAACTTCGTCGAGTGATGGGCATAAACACCTCAAAGCTGCAGGAAGGCACTCCGCCCGCCCGGCCTGCGCAGGCCGCAGACGCTTCGCCAACGAGCCGAGGCAGACGAGCTGCATCGAAGTCACCGTACCGCTCGACGGTTTGGCTGCCATACGTTTCTTGCTCAATTTTCGCCGTGGATTGCTGAGAAATTCTGTAGGGCTCACCGTCTAAATGCTTGATCGGCAACAATGGCACATCTCGAAGCTAGGACTTAATGTGCTGAACTTGGGTCCGTTGCGAATGGGCGCCTTGCTAAGTTTGACAGACTCTTAGCGGCCCGTTCCGGCTCGGTAGGTCGCAATCCTCCTTGCTTACGCTACCACCCCGGGCCTGCGGCTCCACGCCGGAAGGTCTTAGTCGTTGCTTCGAAGCCAGTCCGAGCAGGAGTGGCCAGCCTGCACCCGAAGGGCATACGGTGCAGGCTCTGCGCGGCAGGTGCTTGATGCCTTGGGTCCGTAGGCGTGTTCAGGCTCCGTTGTCCGCTGCCTGCGAACCAGCCGTGGCACCACGCGGCGCCGCAGCCAAGCCAGCCAACTGTCTTTGTCCAGAATCAAGATGCGGAACAAGTCGCTTTGGTCGTCTGTCCACAGCTTGATTGTCGGCGCTGGGGTGGACAAGTCGGTGGCCGCTTCGGTGATTTCTGGCTGATCCAAGCAGGCTGCATCGCGGCTTAAGAGCACCCAGTCCGAACCGTAGGCTGCAATGCCTTCCTCGTCGTCCTCGAACCACTCGCGTTCTTCGTCGCGGATCAAAACGGCCCGCAGGCTAAAATGATCGGCCACCCGCCGTATGATCGGTTCCAAATCCAGGAAGTGGTTTGAGATATGCACCGCCAGGATGCCCTGCGGCTGCACGTGCCGGAGATAAATGGCAAACGCCTCCCGGGTCAGCAGGTGCACCGGAATGGCATCGCCACTGAAGGCATCCAAGGCCAACAGATCGAACCCTTGAGCGGGCTCCCGTTCCAGCGCCAAGCGCGCGTCGCCCGGCACCACCTCGATTGAGGCCGGTGACTCGGTCAAGTAACTGAACTGCCGATACGCTAACTCCACGACGGTCGGATTGATCTCGTAGAATCGGAAATAGTCGCCTGCTTTACCCCACGCGGCCATGGTCCCGGTCCCCAAGCCCACCACACCCACCCGCACTGGGGACCGCCAGCTTAAGGCCCGCATAGCCCGGCCCGCGCCGCTGGTGCGAGTGTAATAGCTGGCTGGCCGATTGCGTTTGTGCGGGGCCAGATACTGCAGGCCATGGGTGGTGGTGCCATGCATGAGCCGGCGCGCGTGCGTTTCCGGCTCATCGGCGCCGAATTCTTCGACTTTCAACACGCCGTAGAAGGTGCGCACCACCTCGACTGCACCGCGGTTGCTGGCCACCGCATGGTAGCCAAGCCCGCTGCTCAGTCCCGCCAAAGCCAATGTCACAACCGCCCAAGCCCAGGGTCGCCGCCCGCCCCGCAGTGGGCTGCGGCCATCCACAAACCACACCGCCACTACCAGCGCAGCCAACAGGCCTATTCCGGTCTCAAGTTCGAAGTAGCCCTTAAACACCCTTGGAGCAATCACGGCCACAAACACCCCGCCCAAAGCGCCTCCGGCAGCGATGTGCAGGTAGTAGCGTGTCAACTGGGCAGGGGGCGGTCGGAGCCGATACAGTTCGCCGTGACAGACCATGCAGCCCACAAACAGGGTGGCCAGATACAGCGCGATGGTTTTGAACAGGGTCATGGCGCCCGCTTGGGCCAACAGCCACCGAACCGGACGCCACATCGCGCGGTCCGGCAGCGACACAGTCTCCCCCAACATCAGCCACAGCACCATCCCAAACACCAAGGCCAAGGCGGGCCACCAAATCCGCCGCTGGTACCAACGTGGGTTATCGAAGCTGAGGATGAACGTCAGCAAATACAAACTGAGCGGCAGCACCCACAGAAACGGGACTACGGCGATGTCTTGGCAAATCTTGTTGGTGACAGCCAGGAGCAACACCGAGCCGCATGCCGGCAACGCCCACCACAACGTCCGAATCAACCCAGCTCCATCGCTTGTCGCCGCCATTGGTGGAGTCCCAGCCTGCGGCTGCGAGTGCCCGCGGTCGTCGGGTCCTGTCGCCTCATCCGCGTTGACCACCTTGAGAGCGGGCTGCAAGTCGGTCCCGGGCGTGGTGCCGTCTTGGCTGGCGTTAGGGCTCCCGGGGACGGCCTTGACAGGTGCGGCTGATGCGTTTGGCCGAACCTCACGCGTTTGACGCCAAACCTGCAGTCCGCAGCCCAACGCCAGCAGCGCAAACAGCCCCAGCCCCGCCGACCACCAGCCCGCTTGCGCGTGCCGCGTCAGGTTTGGCTCGACCAAGAATGGGTAACTGACCAGCGCCAACAGCGACCCGGCGTTGGACAGGGCATACAGTCGGTAGGGTGCCGCCCCTGGATACACCCGGCTAAACCAGCCCTGCAATAGCGGGCTGGTCGCTGCCAACACCATATACGGTAACCCTAGGCAAGCACTCAGTAGGAGCAAAATCCGGGCTACAGGCATCGAGCCATCCGGTGGCTTCCAACGATCTCCAGGGGTGATCGGCAACAGCAGCAATGCAACCCCCACCAAAGTCAGGTGCACCACCACCTGCACCGGCAGCCTGAGCCGACACATGCTCCAATGCGCATACCCGTAGCCGGCCACCAGCAATACCTGGAAAAACAGCAAACAGGTGGTCCAAACTGCCGGACTGCCGCCAAACCAAGGGAGGATAAACTTGGCCATCAGCGGCTGTACCATGAACAACAGGAATGCCCCGGTGAAAATGGCCGCGCCGAACCCAACCATGCAACCGCCCCAAGCTAAGCTCTGCCCCATAAGGCAGCAAGGGGCGAATCCCACGCTAGCCAAGTGGGAACGCACCCCCTTCGCTGCGGGTCGGTATGGGCCGAATTGCGCAGCTTCCCCGACCCGCCGACTTGTGCCGCTTGGGAAGCGACTTAAGCGAGTGCGCGGCCGCACCGGAAGCAAGGCCCACAGGGCCCAGCAAGCGGGCACGATCGAGCCAATTGCCGGTTTCCAGCCAGCAGGCCAAGCTGACCGGTAGCCGCCGACGTCAGACGGCGGATTCACCGAGCCGATTAGCTGAGTCCGCCGTCTTACGACGGCGGCTACAGTATTCCCACAGGCACCTCCGTAACCGCCGGCGTAAACCGGCGGAAATAATGCCCGAGATTTACCGTGTCCGCGGCCTTACGGTGGCGGCTACGGGAGCGGCGTGCTGCCTTGTTTGCTGGGCGGCCCAATAAGCCGGGCGCAGCAGCTCGGCGCCTTGATCAAAACTCGACTTCAAAATGGCGCGCTTGCGCCCGGGTGCAGGTTGGTCTAGCGTGGGGCCGCTCGACCATGAAGATCTACATCGACGGCAAGTTTTACAACGAGCGGAACGCAAAAATCTCGGTATTCGACCACGGGTTGCTCTATGGCGACGGGGTCTTCGAAGGCATCCGCGCATACAATGGCCGCGTTTTCAAACTGAAGGAGCACATCAATCGGCTTTATTGTTCGGCCAAGGCAATCTTGCTGACCATCCCGCTGACGCCGGACCAGATGACCCAGGCGGTGCTGGAGACCTGCCGCCGGAACCAAATCCGTAACGGCTACATCCGCCTGCTGGTCACCCGGGGCATAGGCACACTGGGCTTGGACCCCAACCGATGCAAGCGGCCGTCGGTCATCATCATCGCCGACAAGATCCAGCTTTACCCGCCTGAACTGTATGAGCGGGGCATGGAGATTATCACCGTGCCCACCACCCGCAGCCTGCACAGCGCAGTGAACCCCGCCATCAAGTCACTCAACTACCTCAACAACATCTTGGCCAAGATCGAAGCCAACATTGCAGGCGTGGAAGAGGCTGTCATGCTCAACGCCCAGGGTTACGTGGCCGAATGCACCGGCGACAACATCTTCATCGTGAAGAACGGCCACCTTCTCACCCCGCCCCTGGCCGCCGGTGCACTCTACGGCATCACACGAGGAGTGGTGTTGGAGATGGCTCGGGACGCGGGCATTCCCGTGGCCGAGCCGAATCTGACGCGCTACGACTTGTTCAACGCCGACGAGTGTTTTTTGACTGGGACGGGCGCCGAACTGGTGCCGGTGGTCAAGGTCGACGGTCGGGTCATCGGCGACGGCAAACCCGGGCCGATCACTCGCCGCTTGGTCGAACAATATCGGGCCCTGACCCAAAGCACCGGCGAACCGATCTACTGACCCGGTCCGGCCGCCCGGTCGGAACGCGCTCCGGCCAGGGCCGATCGACCTTGGGCAGGGCGCAAGGCGATCGAGCCGGGGGTCGTAGCACTATCGGATGCACGGATTGGACTTGGAGCTGCACGCGGCGCTGACCAGCCTGCGCCAAGCTGGCTTGGAACGCCAGTTGCGGCGCGCCGATTCGCCCCAAGGCACCGAGTTGGTTTTGGAGGGCCGCCGTGTGCTGAATTTCGGTTCCAACGATTATCTGGGCTTGGCCAACCACCCGGCTGTCAAACAGGCCGCTATCCAAGCTGTGACGGACTTCGGTGCGGGCGCAGGCGCGGCCCGGTTACTGTGCGGCTCGATGGCCCCTCATCACCAGCTTGAGGAAGCCTTGGCGGCGTTCAAAGGCACTGAAGCGGCCCTGACGTTTTCCAGTGGCTATGCCACCGGCCTAGGGTGCATTCCGGCCTTGGTTGGCCGCGGGGACGTCGTCATCTTGGACAAGCTAGCCCATGCCTGCTTGGTGGACGCAGCCCGGCTCAGTGGCGCCACACTGCGCGTCTTTGCGCATAACGATCTGGAGGACTTGGAAGCCAAGTTGCGTTGGGCAACTGCTGGCTCGGGTACGCACCGTGCCCGGCCAAGCGCGCCCAGCCCACAGCTCGATGACCCATCAGGAGCCGAGGCCGGCTTGGGACCCCACGTAGCAGCCAAGCGCCCCCGGGTGTTGGTGGTGACCGAAAGCATCTTTTCCATGGACGGCGACGCAGCGCCGTTACGCGAGCTGGTCGAACTCAAAGATCGATACGGCGCTTGGCTGCTGGTGGACGAGGCGCACGCGACCGGTTTATACGGCCCGCAAGGCAGCGGCTTGGCTCAGGCCTTCGGAGTAGCTGAACGCATCGAGGTGCACATGGGTACCCTCAGCAAAGCCCTAGGCGCTGCTGGCGGTTACATCGCCGGCTCCAAAGTGCTTATCCAGTATCTGGTGAACCGGGCGCGCAGCTTCATGTTCTCGACCGCTCCCATGCCCGCAGCGGCTGCCGCAGCTCGAGCCGCATTGCAACTGGTGCAAAGCGAGGAAGGGCAACGTCGCCGCACCCAGCTCTGGGCCCGGGTCAGCCAAATCCGGTCCTGCTTGGCTAAGTTAGGCTGGCCGTTGGCCGAGCAGGCCAGCCCAATCCTGCCCTTGCGGGTGGGGTCTGAACAGCGTGCTGTGGAGCTGGCTGCGGCGTTGTGGGCACGAGGCATTTACGTTCCTGCTATCCGGTATCCGACCGTGGCGCGTGGACAGGCGCGGCTCAGGCTCTCGGTCTCAGCGGCCCATACAGGCGCTGACCTTGAGCAACTGGACCGCGCGTTGACGGCACTGGGTGGGCCAGACTCGAACTTGAGCGATGCATCGGCTGGCTAAACTGGACCATCGTTACGTGTGGCATCCGTTCACGCAAATGCGCCAATGGCTGCAGCGTGAGCCGATCGTCATTGTCAGTGGCCGTGGCGCGGTGTTGCGGGATGTGCACGGGCGAGAGTATCTGGACGCCAACTCATCGATCTGGACCAACTTGCACGGCCATCGGCATCCGCAGATCGATGCCGCTTTACGCCGGCAGTTGCGCAAGATCGCGCACTGTTCAGCCCTGGGCCTGGCTAATGAACCCGCCAGCTTGCTGGCGGCTGAACTGGTCCGAACTGCCCAGAATGCATTTGGTCCCCGCGCCTCGGCTACGGCGCCAGCGCTTCAGCCCACTCTCACCAAGGTCTTCTTTTCCGACGACGGGTCCACTGCATTGGAAGTGGCATTGAAGCTGGCTTACGAGTTTGCTCGGCGAACGGGGCGTAGCCGGCAGCCGCGTTTCTGCTCGCTGCAAGGGGCCTACCATGGCGATACGGTGGGCGCGGTGAGCCTCGGGCACATCAGCTTGTTTCACCGCAGCTATGCTGGGCTGTGCTTCAGGTCTGACGCGGTGCCGGCGCCTTACTGTTACCGTTGCCCGCATAACCGTGGTCAGCCCCAACGCTCCGATGCGCGTAGTTGGCGACGGTGCCGTTGGGAATGCGTCGATGAGATCGAGCGTGCCTTCGACAAGCAGGCCAAGCGCGGCAACCCGTATGCCGCGTTTGTGTTCGAACCGCTCATCCAGGGTGCCGCAGGCATGATCGCCCAACCGCCCGGCTGGTTGCAGCGAGCCACCGAGATCGCCCGGAGCCACGGCGCCTTACTGATTGCCGATGAAGTGCTGACTGGGTTTGGCCGATGCGGTTCAGGCGGGCCCTTGCGCTCGGACCCGATGGAAGGATTGCATTCCAGTCGAGCTGCCACCCGATCGTCGTCTGGCTTGGGTAGGCGCCGCATGCCGCTGTTTGCCTGCGGCTTGGCCGGTGTGCGCCCGGATTTTCTGTGCTTAGCCAAGGGCATGACCGGCGGTTACCTGCCCATGGCGGCCACGCTGACGACTCAAGCGGTGTTTGATGCGTTTCTGGGCGAATACCACGAGTTCAAGACCTTTTTCCATGGCCATAGCTACACCGCCAATCCACTGGGTGCAGCGGCAGCGCTGGCCAGCCTGAAGCTGCTGAATCAGCCGGCTGGCCGCCGAGCCCGAGCGGCTTTGGAAGCAGCGATGCATCAAGAGCTGCAAGCCTTGTGGGCTCTGGAGCACGTGGGCGATATCCGCCAGGTAGGCTTGATTGCCGGAATCGAATTGGTGCGGGACTGGCGGACGCGCTGCGCGTTTGACCTGGCCGAAGCGGCGGGCGCCAGGGTGTGCGAAGCCATGGCACGCCGGGGCGTCTTGACCCGACCCATTGGCAACGTGGTGGTGTTAATGCCACCCTACTGCACTACCCGCCCGCAACTCCGCCGCATGGTCGGTGCCCTAGCCGAAGCGATCGAGGAAGTCCTAGGTCACGCCGTTGCCTAAACGTGTAGGAGCCCAACCGAACCGGCTTCGAAAAGGCGGCGCCCCAAACCAACGCTGCGACGTCCGCCGCGCGGCACCGAGCTGCCGTGCCCTGCTAAGCGCCCGGGCCAAGTCCGACTGCGGCTATCGCACCGAAAAACCGCTCGCCGCGCGCTCACCCGGCACCGTGAAGCGGATTACAAAAGCGACGCCCACCTGCGGCACCGCCCAATGCCGTAGCCGCCGCCGTCAGGCGGCAGACCTGCGGGTGTCCGGCGGATCAGTCCGCCGACTTACGTCGGCGGCTACCGTAAGCTTGGCCTGCCGACTGGGACCAGGTGATTGGCTGGGTGAGGTCCGGTGGCTTCGCCCAGCGGACCTTGCTCTGACTACGTTCGAGCAATCCGTTGCGCCGCTTCCCACACGGCGCAAGTAGGCAGGTTGGAAAACTTGCACTGCGCCAGGCATACCGAGCTGCAATAGACCGAGGTGCGTCCTGGAGTGCCTGGGCCAGCGCTCCAGGATTGCTCTGCGGCCCTGCACCGATAGAGAATCGGGCCGACGGCATGAGTGGCTTAACTCGACGATGGGCCGCGGCCCTGGGAACCGGCAGCTTGGTGGCAAACATCGGGCTGGGCGCAACCCCACCGGCCAGCGTCGCAAATCCAGCACCGGGGCCGGTGTTGCAGCGGGCGCTAACCGGACCGCTACGCGAGGTTCACGAAGTGGTCTTTTGCACCCGGTCACGCTACGACGATCCGCACTGGTACGCCAACATCGGCTATTACTGCGACGACGAAAACAAGAAGGCCTACGCTGGCAACGGCGCGCCTGACGATGGCCGGTTGCTGAAACTGAATCTCCGCACCCGCTCGCTCAGTGTCTTGCTCGACGCCCAGGGCGGCTCGGTGCGCGATCCGCAGGTGCATTACGACGGCGCCAAAATCCTGTTCGCCTGGCGCAAGGCTGGCACGGACCATTACCACCTTTACGAGCTTAACACCGACGGCTCCGGCCTGCGGCAGATCACCTCCGGCCCGTTCGACGACTACGAGCCGACCTACCTGCCCGACGGCGGCATCGCGTTCGTCTCCACCCGCTGCAATCGCTGGGTCAACTGCTGGATGACGCAGGTGGGCGTGCTCTACCGCTGCGACCCCGACGGCCGCAACTTGCGCTGCATCTCCGCCAACACCGAGCACGATAACACCCCCTGGATGTTGCCGGACGGCCGGCTGCTTTACACCCGCTGGGAATACGTGGACCGCAGCCAGGTCGAGTTCCACGGGCTTTGGACGATGAACCCGGACGGCACCGGCCAGCAGGTCTTCTTCGGCAACATGCACCCGCACATCGTGATGATTGACGCCAAGCCCATCCCCGGCACGCGCAAGGTCATCGCCTCGTTCTCGCCCGGCCACGGCGTCAACGAACACGCCGGCGTCGCCACGGTGGTCTCGCCCGACGCCGGCCCGGACGCCCAGGCCATGGCGCGCCCATTGCACAAAGGCCGGTTGACCCGCGACCCCTATGCGGTGTCGGAAGACTGTTTCCTGTTGGCCCGGGACAAACAGCTCCTGATCATGGACGGTGCCGGGCGTGAAGAGGTGCTTTACACCCACTCCGGCCCCGGCGGCGTGCACGAGCCGCGCCCGATCATGCCCCGGCCGCGCGAGCCGGTCATCCAGCCGCACAGCGATCCGCGCCAGGCCACCGGCCGGATGGTGCTGGCCGATGTGTATCGCGGCCGCAACTTGCCCGGAGTCAAACGGGGCGAGATCAAGAAGCTGCTGGTGCTGGAATCCCTTCCCAAGCCGGTCAACTTCAGCGGCGGGCCGGACCTGACCTCCTGGCTGGGCACGTTCACCCTGGAACGGGTGTTGGGCACCGTGCCGGTGGAGGCCGACGGCTCGGCGTTCTTTGAGGTGCCGGCCAACCGGCAGGTGTTCTTCGTGGCGCTGGACGGCCAGGACCTGTCGGTCAAACGGATGCAAAGCTGGTGCAGTGTGATGCCCGGCGAAACCATCGGTTGTGTCGGCTGCCACGAACAGCGCGTGGAAACACCCCGGAATCAGGCTCCCGGCACGTTGCTGGCCCTGCGCCGGCCGCCCAGCCGGATCGAGCCGTTCGAGGGTTTGCCTGACGTGCTGGATTTCAATCGCGACATCCAGCCCGTCTTGGACCGGCATTGCGTGCCCTGCCACAACTACGACCGGCGCGAGGGCAAGGTCATCCTGGCTGGCGACCTCGGCCCGCATTGGTCGCACAGTTTCTTCAGCCTGTTCGCCTGGCGGCAGGTGGCCGACGGCCGCAACGGCCTGGGCAACCAGCCCCCGCGTACCATCGGCAGCTCGGCCAGCCCGCTGCTCAAGAAGCTCGACGGCAGCCATCACGACGTGCAAGTCACGCCCAAGGAATGGCGCACCCTGTGGCTGTGGATTGAAAGCGGCGCGCCCTATGCCGGCACCTACGCCGGCCTGCGCAACGAACAACAGCAGCAAGCTGCCGGCGCTGCCACCGGCGCGGTGCTGGGCGCGTTGCGGCCGGTGCTCAACCGCCGGTGCGGCGCCTGCCACGAAGCCGACCCGGACGGCGAGGCCAGGCCGCTGCCGCTCACCCAGGAGTGGGGCCGCAAGAACAAGCAACGCCTCGGCCGGCCCACAGCCGAGTATGAACGGGTGGTGCTTGAAAACGATCCCATCGCCCGGTTCAGCCCGAACATTCTGCTGAACTTCACCCGGCCGGACCATTCGCCGTTGCTCCTGGGGCCGCTGGCCAGGGCGGCCGGCGGCTGGGAAAGCTGCGGGATCGTCTTCACCAATAAAGCCGACCCGGATTACCAACAGCTCCTGAGGGCGCTGCACAAGGGTCAACAACTGCTGGCAGCTAGTCATCGGTACGGCGCGCCCAACTTCCAGCCCAATCGCCAGTATGTGCGTGAGATGAAGCGATTCGGAATTTTACCGGCTGATTTTGACCCGGCCAAAACCCGGCTGGACGTCTTCCAAACCGACCAAGCTTACTGGCGATCGTTTTGGTATCGGCCCAGTCCCGAGCTGAGCGCCCTGCAGCCCGCTGAACCCTTCAGGCGCTAAGCAGCACTGGCCCAGCCCCTGGCTGTTCGTCCGGAGACGCCTCGCGGGCCAAGACAAACCCGGTCGAGTCTGCTAGCCGGGGAACAACCGGACAGGGCAGACCGGCTTTTACCGTTCGCGGATGAGTCGGAGCGAATCGAGCTCGAACCAAGCTTCACCGGCATCGGCGCGCAGCTCGCATAGGACCTCCAACTCCGCAACCGGTTGGCGTAGATCCACCCGATACAGGCTCGGCGTCCAATCCAGGGTGCCAGCCAGGCGTCTGGGGACAAACCCGAGTGCGGGTACCTCGACGCGGCGACGTGGGTCGCGTCCGCGCCGCAACGGGAACCAGTCCCATTCGACGCCTTCGGTTTGCTTACGTGGGCTGATGACCCGCAGGCCAGCGCCTTCCAGCGGATCGGTGGTATCGGCCTGGACGAGGCGTGTCTTGATGCGGCCTTCGACGCGGTAGCAGCCCTCCTCCAGCCACAGTGGGCAGACCCAGGCGCCCACACCCCGGTCAGCAAGCCGGACCTGCAGCGTGCCGGACGCATCGGACCGGTGGAAAGCCGGCTGGCCCGAGGCACGGCGCGGCACCCAATTGGTCAACGGAATCGACTGTCCTGGGGCTAACTGCACCAAGTGGCGAATGCCGGTCAATTGTTCGTCCACGCTCCGGGCGCGCTGCACGATGCGCTCGCGCAAGGACTGGATCGCCGCTTCATGTCGGGCTCGGACCAGTAACGACTCGGTGTCGAGCGCAGCTTGCACGCGCGCAGCCAGCTCATCCACGCGCGCCAACAGAGCGGCGGGGTTAAAGAGCGTAGCCCGCAACTGCGCCAGGCGCTCCAGATAGCGTTGCCGGGCTGCTGGGATGCGCAAGAGCGCCCGCGACACCAAGCCGCGCCCGCTCACCACGATTGGGCCGTCAGGCACTCGAAACATTTGATCCATGCCCGAAGGCATAAACACCACCTTCCCGGTGGCGCGGTCATGAAAGACCCGATAATTGTTCAGGTTCATCGTGTAGCCGTCCCAGTGCCACAGCAGCACTTCCAACGCCGCGAACGTGATGAACCGGTCCAGGTCCAGCACTTCTTCCAATCGGGCCAGTCTGCGCGCTGGGTCCGGCTCGGTGGCCGCAGCCGCTAGGGCTTTCAGCTCAGCCTGATCCTCGGGATTATCGCCGCAGACCACGGGCAGCGTCGCATTGATGTCTCGGCCCATGCCAGGATCGTATAAGTTGCCGCCGGGGTCCTGGAAGTAGCGCTTCAAGAAACGCCGGTCCCAACCTTCCGTCAGCACATACAAACCCAAGGTGCGGCCATTCAATTCCACGGTCGCGTAGTCGGCGCGCGGCACCGGCACACCGGCTTGGAGGAACAGCTCGCGGCAGAGTTTCTCGCAGACAAAGGTGGGGTCTTGGACCGAATTGTTCAGCGACAACTTGTCCAAGCCGTGAAACCGCTGGCCCGGGTTGAACTTATCGAAGTTGAGGGTGAAGCTGGCTTTACTGTCGATGGGCCGGAAACTGCCGGCGGCGCCTTTCAGGTGCACCGCTACATCGGAGTAAATGGCGTCGCCCTCGCGCACCGTGGCTTGGGCCTTGGGGCGCTCGGCGGCGTCCCGAGCCCGACGCCACCGATAAGCTCGTAGCTCAGCGATGCCTTCGGGCGGGATTTCCAAGCGCAGATGGCGGATGCCCGCGTTGGTAAACAGTTCATCCGAAGGAGACGGAGGCGGTTGCATTGCACCCTGCAAACCGGGTGCAACCGCCAGAAGCCATAGCCACAAGCCCAAGCGGCTGCCCACCCCCAGGCACGCACTCAGCCTTAGACGTGAGCCAGTGGAGGTGGCTGGGCGGCGATGGCCCCGCGGACCGGTCCTTCCAGCGGTTGCACCAGACGCTGCACCGGTGCGTAGCGGTGCGGCGCAGCCACTCTTTGCCTTGGTGCACAAGCCGCTGGCGCTAGCCATAGACGCTCAAGGCCCGCTGGATGAGTCCCCCAGGCCGGTTAACGGGATCGCCTCATCGATCAGCAGCCGGGGCAGGCCCGACCAGACCGGATACAGCACTTGGCCATCGTGCCGCACCAAGCCGGCTTCCAGCGGCTGGCGCACTGGTTGACCGGCACGGTTCCGCACCTGGCCTGCGGCAATCCGGCGGTTGAGTTGGTCAAGCAGTTGGGCATCAGCCCAACGGAGCTTTTGATGTGTCTCAGGACAACAGAGAATCTCCAACAATCGGTCGGTAATCATAGCGCACGGGCGGCTTGCAATGCAGCGTCATAGACCTGTTTGAGCGGCACACCGGCTTGCTCGGCCACTTGTTGGCACGAGGCAAACTCGGGCGCAGCCTGCACCAACTGGCCGTCCAACAGCCCTAGTTTGACCGTGACCGGTCCCCAGGGCGTGCTGACCGTTTCGAACCGGCGGCGTAGCTTGAACCGTTGGGCGGTGTAATGCCGCAGCCCAAACGCACTGGTCTCACGCAGAATCAACTCGCTAAACCGCTCCACCTCCGCTTCGGCGCACAGCAAGGTCAGCAGCACGCCCGGTCGGTTTTTCTTCATCTGCACCGGGGTGTAAAACACGTCCAGTGCGCCAGCTCCCAAGGCCTTGGAGATGAAAGCCCCCAGCAGCTCGGGGCTCAGGTCGTCTAGGTTGGTTTGTAACACTGCCACCGTGTCGGTCTCCCAATCGTGCGTCGGGGCGGGCCGGGCTGCCTCGCACAGGAGCACGCGCAGCACGTTGGGCCGGGTGTGATGGTCGCGGTGGCCCAAGCCGTAACCAATGCGGCAGACGGTCAAACCCTGCATCGGGCCGAACCGCTCGACAAATTCGGCCAGCAACGCGGCCCCAGTGGGCGTGACCAATTCATGCGGCTCGTCGCATTGCGACACCGGGATTGCGCGGGCACTCAAGATTTCCAGGGTGGCTGGAGCCGGCAACGGTAGCCGGCCATGCGCGCACTCGATCCAGCCGGTGCCTTCGACCACGGGTGCCGCCCACACCTGCGGTCGGCCCAACTGCTCCAGCGCCACCGCCGCCCCCACAATGTCAACGATCGAATCGACCGCGCCCACCTCATGGAAGTGCACTTGGTCTGGGGCTTGCCCATGGATTTTGCCTTCAGCCTCGGCCAACCGCTGGAACACCGCTACGGCCCGGCGCTTCACCCAGTCCGATAAGCTGCTGGCCAGGATGAGCTGCCGGATATCCGCAAAGGTGCGCGCCGGTTGGCTATGAACGGGATGGGCATGGGCTGCACCGTGCGTCCGATGGTCATGGTGAGCTTCATGAGCTTGGGCTGCAGGCTGGGGCTCGGAGTCCCGCGCATGAGCGTGTCCGGATTCGATGTGCACCTCGAATCGGGTGCCAGTCATGCCACCCCGTTGGGCTCGGGTAACGTGCAGGTGGTAATCCCGCAGGCCCAACTTGCTCAGCTCCCGTTCTAGCGTCGGCAGCTCCAGGCCCAAGTCCAACAGCGCCCCCAGGAACATGTCGCCGCTGATGCCGCTGAAGATGTCCAAATAAAGGGTGGTCATGGCACAACGGACTGTGGAACCCGCAGCCGGATCAGCTTGCTCATACCCGTTCACCAGCCGCCAAGGCATTGATTTGGCTTGCGGCGTAGCCGGCGCCGAAGCCGTTGTTGATGTTGACCACAGTCAACCCACTGGCGCAACTGTTGAGCATGGCCAGCAGGGCAGCCAACCCGCCGAAGCTGGTGCCGTAACCCACGCTGGTGGGCACGGCAATGACCGGTTTGGATACCAAACCAGCCACCACACTGGGCAAGGCGCCCTCCATGCCCGCCACCACAATCAGGACGTTGGCCTTCTGGATTTGGTTGAGCCGACTCAACAAGCGGTGCACGCCCGCTACGCCCACGTCGTAATGGCGTTCGACCCGGTTGCCCATGATATCGGCCGTCACCGCCGCTTCCTCGGCCACGGGCAGGTCGCTTGTGCCGGCAGCCAGCACGGCAATAACGCCAGGCCGCTTGGGTAAAGGCGGATTTTCGTAGGTAATGCATCGAGCCGCCTCGTGCCAAACCCAATGGCGGGACCGACGCCGCAAAGCGCGGACGTGAGATGGATCCGCCCGCGTCACCAGCACTTGGCTGCTCCGGCTCATGATTTGGCGGGCGATGGCAAGCACCTGAGCCGCCGTCTTGCCTTCGGCGTAGATCACCTCCGGAAAATTCTTGCGCAGCGACCGGTGCAGGTCCACCTGCGCAAACCCCAGGTCAGCTACCGGCGCAGCTTGAAAGGCACGCAGGACCTCATCGCGGCTGACTTTGCCGGCACGAAACTTGTCCAATAACGCAATAGCTTCAGTCGCAGTCACTGGCTGCAGTTAAGATGCCATCCGACACTAGGAGGCAAAACTTCAAAGTGACGCTCGGCCTGCCCGTCAGCCGGGTGCCACCGTAGCCGCCGCCGTCAGGCGGCGGACCTAACAGATCGGACGGATCATTTCCGCCGGCTTACGCCGGCGGCTACGGATTCCACTGCCTTGGTAGCCGCCGCCAGGCGGCGGACCCGACAGACCCGGCGGATCATTTCCGCCGGCTTACGCCGGCGGCTACCGACTCCAGTGCCTTGGTAGCCGCCGCCGTCAGGCGGCGGACCTACCCGGACCCGGCAAATCATTTCCGCCGGCTTACGCCGGCGGCTACGGGTTTCAGTGCCTTGGTAGCCGCCGCCAGGCGGCGGACCCGACAGACCCGGCGGATCATTTCCGCCGGCTTACGCCGGCGGCTACGGATTCCACTGCCTTGGTAGCCGCCGCCAGGCGGCGGACCCGACAGACCCGGCGAATCATTTCCGCCGGCTTACGCCGGCGGCTACGGGTTTCAGTGCCTTGGTAGCCGCCGCCGCCAGGCAGCGGACCCGACAGACCCGGCGGATCATTTCCGCCGGCTTACGCCGGCGGCTACGGATTCCACTGCCTTGGTAGCCGCCGCCGTCAGGCGGCGGACCTACCCGGACCCGGCAAATCATTTCCGCCGGCTTACGCCGGCGGCTACGGATTCCACTGCCTTGGTAGCCGCCGTCAGGCGGCGGACCTAACAGATCGGACGGATCAAACCGCCGGCTTACGCCGGCGGCTACGGGTTTCAGTGCCTTGGTAGCCGCCGCCAGGCGGCGGACCTAACAGATCGGACGGATCAAACCGCCGGCTTACGCCGGCGGCTACGTCAACTGAGCTACGGCCCTTTGAGCCTGAGCTTGAATTGGGACCTTGGCTTGCGTAGGAAGCCCACAGCAGTATGCGCCGAATTCGTTGCCTCCAGCGTCTGATTGGCATTGTGCTGGTGCCCACGGTAGCCGCTGGCCTGGCGGGCTGCAACCGGCCGGGCCAGCCGCCAACGCAGCCCGGCTCAGGCACCAAGCCCATCACCATCGGCGTGTCGCTGATGAACCTGTCGTCGGAGTTCATCGTGATGCTGCATCGGGCCATGGACGCCAAAGCCAAAGAGCTGGGGGTCAAGCTCATCGTCAATGACGCTCAACGCAGCCCGGAACGGCAGGTCCAACAAGTCGAAAGCTTCATCGCTCAGCGTGTCGATGCCATCATCTTGAATCCATGCGAGGTGGAAGCCAGCTCGCCGGCTGTGGATCGAGCCAAAGCAGCGGGTATCCCAATTGTGAATGTCAATTCCGAGACCCGGTCCGCCCCGACGGCCTTTGTTGGCTCGCGCGATGAAGAATCCGCGCGTCTGGCGGTGGAATTCATCGCGCGGCGCCTGAACGGCCGCGGGAACCTGGTGATGATGCACGGCTACCTGGGCCAAGCCGCCCAGATTCGGCGCGACCGCGGCGCGCGCGAGGTGTTGGCCCGATACCCAGGCCTGAAGTTGCTGGCCCACCAGACGGCTGAATGGGACCGGGCCAAGGCAGTCACGCTCATGGAGAACTGGATTCAAGCTTACGGCACCAATATCCACGCGGTGTTCGCCCACAACGACGAGATGGGCCTGGGGGCTGTGTTGGCCTTGGAACAAGCCCGGCTCAAAGACAGGGTCATTGTGGCCAGCGTCGATGCCATCGCCGACGCCCTGCGCGCAGTGCAAGACGGGCGGTTGGATGCCACTGTGTTCCAAGACGCCCGCGGCCAGGGCAGTCGCGCGGTCGAAACGGCCGTCCGACTCGCCCGCAAGCAACCTGCTGAGACCGAGGTCTTCTTACCCTTCCAATTAATCACCCGCGAAAACGTGGCTCAGTTCTTGAAGTAAACCGGCCTCGACCTACCGCGGGCGAGCCGCCGGGCAGGTGGGCGCATCCGGGGCATGCTTTGGCAGCCCCGCGGCCTCGCACAATAGAGTATGGGACTAGCTAACGCCGGTTCCCAAGCGGCTCAAGTCGGCGGGCGACCAGTCCGCGCTACCAGTGGTCCCGTGTGCCGGGGATTCTCGATGCGCAAGCAGCGGCACCGCTATATCAGGCGGTGGACCTGGCAAATCAATTCCGCCGGGTGACGCCGTCGGCTACGCATTCGTCGCCGACTCACGTCGGCGCCTATAGGTCAGCTTGGCTGGCCGGCTGGAGGTTGTGGTTCCGGTGGTGTCTGGGCCGCAGCGGTGGTTTGGTCGGGAGCCGAAGCCGATGGGTCGGTCTGCGGCCCGGTAGTCGGTGTGGATGGTTCGGCTGCAGCCAGCTCGGGCCCCGGAGCAGGCGGTTGGGTTGGCTGCGGGCTAGGCGCAGGTGACGGCTGCGCCGGCATGGTGCTGACCGTTTGCACAGCTTCCGCCGCTGGCTGCCCAGTTTCGGGTGCAGCGGCAGGAGCCGGCGGGCTCACCGGCCCGGGCTCCGACGCAGCAGCCGCCGGGGCGCTGGGCTGAGTCGCCGGCGTAGCCGGCGGGCTAACAGCAGCAGCGGACGAAGGCCGTTTCTGAGCCAGCTTAGCTTTGGCTGCGGCCTTCTTGCGCTTGATATAAGCCTTGCGGCGTTTGCGTTTGAGCACCTTGTTGTATTGCCTGCTCATAAAGCTGCTTTACTTTGCCGGAGCAATTCAGTTGCCTGGCTGGGCAAGATGAACAGTGGCGGTGCCTGGTTCAATACATTTCTGTTGGTGACCCTGTGGGTGACGGCCATGGCGTGCTGGGCCGGCTGTCGCAGCCAAAGCCGGAGCAAGAGCTTGGCTGCGCTCAGCCTACATTTGGAAGTTAACCCCGACGCCAGTGGCTGGAACGAGCCGGTGACCGTGGGCCGTTCGACGCCGTTCGTCGTGAACGTGGAGAAACGCCCGTTCCTGACCGAGCAGGAGCTGCTGGAAGCGGTGTTGGTGGAGACCAACGCCATGGTGGCGTTGAAGCTGCAGTTTGGGCATCGGGGCACCTTGCTGTTGGACCAATACAGCTCGGCTTACCGCGGCAAACGTGCGGCAATTCTGGCCCGGTGGGACCAAACGGTCCGCTGGCTGGCGGCGCCCCGAATGGAGCAACGCATCACTAACGGTGTGCTTGTATTCACGCCGGACGCCAACCGATCCGAGGCGGAACGATTGGTGCAGGCGCTCAACAAAACCGTGCGTGCAATTGGACAGACTCGACTCTAAGTATGCCCACCTCGGCCCGCCGGGGTGCTCCGATGGTCAAGCATCGCATGCCTTCCGGCTCGACGCGCCCGGCTTGAGCGCCGCAGCGGCTGGCGGCCAAACCCGTCTTGCGCTGGGGATGGCCTTGGGGCTGGCGATGGCTGCCGGGTTACCGGCTCTAGGTCAGCCTTTTCGTTTGCCCACGGCAAATGCGGCCTTGTTCGAGCCGGGGGGTGAAGCGCGGTATTTTGTGGGCACCACCGGCAAACCGTGGACCAGCGGCACCTTCGGCTGCGTGCGCACTGAAGGCCAGCAGTTCCATGAAGGCATCGACATCCGCTGCGTGCAACGGGACGCCCAAGGCGAGCCGGCCGATGTGGTGGTGGCGACTGCGGACGGCACGGTGTGTTATGTCAATCGGCGACCGTCCTTGTCCAATTACGGTAAGTATCTGATTGTGCAGCACCGGGTGGATGGGCTGGAAATCTATTCGCTTTACGCGCACCTGCGGGACATTCGGGCCGACCTGAAGCCGGGCACGGCGGTGCGGGCTGGTGAACCGCTGGGTTGGATGGGCCGCACTGCCAACACGCGGGAAAGGATCACGCTGGAGCGGGCGCACCTGCATTTCGAGTTGAATCTCCTGTTGAACGACCGATTTGCGCTCTGGCTCAAGAAAACTCACCCGCGTGAGCGGAACGATCATGGGGACTGGAACGGGCGGAACCTGGTGGGCATCGATCCGGCGGCGGTGTTCTGGGCACAACGGCTGCAAGGCGCCCAGTTCAGTCTGTTGCGGTATCTGCGCCAGCAGCCAGCGTTGTGTCGGGTTTGGGTAGCTGCCACGAATTTTCCGTGGCTGGTGCGGTATGCCCCGTTGGTGCAACCCAACAGCCGAGCTGCGCAGGAAGGTGTCGCTGGCTACGAGCTGGCTCTGGCGTTCAATGGATTGCCGTTCGAGGTGATTCCACGGGCTGCATCGGAACTGCCCCCGGCCAAGGGCACCCGGGTGCGGCTGCTGTGGGTCAATGTCACCGAAGCCCAAGCTCGACCGTGCGGCCACTTGGTCAGCCGCACCGGCAACAGGTGGACCTTGACAAGGCGCGGGCTGGAGCTGTTGGATTTGCTGACGTTTTGATTGGGCGCAGCCAGGCTGTGCGGCGCCTCCGAGCGGAGCGACTCGGGCGCCGCCGCAGCCGGCTCACTCAACAATCCAGTTGACTAAACAGGCCAATACCTTCAACGAGCATGAACAGCTTCAGCGCAGAAGCGGACCAGCGCCAACCAGATCGGCCCAGCATGCCGCACGGCTTTGACCAACCTGAATCCACCAGCGTCCACGCCATAACTCGGAGCCCGGTCCCACCGCCGCGCACCCAGACTACGGCCGTGAACCGACGCGGTTTCTTGACCGCCCTTGCTGGTGCAGCAGCCGGCACAGCGGCGGGAGCTGTGGGTAGCTGGGCAGCACAGCCGGCCCAGCCAGCCGCGCCGGTCAAGGGCCGTGTCAAGCTGGGCATCTCGACCTATTCCTATTGGCATTTCCGTGGTCCCCGGGTGCCCATCGAGACGGTCATCGACAAAGCCGCTGAGCTTGGAGTGGACGGGGTGGACATTCTGCACCGGCAGATGGACCTGCGCGAGAACGCGGCGTTGGACGGGGCAGCTCGGGCTTATCTGAACCGGCTAAAACGGCATGCGTTCCGACGTGGGGTTGACCTGATCTGCCTATCGATCCACCAAGATTTTGTCGATCCAAACCCGGAATTTCGCCAGGCCCAAGTCCGGCACACACAGCACTGCATCGAGGTTGCGTATGCTTTGGGTATCCCGTGTGTGCGCTTGAATTCCGGGCGATGGAATACCATCGCGAGCTTCGACGACTTGATGAAAGCGCGCGGGGAGGAACCGGTCTTGCCCGGCTATACCGAGGAAGACGGGTTCCGGTGGTGCATTGACTGTATCCAACAATGCTTGCCCAAGGCTGCCGAATGCGGCGTGATTTTGGCCTTGGAAAACCACTGGGGCCTGACGCGTTCCCCGGAGGGGCTGCTGCGCATCCTCAATGCCATCGATTCGCCCTGGCTGGGCGCCTTGATGGACACGGGCAATTTCTTGGAAGAGCCCTACGACAAGCTGCGGCTCATTGCGCCCAAGACCGTGTTCGTCCAAGCCAAGACCTACCCGGGCGGCGGCGAATGGTACACGCTGGAGCTCGACTACCACCGGATTGCCCGCATTCTGGCCGAGGTGAACTACACCGGCTACGTCTCGCTGGAGATGGAAGGCAAAGAAGACCCGGAGACTGCCGTGCCCAAGAGCATCCAGCTTTTGCGCCAGGCCTTCGGCGGATGAAAAACATCGATCCTGCGTCGCCCTTCAGGCAGGCTGCACGTGGCGCAAGATTTTGCTTCCCAAACTTGGGCCTGGTTTTATTGAATTGAGGTGATGAGTGTTTGGATCGCTGGCGGTTCTGAAAGTTGAATACGACCGACACTGAAGTCGCCTTGCCGCGCTGGAGTATTCAGGCGGCGCGCGATCTGTATAACATCCGGCGCTGGGGCGCTGGGTATTTCGACATCAACGAGGCTGGCCACGTGGTGGCCAAACCCCTGCAGGAACACGGGGCCTGCGTGGATTTGACCGACATCGTGGAAGAGGCGCGGGGCCGGGGCTTGAAGTTTCCGCTGCTGGTGCGGTTCCAAGATATCCTCCGGCATCGGGTCGAAGCGATCAATCTGGCCTTCCGCACCGCCATCAAGGAATGCAACTACCAAGGCCACTACCGCGGTGTCTTCCCCGTCAAGGTCAATCAGCTCCGTGAAGTGGTGGAAGAGATTCTGGATGCGGGCCGGCCGTATGGGTTCGGGCTGGAGGTAGGCAGCAAACCGGAGCTGTTTGCGGGTTTGGCGCTGCAGCGGGAGCCGGGCAGCCTGATTGTGTGCAACGGCTACAAAGACGCCGACTTCATCCGGGTGGCGCTGCTGGGGGTCAAGCTGGGCAAAGAAGTCATCTTGGTGGTCGAGAAGCTGGAGGAACTGAAGCAGATCGTTGCCATTGCGCGGCACCTGGGGGTCGAACCCATCATCGGCATCCGCATGCGCCTGGCCACCAAAGGCATGGGCAAATGGGCTGAGAGCGCCGGTGAAACGGCCAAATTTGGCCTGACCACAGCCGAGCTGTTGGCGGCCACGGATCTGTTGCGAGCCGAAGGGTTGGAGCACTGCTTCAAGCTGTTGCACTTCCACATCGGCTCTCAGGTGCCGGACATCTTGACCATCAAGCGTGCGGTGCAAGAGGCGGCCCGGCTGTATGCCAAGCTGTACAAGCTGGGCTTTCGGCTGCGCTACATTGATGTGGGTGGCGGCTTGGGAGTGGATTACGACGGCAGCCGGTCCGCTTGCGACAGCTCGACCAACTACACCCTCCAAGAATACACCAACGACGTGGTCTACTACATCGGCACTATCTGCAATAGCGAAGGGGTGCCGCATCCGGACATCATCAGCGAGAGCGGTCGAGCGATTGTGGCGCACCACAGTGTGTTGTTGGTGGAGGTGTTTGGGGCTATCGAGAAGCTCAAACCCGGCGCTGCGCTCACCTATGGCGAGCAGGAACATCCGCTGGTAAAGGAGTTGCTGGAGATCAAACGGAACCTGGACAAGGCCAACAAGCTGGAGGCCTTCCACGATGCGCTGGAGCGGAAAGAAGACGCGCATCACATGTTCATCCTGGGCCTGCTGGACCTGGCGGACAAAGCCAAGATCGAGAGCCTCTATTGGGAGATCAGCCACCAGGTGGTGCAAAGTTACCGTGGCCAGGCGTATGTGCCGGAGGAAATCCGCAAGTTGGAAGACAGCTTGGGCGACCAGTACCTGTGCAATTTCTCGGTGTTCCAATCGCTGCTGGACCATTGGGCCCTGGGCCAACTGTTCCCCATCATGCCCATTAGCCGACTCAACGAATGCCCCACGCGCGAGGGCACGTTGGTGGACATCACCTGCGATTCCGATGGCCAGATCAACCGGTTCATCGACCTGCGGGCTGGGCGGGACACGTTGCCGTTGCACCCGTTAGTGCTCAACGGGCAAGGCCTACCGGAGCCTTATTACTTGGGCTTCTTCCTGATGGGCGCTTACCAAGACATCATGGGCGACCTGCACAACCTCTTTGGCCGAGTCAACGAGCTGCACGTGTTCCTGGACCCTGACGAGCCGGCGGGCTATTACGTCGAGGAGATCATCGAGGGGACCACCATCGTGCAAGCGCTGCAGTCGGTCCAGTACGACGAAAACGAACTGAAACGGCAAATGAAAGCCCAAGTGGACGAAGCCATCAAAACCGACCGCATGAAGCCCAGCGAGGCCATGCGCTTACTGGACGACTATGAGCGTGGGCTTCGAGCCTACACCTACCTCAACATCTGAGTCGGCCTTGGCTGAGGTTGCGCCTGGTGCAGGTCAGCCCCTTCTAGCTGCGTTGGGCCGTGTGGTCCGGGGCCTGTCGGCCTTGTTCTGGGGCTTGCCGCTGGCGTTGGTGGCCTGCGTGCAAACTGCCCGAGGCGATCTGCTCCGGCCCCTGGGCGTGTTGCCGCCGGTAGTGACTACCCTGTTGTTGCTGTATGGGCTGAGCTTGCTGGGGCATTTTCAAAAACAAGAACGCCCTTGGCGCAATGCGCTCGAACTGGCGCGGTTGTTGGCCGTCGTCAATGTCGGGTTTTCGCCCTTCCTGTTTTGGTGGAACAAGGTGCCGGCTGAACGGTTCTTCGAATCGGTTGTCCAGTTGATGACGTTCACAGGGCTGCTGTTTTTGCTGGCCCTGAACCAGGTATTGCGTCGGCTGACCGCCATGTTGCCGGATGAGACCCTTCGGGTGGAAACCCGGGTGTTCACCAAGCTGAACCGGGGCCTGCTGAGCTGCACGATGTTAGTGATGCTGGGCTACTTTATTGCCGAACGCCTCCAGCCGGCGCCCCCATGGCTCCGCTATGGCCTGGGGTTACTGGACCGAGTCGGGCCGTGGCTACCGCTGTTGTTGGTGCTGGTGCCTGTGGCCATGACCATGGCCCTGCTGTGGAAAACCAAGGAGGTCATCCTCACCAGCATCTTCGGCTCGGAACTGTGAGCGCGCCGGTCGCACTCACCAGCCCGGTGCAGGCCGCCACGCTGGCCGGCCACCAGCTGGGCGCAAGGAACGCACCAACATCAACTCACCCACGTTCTCAGGCGTGATCAGACCCACAAACCGGCCTGCGCGATCCACCACCGGCAACGCAGGGCAGCCGCAGTCTTGCATCTGACGAAACGCCTCCTCGAACGGATCGTACGACGAGACCACCGGCAGGTCCCGCCGCATGAACTGCACGACCGGTGCTTGGGGCCCGTACCGTTTGAGCGCAGCAATCATGTCGTCTCGGGTCAAGACGCCCAAGACGCGTTCAGCCTCATCCACCACGGGAAATTCGTGTTGCGAGGTCCGCAGCAGCGCCTCGACAGCGTCGTCCAGTGTTGCCTCCGGCGGCAGCCGCACCAGATGCGTGACCATCGCCTCCGAAACCGGCAGGTTCAGAGACACATCTTTGATCTGGGCCAGGGCAGCTTCCTGCTGTGCACCCAGGAAAATGAAGAAGGCAATGAAGATCAGCATCGGGTTGGTGAACAACCCAATGAAGCCGAAGACAAACGCCAGCGCCTGGCCGATCCAGGCGGCGATTTGTGTAGCCCGACCGTAAGGCAGCACCAGGGCCAACAACGCCCGCAACACTCGCCCGCCGTCCATCGGAAAGGCCGGAATGAGATTGAACACCACCAACATCACGTTGACCGAGGCCAGCTTGGCCAGCATGGCTGCTCCGGGCTGATTCAGCCGCTCGAAATGGTCCCAGGTTGATTGTTGGCCCAACACAAAAATTAACAGCGCCGCAAGCACCACATTGACCAGCGGCCCGGCCACTGCCACCACCAGTTCTTGCCAGGGCTGGTCGGGCATCCGTTGCAGCCGCGCCACCCCGCCAATGGGCAACAGCGTGATGTCCGGCGTCCGGATGCCAAACCGCCGCGCCGCTAGCGCATGGCCGAACTCGTGCAACAACACGCAACCGAACAGGCCCAAAATAAACAACAGCCCTTCAGCCGCTGCCGGCGGACCGCCCCGCTGATAATAGCTGAACCCGATCCACGCCAAAAACAGCAAGAACGTGATGTGCAGCCGGACATCGATGCCGGCGACGCGTGCGATGCGAATGGACCAACGCATAGATTTTTCAGGCGATTGAGTGCATGACCGACCTTGCGCAGTCCCAAGGCTGCCGCTGAGCTTTCTCGTTCACTGGGGGCTGAAGGCGGCTTGGCGTGCTAGAGTGTGGGTTGCGAGGTTGGGGCTGAGCCGGGCTCTAACGGCACCATCCCGCGTGCGATAGCAAAACGCGTCAGCCCAGCCACGGTGCGAATGTTCAACTTGCGCATGAGCCGCTCGCGATGGGTCTCGGCCGTACGCACGCCGATCCCCAGCCGGTCGGCGACCTCCTTGTTACTTAGGCCTTCGGCAATCAGCACCAACACCTGTCGTTCGCGATCCGACAAAAGCGGTGGTTCCGGCGCGCCTGGTTTGGTGCCGCGCTGCAATTCATCGGCCAGCACGCGCGAGGCGGCTGAGTCCAGGAACAGTTCACCGGCATACACGGCTTTAATGGCGCGGACCAGTTCAGCCGGTGAAGTGTCCTTGCGCAGGTAACCGCGGGCACCCAGCCGGATGCTCTGGGTGATGTATTCGCGGTTGTCGTGCATGGTCAGGACCAAGATTTTGGCCTGAGGCAGTTTTTTGCGGAGCCGGGCGATAGTTTCCAACCCGTTCATGTGCGGCATGGTCAGGTCCAGCAAAATGACATCCGGTTGGGTCGCGCTAGCTTTGCGCAGCGCTTCCAACCCATCGCCAGCCTCTTCGACCACCTGGACATCCGGTTGGTTAGCCAGGTGGGCTTTGAGCCCCTCGCGCACAATCGGGTGGTCGTCCACCAGCAGGACTTTAATCTTTTTTCTTGGCACGTTTGCCTTCACGAGACGACGCCACGGTAGATGGTTCCGGTTCAAGTGGTACGGTCACCACAATCTCGGTGCCGCGGCCCGGTGTGGAGTGAATCATGCAACTGCCCCCCACATAGGCCGCCCGCTCACGCATGTCCAACAACCCCATGCCGCAGCCTCGGTGCCTGCCCGACAGCACAGCCTGCGGCTCGAATCCGGCACCGTCATCGCGGATGATGGCTTGGACGGCGCCGTTCTGCCAGACTAACCGCACTTCGACGGTCTTGGCCTGGGCATGCTTGGCAATGTTAGCCAGGGCTTCTTGGACAATGCGGTAAAGGGTCAACTCAGTCTCCTTGCTGCACCGCTGGGCCGGCTCTTCCAAGGCCACACTGAGCCGCAAGCCGGTGCGTTCGGCAAATTCGCTGCACAGGCTCCGCAGGGCTGGCATCAAGCCCAAATCGTCCAGCTCGCTCGGTCGTAGGTTGCGTGAGATTCGGCGCACCTCATCGATGGCCCGCGCCAGCAAGGCCTGCACCTTGAGGGTCTCACGCCACAACGCGTCGTCCTGCCCCTGAAGCCGTTCTTCGATCGATTGGACACGGAATCGGGCCGAAGAAAGCAACTGGTTGACGCTATCGTGCAATTCGCGGGCCACGCGGCGCCGCTCGGCTTCTTGGGCCTCGACAATCAATCGAGGCAAGCTGCGCAGGGCTTCCTCGGCCTGCTTGCGCCGGGTAATGTCCCGAGAGACCAGCACCGCCTGCTGCGCCCGGCCCGCATCGTCGTAAACCCAATGGCCCAACGTCTCGAAGTGGACCCAGGCGCCGGCCCGACTCCGCAACCGCACCTCCGCCACCAACGGCTCGTGGCTGGCACGGGCTTGCTCCCACGCACGCTGGAAGCCCGGGCGATCAGCAGGATGCACCAGAGCCAAGGCATCCGAACCCAGCAACTCGGCTGGGTCCAACCCCAGCCGCTGCCGGTAAGACGGGTTGGCATACAGGAACCGGCCCGCGGGGTCCACCAACGCCACCAAATCGCGTGTGCTTTCGGTGATGACGCGGAACTGCTCTTCGCTGCGGCGCAACGCCGCTTCGGCCCAAGCCCGTTCGCGTTCGGCGGCCTTCTTGCGCAGCGCATTCAGCACCGCTGAGGGCAACCGCATCAACGTATCTTTCAGGATGTAATCGTCGGCCCCCTCCTTCATGCACTCGACAGCCACCGCCTCGGACCGGGGGCCAGTGACCACCAAGAAGGGTGCATCCGGCGCATGCACTTGCGCTAAGCGCAATGCTTGTAACCCGTCAAAAGCCGGCAGGGTAAAGTCCGAGATGATCACATCCGGCGGCCCATTCTCCAGAGCTGCCAAGAACTCTGCGCGGGTCTCGACACGCCGGGCACGGAACCGGATGCCATCCTCGCGCAACTGCTGCACGATGGCCTCCGCATCGGCCGGCACATCCTCGACAATCACAATGTCCAGTTCCTTATCCATCGGCGGCTTGACGGACTGCTGCGGCCAGCTCGCCCTCGGCCAGACCTTCAGGCCAGGCTTCTAGCAACGCAGCCCCGGCGGGTCCAGCCTAAACCGCCACCCACGTGGGCGCGGGTGCATCTCAATTTCTCAGCTTCTGCCGACTCACCTCGGCGGCTACGCATCGCACTCCCGGTGTTGTGGTGTGATGTCGGGGTACGATACCCGGCACTCGGCCCGATCCTTCGGAGGACCCCTGCGCGGTGCGTCGGTGCCGATAGACGGGCGAGGATGCTTGCTGGGGGCCGTCGCAAAGCGACGGCTTGATGGTAGCCGTGGGCTTCAGCCCACGGTTGCCGCAGGGCCGAAATCGATATTGGGTCGCGGAGCGACGCCTGAAATCGGTCAGGGATGGATTCATGCGTCGCTCCACGACGCGTGCGGTTGGGCTGCACCGGAACCGTGGGTTAAAACCCACCGCTACCATCAGAGCACCGCTCCGCGCTGCCTTGATGTCGGATGGGGCTGCGACGCTGGCTTTGCAAGCGCGGGTTTCCAACCTGCTCGCCCCGTGGAGTATTCGTGTGCGCGGCCGCTGGGGATGAGCGCTCGCCCTTACTCCACGGGTCAAGTATCGCCGGCTTCCAGCCGGCAGGCCATCGGATGGCCGAAGACGGCCTGCACTTCAGCAGCGCGCCAACGAGCCCCTCTGCACGAAACTCAGGCGAACCCGTGGGCGCGGCTCGACCGCCTGCGCATTCGCACCAGCCCAACGGTGCGCAGCCAACCGTTGCGCGGCGTTTGCGCCAGTGCCGGCCGAGCTCAGTTTGGGCGCCAGACTGCGGCGAGCCGTTGGGCTAGGCCTGGCCAAGGCCGTCCAGCGCCTTTTGCAATTGCTCAGCGCGGGCTTGCCACTCGGCCAAGCGCTGGCGGTGCTCTTGAAACACCTCCGGCGGCGCCTTTTCGACAAAGGCTGGGTTGTCCAGCTTGGCTTGCGCCTTGGCAACTTCGGCCTTGGCCTTCTCCAATTCCTTGCTCAAGCGCATCCGCTCGGTCTGCACATCCACCAGCCCTTCCAGTGGCAGATAAATCTCGCCCAACTTCACATGGGCACGAGCCACGTTCTTGCCCGGTTGATAGGCCGGGTCAACCACCAGCGGCTGCGCATTCAGCAGCACCTGCAATACCGCTTGGTCAGTGGGCGCCAACGTTTGGGTGGGTTTGACGATGAACTTGAGCCGGCGGTTGGAGGGCAAGTTGTAAGCCTGGCGCAAGTTCCGCCCGGCGATGACCAGCTCCTGTTTAGCCGCTGCCCAGTCCAGGCAAGCGTCGTCCAAACCCCAACGCTGCCGCACCGATGCGTCCAAGGGCTGTGGCCATGGGGCAAACATGATCGTCCGCCCCCCGCGGTCTGCAGGCAGGCCCTGGTTGTAGCCCAAGCCATGCCACAGTTCCTCGGTAATAAACGGCAAGAACGGATGAAAGAGCCGTAAGATGTGATGGAGTACAAAGTCAAGCACCGCCAGTGTGTTGAGCCGCCGCGCCTCGGCGTCGCCCCCGCGGGGGCTCTGCGTGCCCAGCGCAGGTGCGCCGGCCGGCGGCGTACCCGCTCCAACGGCTGCCGATTCAGCGCCCGGCTTGCCCAGGAAGGCTTTGGCAGCCTCGAGGTACCAGTCGCAAAACTCGCTCCAGAAAAACCGATACAGGGTTTGCGTGGCCTGGTTGAATTGGTAACTGGCCAAGGCGTCGGTGATTTCGCGGATAGCCATGTCTAGCCGCAGCAGAATCCACTTATCGTCACTGGTTAACAGCTCGGGTTGAATCTGGCCTTGGGCAGGGCCACCTTGGAGCTGGCGGAACCGGCAGGCGTTCCAGAGTTTGTTGCAAAAGTTCCGCCCTAGCTCGACGTCTTTCTCGTCAAACAGCACGTCTTGGCCCAAGGGCGCGCTGCGCATGGTGCCAAACCGGAGTGCATCGGCCCCGTATCGAGCAATCAGGTCCAGGGGCTCGGGCGAATTGCCCAGGCTCTTGCTCATTTTGCGGCCGAGCTTGTCGCGGATAATGCCGGTGAAATAGACGTTGTCGAACGGGCGTTGGCCCATGAACTCGTAGCCGGCCATGATCATGCGCGCGACCCAGAAGAAAATGATGTCCGGCCCGGTCACCAGATCGGTGGTGGGATAGAATTTCCGCAAGGTCGGGTTCTGAGCGTCTCGGTCGGGATCGCCCGTCCAGCCCATGGTCGCAAACGGCCACAACCATGAGCTGAACCACGTATCCAGCACGTCCGGGTCTTGCTCCCAACCCGTTTGGGTGAGCTGCTGTTGGAGGGCCTCCTCAGCCGTGGCTGCATACACGCGCTGGCCTTCAACCCGCACCGCCACAGCCGGCCCATGCCGGCGCAGCGCGGCAGCGGCTGACTCGGCCTGGGGCTGGTCGGCAAAGGTGCGTGTCCAGACCGGGATGCGGTGTCCCCACCACAACTGCCGGCTGATGCACCAGTCGCGCAGATTCCGCATCCAATGGGTGTAGGTCTTGACCCAGCGCTCGGGATGAAAGCGAATGGTGCCTTCCTCGACCGCACGGGTGGCCGGCTCCACCGACGGGTACTTAAGGAACCACTGCTGGCTCAGATACGGTTCGATGGGCACATGACTGCGTTGGCTGTAGCCGACGTTGTGCACGTAATCCTCGGTCTTCAGTAGCAGGCCCTGCGCCGTCAGTTCTTCCACCACAGCTTGCCGAGCTTCCATGCGGTCCAAGCCGTCGAAATCCTCGCCAGCGGCAGCGGTCATGCAGCCGTCTGGGCCAATCACCACCGTCACGGGCAAGCCATGGCGCTGGGCAATCTCGTAGTCCGCCGCGTCGTGAGCCGGGGTGACCTTGACGCAGCCGGTGCCGAACTTCGGATCCACCAGCGCATCGGCAATAATGGGGATGGGCTTGTTTTGGAGCGGCAACAGGCATTTGCGCCCGATCAAGTGCCGGTAGCGAGGGTCGTCCGGATGCACCGCCACAGCTTCATCACCCAGCATGGTCTCAGGCCGCGTGGTGGCCACCACCACGTAGGCGTCCGACTGGGGCTGACCGTGCTCGTTGAGCAGGGGATACTTGATGTGCCACAAATGCCCCTTCTCCTCGATCATCTCGACTTCCTCATCCGACAAGGCGGTCCGGGCCGCCGGGTCCCAGTTGACCATACGTGTGCCGCGGTAAATCAGGCCCTTGGCAAACAGAGCCACAAACACCTTTTGCACGCACCGCGAGTAGTCCGGGTCCATCGTGAATCGTTCCCGGGTCCAGTCGCACGAGCAGCCCAGTTTCTTGAGCTGTTGAATGATGATGCCGCCGTGTTTTTCTTTCCAGGCCCACACATACTCGAGGAACTTCTCGCGCCCCAGCTCCTCGCGGTGACGCATCTTGCCTTCTTTCCGCAGGGTCTTTTCGACCACCGCCTGGGTGGCGATGCCGGCATGGTCTGTGCCGGGCAACCACAGCACTTCTTTACCGTCCATGCGGGCTTTCCGGGCCAGAATGTCTTGGATGGTGTTGTTGAGCACATGGCCCATGTGCAACACGCCCGTCACGTTGGGCGGCGGGATCACAATCGAATACGCCGGCTTGGCCGAATGCGGGTCGGCGGTAAAACAGCCCTGGTCGCACCAGAACTGGTACCACTTGGCCTCGACAGCCTGCGACTCGTAAGCCTTTGGAATCTCGCTCATGCCAACGCCACGGTAGCAAAGTGACCCGCCTTCCCGCAACAGGCCAGCCCGCTGGGCCCACCCGCCGTGCTGGCACCGGTCCATAACGCAGCTTAGAGGAGGCCGGCTTGGGTGGCGGACCAAGAGCTGGCTAACGGAGCCAGATTTTGCCATTGCCTTTGGGACACTGCGGGTGCGAGGCTGTGGATGGTAAACGAACAAACGGTCAGGCTCATGTACAAGATTCTCGGGCAGGACGGCAAAGAATACGGGCCGGTTGACGTTGAAACGTTGCGGCGGTGGATCAGCGAAGGCCGGGTCAATGCTCAAACCCAAGCACAAGCTGAGGGCAGCACGGATTGGAGGCCGCTGACTGAATTTCCTGAGCTCGAAGGGCTGCTCGCTGGCAGCGGGCCGCCTTCACCTCCACCTCCACAGCCTCAGCCGGCTGCGCCCACAGTTCAACCTGCAGCCCAGCCGCAACGAAAGGCGCTGGCCATCGTCAGCTTAGTGCTGGGCATTTTGTCGCTGGTCACCTGCTTCTTGGCGGGTATTCCGGCGATCATCACCGGTGCCATTGCCCAAAGTCGCAGTCGGCGTGACCCCGCTCGCTACGGTGGACGCGGACTGGCGCTGGCGGGGCTGATTTTGGGCTGCTGCGGCACAGCTTTGACCGCGATTGTGGTTCTTGCGCTGCCAGTTGTGTTACCGGCCGTGGCCAAAGGCAAAAGCCGTGCCGAGACTATCCGCTGCGTCGGTAACCTCAAATTGATCGGCCTGGCTGCTCGAATGTATGCCCAGGATCACAACGGGGTCTTGCCGCGCGACTTCATTACCATGTCCAATGAGCTGCCCTCACCGAAAGTTTTGGTGTGCCCGGCTGACCGCACACGGCAAGCGGCTACAGAGTGGGCGGACTTCAGCGCTGATAATGTCAGCTACGAGTTCCTGGCTCCGGGCGCTAAGCAGCAAGAGGTGATGAACCAGCCGGTCTTTCGCTGCCCCATTCACGACAACGGCTGCTACGGCGACGGCTCGGTGCAACAAGGGCAGGAGATGCCACCCCCGCGCTTGCGACCTCGAAGGTAACCCGGGTTAGGTTAATGGCCGCAGCCTGACGTCCGAAGGTCAGCCGCCGGATGGGGATGCCTGTTACGGGCTTAACGCTGCCCCTGGCCAGGCTGTAACGGCTGCGCGGTCGAATCGGGCTGTCGCGGGCGGATGAGCAACACCAGCACCACCGAGCCCAAGGCCACGCTGGCAAAAATGCCGAAGATGGCTACCAGCGGAATCTGTTGGTCGCGCAGGATGCCGAAAAACCAGTCGGCCAGACCGCCGCAACTGATGCTCACCAGGTTCATGATGCCGTAGCCTGTGGCGCGCAAATGGGGCCGGGTGATCTGGCACAAGATGGGCATGTTGTTGGTGTCAAAAAATCCCCAGCCCCAGCCGAACAGCATCAGGAACCCGATGGCCACCCCGAGCAACTTGGTCTGCGGGGAATACCCCACACCCAACATCGCTACTGCAATACAGACCATCCCGATGGCGCTGGTGTAGATGCGGCCTCGGGTTGTGCGCCGGCTCCACCGATCTGCTAGCCAGCCGCCACAAGCTGCCCCAGCAATGCAGGTGACCACCCAATAAAAGGTGGCCGACACCCCGGCTTTGCCTTGGCCAATGCCAAATTCGGCTTTCAGCACTGCGGGCATCCAGTCCCGCACGATCCAGCCTGCCATCGCTGGGAGCGTGAAATACAGCACCAGCAGAATGAATGAGCCGTTTCGAGCCAGCTCACTCAGGGCCGCTGCGGGTGAAGCCTGGACTTGCTGGACCGTTTCGGCGCGGGCTGGGGCATTGCGCAACAGCAACAACAACGGCAAGGCATAAGCCAATCCCACCAGGCCGCAGGTCTCAAACGCCCAGCGCCAACCCAACGCCGGTGCGTCTGCGGCGTAACCGCTGAACCCGCCCAGAATGACGCCCAGGTAAATGCCCATCTGATGCAGGCCAACCGCACGCGATCGGGTGGGGCCCAAGTGAAAATCGGCAATCAGCGCCAGAGCTGCGGGGATGTAGAACGCTTCACTGATGCCCATGGCCGCGCGGGTGACCAGCAGTTGTTCGAAGGTTCGTGCCTGGCCGGTGGCCCAAGTGACCGCAGACCAGACGGCCAGACTGCCCACAATGACATGCCGACGACTAAACCGGTCGGCCAGATACCCACCAATCGGGCTCAGCACCGCATAGGTCCATTTGAACAGGGCGAGAATCTTGCCCCAATTGGCCTCCGAGCCAATGTCGGGAATATCGCTCATTACCGAGAACTTCATGGCGGCCAGCATCTGGCGATCCAGGTAGTTCAGCAGGGCTACTGGCAGCAGGAGCAGCACCACTAACCAAGCGTAGTGCGGCGTGCGTGCGTCAGGCCATTTCATGCGGTCCGGTGTCGGTTAAGCTCCAGCCTAGCCGAGGCACCCGTCCGACATCCCGCGCTTGGCCGTTCCGAAGCGGGATCTCGGCCTCCTCTCCCCACGTGCTTCAATGCAGATGCCCTGCACTGCCACCCCAGCAGTTGGGTTGGGCCGTGCAGGGCGGACCCGCTGATCCCAATCGAATCCGGTGGACAACATCCTCATGCCGGGCATGGCGCTGAGTTGGTTCGCGCTTTGGCCAACACCGTCTTTACCCAGTGCTGGTGGGTCAGGTACCACTGGACAGTCTCGCGCAGGCCACGATCGAACGAGCAGGTCGGTGCCCAGCCCAACTCACGGCGGAGCTTGGAAGCATCCAGCGCATAGCGCCGGTCATGTCCAGGCCGGTCTTGGACGAACGTGATCAAGCGGCGTGACTGGCCACCGCGTTCTGGCGCCAGTTCGTCCACCAAATCACAAATCCGTTCGACCAACTCTAGGTTAGTGCACTGCTGGTCCGCGCTGATGTGGTAAGTGTCACCCTCCCGGCCCTGGGTCAACACCAGCCACAGCGCCCGGACGTGATCGCTCACATGAATCCAGTCCCGCACATACAGGCCGTCGCCATAAACCGGGATCGGGCGCCGGTTCAAGGCGCATTGGATGACCACCGGGATCAGTTTTTCGGGGAACTGGTAGGGCCCGTAATTGTTGCTGCAATTCGAGATCACCACCGGTAACCGGTAAGTGCGGTGGTACGCCCGCACCAGCAGGTCTGCCGCCGCTTTGCTGGCCGCATAAGGTGAGCTGGGCGCATAAGGCGCACTCTCAGCAAATGCCCCCTCAGGCCCGGCCGAGCCATAGACCTCATCGGTTGAAACATGATGAAACCGATAGCCGGGCCCGGCTGCGCCCGGGCGCGACTGTTCCAGTTGCCACGCCAGGCGGCAGGCTTCCAACAGATGGAACGTGCCCACCACATTGGTTTGGATAAAGTCAGCCGGGCCGGTAATGGACCGGTCCACATGCGATTCGGCCGCCAGATGCAGCACGTGCGTGATGGCATGCTGCCGGATCACCCGCTCCACAGCCGCACGGTCCCGCAAGTCCACCTGCTCGAAGCAGTATTTGGGATGCCCCGCCACGTCGGCTACAGTCTCCAAATGGCCCGCGTAGGTCAGGGCGTCCAGATTCACCACCTTCACCACCTCGGGTCGGTCAATGACGTGCCGGATTACGTGGGACCCGATGAAGCCGGCGCCGCCCGTGACTAACAGGTTCATGGTCCAGCAGGGGGCAACCGATCAGATCCCGGCGGCACCGGGCCGGAGCCGAAAAATTCGCTGATCACGGCTACCACATAGTCCACCTGTTCCTCGGTCAGCTCAGGATAAATTGGCAATGGCAAAATCTGCTGGGCTACCCGCTCTGCCACCGGCAGGTCCCCTTGCCGATAGCCCAGCTCGGCATAGACCGGCTGCAGATGCAACGGCAGCGGATAATAGATGATGGTGGCCACACCGCGTTGCTGCAGATAGCGTTGGAGCGCATCGCGTTCGGCGCAGAGCACGGCATAGACATGGAAGACGTGCTGGTTGCCTTCGGCCACGATGGGCGTTTGGACTGGCAGATGGGCCAGCGCAGCGCTGTAGCGAGCCGCCAAAGCGGCCCGGCGCGCGTTCCAGTCAGCCAAATGCCGCAACTTCACCCGCAGAATGGCTGCCTGCAGTTCGTCCAGGCGCGAGTTGTAGCCGTGCAGGAGGTGGTAATAGCGCCGCTGGACACCGTGCACGCGTAACAGCCGCAGCTTCTGGTCCAAGCTAGGGTCATTGGTCACCACCAGGCCGCCGTCGCCGCAGCCACCCAAGTTCTTGGTGGGATAAAAACTGAAGCAGCCCATCTGGCCGAAGCTGCCCACAGGCCGGCCTTGGTGGGTTGCGCCGATGGCCTGGGCGCAGTCTTCCACCACCGCAATGCCCCGCTGCCCCGCCAGCTTGACCAGCTCGACCACGGGTGCCGCCTGGCCGAACAGGTGAACTGGAATGATGGCCTTGGTGCGCGGGGTGATCTTCCGCGCCACATCGGCGGGGTCCAACGTGAACGTGCGCGGGTGAATATCGGCAAAGACAATTCGGGCACCGACCTGGTGAATCGCTTCGGCTGGAGCGATGTAGGTAAACGGCGTGGTGATCACCTCGTCGCCGGGGCCGATGTCCAAGGCCCGCAGCGCCAGCAGCAGGGCATCAGACCCTGAATTGACGCCTACGCCAAAGCGCCTCCCACACAGGCTGGCCATCTCTTGCTCGAAGGCGGCCACGTTGCTGCCCAACACATACTGGCCGCCGGCCAAGACCGCGCGCACCGCAGGCATCAACTCAGCCTCTAACCCCGCAAACTGCGCGGCCAGATTCAGAAATGGCACTTGCACAGGCTCAAACCAATGCGGCTCCTACACTGAGCCAGCTTACCACCCCACCGCCACTGCCCCGGGCTGCGGCCTGATGTGGGGGGGCCGGCCTGGGGCGGCAGTCTGGGCCGCTTCTGCTCACTGGGCAGGCCGGTATTGGGCTTTGGCCTCAGGCATCCAAGCGCGGAGCCGCTCGATGCGTTTTTCGTCCAAGGGATGCGTGCGCAGCCACCACGGCGTGGCACCGCCGGCCTTGCGATTGTATTCGGCAAACCGCTCCCAAAACGCTATGGCTGCCTCGGGATTGTATCCTGCCCTAGCCATATAAATCAGGCCTATGTGGTCAGCCTCTGATTCGGTCAGCCGACTGTGCGGCAGGGCAACCAACAGTTGTGATCCGATCCCGTAAGCGGTGTTGGCCACCGCCTGCCACCGGGGGTCCCGAGCTGAAAAGGCACCGACCTGCTCGCCCAGCCCGTGCAGCACGATCGCTTGGGACATCCGTTCGCCGCCGTGCCGCGCTGCTGCATGGGCCACTTCATGTGCCAACACCACGGCCAGGCCTTCTTCATCTTTGGTGATGGGCAGGATGCCGGTGTAAACCCCCACTTTGCCGCCCGGCAGACAGAAGGCGTTGGCTTCCTTGCTCTCGAATACCACAAATTCCCACTGTGCACCTGGCAGGTCAGCTTGAGCCACTGCGGCGATGCGTTTACCCACCTTGGTCACCAACGCGTTCAGTTGGGGGTCTTTGCTGATGGGCACTTCCTTCTTCATCTGGTTGAAGGCGGTTAGGCCCAGCTCCATCTCTTGCTGAGGCGACAGGAAATTGAATTGGGTGCGTCCGGTCACCGGCACAGTGGTGCAGCCGCACATCAGCATGCCTCCTAGGGCCAGGAGCCACAGCCCGATCCAGAATTGCGCGCGCTTCATGCCGCTATGCAACCACACCACCGAGGCGCCGACAAGCAGATGTTGCGGCTCGGAACCGCGCTGAGTAGGCGCCCAGCTCACGGTTTCGGGCAAGCAACGGGTCAATTTGGCCGGGGCATCCAGCCGTGGGGGAAGTAGGCTGCTGGGCCGGACCAAGGGCTTGAGGTGCATCTGCCCAAGCCAGTTTGGGGGAAGTTGGTCGGCTGGCTTGCCCAAGTAGCTGTTCCGGCCAGCCGACCCCTGGCGCAAAACTGAAAAATAGGTGTTGGCAAGCTGGGGGCTTTCCTCTACAGTGCCGCGCAAATGCACCGTTTGGTGCATGGGTCAACGAGTGTTAACCCGGTAGCAAACGTAACGAAAACCAACAACCAGAATCGCAGGAGGAACAGAATGAAGGTGAACAAATGGACCGTCGGTCTGGCCGCGGCGGGGCTGGTGAGCCTGCCCGCCGGGCTACTGGCTGACGAAGCAACCAAAATGAATCAGGTCTGGACCGCTTTGTCGTCCACGACCATCAGTGGGTACGTCGATACGTCCGCCCAGTGGAACTTCGGGACTGGCAACGCTAATCCGGCCCGCTACTCCTATGCAGCCGGAAAAGCCGACGGCTTCAACCTGAACGTGGCGAAGTTGGCCATTTCAAAGCCGTTGGACGAGGCGCAGTGGGCTGCTGGGTACCAAGTGGACCTGCTGTTCGGGCCGGATGCACGGTCCTTGAACACGCTGTTGGACGCCGGTGACCAGGCCATCCCGATGGCGATCCAACAGGCCTACGCAGCGCTCCGAGCGCCGCTGGGCAATGGGTTGGACTTCAAGGTGGGCGTGTTCAACTCGATCATCGGTTACGAGAGCTTCGATTCGTACAAGAACCCCAACTGGACGCGCTCCTACGGCTACACCATGGAGCCGACCACGCATGAGGGCGTGTTGGTCTCCTACCAGTTCACCGACTGGTTAACGGCTCAAGCGGGTGTGGCTAACACGTTTGGGCCGGTCATCGGCGAGCGCGCCCATGACCCTGATTATGGCCGAGCTGAGTCCTACAAGACCTACATGGGCTCGTTGGCGTTTACCGTGCCCAAAGACACCGGCTTCCTGGAGGGTTCGACCCTTTATGTAGGCGCGATCAATGGGCTCAGGAATCGCAGCGTCGATACAGACAACGCGACGGGAAAGAACGTGACGCTGCCGCTGACGGACACCCACCTTTACGCCGGGGCAACCCTCAACACCCCGGTCAAGGACATGAAGGTCGGGGCAGCGTTCGATTACGCGTGGCTGCACGCATACGATACTGCCCACACCTACAATGAGCGGCCTTGGGAGTGGAATATCGCAGGGTATGCGTCCTGGAAGCTGGCCGAGAAGTGGAGCGTCCATGGCCGTGGCGAGTACTACCGTCGAAGCGAGAAATTGGACGACCTCCCGAACGTCAATAAGTACTACCTGCTCCCGCCCAAAGCCGTCGAATGCACCTTCACCGTGCAGTATGACCTGTGGAAGAACGTCATTACCCGCGCCGAATTCCGGTGGGACCATGCGGCTAATGGCGAGCAGTGGTTCGGCGGCACTGATGCGGGCAACCCCACTCGCAAGAACCAGTACATCCTGGCTGGGAACATAGTTTACCAGTTCTAACCACCCGCCGCTCCCTCCAACCCCTTCCGGCTTGACCGGAAGGGGTTTTCTGTTTGGAGCCAGGCTGCTAAGATGCCGGGCAGGCCTATGAAGCTTTGGGGCCAACAGACCGGCTTGGGGAACCTGTCCCTCCGGAGCATAACCGGAACTCCGGGGCAGGCCGCCTTGGGCCCGCTTGTGGCCCAGGGCCCGACCAGTCAGACTGGTGCGCCCGAGTTTGCCGCAACCAGGTCGAACCGTGCCAAGCCAAGTAAGATGTGCTCGGGGCTGTTTCGGCTTTGGCAACCCTGTTACGCGGAGCCGAGCATGCGGCGGGTGTGCTCCAGTTCAGGTAAGCTCTTGGCTCAGAAAGGCTTGTCGGCAATGGCCAGGGCCTGGGCTTGGGCCGAAGTGCCCGGGCAGCCGCATCGAGGATGAAGCCGCAAGGTCGTAACGCTGGCCTGCTGAGCACCGAGCTGCTGCTGGCGGCTTATGCCCACGGGTTGTTTCCCATGGCGATCAACGAGCGCGGCGACATTGCCTGGTTCTCGCCTGACCCGCGGGCAATCATCCCTTTGGATGATCGGTTCCACATCCCGCACGGGCTGCGCCGCGTGCTCAAGAAGGGCCGGTTCCAGATCACCATCGACCAAGATTTCGAGGCGGTCATTCGCGGCTGTGCCACCAGCCACGGCAGCACCTGGATTTCAGACGAGATCATTCGCGCTTACTGTCAACTGCATCGCGACGGTTACGCCCATAGCGTCGAGACGCGGCTGGAAGGCCGGCTGGTGGGCGGGCTTTACGGGGTGCACTTAGGCGGCGCGTTTTTTGGCGAGAGCATGTTCCATCGGGTGACTGACGCCTCGAAAGTGGCGCTGGTGGCCCTGGTGGAACGGCTGCGGGCCCACGGCTTTGTGCTGCTGGACACCCAGTGGCAGACGCCTCACTTGGCCCAATTCGGCACCTACGAGGTGCCACGGTCCGAGTATTTGCGCCTGCTGCGCGCTGCGTTGGCGCGCGATTGCCGGTTCAGGGACTGAGCCGAGCGCGGTAAAACCGGCGACTGAAGCTGCCAGCCTGCGGATCCACAAACACCGCCGTGCGCTCGGTCATGGAGACCGTCCCAATCTCGGTCCAGGTCGCCAAATCCTCGGATGCCTCGATGGCGTAGGTGACCCCGGCGTCGCCTTGCACCGTAAACCGCAGGGTGCCGTCGGCTTGCAGCATGGGCTGGGTCAACCGCGGCGGCTGCAAGGGCAGGTTGAGCAAGCCCACGGTGATAATCTCCAGCGCCCAACCGCCGCTTAGCATGCCGATATCACCGAACGCATCGTCCAGGATGTACAGCGACCACGGGCCGTTCGGATCGATGTAGTTGAACGTGGCCAAGCTGGTGCTGTACGGCTCCGGCGGTGCCGGGGCAGGGAAACTATCCAGAGGCGGATAGTCGGTCGGGCGCCAAAGGCCCGAGCTGATCCGCTCGAACTTCGGCAGGCTCTCGACCGCCCGGTCGTCAAATGTCAGGGTTACGTTCGTGATTCCGTTGCCTGCACCCGCGTCGGACATCAGTAACACCGCCTGGCCATTGGGCCCGACCAACAGCACGTCCAAGTCAGCCGGATACGGGTGGGTCAGGCCATCCAGGGTCACGGTTAACCGGCCTACGACCCCCGACAAGTTCGACACCACGATGGTCGAAGGATAAGGAATGGCGCGGGTGTTATCGGGGATCGACACCGCAGCCGAGCTCACGAATCGTGCGCCGCCACCCAAGACAAAGTGAAACTGGACTGTACCCAAGCGGTTGGTGCCGTCCTGCAACTCCAACGTAGCGGTGACCAAGCCGCCGTTGGTGCCCTGCGCGGTGAAACTGAACTCACGCGCTACAGGCAAGCCGCCCGCCACCACCACGCCATAGCTTTGGGGGTCGCTGGGCGCGGTTACCCCACCTGTGTCCAGTAACCGAGCCACCAACGCGGTCGTATTCGACACGCCCACATTGCGCAGAGCCAACGCTACCCGCACCGTCTCGCCGGGGTCGAGCCCGCCGCTGGGCGGCACGAAGTTCTCGCTCAGCAGCAGCGCATTGTCCGGAACCAAGATGATGTAGGGATCGGTGACGGTGGTGACAGCCTCAGCCGAGTTGTTAGCCGGCCAGAGGTCCTCGGGGGAGGAGGCCGCCACTTCAACCCGATTGGTCAATGCGCCCAAATTCAGTGCACGCGCCCGGACCGTGACCGTGGCGCGGCCGGTGTTGGTCAGGACCAAGAGGTTGCAGGTGAGGCGATTGCTCGACAGGCTGCAGCTACCCTGGCTAGAGCTGACCAGCACGTTGGTAAGGCCGGCGGGCAACCAGTTGGTCAGCCACACACCCATTGCCCGGTCCGGCCCTTGGTTGGTCACGGTGACAGTCCAGCTTAGCTCCTCATTGATGGGCAAGCTAGCTGGGCCGGCCACCGCAACTGCCAAGTCCGCCTCAGGACTCACGCTAGTCAGGGTGACCGCTCGGCTGTTGACCGGGTTGGGGTCTTTAGCCTCACTCGATACCGTCACCACGTTGGTCCAAGTCCCAGATCGAAGCGCTTGGGCAGTAATGGTGATGGTGGCGTTGGCCTGGTTGGACAGGGCGCCAAGGACGCATCGGACCTGGCCAGCCACATTTGTGCAACTGCCCAAGCTGGTCTGGGCGCTTACAAAAGCGACCCCGGGCGACAAGCTGTTGGTCAATACCACGTTGTTGACGGGGTCAGGCCCCAGATTGGTGACCAGCAAGGTGTAGGTGACATTGCTGCCGATCCGCACGGTCTCGGGCGCACCGGTGCCCACTACCTTCAGGTCCGCCGTAGGGTCAACCGGGTCCACGGTAAACAGCGTCAGCGCCCACCCGCCGCCAATCCGGCCGGAATCACCGCCAGCGTCATCCGCCACGTAGAGGGACCACACCCCGTTGGGGCTGGAGCCGTTGAACACGCTCAGCGCGGTCCCATACGGTCCGGCGGGCGCCGGGGCCGGCAACAGGTCAGCCGGCGGATAGTCCGTGGGGCCATAGGTGCCCGAGTTGATGCGGCTGGATTCAGGTAACGGCGTACCGCCGTCCTCGAACGTCAGCGTCGTCCCACTAATGCTGTAGCCGCCCCCCGCGTCGGACATGATCAGGACCGTGTCGCCTTTGGGCCCCACCAACAACACATCCAAGTCAGCCGGTGAGGTATGTTCGACGTTCAGCAAGGTGACCGCCACCTTCCGCAGCAGGCCCGGCACGTCGCGGACCGTGATTTGGGAGGGATACACGTTGGTCGCTGGGCCTTGGTCGGGCACCGAAATGCGGCTGTGGTTAGTGAATGCAATGAGCGTGCTGAGGCCGAAGGTGAACTGGACGTCGGGCAAGGTGTTCGTCCCGTCGGTCAGTTGGAGGGTGACGGTAACCGAACCGCCGTTGGTGCCGGAGGCCGTAAAGGTGAAGTCGCGGCTGACCGGCGGGCCGCCGGGCGGCAGCCGACCGTAGGTGCGGAGCGTGGTTTGGGGGGTTACCCCGCCGCCAGCCAACAGGCGCGCTACCAGGTTCGAGGTGTCTTTGGAGCCGATATTCTGCAGGGCTAACCCCAGCGTCACCGTCTCGCCCACGTCCAGCCCACCGTTGGGCGGGTTGACGCTCTCAGCCAGCAGGGTAGCGCCAGCGGGCACAATGATCGGCGTAGGCGGCAACACACGCGAGATCAGCACCACGGTGTTGTTGGTCAAGTTGCTGTCTGACACCGCACTGGAGACCGTGGCGATGTTGGTAATCATGCCCACCGTGCTCTCGTCAGGCCGCACCACAATGGTCACGCGCGCGCTGGCGCCGCTGGGGAGGTTGCCCAACCGACAGTTCACCGCCCCGGCTGCTGGGGTGCACTGGCCGCGGTCAGCCGTGGCTGAGACGAACGTGGTGCGAGCTGGCAACGTGTCGGTCAGCAAAACATCTCGGCCTGCGTTGGGGCCGTGGTTGGTGACCAGGAACGTGTAAGTGATGTTGGTACCGACAAAGGGCGGGTTGGGCGACAGCGTGCCGGTCAAGCCCAGGTCCGTCGAGCAATCCCCACCACCATCCGTGCAGAGCGTCGGATACAAATGCAGCGACCAACACTGAATCGTGCCGACATCCCGCCACCAGGTGTCGATCACGCGCAACCGCCAGGTGCCGTTGACTGCTGGCCCGCTTTTACCTTTGAACTTGGCCAACGGCTCCAACGGCTGGAAGGTGCCGACCCAAGGCGGGAAGGCCATGCTGACTGTCACGGTGCCTTTATCGTCGAAGGTGGTGCGGGCGCCTTCGGGCGTGCAGCCGATGCCGTAGTTCTGACCAAAAAGGCCCGTGAACGGGTTGGCCGCCAGCGTGGTGCGCGTTCCGTCCGGCCCGATGAGCTCCAGCGTCAGGTCAAATGGGAGCGTGTGCACAATGTGCAGTGAGACAACCACCTTCGACACCGCTGAGGCAAACCCTGAGACCACCACCGTCGAATCCACCCCGACCGGATTGGCGTCTGGGATGTCCACCGGCGTGTTATTATCGAACCGGATGGGGTTACCGATCTGGCCCGTCTCCAATTCGATCGCGATGGTCCGCGTGTCCAAGTCGCTGACGACCGTCAGGCTGAACTTGATAGGCGTGCCGCAGATGAAGTTCGGCAAGGTATAAAACCGGAATGCCTCCAGGTTGGTAGCTGTACCCATGGGCAGGATGTCCGAGTAGGTGGAGCTGGCCTGCGAAACGATCACGCCCGGAGTCAACGCCGTGAGGGTAGCGGTGACGTGGGTGGCGTTGCTACGGCCTTTGTTGATCAGGGCCACATACAGCTCATTGCATTCGTTGAAATCGACTACGCCATTGGCATTGCCGGTGATTCGGTCCTCGGCCCAGGCTTGGGCCAGGCTCAAGCCGGGCATATCGAACGCCTCGACCACACCCCGCGTGGTGGACGACGGGGGCGACCAGGCGCTACCGCCCATGCCGCGTTTGGCAAATGCGCGCCAAATCTCATCGAAGTTGGCGTAGCCGTTGTTGACTAGATCAGCCTGCACGATGGCATCGCGTGCCTGGAGAAAATTGGGTGTAGCTGGCGACAGGCGCATACCGTCCGTGACCAACTGGAGTGCCATCTCGTTACCCACCACCGGCCCGTATTTGGCGATCAAGTTGGCCCGCATCTCCCACAGCACCATACACCACACCTCGCCTTGGTAGTGCACCTCGTCCGCCATGGTCGGGTCGAACGGCGAATATAGCGGGCTCAGCGGCACGCCCAGATGCGGATCGGCTTGATCGGGGTCAATATCCTTGAACGTGAGCGGGTTTTTGCTCATGTCGGTCGAGTAGGGATAGCGCCGGATGCCGAAGTAGTAGTTCTCGGTCAGGCCATCCAACAAGTAGCAGGCATACGCCCCGTGCGGGTAGCAGCCGTTGGGGTCCGCATTGGTCGGCGTCAACAGCGCCAGCGAATAGAAGTCCGACCAGCCCTCACCCATGCCGTCGGACTGGAGCGTGCCCAGGGCATCGCCGCCTGCCACCAGGCGCCAGCTCAACCCGTGGGTGTATTCATGCAATACAATCAGCCCGTCCAGGCTACCGTCCCGGTCCGGGGTCGGCCCATCGAACAAGTACATCTGCATCCGCCCTGGTACACCATCGGGCGGAGTGTACATGTTGGCGTTGTTGACACCGCCGCCGTCCTGCGCATCGGCCAACACCGCGTCGCCCTCCAAGCCGCCTCGGCCGAAGTTGGTGGTTTGGAAGTTACCGGCTGCCTCAGTAAACCCGAGCTGGTAAAGGCGGTCGTGCATGAAGTTGTTGTAGTAAAAGAGCTGCACTACCGAGGCTGCGGCGTAATTGGTCGGTTCCTGATTCAGGTCCAGCGGGAAATCGAACACTCGTTGCGGATTGCCTTGAGGCCGAGGCAGGTCTGGCTGGTCGTCGTCGTCCCAGTCGGTGTGCGCATCGACGTTGTTGCCGATGGTCTCGTTAACCCCATCGTCGATCCAGCCGTTGGGGGAGGCAGTAGTGTCCAGCGCTGGTGTCACCAGCAACACCCGCTCGACCACAGGCGGCTGGCCGGTTTGTGGAGTGGGATGGCCGGGCAAGAACGGGCTTGGGCTTTCGCGATCGAAAATCCGATAGGTCGCATCGCTAATATAAGCCGTGCGGTTCTGCCGTAGCAGCACCTCGCCCGTTTCGGCATCCACCAGCACCAGGAACCCTTCCCCTCGATCACGCACCACCAGATGCACCTGCCAGCATAGCCGTAGCGTCTCACGGTCCATCGGTAACCAGCTCAGCCACACATACACATCCCCATTGAGCACCGGGCGGGCTGTGAAGCGCTGGCGTCGGGTTGGGCCAGTCGGGGCTGGATCGCGGGGTTGGACCTGTTGCGGGTCCAGGGCTGCCCCGAGGTTTTGCGCTGCCAATGCGATGGCTTGCGGCGCAGAGATGGGCGGTGCCGCCAGGATAGCTTGCCGATTGGGCACACCGGCCTCAGCCGCTCCAGCCAAGTTGGGCAGGCACCGGCTGAATAGATTGACCAACTCACCCTTGCGGGTCACATGGCTGATCAGCACCGCGCCATAGACCGGAATGCCATCCAGCTCCTGCTCCCACACGGTGGTGCGCAGGCCGTTGTGCGGGGTGGTGTAATCGCGCTTGATGCGGGCGGTCTGCAACACTTCCGGCCCGTGTCCAAACAGATTCGGATGGTCGCGCAAGAACGCCTTGGTGACCCGATGCGGGTCCGACATGGCAAAGGCACGCGCCGTCTCAGCCGACACGGCTTTGCCTTCGCCATTGGGGCCGGTCAAAAACTCGTGCTGTGCCTTGACAAAGCAGGGCCAGCCCAAGATCGGGTCGGTCTCGACCACTGCACCCGGCAGCCGGCTGTGCAGCCGGGCCACCGCAAGTGCGTGCGTGGCAGCCGGCACTGGCTTTTGGGGGGCGGTGAGCACCCGTTTATCGTAGTTGGGGAGCCGCTGGTGACTGGGCCGTTGAAAGGCAGGTGCCCAAAGGGCTACGCCCACCCAAAAACACAGCCCGATCACGCCGAGAAGCGCAGAGCGTTTCATACTAATCCGCTTTCAGTTTAATCCCGCTGGGCCTATCCGCAAGCCGGCACCCGGAGCCGCCGCCCGCTTGCTTTTACCGCCAGTCCAATCCAGTCGCGTCCGGTCACTCGACCCGACCGCAGGCCAAAAGCTATCACGCCCAGCCGTTGGCCGGTGTTAGGGCGCACGGAGGCGGAAGAACCGCATGGGCCCGGTGGCCTCTAGCGTGACTGTGAGCAACCCGTCGCTAAGGGTCGGCGGCACAGTCACCGGAGTCCATTGCGGGACCGTGAGGCTTGGACTGCCTTCCAGCGTGAAGCTGCTGGCTGCTACTGGCCAAGCGATAACCACACGGTCGTCTTTGCGTGAGATCCACACCGCCGGCAGCCCCACGACGGTGGTTTTACCGCTGAACCTGTTGTTACCCAGGTAAAGGTCCGGCTGCGACACCACCAATACGGCGGTATTGGTGATTGTGCCTTCGACCGTGGTCCGAGTCACATTGGTGACCGAAACTACCCCCTCCACCGGCAGGGTGGCGAACCGGTAGGTGATGGTCCAACTGACGGTCTGGTTGGTGACCGGCTGGCCCAGCGGATTCAAGCCGACCACGGCATTGGTCGTGAGCCCATTTGAGTAGGTGACCCCAGCGGGGACCAAGTTGGTCACCAACACCAAGCCAGGCGCTAAGAGGTTGTTGACGGCGAAGTTGGTGGCTGTGCCTGGTCCGTGATTGGCCACGGTGATGATGTTGGTCAACAGCGCGCCCACCACCACTGGGTCTGGCGTGTCCAACAGCCCCAGGCCCAAGTCCGGTGTTGGACCGAGCGTATCGGTGGTGGTCACCGTCAGGCTCCAGCCACCGGCAATGTTGCCGTCCTGACCTGCGGCATCATCCACCACATACAGCCGCCACACACCATTGGGACTTGTGCCGTTGAACACCGACAGGCTGGTGCCGTAAGGCAACGGCGCCGGAGATGGGAACGGTGCTGGGAACGGATCGCTCAGCACCGGCCCATAATTGACAGGCCGATACGTGCCGGAGGGCACCGCGCCTTGGTTGGGCAGCGTGCCAGGTGCCGCATCGTCGAACGTCAAAGTCACGTTGTAGAGCGAGCCGTTGCCCAAGGCATCGGACATGAGCATGACGTTGGTGCCGGAGGGCCCCACCAGCAGCATGTCAATGTCGCCCGGATACTCATGCGTCAGGTTCAGCACCGTGACGGTCACCTTGGTAATGACCCCCACCTGGTTGGAGACGATCAGCTCCGACGGATACGGGGTGGCCCGGCCCAGGTAATCGGCTGCCGAGCGCAGGTCGTTGATGATGATGGCAGCCGGGTTGGTGTAGGTGCGGATGCTGCGGCCCAACACGAACAGGAAATTGGTTAGCCCGAGGTTATTGTTGTTGCCGATGTCACGTAGGGCGAAGGTGGGCGCTACCACGCCGCCCTCGACGCCTTGGGCTTGGAAAGTGAATCGCCGCACCACGGTGGGCCCGCCCGCCACCACCACCCCATAGGCATTGGTGCTTGGGCTGGGCGAGACCACCCCGTTGGTCGCAAGCAAGGTGGCAATCAGATTCACGGTGTCCACGTTGCCCACGTTCCGGAGGCCAAACTCGACGGTGACCGTCTCACCCGGATCGATCAGTTGGTTGACCGGACCGCTCTCCGCCACCAAGGTGGCGCCGGCAGGGATGATGATGCTGGCATCGTCATCCAGAATCGTCAGCACAGCATTGCTGGGGGCGGCCAACAACGCATTGGTCACGTCGAATAGGCGCAGCCCCACCGTCTCGTTACCCTCGATCAACAAGTCGTCCAGCAACGGCACCGTAATGACCGCGTTGGTCTGGCCGGGCAGGAAGAACAACCGTCCGCTCACCGGCTGGTAATCGACAAACGGTGTGGCGGAGCCGTTGGTGGTCTGGTAACTGACCGCCACCAGGTTGGTGGTGAACCCGCTCAGGCGCACCGTGATCTGAGCAGCTCCACTGCTTTCCTGCGCGCTCCAACTTGGCTGCACGAAGCTGATGGCCACGTCATTGTCCAAAATGATCAACTCGGCTTCAGCAGGCTCGACCAACCTGGGGCCGCCGGTGGGGTTAGAGAGCCGCAGCCGGACCGTCTCGTTACCTTCGACCAAGGTATCGTCCAAGATCGGCACCACCACCTGCTGGATCAATTGGCCCAGGTTAAAGACCACCACGTAATTGGTCACCGGCAGGTAATCCACCCCAGGCGTGGCTGTGCCACCGACTGTGCTGAAGGTGACGGTGACGGCATTGGCGGTCGAAGGCCGACCGTTGCGGACAATGTCGATGACGGCGTTGGTCGCGCTCTCATCCACCAGGTAGCTGATCGAGCCGAAGCTGAAGGTGTCCTCATCATCGATGATCTCGATCACCGTCACGCTCGGGGTGCCCAGGGATAGATTGGTCGGTTGCCCCAGCAAGTTTAGGTTGCCATAGAAGAACTCGACCGGTTCACCCAGGTTATCGTCAATGAGCGGGATGCTCACCACCTTGGCCACTTCGCCCGGGGCAAACGTCAGCACCGCCGACACAAACTGGTAATCCAAGCCAGCCAAAGCCGTCCCATCGCTCGTGGCGAAGCTAACCGACACGGCGGTGTTGGTGACCCCGGTGCGATTGACGGTGACCAAGGCCGCACCGCTGTTTTCCAGGAAACTGTAGGTCGGCTGGCTGAAGCTGAAGCTGATGTCATCATCCAAGATCGTCAGCACAGCATTGGACGGATTGGCTAGGACAGCTTCGCCCACCGCGTTGGTCAGCACCAGCAACACCGTCTCGTCGCCTTCGCCCAGCCGATCATCCAGGATGGGCACCAAGAACGTCTTGTTGCTCTCGCCCGGCTGGAAGACCAGTGTGCCCACCACATTCGAGTAATCCAGCCCGGCTGTGGCGGTGAGGTTACTGGTGGCATAATCGACGCTGACGGTACCGGTCCCGCCACCGGCCCGGATGACGGTAATGACCGCGTTGGTGGCAAATTCGTTGGTCACAAACTGGGGCGTGGCAAAGCTCAGCAGTGCCTCGTCGGCCAAGATCGTCAGGGTCGCATCGGCTGCACCCAACGCGGCGCCGACCGGGTTGGACAGCCGCAATAGCACCGTCTCGTCGCCTTCGACCAAGGTGTCATCGAAGATGGGCACCTCGAACGTGCGCGTAAACACGCCATCCGGGAACACCAACGTGCCGTTGGTGCTGCGGTAATCCAACCCCGCCGTGGCGGTCCCATCGATCGTGGTGAAGTCCACCGCCGCCGGCCCGGCGCTGCCGCCCGAACGGACGACGGTGATGAGGGCGTTGGTGCCCCGTTCGCTGACCACATAGCTGACCTGGCTGAAGCTGATCTGCCCCACGCTGAAGTCATCGTCCACAATCGTTAGTGTGGCTTGAGCCAAGGCGGTCGTGGCACTGCCAGTCACGTTGGTCAACAACAAGAACACCGTCTCACTGCCTTCGACCTGCGTGTCGTTGAGGATCGGCACGGTAAAGGTCGCTTGAGTTTGGCCATCAGCAAACACCAGCGTGCCGTTGGTCCCTAGGTAATCCGCTGGAGCCGTGGCGGTCCCGTCCAAGGTCTGGAACTGCACGCTCACTGTGCCGGCGCTACCGAAGTACCGGTCCACGGTGATTACCGCGTTGGTCGCGCTTTCGCCCACAAAGAACGTCGGCGCGCTGAAGCTGAGCACCTGGTCGTTGTTCAAGATGGTGACGGCGGCGGTCTGGGGCTGACCCAAGGTGGCCGGGTTAGCGGGGTCCGTGCTCAACGGCTGACTCAGCGCTACGCTGAAGAACCGGGCGGCATTGGTCTCATTGTCGTCCAAGATCGGCACGCTAATCGTGGCCAGGGTTTCGCCCGGCGGGAACAACAACACCCCGTTGGTGGGCAGGTAGTGGATAAAGTTGGTGGCGGTGCCGTCGAAGGTCGCGTAGCTGACCTGCACGGCATTCGAGCTGCCAAGCTGCCGCCGCACCGTCAGCACCACATTGGTGTTGGCTTCAACCACTGTGTAGTTGGTGGCTGTAAACACCAGTCGGCCCGAGCCAATGTTGTCGCTGCCATTGAGCCGGGTCAGATATCCCACTGGCACCCCATCGAAGCTGGTGAACCCGCCGCCCACTACCACTTTACCGTCCGGCTGCAGGGCGATGGTGGCCACGAAGTTGTTGGCTCCTGCGCCGAGGTTGACCGAGAAATCTTGCGCGCCGTTGGGATGCAGCCGAGTCAGCCGGTTCCGACCTACCCCGTCGAACAGTGTGAAGCCGCCGCCCACCCACACCTTGCCGTTGGGCTGCAAGGCCAGCGCACCCACATAGTCGTTGGCTGCCCAGCCCGGCACAAAGTCCGGGTCCAAGCCCCCATCAGCCAGCAGCCGAGCGATGCCCAAGCTGAAGAGGTTATTGACCGTGATGAACGAGCCGCCAATGAGCACCCGGCCATCCGGCTGCAGCACCAGCGCTCGCACGGCATCGTCCGGCCCGATGCCTGGGTCAAACGTAAGGTCCAGCGTCCCATCAGCGTTCAGCCGGGCCACGCGCACCCGCGGAACACCGTTGACCTGGGTAAAATCACCGGCCACCAGGATCTTGCCGTCGGGCTGCAAGGCCAATGCTCGCACCAAATCGTTGGCGCTGGCCATCGGACTCCAAGTCGGGTCCAGCGCGCCATCGGGCTGCAACCGAGCAATGCGCAGCCGGGGCTGGCCGTTGACGCGGGTGAACTGGCCGCCCACCACCAGGCTGCCGTCCCGCTGCAACGCCAGGGCCGCCACGTAGTTGTCCACGCCGCTCATCCCGCTGAAGAAATTGGTGTCCAACAAACCGCTGGGGCTTAGCCGCACCAAGAAACTCAAGCCGCTGCCAGCCACATTAGTGAAGTAACCGCCCACGTAATAGTTGGTGGGCGTGACAGCCAACGCGACCACCGGCCCGTTGAAGTTGGTGCCCGGATCAAAGGCTGGATCCACCGAGCCGTTGGGGTTGAGCCGGACCAGGTAGTTTCGAGGCAGATTATTATAAGTGGTGAACTGGCCGCCGACCAACAATTGCCCACTGTTGGTCAGCACCACCGCCACCTCGACCGGCGCATTGGCGCCCAGGCCGGAGAAGGTGCTATCCACCGAGCCGGCCTCGGGCTCGTTCTCCACGATGGTCAAGGTAGCGGCGATGATCTGGCCGTTGGTCGAGACGCCGCCGGCGGGATTGGCCAAGCGCAGGCCCAGTGTCTTGTCTTCAGCCGCCACGCCGTTATCCAAGATGACCACGGCAAAGCTGAGGTTGGTGACTCCATCGCCAAAGACCAGTGTGCCGTTGGTGGGCACGTAGTCCAAATAGGGCCGGGCAGTGCCGCCGCCCACCGCAAAGTCAACTGACACCACCCCAGTCGAGCCGAAGATGCGCCGGACCGTAATGAGGGCGGTGCCGGCGTTCTCGGCCGCAGTGTAAGTCTCAGCCGCAAAGCCCACAAAACCTGGCCCGACATCGTCGTTCAGGATCGTCACTACCGCATTGGTCAAGCCACCCAGGGAGGCCCCGCCGGCTGGATCAAACAGCTCTACCCCAAAGATCTCGTCCCCTTCCACCAACACATCGTCCAGCAACGGCACCACGAACGATTTGGGGCTGGTATCGCCATCGGCCCACACCAACCGGTTGGTCACGCCCACGTAATCGAATCCGTTGCTGGCGGTCAGGTCGTAGGTGCGGTAGCCGACCGAAATATCGCCCAGGCTACCAAACAGGCGACTGACGGTCACCGTGACTGCGCCGTTGGTTTCGTAGGCGGCAAATTGGTTGGTGCTGAACTCCAGGCTACCGTGGATCAACACGTTGTCCAAGATAGTCACCGTGGCCACGTTGCTGACGCCCAACACCGCCCCGCCAGTCGGATTGAACAACCTCACAACAAAGGTCTCGTTGCCCTCCAGCAGGAAGTCCGGGATGATCGGGACATTGATGGTCCGGAGCGTTTCGTTGTTTTGGAAAGTCAGGCTACCGGCGGTGTAGAGGTAATCCAGACCCTGCCGCGCCGTCACATCAGCAGTGGCAAAACTCACCGACACAATCCCGCTGCTGCCGTTGGTGCGGATAACCGTCAAGGTCACGTTGGTCTCGAACTCGTTGACGGTGAGGTTCGTAGCAGCCAAGAAGATTTCGCCCGGGCCAAAATCGTTATCCACGATCGTCAACGTGGCCACGGCGACGCCCAGTGCGGCTGCGTTGGTGGGCGACACCTCGGTTAGCAACAGCTCGATGGTCTCGTTCCCCTCGATGAGGGTGTCTTCCAAGATCGGCACGTTGAAGTACTTGAGCGTGTCCCCCGGCATGAAGACCACCGTGCCATTGGTCGGCACGAAATCCAGACCGGGCGTAGCGGTGCCGTTGGTGCCGGTAGCAAAGCTGACCACCAAGGTCGAGTTGGTGTTGCCCGATCGGAGCACCGGCACGGTGGCGTTGCCGCCGACCGGGTTTTCCGGCACGCTGAAGTTGGCCAGGCTGAAAGAGACCAAGCTGTCATCATTGAGGATGAGCACCCGCGCCCACGGCTGCGGGCCGGCTGTGGCGCCGCCAGTGTAGTTGCCCAAGCCCACATACAGCCACCGGTCGCCGTCCAACACGTTGGTATTGTTGATAATCGGCACGGTGAACCGTTGCCGAGTCTCAGCTTGCGGGAACCGCACCGTGCCGTTGGTGGGCAGGTAATCCACGCCAGCCAACGCTGTGCCGTTGGTGGTGGCAAAGTCGACTGAGACAGCGCCGGTGGTGCCGCCCACCCGCCGTATCGTGATGACCACGTTGGTGGCGTCCTCAAACACCCGATACTCGGCAGCCGTGTATTCCAATCGGCCCGGCCCAGCCATCGAGCCGCCATACAACCGCGCCAAAGACCGCCGCGGGATCCCATCATACCGGGTAAATCCGCCGCCGATGACAATCTTGCGATCCGGCTGCACCACCACCGCTGCGATGAAGGCATCGGCGCCCTCCCCAAAATTGATGGTCGGGTCATTGGAACCGTCCGGGTTCAAGCGCGTCAGCCGGTTGCGCGTGACCTCATTGAAGTGGGTAAAATCGCCCGCCACAAGCAGCTTACCGTCCGGCTGCTGTGCCAGAGCAAACACGGCACTGTCTGCGCCAGCCATTCCAGCCAAAAAGCTGCTGTCCAACGATCCGTCGGGCAGTAGCCGGGCCAGGTAATTGCGTGTTACCCCATTGACGTTGGTAAAGGACCCGCCCACCACAATCCGGCCATCGGGCTGGACCAAGATAGCGCGCACCGAGCCGATCACCGTCGGCGCAAAGCTGGTGTCCAGGCGGCCATTGGGCAGCAATCGCGCCAAGCGACTGCGCGGCACACCGTCCACCAACGTGAATTCGCCACCAATCAGGATCTTACCGTCAGCCTGTAACGCCAAGGCATACACGTTGCCATTGGCGCCTGAGCCGGGGTCGAAGGTGGCATCCACCGTGCCATTGGTGTTCAGGCGCGCCACGCCAAATCGCATCCAGCCATCTACCGTGGCAAACGCGCCGCCAATGAGAATCTTGTCGTCTGGCTGCAAGGCGATAGCAAATACCGGGTTGTCCACCCCTGCGCCCGGATTAAAGAACCGGTCAATCGACCCGTCACTGTTCAGCCGGGCAATGCCACTGCGGTTGGTGCCACTGACGTTGGTGAAGGCGCCGCCAATCAAAATCCGGCCATCGGGCTGCAACGCCAAAGCATGGATCGTATTGTCAGGTCCTGCGCCCACGTCGAACGTGGGGTCCAGACTGCCTAAGCTCTTGAGTCGGGCGATGCGGCGTCGGACCACTTGGTTAACCTTCTCGAACGCGCCGGCGATCAACAGCCGGCCATCGGGCTGCAACGCCAATGCATACACCGGCCCATCGGCCTGGGCGTCCGGACTGAAGGTGGTATCCAGCGAGCCAGCCGGCAAATTGAACGATTCATCATCGACAATCTGCAGCACCGCATTGCTGCGGGCTCCGATGACGCTGGGCGGCACCGCGTTGGTCAAGCGCAGCGCCACCGTCTTGTCCCCATCGGTCACCGTATCGTCCACCAATTGCACGCTGAAGCTCTTACTCAGTTCGCCTGGACCAAATACCAGCGTCCCGTTGGTCGGCAGATAATCTCCGGTAGGGCCGGGCACTGCGGTGCCTGGAGCGGTAAAGAAGTCCACTTGAATCCTGTCGGCCACACCGCCCTGGCGCACGACGGTGATGGTCACATTGGTGCCGTTCTCATCCGCCATGTAAAGCGGCTGGCTAAAGCTGAGGGTGCCGTAGGCATCCGAGTCCAAAATCTGTAAGACAGCATTGGTCCGGGACCCTAATGCGCCCGGCACCGATACATCATACAGGATCAGGTTCACCGTCTCCGGCACGCCGTTGGGATCATCGACCGTGCCGTCCCAGACCAACGGGACCTCGAAGGCCCGCGCGGTGCTATCGCCGTCAGCCCAGTTCAGAATCCCGGTCACATCCGTGTAATCCGCGCCGCTCGTGGCGGTGCCTGCGCGGGTGGCGTAGCGGACTGACAACGCGCCGCTATTGCCGCCCGTGCGGGTGACGGTAATGCGCGCCACCCCCTGAGCCTCGGCTGCGGTGTAGGTGCTGAACTGGAAGTTGAGTCGGCCTGCCGGAAAGTCGTCGTCCACAATGGTCAACGTGGCCAGGTCAGTCGAGGTCGGTAGGCCGCCGGGTAACGTGGCGCCGCCGGTGGCGTTGGTCAGGATCAAGATCACCGTCTCGTCGAACTCGACCAGATCGTCGTTGGCGATGGTTACGGTGAAGGTCTGACTGGTCACCCCGGGCGCAAAGGTCAGCGTGCGAGGTGGCAGGCGCGGGATCGCAGTGTAATCAGCCGGGGCAGTGGCGGTGCCGTCCCGGGTGTAATACTGCACGCCCACCGTGCCGCTGCTGCCGTTGGTGCGGATGACGGTAATGAGGGCAAACCGCGCATTTTCGTTGGTCACGAATTCCCGCGAAGCAAACGTCAGCACACCCGGTTTCCGGTCGTTGTCCGCAATGGTCAGCGTTGCCTTGGACAGTCCCAAGGCGCCGCCCAGCGGGATGTATTCGCCGTTAAGCGTACCGCCGCCCAGCGGATCGCTCAGACGCAAGTCCAGCGTTTCGTCCCCCTCCTCTAAGAGATCGTCAAGGATTGGCACGACTACATATGTTGTGCCGCCAAAAGCAATCTGGTTACTTACAGAGCGGTAATCCTGGCCCGCCACGGCCAGCCGGTCACTGGTGGTGAACGTGACCCAGACGGGCCCGATAGTGGCGTCCACCCGACGCAGTTCGACCGCCAAGAACCCGCCGTTCTCGTCCACCGTGTAGTCCGGCTTGATGAACTGCACATTACCCGGGCCCTGAGGTGGGTTAGGTGTAGGCGGATCGCCACTCTCGCCCCAAGAGCTGATCAGCCGGGCGATGTTGAACCGGTTGCGGACCATGTCGCGGGTGAACCCTTGGTAGCCGCCGCGCAGTGAGCTGTGGCACATGCCACCCAAGTTGGTGAAGCTGCCACCAATCATGATTTTGCCGTCCGGCTGCAAGGCGATCGAGTTAACGTAGCTGGGCGGGTCAAAGCTCAGGTGATGGAACAGACCGGCAAACTGGTTGTAAGCTGTATCGAGGAAGCTGGTGTCCAAGGTGCCGTCGGGTTTGAGCCTGGCCAAACCCATGCGCCGTGTGCCGTTGTAGGAAGTGAACGGCCCACCAATCAGTGGCCGGCCAGCCGGGTCCAACGTCAAGGAAAACACCGCGTCATTGGCGCCTGAGCCGGGGTCAAAGCTGGTGTCCAAGGCGCCGTCGGGCAACAGCCGGGCTACCCCATTGCGACTCCGGAAGTCAATCGAGGTAAAGTTGCCCGCAATCAGCACCCGGCCGTCTGGCTGCACCGCCAAGTCAAACACCGCGCCAAAAGCGCCCGTGTCCGGGTCCAACGTGCCCGTGCCGGGATCGAACGATGTATCGAGCGTGCCGTCGGTGTTAAGCCGGGCAATGCCACCCCGATACACCCCACGGTAGAACAGGAAATAGCCGCCAATGTAGATCCGAGGAGGCGAACTGGCATCCAACCCCACAGCTTGAATGACACCGTCGGCACCTTCAGCCGGATCAAGCGTCTGGTCCAGTGAACCGTCTGGGTTGAGCCGAGCCAGCCCGTATCGAGTCACGTCGTTGAACGTCACAAAATCGCCTGCGACGATAATCTTGTCGTCGGGCTGGATTGCAGCAGCCCAGATGGTGGCGTCAGTGCCAGCCGGGCCACGGGCGCCGTTGCCAGGCATGAAGGTCGGGTCCAGCGCGCCACTGGGCAGCAACCGGGCAATACCACGCCGCGGGATGTTGTTGTAGGTGGTGAAGCTGCCGACAATCAGGATCCGACCCGCATACGGGCTGCTATCCGGATACAACAGCACCCGCGTAACCGTGCTGTTGGCCCCGTCACCCGGTTGAAAACTGTTGTCCACGGAGCCATCCAGGTTCAGGCGCGCGATCCGGTTGCGCGGCTTGGTGTTCACCCGGGTGAAATCCCCGCCTAGAACGGTCTTGCCATCCGGCTGCACGGCGACCGATCTCACCTCCGCATTGGCCCCCGGGGTGCGATTGAACGGTTGATCAGGCGTGAAAGCTACCCCGTCGGGGTTCCAGTCCCGGTCTAGTGCACCTGGCGGTTGATCATTCAACACAATGGTGGCACTGGCAAACCGCGCCAAGGGATGGACCGGCGGCTGGCCAGGGATTGGGTCCAGCCGCAACACGAAGTCCTCGTTAAACTCGACCAACGAATCGTCGTAGATGGGAATCTCCACCTCGATCCAGTTGCGGTTCTGAGGGAACTCGATCGTCAGGTTGCAGGCGCTTTCCAAAAAGTCCCCATCCGGCACTGCAATATCCGACCCGGCCATCAGCGATGTTAACGGGCGGACTAGGCGCAGGTTCACGCTGGACGGCTGTCCAAAAGGCGGATAGACCACCGTGACCCGGATCGATCCGCCGTCTTCATCCTCTCGATACGAAATCCGGTCAAAGGCAAAATACGGCTTGCTGTCAATCTCCAACACACGCACGGTTGTGTTGGAAATAGCACCTAGGGTCGGCACAATCACCGCCGGGTTCTCGCTCAGCCACGGATAGAGCGAATTGGTGTAGGGCCGCGGATTAGCCAACACGACCTGGAACTCGGCATTGCCGTTGAGCATGCCGTCGGAGAAGACCCGCACCACGAAGTTGGTGCTCATCTGGAAATCCTCGAAAACGAGCGTGCCGGCGGTGGGTTCGTAGTCCCGATACGGCACTGCCGGGCGCATGAAGGTCACGTTGGTGGACCAGGGCGGCAGGTTCGTTAACACCACGCTATTGGTAGTGTAGTAATCGACCATCACCCGGCCCACCACCGGCCCGCCGTCAGGCATCGTGCGTCTGACGGTAATCAGCACCCCACGCACATCCCGGCCATTGCGCGGGTAAGATCCCCGACCCGCAATGCCGGTTTGGTAGGTGAACGTCTCGTGCTCAGTCACTTGATAAAGCGACGATGTAAACTCGAAAGCCCCAGCCCGGCTGGGCACCCGCACCGTCTCGTCATCCAAGATTTGGACCGTGGCGTTAGTAAACTGCCCCCAGACAGCGCCCCCGGTCAGATTGCTCAAGCGCAGGAAAAAGACGCGGTCACCGTCCTGGACTGCATTGTCGATGATGGGCACGACAAACGTCTGGACGAACGTACCCGGGTTAAACGTCAAGGTGCCCTGCACGCCGTAGTAATCCAAGCCCGCTACAGCACTGCCATCGGCCGTGGCGTAATCCACCGTCACAGGGCCTGCAGCGCCTCCGCCGTAATAGACCGCCACAGCCACGTAGCCTGGCGTGTTTTCCTGCACCTGGTAAAGGGTGGCGCCGAACTGCACTTCGTTAGGGCCAGGTGGCGGCACATTGGTCAAGGCCGTGGGCATATCCCAGCGCAGCACAAAGTTGCCTTGGGACTCCTCGACGCCAGTCATGGCAATGAAGTATTGCTGGCCCACCACCACGTTGAACGCGATGAGGCTGTCGCCGGGGTTGCCCGGGTCGAAATCGTCGTTGCTGGCCAGTTGCACCAAGCTGGCCAGGGTGACCGGGTTGGTCGAGCCGGGCTCATTGGTGCTAGTGTAGGCAGCCAGGATGGTGTCCACGCCCGTTGAAGCGAATGTGCCCAGGGTGGTAAAGATCACTACCCCAGACTGCGGCGCCACCCAATCGTACCAGACCGAGTGCGGGCCGGCATTGGTAGCGTGCAGGGGTTCACCCGGCTCAATGGTGGCATTGGTATTATTGCCGCTGGTGGTGCCCGAGACTCCAATGATCGGCTGGGCATTGGTGAACATGTCGTTAATGGGGGGCGTGATGAACTGCGCGTGGCCGACTGCCGCCAACCACAGCCCCATCCACACCGCAGCCCCAAGCCGCAGGGCTACAACCGCCCGGCAAAGGCCCCGGCCCGGAGCTGTTCTGCACCTGATCGATTGCCAATCCAAAAGCATAAACTTGTTCATTGCACCAACCGGCCGACCCGATAAAACCGCCAGCGCAAGCCAGCCGCACCCGGGTCAACCAACGTCAACCGGTAATCGGTGGCCACTTGTTGCGCTACCGGCACCCAACTGGTCAAGTCGCTGCTGGCTTCCAACACATACGTTGACCCGGGCCGACTGTCGATGGTCACTGCCCAGTAGCCAAACCCGAACGCACCACCAAATCCACTGGCCACAATCCGTAACGGCGGCGGTGGATCACCCATCAACCGCGCCACGCCCGGTGAAGGCACGCCGCCTACCGCGCTGAAGCTACCGCCAATGACCACCTTGTTGTCCGGCAGCACCAAAATGGCATACACCGTCCCGTCAGCGCCATTGGCCGTATCGAACTCCAGGTCCACCGCACCGTTGGGCAACAGCCGAGCGATCCGTTGCCGCGGCAGCCCACCGACCTGGGTGAACTCGCCGCCGATAAGCACCTTGCCGTTGGGCTGCACCGCAATGGCCCAGACTGTCCCGTTGGCACCCTGGCCCGGATCGAAGGTCGGATCCAGCGCACCGTCCCAAGTCAGCCGCGCAATCCCAGCCCGGAGTTGACCCGCCACATTGGTGAAGCTGCCGCCCACCAGCACACGGCCCTCGGCATCCGCTGCCACAGCATACACAACACCTGACCCGATAAGTGCCGGCTGGAACGACAGGTCCACCTCGCCATTGGGCAGCAACCGCGCGACGCGTCGGCGCTCGAACCCGTTGACTGTGTTGAATGCGCCGCCAATGACCACCGGCGGCGCCAGCCGGTTGGTCCCGTTGGTCACCACGCACACGGCATGCACCGGGCCGTCTGGGCCGCTGCCCGGGTAAAACTCCACATCCGGCCCGCCATCCACCCGCAACCGGGCCACCGCCCGAGTCGGTTCGGTAAAGTTGCCCACCACCACCACTCGACCATCCGGCTGCACAGCCAACGCCACGACACCGGCGTTGAGTCGGTTCGGCGCAGCAAACAGGCTCTGCACCGAGCCGTCCGGATTGAGTCGAACCACGCGATTGGCCGCCAAGCCGTTAAACTGAGTGAATGTGCCGGCTGCAATCGCTGAGCCGTCCGGCGCAGTGCCGAGCGCCGAGACCAAGCCGTTGGGCCCGGTGCCTGGGTTAAAGCCCGGGTCCAGCCCGCCATCCACCGTCAGTTGAGCCAGGTAATTGAGACTGCTTTGAGCAAAGCTGGTAAAGGCGCCGCCCACCAGCAACTTGGCCTCCGGCAACAAGGTCAAAGCCCGCACCATGGCACTGGCGCCCGCTTCTGGGTCAAACGTCGGGTCCGGTGCGCCGATGCCCACCACCGCATCCTCAATCATCAGCTTGGCCAACCACGGCTCAGCCAAGTAACACCCCTCCGGCTCGCTCAGCCGCAAGGTAGCTGTCTCCATGATCTCAGGCAGATCGTCATACTCGATGGGGATCAAGATGATCTTGTTGGTTTCGCCTTGGGCAAAGACCAAGCGGGTGTTGACCGCGCCGTAATCCAGACCGGCTGTAGCGTTGCCGTCCTCGGTGTTGAACCGGACCGATACGGTGCCGGTCAGATCCCCTTCCCGCAGCACCTCGATCACGGCGTTGGTGGCGTTTTCGCGCACGGTGTATTTACGGCGGCTGAACCGGACGGACTTTTCGTCATCCTCGATGATCAAAGTGGCTGTGGCCCAACCGCCCAACTCGACCAGCCGCGGCGCGTTAAACAACCGCAGCAGCACCGTCTCGTTGCCCTCGACCAAGGTATCGTCCAACACCGGAATGCTCAGCTCCAAACTCAACTGCCCTGGGGCAAACTGCAGCGTATTGGTGCTGCCCAGATAATCCAGCCCGTGCGTGGCTGTGCCGTCTTGTGTGGCAAAATCAATCGAAAAAGCCGCGTTGGTGTTGCCGGACCTAACCACGGTAATGCGAGCCGGCCCGGCACTTTCGCGCACGCGGAACGACCCGGCAGCAAACTCCACCCCGATCAAGTTGGACTTTTCATCGCCATGGATGCGCGCGATCCGATGCCGCGGCAGCTCGTTGACCTCGGTGAACTCGCCGCCGATCAGCACCGCGGTATCCGGCTGCACCACCACAGCCCGCACGGGTGCGTTGGCGCCCGCGCCCACGTTAAACACAAAGTCCAGACTGCCATTGGGCAACAGCCGGGCAAACCCGCTGCGCGGTGTGCCATTGTAACTGGCAAAACCACCGCCAATGATGATCCGGCCATTGCCTTGGATGGCCAACCCATAGACCGCACCGTCCGGCCCGGCTCCGGGCTGGAAGGTGGTGTCCAAGGTGCCATCGGGATTGAGTCGGATCAGATTCCGCAACGTGTTGGCTGCTGCGGTGAAAGCGCCGCCCACCACAATCCGGCCATCGGGCTGCACGCCCAAGGCATAGACCGGCCCAGTCAAGTTCGCTGCCGGGCTGAAGGAGGTGTCGGTCAAGCCGTTGGTTAACAGCCGCGCCAAGTACGGATACGACGCCCCATTGACGCGCGTGAAGGCGCCGCCAACCAGAATCCGGCCATCGGGCTGCACCGCCAGAGCGAATACCGGTCCGTTGGCCGCCGGATTGAACGCGGTGTCCAACACACCGTTGGTATGCACCCGCGCCAGGTTCTCGCGCACCTGGTTCCCAAACCGGCCAAAGGCACCGCCGACCACCACCCGGCCATCGGCTTGCACCGCCACAGCCCGCACCACGCCGTTACTGGCACCCAAGCCCGGATCAAACGACAGGTCCAACGCACCGTCCGCATTGAGTCGGGCCAGGCCAAATCGAGGCACGTTGTTCATGCGGCTGAAGGCGCCGCCGGCCACAATCCGATTGTCCGGCGTCACAGCCAAGGCATAGACCGGTCCATTGGCGCCAAAGCCCGGGTTGAAGAACGGGTCCACCACGCCCACCGAGGTCAGGCGCGAGATGTTGTTGTAGAGGAACCCGTTGACGTTGGTGAACTCGCCACCAAACACCACGCCCAAGTCGGCTTGTAACGCCAAGCAATACACCGGCCCGTCAGCACCGGGCCGCGCCACGTTGGGATCGCGATATTCGTAGTCCACGTTGCCCGGCATCTCGTTGTCGAGGATGGTCACCGTGGCATTGGTAATCGGGCCCCAGCGGGTTGCGCCCGGCAACGCGTTGGTGGGCCCTTGTAGCCGCGTCAGGGTTAGGTAGAAATGCTCGTTGCCTTCGCCTTCCTGATCGTCCAGCAACGGCACTAGGATGGTCAGGTTGGTATCGCCGGGCCGGAATTCAAGGACACCGGAGCCGGCAGTGGACACGACCCATTCATTGCCGCGGAACAGTAGGGTGCCCCCGACTGCTTCGTAATCGAGCCGGTTGCTGGCGTAGCCATCGGTGGTGAAGTAATCCACACGCACGGGGTTGACCGCACCGCCGGTCCGCCACACGGTCACTTGAGCGAACCGGGCGTATTCCCACGCCAGGAAGTTGTTGGTGGCCAAAGTGATGGTGCACTCGTCATCTAGGATGACCAAGGTAGCGTTGCTGACCGCGCCCAGCGACACCCCCGGGCTGGGGTCCCGCAACGCAAGCAGCACCGTCTCGTCGCCCTCGAACAACTCGTCGTCCACAATAGGCACTTGCGCCACCGCCAGCGTCTGACCCGCAGCTAAAGTCACCGTGTTGGTAAGGCCACGGTAATCTAACCCGTTGGTAGCGGTGCCATCGGTGGTGGCCAGGGTGACGCTGACGGCTTGGTTGGTCAGCCCCAGACGCGCCACCACAATCTGCGCCTGCCGCCCGTTCTCGTCCGCAGTGAATGAGTTGGTCGCAAAGACCAAGGCCGTGTCGTCATTCGCAATCACCAGCGTCGCATCCCGCTGGCCCCCCAACGGCACTCCGCCGCTCGGGTTCAGCAAATGCAGCAGCACCGTCTCATCCGGCTCGACCTGACTGTCATTGACCAGCGGCACCTCGAACGTCTTGACCGTTTCACCCGGCAAAAACTGCAAGGTGCCACGCACCGGGAGATAGTCGGCGGGCGCCCGGGCGGTGCCGTCCTCGACGGCAAAATCGACCGAGACCAGCCGATTCGAATCACCTGTGCGCACCACGGTGATGACCGCCGGGCCCTGGCCTTCACTGACCCGGAAGACCGGTCGGTCAAACTGGATGGTGCCGTCATCGGAGACGATGGTCACGGCCGCCGAGCCGCTTTGGACCGAGTAGCCCGGTTGCTCGATCAACTCCAAGACCACCACCTCCGGCAACTCCTCTTCCGGATCGTCAATGGGCACCACCGGCAACACCACCTGGTTGGTCCCCGCCGGGATAGTCACCGTGCCCACCCGACCTGTGGGACTGAATGCCACGTAATCGTTCCCAGGCGCTGCATCGCCCGCCACCGCAAAGCTCACCGTCAGCGGATTATCCAAGGGCCCGTCCCGACTGATAATAAAGGCGCCTGGGCGGGTCTGGGCCTCAAACGCCGTGGCCGGGTCAGCCCGCGCGCTTACCGTGGTGACCCCTACGTCAATAATGGTGATGGTGTGCGTGAGGTAATCGCCAAAATACGCGTTGGTCACCAGGTGCGTCACGATGATGTTGGTGTAGACGTTGGTGACACCGGCGGTGACGTTGGTGACGATGGGGAAGTTGGTTTCGTAGCCCGAAGGCGGCAATAGCCGCAGCGTCAGAGTCTTGTTCCCTGCCGCCACTCCGTCGTCCAACAGCAACACCGGGATGAACCCGATCAAGTCTTCCGGATTGAGGAACTCCCGGGGTGGGTCGGGCGGGTCGTAGTGGTAAAACCGGCCAACCCAATACAACGGGACCGAATTGGTCTCGATGCCGTTGGGCCCCCAAGCCACCAGCAAGCTGTTGGTGAACATCCACCGTTCGACAAAGTAGTTGACCCCTTCGACGGCGGTACCACCGACGACCCGGAAATCGAAGTTGATGGGCCGATCCCGCTCCGGATTGGCGCTGCACTTGACCAACACCAGCACCAAGTCGCCCTCGCGCGCTACCGACTCGCGCAACATGAAGCCCACCTGCGGCCACCGGCCCTCGTCGTTGTCCCCAATCCGTACCGTGGCACCGGACGGGCTGCCCAAGTTGTAGTCCGGCCCGGGTAACAGTTGCACAATCACCGTCTCATCGCCGAACCGGTCGCCGTATTCGCGCCAAACATCGTCATTGACACCCCGAGCACTGACCTGGATGGTGGCGGTGAATGCCCCGGCCGGAATCACCACGTTGGTGCCCACTGCCGCGTAGTCCGAGCCCTGCACCGCCGTGCCGCCCACAGTGAAGTAAACCACCAAACTGGTATTGGTCGGTTCGGTGCGTGTGACCGTAAAGGTCGTGGTGCCACCTTCGGTGGCGTTGTCTCCGGCCGTCAGGGTGACCGTGGGCAAGCTATCTTGGATGGTCACCGCAGCGGTGTTTTGGTATTCGATGTTGTAGGCCGGGCTATCGGCCAATTGAATCACTACCGTGCGAGCCCCTGGGATAGGGTTGTCGATGGGCACAATCACAATGTCCGCCGTGCGGCTGCCGGCTGGGATGATCACCTGCTGGCTCAAAGGCTGGAAGTCGCGGCCACTGACTGCGGTGCCCGAGACCAAATAGTTCACCAACAACGGCTCGCTCAGGTCGCCCGTGCGCGCTACGGTCACCCGGCCCAGATTGGGGCCTGTCTTGCCGGCGACCGAATCGGAGGCGTAAATGGTCACCCGCGGCAAGTTATCATCGATGATGGTCACTGTAGCCGAGCCGCCGCCTTCGTAAGCGTCGCTGGGCTCGATGGTCACGGTCACCGTCTCAGGCCCTTCCACAAACTGGTCGTTGAGCGCTTCCAACGGCAGCAGCGCAAAGCTTTCCCCAGCACGAATGGTGATCGGACTGGGCGGCAGGATGTAGTCCAGCCCGTTACTAGCCGTGCCGCTGACGGTGAAATGGATGACGAGGTCATTGGTCACCGGCGCGTTGTTTCGGGTGAACATGAACATGCCCGGCCCGTTATAGACTTCCGAGGCCACATCACCGATGGCCTGGACTGACACTGTGGGTTTATTGGGCGGGTCATCATCCAAAATCCACAGACGCGCCTCGGCGCTGGAAATGACGTAGGTGGGGTAAGTCTGGAACCAGGTGAGCGCGTTGGTTGGGCCCCAGGGCAACAATTCCCAGCCCGGGATGGACACCAGGTTGGTTCGGTAATGGATTTCGGTGTTGGTGATGATGTAGTAGGCATTGGAGGTGACGTAATTGGTGATGAGGATGTTGGTCAGATAACTGGTGATCCGGATGTCGTTGGTCTGCAATAGCAACGTAAAGATGACGCTCTTGCCGCCGTCGCCCACCTCGTTGGGGATCGCTACCACCGGCATGTCCACGCACGGCTGCCCGGCCGGGATAGTCACCCGGCCAATAGCCGATTGGGTGATGACGATGTTGGTGCGCCCGTCCCGGACAATGATGTTGGTCCACCAATTCCCGTCCCACATCAGGTAGTCAGTCCCTATCACCGCCGTGCCGTCCACCCGATACCGCACCAGCAGGTCCTGGCTCAGATCCCCTTCGCGACAAATCCGGAACCAGCCCGCATTGGTCACGCCCTCCGACGGCTGCCCAATCTCGGGTGCATCCGACAAAGTCTCCACCCACACCCGCGTCAATGGTGTGGCCACAAAGTCCAGCCCGGCTGCATCGGCTGAGGTGATGTCCACCGGATCGGGGAACAGCGGCTCGATCTTGTAACCGTACAGGAAAGCGCGGCAGTTGTAGGTGCCGGGCGGGATATTGCCGATGGTGTAGCGGCCTTGGCTATCGGTGTAGGTGTAGCGATGGGTCGTGGGCGCAATGGGCGGTTGCGTCTCTTCAGCCCCTTCCTGCGGGATGGGCGGGTTGGCCGGCAGCGGCGCGCCGTTATGCACCCGAACACCCTCCAGCGGGTTGCCCAACCAATCCACCACACGCCCACTGATCATGTGGGTGGTGGGCTGGCCCACAATGACCACCACAAACGCACTGGCCCGACCGCCTTTCATGTCCGAGGCTTCACACCGGACCACATATTGCCCGGCTGTAGCCCAGGCATTGGTCACCACGGGTGCATTGGGTCCAAAGGTGTAATCGCCAAACTCCCAATGATAGGCCAGCACGTCGCCGTTGGGGTCCTGGGCCGTGGCAGTAAACACCACCGGTTGGCCCGGTTCGACCTGCACCGCACTGGCACTCAGCGACAGAGTCGGCGGCTGGTTGTTGGGGAATGGCCCCAGATTGACCACCACATCGATCCATTTGTTGGTCGGGCTGTCGCCGCCCTCGGCAATGGGGGTGATGTAAATGTGCGCTGGCGGGTCGGCAAACGTCCGACCAATCACCACCGCACAGTCGTTCTTCCGGTTATAGGTGGCATAGGTGGTGTCGATCAGTAACGTGTTCCCACCGGCACCGGCCGATTTCCATTGCAGGATCACCCCATGCGATAGCCAGGGATTGTCCGGATAACCCTGCCGATGGCTGACCCAATATTCGCGGTCCCAGTCTTTGCGGATGCGCAAGGCGTAATGCCGACCCTTGAAAATGCGCGGCACGTCAAAGGCGTAAATCCGGTTGGTCTGGCTGGAGTTGACGAACCGGATGTATTCATCGGTCAGCCAATTGACCGCGTTCTTGAAGATGACATTGAAGTGGCCGGCCCCACTGCCCATGATGTCGTAGGGGTCGCCATACACCACCATCTGCGGACGGCGAATCGGCAGCAGGATGGGCGCATTGACGTCGTCATGGCCGATTGCACTATCGGGGTCGGTGGGGTACCGGTTGTCCGGTGGGCCCGGATTGGTGCCGCTGGTATCGATGTAATTGGCGTGGATCCACCCGAACGAACTGTGGCCCAGCTCATGGGCCAAAGCCCCGGGACTGCCGTTGAGCAGGCCATCGGATCGCCCACCAAAACTCACCACCGGCCGCAGCGTGTTGAACAGCACATACGCATCGTCATACGGCCCAACATAACCCAGCGACGCCGCGATGGCCAACGCGTCAAACAGCACGCTCACCGGTGTGGTGCCCGCAATCCCATCCGCGTAAGCGGCCTTGCGTTGGGGCAACCGCAGCAGCGGCGTCACGTCGCTGATCCAGTCCACTGCACCGTACGAGTTTTCCTTGTAAATGCGGGCGTTGTTGGCGCAGGTAGCTTGAGCGGCGTCCTGGGACTGGGGTGGCATGGGGTCATCGGCAAACACCGCCGGCATATACAACAGGCGCATGATGCCCTTGCGTCCACCCAAATGCTCGCCCGGCGGCACCTCAGGAAATAGCACCCCAGGCTCGCGCACTGTGCCAGGCTGCCAGGCTGACCCGGTCCACGACGGCAACGGCCAGGAGGCTGCGAAGGCTTGGTTGAGTTGGTCGTTGTAAACCTGGGCGTGGCGCGGTTGGTCAAAAGCCAGGTAGCTGCCGCCCAACTCGGCCACGGTCACCTCCCCAGCACCTGCAGCTCCCAACAGCACCGGGCTATTGCAGACCGGGCACCGGTCCACCAGCGCTACCCTGCCTGCGACCACCAAATCCTGCACCTCCTCAGGCTCCAACAGCCGCAGCGTGTCCCCGGCCAACGCCAAGAAGTGCACTCCCGCCGCATTCGTCAGCGCAATGCCGTGCAACGGCACGTGGCGCCGGGACCGTTGCAGTGCCCGGGCGCCATAGGTGTAGGCCCGGTAAACGGTGTTGCTCAAAATCACCTGCCAGTGCAGCTCGTGGCCACGGTCGGTCAGCGCCAGGCTCTCGACAACCCGGAACTGGCCACGCCCGCTGACCGGCTGTTCGATCAAGCCCAACAACTGCGGCGGCAAGTGCTTGCGCAGCCGGTAAGGTAACGCCACCGCCAAAGCTTGCTCGGGATTTTCCTGAATCAGCCGCAGCAGCTCTTCCCGCCGCGCCGCAGCCAAGGCTTCCCCCTCAGCCAACAACGCTGCCCGCACCACCGGCGCAGCCGCACGGTACTGCTCGGCCCAATCTAGAAACGCCCGGCACACAGCCGGCGCCTCAGCCAGTGCGGATTGCGAATGGGCCATTGCCAATGGGGCAGCCGCAGGTTGCGGCCTCGGTGCGCCCGGCTCAGCACGCATGCCTTGAGCCGGCACCTGCGCTACCACAGGCTGCGCTTCGGCAGGGCGTTGAACCTCAGGTTGCAGGCCGGACGGTGGCCGTGGGCGGCTGTGCCACAGCACCAAGCCCAAGCCCACCAACCCAGCCACCACAAGCCAAATTACTCCAGGGCGGAACGGTTTCATGGCCGCTTATGCACTAGGACGGTGCGGGATTGGGATGGGGCGTTGCCGGTTCGGCACAGGCCCTCGGCAGCCGTCAGTTGGCCGTGCGGTCCGGCCGCATGCCCTGCATCCCAAAACGCCATCCATAACCTGCCTCAGGGCGATAGCACCCGCAAGCGGTAAAAGCCTTGGCCTTCAGGCGGTAACGGCAACCGCACCACCAACCGGCGCCCGACCGAGCCGGTGGCCAGGTTGGTCACCGTCTGCCACTGGCCCGCGCCCAAGCTGGGGCAGTACTCCAGCCGGTTGAGCATCCCAGCCGGGCCGTCCCAGAACAGGATCAATTGGTCTTTCTCACGGTCACGGTCCACCCGTAATCGAGGCCGATCGGTCGGCTGGCCCGGCGGCTGGCCAGAGCCGCCGAACAGCTCGATTAACTGTTGCAGACTCAGCAACGTGCCCGAACAAGCGCAATGGTCCAGTGGGTCCAAGTCATCGGCGTTCACCACGCCGTCGGCGTCCGAATCGATGTCTTTGCTGGACGCCAAGGCAATGTTCATCGGGTAGCTGTTGGTAGTGATGGTGCCGTCGGCATTGCTGCAATAGCAGAAGATATTGGTGACACTGAGCGGCCCCAAGAAGTTGGGCACCCACTGCATCCGGCCGGGGAACGTGTTGGTCAGCTTCTCGGCTGGGATGTTGGCGTTGGCAAAGAAGATCGTCAGCGACGGGTCAATCTCGATGGACCGGCGCGGGCCGAAAAAGTTGGTGGCGTAATTCTGGAACTCGATGTAGTCCACGTAAAAGCCGCTGCCGGAAGTCGGCCCCGAGAACCGGAACACCGATTCCTCGGTCCCGTCTAGGATCAGCCGGCCCAAGGCCAAGTTGTTGCTGAAGCCCGCCGGCACCGGCCCCAGGTTGCGGCCCGCCCACACGGCATTGACCTGCTGGAAGGGCTGGACGGCCTTGGTCAACAACGTCACGGCCATCAAATCGCCGTTGGTGGTCCGATGCGGCACCTGAAAGCCGTGGGTGGTAATCCAGGTGCTGGGCGCGCTTAAATCCCGTGCCCACAGATTGTTGGTCACTGATAGCATTAACCGGGCGCATTCGATCAGGCTGTTGGAAGCGATCATGTCCCCAGCCCGAATCTCGATGAGGGACCGGCTGGTCAGTCGGGCTGCCAAGGTGTTGGTGGTGATGTTGGTGGACACGTTGGTCACCAGCGCCAGGATGATCGGGTCCAGCACGATGTTAGTAGTAATGTTGGTCACCACCGCCGCGATGTTCTCACCCTGCAATTGCACCCGGCCAGCCTCCATACTCAAGATGCCCCCAGCGGCTTCCAACGTGCCTGAATTAAAGATCAAACCCGAGCGGATGAAGAACGACGTGGCCGTGTTGGTGCCCCGATTCACAAACGACAACAGCGGCCTGGGCTGACCCTGAGCATTGAACCGATCATCGCCAAAGTGCGCCTCGGCCATCGTGATGGTAATGAGGCCTTCGTTGGTGAAATTCAGCAGGCTGGGCAGGTTGCTGCCGGCCAGACTGTAGCCCACCGGCAAGGTCAGGCCGCCCCCGGAGTTGAACGTCAGATTAGTCCCTTCGAAGTGGAACCGCTTCCCGATGGTCAACGGGTCTTGCACGGTCAAACTGCCCACCTTGACGGCAAACCGGTCGGTCACCACCGGTTGCAACCCGCTCAAGTTGTGGTCCAGAAAGGTGACGTGGAACCGGATATAGTTGGTCTGGGTGGGCAAGTATTGGAAGTTGTCCCATATGGCTGCGTAACACCGGATGGTGCCGTTGATCCGACGCACTTGGCGGGGAGACAGATTGGTAATCAGCAGATGCGGGTTGGTCGAGCCAATGTCGAAGTTGACCCAAGGGGCATCCACGCTGGCCAAGCGGTTGTCGGCTAAAGCCGGCGCCTGGATCACCAAGCTGGACTCACCCCGCAGCCGCGTCCGGTGCAACGACACGTTGGTCCCGATCACGTCAATCCGGCCCAGCAGATTGGTCGAATCCCACAGGTTGTTCAGCAAAAACGCCGGCGAGGGCAAGATGTAGCCATAAACCGCCGCCCCGTAGGCCGCGTAAGTAATCGGCACCACGTTGGTCCGGTAGGTCGGGTTGTACAACAGAGTCGGGTCGTACGGGGTGTTGCCCCCTGTGCCGAAATAATTCGTCAAATACGGCGAACCGCGGAACAGGTCAAAGGTGCTGGGCCGGCGGGTCGTGGCCCCCAGGTTCCGCCCATAAAACAGGTTGGTCCGGAAGGCCAAGTCATCCTGCAGGTAAATCGAGTAGGTCACATTGCTGCGCCAGACAATGTCGTATTCGGTGTTGTGAAAGCCGAACGTGGTGATCCCGCCACCGTCCCGCCGCAGAACCTGGAACTGGACGGTCATGGTGAAATTCGAATCCAGGAAGTTGGTCGGGTAAAACGCCACGTGCACCACGTAGCTGGTCGGCGACAGCATGTAGGTCCAGGCTTCGGCTGCGTAATTGCAAAGGTTGAACACGGGCAGAAACACGATGTTGGTATAAGGCCAGGTCGGAATGAACACATCGTGGGACGGCACAAAAGGGCAAGGCAACACAAACCCCCCGGGAATGTAAATCGGGTCGCCTCCAGCCCCCAACCGGTTGTTGTTACCAAAACCCCAGTAGAGGTCGTCGATACCGGCGTTGTTGTAGTAGTTGGATGCGCCCAGGTAGCTGGCATACGAAAAAAGCGTCGGCAATGCCGGCCCGGCCCGCAGCCCTGCCCGACTCACATCAATCGAGCTACCAGCCAACCGCACCACACCTTTGGTGCTGACCTCCAGCGGCCCTGGGCTGAGGATCTGGTTGGCCCAGACCGAAATGAGACTGGTTTGTTCCGGCACTGAGATTGTGTCGGGCGGCACGTCTGCAGCTTGGATGGTGCCTTCGTTGACCCAAATGCGCATGGCCGACTTGGCCCCGTAGCGGTCAGTCAAAAAATCGAACCCGGGCACACCGAACATTTGTGCGCCGGGTGCATTGGTAAAGACCTCGTTGTTCTGCGCCCGATACGGCAGCGGGTTCGCAGCCCCGGGATCGTTCCAGACGTTGAACATTGTCTGGTTAATCCACACAATGGCATCAATGATGGGCGGCACATCCCCAAAGTTCACCGGCCGAGTCGTAATCTCGATCGGTTTGGGAGCGGCCCACAGGCTGCTGCTGGCCACCAGCGCCACGCATGCGCCTAACCACTGGGCCAAACCGGGCCTGGTGCAGCGCCTAGCCCCTACGCGCTGCCCACGGGCCAGCTCAGCGAACCTCGGAGTACGCACTGGAAATCTGAAACTCATACGCTGTTTACGGGAAGGGTGGTGCTGGGGCGGTGCCCAACACCTGGGCTGCGATCCGCTCGACGGTGTAATGGAGGAACTGCGGATAAATGATCGGCGCGTTGGTGCTCACGTCGAACGACGCCCACACAAACGGGATGTCCCGATGGTTGCCGAACGGGTCGTCCTGGCTCTTGAGGAAGAATGGCGCCTGGTCGGTGAACCGCACCTGCACCTGCGGTGTGATCAGGCCCGGCCCCTGCTGGTTGGCCCGACCGTTGATGGCATTGTTGTTGATCCAGCCTGCAGTGCCGGTGCGCGTGATAGTCACCGGCACGCCCTGAAACAGGCCCAAGTCCTCCGCCAAGAACAAAATGTCCGGTGCGGTAATGATCCGTTGGACCTTCTGGGAGCCGGCCACACCGTTGGTCACAAACCGGTCAGTATATTCATTGGTGATGGTCACGAACCCCAAGCCCAGCAACGAATCGTAGTTAACCTGCTTGAAAGTGATCTTGTTGACCCCACCGCGCAGGGCTTGCAACACCACGTTGGTCAGGTTGGTCACCGCACCCACTTGGTTGGTGAGCTGAGCCAGGTTGGTCCCCCCGACAATCGGGGTCCACGGCGACAGGAAAAACGGGTTGCGCGGGATCACGTTGGTCAACAGGCCTTCGACCACGATGTTATCCGGCCGGAGCAAGAACCGTAGGCCGCCCACATCATCGCGCGTCAACCCAGTCAGCACATGGCCTGCCCCCAGCTCGCTCTCGAAAGACACTGGCGCGTCAATGCCCATGTCCAGCAGCGGCGGGTCAGGGTTCTGGAACCGGGCGGCCACGGGCGTGCGCGCATCCACAAAGGCCGGGTCGCCCAAGGCAATCTCGACCGCGCTAGCGTATTCCTGGCCTTGCGGCCCTAACGGCTCCATGACCCGGTACGCATACAGCACCCCATTGACGTAAGGCGACCATTGGTAGGTCACCGGGTCGTAGTTCATCGGGATGACGGTGTAGTTGGTCGAGCCATCCTGCAAAATGAACCGCGATCGCAAGCCCCAGACAAACCGTTGCGGGTTGGCTAAACCCAATTGCTCCATCATCAGCGCCAGCACCCGCGATTTGATGTCCCGCATGCCCAAGCTTTGCGCCAGGTTGTTCACCTCGCGCGTGCCTTCCAAAGGAAACTCCGATAGGTCCGCGCTCATCGTGGTGCAGGGCGGCAGAGCATTGAGGATGTCGAACGCTTTGCGCACAGCAAACATGCCGTTGGTGCCGAAGTAGCGGATGAACGACTCGTCAAAGGCGTAAGTGATGGTCGGCACGTTCCACCGATACGCCTCGGTCAAAAACATTGGGCCGCCAATATCGTTCAGCAATGTGTAGCCCAAGCCATTCGGTAGTCCGCCAAACCCAGCGGCCTGCCAACCCTCGGGCGCTCCCCCAGCGGCACCGTCCTTGAACGGCCCCAGCAACGAAAACCCCCAAGCCGTTCCCGCGCCCCAGGCCAGACACAGTCCAGCCAGCCAAGCGGTCAGGTGACCCCAAGCGCTGGCGCCTCCAGCCGGCTTAACCAGTCCGCGCAGCCACGCAGGCCAGTGTGGCCGGGCGCAGCTTGGAGTTTGGATGTGGATGAGCTGTGTCATACGAGCTGTGTTCTAGGGGAGCTGGATCACACGGTAGAAAGCCGCCGGCACCTTGTTGGTCAGGTCCACCCATTCCGTGGTTGCGTTGGCGCGCCGCGGTGCTCCGTCGTTGGTCCAAGACACCAAGTTGGTCGAGCGCTGCACCTGATACAGCCGGCCGGGCTGAGCGTTCCAGTGCAACCGCCGGCCTAAGGCAGTCGAGGTAATCGCCACCCGCAACGGTCGCACCTCCTCCACTGAGGCAGGCCGTACTGCACCGTCGGCTTCGCCTGCAGCCCCGTCGGCCCAGCCAGTCAACAGCGGTGAGTCCGCTTTGTCGGGTGTGGTGCCCAGACCAGGCGGCGACAGCTCAGACCGTTGGCCGTCCGCCAACACATACGCCACTCGAAAACTGTGCGTGCTCAACGGCATCAGACCGGTCACTGTCCATTCGGTCCCTGTCACTGTCACTGGGTTGGTTGCACCGTCCATGAACAGCTCGTAGTGGACCACGTTCGGGTAAGGCGCGGTCTGCCAGCTCACGTGCAAGGTCAGCGCGTCAACCGCTGTGACCACCGGCGCAGGCAGGGGCGGCGGGGCGGGCACCGGCAGGTAAACCCGGCCCATCAAATCAAACCCAGTCCGACCGCTGACCATGCTAGACCATACCACCAAAAAGCGGCCTTGGCCATCAGCCGCCACAGCCGGCTGCAGTTGCCTGCTCAAGGTGCGCTGGTTGATCTGCAGCTCCGGCCCCACCGGCACCCCACCAGCCAATAACCGGCCAAAAACTCCCTCCTGCGAGCCGTCCTGCCCGTAGCTGGTCCAGACCACCATCTGGTGGCTGCCCAGGCTAGCAATCTCGGGTAGCCATTGCCGACCCAGCGTGACCAGGTTGATCCGGAACGGGTCCCCCGACGGCTCGGGCGCAGCCGGGTTATCCGCCCACATCACCCGGCCCCAAACGTCCCAACCTTTGTCTCCAGTCAGGTCAAATTGATTCCAGACCACCGTAAAGCCGTGCTGGCCCAGCGGGCTGACGGCTGGACTGCCGCACAAACCCCGCACGGCGTTGACTCGCACCTCGGGGCTAAGCGGTTGGCCGGCTGGACTGAACACACGCGCCACAATGTCCACAATGGCAGGTTGGTTGGGCGGCAAAGGCACCTGTTGTTCTGAGACCCACACCACCACCAGGTTCCCATCGCCTAAGACCGCCAAAGCCGGGTCGCGCTGGTTGTAGGCTTGAAATTGATTGACCTCGATGTCGGTGGCCAAACGCCGACCAGTCGAGCTCAACACGCTCAAGAACACATCCTGCAGCAGGTCGCTGTAGCTGGTGACATTCTGCAATACACTGTGCAGCACCGGTTGACCCCGCACCGTGCGGGTCTGCTCGACCAATTGCTGGGTGGTTTGCCATTGCCGGCGCGACGCACCGTACGCAATGAACACCTTGCCATCCTGCCCCACCGCCACCGCCGGTGCGCGGAAGGCCTCGCGCAGCTCATGCACCACGGTGCGAATGCGGAACCGGTTGGTCCGCAACGTCCCCAAGTTGTAAGCAGGCAGGTTGGTGCTCGTCAGGAAGCTCTGGCTAAATGAGCCGCGGTTGACCTTGATCTCCCCGCTGGTCAACTGGCCATTGGGTGCGGCAAACCGGGCGTAAATGCCGGGCAAGGCCCCCCGGCCCGCCGCCCACACAAAGACCGCGCCGCCCTTGGGTAGCAAGCCGATCTGCGGATCGATTTGGTCGCCGACAACCGTCTGGTTGACGCGCACCACCGGGCCAGTAACCGCCAGGCTTCCGTCCAACCGCATCGCGGCAATGCCTTGGCCGCGGTTGTCAATGCCATTGTCTTCCCAAGCCACAAACCCACCGGCTGAACGCAAGCCCAGGGCGCTGTGCATCTGGTCGCCCACCCGACTGGGGACGATTGCATACTCCGGTCCGGCTGGCTGCAGGCTCTGACTCAGAGCTGTCCAAGCCCCAAGCCACAGTAACCCCAGCCACCGGCCCCATCGGAATGGCCACCGTATCAAGCGCATACGCTGTTCGACTCTAACCAGTGCCTGCACGCGTTGTCCACGAATTCCTACCTGGATTCGGCCCTTAATCCGATCCGACTCAAGCTTCACCATAGCGACCCTTGCGCAGTGGCCGGCTGTGCCAGCTCAGCCAGTAACGATTTGAAGCCCCACTGCTCATACAAGGCCCGCAACCGGTGGGTATCCGGTGGTTGCACCCGCAACGATTCCAACCCCACCTCAGGGCAAGCCTCAGGCTTGAGCCGGATCAAGTTTTGGTTGCGGCGCACCTCAGGTTCGCTCTGCTGCAAGCTGCGCCGCAGCTTGTCCGAGTCCACTTCATCCAAGCGCGCATACAAGCCGTCCACCGAACCGAACCGGGCCAACAACTGCGCCGCGGTCTTGGGCCCGATGCCCGGCACACCCGGAATGTTATCGGAGGCGTCGCCCACCAAGCTCAACCAATCCACAATCTGGTCCGGGCGCACCCCGGTGCGGTTGCGGACCACATCGGCTGTCCAAATCTTTTCGGTCCGGTCATTTGGATTTAATAGACCGACCTGCCCCCCCACCAGTTGCATGAAATCTTTGTCCGAGCTGGCGATCACCACCTCCAGCCCGGCTGCGGCGCCGCGTGCGGCCAAGCCGGCTATCCAATCGTCGGCTTCCACTCCGGGCTGCAACAACGAGGCGCACCGCATCGCCTCTAGCCAAGCCATGATGCCGGGCAATTGCTGCTCCAGCGCAGCGGGCATAGGTGGCCGTTGCTGTTTGTATTCGGGTAAGGCAGCCTGCCGCTCGGCTGCCAGCCCGCCATCCCACACCACCGCTTGGTAACCGGGCGCCAGCAGGCTATTGAGCCGGCCCACCATTTTGACAAAGCCGTAAATGGCATTGGTAGGTGAGCCGTCTGGGCCATGCAATGCCCGAATGGCATGAAACGCCCGGTACGCATACCCGTGGCCGTCCACCAACAACAGCCTTGGCGCGCTCATGCCACGGGGTGGGTGCTCGCGCCGCGCCCGGCAGCCGGCGCGCTGGTGAGACAAAGGAGCTGGCTGAACTGCAGCGGCGGCACTGGACAACTACTGCGTAATGGGCTTCTGGGGCGGGATGGCGTTCTGGGCAAAGGGCATCTCCTCTTCGGAATGCACCCGGTTACCCGCTGGATCGATAATGGTCGGCGTCACAAAGATCAGCAGGTTCTTCTTCGACGTCTGGTAAGCCTCGCTGCGGAACAACCGGCCAAACAGCGGCAAGTCGCCCAGCACCGGCACTTTGTCCTTGGTCTTGGACACGTTGTCCGAAATCAACCCGCCCAACACCACCGTTTGACCGTCCCAGACCACAGCACTGGTGACCACTTGCCTAAGCCGGAAAATGGGCAGGGGCTGTTCCTGCACCAGTGGGTTGCCCACCGCACCGCCCACCGACTGGGCTTGCGCTTTCCAAAGCTGCCCCGACTCAGTGTCGTAGCCGACGAATTCCTTGATGGTGGGGATGAGCGTCAATTGGATGGTATAGCCGTCAGCCGACACATACGGCACCACATCCAGCACCGGCCCAAGCTCGTACGGCTCAGCAATGGGTTGAATGACCGAGCCCACGCCGGCCACCGCCGCCCCGGCGCCGGCCACCACCTGCGCCCAGGCTGAACTGCCCACAGCCAGTCCACCGACCAAACACACCACTGCAATCTTGCTCTTCATAGGTTCAATCCAATCGTTAGTCCAAAGGGTATGCATGCACCGGCCTGTTGTTCAGCGCCTGCCTAGAACCCAGGGCCGAACCCACCGTAGCCACCGTAGCCGCCGTAGCCATAGCCGCCCAGCCCGCCGCTGGTCTGATAAATGTCCAAGCCCACCACAATGTAGCGGATGTCAACGATCTTGATCTGGGCTTGGCGCCCGCTCTGGGTGGTAATCTTGGGTGCCTGCAACAGGTCCACCCCTTGCCGCTGTTCCAAGGCCTTGATCACCAACCGAAACTGTGGATCAGTCAGGATACCCGTCACAGTAAACAGCGGATTGGCGCTGCCCCGTAGCCCAGTGGTAATCTTGCCATCGTTCGCCGAGGCCGGGATCGCCCCAGGGCCAGGCACACCCGGCGCAGCGCCCGGGCCGGGAAATACGCCACTGGGATTGGCGAAGGAAGGCGCACCCACAAACGACGGCGCTGAGCCGCCTTGCACGCCAATCGACCCTTCACGCAGCAACCAGTTGCCCAAATACCAGTCAAAGCCAAGAGCGCGTGAATCGACTTGGCTGACCTCAGTAAACTTCGCCTCGATGGTCAACTGCGGCGGCGACATGTTCAGTACTTGCAAGGCCTGCTCGATGATGTCCAGCTCCTGCAAACTGGCACGCACCATCAGCATTCCCAGCCGGTCGTTGAAGAAAATCGCTCGGCCAGGCTGACTCAGGTCAACCCCGGCGGTGACGAAAAAGCTGCGAATGATCGGGATAACCACTTCCGTCTGCGTGAGCGTGGTCAAAAAGTCTATCCCTTGACCTGCTCCGCCGGCTGCCCCGCCCACACCAGGCGCAGCCGGTGCGCCGGGTGCACCGGGCGCCCGGGGCGCAGCCCCCGCGCCTCCGCCGCGACCAGCCAGGCCACCGCCGCCGGCGCCCATGCTCACGCCCACATACTCAGCCTCGCCATAGCCGCCGCCATAGCCACCGTAGCCACCGTAGCCACCGTAGCCACCGTAGCCGCCATAACCGCCTCGGCCATAGCCGCCGCCCCAACCGCCATAGCCACCGCGACCATAGCCACCGCGACCATAGCCACCGCGACCGTAGCCACCATAGCCACCATAACCACCATAGCCACCGTAACCGCCATAGCCACCGTAGCCGCCACCCCCAAACGTGTAAGTGGTCACACCCTGCAACCCGTTGTAAAAGGTGTTGGCATCGACCTTGTACCAGCGGGTGTAAAGGGGCGGGATTTCATTGGTCCGATACGAGAAGACCACCGCGTAGTCTTCGACCGAATACTTGATGGGCCGCTCGGCTACCTTGGTGATCACATCCAAAGCCTGCAACAGCGTAATGTCGGTCAGCGGCGGATCGATCCGCACTTGGATTGCGCTGATATCGACTTGCTCGGCTGCGGCACCGCCTTCGACCGGCAGGCCAGTCTGCGGATCGATCTGCTGGGGCGGCGGTGGGATGGGATCCACATACTGGCTGATGATGAAGTTGATACCTTTCTTGTCCGGGTCGCGGTTCTTGGCCTCCTCGCTAAGGGTTTGGACCACGGCGCTCAAAGGCACGCCCGGAAAGGACAGTCTGTTGAGCACGATCCGCTCCAACTTCGAGTAAATGATCTGCCGGCCTTTGCTGGTGTGGACGAGGTTGGTCCGGATGTAGGGGTTGGGCGAGGGCAAGGGTTTGAGTTTGGTCGTCACCGCGGTGTTCCAAGCCTGTTCGACTTCCAGCACGGCGGATTTGGACCAGCTTTCGCGCAAGCGGGCTTCTTGGGCGTAGCGCTTGTTCATGATCAGGTCCAAGTAGTAAAACGCCGCCTGGTTATCGGGGTCGTTCTTGATGACGGCCTTGAGTTTTTCCATGGCCTCATCGTACCGGCCGGCCTCATACAACAGCTTGGCGTCTTGGACCAAGGTGGCGTTGGTCAGGGCTGCCTGGCGGATTTCGGCCAATTGCTGCACCGTGGCCTCATGGGGCCGGCGACCCGCTTGAGCGGCTTGGGTTTTGTGGATAGTAGCCATCAGTTGGAGGGCGGCCTGGTTGGTGGGCGCATGCGCCAACACGAGGGCAACCTCGTTGGAGGCAACCGCCAGATTGTTGACCTTGAGGGCTTGCTCGGCCAAAGCCAAGCGCGTGGCCGCCAGCCCTTCCACCGCTTGCTGCAGCGACGCTTCGGCTGTGGGCCCCAGACTCTTGGCCAACGTCACCGCCTCAGTATAAAGCCGCGCCGCAGCGAACGTGTCGCCTTTGGCCTGGGCAGCTTGGGCGTCAGCCAGTTTTAGCTTTAACTCGCGCGTCGCAGCTTGGCGCCGCACTGCCTCTACCGCCGCCGCCTCAGTGCCTGAGGCGGCAGCCGGTTGGGCTTGGCCCTGGGCCCGCGCAACTGCCGGAGCCAACCCCACCACTACCAGCCATCCAATAACAAGTCGATTCATGAGCATAAACTCGCTACCGCCACGCAACTCAATCGGAAGCCCGTTGCGTGATGGTGTATTGCTGATCGTTCAGGCGACCGGACAGTACCACCGCCTGTTCGGTGACGGCAACCACTTTGTAGTCCTCGCCTTCCAAGCGCAGGACCCAGTTGGTGCCGGGGCGCAATTTGGTGAAGCGCTTGTTGCCGGGCGGATAGCGCAAGTCCGCTTCCCAACCTTCGACTCGGCGATACGGTTTGTCACGTGTGACAACCACCGTCCGCTCCGTCCCGGATGGAGCATCCGTCAACTCCAGCACCCATTCGGGGTCGTTGGTCGGGTTGCGCACATCCCGCAACACAAAAAACCGGCACACATTGGTCCGGTTAGTGACGCCGGGATAAATGTAGACACTGGCTTGCCGCGCCGGCACGAGCGTCTCGTTGCTGACGGCCATGTAACAGCTACCCCAGCCGGCTAACCGATCCACGCTAATGGTGAAATACAGGGGCCGAATGGCCTCGATCCGTAAGGCCTCCGGGCCGACGTCCTTGCTGCTTTGGACCTTCAGCAACACCCCGTCCGGCTGCCGTTGCCACCGGACCGGATTAAACAGATTGTGCGGCCCAGATAAGTCCAGCCCACCCGGATCCCGCGCCCGGTCTAGTAACGCCCGTGCCGAGCTAAGGTCCACTGGCTGGACCCCTTTGGTCTTGGCCGGGGTGGGAGGCTGCACGTACTGCCGCAGTTTTTCGGCCTCCCGCTGGCTTTCCTGCCACAGAATCCACACCGCCCCAGCCAGCACCACCAGCATGAGGGTTAACACCACCTTCTCGTAGTGCTGAATCAACGCTTGAACTATGGCGCGTAACCTGTCCATGCGCTACATCGCTCGGGCCCGCCTGGGCCGGGGTCCACGGGGCCCGCTGGGTCCTGCATCGGGCGGCTCCGCCCCAAACGGCTGTTGCCCGGGCTTGACCGCGTAAACCAACAGCGTGGCCTTTAACTGTTGCTCGATTAACACCACTGGATTGTCTGAAGCTTCGGTGACCGGGCCGGTGGCGGCAGCCCGCGGCGGCGGTGGCCGCCGAGTGCGTGGCAGGCGGCTGGGCGGTGGCGGCGCCGTGGGCGGCGGTGCACCGGGCGGCCCAGCGGCAGGCGCGCCCCAACGCGCCGGCTCGTGCTTCACCTCGGCTGCCTGGCCGCTGAGCGGTTCCACAGCCATCACTTTGACCAAGAACCCGTGGGGCGATTGCGCAAACTTCTGCAGCAGGTTCGCCAGTTGCGGGCTAAACCCGCTCACCACCACTTCGTACGGCACAATCAACGCCTCCGTCACCGGGTCCACCCGATGCCGCAGCTCGGTAAAGTCGGTCGAGCCGGGCGGGTCGTCGGTGCTGATGCGTTCTCGCCGTAGGTTCACCAAGTTGCACCGAGCATCGAACACTAACCCACAGAGGTGCCGAATATCAGCCAGCATCTGGGACAAGGCAGGCAAACTGCCGCTGGCGAATTTGACCAAAGCTTTCTGGGCCCTGAAGGTAAAGGCGTAGTTGGTCTCGGGCAATTGCACCCGGGCTTGCTGCGCCGCGCGCGTCAGCTCAGCAATGGTGTTGTCCAGCAGCGTCTTGAACTGCTGATCGGTGACGTTGGTAAAGGGCACCGGCACAAACAGTTTCTTGCTTTCGGCAATCGTGCCCCGCACCCGACCGATCAACGCTTGGGCTTGGTCCACATTGCTTTTGGCCGGGAACGGCACCGAGCTGTAGAGCCGTTGCAGCGTGTCGATGTCCTTGGACAGCTCCTCGTCCAGTTGCCGGTTTTTTTGCAAGCCCGAGGCGCAGTACAGCCCCCCTAAAGCCAGGAGCACCAAGGCCACCGCGCCTCCAATGACCAGCAACAGATTGCGTTTGAGCCAAGCAGCCATAGCCGATGCAGTTAGGGTTCAATCACAGTTTGATCGGGCGCCGCAGTTTCACTAACACCTCGAAGGTGAACGTCAACGCCGAGCCAGGATCCCCGTCCACCTTAATCTGGCCCACCAACTCCGTCTCTGGACTGAACAGGTTACTCTGAGCCCGGAACGCGTCCGCCACAGCATAAGTGAGTTTGGTGTTGGCGTCGGCCGATACCGGGGTCAAGTTCACCCCACGACACAACAGCCGGATGGCAGTGACCTCGTTGGTCGTGGCAGCTCGGCTGGGGATTGCACCCGGGCCGGTGACAGCCGGACCAGCGGCTGCCCCGCCAGGCTCCGGCGGCACGTAACCCGGCGGCGCGCCCAACGGCGGCGCCACAGCCCCGGCCCCCGGTCCGCTGGCTAGCCCGGTGCCGAACGCCGGCTCGGAAGCCAGACCGGGCACGGCGCTAGCCGGCAAACTCATCAGCGTGCCCGGAGGCACCACCGGCGTCAGCCGCTCGATCCACACTCCCACCTTGGCCTTCAGCGCCGCTTCCTGCTCGGTCTCCACCTTCATCAGCGCGCTGCGCAGCGCCGCGCAGATGTCCCGCCAGTAAAACCGGTCCTGCATCCACTCGGTGTATTGGGCCAACTCAAGCTGCGCTTCTTGCAGTTCGCGCATGACCCGGTCCAGTTGCATCTTGTACTGCTGCAATGGCCCTAGGCGCGTTTTGATGTCCTCCAAGACCCGTTGTTTTTCGCTGGCCCGATTGTTGTAAAACCAGCCAAAGGCCAGCAGCACCAGCACCAAACACCCTACCGACGCCGCAAAGTAAGGCTGTTTTTGCCGCAGTTGTTGGCGTTTGCGCGTGCTGCGCGGCATCAGGTTCAGCTCCACCGGGCACCGGGCCAGATTCCGCAACCCCAACCCCACCACCTCGCCCATGCAGTGGGCTACCTTGGCCAGTTCCTCCAAGTTTAGGCTCGGATCAAGCTGCACGTTCCGGAACGGGTTGAAGTAGTCCACCCCCTCCGGCAGGTTCAGTTTCTCAGCAAAGAACTGCGCCGTGTAGGGCATCACCGAGGCGCCCCCAGCCAAAAACAGGCGCACCGGAGCCGAGCCACCCTGCTGCGCCCGGTAGAACTGCATGGTCTGATTGACCTGAATATGCAGCCGGGTCATCACTTGCCGGGCGATCTTGGAAATGGCTGCCGCATGCGGATTATCGGGCTCTTCGTACGCACCGCCCAGACTCACAAACCCTTCCTCGATCTTCAGCTTCTCGGCTTCATCAAACGATAGCCGGGCTTCCTTGGCAAAATCTTGGGTGATGGCGTTGGCGCCGATGTTGATGGCGCGGGAAAAGACGTTGCCCTTCTCGATGAACAGCAGGTTGCTGGTCTTGGCCCCGATGTCCAACAGCATCGAGCACCCTTCCAAATCGCTGTAGTTGTAGCGGAAGGCGTTGCCCAAAGCTGCTGGCGAACCGTCCACCAACTGCACCGTCAAGCCCGCCGCCTCGGCGGCACGCACCAAGCCTTCGACCACGTCGGTCTTGACCGCTACCAAGAACACCTCCAACTCGCCGGTCGGTGCCGACCCGACAATCTGGTAATCCCACACCACATCCTCCAGCGGGAACGGCACGTTGTTCTTGGCCTCGTATTGGATCATCTGGGTCACCTTCGAGGTGTCGGCTGGAGGCAACTTGACGAACTTGGAGAAGGTGTGGAAGCCCGGCGCACACACGTTGCTATTGCGGGCCACAAACGGCTTGGCGGCCAGCAACTCGCTCAACGCCCGGCTGATGGCCGCCTGGCGGGTGCTTTCCTGCGCGCCCTCCAGCCCCAAAGAGCGGAGGCCATAGTTGCGCAGCAACAGGCCACCCTGCTCGCTGATCTGGAACTCGGCCACTTTCAGCGTGGCCGCCCCAAAATCAATCGCCAGAAATGACTTTCCGTTCAACATCTAGCCTGTCACCGCGTTCACTCAGAAAAGCCCGAACGCTCGGCCCGGGCCCCTGCGTCGCACCGATTGCTCGGAAGCGTCTCACTTAAAGGCAAATTCAGCCAGCCGGGTCAACCCAATTTTTCTGCCTTGCGCACGCAGGCCTTGCCGCGGCGGCCCCGCTGCGCCTCAGTCAAGCCCAGCTTGGCCCGGAAATAGGCGATGGTCTGCCGCAGCCCTTCTTCCAACCCAACCTTCGGTTCCCAACCCAACACCTCACGCGCCCGGGTGATGTCCGGACGCCGTTGCCGGGGATCATCCTGCGGCAGGGGCTTAAACACCAGCCGACTCTTCGACCCGGTCAGCCGTAAAATCAGTTCCGCAAATTCCAGCATCGTCAGCTCGGTCGGGTTGCCCAGGTTCACCGGTCGGCTTTCCGACGAAAGCATCAGCCGGTAAACCCCCTCGATCAGGTCCGAGCAGTAACAAAAACTGCGCGTCTGCTTGCCGTCCCCGAAAATCGTCAGCGGCCGACCCGCCAACGCTTGGCTCAGGAACGTGGGCACCACCCGACCGTCGTTGAGCCGCATGCGCGGGCCGTAAGTGTTGAAGATGCGCGCAATGCGCGTTTCCATGCCGTGCTCGCGCTGATACGCCACCGTGAGCGCCTCGGCAAACCGCTTGGCTTCATCGTAACAGCCCCGCGGCCCGATCGGGTTGACGTTGCCCCAGTAGGTCTCCGGCTGCGGATGCACCAGCGGATCCCCATACACTTCCGAAGTGGAGGCCAGCAGGAACCGGGCGCCTTTGTGCCGGGCCAAGCCCAACGCCTTGTGCGTGCCCAGCGAGCCCACCTTCAGCGTCTGGATCGGTAACTCCGCATAGTCCACCGGGCTGGCCGGTGAAGCAAAGTGCCACACGTAATCCACCGGCCCGTCTAGGAAAATAAACTCGGTCACGTCCTGTTTGATAAACCGGAAATCCGGGTGCCCAGCCAAATGGGCGATGTTGTCCACCGACCCGGTAATCAAGTTATCAATCACAATCACCCGGTGGCCTCGGGCCAACAGCAGGTCCACCAAATGCGACCCCAAAAAACCTGCCCCACCGGTGACCACCGACACCGGTTTACGCTCAGACCGTTTAGTTGGATCGCTCATCCGCACTGGCTCAGCCGTCGTCCCGCAGCCTGCCGGGCTGTGGCGGGCCCGGTCTGCCCGCTAACCAGCCCGGCGCCAAGCCCATTCAGCCCGACCGATCTGCTGGACCCATTAACCGTGCGCCTGCGCCGGCCCCAGCCACAGCTAGTTGCTTAGACCGACCAGCCAGCTCACCGGCACGTTCCGCATGATCCCAAAAACCACTGCCAAAGCCAATAACCCCCAAGCCCAGCCTGGCCGCACAAACCACCCTGACCAGTCCCGACCCGTCCACCGGCCCGCCCACCACGCCCCAGCCCAACAGACCAGCCAACCCCCAACCACAAACACCAGCGGGTTCAGCCGCCAGGCTGCTGCCCATTGGCCGTGCAACAGCCGGTGCACCGCCCGTAACCCGCCGCAGCCTGGGCACTGCAAGCCCGTCAACTCATGCACCCAACAGCGCGGATAAAACCCGTATCGCTCCGGCGCAAACCAATACAACAGCCCCAGCGCAACCCCGCACACGCCCACCCCCAAGCAAACCTGGAACCATCTGACCCTGGCCCCGGCTGCCGGCCCATTCGGTTTAGGGCGCACATTGCCTGTTGGCCACCGACTCGGTTCACACCCCAGCACCGGCGGGGCCGCCTGAGTTGGCGCGTTGCTAGCCGACCGGCTAACTGGAGCTCCTGCCTTCAACTGAACCACAGCCTGCTTACTGGAACGCAGCCTTCACGCCCGGCTCGAACAACCGCACCAAACCCCAAATCCCACCCACCAAACCCAACGGACAGCAACATGGGTTACCGCATAACAACGCTGCAATGCTGCCTGTCACCGCCCAACCCCACCACCGCAACTTAAGCATCGAAATGCCTCCCAGCAAGATCAGCACATTGACCGCCAACAGCCCCACTGTCCAAGGCACACTCAAGAAGAGTCGAACCCACCGCACCGCCTCGGGCGGCAGCTCAGGTGGCATCGGCACTAACTCTTGGCCCGTGACCGCCTGCACCAGTGTCCCCAGCCCCCAAACCAGCCCCAACGCCCCAGCAATGATCAATAAAATGGCCGGCCTACGCACCGCTCGAAGCGCCACCGCGCGCGCCTCGACTCCAGCCGCAGCAGGGCCTGCCCCTGCGCCTGCAGCCGCCCCAGCACCACCGCCCGGCAACAACGCCGCTAATTCAGGAATACTGCCCAGCGGACGCCAGTCTGAGCTGCCCTCGGGCTGAACCAACGTTTGGGCGTTGACCCGGTTCTCGGCAATCCATTGCCGCAGCACCTCCAAGCCCACCGGCCCATACACTTGCTGGTCTGCTCCGATGATCTTGTACACGGCGCAACCACACCCAACTCGACCCCGGTCGTCAAGCTCCTTTGCCGCGCCGGTGCAGGTGATCGCCCAGACCGAGTGCCCAACGCCAACTTAAGCCCTCCCTGCTACAGACTCGCCGGCGTCAACACCTGGCCAAGCGCTACGACAGCTTTTGACTCGCGGCCCTGGTGCGCCCGGCCCACGCTGGCCAAGCCAGCTCCCACCAACCTACCAGCGGCGCGCCTTGGGGCCCAGCCGCTGGTGCAGCGCTTGAGCAATCCGCAAAAACGCTTGCCCTGCCCCACTGTCCGGCGCCGACACCACCACCGGCACACCAGTGTCGCCCCCAAGCCGGATTTCCGGATAAATCGGCACCTCGCCCAAAAACGGTACCCCTTGCCGCAGCGCTTCCTGCCGACCGCCCCCGTGCCCGAAAATCTCGATCCGCTCACCATTCGGCGCGGTGAAGTAGCTCATGTTTTCGATGATGCCCAAGATGGGCACATTGACTCGGGCGAACATGGCCATGCTCTTGCGCACTACACCCAAAGAGGCTTCCTGCGGCGTGGTCACAATCACCCCACCATCCAACGGCACCGTCTGGCACAAGGTCAGTTGCGCGTCCCCAGTGCCCGGCGGTAGGTCCACAACCAAATAGTCCAGCTCGCCCCAATCAACCTCGGTGAGGAATTGGCGGATGGCCTTGACAATAAGCGGCCCGCGCCAGATCACCGGCGTGTCGCCTTCCACCAAGAACCCCATGCTCATCAGCTTGACCCCGTGCCGCTCCGGCGGCACCAGCTTGTTGTCAGTGTTAATCGTGGGCAACTCGTGGATGCCCATCATCAGCGGGATGCTCGGACCGTAAATGTCGCAGTCCAGTAACCCCACGCGCGCACCCAACCGCTGCAGCCCACAGGCTACGTTGACCGCACACGTGGATTTGCCCACACCACCTTTGCCGCTGGCTACAGCCACTGTCCGAGCCACGCCCGGCACCCGAGCTTGCTGCGCCCAGGGGTCTGGCCCGCCCCCTGGCACGGCAGGCTGATTGATCTGCACCTCGACAGTTTCCAGCCCGGGCAGCGCACGTAACACCCGCTCGCACTCGGCCTGAATTTGCGGCCCTACGGCACGATTGGGTGAATGGAGCTCGAGGCTTACCTGCACCTTGCCTGCCTGGACGGTCACTTGCTTGACCAGCCCAAACGACACAATGTCACGCGAATAGCCGGGGTATTTGACCGACTTCAGCGTGCTGAGCACCAGGTCCTGTGTGATCATCAGACTGCATCCGGGCGCGGCCCTCGACGGCTCGGCCCGCCCAATCATACGCTGCCCAAAGCCCAACGCAACCCCGCCAGGGCCATGCCCCATGCCCCATGCTTCACCCCGCTCCACCCTCGCCGCTCCCGGTGGGAGCGGAGAGGGCTGGGGTGAGGTGAGGGCCACGCCCCATGCCCCATCATACGTAGCCGCCGACGTCAGTCGGCGGATTCATCCCCCCTGCATCTGCCCGGTCAACCGCCTCACAGCAGCGGCTACAGAAGTCCGGCCCCACACGGCAAACACCCTGCTCCCTTGCTGAAAAAACAAGGCCCCGGCGGGCCAGCTCAGCCCACCGGGGTCTGATGATCTGGGCGGGCCACCGGAGGTGCCCGCGAAAAGTGCTCCTCAGCCTAGTTCTTGCGCGAACGGGCCAGCAACCCCAAGCAGCCGAGGGCCGAGCCGAGCAACAAGAGGCTAGAGCCGGTATCCGGCACCGCCAAGGTCGCGTCAACGCTCGAGTAGCCACCAACGGAAGTATCCGTCAGCTCCAACCGCAAGGTGAATGACACGTTGCCCGGGCTTGGGGGTGCGGGCACACTGCCGTAGGTCGTGCCGGAGAACGATCCGCCAGGGCCATACGGGCCCATGGTGGTGATGACGGCACTCTTGGTGAACTCGACGTTGTCATGCCCCACGTAGGTCTTGTAGAGCAAGCTGGTCGTGCTTTCCAAGGTGCCACCGACCTCGGCCTTGGCTCCCGCAGGCAGCGGCACCGTGAAGTCGTTCTCCGAAAACTCGACTACCAGCGTGCTTGTCCCTGAGCCGGTCTTGAACGTGTCGAGGGTCAACAGGTCGAATCGGGGCGAAATCGCGCTACCGAGTGCCGGCTTGGTGACGCCTGTGGTGACCTGCACGTACCACTTACCGACGGTCCCGGACCAGGAAACGATGCCAACCGTTGAGTCGGTGTCGTTGACATCTTGGTCCGCGATCGTCATCGAACCGGATTCGTCTTGGATTTTAAGGGTTGGGGTGGCGTAAACCGCGAGGGTACCACCCAGGAGCACTCCCAACCAAACTGCGTTCATTAGTCTTTTCATAGGTTCGTGTCTGTCTGCTTCGTTGGTTGCTGTTACTTTCGGCGGGAGAGATTAGCGAATCCCGTGCCACAGAATGCACCTGACCTCGAACAGTGGTCACAAGACCCATATTATCAAGCACTTGAACTCGTTATTCCCCATGCCAGCGAAGACCTTGGTTTATGGGCTTTGTAAACTTTTCCGACGCGATCTTGATGGTTCGGCGAACGGACAAGAGACGTCCAGCACCATACAAGCCACTGCTAATCAGAGAGATACGCCTGAACAGCGCGTTGGACCAGAATTGTAAGAAAAGCCGACGGGCCGGTCGGCTGGCCGACAGGGGCTCGGGGAGGGAAGTCTGAAGGCCGAAGGTCGGAGGCCCAAGTCTGAGGATTGAGAATTGCAATGAATGGAGCAGGAGGACGCAGGACGGAGGACCGAAAACAGAAGACGGAAGACCGAACGCGGATTCCTCCGCCAGCGTCTGCGAGCTCCCCCGCCTCACGGCAGCGGCTTCCCTTCAACGCCCTCCGTCTTCACTCCTCTGTCTTCTGGACTCCGAGCTCCGTGCTCGATGCCCATGCTCCAAGCTCCATGCTCCATGCTTCACCCCGCTCCACCCTCTCCGCTCCCGGTGGGAGCGGAGAGGGCTGGGGTGAGGTGTGGGCCATGCTCCATGCTCCATGCTCCACGCCCCATGCTTCACCCCGCTCCACCCTCGCCGCTCCCTGTGGGAGCGGAAGGGCTGGGGTTGAGGTGTGGGCCATGCCCCCTGCCCACCCGTCCCTTCCCCGGGGCCGGGCCGGGGAACCACCGGTGCGCCGGTACGCAAAAATTTTGACTTGCACGACACCGGCCCAAGGTGTACTAGTAAGCGTGTTTCAATGCGCAGGAGGCCTATAGTCGGGGCCACTGCGTGTGCAGTTGAACGTGGGGTTGTCGTGGAGGCTAACCTCTCGGGGGAACAACGATACTGGAAAGGTTTGACATGAGGTTATCAGTGGTTGGGAAACCGAAGGCCGGCCCGGTGTTGTTTTGGGCTCAGCCGGTCCGGTCTGGCTTTCGGTTCGACTCGAATCCAAGCTCCATCGAGGCCCGTGCAACCAGTGGGTGGGCGCAATGCAGCCCGGGCTTCCTTCAGCTTCGCGGGGTAAGCCGCATCACGGTTCGAGGCAAGATCGCCCAGCCAGTGCACGCGGCCCAGCTCGCCGGCCTGGCTGTTCGAGCCTTTCGTTGCGCACCCAATCCCCCGGCCCAGCAGCTAGGGCCGCAGATGCACTCAGCGGCGCGTCGCGGCTTGCTGCGGTGGCAGGCCACCACTCGATGGCAGCCAGCGCCAGCGCACCGTTCCAAGCACTATTCAGTCCTGGCCACACACAGCCAGTAACCATGCCTATTCGCATGAAAGCCAAGCTCAGTCTATCAGTTTGCGTGTGCATCGGCCTACTGGCCTTGAGCCTGCTCCCAGCCGGGGCCGGAGACGGCAGGTGGGCGGTGGATGCGGCTGGCAACTGGAGTGACACCACCAAATGGGCGGGCGGAGTGGTGGCTGACGGCGCCGGCTACACCGCCGATTTCAGCACCATAGACATCACCGGCAATCGCACTGTGACGCTGGACAGCGACCGCACCATCGGCACGCTCAAGTTTGGCGATACCGGCTCGCCGATCAGGGCTTGGACCCTCTCCGGCACAAACACACTCACCCTGAGTGGCTCGCCCACCATTAGTGCAGTGGTCAGCGGCCAGACCATATCCATCAATGTCGCTTTGGCTGGCACGGAGGGGCTGACCAAGACCGGACCGGGGACGGTGACATTGATCAAAGCCAACAGCTACACCGGGCCGAGCGTGATTCTGGAGGGCGCCTTGGAGATCAGTTCCGATTCCCATCTTGGCACCCCGCCGGCATCGGCCACTCCGGGCAACATCGTGATCAACGGTGGACAGTTGAGTTTCAAGGGGCAGTTCGACCTGCATCCCAACCGGGGCGTTGCCCTGGGGCCTGAAACCGGCAGCGGAGCCGGCACAGTTCATATCGCTACCAGCACCTATGTGGACGCCATTCCCGGCATCATCGCCAACAACGGGTCCGGGACGGGCGCCCTGGTCAAAACGGGTCCGGGCACTTTGGTTCTGAGCGCGGACAACACCTACAGCGGCGGCACCACAATCAGCAACGGTAGCTTGCGCCTGGGCACCAACAGCGCGACTGGCTCGATCCTCGGCAACGTCACCAACTACGCTACCTTGGCCTTCAACCGCAGCGACAGCTACACCTTCAATGGCGTCATCAGCGGCACCGGCTCGCTTGTGCAAATGGGCAGCGGCACCGTCACTTTGACCGCCAACAACACCTACAGCGGCGGCACAACCATCGAGGCTGGCACCCTGCGTGTCGCCCATGCCTCAGCCCTGGGCACCGGGGCCGTGACCGTCAAGGTCGGTAGGCTGGAGATCGCCAACGTCAATATCACCAGCCCCAGCCTGATCCTGAGCAATGGGGCCACTCTCCTAGGCACCGGCACCGGCGCCAAGTACAGCAAGTCCTCCTATCCCTCGATCAGCGCCGGCGCAGCCGCCACCTTGGCCACCGAGGCGGCTAGCGACCAGTTGGAGATCGGGTCCGCCATCCGAAACGGAGATAGTTCGTCGGTCATCACTGTCAGCGGTAACGGGGCGGTGCTTTTGTCCGCCGGGGCGACTGCCTCTGACGCTTACGCCGGTTCGTGGGTGCTGAGCAGCGGCACGCTCCGCTTGGCCGACGCCAATGCCCTGGGCAATCCGGGCGGCAGCAGCCCGCGGCCGATCACCCTCCAGGGCGGCACCTTGGAGCCGCGCGTCAGCGCAGGCGCTTCCTACAACAACAACGTCACGGTGAGCGGCGACGCGGCCATTTTGGCTAACCGAATTACGACGGGCGCCGGGGTTACCCATGTCTTTGGCACGTTGTCCATCGGCAGCCAGCAATTGTCGGTCAGTCCCGGCCCCAATGTGACTAGCGGCACCATGGGCGTCAGTTTCGGCACGACCACGCTGACCGGTGATCCAACGTTCAACGTGACGAATTCTGCTTCAGCCTCGATGGATTTGATCTTGGGTGCTGTGGGCGAATCTGGCGTGGCCCGGACGCTGACCAAGACCGGCTCAGGCAGGCTCATTTTCTCCGGCGCGGCTACCTACACCGGCGACACCGTGATCAACGGTGGCACCCTGGCCTTGGGCAGCTCAGGCAGCATCGCTACAAGCCCCAACATCAGCGTGGCTGCGGGCGCCACGTTCGACGTGGCCGCAGTTTCCGGCGGCTTCAGCCTGGCCAGCGGCCAAACCCTCAAGGGCGACGGCACCGTGAATGGCAATGTGACCGTCGGCTCAGGCGCCACCCTGGCCCCGGGCGCTTCGATCGGCACCCTCACTTTTAACCATGCGCTGACCTTGGCAGGCAATACCCAGATGGAGATCAACAAAGCTGGCTCCACCCTCACTAGCGACCGTGTGGTGGTGGGCAGCACGCTGACCTACGGCGGCACACTCAACGTCACCGCCAGTGGCGATACGCTGGCTGCAGGCGACACGTTTGATCTGTTTGACGCGGCCACCTTCAGCGGTGCGTTTGCCACGCTGAATCTGCCGACGCTGCCGGGCGGACTGATTTGGGACACCTCGTACCTGAACGTGGATGGGACCATCCGCGTGGCCTCTGCCGGTGGGGTGCCGCCTACCATCACCCTCCAGCCCGCCAGCACCAATGTCACCTGCGGCCAGGCCGCCTACTTCGCCATCGCCGCCACCGGCACTGAGCCCTTGAGCTTCCAATGGAAGAGGAATGGCCAGAACCTCAGCGACGGCGGCAACATTTCCGGCGCCACGACGTCCAATCTGACCATCAACCCAGTGGGTTGGGACGACGCGGGTTCTTACACGGTGGTTGTGACCAACTACTACGGCACCACCACCAGCGATGCGGCCACGCTGAGCGTGTCGGACACCACGCCGCCGACCCCAGTTTGCCATTCTGAGCTGACTCGCTCCCTGGGCGCCGACGGCACCGTGACGCTCACACCCGAGGAGGTGGACAACGGCTCCTCCGACAACTGCGGCATTACCGAGCGGAAGCTCAGCCGCAACGGCACCGACTTTTACGACTCGCTGAGCTTTGGTTGCACCGACATCGGCCAGCACACTATCACCCTGCGGGTCAAAGACGCCGCTGGTAACCAGGCTACCTGCACCAGCACCCTCACGGTAGCCGATACCACACCGCCGGTGCTGAGCGGATGCCCGCCGCCGACGGCTTCCTACCAATGCTTGGCTGATGTGCCGGCTGCTCCGACCGTCACCGCTCAGGACAACTGCGATGGCCAAGTCGCAGTCGCCTTCAACGAGACCCAAAGCAACCCCGGCTCCTCCTGCAACAACACCATCGTGCGCACTTGGACCGCCACCGATTCGCACAGCAACACCGCCACCTGCACTCAGACCATTACGGTGAACGACACCACCGCGCCCCAAATCAGCGGCTGCCCAACCAATGTGATTGATCTGGGTTGTAACCCCACCAACCTGCCGGATTGCAACCTGGCCCTGCAGGAGGTCTCAGCCTCCGACGACTGCGATGGGGCTGTGCCGTTGAGCTGCAGCGCAGGGGAAGTGCTGACCAACGGCTGTGCTCGAACCCAAACCTTCACGCTGACTGCCACCGACTCCTGCGGCAACTCTAGCCAATGCCAAGTCACCTACACCTGGCGGCTGGACAACAGTCCGCCGGTCATCTCCGGCTGCCCAACCAATGTGATTGATCTGGGTTGTAACCCCGCCAACCTGCCGGATTGCAACTTGGCGCTGCAGGGGGTCTCAGCCTCCGACGACTGCGATGGGGCTGTGCCGTTGAGCTGCAGCGCAGGGGAAGTGCTGACCAGCGGCTGTGCTCGAACCCAAACCTTCACGCTGACTGCCACCGACTCCTGCGGCAACTCTAGCCAATGCCAAGTCACCTACACGTGGAAGGTGGACACCACCGCGCCAGCGATAGCTTGTCCGCCGGATTTGGAGGTGCGCCAGCCATCGGAGATTCCTGAGCCGGCCACGGATTATGAGGATTTTGTGCAGGCAGGCGGCTCGGCTAGCGATAATTGCGGTGGGGCGGTGAGCATCAGCCACCTGGGCGATGTGATGACCGTGAGCAACAGCCCGACCTGGTTCGTGATCACCCGCACGTATCAAGCCAGCGACGGGTGCGGTAATATGGCCACGTGCGCCCAAACCATCACCGTCCGCGGTTTAGCTCAAATCAGCGGCACCGTCAGCTATAGCACGCTGTCTAGCTCGGCCTACGCTGTCAGCCGTCAGGTCGTCTTCAAAGCAACCGACGCCCAAGGCACGGTGCTGAAGACCTGGACGGTCAATGTCGAGTTCGTCAATGCCAACGGCACAGCCACTGGGTCATACCTTCTCACCGACGTGCCCCTGGAAACGGTTAACGTCAGTGCCAAGACAGCGTGGCATCTGCGCAAGAAGCTGCCGGTTAACTTTGGCCAGTCCGGCCAGGCCGAGGTGAACTTCCAGTTGCTGAGCGGCGATCTGAACGGGTCCAATTCGGTCAACATCCAAGACTACGCGGTGCTGCGGGCGCACTGGCAGACCGACCATGGTGTGGCCGACATCAACGGCGACGGCATGGTGCAACTGTTGGATTACACGCTGCTGCGGACCAACTGGTTCAGGATTGGTGATGAGGAGTAAGGCTTGTGTGTGGCTTCGGGATTCAGTGGATGGGGGTGCAATGAGTCGGGTGAGAACAGACCGGTGGCTAGGGTTGGTGGCTGGGCTGTGGCAAGCCGCCACGGTGTTGGGCCTGGTGGCTGAACCTGTCGAGCCGTGTTGGCGTGGCCGGGAGGGCAGCACCTTCCAAGACTGGGCTTTCACCAGCCCAGCCAATCCAACTGCACCCGAGGTCAGTTCTAATCCCCATGGCTTGGCCCAAGCCTCAGTTGGGCTGGGCTTCATGGCCTCGGGCTGGCTGCGGGATATCGGCCTGGGCACCAACACGGGGTATTGGGACTTGGGCAGCAACGGGCTGATCACTGTGTCGATCCCCGATCGGTTCGGGCTCGGGACTGACGCGTGGAAGTATGTATCCGTGCAGGTGGTTTATTGGGAGGACCCGCCTTTGTTCGTGAGCCCGAGCGTCTCGGTGTCGGGAGCAAGCATGGTAGCCAGGACCAACTGGGTGGTGCACGACACCGCCCTAGGGACTTGGCGGGAGGACTGGAGCTGGTGGCGGCTAGACTCGAACTCGGCCTCCGCAACGGTTGTCATCACAGCAGGCCCTAATGGGGGCGTGGTGGATCGCCTTGTGGTGGACACCTGGGTGTTAGACTTGCCCCGACCAACCGACCTAGGGTTAGCGGCAGATCCCGGTCAATGCAGTCACAGTAACACGATTTATCCAGGTGTGCCGGTAGCGGACGGCTGCGTTGTGACCCACGTGACCTGCACGCCGCCAAGTGGCGCCACGTTACCCGTGGGCGTGAGTGCGGTCAGTTGTTCGATGATCGATGCCTGGGGCGCTGGGCACCACTGGAGCTTTGCGGTCAGGGTGGACGATGTGGCGCCTGATCGGTGGCGGCTCAATGTGCGTCGGCTTAGCCCGCCTGAGCAAGGGCTGGAGATTTGTTGGCCGGCCAGTTGTGTGCCGCCTGTGTTGGAGGAAAACTCCGATTTAACTTCTCCTGATGGCTGGCAGCCTGTCGGTGCCTCGGCTCAATGTGGCGGCGACCGATGCTGGGTCATCGTGCAGCCAGTCCAGGGGCCAAGGTTTTTCCGGCTAAGACGATTTTGACCGGCACAAGGATTAGGCAATGAGTGGGTGTTTGCTCACACCCCAATTCAGAGCTGTTGGGTCGCGGAACGCGCCATGCAGGCGCTGGCGCGTCGGACGGACCGTGTGCAAACGCGGCCTGTTTTGGCGCCAAGTACCGGTTTTGCCGGAGGCCAGCATGGGCCCAAGGGCCAAAGCGGGATTGCAGCCTCCGGCTGCCGTCGTGGTAGGCAGGCCCTGGCAGGGTCAGCCCGAACCACGGCTGCTGCTTGGGTAAACCCAAGTCAAATCGAGTGTAGCGAAGTAGAAAGGCTAGAGTATGCAAACTGTCCAGAAGCGATACACCGCGGTGGCTGGCGTGCTGAGCGCCATCCTAACGACTACATGCTGGTCGCATGATCTGGTGCCGCCCTGCTGGCGGGATACGGGCGGAAGCACATTCCAGCGATGGACCTTCAACACCAATGACAACCCAGCTAGCCCCGAGCTGAACCACAACAGTTACGGCAGCCCGCAGGCCAGCATCACGCTGGGCCCGTTCGGCTCGGGTTGGCAGTGGGACTTGGGCTTCGGCACCAACCGGGGCTACTGGGACTTAGGCAGCAATGGCTCCATCACCTTGTCGATCCCCAACGACCCCACAGCCCCAGCCGGCGCCTGGAAATACGTGTGGGTGCAAATGACCTATTGGGACGACCCGCCCCTGTTCGTGGCACCGGCAGTGTCCGTGTCCGGGGCCACCCTCCTAGCCACCAGTAATCTGGTAGTCGAACAGACTTTCATGGGGCGTTGGTCATTGCAGCAGACGTTGTGGCGACTGGACTCCAGCCCCAACGCCGAGACCGTCACTCTCACTGCCGCAGCCAATGGTGGTGTAGTGGACCAAGTGGTAGTGGACACCAAATGGATCAAAATCGATTGTCCAGCCGATTTGGTTTTCGAGGCTGATCCAGGCCAGTGCAGCAAGGCCAACGTCACCTACGTAGGGTTGCCTGAGGTGGATGGGTGCGTTGTGACCAACGTGAGCTGCAGTCCGCCCAATGGCTCGACCTTCCCGGTCGGCACCACGCCGGTCAGTTGCATCATCTGGGATGGCGGCGGCAAGACAGTGAACTGCAGCTTCACAGTGACCGTCAACGACACGCAGGCGCCAGTGGCCACTTGCCCACAGGACATCACGGTGCCAGCGGCTGAAGGCCAATGCTCAGCCATCGTCACCTACTCGGCTAGCGCCAGCGATAATTGCCCCGGTGCTAGCATCAGTTGCGACCCGCCCAGCGGCAGCAGCTTCCCGGTGGGCCAAACCACCGTCACTTGCACCGCCACCGACGCCGCAGGCAACCACGCCACCTGCAGCTTCACAGTGACCGTCAACGACACGCAGGCGCCAGTGGCCACTTGCCCACAGGACATCACGGTGCCAGCGGCTGAAGGCCAATGCTCAGCCATCGTCACCTACTCGGCTAGCGCCAGCGATAATTGCCCCGGTGCTAGCATCAGTTGCGACCCGCCCAGCGGCAGCAGCTTCCCGGTGGGCCAAACCACCGTCACTTGCACCGCCACCGACGCCGCAGGCAACCACGCCACCTGCAGCTTCACGGTGACCGTCACGGACGAGGGGGCGCCCGTCCTCGGTTTAATCACTGCCACCCAGCAGCAGCCGGGCGGCACGGTGGATGTGAAGGACTGCGCGAATCCGACGCTTGTGGGGACCGTGCATATCACCGTGCAAGCTAGCGATGCGTGCGGGTTGGCTGGGCCGCCTACGGTCGAGCTCAAGCTGGGCAGCGAGATCCAAATCGCCACATTTGTGGAAGAAAACCCCGCTGGCACGTTCAATTACACGTGGGAAGTGACAGATCAGACGGCCAATGGCACCTGGACGGCCACTGTCACTGCCGAAGATGGTGCGGGCAACAAAACCACCGCCAACTTCACCCTATGCGTCAGCGTGCGGCTGGTGACCGGGGTGGTGCAGTACAGCACCTTGTCTGAGGCGTCCTACTCGGTGGCACGCGAGGTAGTGTTTGCAGCCACGGATGCGCAAGGCACAGTGCTGAGGCGCTGGACCGTGTCCCTGACATTCCAGAACAATCCCGACACGCAGTCTGCCTCGGCTACCTACGTCCTGACTGACGTGCCAGCCGATACCGCCAACTTGAGCGCCAAGACAGCGTGGCATTTGCGTAAGCGGTTGCCAGTTGCGTTCGGCCAGTCCGGACAGGCTCAGGTGAACTTCGAGTTGCTGGGCGGGGATCTAAATGGGTCGAACACCACAGACATTTACGACTACGCCACGCTGCGGAACAATTGGCTAACGTCAAACGCGCAGGCTGATATCAACGGGGATGGCCAGGTCCAGCTACTGGATTACTCCATCTTGAGAGAGGACTGGTATCGAGCTGGGGATCCGGAGTAGCCTTACGGGCCGCTAAGCTGGGTGGTGTGGGGCAGCGGCGGCCCCACACCACCGGCAGCAACCGACTAGATGAGGAACGCCACAGTAAACCTAAGAGCCTTTGTCGCGTGCAGTCTGGCTGGGTTTTTGATGCTGTGGAGCCATGCCGTTAGTGCAAGCGACCCCATCCTCAGCTTGTCGGTGGCCCCAGTGCCCTTGTATGTCCGGCCCGGGCAAGTGGCCCAGATCAGCTTGACGGTCACCAACCTGCCGGTGGAGGTCACCGCCTGCCAAGCGTTCCTAGGCTACGACTCCAGCTTCTTTGCTGACCCCACCGGCGGCGCCGTGCAACCCGGCGACAGCCCCTGGACCGAAGTGATCTGGGATTCCTGGCGCGATGCCCAGGGTGTGCCCGGCCAAATCGATACCGCCGTAGGGGTGCTGTTGATCGGCGGCGGTGGCACCCAAGCCGATGGAGTGATTGCCCGCATCAACCTGGTGGCCAAAGCTCACGACGGCCTCACCACCGTCGTGTTCCGACCCGACCTACAGCCCGACCCTTACCTGACCGGTAGCACCTTCCTGGTGGACGTGTATGGCCAGCCAGTCTGGCCCCAAAAGGTCAATAGCCAACCCATCATCATCGATGGCACCGGACCAGTGTTGAGCCTGACCAGCGCCACCCAAACCGGCACCAACGTGCTGGATGGCGCTGCCCCCGTGTTGGAAGGCCAGGTGCAGCTGGTGATCGAAGCCACCGACGCACTCTCAGGCCTGGCTGGCCCGCCCAGCCTGTGGCTATCCAACGGCACCACCGTGCTGAGCTTGAGCACCACCAACCCCACCTCACCCTTCCACTACACCTGGTCCGTGGACAGCACCACGCCCCAAGGCCGCTGGGATATCTTGGTCCTAGCCCACGATCAGTTGGGCAATAGCACCGCCCTCACCGGCCATTACCTGGCTGTGGGCCTGCCCATCCTCAGCTTGTCGGTGGCCCCAGTGCCCTTGTATGTCCGGCCCGGGCAAGTGGCCCAAATCAGCTTGACGGTCACCAACCTGCCGGTGGAGGTCACCGCCTGCCAAGCGTTCCTAGGCTACGACTCCAGCTTCTTTGCTGACCCCACCGGCGGCGCCGTGCAACCCGGCGACAGCCCCTGGACCGAAGTGATCTGGGATTCCTGGCGCGATGCCCAGGGTGTGCCCGGCCAAATCGATACCGCCGTAGGGGTGCTGTTGATCGGCGGCGGTGGCACCCAAGCCGATGGAGTGATTGCCCGCATCAACCTGGTGGCCAAAGCTCACGACGGCCTCACCACCGTCGTGTTCCGACCCGACCTACAGCCCGACCCTTACCTGACCGGTAGCACCTTCCTGGTGGACGTGTATGGCCAGCCAGTCTGGCCCCAAAAGGTCAATAGCCAACCCATCATCATCGATGGCACCGGACCAGTGTTGAGCCTGACCAGCGCCACCCAAACCGGCACCAACGTGCTGGATGGCGCTGCCCCCGTGTTGGAAGGCCAGGTGCAGCTGGTGATCGAAGCCACCGACGCACTCTCAGGCCTGGCTGGCCCGCCCAGCCTGTGGCTATCCAACGGCACCACCGTGCTGAGCTTGAGCACCACCAACCCCACCTCACCCTTCCACTACACCTGGTCCGTGGACAGCACCACGCCCAATGGCATCTGGAATATACTGCTGTCGGTCACCGACCTAGCGGGCAACGTGACCACCAACATCGAGCATTACCTCCGAGTCAACAAGAACCAGATCATCGGTCAGGTCGAGCTGGAAGGGTTCGTCGGCACCGGCACCCAGCCACCGCACAGTCGAGCGGTGACGTTCGTGGCCAGCGGCGGAGTCAGCAGCCGCACTTGGACACTGCTGCTCAGCAACACGGCAGGTGCAATCTTTGATTTCGTGCTGACCGATGTGCCGGACGGCACCACGGCGCTCAGTGCTAAGACAGCGTGGAATCTACGTCGGAAATTGCCAGTGACTTTGAACGCATACGGTCGTGCAATGGTCAACTTTGTTAGCGAGCATAAGCTGCGGGGCGGCGACCTCAACAACGACAATCAGGTCCAGACGCTTGATTACGCGTTGTTGCGGTCTCGGTGGTACACCTCCGACCCTGTAGCTGACATCAATGGGGACGGGTTTGTAGGCACGGTGGACTATAGTCTGCTTCGGCTCAACTGGCTGCAAGCCGGCGAGCCACCGTAAGCCGCCCGTGAGATGCATGGCGCATGACATAGTTCAGCACATGCCACTCCCGGCGAACGCGGCAGCGGCTCGCCCTGCCAAGCTTGCCGTCCAGTTGGACGGGAATGCGGCGGGCCGGCTGCGCGCCGTGCGCCTTGTTCGTCAGGAGGTGGGGAGCGCTCGGTCAAACTCATCCTTGATGGCCGGCGCCTTACCGCGGGGGATCCAAAGATGACACGTTTGTTGACCGACTTGCTCAAGCAATTTGGCATCGCGGCAGTCGCCCTGATCGCCGGAGTGTGCTGCGCCCATGACTTGATGCCACCGTGCTGGCGGGGCCAGATGGGTAGCACCTTCCAGCAATGGACATTCAACACCGCGGCCAACCCGGCCAACCCAGACCTCGCCGTCAATCCCTATGGGATCCCACAAGCCCAGGTGAATCTGGGCCCGTTTGGCGCAGGCTGGCTGTGGGACCTGCGCTTCGGGACAAACAGAGGCTACTGGGACCTGGGCCGGGACGGCACGATGACGCTGTCGATCCCCAACGATGCCACAGCCCCAGCCGGTGCATGGAAATACGTGTGGGTGCAAATGACCTATTGGTACGACCCGCCCTTGTTTGTGGCGCCGGCGGTGTCGGTCCCCGGCGCCACACTTCTGGCCACCACCAACTTGGTGGTCGAGCAGACGTTCTTGGGCCAATGGTCGTTGCAGCAAACATTGTGGCGACTGGACTCCAGCCCCAACGCCGAGACCGTCACTCTGACTGCCGCAGCCAATGGCGGTGTGGTGGACCAAGTGGTGGTGGACACCAAATGGATCAAAATCGATTGTCCAGCCGATTTGGTTCTCGAGGCTGATCCAGGCCAGTGCAGCAAGGCCAATGTCACCTACGTAGGGTTGCCTGAGGTGGATGGGTGCATTGTGACCAACGTGAGCTGCAGTCCGCCCAATGGCTCGACCTTCCCGGTCGGCACCACGCCGGTCAGTTGCATCATCTGGGATGGCGGCGGCAAGACAGTGAACTGCAGCTTCACTGTGACGGTGACCGACACGCTGGGACCGTATGTGTGCGCCACGCAGCCCCAAGCTGTTGTTCAAGGTGGGCCCGACGACGATTTCACTGGTCCGGAGCCTGGGACACCGAGCGCTGCGCTGCTTTCAATCCTTGGGGAAGTGGACCTGCGGGGCTACGACGAGGGGTGCGAACTAGCCTTCTTTGCTACCACCCTCAGGAATTTACCCACCCAGATTACCGAGGCGCACCTGCGACTGCGGCTGCGGGCGTGCGGAACGTTCTCACACAATGACATGATTTTTTTGGGTTTTGTGGATGCCAGCGGGCGTATCCGGCCAGAACGATGGAGCCGTCGATTAGGTTTTTTGGGTTCTCCGGGGCTATTAGACACGCCTTGGACCAACGGCCGGGTTCATGAGTTTGTGTTGGATCTTGCCCAACTACCGAACGCCAGTGGACCGCCAACGGATCTGTTAGGCGCGTTGAACGCAATGCGCCAACTAGACATCGTAGTGCATGAAGACACGCAAGTGGACTATGTGGCGCTGGAAATGACCGCCAACGCTTGCGGGCCCGGAGCCGCCGTGTGCGGGCCGGACGTGGAGACCACGGCTGAGCCTGACGGCTGCGGTGCCATCGTGAACTACGCCTTACCGCATTTCATCGATCCGTGTGATGGGAGCAACGTCATGGTCATGTGCGATCCGCCTCCAGGGGCCTTCTTTGGCGTTGGCCGCACCGAGGTCCACTGCACGGCGTTCGATCCGCATGGGAACCCAGGCTCGTGTAGTTTTGCTGTGACGGTGCATCCTCATCCAGGGTCGGCGCCCCGGCTCAGTATTGGCACCGAACAGGTCGGCACGGAGACCGTGGTTGTGATCTATTGGCCTGTCAGTTGCGTAACGACCTGGCAACTTGAAGAAACCGACGCACTGTGGCCCTGGACGGTTTGGCGACCGGTCCTTGAGCCGCCAGTCAATGAGAACGGCCTGTGGGTCGTCCGCATGCGGGCCAAGCCAGGCCAGAGTTTCTATCGGCTTCGTAGCGATTGACTTGGAGCCTCCCCACCGCTCGCCGCCCAGCAGCAGTTGCAATAACCAGGCTGAGTGGTAGGGATTCCGGTCCGGCGTGCAACCGTGATCCCCCCGGAGGGATTATAGCCCAGGCCCACGATACCTTGGAGGCATTCGCCATGCCACCCGCCACGGCCGGTGTTTATTCCCACTCGATGGTTCCCGGGGGTTTGCTGGTGATATCGAACACGCAACGGTTAACGCCCCGGACCTCGTTGACGATGCGGGTGGCGATCTTTTCCAGCAAGTCGTAAGGCAGTTTGACCCAGTCAGCCGTCATGCCGTCTTGGGACTCAACCGCCCGCACCGCCACGGTGTAGGCATAGGTCCGTTGGTCGCCCATCACACCCACGCTGCGCACCGGCAACAACACCGCAAAGCTCTGCCAAATCTTCCAATACCACCCGCTGGCCTTCATTTCCTCCACCACGATGCTGTCGGCAGCCCGCACCACGGCCAACCGGGCCGGGGTCACCTCACCCACAATCCGCACCGCCAAGCCCGGCCCAGGGAACGGTTGCCGGAAGACAATGTCGCGCGGCAATCCCAACTCCAGCCCCAACTGCCGAACCTCGTCTTTGAACAAGCAGCGCAACGGCTCCAGCAACTTGAATCGGATGCGTCGGGGCAAGCCACCCACGTTGTGGTGGCTCTTGATCAATGCCGCCGGGTTACCACCAATGGGCACCGACTCGATCACATCCGGATACAGCGTGCCTTGAGCCAGGAACTTGGCCGGGCCCACTTTGGCTGTAGCCGCTTGGAAGACCTCGATGAAGGTGCGACCGATGACCTTGCGTTTGCGCTCGGGCGAGGTAATGCCGCGGAGCCGGCGCAAGAACAACGCCGAGGCATCCTCATAGTGCAGCTTGATGCGGAAGGTGCGGCCAAACACTTCGCGCACCATGGCCGGTTCGCCTTCGCGCAGCAGGCCGTTATTGACAAAGATGCAGGTCAGTTGGTCGCCCACGGCTTGGTGGATTAACGCCGCAGCCACGCTCGAGTCCACCCCGCCGCTCAAGCCCAAGATCACTCGATCCGACCCGACTTGCGCGCGGATATCGGCCACCGCTTGGTCCACAAACCGTCGCATGGTCCAACTGCGCCCACAGCCACAGACTCCGTGCACGAAATTGCTCAGGATCTCGGCGCCCCGCGGCGTGTGCACCACCTCAGGATGGAACTGTAGCCCAAACAGTTTCCGCGCCCGATGCTCGACAGCGGCATATTTCGAGTTGGGCGTGACCGCCACCGCATGAAACCCGCGCGGTAACCGGGTGATCTGGTCGCCATGCGAGTTCCACACCTGCAGCCGAGTTGGCAAAGCCCGAAACAATGCGCACGACGGGTCGGTGACCGTCAACGTGGCCTTGCCGTATTCACGCTTGGTGCTGGGTGCCACCGCGCCGCCCAGCAGATGCGCCAGCAACTGCATCCCGTAGCAGATGCCCAACACCGGCACGCCTAAGTCCAAAATCCCCGGGTCCGGCTTCGGCGCCCCGGCCTCATACACACTGGCCGGGCCGCCTGACAGGATGATGCCGCGCGGCTGCACCGCTGCCAGCTCCGCCGCCGGCGTCGCGTAACTGAGGATCGAGCAGAACACATTCGCCTCGCGAATCCGACGGGCAATTACCTGGGTGTACTGCGATCCAAAATCCAAAATGACAATCTGCTCAGCCACGGTGCACTGCAAACAAACTGGGGCCGTGCAGTGCTGGTTTGCCAGAAAAATCTCGTCGCCACGCTGCCGCACCGTGCCCGGTGAGTTCTGTAGCCGCCGGCGTAAGCCGGCGGATTGATCCGCCGGGCTGGCCGGGTGCGCCGTCTTACGACGGCGGCTACAAGGGACTAAAATCGGTAGCCGCCGGCGTAAGCCGGCGGATTGATCGAGCGGCTTGGCCAGGTCCGCCGTCTTACGACGGCGGACAAGGGACTAAAATCGGTAGCCGCCGGCGTAAGCCGGCGAATTGACCGACCGGGTTGGTTGAGTCCGCCGTCTTACGACGGCGGCTACCAAGGGACTAAAATCGGTAGCCGCCGGCGTAAGCCGGCGAATTGACCGACCGGGTTGGTTGAGTCCGCCGTCTTACGACGGCGGCTACAAGGGGACTAAAATCGGTAGCCGCCGGCGTAAGCCGGCGAATTGACCGACCGGGTTGGTTGAGTCCGCCGTCTTACGACGGCGGCTACCAGGGGACTAAAATCGGTAGCCGCCGGCGTAAGCCGGCGGATTGATCCGCCGGAGCTCGTGGGTCCGCCGCCTGACGGCGGCGGCTACGGGATTGTCTGAAACGACCGTTGACAGGCACCCGGTTCGGGTCTAGGGTTGAACAGGTCGGTGTTGAAGATTTTGAGCGTATGGCGTTGCGCATCTCGTTGATTCTGGCGATCCTGTTCGCCATCGGAACCATAGTGGTTTCGCAGTTTGTGCTGCGGCCCCAAATCCAGCACATCATCGAAACCCGCGACTTCAACAAAAAGAACTGGGATATCCAGCTTGCCCGAGCCAACAAGCTGGACCGGGAATTGAAGGATACCCAAGCCAAACTGGCCGATACCTCCCGCCGGTTGGAGGAAACGCAGAACACCTTGGCCAGCACGAGCCAGAAGCTCAAAGCCGAGACCGAACGCGCTAATGGGCTAAGGAAACAGCTCGATGAGACCACTGCGCGCGCCAACCGGGCTGAGGCAGACCTAGCAGCTTGGAGGGCGTTAGGCATCCCGGTCGAAAGCGTCAAGGCCCTGATCGAGTCGGAAAGGAAGTTGCGCAAGGACCTGGATGTGCTCGAGGAGGAAAAGAAAGCCCTTGTGGCTCAGACCAAGCGACTGAACGAGCAGATCGAGCGGCTACTGCCCCCAGGGCAACCGCCTCCAGTGCCCGCAGGAGTGCGCGGCACCGTATTGGCTGTGGATCCCAGATTCGATTTTGTGGTGGTAAGTCTGGGCGAAAACGAAGGCATCAAGCCGCGCGCTGTGCTGTTGGTCAGCCGTGAAGGCCGGCTAGTGGCCAAGGTGCAAGTCACCACGGTGGACGGCAACCGCAGCGTGGCCAATATTTTGCCCGGCTGGAAGCTGGGTGAGGTGTTCGAAGGCGATTTGGTGGTCGGCCCATCCTTATGAGTTATGAAACGGTTCAGTGGTTGGCTGACGATCTGGTTGTGGCTGGTGCTGGGGCTGGCGGGGTTGCTCGGCCCGGGGTGCAAGACCACGGGCGATTACGAGAACCGCTCTGAACGGCCTTGGAACCAGCCTAAAGCTTGGGAGACCGGGCTGCCCAGCAGCCTTTACGACCGGCGGTATTGAACGGCGTCGGATTGGCTCAGGGCCGCAAACGTCTGGTGCCGGACCAGCCGTATGCACCGGGCGCTGTGGGCCCAGGCCGCTCGGTCACGACTCCATGGTTGAGTCCTCATGGCTGAACCCATCGTCTTCAGCAAATCGCCTATCGTGCAGGAGACCCCTCCCGGCACCTACTGGTGGTGTGCCTGTGGCCGGTCGCGGAACCAACCCTTCTGCGATGGCTCACACCGCGGGACCAGCTTGGCGCCTGTGAAAGTCGAGCTAGCCCAGGCCGCTCGGGTGGCTTGGTGCGCGTGCAAGCGGTCCGGCACCAAACCTTACTGCGACGGCACGCACGCTAAGCTGCCTTAGGCCCGCAGCGCGTTTCCAGCCCAGGCCAGAGGCCTGGCCAGACCCGCCCGGGCCTCGATTTCGGAGCTGGTCTTTGGTCCAGAAACCGGTTTCGCACTCCCGCGCCGCACACAAGCAACACGACACCGCCGGACTACTCCGGCTGAGAACAACTCAAACCCGTGCCCGAGACGGCCCAGCGGCGCCTGGCGATGCCTGCTCAGCTCAATCGGGCGCTCGGACGCGGAAGAACTGCTGGGGCAGGTTAGTGCTGATGGGCAACGTCAAGTAACACTCGCCGGAGTGATTAGTCACAGTGGCCCACAGGCTCCAGTGCAGCAGGTTGGTCGAAGTGTCGATCAGGTAGCCGGCTGCTGGCGCGCCCGTGAACACCGCGGCTACTGCCGTGTGGTCCGCCGTGCGCCTGAAGCTGCTGAACCGCACCTCTACCACCGTCAGTAGTGCCGGTAGGCTGGTCACCGACCCAGCCAAGTTGGTCACTACCACAGTGTAAATGCCGGCTTGGTCAGGCTGAACTTGCGGCAGGATGAGGGTCGAGTTGGTTGCGCCCGACAGGTCAACGCCGTTGCGGCGCCATTGATAGGCCAAGGGTGGTGTGCCGGTGGCTTGGACACTGAAGGTGACGGTGCTGCCCGCGTTGACGGTGCGCGGCAGCGGCCGCTGCGTGATGACTGGCGGTGTGGGCACGACCGATACTTGCACGTTGTCGAAGATCACAAACGTCTCGTCGGGCTCCGGTGGAATGGACTGGAACAAGTCCATGTAACCCAGCATGACGGTGCCTGCGGTGAAGGGGCTGGTGTTGGTCCGCTGCGCCACCACCACGCCGTTCAGTCGCCACGTCAATACCCCGTCCAGTTGGCTGAGCTCGCACTGGACCCAGTGTTTGCCCGGCGCACCCGCAGTTTCGTAGGCCGGGGCGGGGAACAGGCTGCGGAAGAACGGATCGTCCGCGCTGTCGCTCTGGGCACCGTTAGCGTCCAAGCCGCTCTCGGCAAAAGGCAACTGGATCGGGCCCGTGCTGCCGGTGCCCACGTAGGCCCGATAATCGCTGGTTGCACCCCCCTCGCCACACATGGCAAACCAGACGCCGTCGCTACCCTCAGCATTGCCCGAAGCCCAGTTGACGCGCGTGCCGGTGTGGTTCAGCCCAAAAGTAGCAAACTCGGTCGAGCCCGGCCCACCGCCTGCCGGGCCGTTGTAGTTCAGCCACACATCGCAGCGCAGTGCATAATTGCCAGTCAACACCAGCCCTTTGGGATAAAGACTTACGGCGGCCAGGGCAGCAATGGCGTCGTTCTTGTTCACCGTCAGCTTCAACCCGCGCGTGGCGCCTGGCGCTGAGGAAGGCGCAGGTGGAATGAAGTTGCTCTGGCCGTTGGCCACGTAGCGATTGGTGGCATAGTTGAAGGCAAACCGCGCCGTAAAGTCCGGTATCCCATTGGCTGCGCCCCAGAACAGGTCCCATGCCGCCGCGCTATTGGTCTCGAAGTCATCCGCCCAAACTTGCTGCCAGAGGCGGGGCAGGTTCACCACCAACCGTGCCGGGGCGCTGGTCGCAGCGCCATAAGCGTTGGTGACCACCGCAGCGTAAAGGCCGGCCTGAGCCGGTTGCACGTTGACGAGGTTGAGGCTGGGGTTGGTGGCGCCTGGGACCGCGTAGCCGTTGAACTGCCACTGGTAAAACAGCGGCGGGGCACCCGTGGCCAGCAGGCTGAACGCCACGTTGGCCCCCGGGTCCACCGACCGGTTCAACGGTTGCCGGACCACCGCCGGCCACAGCTCGAGCACCCGGCCAATGCTGACCGCAGTGATCTCTTCCCACATGCCAGGGGTGTGATGCTGGCAACTCCAGAAACTGACGCCGTTATAGCCGCCCGGGCTGGCGGCGGGTGTGTTGGTCTTCAGTGCCTGGACAAAGGCGGTGATCTCGCCCGGGGCCAGCGCGTCCCAGCCTTGGCCAATGGGTGCTAGCGGTTTGATGGCATTGGTATCGGCCCCGGTCAGCGAGCTGTGCCAAGCGCGCCATTCGCGGTTCATCCACTCGACCATGTAAGTGGGGCTCACACCGATGGCATACCAGTAGGCTTGCGGCATCACTGCATCGCAGTACCGCCCAAACGTCACATACGGGAAGGCGCGGTGATAGCTGATGATGGGGAAAGGTGCGTGAGCCAGGAACCGATTCGGGTATGCGGCGCGAATGGCCTGACAGTACTGCTCAGCCACGGCCGCGTTGTTGGGCAATCGTTCATATTCGCCCTCAGCATCAATAATGAAGCCGTCTGCCCCGAGGCTCAGCGCGTTGAGCGCCACGTTAATTTCGCCTTGGACATTGGCGCCGTACACATAGGCCCAGGCGAAGATTTTCAGGCCCGCTGCATGCGCACGCTGGATCAGGTCGGTGTTGAATTGGTTCCAAATGGTGCCACCGTCACCGCACTTGACGGTGATCCACTGCAGCTTGCGCGCTTTTAAATAGTCGATGAGCCCCTGCACCGTGGACACGCCCACTGCCGCCATGGCCGCGTCCATGCGCCAAATCCAATCCCCTTTGCCCAGGTTGGCTGGGTCAACTCCATGGTCACGCACCAGGCCCGAGGCACTCGGCACACCAGCCGGTTGGACCATCGGCTCCAAGGGCGCAGCCGTGGTGTCGGTGGTTTCGGTGGTGTGATCGAAGGCCGTATCCCATTGGTCGGCCGGTCGAACTTGGCCGGGATGAGTGCGCCGAAAGTACAGGTCACCGTCTGGCGGGGGCGATTGGGTCTGGGCCATGCAGGCGGCTACACTCAGCCCAAAGCCAACACTGACCCACAGCCACCAAGCCCACCTGGCGCACCAGGCGGCTCCGACCACTCTGCTATCGGCATGCATGCGTGCCACGGCGCTCAACGCGAGGTTCTCGTCAACACCATACAACCGTTACTGCACCGAGTCCACTGGTTCAGCCGATGCGACGGTTACACCACGCAGAGCCTGCGGCAGCTCGGAAAGACGGGTGCGGGCTGAGCGCGCGGACTTCGTCGATGTCCAAAGGCCGGGTTAAGGCAGGGTTTGCACCAAGCGCTTCATTTCCAACAAACGCGCTTTGGCTGTTCGTTTGGTCAGGCGCGGGAACCGACCGCCGGGCATGATGTATTCGCCGTTGCGGGTCAACATAAGCCGGTCACCCCGCGTCTCCACCACGGTGATGTCCCGCGCAGCGGCTACCAGCTTCAGCTCCGTCACGCCCAACAACAACTCGACCGCCGGCGGTAATGGGCCGAAGCGATCACGCAGTTCGGCTCGGAGCCGCTGCAGGTCGGCTGCGTCGGACGCCTCGGCCAGTTTGCGATACACTTCGACCCGCTGCCGGGTGTCAGGCACGTAACTGGGCGGCAACGTGGCAACCCCGGGCACCACTGGTGTGGCTTCTTGCGCCGTGTCATCCGGCACGGTCTCATCCGTTTCCACATACAAGGGCACCTCGCGCGGCACCCACACCTCCGGCTTAGCTTCCTGTTGTTTGGCCCGACGTTTGGGGCGCCGGGTCGGCTGCGGCTCAGCTACGCCCAGGCCGAACGAAATGAAATCCAGGCGCACCTGCACCTGAGGCCGAGGCCGGACCTGCTCACCTTTCAGCCGGGCAATGCTTTGCTTAAGCAACTGACAGTAAAGCTCGAAACCGACTGCAGTGATGTGGCCACTTTGCTCGGGCCCCAGCAAGTTGCCCGCACCGCGGATTTCCAGGTCGCGCATGGCGATCCTGAACCCGCTGCCCGGGGTAGAGAATTGTTTGATGGCCGCCAAGCGTTTGCGGGCGTCAGTCAGCATCCGCGCGTGGCGCGGGATCAACAAATACGCGTAGGCCTGATGCTTGTAACGCCCCACCCGACCGCGCAACTGGTAAAGGTCACTCAGCCCGAACCGGTCCGCCCGATCAATCAGGATGGTGTTGGCCCGGGGAATATCCAAGCCGCTCTCGACAATGGTGGTTGAAAGCAACACGTCGGCTTGGCCATTGACAAACTGCGTCATCACCCGCTCCAGCTCGGTCGAACGCATCTGGCCATGGGCCACTACAATCCGCGCCTCGGGCACCAGCGCCCGCAACCGATCGGCCACTGCTTGAATGTCGGCCACGCGATTGTGCAGGTAAAACACCTGCCCTCCGCGACGCAGCTCGCGCAGGATGGCATCGCGAATGATCCGCTCGTCGTACGGGCAGACGATCGTCTCGATGGGCAGCCGGTCTTGGGGCGGGGTTTCGATGGTGCTCATGTCCCGTGCGCCGGCCAGGGCCAGATACAACGTGCGCGGGATGGGCGTGGCGCTGAGCGTGAGCACATCCACCAGGCGCCGGAGTTGCTTGAGCTTTTCCTTGTGCCACACGCCGAACCGATGTTCCTCATCGATGACCACCAAGCCTAAGTCTTTGAACGCAATGTCATCCTGCAGCAGCCGGTGCGTGCCGATGACAATGTCCACCGCCCCCTGCGCCAAACCCTCCACCACCTGCCGTTGCTGGCCGGGCGACCGGAACCGCGACAGTAACTCGATCCGGATCGGGTAATCGGCCATGCGCTCGCGGAACGTGTTGAAGTGTTGCTGGGCTAAGACCGTGGTGGGTGTCAGCACCGCCACTTGTTTGCCGTCCATGACCGCCTTGAAGGCGGCGCGCAGGGCCACCTCGGTCTTGCCGTAGCCAGCATCGCCACAGATCAGTCGGTCCATCGGCTTGGGCTGTTCCATATCAGCCTTGGTTTCCCGGATGGCGCGCAACTGGTCCGGCGTTTCCTCGTAAAGGAAAGCGCTCTCGAACTCCCGTTGCCACGGTGTATCCGGGCTGAAGGCGTGGCCTGGCAACGCTTGGCGCGCTGCCTGAATAGCCAGCAGCTCACTGGCTAGATCCCGCACGGCCTGCTCGGCCTGCTGCTTGGTCTTCAGCCAGCGAGTGCCGCCCAAGGTGTTGAGCCGCGGCCGCGCTTTGCCTGCGCCGATGTATTTGCTGACCAGATGCGCTTCGCTGACCGGCACATACAGCTTGGGCGGGGGCAACCCCGGCCGACGCGGCGCATACTCGATCACCAGACATTCCTCGCCACCATCGGTCCCTGACCCAGCCTGGCCTTCGGCCGCCGGACGGCTAGCGCTAGGCAGCCGTTGTAAGCCCAAATACCGCCCAATCCCATGCTGCACATGCACCACATAGTCGCCTTCCTGCAGCTCAGCTAAATCCAGCTCCAGTAACGACCGCGCCGTTTGTGCATGAGGCGACTTGAGTCGGCGGGGCAATTGGGTCCTGTAGCGACCAAAGACCTCCGCATCGGTCACCACCACCACCCGCGCAGCGTCACAACGGAATCCCCGGGACAATGCGCCCAACACCAACACCGGTCCAGCCCCGCTCCAGCTACCCCCGGCATCGGTGTCACCGCCTGGCTTGCCTTGCCCGGGATCACCTGACCAGCAGCGACCTGTGGCCCCAGTCGACTGGGCTGGCTGCCGCTCTATCGGGCCCAAGCCGTATTCGGCCCAAATCTCGGTGAACCGCTGCTGCTCACCTTCATTGTTGCAGACCACCTGCAGGAGGTAACCTTGACGTAACCACCGATGCAGTTGCGCAAAGAACTCGCGCCGCTGCGCCTCGGCCACCGCCGGGTCCGGCGGGCGCTGGCTCACCGGGCGAAACGCCTCCAAGCTTTCCAAGCCCAAGTTCAGCACCGCTGACTCGACCGCATCCGCCGGCCCAGCACCCAATACGGCAGCTTCAGTCAGATTCAAGACCGTGGCGCCCCGGTCAGCAAGCAGACGGTGGAACTGCGTCCAGGAAACGTGAAACGGGTCCTCAGCCGGTAACTGGGCGGCGTAAGCTTGAGCCTGCTCGTCCAGCCGGTCCGGCTCACACAAGACCCAAACGGTGTCGGCTGGCAAATGCTCAGCCAGGGTTGCCAGCAGCGCAGCTTCGGGCGAGTCCACAGCCCGGCAACCTGCTTGTTGAGGCGATGTATCCGGTGCGAGCGGCATCGAACCGGGGCTGCTGGAGGCAAGTCTCTTCAGAATGCCCAGCTCGCCACCGGGTGGCAGCAGCACCGAGCTGATCTCTTGACGCGATAGTTGGCTGACCGGATCGAACAACCGGATCGATTCCAACTCATCCCCAAAGAACTCGAGCCGCACTGGCCATGGGCTGGTCAGCGGGAACACGTCCACAATACCGCCCCGCAGCGCGATTTCTCCGCGATGATTGACCTGCGCTTCAGGCTCGTAAGCTTGGTCTTCCAGCCACTCGACCAGGTCCAACGGATCGCACCGATCGCCCACCTGTAGCCGGCGCGTTCGAGCCCGAAGCACTTGCGGCGAATAGGTCCGCTGCAGCAGTGCCGTCACAGCGGTGACGATTACCGGCGCCGGTGGCTGGTCTGTGCCCCAGGCTGGCTCCGACATCGCTCGCCTTGAACCCGAATGCCCCGCACCGCCACCCTCCTCAGCCCAGCGCAGCAAGCTCATTAGCGTCTCCAACCGTTCGCCAATGACATCGACATGGGGCAAGCGCGGTTCGTGCGGCAGGACTTCCCAAGCCGGATAAAACAGCGGCGCAGGCCCCCTCACAGCCGCCGGGCTACCATCCGGTTGCACAAGCTGCTCCGTGCTAGCCTGCAGCCAGCTCAGCCAGGTAGTGAGGTCTTGATGAACGGTTTCCTGGGTTTTGAGGCCGTCGGTCACCACTACAATTGCTCGGTGTGGAAACCACCGACGTAGCAGAGCCGCAACAAACGCTTGGGCTGAGGCATAGACGCCGCTGCAGAGCAACAAACCGCCCTGCTCCACGCGCTGGCGCAGGGCCTGCGCAGCGGGAGCGGCACTCACTGCGGCGAACACGTCTGTGTTCACCGACGGCACTTCACCCAACACCAAGCTGTTTCAAGCTTGCCCGCCGCCTCGCCTAGGTCAAGCGAGCTCCCTCGGCGGCAGCAGGCGAGGCACCCTGCCGGAACGCCCCATCATGGAAGGCACGGGCCGGGTGTGGCGAGGCGGTAGAAGCGGGTCTGGCCAGGACGCACCGGGTCCACGATGGTCACCAGCCGGTTGGTCCGGTGCGCAGGCGCTTCGATCAGCGGAACCCAGGTGGCCGCATCGAGGCTGTCGTTCGCAAAGAGCGTGTAGGATCGGTTGGACACAGCCAGGAACTGCACGCTCACCCAGGCCGAGTGCAGGCTAATGGACTGGATCTGCAGCCGGCTGCGCGGATCGTGCGGGTCGGTTCCGGCCCGGTACTCCTGCCAATTGGTCAGGCCGTCCCCGTCGGGGTCGTGATCGCGATCTGACGGATCGGACGGATCAGTCTGATAGTTCAGCTCCCACTCGTCGGGCAGGCCGTCGCCGTCACTGTCCAGCTCCGGGAAACTGTTTTCCCGGCCCGGGGTCGGCGGTGCGGCAGCCCAATTGATGGGGTCATTGCCGTAAGCCGCGGGGATGCGTCGTTGCAAAGAGGGTCCGCTGCCATCGGCTTCCGGCGGCCAAGGCGCCTTGTCGTTGTATCGCACTTCATCCACCACGATCCAGCCCGAGCCGTTGGTGTCGGAGGGCGTGGGTCGTTCCAAGCGCAGGCGCTCGCCGCTGTCCTGAAGCACGCCGTTGCAGGGGCCCAGGACCGGGACGTTGGCGGGCACCTGGTAGCGGACGCGGAAGTCCTCCGGTGATATGGGCACGATTAACAGCAGCCCACCCGGTTCAAGGGCTGTGTTGGTAGGAAAGACGAAGTCCAAACCGCTCAGCCGCCAAGCTTCGTCCGGATTGCCCGGGTCAAACAAGGCCACGGGCGCGTCGGTGATGTTCTTCAGCTCGATAAACTCCTCGCCGTCCGCGTCCGGGTGGTAATGGATTTCGTTGATGACCACCGGGCCGACTCGCGGACCGGCGTTGGGCTGGCCCAACGTAGGCGCAGTCTGGGCCGGGAATTGTTCCTCGCCGACGCTGTTGACGTGCCGGCCAAAGGTCACACCCGGTTCACTAGCCTGAAAAGCAAAGCCGTGGCTGTAGCCGGTGAGGTTCGAAGAGGTGTCGGCGCTAAACAGATACACCTCTTCGCCCAACGCATTCAGGGCGAAGCTGCCGGGGCTGCCCGGGGCGGGATTGAAGTGGCGCTCGTCGAACACCACATAGCCGCCAGCGGGAATGATGGTGCCGTCCGGGATGCGGAACTTTTTGGGTTCCTTGCGGTCGTCGGTCAGGAACCAGCCGCTCAGGTCCACAGCCGCCGCGGTGGGATTGAACAGCTCGATGGCGTCCAGGTCCGGCGGCAGGCTGGCCGCGAGCGCTTCGTTGATGACGATCGGGGGCACAGTGGGTGGCGGATCATCTGCGCCGGGTGAACCGCCCGGAAAGCTACTGGCACGCCAAGCGTCGCCGCGATCCGGCGCCTGGGTGGCACCGCCGCTTTGCTGCACGATCGAAAAGCCCAGCCCGTCTGCGGTCGTTGGCCAGGGCGCCTCGTCATCATAGGCCACAGACCAGACCACCGGCCCCAACGGATGCGATAGCGTGAGCCGTTCCCCGGCATTATCGAGCTTGCCCGAATACACCCCCCCAATAGGCACCCCAGGATACTTGGAGGCAAAGGCGTCCGGATTCCGCACCAACACGATAAACCCGCCCGGAGCCAGCAGGGTGCCGTTGGAGAACGTGAAACTGATGCCAGCGCTGAAGGTCAGGCCCGAAAGGTCCAGCGTTTTGGTGCCGGCGTTCTTCAGCTCGATGAACTCGAATTCGTCACCGTTGGTGGCGCCGACTGCAGGCGGGTTGTACATGATCTCGGTCAACACCAGCCGGCTGAGGTCTTGCGGCGGGTAGAACATAGCTTCGACCAGTGCGCTCCAGTTGATACCGTCTTTGACCCTGGCACGGACCAAGGTTGGCGCATTGATCGGGATGGGCGTTTCATAGGCCTGTGCACTGGGCGCCACCGCGCCGGTGCCATACACGCGCGGGTCGGCTCCGTCCACGGTGAAGAAGATGCTGCCGGTCAGGTTGGTGTGGGTGATGGTGAGGGTGAAGCCGGCCGGCACGCCGCCGCCGAACTGGCTGAATTCCGGCGCACCCAGGCGCGGATACAGCCCCGCGGCGCGCAATCGGTCAATGGTCACCCCCACCTGGCGCGGGAACCAGTTGGTGTAGAGCTTCTGCAACTCCGGCACCCACCATTCGTCTCGGGTGAAGGTCTGGCCGGTGCCGGGGTTGGCGCCGATGGTGAACTCGCGGGCGTCACCCCAGCGGGCTGATTCGCCCACAATGGCTCGGTCAATCTCGGCTGCACGCGCCTGGAGCCGGGCGATACAGTTGGAGGCCGTCAGCGCGCCGTTGTTGAACAGGTGCCGGTGCGCGCGGTCGCCGAACCGGACGCGAAATTCAGGCCAGGCCCGCAGTTGGGCGTAGATGCGCGCCGGGGTGTCGGGGTTGCTCACCTCGATGCGGTTGCGGCTGACCAATTGGTCGAAGACGATTTCCTGGTCCCAGACCACAAACTGCCAGCGGGTCTCGGGCCCCAGCGGCCCGGGCCGGCGATGGATGCAGTAAAAGTTGTGGTGCGGCCAATCCTCGGCTTCGGCGAAGAAGTGCAGCAGCATGTAATCAATCAGGTTGTCCACATCCACCTGCCGCAGCACCGCCTCGTAGGCCGCCTGGTTGGTGATGCCGGCGTTGACCAGGGCCATGAGCTGGTTCCAGGCGTCCTTGTTGCCGTCTTTGACCTCGGCGTAATCGTAGGTGACATCGCCCGAGAGCACATCCCAATCTTGCGGTCGGCCGCCGAAGTGCTGGGCCAGATGCCGCGAGTCCACTCGCTCGCATACATTGTACAGGCCCCAGTAAAGCCCGTTGAGGTAGAGATGCACGAAGGTGTTCCGCGCCGAGTGCCAGTCCATGGCCAGTTGGGCGTCTTTCATCCAGACATCGCGCAGGTAAATGGAATCCTCCGGCCGATAGCGTGTGCCGCGGCCCCCCGGAATGACGTTAGTGTCCGAATAACGCGTGGGCCAGGAGTCGCAAAAGCCGGCCTTGAGCACGATGTTGTCGAAGGCCTGCACTGGCGAGTCGGGGAACCAGTGGTAGCGGAGCTTGGCCGGGCCGTAGTCGCTGGTGAACCGCAGGCGGAACGAATGTTTAGGTGTGCGGGCATTGTCACGGCTGGCATTGCCCTGCATCCGCAAGCCGCAGGTTACAGCAAAGGCTGTGCTGCCATGCGGCCCGTCGGGCAGGATCAATTCCGCGCTGGCTGGCCGCTCCCAAAGTTCGCCCGCCTGGACGGCGTTGGGGTAGATGCCGGTGGAGGAATGCCACAGACCCCAATGCTCGGTCACCAGGCTCAGGGTGGGGATGCTGCGCAGATCATTGCTGAGGGTGGGACCGTAGCGGGGCGAGTTGACCACGTTGGGGTCCATCTCGTAGTCGGCCGGGTAATTACCCTGCCAGGTGGTGGGGTAACCGGGCAGGCTGTTGGGCTGGCGCAACACCGAGCGGATGAAGATGTAGGTGTGGGTGTCCACGTCGCTGGGCACGTGCCCGGCCAGGAACGCCGCCGCCCGCAGGCAAGTGGTGTTGGTGATCAGTAGCGGCCCGGTGTAAAGGGTGCCGTTGGATGGACTGGGTATGCTGCCGTTGGTGGTCCACCAAATCTGCGCGCCGGCTGTGGCGGTGGTGATGGCCACGGTGAACGGGGTATCGTAAAAGCCACGGTCCACGCTGAACTTCGTGTCGGCCACCAGGCCGACGTAACCCGGCCCATTGGGCGCACCTGGGGTGGGCGGGACGAAGTAACGGGCTGGATACTCGGTCTTGACTGTGGCCAGCAACTGGGGTTCCAACAGGAAGTCGCCGTCCGCAGCCGCGCGGTTCAATCCTTGGAACGCCAGCACGTTGGTGCCTGACACCAGTAGCGCCGCTGCGCCCGGCAACGGCACGTCCTCGGCCTCCACACCCAAATGCGCGCTCGGAGCGGCAGCGTCCCAGTTCAATGCCTCGGGCGCATTGCGACGAGCCACCTCGACCCCGTTGAGCCAGGCGACGAACCCGTCGTTGTAACGGAGCCGCAAGATCAGTTGGTTGAATGCTGCGGGGCTGGTCACCACGAAGGTTTGGCGCACGAACACCGAGGCGTTCCGGCCAGCCAAAGCGGCCAGATTGCCGTTGGTGGTCGTGGCGGCGCCCATCGGCGTCAGTTGTAGCGCGTTCAAAAATACCGCCGGACTGTTAGCGTAGCTGGCCGAGTCACGCCGGCCAGCAATCCGCAGGCAGCCCCTGGCATCGGCCACAGCCTGGAACCGGATTTGATACGCGTTGTCGTCGATGGGCAGGTTGTTGCCGTTGAAGGTGTAATTGTTGGTGATCAGCAGGCCGTTGACATACCAGTCGGAGATGCGGTTGTTGGCACTGACCGAGTCGAACGACCAAATCGTGCCGGCATAACTCTGGCCCGGAACCAGCCCGGCGATGAACACGTCCAGCCCGCTGGTGCCGGTCAGTTCCCTCGAAAAAACAAAGTCGCGAAAAATCCGCTCCAGCGTGAAGGCGCCGCTATTGACCGGAGTGGAACGGAAGCGGTCGTCGTAGCCGATGCCCGGGGCCGAATTGGACAGGGTGACGGTGACGTTGCCAAAGGTGCGGGTGACCGCGCCGGTTTGGATGGCCGTCACGCTGCCGACCGAGCCGATGACGAAGCTGCTAAAGCCGGGCTGAGTATTGGCCGAGGTATCGTTTTCCCGGTCGTTGAAGTCCACGCTCAACACCGGCACGCCGCTGGTGACTACCTGATAGTGCAGCGGCGTGACGGCCAGCCCCCAGCCGGTCGCGTCAAAGTCCGGCACAACCCATCCGTAACCCCACGCACCGTTCGTGGGCACAAGCCAGCGGGCTGGGGCGCCTACAGCCAACAGCGTGACCGGAGGCGGATTGGAAATGCCCAAGCCAAAGGACACGTTGGCGCGCTGGCGCGGATAGGCAAGCGCATCCGCCACCGCGCCATCCGGACTTACCAGCCCGATCCAGCCGCCGTTCTGGTCCAGTCGAAAGTTGGTGTGCAGCTCCGCACCGGGCACCGCGCGGTCTTTGCCCGAGGCGAACACCACCAGGTAGCCGCCCGAGACCAGGTTTGTGGCCGGGAATGTCCATTTGGTCAGGTTATCTGGGTCATCGGTCAGGTGCCAGCCAGCCAGGTTGACTGCGGTAGGTGAGTCGTTGTGGATTTCGATCCAATCCGGGCTGTCGTCATCGGCATCGTGCAGGAAGCCGTCGTTATCGGCCAAAACCTCGCTGATGCGCAGCGCACCTGAGGCGGGCAGGCAAATAGCCGTCGCCAGCCCCAAGGTCAGCCAACCCAGGGCCAGGCAATGGAGCGCGCTGTCACGTGCAGCCCGATGCAGGCCGGTTTGCTGCTCCTGACTAGCGCCCCAACGCCACAACCCGCACAGGGCCCTCGACAACACCGACATGATCGGCTACGGCACCTCGACCACGCGGTAGAAGCGCGTTGCGCTACTGGGCAGGGGCACCACAGCTTGAATGAGATCGTCTGTAAGTGGACCGAAGGCGGCGTCCGGCACCTCGACCCACTCCGGGTCGCTGAGCATCAGCTTCTCCTCGACCCGGTATTGCGCGGCGGCCCGAACTCCTTGGATGGTCAACAGCAGCGAGTCGGGCGGCATCAGCTCGATGCGCACAATCCGGATCTCGCGTGGCACAATCCGGAGGGCATTGATGAAGACGTTGATCGATCCGGCAGCCGAGGCGCTGCGCCGGCCTTGGATGAGAATGGTGCCGTGGGCATCGGAAGTCGTGTCGAAGCTGAACTGGTATCGGTCGTTGGAGGTGGGTAGCTCCGAGCCGATGAAGGACCAGCCGCTGCGCACCAACTGCCCGTTGGCATACCAGTCGGAGATGCGGTAGTTACCCACACTGGCGGTGTCAAATGACCAGATGGTCACAGTGTAGGGTGTGTTGGGCTTCATGAACTCGATGAGCAGGTCCAGCCCCTGATCGGGGGTGGCGTCCCGGGTGAAGATGAAGTCGGTGAGCAGCTTTTCCTGAGTGAAATCGCCCCAGTTGGTCGGGGTAGTGCGCTTGCGGCTTTCCATGATGGCACCTACGGCCTCGACCGTCAGGTCCGCCCCGCCATACGAGCGGGTGAATGGGCCCACCCCGATCGCCGGCAAAGCAAACGAATCAAACCCCGGTTCGGTGTCAGCAGGCGTTTCGGCTCCAGTATGGTTGAAGTCGATCTGCAGCCGTTCCGGTGGCGGTGGCCTGAGCGTGACGGTGAGCCTAGCCACCTGGCTGGTGACGCTGCCGGCGACATTGGTCACCACCACGTCGTAATCGCCTGCATCGGCGAAGGTCACGCCCGTCAGCCGGAGCACGTCGTTGGTCTGGTCGGGTAACGGCACGCCGTCTTTGCGCCATTGGGCAAACAGTGGCGCTGTGCCGGTGGCCAGGAAGGAGAAGGTTGCCTGCCCGCCGGTCAGCACCGATTGGCTGACTGGGTGTTGAACGATCTGCGGCGGGATAGCCGCAACGGGCGGTGGCACACCGTTGGTGCGGATGAGCTGGATCTCGGTCCAGGTGAGAGGCCGGTTCCACACCGCCACCTCGTCCAACATCCCGGCGCACCAGTGGCTGACGGCGGCCCGGACAATAGCCCCCAGCACCGTCTGACTGAGCGTCAGGGTGCCGCGGGTGTAGGTGAAGTCGGTCGCGTCCAACTCGCCGTCAATGTAGAGCCTGGCTTGGCCGTTGGTCTCGGTCCACACAAAGTGATGCCAGGTGCCGTCCAACGGCGCGCGGGTGGTGTAGCGGTCCAGCAGCACCGTGCCGCCGTCGGCGCGGATATACACACGGATGCGGCCATCAGCACCGGTGGCATGCGTGCCAAAGCAGAACAGGGGATTGTTGTTGACAGTGGAGCTTTCGGCAAAGAATCGCCGATCGCTCTGACCCACGCCATTGATGTTGAACCAAAGGGCGATACTGAAGGCGGGATTATTGTAAACCGGTGCGCCGCCGACTCGGTAGGCGTATTCCGAGCTGCCGTCAAACACGTATGCAGTGCCGAACACCCCTGGCACCTCGTTGCCCAAATCCATGTTCACCAAACGCAGGTCGTTGTGGCTGTAAAGGTCGGGCGTGACCAGGTTTCCCAAATCATCATACTCCTGCTCTTCCAACGGCCAGTAGTGAATCAGACCCCGCTGTAGGTCCGGTTCCGGGTCGGGCAGCACCGTCAATTCGGCGCTGGCTGAGGCGATGCCGTCCAAATTTTGCACTTCGAACGTGTAGGTGCCTGAATCGGCCACGGTCAGGTTGCTCAACGTCAACGTGGGCCCAGTGGCCTCCGGGATGGGCTCGGTGCCGCGATACCACTGCATGTTCAGTGGCCGATTCCCCACCGGATGCGCGATGAAGCTGGCTCGGTCGCCCACCTGCCGTGTGACGTTGGTCGGCACCACAGCAATGTAGGGCGGAAACTCTGGTATGGGGGTGACCAAGCTGTTGTTCATCACCTGACGGATCTCCTCCTGGCTCAAGACCCGTTCCCACACTGCCACGTCGTCGATCAGGCCGTTGAAATAGCCGGAGACGCTGGCGCGGATCAGCGCGCCCAGCGCCGTGGTGTTGAAGGTGAAGGTCCCCGACGGCCCGTAATTGAAATTGGCCGGGTCCAGCTCGCCATCCACGTAAAGCCTGGCCTGGCCGGCGTCATCCACCCAGGCGATGTGATGCCAGGTGTTGTCGAAGACCACATTCGAAGAGACCACGTGGTTCAGCAGCGTGGCCCCGCCGTCGGTCCGGATAATCACGTCGAACTTGGCGTTGTTGGCTGCGGCCTGACCAGTCTGCAGGATCAACAGCGGGTTGTTGCTCAGCGTGCTGCCTTCGGTGAACAAATACTTGCCGGTCTGGGCCGGTCCCTTGACCCACATGGTGATGGTGTAGCGGCTTGCGCGGTAGATGGGCATGCCTGTGGCCGGATAGTCCTCCGGGCCGTGGTCCTTGCGCAGGTAGGTTGAACTGCCGTTGAAGGAGGCGGCCTGGCCGAAGCGGCCCGGCACAAAACTGCTGGCATCCATGCCGACTAAGCTCAGGTGATGACCAAACGGTGTGGCGTCGGGCGTGATGGCACCGTCGGTGCCGTCCAACGGCCAGTAGGCCACTAACCCTTGGCGGATGTCAGGCGGTTGAGCAACCCCAACCGAGCTCAGTCCAAGCAGGCTGCAAAACACTACCATCGTGCAACGCGGTTTCATAAACTTCAATGTCAACTCAGTTTCAGGTCGAGACTGTCTCCAAGCCGCGGCGACCTATGCCTACACGTCCACAGCGGCTGGCCACGGCCGCAGCCGGCCCGAGCCGCTGCGGCGCTGGCCCAGCACCCATGCCTTGTTCCCACAGCACAGATCCCACAGGCTTTTACTTACAATGCACCAACTCTGCCCTTGCGCCAAGAGGCCTTTTTGCGAAGCTTGCAGGGCCGATTTGCGTCGCACCCGAGTCGATGGCGGTTGTTGCATAGCTCAGACAGCTTCGGCTAGCCATGAAACCGAAAAAACGTATCGCCCTGGCTTTTCCGACTGGCCTAGCGTTCTTGGAACGACTGGTCCGGGGCATCTTCCAGTATGCCGAGCAGCACGGCCAATGGGCGTTTACTCGCCTGCCCGAGGCGCTCAGCCCCTCCTTACAATGGCTGCGGCATTGGCCCGGGGACGGTGCGTTTGTGCTAGTGACCAATTCGGCGGATGCGCGCATTGCCCGCACCCTGCGGTTGCCCGTGGTTAACTTGGCCGGGCACCTGGCTGACCCAGGCGTGCCCACCGTCACGGTGGACCATCGGGCCACAGGCCGGTTGGCTGCCGACCATCTGTTGGAACGCCGGTTCCGCCGCTTCGGCTTTTACGGCACCCGGGGCAAGTGGTTTAGCGAACAGCGCCGCGACGGTTTCCGCCAGCGCGTCTTAGCCGCTGGCGGCACCTGTGCATTGCTGGAGGTGGAAGACCTCTTAAGCCCGCGCAGCAAATGGATCGACCAAGAAGCCGAACTAGCCGGCTGGCTCCAACAGTTGCAACCGCCAGTGGGCATCTTGGCCAGCACCGATCTGCGCGCAGCCATGGTGCTGGACGCCTGCCAACGGCTGGGCTTGCGCGTGCCAGAGCAGGTGGCGGTCATCGGCGTGGACAACGACGTGGTGGCCTGCGAACTGTGCCAGCCGTCGCTGTCCAGCGTGTCGCGCAACGACTGGCTGGTGGGCTGGGAAGCAGCCCGATTGCTGGACGCACTCATCAGCGGAGCTACGCCCGCTCGAACCGTCATCCGCATCCCACCCGACGGTGTGGTGGCCCGCCGGTCCACCGACACACTGGCCATCGAAGATCCGGTGGTCTCTGCCGCAGTGCGATACCTCCGCGAACACCTCCATGAGCCCTTCGGCGTCGAGCGATTACTGGAACAGACCGGTCTGTCCCGCCGCCGCCTGGAACAACGCTTCCGCCAATGCTTGGGCCGCAGCCCCTACGCCTTCATCACCGACCAACGCGTCGAACGGGCTAAGCAACTGTTGGCTACCCCGCACAAGACCACACTCCGAGCCGTAGCGTCCGCCTGTGGCTTTGCCGAACCGCGACGGCTACGCCTGGCATTCCAGCGCTTAACCGGTATGAGCCCCAGCCAATTCCGTCGCACAGCCCTGGCCAACCAGCTCAACTCCGCCCCCAACCAATCCTAGCTGGGCTCTTGACCCGCGCACGGACTGCACATGGAGCCAACGGTCGCCCGCCTGCACGTTTGAAAGTAAACGGACGCCGCAGCGGGCGCGGGCTGTGCACGCGAAAGCGCCCACGTATTGTTGTCGGCCAAACAGCCCCAGGGCTCCAACAAGCACCAAGGCTCGACTTCAAGGACCGACTACGCTGCCCGAGTTCGAGTGCCTTGAACGCCCCCCAATGGGTATCCAAGGCAGGCGGATGTGCGGTGCCAGCACTAAACGGTCCGTCGAGAGCCAATCCGCGACGGCGCAGAGCAACATCTGGGTTTTCGCTCTGCGGAGAGGCCTTCGGCGTGAGCAATCGCTCCGCCCTCAAGTTCGCTGGATTCACGGAAGACCGAAGACGGAGGACAGAAGACCGAGGCGGTCAACCGTAGCCGCCGCCGTCAGGCGGCAGACAGCAGCCCAGGGCAAGCACAGCGCCGTCCTGGCTAGGCAAAGCCGCCGCACCCCCAAGCCCGGCCTGAGAAGGCTGGTGCTTCCGCAAGCGCGCAGTGTGTCGAGTGCTCCGCCTTGGCGGCGCTTTGGGAAAGCGGCATCAGAGCCCTTTGCATTACCCATAACTTTTTCATGCCACTAGGCAATTTTTGCCTTGTACCTCAACGACTTATGCGTTTTATGGAGGGATGCTTAAACCTAATGCATCCTCCAAACCGACGTCCTG
>Ga0078972_1000640_pt1 | contig 143259 bp, 138 predicted proteins | sample YelNatPaOPGAMG01_FD_67568 | JGI IMG/M metagenome (GOLD analysis project Ga0078972, IMG submission 67568) | Hot spring thermophilic microbial communities from Obsidian Pool, Yellowstone National Park, USA - OP-RAMG-01 (SPADES assembly) (version 2) | ecosystem: Environmental > Aquatic > Thermal... | reverse complement strand
GGCCAGAACCCGGCTGTCATTTACCATACCGACTACATCCGGTTCTACCTGGAAACCGTACGCTGGAGCGACTTGCCCGTCTTGCTGTGGGGCAACCTGGGAGGCATCCTGATCCGCGGCGGCAAGTTGATCGTGCCCACGCCCGGTGAGTCCGCACTGGAAAGGATTTTTTGCATCATCGTGGCGGTGCTGGCGCTAGCCGGTGTGTGGCGGCTGGCGCGGCGGCTCGGTCCCACGCACTATCACCTGTATGCCGCAGGCCACCTGTTGCTGCTGCTTCCGTGGAATTTCCCGGCCAATGCGCGGCTCCTCTTCCCCTTGGCGCCGCTGCTCCTGGCAGGCCTCTTTGTCGAAGCTCGACACATGGTGGCCATAGCCCGGCAAGCGATGCTCCGGCAGGACGCAACCCAGCGCGCTGTGGGCGTGACGATGCTCGCCTGTCTGGCAATGCTGGGGCTGGTTGGGGCGTGGCGCTGGTCGCGACCCCTGAGCGAGCACTTTCCCCAGTTAAGCGAGCGCTACCGCCAGCAGCAGGCTGGCGTGGCCCTGGCTTACGACTGGATCACCCGCCACACCTCGACCGAGGGTTCCTTCATGACCTGGCAGGATGGCCTTCTGTTTCTGAGGACGGGCCGTGCAGCTTCCTCGCCCGGACTTTCTCCGATTCCATGGTACACGCTGAACCGGGACGGCGTGCTCGAGGAATACCTCAGCAAGCTGGCTGATCTCGCGACCACTCACGGACGCCGTTACGTGCTTGTAGCGGACACCGAGTTCCTGATCACCGACCGCACTGACCTCGCTTACGCCCGCCGCCGTTTGCAGGCCGACCCGCGCCTGCGCGAGGTTTACGCCAACGCCGACGCAGCCGTCTTTGAAGTGACGAAGGCCGGTCCTGCCCTGGCCGCAACGCCGGGAAAACACCTTGCCATGTCCGGGCAGGCGCGCTGAAGCCACGCCCTGCCGCTTTTCCTCTTCCCCCTGGCCTGCGTTTGGGCTATCATAGCGGTTGAGCGAGCCGGGCGCGGAAACTGCCTGCCACTGGGCGGCCCTGCCGGGGGCCATGCAAACTACACAAGAGCGGGATGAGCTCATGCCTTACCTCGAAGTATTCGTCTATCTTCAACTCCTGGACCTCATGACTACGGTCCTGGCCTTTCAGTTGGGCGGACAGGAAATCAATCCGTTCATCCGCTGGCTCATGCAAGTGGGGCCGGTGCTGGGAGTAACGCTGGGCAAAGTGGGCGCCTGCGCCCTGGCCGGTTACTGCGTGTGGAAGAACAAAGGCCACATCGTGCGCTGGACCAATTACTGGTTCGCGGCGCTGGTGGTCTGGAACCTGACGATGATCCTGCGCGCGGCGGCTGCGCTTTGAGCGTCGTCGGCGGGCCGTGATTGAGGCGATCGTCTCTTTGCAGAACCGCGATGGCGGCTGGCCTTACCGCCGCGGCGGTCCATCTTGGGCAGAACCCACGGCCTACGCCTTGCTGGCTCTCGGAGACGAAGCCGCAGCCCAACAGGCCGTACAACGCGGGCGCGAATTCCTCGCATCGTTGCGCCGCAAGGACGGCGGGCTGGCGCCGCACCCCGCGGTCGAGGAAAGCACGTGGGTCACAGCCCTCTATATCCTTACCAACCCTGCCCAGCCGGACCAAGGCGCGCTCGACTGGCTGCTCCGGCGCACCGGCCGCGAATCCACCCTGCTGCATCGCGTGCGCATGAAGCTGCTCGGGGTACGCGACGAGTACGAGGCCGCGCCGCCCGCGTGGCCTTGGTATCCGGACACGGCGGCGTGGCTGGTCCCTACTGCCGTCACGGTACTCGCCCTGCGTCGGGTCCAGCGTCAGCGCCCCGATCCGCGCGTGGAAGAACGCATCCGGCAGGGCCAGCGATTCCTGCTGGTGCGTCGCTGCGCCGACGGCGGCTGGAACCACGGCGCCTCGCGCGCGCTCGGATTCCAGAGCTTCTCGTATCCTGAAACCACCGGGCTGGCGCTCGTGGCTCTGGCAGGTACGCAGCCGCCGCAAATCGAACGTTCGCTTGAGATGGCCGAACGGCATCTTGCCCGCTGCCGATCCGCGGAAGGCATCGCCTGGCTCGAAATGGGATTGAGAGCGCACGGACGCACGCCGGCGCGCGTGCCGGAAGCGCCCGCACGCACCGTCATGGACCTGGCCCTGCGGGTTCTGGCCCAGCGCGCGGCGGAACGCGCCAACCCGCTGCTGAGTTGAACACCATGAAAGCGATCACGCGCCGGGAATGGATCAGCAGCGCAGCCGCCACGGCGCTCACCGGCTGCCGCAAGCGCGAGCCCGTGAAACCCTCGCCGGTCCTGATCGCACGCGCCGCCTACTCACAGGACCTCTACGACGTGGTCCAGCGGATGCTGGCCGAGTTGCGGCTCGACGTGCGGGGTGCGCGCGTGGTGCTCAAGCCGAATCTGGTGGAGTTCGACGAGCGCACGACGATCAACACGCACCCGGTCGTGGTCCACGCCGTTCTGGAAGCGCTGCTCGCGCTGGGGGCGAAAGAGGTGCGGATCGCCGAAGGTCCTGGGCACCGCCGCAACACGTGGGAGCTGGCCGAAGCGGCGGGTTACTTCGAAACGGTGCCGCAATTTGAGGCTCGCTTCACCGATCTGAACGTGGACGAAGTGGTTCCGGTCACGCTGGATCGCCCACGCTCCAAACTTCGCCGGCTGTACCTGCCGCGCACGGTACTCGATTGCGACTGGCTCGTTTCGCTTCCCAAGATGAAGACGCACCACTGGGTCGGAGCCACGCTGAGCATGAAAAACCTGTTCGGCGTGGTTCCCGGAGCGATTTACGGGTGGCCGAAGAACCTGCTGCACTGGGCGGGAATCGCCGAGTGCATTGCGGACCTGCACCGGCTGTTCACCGGCGGCCAGAAACGTCCGCGCCTCTTCGCGCTGGTGGATGGCGTCGTGGGCATGGAAGGCGACGGGCCGATCCACGGCGTTCCCAAGCCAGTGGGCGCGCTGGTGGCGGGTTACGATCTGGTGGCGGTGGATGCCGCCTGTTGCCGCATCATGCGGATCGAGCCTCGCAAGATTCCCTACCTGCTACTGGAAGCGCGTCCCGGCGCGCTCGAACCGGAGGCGATCCAGGAAATCGGCGAACCCATCCGCGCGTTTGAAACGCCGTTCGAGCTGATCCCGCAGTTCCGCTCCCTGCGGCTGTAATTCGGTCCATCAAGGACCGCCGGATGGCAGCTCTGCCGAACCGTGGAAGCCGAGCAGGCGCAAGGCTGCCTCCAGGCCGCCCGCGCGCTGGATCCCGGGCACGAAGAAATCGCGGCGGAAATCCTCGTCGGTACCGTGGAAGCCTTCCAGATCGGTGTCCAGCACCACCGGTCGCGGGGCAAGGGCCGCGGCAAAAATCGCCCAGACGCCCGCCTTTTCCAGACCGACCAGCTCCAGACGCTGCGGGCGGTGCAGGTCTAGAAAAGCGAGCCCGGTCAGAATGTCCTGCACGCGCAGAGAATCGTCGCTGCGGTTAAAGGTCAGGAAGAAGCGATCGCGGAGGGCGCGATCGGCGCGCTCGCCGTTGCTGCGAAAGACATCGAGCGCGAGCACGGAGGCGCCCGAGGCGAGCCGTTGTTGGAATTGCGGCGTGCGGCGTGCAGCCAGCGAGCCTTCGGGATGAACCACTAGGACGCTGCGTGCGGGATCGCCCGGACGCCACCATCCCGCGACCCGATCCCCTTGTCCGGAGGTCAGAACGATGTACTCGCCGTGGTCCCAAGCCTGGATGCCGGCGGGCCAGCGGGCGCCGATCACGGTGGCCAGGCGCTCACGCAGCTCGGCCTCGCTCATGGCGCGCGTCTGGCGCTCGGCGTTCAGCCGCCACCAACGGAAGAGTCCTTCCTGATCCACGGCGTCGGAGGGGAACGGGATGTCCGGACGCACGAGCAGGTCGCGCGGTCCCAGGTCCGGGCGTTCGGTTTCGACCAGGGGCGCAGCCGTGGCTTTGCGTCCCAAGTGTTTGCGGAAGAACCAGTACACAGCTTCGCGGCTGCGACGATCGTAATTGTGTTCCGCTTCGAACTGCACCATGGCCAGCCGCTCGGGGTGGCCGTAGAGCCGGTAAATGCGGTAAATTTCGGGGAATTCCTGCCGCGGGGTATTGCGCGTCCAGTCGCCCGTGGCCGACACGAGCAGCATTGGCCTGGGCGCGATCATAGCGGCGATTTCGACGTTGTGAGTGCCTACTCGCAGGCCAGGCGCGTTCTCACAAGCGCAGCCGCCTTGCATGATGGCGGAGACCATGTTGACTGGGGCCGCCACTTTTACGCGCTCGTCTACAGCGGCCAGCAAGAACGTTTGCGTGCCTCCGCCGGAAGCGCCCGTTGCCGCCGGCCGGGTCCGGTCCACTTCGGGCAGGGACTCCAGGAAGTCCAGAGCCCGCATCGAGTTCCACAATTGCAAGCCCAAAGGGCCGAACGACCAGAGCTGCTCTTCGGGCGACTGGCCGAACTCGTGCTCGGTTTGGGTGGTGTCGTTGTAGCCCACCATGTCATAGGCGAAGGCCACGTAACCCTGGGCGGCCAGATTGGCGCCCAGCCGCGGAACGGAATAGGAGTCCAGATCCTCGAGACGGCCATGTTTCCAGTGCCCGTGCGGAATCAGGACGCCGGGAAACGGGCCGCGCTGGCCGCGAGGCAGGTAGAGGTTCCCCGCCAGGTAGTAACCGGGCAAGGTTTGAATCAGAACTTTCTCCACGGACCAGCGCTCGCGTTCGATGCGTCCGGCGCGGCGCGCCTGCAAAGGCACGCGGGGAGGCAGAGGCCAGAGGCCTGCGGCAGCGAGAATTTGCTTGCGCAGTTGGACTCGTCGCGCCTCCCACTCGTGCAAGCTCCGGTAGGCAGGCATCCGGAAGTGCGATTTGGTGTGCGGGATATCTTCGTTACGCAGATCGCCCCGAGGGACGGCGCCCAGCAGCAGGAGAGTCATGGCGGCCGTTACAAGATGCATACTCTCCCCCGTTTGTGGAGATGACGCCCGGAGGACTGAAGTTACCGTGGAAGGGTCACTCGTACATGTCCGGGTAGGCGCGGCGCATGCCGGCGGCGCGACGGCGAATGGTCTCGGGCGAAATCAAACGTCCGCGTCCGATGCCTGGGCAAAAGTTGGCCTCTCTTTTCCAGGCGCGCGGATCCTCGACCAGTTCAGGCCAGAAAGGGTAGAGACGGCATTGCGTGGGTTTGTCCGGATGCAAGAGGCAGCCGTTCTCGGAAAGAAAGTAGCAGGAGGCGCCGCGCGGCTTGCGCAAACGCAAGGTGTGAGCGGTGCGGTAAACGTAGCGGCTCTCGAAAGCCTGCGGCGTCAAACCGAGGCGGGCGGCAGCGCGAAGCAAGTCCTGCTCGGTGAGGTAGACGTATCCTGGCTGGCGGCAGCAAAGGGTGCAACCCCGAACACAGGCAAAGCGAACACCGCGCATGAGTTATTTTCAGAATATGGCGTATGGCGCGCGAAATGCCAGCGCCTTTTGAGTTAAATTCGTAGTTAATGAGGCCGTTACCCTCCGACGCGCGTCCTGGCCTGTTCGGTGGCGACTGAACCACCTGCCCCGGTAGCGGCTCTTTGACTGGCGGTAGAGTTTTGAGATTCCCTGATTGAGGAGGTGCAGGTGGTGAATCCATCTGAACAGGCGGCGGTGGCGGAGCTGCCCAGGATTGTCACGGAACTTCCCGGCCCGCGGGCGCGCGCGTGGATCGAGCGCGATCACGCGGTGCTGTCGCCTTCCTATACGCGACCCTACCCGCTGGTGGCGGAACGCGGTGAGGGCGCCATCGTAGTGGACGTGGACGGGAATCGCTTTCTGGATCTGAACGCGGGCATCGCGGTGGTCGCCACGGGCCACTGCCATCCGCGCGTGGTGGAAGCGATCCAGAAGCAGGCAGCCCGGCTCATCCACATGTCGGGCACCGATTTCTACTACGCCAACATGGTGGAGCTGGCCGAGCAATTGGCACGACTGGCGCCCGGGGGAGGGCCGCGGCGCGTGTTCTTCGGCAACTCGGGGGCGGAAGCGATCGAAGCCGCGCTCAAGCTCGCCCGGTATCACTCGGGGCGATCCCAGTTCGTGGCTTTTCTGGGCTGCTTTCACGGGCGGACGCTGGGCGCATTGTCGCTGACCGCGAGCCGGGCAGTGCAGCGTCGCGGCTTCGGGCCGTTGTTGCCGGGTGTACATCACGTTCCTTATCCGGATTGCTATCGCTGCCCGTACGGGCAGCAGGAGGCGACGTGCCGGCTGGAGTGCGTGCAGGCGATCGAGGAGCGGTTCCGCACGAGCGCGCCGCCTGAAGAAGTGGCCGCGATCGTTATCGAACCCGTGCTCGGCGAGGGCGGCTACGTGGTGCCACCGGCGAAGTTTTTCGAAGCGCTCCAGGAACTGGCGCGCCGGCACGGCATCTTCTTGATCGCCGACGAGGTCCAGTGCGGCATGGGACGGACCGGAAAGATGTGGGCCTCGGAACACTTCGGCCTCGTCCCCGATCTGATGGCTGTGGCGAAGGGCATCGCGAGCGGGCTGCCGCTCGGGGCGATGATCGCGCGTGCCGAGATCATGGACTGGCCGCCGGGCGCGCATGCGTCCACTTTCGGCGGCAACCCCGTGGCTGTAGCGGCTGCGCTGGTCACACTGGAACTGCTGGAGCAGGAGTTGGTGGCGAACGCGGCGCGGGTGGGAGCGCACATGCTGGAGCGGATGCGCGACTGGCCGGCGCGCTTCCCCTGCGTAGGTCAAGTGCGAGGCCTGGGGCTGATGATCGGCATCGAGATCGTCCGGGATCAGGCCAGCCGCGAGCGAGCCCCCGAGCTGCGCGACCGCCTGGTGCGCATGGCGTTCGAACGCGGTCTCCTCGTTCTGGGCGCGGGACCGAGCGCCGTGCGGCTGAGTCCGCCGCTGGTCCTCACTCGCCAGCAGGCGGACTTCGCCGTGGATACGCTAGAAGAGTGCCTGGGCCGGCTGACCAAAGCAAGCTGAGAACACTGGACGTCGGCTGCGGCCTGCGCAAATATCCCGGGGCGATCGGCATCGACCGCAACCCGGCCAGCGCGGCCGACGTGCTGTGCGATCTGGATCGCCACCCCTACCCCTTCCGGGACGGCGTATTCGACCGCATCCGGGCCATTCACGTGCTTGAGCACGTCAGCGACGTTCTGCGCACCATGGAAGAATTCCACCGGCTGCTGCGTCCGGGCGGGCGGCTGTTCATCGTCACACCGCACTTCAGTGATTTCAGCTCCTACTGCGATCCCACCCACCGCCGGCATCTGAGCAGTTACTCGTTCCGGTACTTCGGGGAAAACCACGGGGGCTTCGGATATTACACCGCCGCGAGGTTTCGCGAGATTTCCGTGCGCGTGCGCTTACTAGCGTTGTGGAGATGGCTGGGGCTGGAATGGGTGGTCAATCACTGGCCGCGCTTCCGGCTTTTCTGGGAACATTACCTGTGCTTCGTGATTCGGGGCAAGGTGATCGAAATCGAGCTGGAGAAGGCCTGAAGCGGTGTGGAAGTGGCTCTTCCGTATTGCGGACGAAGCGCGCCACGCCCTCCGCCTGAAGCGCTGCACGCGGGATCAGGCGCTGGGCCGGCGGGGCGAGGATCTGGCGCACCGTTATCTGGAGCGCGCGGGCATGACGGTAGTGGCGCGCAACTACCGGACGCCGTCCGGCTCCGGCGAAGTCGACCTGATCGCGTGGGACGGCGAGACGCTGGTCATGGTCGAAGTCAAATGCCGCAGCGATGAGAGCTTCGGCGCCCCGGAGCGCAACGTAGATCGGGAAAAAATGCTGCGGATGGCGCGGGCGGCGCGTGACTTCGCACGCCGCGCTTCGACGCCGTGGGAACGCGTGCGTTTCGACGTGGTCAGCGTAGTGCTCAGCCGGCCGCCTGTCATCCGGCACTGGCGTGATGCCTTCCCCGTCAAGACGTTATAATGTTGCGTTTCCATGAACGGCGCGCGCCGGGCCGGATGCGAGGCCTGTGCATGCGCGCCGGCACGGAGTGCATCCATTGCCTGAATTTCGCAAGGATCCCGTTACGGGGCGGTGGGTCATTATCGCCACCGATCGCGCCCGCCGCCCGAGCGATTTCTCGCGCGAGCAAGTCGTCATCAAAGGCGGCGGCTACTGCCCCTTCTGCCCGGGTCACGAGGAAAAGACGCCGCCGGAAATTCTCGCCTACCGGCAGAGCGGCGGGCCCAACGAACCCGGCTGGACGCTCCGCGTCATTCCCAACAAATTTCCCGTGTTGCGCGTGGAAGGCGATTTCAACCGCCAGGGTGAAGGCGTCTACGATCGCATGAACGGCATCGGGGCCCACGAGGTGATCATCGAGACGCCCGACCACAATGCCACGCTGGCCGATCTGCCCGAAAAGCGCGTAGAAGACGTCTTCTGGGCCTTCCGCGACCGCATCGTGGATCTCAAGAAAGACCGGCGCATGCAATACCTGCTCGCTTTCAAGAATCACGGCGAGTCGGCGGGCGCCAGTCTGGAACATTCGCACTCGCAGCTGATCGCGTTGCCCGTGATTCCGCGTCGCGTGCAGGAAGAACTGGAAGGTGCGCGCCGGTACTTCGAGTTCAAGGATCGCTGCATTTTCTGCGACATTGTGCGGCAGGAAGTGGACACGGGAACGCGCGTGGTGCTGGAGACGCAGGCTTTCCTGGTCATCTGCCCGTTTGCGGCGCGCTTCCCCTTCGAGCTGTGGATCCTGCCGCGCCGCCACCACTCCCATTTCGAGGAAACGGACCCGGCCGCGATGGCGAATCTGGCGTGGGTGATGCGCGTCGTGCTGCGCAAGCTGGACCGGGTACTGGAAAAGCCCGCCTACAACTTCATCATCCACACCGCGCCGGTGCAAGAGGCGCCCATGGATCACTATCACTGGCACATCGAGCTGGCGCCGCGGCTGACGCGTATCGCCGGCTTCGAATGGGGTACGGGCTTCTACATCAATCCGACGCCCCCGGAAGAAGCCGCGCGTTTCCTGCGTGAGGCGGGTCTGGGTTGAAGGAGTGTGGCCGGGCTTCCAGGCAATAGCGGGCTGTGCCTGCCCGGGCCTGAACAAGGACCCGTCGCGGTTCGCGCTGGACGCGCCACGCGGCGCGGGCCTGATGTTCGGCCATCAGGCGCTCCAGCGACCATCCGGAGTCTGTCGTGATGAAGAGGCCGCCGTCGCCGCGGAGGACAATTGTCAGCTCGCCCGGATCGTCCGAGGCCTGCGCCACGGCGAGGACGCTTTGGGTTTGCCGGGCCAGATTCCGCTGCCGGGCTTTGGCGGCTGCGCGTTCGATCCAAAGGCTCACAATTGCCTTATCGCCCGCGCCGGCGGCTTCTTGACCGCGCCCCGATCTCGAGTGGCGGTATGGGTCTTCGTCTGCTAATCGCCCCCAACGAGGACGGTCTGGGCACTTCAGCGTGGGCCGTGCGGCTGGTCAAGGCGCTGGTCCGGACAGGCGGAGAGCGGATCGAACGAATTCTCGTCGTCGTGGCTTCGACGCGCCTGGCCGATTTCCATGCAGATAAATATCCCGGGCTGCCCGTGGAGGTCCGACGGCTCGAAAACATTTCTTGCCCGATCCGTTTGATCAAGCGAGCAGGCGGCGTGGACGTGCCGGCGACGATCGAAACCGCGGTCCTCGGTTATGAGGACTCGCGGCGCGACTACATCGAAGCCTTGGCGCAAGCCGGCCTGCTCGGGCAAACCGATCTCGTCGTGGATCTGGGCGTACCGCAGCTCCTGCACGCCGCGGCGCATTCGGAACGCTGCCGGGCGCTGCGGGTGACGTTCTCCGATCACGCCTGGAGCGACACGCTTGCTCGCATGGTTGCGAGTGCGGGATTGCTCGCTCCCGAAGTAGAGCGGCAGCTCAGCTCCATGCGTGCAGACGAAGCCCTTGCCGAGCGCGTTTTCACGCTGCCCGAACCTATCACCCCGCCGCGTGTCGAACGTTACTGGCGCCAGACGCTCAGACTCCCGGTGGAGCGCCTGCCGGGCGTGCTCGGCGGGCCGCAGGCAACGCGAGCATGGGCCGGCGGCGAACCGCGAGTCACGGTCCGCAGAATGCTCGGTATCGAAGACGACGCGCCCGTGCTCCATCTGACAGGGGGCGGCACCACCGTGTGGGACGATGCGCTCTCTGAGCTGCTCGATGATTACCGGGCGCGGCCTCCGCGCTACTGGGTCGTCGTGTTCAACCCGGTAGAGGCGGAAAAACGGGGGATCCGGATGGCGTGGAAGCAATCCTGCGAAGCGCAAGTGGCTTGCGGAAGCGACCCGGCCGCGCCGCGCGTGATCTTTCTGGGCGACATCCGGGGCGAGACCCACCACGCGCTGTACGCCGGTTTCGATCTGGTTTGCACGCGTGCGGGCGGCGGCACCGTCAACGATGCTCTGGCCTTTCGCGTGCCGCTGGTGCTGGTGGAGGAGCCGGAGCACGTCCAGGTGGAAGAGATCCGGCGCAGCGCGGAGCGTCTCGGGTTATGCCGGAGCGTTGCATGGGAGGAATTCCGGCGGCAGGGCCGTGCACTGCTGGAAGACGAACGGGGCGATCTGATCCGACTCCCGGAAGCCGCAGCGGCAGCCGCCAGAATTCCGCGCCATGCGGAAGACCACCTGGCGCGCCGACTACTGGAGCTGGCCCGAGAGAGTGGCTGAACACCCGCTGCGCGCGGATGCGCTCTCGGGCGACGAGTTCGCCAGCTTCCTGCTGGGTCATCCGAGCAGCGGCTACGTAGACCGCAACATCAACCCGGCTTACCGCAATCATGACGTAGCGCTGTTTTTGCAAGAAGACTGGAAAGTTACGCCGCGGTTCACGATCAACGCCGGGCTGCGCTGGGATTACGAAACGCCGGTGGTCGAGCGCTATAACCGCATGGTGCGCGGCTTCGCTTTCGATCGGTGAAATCCGATGGCCGGCAAGTTGCCCAGTTCGAGCCTGAACGGCGCCACGATCCCCAGGCAACAGTTGCTGGTGGCGTACCCGCACTTCACATCGGTAACCATCACGGATGTGCCCGTGGGTTCGCAACGCTACGACTCACTGCAAATGAAGGCCACGCGTCGCTTCTCGGGCGGCCTGGGCATGCAGATCTCGTACACGCTGTCCAAGCAGCTCGAGAAGGTCTCGCTGCTCAACGCGCAGGATGCGGTTCTCGGCGACTTGCTGAAGACGGTCACGGAGAAGCGCCTGGTCGAGTTCGACTCGCCCCACGCTTTCGTCGTGCTGACCACCTGGGAACTGCCGGTGGGCCGCGGCGAGCGCCTGGGCTCGAATCTGCCCGGGCTGCTGCGCGGAGTCGTGGGCAACTGGAATCTGAACCTGCAATACACGATGCGTTCGGGGCTGCCGTTCGCCTTCCCCAACGGCGCGCCCTTGGAGGCGCGCAGCGCCAAATTCACGCACGCACAGCGCGACGCTTTGGCGCGACAGAAGGGGCGCAGCCAGTTCGATCCTGTCTTTGACGTGTTCTTCGATACCTCGCTCTTCCCCAACCGCGCCCAGGCGCCTTACACGCTGCGCGACTTTCCGACCCGCTTCCCCGACGTCCGCAGCAAGGTGCTCAACATCCCGTCCACCACGCCCAGGCCGGGAACGTTGAGGCCACGGAAGATGCGATCCAACAACGGCGCGTGGCCGCCAGCCTGGGTGATGAGGAAGGCCTCGAGAATGCCGTTTTCGAAAATATTGGTTTCGTTGACGCTGGTGCCACGAATCAGGCGAGTGCCCTTGTTGCCCACGTAGCGGACCTCCAGCCACGTGTTGGAGTGCACGGCCCGCTGGATCGAGACGTTCCAGTTCTGAACGTAAGGCGAGCGCAAGCGGGTGTCCAAGACGCGGACGATCTGCAAGCGGTCGGTCAGAGGGACCACGGCTAGAGGCTTGGTGTCCACCGTGAGCGGCAGGCGGATGCGGGAAAGGTCCAGATAGTCCGGAGAGGTGAAGGTCCGGACTTCGCGCAGGCCAGGCAGATCTCCCGCCACCACGTCGGCAGTCGTCGCGATAGAGCTGGATGCCGGGATTGGGCGAGCGCTTGCCGACCAGTTGAACGCGCGTCAGCGAGCCGCTGAGCTCGTTGAGCAGCGATTCCGCCGTGCCCAGATTCACGCCGATGCCCGGGATGGTGGAGAGATTCTGAATGGGCGCACCGCCGGTGCCGATCACGGCGCGAGGCATCACATCGAACGAGTTGAAGCCGTTCGTGCTGACGAAGCGAACGCTGACGCCGCCCTTGAACGCATGCTTGCCCCGCAGCCACGTCAGGTCGTTACTGAACTGGTAGACGGGCGTGATGCGGCCCTGCGGGTCGTTGTCGTGGAGTTGGCGTTGCCGTTGCGCACGCCGGGGAAGAAGCGGAAGAGGCCGCGGCGCGCCGGTTCGGTATAGACCGTGCTGCTGAGCGAGTCGCGCGTGCGAATCCGCTGAGCTTCGAAGAGGACGTGGAAGAAGGTCCGGTTGCGCAGGCTGGGGCCGCCCAGCCGCCCGCCGAACTGGTTGCGGACGAGGAAATTGCGGGGATCGCCGCGCTGATTGTTGAAGGCGGGCGCCTGAGAAGTTATCGCCGACGATGCCCGCCTGGATGTAGACGAGGCTCAGCGCGTTGCGCGCCGGGATGGGCAGCTCGGCCAGGATCGCGCTCAGGAACAGAAAGCGTGACCGGCGTGGCCTTAGTCCTGTTCGCTGCTGCCGAACCGGGAAATCCTTGCCCGATACGGAACGACCAACGCTTACATATACTCCGGGCAGGAAATTCCGAGGACGCCCAGGGTCCGCTCTAACTGGGAGCGGACATAGTCGGCCAGCCAGAGCAGAAAGACCCTGCGCTCCCGGTCCGGCTCGGAAAGGATCGGGTATTCGTGGTAGAAGTTATTGAAGGCCTGGGCAAGCTGGAAAGCATACTTGGCCACGTGGGCGGGCTCACCCATCAAAATGGCCCGCTCCAGAACGGCGTCCACCTTCGACGCCATGAGCAAAAGCTGCCAGAAAGGCTCGTGCCGGAGCTGGCGCTCCAGCGCCGCCGCGTCCAGCTCTGCGGCGTAATCAGGCCGCTGCTCGCCACGCTCCTCCAGCTTACGGAAGATACTCCGCGCGCGAACCACCGCATACTGAACATAAGGACCGGTCTCGCCCTCGAAGCTCAGCGCCTCCTGAAAGTCGAAGGCGATGATTGCGTTGCGGGTATATTTGAGCATGAAGTAGCGGAGGGCGCCGACCGCAATCTGGGTGGCCACGGCTCGCTGCTTCTCAGGGGGATCCTCGGGATGGCGGGAAGCCACCTCCTCCAGCGCCTTTTCGATCAGCTTGTCAATCAGATCGTCCGCCTTGACGCCCAGACCTTTGCGCCCCGAGACCTCGACAAAGGCGCGGCGACGCTCCTCGCCGGTCAGATCGAAGCCCAGCTCGGCGGCGCATCGGGGTGAAAGAGCCACCATCTCGTAAGCAAAATGGATCGAGTTTTCGGCTTCCTTTTCGAAGCCCAGCGCACGCAGGCCCGCGGCCACAATGTCCTGAAGGTAGGACTGTCGGGAATCAATCACGTTATAGACGCGCTTGCCGTGACCGAACTGCGGCGCCGGTTCGTCTCCCGGAGTATCTGCCGTAACCCAGACGCGGTGCCCGTCCGGATACACCATGAGCGGACGGTAGTAAAAGTCCTTGCCCAAAAGACCGAACTTCCAAAGCTGGTAGGCGATATCCTTTCCGACGTAAGTTACCGTGCCGTTGGAGCGCACGATAACCTTGCTATCCTCGCCTTCTTGTTCTCCGGCGAAAGCAGCCGCCGGCATCACCCAGCATCCTGCGTTCTTGCCCTGGGTTTCGTAATAAATGGCCCCGCGCTGCCGGAGTAACTCGAAGGCCGTCGCCCAGAATTGGAGCCGAAGGATCTCGCTTTCGCGCGGCAGAACGTCGTAGGTTACGCCGATGCGCCACATCGTGGCGAGGTGCGCGTGCATCACCGCGTCCGAGACGATCGCCGCCATCCGCGCAGTATCCCCGTGGCCGCGTTCGATCTCTTCCAGCGCCTGCTGGCGCCAGGCCAGCGCCTGGGGATGCTCGGCGTAATGGGCCGAAACGCGGGCGTAGAGATCCCAGCAGAAATAGTCGAAGCGGCAGGAGGGATCGGCCGCCATGGCCGCTACTTCCTCGGGCGTCTTGCCCAGCAGTCGCTGGAAGCCTACCACCACGTCGGCCACTTGCACGCCCGTGTTGTCAATGTAATTCTGGACCTCGACATTCCTGCCGCGGGCGCGCAGGATGCGTACGAAGGTGTCTCCCAGCACGGCGTTGCGCAAGTGCCCGATATGCGCGGCCTTGTTGGGGTTGATGTTGGTATGTTCGACAATGATCTTTTCGTCCGAAGGCGGAAACGTCTCGGGCGGAGGTCCTTCCACCAGTTGCCGGGCGTAACGGGCGCGGTCGAATCGTATGTTGATATAACCGCTGCCCGCAACCTCCAGCGCGCTGACGCCCGGCACCGCGCCGATTTCGCGCACGATCTCGTCCGCGATGGCACGGGGAGGCCGCCGAAGCTGGCGGGCGAGCTGGAAGGCCACGGGCAACGCGAGCTCGCCAAACTCCGGCTGCCGCGGCTGTTCGAAACTCACCGGCGCAGACCAGCCGTAGCGCCCGCTCAAATAGTCAGCAAAGATACGGGTCAGATCCTGCTCGAGACGATGAAACACTTCATTGACGAGTATAACAATGCCGGGCGCGCCGCCCCGTTTACAAGCCGCCGGGAAGGCCCGCGCCCGGACGCGGCAAAGCAAGGCCGCCTTGTTGGATGCGCGGGATCAACTTGTCGAGCAGCTCCTGGGAAATGTCGGCTCGCAGTTGCAGGGAACGCTGGTCCTGGCGCAGATTGATGCCGTCGTAGACGCGCAACAGTTCCGGGGCGTCGTCCGGCGTGCTCAGACGCGCCAGACCAATCAGGCCACGCAACGCATCCTGGAGCGTCCGGGCGTCCGCCTCCGTGCGGCACATTCCCGACGCTTCCAGTCTGAGGCCGGAACGCAAGTCCGCTGCGAAAGTCGCCGTCTCCAGCATCGAGAGAATTTTGGCCAGAACGGCCGCGTTTCCCTTGGGAGGCACTTCCGCGGCCAGCGCCCGCGCGTCGCTGGACACCATCCAGACCTGCGCGCCCGGCGGCAAGCTGCGCGCCTTTTGGATCAGCGGCGAGACCCCGCGGGTGCGACCGCGCCGGTCAATCAGAGCACGCAGGGCAGCCGCCGGGCCGGCCGCGGCAGTGCTCGAGTTCATGAACACCACGGCAGCTCGTTCGTCCCCGATCAGGGTATAGCCCTTGTAGGGAGTGCGCCGTGCCCCTTCGAACCGCGGCTCCAGGCCCGAGACGCCGAATTTTCCCCGCGCCAGCGCCACCGTCTGCTTGCCGTCAGAGGTGACGAGAAGTTCCCACAGATCCTTGCGCGGATCCAGGCCCAGTTTGCGGGCCAGATCGTCCAGCAACGGTTGCGGCTTGCCCGCTACCCAGCGTTTGTACGTCGGAGTGGCCCGAAGGCTCTCCATGCGCGCGCCTGCCACCATCACGGCATCCGGCGGGACCAGCGCCGCCAGGGCCGGGTCTATATAAAGGGCCGATCGCTCGGCAGAGCGACAACCCAGCGTCAACGCCAATACCGCCACCCAGCAAGCGCGCATCAGTAACTCCTCCGCGCGAACAGGAACAGCGCCAGCGTCAGGACCACCGCCGCGAACAGAGCCGAACTCCACACTGGCATCCAGCTTTCCACCGGGCGCCCGCGCAGAATATCCATATTGATCTTTCCTACCTCGAAAACCTTGGGCAGGATATAGTAAAGGAACCGCCAGACATCCCGCCAGAATTCCGAATCCAGTAACTTCACCATGAGCCGGTGCTGGGCCAGAAGAGGACTTACTACCATCAGGGCGAACGCAACCATGGTGGCCAGCACGGCGCTGCCCGTCAGCACCACCGCCAGCGTAACGACACTTAGTAACACGACAAACATGAACGTCGTCGTCAGTGCGGCGACAAGGAAGCTTTTGTCCCAGATCCCGGTCTTTGATCCCAAAATAAGCCAGACGCCGACCACCAGGTAACAGACGTTCACGCAGACCAGCAGGACATTTCCTGCGAAGCGCCACAGGAGCAGGCGCGTCCGCGGAAGCGGTTTGGAAAGCAGCCACTCGATGCGGCCCGGCTCGACCATTGCGGCCATCAGCCCTGCGGATGCGAAGATCGCCAGCCCCATGCCCGCCACGTAGAGGAAAGCGGCCACCGCTCCCTGGAATCCCCGCACGAGTCGCTCCACGGGCACGGCGCGGGGACTCGTCTCGCCGAACAAGGTCACCGTGGCGCGCGCTCCCTCAATCACGTCAATGCGGAGCAGGAAAAGGAAAAACAGAATAAGGGCGGTGGAAAGCCCGTAGAAACCCCAGAAGACCCAGCGCGCGCCGGCCTCGCGGACCGTGTCACGCACCAGAGCCCATGCCTGGCGAGCGCTCATCGGGTCTCCTCTCCCGCCTCCGGGCGCACGGTGCGCATGAACACTTCCTCCAGGGTACTGCTGGTGGGAATGACGCTTTCCAGCCAGCCGCCCTGGGCGCGCACCAGGTCTACGGCCCGGTTCACTTCCTCGCGCGTGCGGAACTGGAACTCGGCCAGGCCGTCGCGATAGGCCGCGGTGACCGCCAGGGCGCGAAGCTCCTCGAAGGCTGCTTCCGGCACGCGAGCCGCGGTGAGCCGGTAACCTTTTCCGGCGGTCAGATCTTTCACTTTGCCCGACGCCACGATGCGGCCGTGATCCATAATGGCGACCTCGCGGCAGAACATCTCTACCTCGCCGAGCAGGTGGGAATTCACGAAGACAGTCACGCCGCGCTCTTCCAGTTCCCGCAGGATGGTCCGGATCTGCTGCCTGCCCACCGGATCCACTCCGTCGGTCGGCTCATCCAAAAACAAAAGGGCAGGCGAATGTAGCAGGGCCTGCGCGAGACCCAGCCGCTGGAGCATCCCTTTGGAATACCGGGACAGGCGCACGTCGGCCCACTCTCGCAATCCGACCAGCTCCAGCAACTCGGGGATGCGGCGCCGCCGCGCGCCGGGATCCATGCCTGACAGTGCCCCGGCGAAATCCAGCAGACCGGCGGCCGTCCAGTAAGAAGGCAAACGATGATTCTCGGGCAGATACCCCACGGCCTGCCGCGCTTCGGGTCGCCGGAAGTCCACACCCAACAGCCGCGCCGAGCCAGCGGTCGGGGTGACGATGCCGAGCAGCAGCTTCACGAAGGTGGTCTTGCCCGCTCCGTTGGGTCCCAGCAATCCGAAGCTCGTGCCGCGCTCCACTCGCAGGGTGACGCCGTCCACCGCGCGCACTTCCCCGCCCCGCCAGCGCCGGCGGAAGATACGGGTCAGCCCATGGGTTTCGATGGCGGCGTCATCGCTCATGCCGGGAAAGACCTCAATGCTTCTTTACGCTGACCTCGCGGAAATAGACGATGCTGCGTGCGTCGTGATTCTGCAAGCCGATGTAGCCGTACTCGGGACGCGGGCCGCGCGCGGGTTCGTACCAGCGCTTGCGCGGCGGGACCGGCGAATCCGGCGAGAATTCGTTCACCTTGACCCCGTTCAGATAGACGATGGTCTTCAAACCATCGAGCACAATGTCCATGGTGTTCCACTCGCCGGCAGGTTTCTGGGGCCGCGCCAGTACCTTGCTGAGCGAGTAAATCGAGCCCGTCGCGTGCCAGTCGTCGCCCGCTGCGTCAATTTGCACCTCATAGCCGTTGTGCACGGCGTACCAGGGATCGGGCGGCGGCTCGGGCAGGCGAATGAAAACGCCGGAGTTGGCGCGAGGGGAGGCAGTTTTGAAGACCACGCGAATGGTGGCGTTGCCGAACTTCTCCCGCTCGTAGTAAAGCAGGCCCATGCCACCCTCGGTCTTCATCATGCCGTTCTCCACCACAAAGCGTCCTGGTCCCACCATGCGCCAGCCGGTCAGATCCTTGCCGTTGAACAAAGGCCGGAACTCCTGCGAGTACAAGCAACCGGCAGCCAGCCCTGCCGCCACCATCAGCCATCGCATCGTGGATTCCTCCCTATGCTTTCAGAATACATGTGCCGCGCCGCCCTTGCGGATGGCGAGCATCGCCGCGAATCCTGGCCTGTTATCCTTGTGGACGGGGTGTCGGCACGCCTGAATGAGCGGATTCGCGCGCTGGCGCCGCGGGGCATCAACCGGGCGGGTGTGTTCTTCGCACTTGCCGTGGCCGCGGTGACCGCCGGGGCCGTCGTTACGGGAAACAACCTGCTTTTCCTCATCCTCGCGGCCATGCTCTCGACGCTGATGATCTCGGGGCTGGTGAGCCGCTTGTCGCTGGCCGGCCTGGAACTGGACTTCCTCTTGCCCGAGCACATCACGGCCCATCGCACCCTGCAAGCGCGCCTCCAAGTCCGCAACCTGAAACGGTGGATGCCTTCGTTCTCGCTGCACTTGAAAGGACGACACGATGAGGCCGTCTCCAGCCCCGTCTACCTGCCCGTCCTTCCGGGAGGAGCGCGGGTGGAACAGCCGGTGGAGATCTGCTTCCGGCGACGAGGGTTGCACCGCGCCGGGAGCTTTTGCTTCTCTACGAGTTTTCCCTTCGGTTTTCTCGAGCGCAGCGCCGAAGTTTCCCTGAGCACGCAGGTGCTGGTTTACCCCCGGATCGACCCGCAGCCCGGATTCGAAGAGCTTCTGGGGACGGTGCGCGGCGAACTGGAGGCGCAGGCCCGCGGTCGAGGCCAGGATTTCTACCGCATCCGGCCCTACGAACCTTTCGAAAGCGCCAGGCACGTGGACTGGAAAGCCACCGCACACACGGGCGAACTTCAGGTCCGCGAGTTCGCACGCGAGCAGGATCGGATGCTGGAGATCTGCCTGGATCTGAACGTGCCGCCCGGCTTGGAAGCCTGGTTCGAAAAGGCGGTGGAATGCTGCGCGTTCCTGGTGTGGCGCCTCAGCCAGCGAGCCTTGCGGCTGCGCTTCCGGACCCAGCGCTTCGAGATCGTGCTGCCAGAAATGGGCGATGCCTGCGATGTGCTGCGCTATCTGGCGCTGGTGACGCCGGCCCGGGGGGAGCCGCCGAAAGCGCGTCTCGAACAGGATTGCTCTTATGTTCTCGTGAGCGCCCAACCCAAGGAAGTCCTGCACAAGCTGGGCTGGGAACACGCCCGGATCATCGGCATCAACGAACTCCCCGTGCATGACTCGGCAGGCCGGCAACAAGACGATCCGCGGATTGCCTGACCCTGTCAGTCTGCCCGTCCGCGCCGCAGCGTTCGCACCAGCAGGAACGCGGCAGGATGCAGAATCGCCATGAGAGCAAACACCGGGGCGTAGGAGTACGCCGTGACAAGCCGCCCGATCGCGTCCGTGGAGAGCAGCCCGCCCAGGCCACTACCCGCCGCGACCAGGCCAAACACCGTTGCCACGATGCGCTGAGGAATAAGGTCTACGACCAGCGCTGTCAAGGTAACTTGCCAGGTCAAGTGGCAGAAACTGACGAGGGCGGCAAGCAACAGTGCGATTTCCAAGGGCGGTCGCAAGGCCATGAGTGCGCCCAGCGGCGCCAGCAGCGCCGCGGATCCCATCACGTAGAGCCGGGCGCGCACGGGGGCGTGACCGCGGCGGATGAGTCTCCCGGAGAGAGCGCCGCCGATGACGCTGCCCAGGTCCGCCGCCAGATAGACGACCCACGCCACTCGCCCCACCTCCGCCAGGCTCAGACCGCGAGCGTCCATGAGATATTTCGGGAACCAGAAGAGGTAGAAATACCAGACCGAATCTGTCAGCAGTCGCGCGCTCATCAGAAGCCAGGCTGCCCGGTAACTGGCCGCTTCCTTCCAGCTCTGCCACTCGGAACGTCGAGCGGCGGGCGCCGGCGGGCGCGCGGGAACCGATGCGGCCTCTTCCGGCGTGATCCGTGGATGCCGCCACGGCTCGCGATAAAGCCACAGCCAAGGGGCCAACCAGAGCAGGCCCAAGCCGCCCGTGGCCACGAAAGCCATACGCCAGCCGAAGTTGCCGCCCAGCCAACTGATCAGAGGCGGCGAAATCGTGGCCCCCACCATCGCGCCGGCCGTATAAATGCCTACGGCGAGAGCGCGCTCTTTCGGCTGAAACCATTCCGAAACTGCCTTGGGCGCCGCGGTGTAATTACCGGCTTCGCCCAACCCGAGCAGGAAGCGGAACACGCCCAGCGACAGAGCCGATCGCGCGAACGCGGTCAGTAAATTGGCCAGCGACCACCAGCCCAGAAACAAGGCCAGGGAGAGGCGCGTTCCCAGCAGGTCGGTGACGCGACCTGCGAGAAGGTAGGCCAGAGTGTAAGCGAGCAGAAACGCCTGCACGACGTGGGCGTAATCCAGGTCGCTCATGCCCAGGTCGTTCTGGATGGTACGCGCCAGAATGGAAAGCGTCTGGCGATCCACGTAATTGATCACGGTGGAAAGAAAGAGCAACGCCGTGATCCACCAGCGCAGGTAAGGGATCCGGCAACTCATCCGGGGACTCCTCGTTCCCTCGAACTTCCGGATGCCGGGGTCAATTCCTCAGCTCCAATTCCGGGGTACGCTTCCAGGATCCGTCGGACGCCTCGGCCTCGACCCGGAAACGCAGCGGGCGGCCGGGATCGTCGAGTCGCACACTGAACTCGAAGGGATAGGAAGCGTCTTCGAGAAACTGCTCAGGACCTTCCGCCAAACGCCAGACCAGCCGCATGCGCCGGGCCTGTTTTTCCGTAGCATCCGAGTAAATATAGGCGTCCGAGTATTCGGGAACCAGATTCAATAGCATGGCGGTGATGGTGCCGAGCGCCGGTTCTTCGAAGGTGCAACGATGATACCCCATCGCCTGGGGAGAAAGGCGCACCCTGCGGCCGGCGCCCGCCAAAGGATTCCGGGCACGCAATCCTTCCACGCAGTACGCCGCGATTCCATGGCCCGGCGCCTCGGCCCGGAACGTTCCGCTGCGCACCCAACCGACCTGCGTTTCGCCGGCGCGGTCCACACGCAGTAGCCGGTACTCCCGGTCCGCATCCCAGGGGATTACATCCGCGTTGAGATGAACCTCCACGGCGACTTCCTGCTCCTCGGTGTTCATCAAGACCAGATACAGGCCACGGTCACCCACGGCAAACAGGTGATTGACTGCCGTGGTGGAAAAGCGGGCGGCTCGGCGCGGCAGCCACAAATAAAGGTCCCGGTGTCCGAAGATGCGGCCCGGAGCATGTCCGTATACTTTGCTGGTCAGAAAAGCGTAACCCGGCGCATAAGCCGAAGGAAAGTCAATTTCGCCGTTCGAGCGATAGAAGGCGTCACTTACCAGAAAGTCAGCCAGGAGCGCAATATGCGGCCAGATGTGATTGTAAAAGATTGCGTTGTATTTGATTTCCTGATATGGTCGGCGCGCATAATCCGGTAACTGATAGATGTTGGTTTCCAGGGATCGGAAGTAATAACCCGGAAAACTGGCATAGCGGCCGAGGACGGCGTTGTAGGCGGCGTCGGCCAGCAGTTTGTCCTGCGTGAGCGCGGCCAGCCGCAGCAGCCAGGCGGCATGATGGGTCAGCATGATAGGCCCGCCTCCGTTGTACGTGTAGCCCTGTTCGAAGGGCAAGCCTACCAGGGAGGTTCGCCAGGCAGGGATACGCTGTTCGGGCGCGGTGCTGGTGGAATCGAAGGGAGCCCGTTCCGTCGGACTGATCCTGCGCCACGGGAAGACGCCCGGCACGCGGCCACCCCGGTTGACCACGATGGCCTCCGGGGGCGCAAAGGGGTGCGAGCGCAACAGCAAAAGCATGGCGCGGGCGCCGACGGCCGCCGCCTCAAGGTACTTGCGATCGCGCGTTTCTTCATAGAGCTCGTACAGATCGAACCAGCGGGGACCGTAATCGGTGTAAAAGCAGGCTTGCTTGTCGCGCAGCGCGGGGTTGGTGTTGAAATCGTCGGGGAAGCGCTCGATTTCCCGTCGGATGTGCTCGTCGGCGCCGCGTCGCGCCCGCTCCAGATGGCCGGGGTCGCGGGTAATCCGGTACAAAGCCAGCTCGTCCTGCCAGGAAGCGCCACCGGTGAGCGTGTCCAGATTCAGCACGCGCGGGCGGCCGAAGACACGTTCGGCTTCGCGGCGAAAAACCTGGGAGGCAGGCATCATCTGGTGCAAGCCGGCCAGTTCGCCCAGCTCCACGCAGGGTCCTCGCAGGAAGTGGGAAGGACTCTGTTGCTTGATCTCTTCGCTCACTGCGTAGAGGTACTTTTCCCTCGACAGGACGTATTCGATGAGCGGACGCGCCCTGCGCCGGTAAATTTCGCTGTCGCCCGTCATCAGCGCGATGCCGAGAGCGTGCAGGGCGGAGACCACTTTCACCGTGCCAGGCACGTCGAAGCGGTAATCGAATCCGCGCAGCTCCTCCACCCAACCGGAATAGACATCGTTCATGCCCAGCTCGATCATGTTTTCGAGCGTCTCGTTGAGCGAGTGTGTCGCGTTGCGGCGCTCGTTGCGATAGCGGAGGATGTCGCGCAGCAGGTGCTGCACCCCTGCATACCATCCTCCGGCGGCCAGCACATAACGGGTGCGGAAGCGGTATGTCTCGCCCGGACGGCGCCGTGATTCCGCGCCACCGAAAATGGGCGCAAACAGCGTAGGCCGGCACAGGCCTGCGGCGTCGCGCAGCAAGACCCCGAAACGCGAGTTTTCCGCCGTGGCGAAGCGGTAGGGAATCTCGCGGGGATCCGCAGCCAGCCCCTCGGTAACGCCCGCGCGCGTGCGCAAGACGGCGGGAGTGTTGGCGAAGTGCTCCGGCGTGAGATAGGAGCGGGCCGGAAAGCGCTTCCATTGCCAGACCAGCGGCTGGAAGAGAAACTCCTGGTCGGCGGCAGGCTCGGAGCCGAGGGCGGCCACGCCGACCGAATACCATCCCTCGGCCCGTGGCGCCAGTTCGATTTCCAGGACAGGCGCCTCATGACCGGGCGGCAATTCCAGGGTGAGCGCAACCTCGAAGGCAGGCTGCGGCGGGAATCGGTATCGCACGCGCCGCCCGGCCTCGCGGGACCACGACTCGGCCGGCAGACTCACCGGACGGGCCGGGCGATAAAGGTCGGTCTCCGGCTCGGCTGCCGGTCCCCTCTTCCAGCCGGCGGTCGCCGTCACCTCATCCCGCAAGCGCCCGTACATGAAATATCCGGGATCCGAAGAGGAGTAGAACACTTCCAGCCGGGGCACAAGCGTTCTGGTCGCATCCGCCGAGCTGCGCAGTTCGACGCGAATGACGTCAGCGACGTGGATCCGGTAGCGCTCGTTCGCCAGCTCGACCGGCCCCACCGCCAAGGAAGGGGCCGCCAGCAAAAGCGCGAGGGTCAGCATGACCGAGATTGTATCACCAGCCTGAGCGGGTGCGACTGAAATGGAAAATTTCAGATCTCAGGTCTGGCGTTGGCCCTTGACAGCGCGCTCCGGGCGTGCCATGATCAAGAAGAACGACGGCGCGGCCAGCCGCAAGGTTGACCCGCGGTCTTGAACGCGTGGGAGGTAATCGTCATGCGACGCGCCATCGGGATGGCATTCCTACTAGGTATCGGCCTGATCAGCGTAACATGGGCCCAGCAAGGCACCGCTTCCATCTTCGGCACCGTCACGGATCCGCAGGGTGCGGCCGTGGCCGGCGCCACCGTGGAAATCACCAATCAGGCCACGGGGGCGGTTTTCCGGACCCGCACCACCGACACCGGCTATTACTCGGCCCCCGGCCTGCCCGTGGGAACCTATGCGGTCGCCGTGGAGCTGCAAGGCTTCAAGCGGGCGGAACGCTCCGGCATCCGCTTGCAGGTCAACCAGAACGCGGAAGTGAACCTGCGACTGGAGATCGGCCAGCTCACCGAAACCGTGCGCGTGGTCGCCGAAACCCCGCTGGTGGACACCGGCAGCGCCACGCTCGGCCAGGTGATCGAGAACCGGCGGGTGCAGGAGCTGCCGCTCAATGGCCGCAGCGCTCTGGCCCTCACTCTGCTCACGGCAGGCGTGGTCGCCAACTCCGGGCCGCTCCAGTCCGGCTTCGGTGATCGGGGAATCGGCCTGTCGTCCATCTCGATCAACGGCGGCCCCAACTCGATGAACGCCCAGATGCTGGACGGTAACAACAACAACCTGAGTTACATCGGCGAAGTGGGCGTGCCGCTGGCTGTGGACGCCGTGGAGGAATTCAAGGTCCAGAGCGGCACCATGTCAGCCGAATACGGCTTTACCGCGGGCGGGGTTATCAATCTGGTGACCAAATCCGGCACCAACGAACTGCACGGCACAGCCTACTGGTTCGTGCGCAACGACAAATTCGACGCACGGAACACGTACGCCCTGAGCAAGCTGCCCCTGCGCTACAACCAATACGGGACGTCACTGGGCGGGCCGTTCGTCAAGAACCGCACCTTCGGCTTCTTCAACTGGGAGCAGTACCTGCTGCGGCGGAGCTGGCCCAACATTGCATCGGTGCCCATCGCTTCCTGGCGCCAGGGCGACTTCAGCAACTGGTACACGGCCAGCGGCGTGCTCATTCCCGTCTATGATCCGGACACGACGCGCCCGAACCCGGCAGGCGCCGGCCAGATCCGCGACGTGTTCCCCGGCAACCGCGTCCCGGCAAGCCGCTTCGACGCCATCACCCCCAAGATCCTCGCCTTCTGGCCGGAACCGAACAAGCCGCCCATCAACCCTTACACGCAGGCGCAGAATTTCCAGAACATCGGCACTTCGAAAGTGGACTGGACGCAGATGCACGTGCGGGTGGACCATCGCTTCAGCGATCGCAACTCGCTCTTCGTGCGGTACAGCACGGCGGAGCATGATACCTTCTCGCCGCCGCCCGACGCCGGCACGAACTTCTTCACGGATCCGACGGTGGGCCAGGACCGGCGCGACCACCAAATTAACCGTAACGCCATGCTCTCGGATACCCACGTGTTCTCGCCCACCCTGATCAACAATCTGAGGGTCGGCGTGATTCGCCAGTTCTTCACCTTTCGTGCAGTGAACGGCGGTCGCGACTGGCCGCGCAAGCTGGGACTGCCTCCCGTGGTGCCGCCCGAGCAGTTCCCGCAAATCAACTTCGGCTTCGGCACCATCGGCGGACAAGCCTACGGCACCCGCGCTTCGCTGAACTGGGACATCCAGAACATGCTGAGCAAGATCACCGGCAGCCACACCCTGAAGTTCGGCGTGAACCTGCGCATCCCGCAAGGCAGCAACATGCAGGGCGCCGCTCTTTCCGGCGACTTCAGTTTCAGCGGACTCACCACCAATCCCCAAAGTCCGGCAGGCACGGGGTCCAGTCTGGCCCAGTTCCTTTTGGGTGACGTCTCCAGCGCTTACTGCGACCGCATCACAGGCAATACCTTCGTGGGCAATGCAATCAGTTGGTTTGTCCAGGATGACTGGAAAGTCACCCGGCGCCTGACGTTGAATCTCGGTCTGCGCTACGACTTCCAGAAGAAACCCGTCGAGCGCCACGACGGCCACATCAGCTTCGATCCCGTGGCCAAAGAGCCGATTACGGGCTTGCCCGGCATCACCATCTACGCCGGCCGCAACGGCCAGCCGCGCTCCTTCCGCAAGGAAGATTACAACGACTTCGGTCCGCGCTTCGGTCTGGCCTGGGACCTGTTCGGGAATTCCCGGACTGTATTCCGCGCCGGTTACGGCATTTACTACCCCTTCATTCATTACCGCGACTTCTTCGGCAACACCCAACTGTTTTCCTCGACTCGCACTTCCTACACGGCAGCCGAGCCGGGCCGCGCGGCCTTCAAGTTCGCCCGCGGCTTCCCCTACCCGCCCCTAGAATCCCCCGGCGCGTCCGCAGGGCCGAGCGCTCTGATCGGCCAGGGCGCCTCGTGGACCGAGGACTTCGGCGCCACGCCACTTAATCAGCAGTGGAACGCCAGCTTGCAACAACAATTCGGGCAGTGGCTGGTAGATGTTACTTACGCAGGTAACAAAGGAAACCACTTCATCGCCGCCGGTTATAACCTCAATCAGGTTGATCCCAAAGTCCGCGCCGAGCTGGGCCTGCGCCTGTTCGATCAGGTTCCCAACCCCTGGGCAGGCCTCATCCCGGGCGGTCTCGGCGGACGCACCACGACGAGAGAAAGACTGCTGACGGCTTATCCCCACTACAGCAGTGTTTCCATTTATAACCCGCTGCTCGGCAATTTCATCGCACACCAGCTTCAGCTCAACGTGCGGCGGAACTTTGCCCACGGCTTCATGGCTCACCTGGCTTACACCGCCGGCAAGACCATCAGCGACAGCCTGAACACCCCCGTCAACTGGAATCTCGAACAGAACGACATCGGCTACCAGGACGGGCTGTACAATCGGCGACTCAGCCGGGCGGTGGACCCGCTGGACGTTTCCCAGCGGGCAGTCGTGAGCCTGCTCTACGAGCTGCCTTTCGGCCCCGGCAAGCCTTGGAGTCCACAGAACCGGGCGCTCCGTCGCCTGGCCGGCGGCTGGCAGCTCAACGCCATCGGCGTCATGCAGACCGGCACCCCGCTCATCGTCTCGGGCGCGAGCAACTACCAGGCCACGCGCCCCAATGCGACCGGCTCGGCCAGGCTGCCCCGCGATCAGCGCTCGCCCAAACGTTGGTTCAACACCGACGTCTTTTACAACCCTCCGCCCTTCACCATGGGCACCGTGGGCCGCACGCTGCCCGACGCCCGCAACCCGGCGACGATCAACTGGGATGTTTCCGCCATCAAGAACAATTCTGTGCGTGAACGTTTCAATCTCCAGTTCCGGGCCGAGGCGTTCAACTTCACGAACCACGTCAACCTGGGTCGGCCGGCGACCGGCTTCAGCCCCGGGCTTGACGGCAAGAACGCCAGCGCCAGCTTCGGCACCATCACATCAGCCCGGGACGCCCGGGTCATCCAGTTCGGCCTGAAGATGATCTTCTGATCCAGCGGCCCGGAAGTCTGCGCAGACTTCCGGGCCCGCCCGACCTGCTCGGATGGAAAAAGCGCCCATGAAAGTCCTTCGCGGCGTAATCCCGGTCGTCAATACTACCTTCGGTGACGACGGCAAACTCGATCTCGAAAGCCAGGTCCGGCTCGTGCGCCACTTGCTCGAAGAAGGCGCTCACGGGCTGGCCTTGTTCGGGATGGCGGGCGAAGGATACGCGCTGACGGATCAGGAACGCCGCCTGCTGCTGAAGCTGATTCGCCGCGAAACGGGGGATGGCGTGGCGCTCGTCGTGGGCGTCGGCCACACCGGCCTGCACGCGGCGGTGGAAAGCTGCAAGGAAGCCGAGGATCTGGGCGCAGACGCCGTGATGGTTCTGCCGCCTTACCTGCTGAAGCCGGGCGAGGAAGGCGTTTTTCGCTTCTTCGAAGCGATCGGCGCGGCCATCAATATCCCCGTTATGGTGCAGGACGCGCCGCTGGTCACACAAGTCACGATGTCCGCTCCGCTGCTGGCGCGCATGCTGCGCGAGATCGAGCGCGTCCGCTACGTCAAGATCGAGGCCCCGCCTACCGCGCCCAAGTTTTCCGCCGTACTCGAGCTGGCGCCCGGCGCCAGTCTGTTCGGGGGCCTGAACGGGCAGTTTTTGATCGAGGAGTACGAACGAGGCGCCTGCGGCGTGATGCCCAATTCCGACATGATCCGGCACTACGTCCGCATCTGGCGCTGGCTGGAGCAGGGAGAGTCGGAAGCCGCCTGGCGGCTGTTCGTACACATCTTGCCGCTCATCCGTTACGAATTGCAGCCGGCGCTGGGCGTCTCCGCGGCCAAGCACAACCTGGTGGCGCGCGGAATCATCCGTTCGGCCCGGGTGCGCCCGCCCACGGGCGAACTGGACGCGCGCGGTCTGGCTGAACTGGAGCGCCTGCGGCGCTGGGTAGACCAACAGGAGTACTCCGATGTTCCGGGTCCGCTGCTTGCCGGTCATGGCAATTGAGCGCGTGGTGATGGTCCTGTGCCTGCTGGGCGGGACAAGCGGCGCGATCGAACCCACATATCCTCCGCCCCTTTACTCGCTCGTCTTTCACGACGACTTCTCCGGTCCTCGCCTCGATGAGCAGCGCTGGATGTACCGCACGGACGTCAAGCTGGACAGCTCGCAGCGACCCGAAAACGTCTTCCTTCGCGACGGGCAGCTGGTCATCGCGCTGCGCAAGGAATCCCACCGCGGGAAGAGTTACACGGGCGGAGGCGTCATCAGCCGCGCCGCGTTCCGTTACGGTTACTTCGAGGCGCGCGTGAAGATGCACGGCGGCGCGGGCTGGCACCAGTCGGTCTGGGCCATGTACGCGGATCCTTCCACCACTTACCCGGCCCGCATGCGCACCGAAATAGACGGCATCGAATTCGATTCGGATCTTCCGACCAAAGGTCACATGGGCCTGATTCGCTGGCGCGGGCCGGCGCAAAGTCGCAGTTCCACGTGTACGCCCGGCGTTTATCGCGGCCCCCTCGGTTTCGACGCCACCGCGGGCTTCCACAATTATGGCTTCGAGTGGACGGAGCGCGAGGTTCGCTTCTTCGTGGACGGCGACCTCAGGTGCGTCCTGCCGTATCCCCCCGAAGAAAACGAGCACGACCGCATCAACCTGTGGCTGACGGCAATTGCTCATCAACAGCTCGCCGGAAAGGTGGACGACTCGCGTCTGCCCGGCGAGATGCTCGTCGAGCACGCTGCTGTCTACCAGCGCGACCTGTACGTGGACGACGGCGATCCGGAGTATTCGGAAACCGGATCTTGGGAAGCCATCGGACGCGGTGGCTTCGCGGACGCGGGCTGGCGCCGCGCTTGCGACGGGGAGGCGACGGCCACGTGGCGGATCTCCGTGCCCGCGCCAGGGTCGTACGAAGTTTCGATCTTCAAGAACTACCAGTCTCTGGCTGGAGGAGCGGGCGAGCTGGAGGTCCGCGCTGCGGGTGCGGAGCACCGGATCCCGGTGAGCTTCTCCGATCCGCCTCTCGGGTGGAATGTCGTGGGTACGTTTCAGTTCAGCGGCGGCAACGAGTGGGTGCGCCTGCGGCGCTTGCAGGGCTGCGTGGGAGCCGATATGCTAAGAATCCTTCGTGTGCGCTGAATTGAGGCCCCTTGCCGAGCCTGCCACTGCGCAACCGATCGCTGCGAGGAGGAAAACAGGAGTGCTCCTGACGCCGCTCAAACGGGAACGCGCCACGGACGCCGTGTACCGCGCCTTGCGGGAGGCCATCCTGGATGGCTTGCTGCGGCCGGGCGAACGGCTCGATGTGGCCGAGCTGGCCGGAAAACTGGGCGTGAGCCTGACCCCGGTGCGCCAGGCGTTGCAAATGCTGGCGGCCGAGGGGCTGGTGGAAGTGCGCCCGCGCAGCGGAACCTACGTGGCGGGGGTCTCCGCAAGCGACGTCCGCGATACTTTCGACGTGCGCTGCGCCCTGGAGTGCCTGGCCGCCGAGCTGGCCATCGAACGAATCACGCGCGAGGAAATCGGCCGCATGAAAAAGCTTCTGCAGGAAATGACCAGGCCCATCCGCACCGCTCGCGATCGCCATGCGCACGCGGCGCGCAACTCGGAATTTCACATGATCCTGCTGCGAGCGGCAGGCAACCGCCGTCTGCTGGCGCTTTACGAGGAATTGCACGCCCACATCCAGATCGCTCGCATTCATGCCGCCGACAAAGAGTGGCCCGGGCGCCTGGAACAGGAGAGCGCCGAGCACCGGGCGATCGTGGCGGCGCTGGAGAAACGGGATTTGCCTCGCCTGATCGAGGCCCTGCGGCGCCACATCTTTCGGGCGCGCGATTCCCTGGTAGCCGCGGTGGAAAACAAGACCACAGGGGAATCGGCATGAGCGAACCGGCGGACTCCTCCGTCCTTCCGAACGCCGCCGCGCGCTTCCGGAATCGGGTAGCCCTGGTCACGGGCGCCGCGGGAGGCATCGGTTTCGCAGTGAGCAGGGCGCTGGCGCGCGAGGGAGCCGTGGTGGCCGCGGTAGACCTCAAAGCCGGACCCGCCACGGAAGGCGTCCACTGGTTCTGTGCCGACGTCAGCCGCGCCGAAACCATGCGCGAACTCGCCCGGCAGGTCCGTCACTCGCTCGGCGATCCGTCCGTCGTCGTACACTCGGCGGCGGTCACCGCATTTCTCGACACGCTGGCCACGCCCTACGAGGAATTCGAGCGCATCCAGCGCGTGAACGTCTTCAGCGCCTATTTGTTGCTGCAGGAGTTTGCGCCCGCGATGAAGCAGCGCGGCGCCGGCGCCTTTGTTCTCATCGCTTCCATCACGGGAATTGTTGGGGCGCCTGGGATGTCGGCCTACTCGGTTTCCAAAGGAGCATTGATCACGCTCACGCGCACGGCTGCCCTGGAGCTGGCCGAAGCCAACATACGGGTCAACTGCGTCTGCCCCGCTTCGGTGGATACGCCCATGCTTCAGGCTTCCTTCAATCGCCATCCTGACCCGGCTCTGGCGCGCGAACTCAATCGCCGGCGCCATCCGCTGGGGAGATTGGGAACGCCCGAGGATGTCGCCCATCTCGTCCTGTTTCTGGCTTCGGACGAAGCTTCGTGGATCACGGGCGGCACCTACGTGATTGACGGCGGCGCGCTGCTGGCCCGTCGCTGGAAAGACTGAGATGGCTCTTTCGGCTGCCCCTGTCATCCGGCGGATCCAGGCCTTTCCCATCCGGCTTCCGCGGGATGTTTCGTGCAGTCTGGGCGCTGCCGGGACGCCCACCTCGCTCGGCAAGGCAGCCGGCGCGTACCGCTGGTCGGCGGTATATCCCGCGCTCTACTCGGAACATTTCGAAACCGTTTTGGTTCGGGCGGAACTGAGCGGCGGCGCGACAGGCTGGGGCGAGGCCCAGGCCCCGCTCGCGCCGCGCGTGGCGGCCACGATCATCGAGGACCTGCTCGCGCCCGTCCTCGAAGGCGAACCCTTCGACGGGCGCCGCGAAACGCTCGAGGGCCTCTGGCGGCGCATGTATCAAACGATGCGGGTCCGCGGACAGACCGGCGGCTTCATGCTGGACGCCATCAGCGGCGTGGATCTGGCTCTGTGGGATCTGGCGGGCAAGATGGCCGGCCAGCCCGTTGCGCAGCTTCTCGCCGGGTCCCTGGCCCGCACCCACGTCAGCGCCTACCTGAGCGGCCTGGCCGGGCCGGACGACACCGCCCGCCTGGAAGCAGCCCGCCGGGCTTCCAGCGACGGCTTCCGCCTCGTCAAAATCTTTTTCGACCGCGGGCGCGAGGAGTTCCTGTCCTTCCTCGACGAGGTGCAAGCAGCAGCGTCCGACGGGGTGGCGCTTGCCGTGGACGCGCTGTGGCGCCTGGAGCTGCCTGGCGATGAAACCTTCTTGCGCGCGCTGGAAAGCCGCCGGCTGCGCTGGCTGGAATGCCCATTTCCACCCGATGAAATCGCACCGCACCGTCGGCTGGCCCGCGAGTTCTCGATTCCCGTCGCGCTCGGCGAGAGCTATCGCGCGCTTCACGAACTCGCAGTCTTCTTCGAAGAACGTCTGATTCGCTACGTGCAGCCGGACCTCGGGCGCTGCGGCATCACGGAAGGGCTGCGCATCGCGGCCGCGGCTTCCCAGGCCGGCATCGGCCTCGCCCCGCACGTCAGCATCGCCCTGGGTCCGCAGATCGCCGCCGCCATTCATTTCGCTGCGGCGGTGCCCAGCTGCGAATTCTGCGAGTACAATCCGCGCGTCTTCGAGATGAGCAATCGTTACCTGGAGCACGAGCTCCGGATGAGGGAAGGCGCTTACGTGGTTCCTCGGGCACCAGGGTTAGGCGTAGAGGTCAAGCTGGCCGATCTTCTGCGCGACGCCCGCGCCCTGCCTGCCTGAAAACCGGTGCTCTTTCGCCGTTAAACGGACACTCAGGCCGAAAAAGCGAGCCGTTCTCCGCCCCGCCGACGCGATTCCACCATCAGGTGAGTCAGGCGGACAGCGGCCGCCGATTCTTCCGGCGGACAGAGCTCCGGCCAGGCGCCCTTCTGACAACAATCGAGGAAATACTCGATTTCCGCCTGGTACCAGTCGCTGCCGTTTGCCGGCAACGCTTCCTTGGCGCCGCCGGCCGGATACAGGGCAGCGCCATCGCCTGCCGAGCTGTACTCGACCGTGCCTTTGTCTGCCACCACCGTGTACTCCATCGAGAACGGATACTGGCCGACGTGATGCCAGCCGCCGGTGATGGCCACGAAACCAATGCCAGGGTACTCGAGCTGGGCCAGGATGGTGTCAATCCCCCCGGGCAGGTCTTCGTGCCCGGTGGCGGAGACAGCCCGCGGCGGCCCGAACAGGTGCAGGCACATGTCGGCATCGTGAATGAGCAAATCGAAGACGCCGCCACCGCTCTTGGAGGCGTCGAACTCCCACGGTCCCCAGGTGGGGGCCGCGCAGCGGCGACGGAAGAGAGCGGAACGCACCTGCCCGAGCTTTCCCGTGCGCACCAGCTCAGCCAGCGAACGGTAGGCCGGGACGAAACGCAAGACCTGCGCCACCATGAGAATGCGGTTGCGCCGGCGCGCTTCCGAGATCATCTGCTCGCAGTCGGCTTCGCTCAGCGCCATGGGCTTTTCCACCAACACGTGCTTGCCATGGCCGAGGGCGGCCAGTGCGGCGGGGGCGTGCAGATGGGTAGGAAGACAGATATCCACCGCCTCCACGTCGGGATCCGCCGTCACTTCCTCGATCGTGCGGTAGCGCTTCATGCCCGAGAAATCGAAGCGTTCGCCGGGACCGCCGATGTTACCCTGAATCGAGCTGAGATCACCAGAAAGGCGCTGTTCATCCTGATCCATCACAGCAACGACCTGGGCGCCGGGAATCCTGTTGAGGGCTTTCAGGTGCGTCGTGCCCATGAAACCGAGACCGAGAACTGCTACTCGCATGGCGTAACAATGCTAGCACGCGGAAACTTGTCCGTGGGCGGCTGGATTACGAACCGGCCTTGCCGGCGGCGCGGCTGCGCTCACGATCGTGACCGGGCCGATCGCCCAAAGCGCCGAGAAACAGGCCATACAACGCGCGAGCCTGTGCGGCATCGCCCTGTGTCTCGCGTGCGATAGCCTGCAAGTAAATCACCCTCGGCCAGCAAAGAAAGTCGAAGGGATTGGGCAGCCGGGAATCAGGCACCGGCCAGCGCTGGAGCCAGCGCGCAGGATCGCGGCCGCTTTCTAGCGCCGCCCAGGCCAGCATCACCGGCAGCGTTTCCGAAGGAGAGGGCGGGCTCTTCGCGATCAAACTGTTCAGTACGGAAAGAGCTTCGCGAAAGTGGCCGCCGAGCAACAGAGCGTAGGCCAGGGCCGTCTCGCGCAAGCCGGTCTCCTCGGGGCGCGGAAACGCCTGTTCCGCTAGCCGCGTCAATTCCTGCGGCGACATCGCGGCGTCACTGAGGAACAGAGACATCCGCGCCAGCTCGCGCGCCTGGGGCGAGGCGCAACGAGTAGCCGCCTCGGCATAGCGACGGGCTTGCTCACGATCGCCCTGCTCCAGGCTCCAGGCGGCCAGAAACGCAGAGGCCAGCGCCTGCAGTTCGACGGACGGACCGACGGCAACCATTTGGCGCAACCGCTCCAGAGCGCGGCGAGACCGGCCCGTGAGATACTCCCACTGTGCCTTGCGCAGCTCGACGAGCGGATCCTTCGCGGCTTCCCGCTGCCGGAAATAGTCCGCCGCCCTTTCGTCGGCGCCCTGGCGATCGCCTCGCAGCCAGCGCGCCCACGCTCCCTTGAGCAAGGAGCCGCCTCCGGCGAAATCAGAAGATTTCTCGGCTGATTCGCGGTAGTAACTCTCGGCCTGCGCGAAGTTACCCATCCGGAAGAATATGTCCCCCAGGGAATCCGGCGGATTCGGATCCGAAGGCAGTAACTGGCGATAGCGCAGGAGTAACTTCACCGCCTGTCCAAAGTCGCCGGCATAAGCCAGAGCATAGCCTGCCTCGTTGAGAAGAAAGGGATTCTGGGGGTCGCGCGCCAGGGCTTCCTGCAAGTGGCGCACGGCGCCGGCAAAGTCGCGTGCGGCCAGCAAGCGCAAGGCCAGCGCCTGCCAGACTTCGGGGTCCGCGGGGGTCAGACGCGCGAGGGCATCGAGCGCGCGCCGGTAGGTTTCCGCGTCGCCGCGGTAACCGGATTCCATCAACTCGAGCCGGGCCCGCTCGACCGCATCCACCCCCGCCTGCCGCGCCCTCCCCAGCAATGCCTCCACGGCCACGCGATCCCCCTGCATGGCCCGCAGACGCACCAGTTGCAGATAGGGCAGACCGAACGCGGGGTCCGCAGCAATGGCTTTTTCCAGCAAGGATGCGGGATCCCGACTCGAGGCTGCTTCCACGTACGCCCGGACGGCTTCCGATTTGTAATTTCCCACGCTGCGGGCGTGCAAACCGAGCTTGGCTGCCAGCCGGTCCGCGAGAACCGAGGGTCCGGCGGAAGCCTGCTCTTCGACCACCGTTACCTTCTCGACGCGCCCGCGCCGTATGTTCTCCAGTGTGGCTTCGACGCGGAAGCGGGAGCCGGCGCGCCAGATCGAACCGTGAAGGATGTGGGTGGCGCGCGCGGCCGGCGCGTCCCACCAGCTCGGAACGCGAAGGGGATGGACCCGCGGGGTGCCTGTCGCGGCGGCGGTCATCAGCTCGGCAAGGGCAGGACCCCACCAATCCAGCTCCTTCTCGCCGGTCAGGTTCTCGAACTGCGGGATGGCGAGGCGCTGGTAACCCTCGCGGGCCTCTTTCCGGCAACCCGCGATCAGCAGGAGGAAGGTGGCTACGACGCTTTTACAGCGCACGGAACTCCATCGTCATGAGCTCCTGGAATTCGGGCAAGTCGCGCAGGCCCGCGAACTCGGGCTCCTCCATGAACTTCTTGCGATCCTTGAACCCTTCCTCGAGCGCCTTCCGGATGTATAGCAGCGCGCGCTCGTTCATGCCTGCCTTGGCATAAACCTTGGCCAGATAGTAATGAAACCGCGCTCTCTCCTCGACGTTGCGCTCCTGCAACAGGACGCCATAGCTGGAGCGATGTTCGAACACATCAGGATCGAGCTCGAGAGCCTTGGCGTAAGCTTTGGATGCTTCCTCGTAATTCTTTCTCGCGAAATAAGCCGTGCCCAGATTGCTATAAATCGAGGCGGAATTGGGCGAGATTTTCAGGGCTTTCTTGTACTGGCCGATCGCCCGGCGATAGCTCTTCTGCGCGTAGTGCACGGTGCCGATATTGTTGATCGCCTCGGCGTATCGCGGGTTAAGTTTTACGGCCTCCTCATAATATCTTCTGGCCGTATCGAGTTCATGGAGCTGGTGGAAGGCAATCCCGATCTTGTTGAGGATCACAGCCAGGTGCTGAGCGGTCCGCTGATAGCTCCCGTCGTCCTTGCGTGGCTTGCGCTTGGGTAGCTTGGCCCGGAGCTCCGCCTCCACCTGGCGGTAAGTGTCGATCGCTTCCCGGTACATTTTCCGGGCCATGTAAATGTCGGCGCGTTTTTCGGGCGTCAGCGGTTCCGGTGCAGGCTGCGTCGTCGTAGCAAGCGAAGTCTGGCCGCCAGTGCCGACCTGCTCGGAGGGCTGGGGCTGTTGAGATGCCTGGACCAGCAGGCCTAGCAACATCAGGAAGATACCGGACAAGGGCGGGCGCATCCGCACCTCCTCGCGGCCCGCGTCTGTGGCGCCGGGCAGCCGGCATTCCCGTCAGCGGACCTGGCTGTCTTCATTTAAACACACTGAGGAGCCGCCGGAAGAACCCTTTCTTTTCCTCTTTCGGAGGTTGAGCCGGCGGAGCTGCCGCCACCGCACGAGGGGGCGCGGCCGCCGCAGGCTTGGATGGACGGCGCACCGGAGCTTTCTCGGCAGCCGGCGGCGCTGATGCCGCGGGCGCCGCCTCCCAGGAAGCCACCTGAACAGCGCCCCCGTGAAGCTTGCAGGCTTCCAACGGCTCCGTCCCGGAAATGAACACTTCCGTGCGGCGCGTAGGACAGCCCGGAGTAGCGAGCTGCCCGCTCATCGGGTCTATTTCCACGCTTACCACGCCGTCGGGCGGTTCGAACTCCTTGACGTTGCGGTATTCGCGCAACTGTGCGGCGCGTTTCATGAACTCCACCCAGATCGGCAGCGCCGAATGCGCCCCCTCAAGGCCGAGCTCGCGGTTGTCATCGAACCCCACCCAAACCACAGCGATCAGCCGGGTGGTGAAGCCGGCGAACCAGCCGTCGTGCGAGGTGCCGGTCTTGCCCGCGGCAGGCAAGAGAAAGCCCCGCGTCCGCACGCTGGCGCCGGTACCGCTGCGGAGCACCTCCTCCATCAGATTGACCATCAGGTAAGCTACGCGCGGATCCAGCACCGGGCGCTGCACGGGCCGGTGGTTATAAATGATGTTACCCACGCGATCCCGCACCAGGGTAATCCAGTAAGGTTTCGAGTAAATGCCCTGGTTGGCAAAAATCGTATAAGCTCCGGCGATTTCCAGCGGCGTAACCTCGTAGGCGCCCAGGGCAATGGCCGGGGTCGCCTGGATCCGCAGATTCATTCCCGCCCGCTCCGCCAGCTCCTCGACGGCATCGTAGCCGATCATCTGCGCCAGGCGCACCGTAGCCACATTCATGGACTTGGCCAGGGCGTCGCGCAGCGTCACCATTCCGTGGTACTCGTTCTTGTAATTGCTCGGGGTGTAAGGGCGATTGTCGAACCAAAAGGTGGTAGGTTCGTCGTTGATCATGGTGGCGGGCGTGATCACAGGGTGACCACCGCGCACTGCAGTTTCCAAGGCGGCAGCGTAAACGAAAGGCTTGAACGCCGAACCGGGCTGGCGCCGGGCCAGAGCGCGATTCAACTGACTGACGCCGTAGTTGCGCCCTCCGATCAAAGCCTTGACCGCGCCGGTTTGCGGATCCAGCGCTACCAGAGCCACCTGCGGATCCGGGAGGTCCGGCTGGCGACGCCGCATGCGGCGAATCCGCTCGTCCACTTCCTGCAAGCCCACCCGCACTGCTTCCGCCGCGGCGCGTTGCAGGTCCATGTCCAGCGTCGTATAAATTCGGTAAGCCTCGCTCTGAAAGTCGTGTTCCTGGAACTGGCGGTTCAGCTCTTCGTTCACCAGATCCACGAAGTAGGGCGCGTCCGTGGATTCCATGCCGGGCGGAGCCAGGGTCAAAGGCGCCTGAATGGCCTCGCGGTATTGTTCCTCGGTGATGAAGCCGTTCTCGCGCATCAGGCCCAGCACCACGTTACGCCGCTGTCGGGCGCGTTCCGGATTCCGGTAAGGATTGTAGAGGCTGGGGCCGCGCACCATTCCCGCCAGCAGGGCCGCTTCGGGCAAAGTCAACTCGCGCACGTCCTTGCCCAGATAGGCCTGGGCCGCCTCCCCAAACCCGTGAATGTTAAAACTGCCGTGACGGCCCAGAGGAATCTGGTTCACGTAATATTCGAAAATCTGCTCCTTGGAAAGCCTTTGTTCCAGCAAAAGTGTAATAAGAACCTCGGCCGCCTTGCGCCGCCAGGTGCGCCGGTAATCCAGAAAGAAACTCCGGGCCAGTTGCATACTGAGCGTCGAAGCCCCTTCCTGAAGCCGGCGCTCCTTCAAGTCCACGTAAGCGGCCTTGATCACGCGCAATGGATCGAAGCCGGCGTGCTGGAAAAAGCGCTTGTCCTCGGCCGAGATGATGGCATCCACCAGGACCTTGGGCAGGTCCGCGAACCGGACCAGACGTCGCTTCTCGCGGTTGCGGTCGAAAAGGTTGGTGAGCAGTTCCGGCTCCAGCAGATACTGCGTTCGCGCCGTGTTATCGCGCAGGGAGATGATCTCGACCACTTGCCCGTCGCGGAATTTGATCACGCCGGGCTCTTCGTCAAAATACGAATCTGGTCCGGGGAAAATTTCAATCGCGTCGGCGCGCAGGTGGTACCAGCCCATGCGGTTGGTGCGGGACTCGCTGTAGCCGCAGCGCCGCAGCTGCGCGGCGATCTCTTCGGGCGTTATGGCGTCGCCTACATTAATCGCCCGCGGCGCAGCAAAAATCATGGAAGTGCTCGGGAACGGACCGCTGCGCAGCTTGCGCTCGACCAGGCGGGAAAATTTCACGTAGTAGTAAGTGAAGACCGAGATCCCGGCGATTCCCGCAAGCAGCGCGACGACCACCAGCACGCGCGCCAGCGGATGCAGCAGCAGACGGGCCAGCACCGAGTTACGCGAGAGCTGAATGCGAACCGCCACGGCTTCCTGCCTGCTCTCCTTCTATTCTCGCACGGAGAAGCGAACCCGCCCTTGCCATTTCCTGGACTAACGCCGGCTCACGTGCGGCCGGAAGTGCAAGTCCACGCTATACAAGGCGAAATGCACAGGGGCTACGTACCTCACTTCCAGTTCCAGCCCGGCGCCTGTGCGCTGCACCCGGACCTGATCGCTGCGCACCGGCAAGCCGAGCGCAGCCGCGCGGTTGACCACCTGCGCCCGAATCCAATCGTCCGGAAGCTCCAGAATCTGTGGCTCGTGTGCGAGTTGGACCAGATACTGGCGGAAACGCCAAGCTCCCCAGTACACCGTCCCGAGGCGCAGACAAAGCAAACAGGCCGCCGCCAGCACCACGGCGGCCGTCGCCCGGCGCACCCACCGGACGCTCATCGGCGCGTCGCCTCCAGGGACTCCAGCTCTTCCCAGATGTCGCGGTGGGCCTTCCAGTCGGCAGGTTCCGGCCCCGCGATCTGCACTTCAGGCACCTCCAGAGTCCCGTGGCCGTAAGGGCAGATGTATTCGATCCGCGGTCGCCCGAATTGCAGCATCGAGCTCCAGGAACCCGTTTCCACAGGCATGCGCAGCCGTCTCAGGCAGACCCGGCAACGGTAACGCTGATCCAGCCAGGCCAGATAGATCAGACCGCAGCCGATCAGGAAGCACAATCCCGCGGCGAGGGTCCAGACCAGGTCGCGGCCGAATGGCTGCCCGATGTAAAGAAATGGCCGGGGCGGCGGGAGCAAGGACTTGACGCCGAGCCAGAGCCCTCGCACTGTGACCAGCACGACCGCCAGTTTTGCGGCCATCAGCCCCCAGTACTTCATGGCTACATGTGAAGACGCTCGCGAACGCCCCAGGGTTCCCCCGCTCATCGCCGATAGAGATTCCTCAACAACAGCAGCAGGTTGGAGGGATGCTCGCCCAGCCGCCGCATGAAATAGGGAAACCACGCCTTCCCGTAAGGCACGTACAGCCGCAGCCGGAATCCGTTCGCAAGAAAATTGCGCTCCAGGTCCCTTCGCACGCCGTAGAGCATCTGGAACTCGTACTGATCGGACGGGATTCCCTCCGCTCGCGCGTATTCGATGATGCGCCCGATCAATACTTCGTCATGGGTGGCGAACCCGGGATAGACTCCACGTTCCAACAGAGTGCGCGCCAGGCGCAAAAAGTTCTCCCGGATCTCGCGCCGCCGCTGATACGCCACGGAAGCCGGCTCCCGGTAGGCTCCCTTGCAAAGCCGCACCGGAATGCCTTTCTCGCACAGCATCTCCAGATCGCGCTCGCTTCGCCGCAAGTAGGCCTGAATCACCCCGCGGACGTTACCGTAGCGCTCGTGCATGCGAACGACCAGCGCCAGCGTGCGGTCCACGTAAGGCAGCGATTCCATGTCCACTTCCACAGAGGTCTTCGCCTCCGCCGCCCGCTTCACCACAGCTTCCACGTGCTGGTAACACAGGCTCTCGGAAAAATCCATTCCGAACTGGCTCAGCTTGAGCGATACGCTTGAGTTCAGACCAAGCCGTTCGATGCTCTCCAGCGCCCTCAGGTACGCGTCGCGAGCCGCGAGCGCCTCCGCCTCCGAGGTAACGCCCTCGCCCAGGCAATCCAGGGTGACCAGGTATCCCATCTGGTTCAGGCGCCGACAAACCGCGATGGCGTCCTCCAGCTCCAGGCCCGCGATGAAGCGCGAGGTCAGGCGTCGCGCCCACGGCGACGTTTCCACCCAGCGCCGCAGCCGGCGCCTCCGGGAGAGAAACAGGAACAATGCGCGGACGAGCATCCGTCGCCGACCCTCTCCCACACTACCGCAAAATCGGCTGGCGCCGGCGCCGCCTTTACGCACCATGTGCTACACTTTTGGCCAGATCGAAATGGCTGCCACTCAGGAAGGTCTCCTCATGCGCAAGATCCACGAGTTTGTTGCAAGCTTCTTCGTTCTGGCTCTGGTGGCCTTTGCCCAGAGCAAACCCGATTTCTCCGGCACTTGGAAGCTCGACACCGCGCGCAGCAACTTCGGAGCCTTGCCCGCTCCTCAAAGCTCCACGCTCAAGATCGAGCACAAGGAACCCACGTTCAAGATGGTCTCCATCACGGTTGGGGATTCCGGCGAGCGCACCTACGAGTTGAGCTTTACCACCGACGGCAAAGAGTGCACCAACTTCGTGGGCAACATCGAGCTGAAAAGCGTCGCGAAGTGGGACGGGAACGTACTCACCATGGAGCACAAGGCCGCCGGCGGCGAGGTCACGGTGAAAGACCAGTGGGTGCTGTCGGAAGACGGCAAGACGCTGACGGTGACGCGGCAGTGGTCTGGGTCCCAGGGCGAGACCACCCAGACTCTCGTCCACCAGAAGCAATGAGGCGCTGAGGAAGCGCTCGCCCGCAGTCCCGTCGCATAAATCCAGCCGAATTATCGGGTTGCGCCCGAGGAAAATTTGTGGAAAATTTTGCTTGACCGCTGCGGGGTCCGGCGGTATAAAAAAGGTGTACTAGTACTCACGGGCACACCAACCGAAGCGCCGTCAAACGTGAAAAGGGGCGCCGAGGGGCGGGCCGCCGGGCTCGCCCACCGGGGCAAACAGGGACGATCAGCCAAAGGAGGCTGGCAATGCCGGAGTTCGCAATTCCGCCCGATGTCCCTGAAAAATCCGGTTCCTATGCCGAGCGCCGGGAGGCCATCCTCCTGGTCAGCCCGGCCCCCGAAGACCACGCCTTCCTCGAGCCGCTGCTCAGCGGCGCCGGCCGCAAAATGTACTCGGCCCGGAGCTACCGAGAAGCCGTCACCGTCCTCTGCCGCGACCGCTTCGCCGTCGTGCTCTGTGAGAGGGACCTCCCCGACGGCAAATGGAAGGACCTCCTGAGCCAGATCGCGCCTCTGGCCGATCCTCCCTGTCTGATCGTGACCTCGCAGGTGGCCGATGAATACCTCTGGGCAGAAGTGCTGAACCTCGGCGGCTACGATGTGCTGGCCAAGCCTTTCCATCCCGAAGAGGTGACTCGCGTGGTCGCCCTCGCCTGCGAGCACTGGCGTCGTGCGCACCGCTCCAGTCCGGCCGCGACCCGATGGCCCAAGCCGCAAGGCCGCGCTGAAAGCATCCCGCCGCAAGTCTTCAAAACCTCCGCCGGTCGCTAACGCGGACATCCCGCGGGCCACCCTTGCTTGTGCAAGAATGCGCAAGAGGGGCTTGTGCGCCTGGATTGTGTGGTATTCGATGCGGGCGGAGGTCATCGCGCCGCCGCCACTGCGCTGGAGCAAGTCATTCGCCAGCAGCGACGTCCCTGGCAGTGGCGCGTCTGGAATCTTCAGGACTTGCTCGACCCGCTCGATCCCGCCCGCAAGCTGTTGGGGATCCGACTGGAAGATCTCTATAATCGTCTGATCCTGCAAGCCAACTTCACGCTAGGGTCCCGTCACCTCCTGCGCGTCCTGCACGCTCTGATCCGCCTCTACCACGCGCGCATCGTCCGGCGTCTCAGCGAGCACTTCCGCCGCGAACGGCCCGACGTATTGGTTTCCCTCATCCCGCACTTCAATCGTGAGATTTTCGATGGTCTGCGCAGGGCCCATCGCGACGTTCCCTTTGTCACTCTGCTCACGGACCTGGCCGACTTCCCGCCTCACTTCTGGATCGAAGCCCAGCCTCAGTACTTCATCTGCGGCACCGAGCGGGCCGCTGCCCAGGCTCGCGAACTCGGTCATCCGCCCGAAGCGATTTACCGCGTCTCCGGCATGGTCCTTCACCCGCGCTTTTACGAAACGCCGCCGCTGGATCGGGCGGCTGCCCGCCGCCAGCTCGGCTTGGATCCCGAGCTGCCCACCGGGCTGGTGCTGTTCGGTGGTCATGGATCGCGCATAATCCGGACCGTCGTGGAGCGGCTGGACCGTTCGGGCCTGCCGGTGCAACTGATCGTGCTATGCGGGCGGAATGAGCGCCTGCTCCAGAGGCTTCGCCGCCGTCCCTGGCGCATCCCCATTCACCTGGAAGGATTCACCACGGAAGTGCCCTGGTTCATGCAACTGGCCGATTTCTTTATCGGCAAGCCCGGTCCCGGCTCGATCAGCGAGGCCCTGGCCATGAAGCTGCCGGTGATCGTAGCCTGCAACGCGTGGACGATGCCGCACGAGCGCTACAACGCCGAATGGATCCGCCAGCAGGGCCTTGGGCTGGTGGTGGACAGTTATCGGCGCGTGGATCGAGCCGTCGCCGAGCTGCTCTCCGCGGACAATCTGGAGCGTTTCCGCGCTCGCGCTGCCGCGATCGAAAACCGCGCTGTCTTCGAGATTCCGGACGTGCTGGCGGACATCGCGGAACGGGGACCGGAGCCGCTCGCCTCCACTCGACGCAGAGTCTCCCGGGAGCCGGGACCGTTACTGCACCGCCCCCTCTAGTCCCGCGCTGCTTCAGCCGATAAGTGCAGCGAGGGCGACGTCGCCCATCGGACTGCTATGATTGCGCTGGCTGGGCTGGTCTTCGTTCTGGGCGCCGTGATCGGCGGTTACCTTCTCGAGCATGGCAACCTGCTCGTGCTGCTCCAGCCTGCCGAGTTCCTCATCATCGGCGGCGCGGCCCTCGGCGGCATGGTGGCCGCCAACCCGCTCCCCGTGACGCTGGGCATCTTCAAGGGGCTGATCGGCCTCCTCAAGGGGAGTCCTTACACCAAAGCCGCGTACCTGGAAACGCTCAAGATGCTCAACGACCTGTTCAATCACGCGCGCAAGAACGGCCTGTCGCGTCTGGAGCAGGACATCGAGGAGCCGGCCAAAAGCCCCGTCTTCTCGAAATATCCATCGTTGCTCAAGAACCACCATGCCCTGCACTTTGTTTGCGATACCGTACGGCTGCTGGTGACCGGGGGAGTCCAGACGCACGACTTGGATCAGATGATGGAGCTGGATCTGGAGGTTCATCATCACGAGTCCACACTGCCGCCCACCGCACTGACCACGGTGGCCGACTCGCTGCCGGGCTTGGGCATCGTCGCCGCCGTGCTGGGCATCATCATCACCATGGGCGCCATGGGCGGGCCGCCCGAGCAAATCGGGCATAAGGTGGCCGCCGCCCTCGTGGGCACTTTCTTTGGCGTGCTCATGTGCTATGGCTTCGTCGGTCCGCTGGCCGCGCACATGAACAAACTGGCGGATGCGGAGTCGCGCTACTATCACGTGTTGCGCGTGGGACTGGCGGCCTTCGCGAAAGGCCTGCCGCCCTTGCTGGCGGTCGAATTCGCCCGCCGGAGCATTCCTACCCATCTGCGGCCGACGTTCCGCGAAATGGAAGAGGCCTTCCGTGGCGCCAAGGCCGCAGCGGGAGCCGCCGCATGAACTCGCAGCAGAACGCTCCTGTCATCATCGTCAAGAAGAAGGGCGGCCACGGAGGCCATCACGGCGGCGCCTGGAAAGTCGCCTACGCCGACTTTGTCACCGCCATGATGGCCCTGTTCCTCGTGCTCTGGCTGCTGGCCAGCGACGAAAAAGTCCGCAAGGCGGTAGGCGGCTACTTTCAGGACCCGACCGGCAAGGGCAACCTCATGGGCACTACCATGGCCGGCACAGGGGAGGGTCTCGCCCTCAAGCGCGACGACATGGCCAACCTGAAAGAGAAACTCCAGCAGGCCCTCCAACAATCGGTAAAACTCGAACGAATTCGGCAAAACGTTCAGATCACGGTGACCGGCGAGGGCCTGCGCATTGAACTGCTCGAGGATGAAAAGGGTGTCTTCTTCGAAACAGGCAGCGCGAAACCCACTCCCAATGGCGAGGAACTGATCATTCGGCTGGCCGAAGAGCTAGGCAAATTACCAAACAAAATCTACCTGGAGGGCCACACCGACGCGCGTCCCTTCAGCGGCGACGGCAACTATACGAACTGGGAGCTTTCCACGGATCGCGCCAACGCGGCCCGCCGCATCATGCAGGCCCACGGATTGCGGCCCGACCAGGTCGCTCAGGTTCGAGGCTATGCCGACCAGAGGCTGCGCCTTCCCAACGATCCCTATCACCCCTCCAACCGCCGCATTTCGGTCATCGTCCAGTACCTGGCGGCACCGGAACAGACCGGGGAAGGCTCGAAACCGTCCAAACCTTCTCCCGTGATGCTCGGACACTAACGCAGCCACTCGTCCAAGTGCTCCCGCACGAACTCGTCGTCGTTCAGATGCGGATACGAGCGGCAAACGCGATCAATTTCCTCCATCTGGCCGGGGGAAAGATCTTCGGAGGGATCCAGGCACCACCGGCCCGCCATCAAACCTTGCCGGCGCAGAATCTCGTGGATCCCGGCGATGCAACCGTGAAAATTGTTGGCCGCGTCGAACAGGGCGGCATTGGCGTCGGTGATTTGCGCGGCCAGCGTAAGTATATCCGGGGTGAGCGGCTGCCGGCCGTCAGCCACCCGGTGCGCCAGCTCCAAATGCTCTACCGCGCGCCGTGTCCAGCACGCCCAGTGCCCGAGCAAGCCTCCCACGATCCGACAGCTCTTGCCATCGCCGAAGCGGAACTCGGTCAGCAGATCAATCAGGATGGAATCGTCGTTGCCCGTGTAGAGCGCGATTTCGCCCGCGCGGCCTGATTCCGCCACGGCGCGCACCACATCCAGCGTCTGGTAGCGATTGAAGGGCGCAATCTTGATGGCGACCACGTTTTCGATCTCGGCGAACTGCCGCCAGAAACGGTAAGGCAACAAGCGGCCACCGACCGCCGGCTGCAAGTAGAAGCCGAAAACGGGCACGATCGAAGCGATGGCCCGCACGTGATCGAGCAACTGCTCCGCGGTGGCGTCGCGCAACGCCCCCAGACTGACCAGCACGGCGTCATAGCCGCAGCGCGCCGCAAACTCAGCTTCGCGCGTGGCCTGCGGGGTGAGTCCCACGACCCCGGCGACCTTCACGCACTCGCGCCCCTTCAATTCTTCCATGGTCAGCTCGAGCAGCGGCTCGTACAAACCGATCTTGGGATCCCGGATCGCAAACTGCGTGGTGTGCACGCCGATAGCGATTCCGCGAGCGCCCGCGGCAAGGTAGTAACGCGTCAGCGCGCGCTGCCGTTTCTCGTCCAGCTTGCGCTCCGCCGTGAGCGCCAAAGGGTGGGCCGGAATCACCGTTCCTTGGCGCAGGATGTCTCGCCAGCCCATATCAGAACCTCCCGTCGCGCACTTCGAAGTGCGTCGGCTTGTTCCAGAGCACGCCGCCGGCGCGAATCCACTCAGCCACCCACTCGATCATCTGCTCGAGCGTCACCTCCGGGTAGCCGAACAGCCGGTGACAGAGGGAAGCGTCGCTCAGCAACGCGGTGGGCGCTTCCGTGCCCTCGAAGATCGGCTCTACGCCAAAGCGCCGGGCGAACTTCCAGGCCAGCGAGCGCACGGAAACGGTCTCGGGTCCCGTCACGTTGAGCACGGCGGGCGGCGACTGGCAGAGGCGGAAGGCCCGCAGCGCCACCGAGTTGGCATCACCCTGCCAGATCACGTTCACCTGCCCCATCGCCAGGTTCACCGGCTGCCGCTGGTAGACCTTCAGGGCGATGTCCACCAGCACGCCGTAGCGCAAGTCGATCGCGTAATTGAGTCGCAACAACGTGACCGGCGTTCCGTAGCGGGCGGAAAAGTATTCGAACATGCGCTCGCGACCGAGCACGGACTGCGCATACTCGCCCACCGGGTCGGGCGGCGTCGCCTCCGTGGGGCCCCCGTGCGCGATAGGGACCAGCGGGTAGACGTTGCCGCTGGAAAAGGCCACGATCCGCGAACGCCGGAAACGTTCCGCCACGCGTCCGGGCAGATAGGTGTTCAACGCCCAGGTCAGGTATTCGTTGCCCGTGGTCCCGAACTTGCGCGCGGCCATGTAAATCACGTTGGGCAGCTCGGGGAGGGCCTGGAGCTGCTCCTCATCCAACAAATCCGCGCAAATTGTTTCGACGCCGGCCGCCTCCAGCTCCTCGCGCACGCGCGGATTGCTGAATCGCGCCACGCCCACGATGCGTTTGCGCACGCCCGCTTCGTCGGCGGCGCGCCGCGCCCGCCGCGCCAGGCTCGGCCCCATCTTGCCGGCCACGCCCAGGATCAGCAGGTCGCCTTCGAGCTCCCGCATGAACTCGACATCGGCGGCGCTGGGACGCGAGAGCCGTTCCTCGAGTTCCGCCTCCGTCCGGATCGCGGTCATCGCTTGTACCCGATCTTGCGCAGCAACTCGTGACGCCACGCCACGCCTGCCGCGTCCTCAACTCCCTTGGGCGAAAAGCCGTCCACCACGCCCAGGATGCCGCGGCCTTGTTCGGTCTCAGCCACGATCACCTCGACGGGGTTGGCGGTGGCGCAGAAAATCGTGCACACCTCGGGCACGTCCTTGATGCGGTTCAAAATGTTGATCGGGTAACCGTCGCGCAGGGCGATGACGAAGGTATGCCCGGCCGCGATGGCCTGCGCGTTGCGACAAGCCAGCGCCTTCAGCTCCTCGTCGTTGCCCTCCAGCCGCGTCAGGCACGCGCCGGAAGCCTCGTTGAACGCAATGCCGAACTTCATCTGGGGAACCGTGTTCACGATGGCTTCGTAAAGATCTTCGACCGTCTTGATAAAGTGCGTCTGCCCGACGATGATGTTTCCGCCCTCAGGAATCTCCAAACGGATGGCTTTGATCTCCATAGCGGTAGATAGCATACTATGAAGCGGCTCTCGGGCTGCGTCCAACCGACCCCGCGGCGTGTGGTACACGAAAATCATGCGGCCTCCGCGCCAGGATTGGTCCCGGCTCAAAGTCTTTCCACTTTCCGAGCGCGAAAGTCTCAGCTCAGTCGAAGAAATTCTGCGTTCCCCTGATACCGAGCCGCCGCCCTGCTCCGGCGAGATCCTGCGCCACGTACGCGGTTGCGCCGAGGCCATTCGGGCGGCCCGCGGACGCGGGGCCGGCGTGATCCTCATGTATGGCGCGCACCTGCTGCGCAACGGCGCCGCCCTGATTCTGGAACGGATGATGGCCGCCGGCTGGCTGACGCACGTGGCCACCAACGGGGCCGGCTCGATCCACGACTGGGAATTCGCCTGGCTCGGCCGTTCGACCGAAGACGTGCGGCGCAACGTAGCGCGCGGGATCTTCGGCGCCTGGGACGAAACCGGGCGTTACATCCATTTGGCGCTGGCCGCGGGCGCCTTGCGCGAGGAAGGCTACGGCGTCTCGATGGGCCGCTTCATTCACGAAGATGGCGTCACCCTGCCCTCGCCCGAGGAACTGGAAGCGCAGATCCGCTCCGATCCCGCGCATCCGCTCACCTCGGCCCGCGCCGACCTGCTTCGAATGATGCACAAATTCGGGATCCCGCCCGGGCGGCTGCACATCGAGCACCGCTTCAAACACGCCTCGATCCTGGCCCAGGCGTTCCGCCATAACGTCCCCGCCACCGTGCATCCCGGCATCGGTTACGACATTATCGCGGTGCACCCGATCTTCGACGGCGGCGTCATCGGGCGTGCTGGTGCATGGGACTTCCGGCTTTTCAGCGACTCGGTGGAAACCCTCGACGGCGGCGTGGTGCTTTCCGTGGGATCGGCCATCATGGCGCCCCAGGTCTTCGAGAAAAGCCTGAGCTGCGTGAACAACCTGCGCTTGCAAGCGGGACGGCCCGTCGTGTCCGGCCACAGTATTTACGTCGTGGATATCCAGGAGGGCGGGGGCTGGGACTGGACGCGGGGCGAGCCGCCGAAAACCGATCCCGCTTACTACCTGCGGTTCTCGAAGAGTTTTGCGCGCATGGGCGGCTCGATGCACTACGTCCAGTGCGACAACGTGACTTTCATGCACAACCTCCTTTGGGCGCTGATGGGCCGGCTGTGAGGGGAAAGCCGCGGACTGACGCCGCAAGATGCAGCGCGCTTGGGCAGGAAACGGGACCGGACTTGCGAACTTGCCATCTTCCGCGCCGGCTTGTTACACTCGAATTGATTGATTCCCGCCAGACGCGGCGGTAATTCCCCCAGGGAGCAAGCAGGTATGGCTTGGGTTTGCGAAATTTGCGGCAAGCGGCCAATGACAGGGCACCGCATCAGCCACGCGCACAACGTCACCAAGCGTCGCTTCTATCCCAACTTGCAGCGCGTGCGCGCCGTCATCAACGGTCAGACCAAGCGCATCCGTGTTTGCACCTCCTGCCTGCGCAGCGGCCGCGTCCAGAAGGCCGCCTGATCACCGGGCACGCCGTCCGTTCGAAGCTTTCAGGTAAAATACCCGCCTATGAAAACTCCACTGACCCGGCGGGCTTTTTGCGCCTCCACGCTGGCCACGGCTTCCCTGCGCGGGGCCCAACGGCCCCCCAATTTCATCGTGATTCTTGCGGATGACCTCGGCTACGGCGACTTGGCCTGTTACGGGCATCCCACGTTCCAGACGCCCAACCTGGATCGCATGGCGCGCGAGGGCGTGCGCTTCACCGACTTCTACACGCCCATGCCCTTCTGCGCGCCCACGCGCAGCTCGCTGCTCACGGGACGTTACCCGTTCCGCACCGGCGTGACCTCGAATCCCGCGCCCGATGCCGGCATCAACGACGTCGGCCTGCCGGCCACCGAGATCACGATTGCCCAGGCCCTCAAGCCGCTGGGATACGCCAGCCTCTGCATCGGGAAGTGGCACCTCGGCCACACGCCCGAATTCCTTCCCACGCGGCGCGGCTTTGACGAGTACTACGGCATTCTTTACTCGAACGACATGCGACCGGTGCAGATCGTGCACAACGAGCGCGTCGTCGAGTACCCGGTCATCCAGGCCCACCTCACGCGCAAGTACACCGACAAGGCGCTCGAGTTCATCCGCAACCATCGCAATCGCCCGTTCTTCCTTTATCTGGCGCACGCCATGCCCCACAAGCCGCTGGCCGCCTCCGAAGAGTTCTACACGCCGGAAACGCCGGGCGATCTCTACGCCGACGTGATCCGCGAACTGGACCATTCCGTGGGGCGAGTGTTGGCCGCGTTGCGCGAGCTCGGCCTGGAGGAAAACACCCTCGTGGTATTCACCTCGGACAACGGTCCTTGGTTCGGCGGCTCCACCGGCGGCTTGCGCGGCATGAAAGCGACTACGTGGGACGGCGGCATTCGCGTCCCCTTCATCGCACGCTGGCCGGGCCGGATTCCTGCGGGCCGCACGGTGCGGGAGATCGCAGGGATCATAGACATCTTCCCCACCCTGCTGAAGCTGGCGGGCGCCCCGCTGCCCGGCGACCGCGTCATTGACGGCAAGGACATCTTTCCCCTCATGACGGGCGCGGCCTCCACCAGCCCCCACGAGGCCCTGTTCGCCATGTCGGGAGCGCGCCTGGCCATCGTACGCTCCGGCCGCTGGAAACTGCACGTGCGCTCGCCGGGCAAGGAAACGCGGTACATGAAAGATCCCAGCGGCTGGGTGGATCCCCGTGGACCGGACGGCGTCACTCTCATCGCCCAGTACGAGCAGGCCAAACCCAACCAGTATCCCGGGTTGCTGACGGGCGATCCGCCGCGCGAAATGATGCTGTTCGACATGGAGCAGGACCCGGGCGAGCAGCATGACGTGGCCGCCCAGCACCCGGACGTCGTCCAGCGCCTGAAGGCGATGTTCGACAAGATGAACGACGCCGTGCCGGCCCCGCCGCCCGCGCGCCCGGGACGCGGCATCCGGCGTCTGACAGGCGGCCAGTTACGCTACGATCTGGAGCCCACGCGGCCTCAGTAGCCGCATCCCTGCCGAACCACGTGCTGGATTCACGGAGATGGCGGAGTTGACGCTGCTGGTCCTCGGCGACCCTGCCGAGCGCGAACTCGCATTGCTCGAGCGTCTGCCGCAGCAGACCCGGATCGTGGTCGGCGACCGGCCCGAAGCTTTCGCAGACGCCGCTCCAGAGGCCGACGTCATCCTTTGCTGGTTCTCGCGTCGCGAATTGCTGGAGGCTATCTGGCCCCACGCACGCCGCCTCCGCTGGGTGCACAGCGCGAGCGCGGGCGTGGAGAACGTGCTGTTCCCCGCGCTCATTGAAAGTCCCGTGCCGGTGACCAACTCGCGCGGCCTCTACAGCGATTCGCTGGCCGAATTCGTCATGGGTGCGGTCCTGTTTTTTGCCAAGGACTTCGCCCGCATGATCCGCGGCCGCCAGGCCGGCCTGTGGGACCCGTTCGACGTCGAGTTGATCGAAGATCGCTGGTTGGGGATCCTGGGCTTCGGGGACATCGGACACGCGGTCGCGCGGCGCGCCCGCGCCTTCGGCATGCACATCGCCGCTTTGCGACGGCGCCCCGAACTGAGCCGCGAACATTCTGATGTGGACCGGGTGTACGGGCCGGATGCCCTCCACGAATTGCTCGAGCTGAGCGACTACCTCGTCATTTCCCTGCCCCTGACGCCCGAAACCCGCGGCCTGCTGGGCGAAGCCGAACTGGCCCGGATGAAGCCCACCGCGGTCCTGATCAACGTGGGCCGGGGCCCCGTGGTTCGCGAGGACGCGCTGGTACGCGCTTTGCAGCAAGGCCGCATTCGCGGCGCCGCGCTCGACGTTTTCGATCGCGAACCGCTGCCCCAGGGACATCCGTTCTACGCCCTCGATAACGTCCTCCTCTCGCCCCATTGCGCCGATCACTTCCCGGGATGGAAACGCCGCGCGATGGAACTGTTCCTGGACAATTTCGAGCGTTTCCGACAGGGCCTGCCGCTGCGCAACCTGGTGGACAAGCGGCTGGGCTACTGAGCCCGCCCGCACAGTCTCGCAAAAGGCGATAATCAGGGACATGCGGACCGAGTGGCTGTTGATGTTTCCCTTGCTTGCCCTTTCTCTGGCCGGCCAGAGCTACCGGCCTGCCCCCGAAAATCTCAAGGCGCGCGAGTGGTTCCAGGACGCCAAGTTCGGCATGTTCATTCACTGGGGCGTTTACAGCGTCCTCGGCGACGGCGAATGGGTCATGCACAATCGCAAAATGACCATCGCCGAGTACGAAAAGCTGGCGCCCAAATTCAACCCCACCGAGTTCAACGCCGCGGAATGGGTGGCGCTGGCCAAGGAAGCCGGCATGCGCTACATCACCTTCACCAGCAAGCACCACGACGGCTTCGCCATGTGGCACACCAAACAAAGCCGCTGGAACATCGTGGACGCCACCCCTTACGGCAAGGACGTCATCAAAATGCTGGCCGATGAGTGCCACAAACAGGGCATCAAACTCTTCCTGTATCATTCGCACCTGGACTGGCATCACCCGGATTACTATCCGCGCGGGCGAACGGGTCAGTACTCCGGACGTCCGGAGAGTGGCAACTGGTACCGCTACCTGGACTATCTCGACGCCCAGCTCGAAGAACTGCTGACCAATTACGGACCCATCGCCGGCATCTGGTTCGATGGCTGGTGGGACAAGCCCGACGCCGACTGGCGTCTCCAGAAAACCTACTCGCTGATTCACCGCTTGCAGCCCGCCGCGTTGATCGGAAACAACCACCATCGGCGGCCCTTTGAAGGCGAGGATTTCCAGATGTTCGAAAAGGACCTGCCCGGCCACAACACGGCCGGCTTCAACGCCGAAGCCGAAATAGGCAACCTACCGCTGGAAACCTGCGACACCATCAACCGTTCTTGGGGTTACAACGCCAAAGATAACCGCTACAAGAGCGTCAGCGAACTGATCCATTACCTGGTGCGCGCGGCCGGTTACAACGCCAACTTTCTGCTGAACGTCGGACCGATGCCCAACGGCAAGATCCAGCCCGAGTTCGTGGAGCGCCTGCGCGGCATGGGGCAATGGCTGCGCGAAAACGGCGATTCCATTTACGGCACGCGCGGCGGCCCCATCCCGCCGCGACCCTGGGGCGTCACCACGCGCAAAAACAACAAGGTTTTCGTGCACGTGCTCGACTGGCCGGACGAATTGCTGGCGATCCCGGATATCCCCAACGTCAAGACCGCCAAAGCCTTCCCGAGCGGAACGCCGGTCACGATGCGCCGCACCGAAGGCGGCCTGCTGCTGCGATTGCCGGCCAGCCTGCGGAACCCCATAGACACGATCGTCGTATTGGAATGAGAGGCTCATGAAAAGACTGTTTCTGCTCGTCGTTGCTTTCTGTGCACTCGGCGCCCAGACCGAAAAACCGCTGCTCTTGCAAAAGCCCACCATCAACCGCACGCACGTAGTCTTCTCCTACGCGGGCGATCTGTGGATCGCGCCCCGCGAGGGCGGCGAAGCGCGCCGCCTCACCGTGGGTCCCGGCATCGAGACCGACCCGTACTTCTCGCCGGACGGAACCCTGATCGCCTTCAGCGGCGAGTACGACGGGAACGTGGACGTTTACATCGTGCCGGCCACCGGAGGAGTGCCCCGGCGGCTCACCTGGCATCCGGATGCCGACCGCGTGGTCGGATGGACGCCCGACGGCAAACGCATCCTGTTCAGCTCGTCACGCCACAGCTACACGCGCGTCAGCCGACTGTTCACCGTACCCGTCGAAGGCGGCTTTCCCGAAGAGGTGCCCTTGCCCATGGCCGAGCAGGGGTCTTACTCGCCGGACGGAACCAGGCTCGCCTATGTCCCCCTGCGTCCCGCCTTCATCGCGTGGAAGCGCTATCGCGGAGGACGGACCACGCCCATCTGGATCGCCGATCTCAAGGATTCGCGAATCGAAAAAATTCCGCGTGACAATTCCAATGACTTTTACCCGATGTGGGTGGGCGACCGCATTTACTTTCTATCCGACCGAAACGGCCGCTTTTCCCTGTTCGCCTATGATCTGAAGACCAGGCAAGTCAGGGAAGTGGTCCCCAATTCCGGCATGGATTTCAAATCCGCCTCCGCCGGCCCGGACGCGATCGTCTACGAACAGTTCGGCTCGCTCAACCTCTACGATCTGAAGACCGGACGGACCCGGCGAATCCCGATCACGCTGGCCGGCGACCTGCCCACCATCCGGCCCTCCTTCGAGCGCGTGGCCCGCTCGATCCGCGATGCGGGACTGTCGCCCACCGGCGTTCGCGCGGTGTTCGAAGCGCGCGGCGAAATCCTCACCGTTCCCGTGGAAAAAGGCGACATCCGCAACCTCACCAACTCCCCGGGCGTCGCCGATCGCTACCCCGCCTGGTCCCCCGATGGCAGGCGGATCGCCTATTTCTCGGACGAATCCGGCGAATACGCGCTGCACATAGCCGACCAGAGCGGGCTGGGGCCAACGGAAAAAATCCCGCTCGATAATCCACCCTCCTTTTATTACTCACCGGTCTGGTCGCCCGACGGGAAGAAAATCGCTTACACTGACGCCCGCCTCAACCTGTGGTACATGGATCTGGAGAAAAAGACGCCGGTCAAAGTAGACACGGACACTTACTCCAAGCCGGAACGTACTTTGGACCCGTCGTGGTCTCCGGACAGCCGCTGGATCGCTTACACCCGGCAGCTTCGCAACCACTTCCGGGCCGTCTTCATCTACTCGCTCGAAGAAAACAAAAGCCGACAGGTTACTGACGGCATGAGCGACGCGCGCTACGCGGCTTTCGATCCCAACGGTGAGCTCCTTTACTTCACCGCCTCGACGGACACCGGCCCCGCCAGTGGCTGGCTGGATATGTCGGGCTTCAACCGGCCCGTTTCGCGCAACGTTTACGTCATTGTCCTGCGCAAGGACCTGCCTTCGCCGCTGGCGCCGGAAAGCGATGAGGAAAAGCCGCAGGAAGCGGCAAAGCCAAAGGAGCCGCCAAAGAAGGAAGAAACCGGCGCAGCGCCTCGCGTGCGCATAGATTTCGACAATATCTCGCAACGCATTCTTGCCTTGCCGATTCCGGCGCGTAACTACTCGGGCCTGTGGGTGGGCAAGTCGGGGATCCTCTTTTTGGCCGAGGCCGAGCCGGTTACCCAGCGCATGCGGCAGACGGTGAACATCCACCGGTTCGAGCTCAAGACGCGCAAGACCGACCGCTTCCTTGAAGCGGTCCGGTTTTTCGACGTCTCGCACAACGGCGAAAAAGTGCTCTACCGGAAAGGCGACCAGTGGGCCGTAGCCGGCGCCGCGCAACCTCCCAAGCCGGGCGAGGGCGTGCTCAGGCTGGACGCCATGGAAGTGCGCGTGGACCCGAAAGCGGAATGGCGGCAGATGTACCGCGAAGTCTGGCGCATCGAGCGCGATTTCCTTTACGACCCGGGCCTGCACGGTCTGGATCTCGCCGCCGTGATAAAAAAGTATGAACCGTATCTCGATGGCATCGCCCACCGGGAAGACCTGAATTACCTGTTCTCGGAAATGCTGGGTGAGCTGTGCCTGGGCCACGTGCGCGCCGGCGGCGGCGATGTGCCTGAGATCCGGCGCGTGGGCGTCGGCTTGCTCGGCGCCGATTACCGCATCGAAAACGGGCGCTACCGTTTCGCCCGCATTTACAGCGGCGAGAACTGGAATCCTGACCTGCGAGCGCCGCTCACTCAGCCCGGCGTCAACGTTCAGGAAGGAGAATACTTGCTGGCCGTCAATGGCCGCGAAGTCCGTCCCCCTGATAACTTGTACAGCTTCTTCGAAGGAACCGCCGGCAAGCAGGTACGGCTGCGCGTGGGGCCCGACCCGAGCGGCGCCGGCTCGCGCGAAGTTACCGTCGTGCCTGTCGAGAGCGAAGCCATGCTGCGCCATTACGCCTGGGTGGAAGGCAACCGGCGAAAAGTGGACCAGATGACCGGAGGCCGCGTGGCTTACGTCTATCTGCCCAATACCGGCGAAGCCGGCTACGCCAGCTTCAACCGTTATTACTTTTCCCAGATAGACAAACAGGCTGCCATCATTGACGAACGCTTCAACGGCGGCGGCATGGCGGCGGATTACATCATTGACTCCATGCGCCGCTCCCTGATGAATTACTGGACCACCCGGTACGGTGAGATCTTCACCACGCCCCTGGCAGCCATCTTCGGCCCCAAGGTCATGATCATCAACGAATACGCCGGCTCGGGCGGCGACGCCATCGCCTGGTATTTCCGCAAGGCGCGTCTGGGACCGCTGGTGGGCAAGCGCACCTGGGGCGGCCTCGTCGGCATTTTCGGATTCCCGCCGCTCATAGATGGCGGCATGGTCACCGCGCCCAACCTCGCTTTCTTCAACACGGAAGGTGACTGGGAAGTGGAAAATCGCGGCGTCCCGCCCGACATCGAGGTCGAGTTCGATCCCGCCGCCTGGCGACAGGGCCGCGATCCGCAACTGGAGAAGGCCGTGGAGATCGTGCTGGACGCGCTCAAGAAGAACCCGCCGCCCGTTCCCAAGAAGCCGCCCTATCCCAATTACTACAAGACCGCCGCACGCTGAGTTCCCTCCGGGCAGCGAGTGCGATAATCTGATCCCAGCGGGCTCCGCGCCCGCGCGGGAGGGACCTGTGTTGCTCGATTACCTGCGCCGCTCCAGCCGCCGCGATCTGTTCCGCGCCGGCGGCATGCTCGCCACCTTGGGCCTTGCGCCCGCTCGCGCCCGGGCAGCCCAGGCGGCCTACGACCTGCGTCACAACATCTACACCGCAATCGGCGTCCGTCCGCTCATCAACTGCAAGGGCACCTTCACGATCATCAGCGGCTCGCTGACCCTGCCCGAGGTCAAGCGCGCCATGGACGAGGCCTCGCGCTACTACGTGCACTTGGATGAACTCATGGAGGCGGTAGGCAAGCGCCTCGCCGAGCTGACGGGCGCCGAGTGGGGCATCGTCACGGCGGGCTGCGCCGCCGCGCTTACCCACGCCACCGCCGCGTGCATTGCCGGCGCCGATCCTGAAAAAATCCAGCGTCTGCCCGATCCGCGACTCAAAAACGAGGTCATCGCGCCGCGTTACTCGCGCAACGTCTACGACCAGGCCATCCGCATGCTCGGCGTGCGCATCGTGGAAGTGTCCACCAAAGAGGAGCTGGCCGCGGCCATCAACCCGCGCACTGCGCTCATCATGGTGCTGGCTGGCCCGGGCGATCGCGGACCGCTGGGATTGGACGTCATCGCCGAAGTGGCGAAACCGCGCGGCGTCCCCATTCTGGTGGATGCCGCTGCCGAGCGCCTGACGATCCCCAACGTGCACCTTCAGCGCGGCGCCACCATGGTCGCCTATAGCGGCGGCAAGTGCCTGCGCGGGCCGCAATGCGCCGGCCTGCTGCTGGGGCCGAAGAATCTGCTCCAGGCCGCCTTCCTCAACAGCGCGCCCCATCATTCTTTCGGACGCTCGATGAAAGTCGGCAAGGAAGAGATCATGGGCATGCTGGCCGCCGTGGAGGCCTGGGTCAAGCGCGACCACAAGGCGGAGTGGGAGCAGTGGGAATCCTGGCTCGAGCACATCGCGGCACGGATGCGGCGCATCGAAGGCGTCGAGACCGAGGTGCTGTATCCGGAGAGCCTTTCCAATCACGCGCCGCGCCTGCGAATTTCCTGGGACGGGACGAAGCTGGGCATCTGGGGCCAGGCCGTCGAGAAGCTTCTGCTCGACGGTGACCCACGGATCGTGCTGGCGGGCTCAACCGGCACGGCGCGCGATCCGGCGCGCAGCTCGGTGACGATCATGCCCTACATGATGTCGCCGGGCGAGGAGCAGATCGTGGCCGAGCGGCTCCATGCCGTGCTGTCCAAGCCGCCCAAACTCGAGACGCCGCGTTCGTCCGCGCCGCCCGCGCAGATCGCCGGCCAGTGGAACGCGCGCCTGGAGTTCGTTTACGGCAGCGCCGAACACAGCTTCGTTTTCGAGCAGGAGGGCGCGGAAATCGTGGGCACGCACCGCACGGAGACGCTGGCCTCGGACCTGCGCGGATGGGTCGAGGGCGATCGCGTCTGGTTCCGCAGCTCGCACCCGTTCGAGGGCACGCGGATCGTCTACGAATTCGAAGGCCGGATCACGCCGGACGGCATGGAGGGCCAGGTCGGCCTGGACGAGTATGGCACGGCGCATTGGAAAGCCGCGCGCCATCGTTACGGCGCGCCGGGCGGCGTGGTCCGTCCGGTCAAGAACATTTGAGCGGGTTCTTGTTTTTACCGCGGCCGGCCCACCGGGATGATGTATAGCGGGGATTCGTCGTCGGCCAGGCCCACCACGCGCTTCACCTCGGGATCGCGAAAGGCGCCTACCGTCACGCTGCCCAGCCCGAGCGCCACCGCCTGCAAGCAGATGTTCTGACCCGCGTGGCCGACCTCGATGTGCACGTAACGCGGCGCCCGATCGCCGTAACGGCGCGCCGTCCGCTCATAGACTCCCGCGATCACGAACACCGCCGGGGCCTGGGCAATGAACTGCTGCCCCAGTGCGGCCTCGGCCAGCGCCCGCCGGCGATCTTCTTGCGCTACGCGGACCAGCTCGTGGCGCTCCGGGCGATATTTGTAAATCCCCGCCGCCAGGCCTTCCACGCTGCCCGCAAGCACGTACACCTCGAGCGGGTACAACGCCCCGGCCGAAGGCGCCGTGCGCAAACGCTCTCCGCCCGTGATCCCCTGGGCGGCCCAGAGCAACTGCGACAGCTCGGCCATCTTCAGGGCGTCGTCACGATAGGCGCGAACCGAGCGTCGCGTAGCCAGGCACCGCTCCAGCGAGACCTTGCCATCGCGCTGCGGCGCAGGCAATCGAAGTTCGGGCGCTTGTCCGGCAAGGCAGGCCGCCTCGCAGGCGAGCATTCCAGCCAGCACGATTCCAGCGAACCTCACGGACACCTCCTCGCCCCGCCGCTCAGCCCGCGGCCGCCAGCCCCGCACGTCGCTATCACACTACACGGTTCGCGCGGTCCGGGGCAACCGGCTGCCACGAGCCCGGTGGTGCTTGCCTCGCAGTTGCTGTTGGCTGAGATCTACGCCGAGCGTTCCGTTCGCGCCTCCGCCATCCGGCTGCTGGACGAATTTCTGGCCCGCCGGCCCGCTTCGCTCGAAGCGCCCCGTGTGCGCCAGCGCCTGGAGCAACTGAAATCGGCGGCGCCGGGACGGTGACCTCCCCGGAGTGGTTCCCGACTCGCTACCATGAGTAATGGAGGAATGGCCGAGTGGTTGAAGGCGGCGGTCTTGAAAACCGCTAGGGCCGAAAGGCCCTCGGGGGTTCGAATCCCTCTTCCTCCGCCAGCCGTTTCGCTGCTCTTGCGAACGTCTCTCCACGTGACGATCGCGTGACCGGGATCCCTCGGCAACGCTGTGCTATCATGAGAAACTTCTCGAAGCAAGACGAGGCGGCGAGGGAGGGCGTGCGTTCCAGCGGTTGACGGGCCGGCACGGATTGTGCCTTGCGAAGATCATGGCCGGATCCGGTTCATCAACGATTCGTTTCCGCGAGCGAGCCGAGCTGCTCGACTTCCTGCTGGAAGTGGCTGCGGTCACTTCCGAAACGCTCAACCTCGAGCAACTGATGGCCAACCTGGCGGCCATCATCGCCAAGGTCATTCCCTACGAACTGTTCGCGATCTTGCTCTACAGCGAGCGTCTGGGCGCACTGCGCATCCGTTACGCCATCGGCCACCGCGAGGAAATCGTAAGGAATCTGCTCATCGCTCTGGGGGAAGGCATCACGGGCGCCGCCGCTGCTTCGCGCGAAGCCATCCTGGTGCCCGATGTTCGCAAAGACCCCCGGTATCTGAGCGGCGTGGACGCCGTGCGTTCCGAGCTGGCCGCACCCATGATCGCGCGCGGCAAGCTGGTGGGCGTCATTGACGTGCAATCCACGCGCGTCAACGCCTACACGGAGTACGATCGCGCCCTGCTCAAGCTGATCGCCTCGCGCGCCGCCACCGCCATTGACAACGCGCGCCTTTACCGCCGCGTGGAGCGGCAGAACCGGACGCTGGCCACGCTCGCCCATCTGGCCCGCGATTTCTCCATTCTGGACCTCGAGCAACTGCTCGGGCACATCGCGCAGGCGGTCAAGCGACTGATCAATTACGACGCGTTCAGCATCCTGCTGGTGGACGAGGAACGCGGCTGCCTGCGCCATCGCTTCAGCATCCGCTACGACCAGCGCGTTCAGCTCGATCAGATCCCGCTGGGCAAAGGCATTACGGGCGCTGCCGCCCAGCTCCGTGAGGTCGTGCGCGCCGACAATACCCTCGCCGATCCGCGTTACATCCCCTCGCACCCCGACGTGCGGTCGGAAGTGGCGGTGCCGCTGATCGCACGTGATCGCGTCATTGGCGTGATGGATCTGGAAAGCGATCGCTACGCCTATTTCACCGACGAGCACGTGCGCATGCTCAGCCTGCTGGCCCCGCAAATCGCCATTGCCATCGAGAATGCACGCCTGTACGAAGAGCTGGCCCAGCGCCAGAAGCAGATGGAACAGGATTTGGAGGCTGCGCGCGAGCTGCAATCCGCCCTGGTCTGGCGCACGCCGCCCGAGATCGAAGGTCTGGATCTGGCCGTCGGCTATCGCCCCGCGCGCCAGGTCACCGGCGACCTGTGTCACTTCTACCCCTTTGACGGGGGCGAGGCCCTCATCACACTGGGTGACGTCAGCGGCAAGGGCGTGGCCGCAGCTCTTTATGGCGCTCTGGTCAACGGACTGCTCATGAGCCTGGCGCCGCGCCGTCGCTCGCCCGCCGCGCTGATGAAGGCCCTCAATCAGGCTTTGCTCGAACGGCAGGTGTACGCACGCTACGTCACCTTGCTGACCCTGCGCTGGCTCCCCGCGCAGCGCCAGATCGTGATGGCGAACGCGGGCAGCATGCCGCCCGTGCTGTGTCGGCGAGGCGAAATTCTCAAGCCACGGGTGGAGGGCGTTCCGCTGGGCCTGATCCCCGATGCCGAGCACGAGGAAATCGTGGTGCAGGGTGAACCCGGCGATCTGATCCTGCTTTACTCCGACGGCCTGCCCGATCAGACCAACGAACAAGGCGAAGAATACGGCCGGGCCCGGCTGCTGGAAGCTTTGCGCCGCGCCTGGGAACAACCGCCCCAGGCTGTCGTGGACGCCGTTTTCGCCGATCTGGACCAGTTCAGCGCGGGCGCCGGCCCTTCGGACGATCAAACTCTGCTGGTGCTGCGACTGCGATGACTCCTGTTAACCCGTTCCAATACCGCGATGGCGTGCTCCATTGTGAGCAGGTGGATTTGACCGAGATCGCCCGGCGCGCGGGCACGCCCTGTTACGTGTACTCGCGCGCCGGCATCCTGGAGCGCTTCCGCGCTTACGACGAGGGCCTGAGCGAAGTTCCGCATCTGGTCTGCTACGCCGTCAAGGCCAACTCCAATCTGGCCGTGCTGGCCTTGCTGGCGCAGGCCGGCGCCGGCTTCGACATCGTTTCCGGCGGCGAGCTCTACCGCGTGCGCCAGGCCGGGGCGCCCGCATCCCGCGTCGTCTTCTCCGGGGTGGGCAAGACCGCCGAAGAAATCGAGTATGCGCTCGCGGAGGGTATCCACAGTTTCAATGCAGAGTCCGAAGAAGAGCTCCACCTGATTGACGCCCTGGCGGCGCGGCGCGGCGTGAAGGCCCGCGTGGCGCTACGCATCAATCCGGATATCCCCGCGGAGACGCATCCCTACATCGCCACCGGAACGCGCGAGCACAAGTTCGGCCTGGACGCGGCGCAAGCGCCGGCCATCTGGCAGCGGGCGCAGCGACTGAAGAATCTTTCTCTTGAAGGACTGAGCTGCCACATTGGTTCGCAACTGCTGGACCCCGCTCCCATTCTCGCCGCGGCGGACGTCATGCTCGAGCTCGTCCGTTCCATCCGTCAGGCGGGTTACCCCGTGCGCACCCTCGATCTGGGCGGCGGACTCGGGGTGGCCTACCGCCCGGGAGAAAGCACGCCGGACATCGCCCAGTTCGCCGCGCAACTGGCGCGCAAGGTAGCGGGCGCCGATTTGTTCCTTATCGTCGAGCCAGGGCGCTCGATCGTGGCCGAGGCCGGGGTGCTGCTCACGCGCGTGCTCTACCGCAAGCGCACCGATTCGAAAGAATTCGTGGTGGTGGACGCGGCGATGAACGACCTGATCCGTCCCGCCCTCTACCAGTCGCACCATGAAATCTGGCCGGTGCGCCTGAGCGCGCGCCCGGAAATTCTGGCCGACGTCGTTGGTCCGGTCTGCGAAACGGGCGACTATCTGGCGCGCGACCGCCGTCTGGCCAACGTGCTTCCTGGCGATCTGCTGGCCGTGGCGACCGCCGGCGCGTACGCCTTCGTGGCCGCCTCCAACTACAATTCACGCCTGCGTCCGCCGGAAGTTTTGGTGGAAGGGGATCGCTGGCGGATCGTCCGCGCCCGCGAGTCTTACGAGGATCTGATCCGCGGCGAAACGATCTGAGCGCGGGCGCGGTACAATCCGGCTATGCTTACGCGCAGGGAATTCGGCTCTCTTTCCCTGACCGGACTCGCCGGGGTCGCGCAGAGCAATCAGCAGGCGGCTTGGGCAGGCCCCGCCGTGGTCAAAACCGTCTTTATCGCCGTTGCCAGGCCCACGTGGCCCAATCCGCGCTTCGACGTTGAGCGCGCCCGGGGCGAGGCGGCGGCGCGGCTGGCGGAATGGGAGGCGCGCCATCCTGGCGTGCTACGGCTAACCGGCGGCGAAATGGTGCGGACGGGAGAGGAAGCCGCTGCCTGGGCGCGTGCGCTCGATCGGGAAAGGGTGGACGGGGTCGTTGCCGTCACGCTCACCTCGGGTTCCGACGGCATGGTGCTGGCGGTGGCCAAAGGCGGCCTGCCGACGCTGCTATGGAACCAGCCCTATCTGGGTCACGCCTGGGGAAGCATGGCCGCGTGGGTGCGAGCCGGCAATCGCGGTGATGTGCTGACCTCCAGCGATCCCGGCGATCTCGACATCTACGCGCGCATCTTTTACTCCATTCACATGCTGCGCACGAGCAAGGTCGTGGTCGTGGTCCCGGAGCGCGCCCGCGAGAGCCACGGCTCGCAAGCCGCCGAATTCACGCGCCGTTACGGGACCACCTTCGAGTACCTGAGCTACGCCGATTTGAAAGCAGCCTGGGAAGCCGTCCCCGCAAGCGAAGCCGAACAGGAGGCCGATCGCTTCGTGCGCAGCGCGCTACGCGTTGTCGAACCCTCTCGCGAGGAAATCGTACGCGCTTTGCGCTTCTACCTGGGCGTGAAAAAGCTGCTCGCCGAACGCAAAGCCAACGCGATCACCATAGACTGCCTGGGCGGCATCCAGCGCCGTGAGCTGCCGGGATACCCGTGCGTGGCCTGGTCGCGGCTGGATGATGAAGGCCTGTACGGCGTCTGCCAGGCCGATCTGAACTGCACCATGACGCAATTGCTGCTCACGCCCCTGACCGGCAAGCCGGGCTTCGTCTTCAATTCGGTCTTCGATTCGGGACGCAACGAGCTGATCCAGAGCCACTGCACGGCGCCCACCGCCATGCAGGGCATCGGCGGCCCGCGATCCCCGTACATCGTCCGGTCCCATCTGGAGACGGCGGAGGGCGTTTCCTTGCAGGTGCTGATGCCGGAATCCGGCATGGTAACGGTGGCCGCCTTTGAAGGCCCCGGGAAGCTGCGGCTCTCCACGGCCGAAGTGTTGGGCAATGTGGCCAGCGAGCTGGGCTGCCGCACGCAACTCCGCACACGCGTGCGCGATGCCGAACGCATGATGCAAGGCTACCAGGGCGGCCTCGGCGTCCATCGCGTCACCTTCTACGGGAACTATCGCAACGAAGCCTTCCGCCTCGCCCGCATGCTCGGCTTCGAAATCGTCGAGGAGGCCTGAGCCGCGGTACAATCTGCGCATGACGCGAAGAATCCTGCTGCTCGTTGTGTGTGCCGGGGCGCTCTGGGCGCAGGCGCCCAAGGGTTGGGTCAAAGGCAAAGGATACGGTTGGATCTGGGGCGCGCAGGACGAGGTGGGCGCGCTCAACGCGATCCGAGACCCCAGCTACGTGCTGCGCGCGCTGGCGGAGGTCAAGCAGGGCCGCGTCTACGATCTGGGCGTGCGGATTGACCGGCGCTCCTACAAATGGCCCGGCCATTCGCCCATCGAGATCATGTCCTTCCGCAGCCCGCATGGCGTGAAAATCGGCAAGGACATTCCGGCCTTCGCTGCCCATCCCCGCCGCCTGGCCTTCCACAGTTGCGCACTGTTCATTTCCGACAACGTGGGAACGCAGATTGACGGGCTAGGCCATATCACGCGCGGCCAGGACGACCACTGGTACAACGGCTTCCGCGAACAGGACTACGGCGGCGACTTCGGCCTGATGAAGGCCGACGCCGACTCGATCCCGCCCATCGTGGCGCGCGCCGTGCTGGTGGACGTGGCAGGCTGGAAAGGCGTGGATGCGCTGCCCGGCAAGTTCGCCATCGGCCCCAAAGAACTCCAGGGCGCACTGGCGCGGCAGAAAGTGGACATCGAGCCCGGCGACGTGGTCTTGATCCGCACGGGCACGCTGCGCTATTGGGGCGAGACCGGCGCCGATCACGCCACACTCGCCGAGCACGATTCCGCAGGCCTGACGCTGGAAGGCGCGCGCTGGCTGGTCGAGCAGAAAGGCGCCGTGCTGATCGGCTCGGACACCAGCGGACTGGAATGGGGCGGCGACCCTAACCTGCCCGTGCACGAATACCTGCTCGTCGAGCAAGGCGTGCACATCGGCGAGCTGTTCTATCTGGAAGAACTGGCGCGCGATCAGGCCTGGCGCTTCGCGCTCATCGTCACCACCAACCGGATCCGCGGCACGACCGCCGGCTTCGCCCTGCGTCCCATCGCGTTGCGGTGATGCCCTACAAGTTCTCCCCTACGTCCAGCGGGAAGGTGTGGCCGGTGGCGGTGGTGGTGATGGAAAGGTAAAGGACCAGGAAAGCGAACTGCGCCACGGCCTCCTCGTCGCTGAGCGGGTAAGCAACGGGCGCGGACGCGCGGATCTTCTGCCAGGTTTCCGCCGGGAAATTCTCGGGCGGCAGGATGGGGCCGGGAGCAATCGCGTTTACGAAAATGCCGCGACTGGCGTATTCCACCGCCATGGCGCGCGTCAACGCGGCCACCGCCGCCTTGCTCACCTGATAGGGCAGCGCCCGCTTGCGCATTCGACCCGTCACGCAGGCGTCCGCCACGTTGATGATGTGCGAACCGGCAGGCATGTGGGGCACGAGAATCTGCGCGGGCCAGAACGAGCCCAGCACGTGCGTGCCGAGGTTTTCTTCCCAGTCCGGCTCCCGCACTTCATCCGCCGCCACCAGCCGGTAGACCGAAGCCATGTTCACGAGGATGTGAATTTCGGGAAAGCGCTTCAGCACTTGGGCGGCGGCGCGCTCGAAGCTCGCCCGCGAGGTCACGTCGGCCTGCACCGCCAGCGCAGCCACGCCCAACTGCTCACAATCCTCGACGATAGCTCGCGCTTCCGCCTCCGAGCGCCGGTAGCTGGCTACGATGGCCACTCCCTGCTCGGCCAGCGCCCGCGCCACCGCGCGCCCGATGCGCTTGCCGCCCGTGATCCAAGCGACCTGCCCCCTCAGCCGCCCAAGCTGACTTTCGGCGAGGGTCACGGCAGCTTGCGGATGGCGGCCTCGATCACGGAGATCTCGGTCTCGCCCACGAAGGAACGTACGCGCCGGCCCTGGCGATCGTAGAGGAACAGAGCAGGCAGCGCCCCACTCCAGTTCGGATCCACGGCCCGGATGAAGGCGTCATCATCCCCCGACCGCTTGATGTAGTATGGCGGCGGCGCGCCGAACTTTGTAAGGAATTTCCGGGCGTCGGCTTCCTGCTCGGGATCGTCTGCCGAGACGGTGATCAGGCGGAAACGCCCGCCGAGTCGCTTGTGCAACTTCACCAGCTCGGGCAGTTCCTTCAGGCAGGGTTCACACCAGGTAGCCCAGAAATCCACCAGCAGGACCTGGCCCTTGTTCTCGGCAAGAAGCTTGCGGTAGCCGGCGGCGTCCAAAGGAACCAAGCGCGGCTGGGCGGCCAACCCAGCCGCACAAAGGATCACAACCGGGAGGGCCAGAAATCTCACGATGCCTTCTTCACCCTCTTGATCGTGCAGCCGAAGGCTTTGGTTTCCGCGGTGGAAACCGGTTTGCCCGCCAGCAGCTCGTCGAGCGCGGTGCGCAGGAAATGCTTGGTGACCTTGTCGGCTGGGCGCGAGTCGTCAATGGCGCCGTGATAGCGGATTACGCCAGCTTTGTCCAGCACGAACACCTCGGGAGTGAACTGCGCCCCGAAGCGATCGGCCACCACGTTGTTCTCGTCCTTGTAAACCTTGAAGGGGAAGCCCCACTTCTGCGCGTGCTCGGCTACCTCGGAGGCCGGCTCCGTGCTGTTGGAGTTGATGAACACAAACTTGACCCCGCGGGGACTGTAGTCTTTGTAAATCGCTTTCATCCGGTCGTTGTAATCGTTGGAAATCGGGCAGCGGGTGGCGATGAAAAAGATGGCGGTGACATCGCCCTTGAGACTGGAGAATTTCACGGTCTGGCCCGAGGTGTCTTTCAGCTCGAAATCAGTGACCTTGCTGCCCAGCTTGAATTCCTGTCCGTAAACCAGCGCCGCTGCCAGCGACGCCAAACCTGCCCATCGAACTAACTTCTTCATCCCTTGCCTCCTGTTGGTTGACGTTCCCGGAGCACGCATAACGTGCGAGCCCCGTCCCAGTTTCGGTTTTGCGACCGCAGCCCAAAGGCTCCGGACGCCTTACGGATTTTTGAGCCTCAGGTTAATCACCGCCTTGCGTCGCGAGTCGAAGATGCTGAGCGTCCTGACGTCGCTCGACCGCCCCTGGTGCTCCGCCTTCAGCTCATAATCCACGTTGGTAGAAAGCCCGTGAAAATAATAGGCGCCGTCCTTGCGCGTGATGAACGAGCGGACCTGCAACGTCTTGGTGTTTTTCAGTTGCACCACCGCTCCTTCCACGGGGTTGCCATCGGGGTCCGTGACCACGCCTTCCACGGAACGGACGCCGGTGTCCTCTTCTTTGGGCTTCTTCTGCCCGAGCGCCGTGGCCGCGGACAACGCCAGGATCACGGCGAGCCAGAAAACGGTCCAGCGCTTCATGGACTGCGCCTCCTCACGAGCCGGACTGGCAGTCCTCAATTCTTGGATGCGCGAGCCAGCCGGAAGAATACATCAATCCGCTCCTCTCCCTGCACCTGCACCTTGCGCTCCTGGCTCTGGTAGCCGGGCGCGGTGGCGGTGAGCAAGTACTCCGAAGGGACAGGGGGCACGCGAAAAGCGAACTCTCCGCGAGCGTCGCTCAGCGCCTCCTGTTTCTTGAGGCGTTGCCGGCGGCTCGCCTCGCCCTGCGGCTCGAGGACCACACGCGCCCCCCGCAGGCTCAACCCGTCCTCACGGAATACCGTTCCCGCGATCAAAGCGTAGGGTTGCGACCCGCGCGCCTTTTGCCCGGCCTCTGCCATCGCGGAAGCGCCGAACAACAAGGCGGCGGCAAGGAAGCCCGGCAGAAAGCTAGCGCCAGTCTTCCTCCTCCTCATCTTCGTCGTAGTCGAAGTCCTCTTCTTCCTCTTCCTCGACCGGTTCCAGCTCCAGGGGATCCAGCCCCACGACGCGCAGCTCCGTCCCGCACTCGTCGCACGTTAGCGTATCGCCCTCGTCGAGCTCGTCCTCGTCCACGTCAATCTCGGCGTCGCAAACCGGGCAAGTCACCATAAATCGTCCTCCGGATGATAGGGGATGCAAATTTGATTTATACGAAACTCTGTGGCGTTTGCCAAGTCCCACCCCGCCCCGCGGCCTGGAGGTGAGTGACGTCCGCCGGCCACCGGTGCGGGGCCCACGGCTTCATTGTACAGCGAGCTGGCGGTCGGTTCCGACAGGCGCTGCCAGCGCTGCCCATTCCTCCTCCGGACCCTCTGGCTGCCACGGCGTCTTCGAGACCAACCTCACCAGGTAGACCTGATAGGCGTAAGTGTGGCGATAGCGAACGCCGTCCTCTCCTTCCAGAATGACGGAGAATCCGGGCCACGTCTGCTTGCGCCCGCCCAGCGTGACCTCGACCGGATGCACTTTCACCGGAAAGTACCCTTTCAGCCTCCGCTGCACGTAGGCCGTTTCGTAACGATGCCGCCGCACGTTCCACACGAAATACCGAAAACTGTCAAAGTCGTAAGGATAGTCGCCGGGTGAAATCGTCGTCCACAGCCAGTTGTGCTTGATCTGATCGCCATCGCGGACCTGGCCCACCGAGAAGTACGACGTAATCCGGTGGCCTTCCGAGTACTGCGCGACCTCGTCAGGAATTTCCATCCGCAGAGCCCTGGCCAGCACCCAACCTGCACGGCCGTTGGGCAGGCGCACCAGCGCCCAAGTGTCCACAGGGGTCGGCTTGGGAGGCCGCCTCTGGGCCAGCTCTTCCGGCGTGGCGTGCGACAGCTCCAGCCAGTTCGGAGGGGGCTTAGGCGCGGGCGGCATGGGAACCAGCAGCTTTTCTTCCTTGCGGCGACGCGCCGCGCGCGACGCGGGCCTGCTCGGAGGAGGCAGCAGCGCAGGATTCTGGTACGGCACACGCGGTGTGAGCCGCTGCGCCACCACATGCACGTGCTCGCCGGGTTGAATCTGGTAAAAGCTGGGCGCCTGGCGGTTGGGTTCCGTGTGCACGTTCAGCGGATCGTACACGGTGGCCACGCCGTGCGACCACATCCGACTGGCCCGCTCCGCCAGCCGGTTCAGATCCTCCATTTGCCGGGGCGAAAGCAGTTGCCGCATCAGCACCCAGCCCCGTTCGCCCCGCGCCGTACGCACGCGTACGAAAATCCGGCGGCGGCCGATGATTTCGACCTTCTCCCCGTGCCTGAGCGTGGGACCGTCCGCGGTCGGAGAGGTCAGATCTTGCCGCAGACGCAGGGTGCTGGGACCGACGTACGCCTCCGCCAGCACCGTCTCTCTGGGCTCATTTCGCGAGCAGCCCGCCGCCACAAGCAAGACCAGAGCTGCGAGGATCCCACCGCGCTCGACGGACACCGTAAGACAGTTCCGATTCCCAGTCTAACAAGCGCCCTCGCTCCTTCAGGCTGTGAGATAATCCAGCGAGCGGACCACACCTTATGCAACCCGGCAGCCTTTCCTCACAAGCCCAACCGCTCAGCGAACCCGCCCGGCTCGTCGCCGTCTTCTTCGACCCCAAACGCGCCTTCGCCGATATCGCCGCCCGTCCCCGATGGTGGCCGCCCTTGTTGCTCACGATTCTCGTGGCTGTCCTCTTCGTCAGCCTTTTCTCCAGCCGAATTGGCTGGGATCGCTACCTGGAACGCGCTCTGGAATCCAATCCGCGCACCGAAAGCCTGAGCCTCGAAGAGCGCCAGCGCATCATCGAGCAGCAAAGCGGGCTGGTGCGCGTGATGGGTTACGCAGGCGCCGTAGCGGGAACCGCGATCACGACCCTGATCGTCGCCGGGGCGTTGCTGTTTGCCTGCAACCTGTTGCTGACCGCAGAACTGGCTTTCCGGCAGGTCTTTGCGGTGACCTGCTACGCTTTCCTGCCCAACGCCCTGGCGAGTCTGCTCGGCATCCTGATGATGTTTTTGAAGCACCCGGAAGATTTCGATCTGGAGAATCCTACTGCCTTCAACGTCGGCGCCTATCTGGATCCCTCGGCGACGCCGCGGTGGCTGTACGGGATCGCCACCTCGCTGGATCTGTTCTCGATTTGGGTGATCCTGCTGCTGGCGCTCGGCATTTCCAGCTCGGCGCGAAAGGTTAGCTACGGCAAGGCGCTGGCCGTGGTGATCGGGCTGTGGGTGATCTGGGTCGCGCTGAAGGCTTTGCGTTACGCTGTCTTCTAGGAGGCAGGATGCAACGCTACCTGGCTCGCTGGATTGCTGTTGCCTTGTCGGTCGCCGCGGCGCCGGCCGGCGAAATTCGCCTCATTTTGCATGCCGACGACTTCGGCATGTCGCATTCGGTAAACCGCGCGATCATCGAGATGCTGGAGGCAAACGCCGTTTCCAGCGCCTCCATCATGATGCCGTGCCCCTGGGTCCCGGAAGCCGCAGCGTACGCGCGCGCTCATCCCGATAAAGACATCGGCCTTCACCTGACGCTGAACAGCGAGTGGAAGACCCTGCGCTGGGGCCCGCTGGCGCCGCGCGATCGCGTCCCCGGGTTGCTGGACGCCGAAGGGTACTTGCATCCTGCGGTGGCGGCGACCGCCAGCCGGGCCTCCGCCGCAGAAGTGGAAGCCGAACTGCGCGCCCAGATCGAACACGCACGGCGGCTGGGAATCCGTTTCACCCACCTCGACACACACATGGGGACCCTCTACGCGCGCCCGGATTATTTTCAGGTCTTCGAGAAACTGGGGCGCGAATACGGCGTCCCCATCCTCCGCGTCAAACCTTCGGAGATCGCCGCTGCCCAGGCGCCGCCCGCCATCCGCGATTACCTGCTGCAGAACGAGGCACGTTATCAGGCCGAAGGCGTTTTCCGGCTGGACAGCCTGCTGACGGACCCGGCGCGCGGCACGACAACCTACGAGCAGCGCCGTGAGGCCTACCACAAGGCCCTGCGCTCGCTTCCAGCCGGTGTGCACATGATGATCCTGCACCCCGGCTATCTCGATGAGGAACTGAAGGGCGCCACCGGCAGCGCGCCGCAGCGCGACCGGGACCGCCGCATCTTCCTGGAGCCGGAAACGCGGCAGTTGATGCGCGAACTGGGCATCCGGCTGGTGGGCTGGCAGGACGTGGCGCCGCCCAGGCGTTAGCTGCCGCCGGGGTAAAAGCTGCGCAGCAACCGCAAAGGCTGGTCGGCCTCCAGGCGAAACGCTTCGCAGCCAGCAGGGATGAACCAGCACTGACCGGCCCGGATCGGCTCCTCGCCCAGCCGTCCCGAGCCTTCGAGCACGAGAAGCAAGTGGAAGCGGTCAGGATCAGGATGGTAGTCGAACGTCGCCGGAACTTCTAGCAGGTCTGCGGCGAAGTATCGGGTTTGGGCCAGACGCTTGCCGCCGTCATCCAGCGGTTGCGGCGGCGGGCACCCAGGGTACGGCCCGAGCCGCGCCACCTGGGCAGCCTGTTCGAGATGCAGCGGGCGCGGGCGCCCGTAATCGTAAATGCGGTAAGTGAGATCCGAGTTCTGCTGGACTTCCGCCACCACCACTCCCGGCCCCAGCGCGTGGATCGTTCCCGGATAGATCACGAAAACGTCGCCCGGGTGAATCTCCCGCCAGTCCAGCAGTTGCTCGATTTCGCCCGTCAACGCCGCGGCGCGAAAGCGCTCGGGAGAGATCGGCTCGCGCAGCCCTAGCGCCAGCCGGGCTCCGGCATCGGCGCGCAGCACGTACCACATCTCGATCTTGCCCCACTGCCCCTCCTGCCGCCGCGCGTATTCGTCGTCGGGATGAACCTGGACCGAAAGCTTGTCCGCGGTGAAGATGAACTTGACCAGGATCGGGAACAGCGGCGTATCCACACCAGGGCCCAGCAGAGCCGCACCGTGCTGACCGATGAGCGCTTCCAGCGTCGGGCCTTCGCTAGTCGGGTTGCGGTCGTAATACCAGATCTCGCCGATCAGCTCCTGTGTGGGTTCAAACCAGGGAGACAGATCCCGTCGCCCCCAAGGGCGACGGTCAAAGATGGGCAACAATCGGAGGGGCCGAAACCTCATCGCCACAAGCGAGCCACGAACTCCTCGAAACGGTCCAGGCCGCGCTCCAGCTCCTGCCGGGAGGCGGCAAAGGAAAGCCGCACATGGCCTTCCACCCCGAACGCCTCGCCAGGGACGCACGCCACCCGCATTTCATTGAGCAGTCGTTCCGCGAAATCCGCGCTCGTCGAGACTCCCTTGTGTCCCAGCAGCGCAGCGATATTGGGGAACGCGTAAAAGGCGCCGCCCGGCTCGTGGACCGTGATCCCGGGCATGGCACGAAGCCGTCCGACGACATAATCGCGCCGCCGGCGGTACTCGCTGAGCATAGCGGCGACGCAATCCTGCGGTCCCCGCAGCGCTGCGAGGGCGGCTTTTTGCGCGATGGAGTTGGGGTTCGACGTCGAGTGGCTCTGGAGACGGATGCAGCCTTGGATCACGGTCTCCGGCCCAAGGCCGTAACCGATGCGCCAGCCCGTCATGGCGTACGCCTTGGAAAGGGAGCCGGCCACGAGAACGCAACGCGAGGCGCCGGGCGAAGAAGCGATCGAGAAAGGTTTCCCATCGAAAACCAACTGGGCGTAGCACTCGTCGGCCAGGATCCAGAAGCCGGCTTCCACGGCGAGCTCGACCAGGCGGGCGGCTTCCTCGCGGTTCAGCAAAGCGCCGCTGGGGTTGTTGGGGAAGTTGAGGATCAACATGCGCGAGCGCGGGGTCAGACGCTCTTGCACAGCCGAGGCGCGCAGCGCAAACCCGTCGGAAGCGTCCGTGGGCAGAATCACGGGTTGCCCGCCGGCCAGCAACACAGCATCCCGATAGGTGACCCAATACGGCGCGGGAATGATCACCTCGTCGCCGGGATTGACCAGCGTCTCGACGAAGTTGTATACGGCGTGCTTGCCTCCGGCGGTGATCAGGCACTGGGCCGGCGAGTAACTGGTTCCGAAATCGGCGGCGTGCCGCTCACAGACGGCCTGGCGCAGCTCGGGAATTCCGGCGGCGGGAGTGTAACGGGTGAAATCGCTGCGGATGGCTTCGCAGGCAGCCTCCTTGATGTGGTCCGGCGTGGGGAAGTCCGGCTCTCCGACGCCGAGGTCCACCACGTCCTCGCCCTGGCGGCGGAGCTGGTCGGCTTTGCCGGCGACCTCCATGGTCCTGGAGAAACTGATCCGTGCGATTCGTTCGGAAAGCGTCGTCGTCAGAGCCATGGTCCTCTCTCAACCGGCCTTGGCAAGTCGCTTGCGAAGCCGTTCCTCCACCAGGGGAGGGACCAACCCCGAAACGTCGCCACCCAGCGCGACGACTTCCTTGACCAGGCGCGCGCTCAGGAACGAGTAATCCTCGGCGGCCATCAGGAATACCGTCTCGATTTCGGGCGCCAGACGCCGGTTCATCAAAGCCATTTGCAATTCGTACTCGTAATCGGAAATGGCGCGGATGCCGCGCAGGATGACCCTGGCGCCGCGCGAGGCCGCGAACTCCACCAGCAGGCCGCCGAAGCTGGCGACCTCCACGTTGGGGTAGTCGCGCAGGACTTCCCGCGCCATTTCCAGGCGTTCCTCCACGCTGAAAAGCGGCTTTTTGGCCTCATTGCGCAGGATGGCGACGATGAGTCGCTCGAACAGGCGCGACGCCCGCTCGATGAGATCCAGGTGGCCGTTCGTTATGGGGTCGAACGATCCGGGGTAGACGGCAATAACGCCACAAGGCTCGTTTGGCACAAGATCACCTGTCCATGTTCGATTCTAGCCGAGGAAGAAGCGACCACGCCCGGCTGCAGCGACGCCCCAATCTTCAACTTGACGCCGGGCCACTGGGTGAAGTAGATTCAGAGTTTTGCCGGTGCGCAAAGGAGTTCCAGCTACGGTGATGCCGTGCTAGCCAAGAGGTTCACACGCCACAGGCTGCCGATAGCAGCCGTGCTCGCGATCGTGGCAGCGGCGGGTTGCAGCGTGACCCGCACCAGCCGGCCTCTGAACCCCTTCGTACCGCCGGCCAGCAAACCGGCGCCGTTGCTCCCCGCCCCCGAGCCTCTGTCCCACCCTGCTTCCGAGCTGCCGGCGGCGCTCGCCAAAGGACCGAAACTGACGGTGCTGGAGCCTGCATCGGCCACCTACGGATGGGCCGCAGTTCTGCTGCGCGAAGCGGACTGGCATTTCCAGCTTGGCCGGCAGGCGCTCGAAGCGGGTGAGACCGAAAAAGCCCGGCGCGAGTTCAACCGCGCGCTCGACCTTCTGCTGGCACCGCGGGAACCGGGCGATACCGCCACCGAACTGCGCATCCAGCGCAAAATCGAGGAACTCGCGGAAGCCGCCTATCGCTACGACGTGGAAAGCCTGGCCGAAGAGCAGACCGACGAAGTCGAGCCCGGCTTCCAGCGCGCGCCCCTGGACGAGATTCCCAAACTGACGTTCCCGATCGACCCGGCCTTCCGCAACCAGATTCAGGAAGAACTCCGGGCCACCTGCTCGCAACTGCCTCTGGAGGCGCCGGATCCCGTGCTGGCCTACATTCGCTATTTCTCCAGCGGGAAGGGACGCCAAATCCTCATCAACGGGCTGCGCCGCGCGGGCCGCTATCGGCCCATGATCCAGCGCATCCTGGACGAAGAGGGTCTGCCGCAGGAGCTCATCCACGTGGCGCAGGCCGAGTCGGGCTTCTTCCCGCGGGCGGTCTCGCGGCGACGCGCTACCGGCATGTGGCAGTTCATCAAATCCCGCGGCGAGGAGTACGGACTCCAGCAGACGCCCTACACCGATGATCGGCTGGACCCGGAGAGAGCCACCCGCGCGGCGGCCCGGCACCTGCGCGATCTCTACCACCAGTTCGGGGACTGGTATCTGGCGCTGGCCGCCTACAACGCGGGTCCAGCCACCGTGGCTCGCGCCATCGAGCGGACCGGATACGCCGACTTCTGGGAGCTGCACAAGCGGAATGTGCTCCCCAAAGAGACCGCTCACTACGTGCCGATCATCCTGGCCATGATCATCATGGCCAAGAACCCCGCAGCCCACGGACTGGAGGATCTCGAGCCGGAGCCGCCCATCGAGTACGATTCGATCCGAATCCAGGCACCCACCAGCCTGGGGCTGGTTGCCGACCTGCTGGGAAGGCCCATTGCCGAGCTGCGCGAACTCAATCCGGCGCTGCTGAAAGACATTGCGCCCTCCGGATATTTCATTCACGTGCCCAAAGGGTCAGGCCAGCAGTTAGCTGCATTGCTGGAGGGTATCCCCGCTGAGCGCCGCCAGTCGGTCCGGGCCCACAAAGTGAGTGAAGGGGAGACCCTGGCCTCGATTGCCCGTCGCTACAAAGTGCCGGAAACGAGCCTCGTGGCGGTCAACGGTAACCTGGACGACGGCTTGCAGGCCGGCGATCTCCTGTTGGTCCCCGTTCCCAACCGCGCAGAGCGGAAAGTTTCCCCAACTTCACGCGCCCGCGCTGCAGCACGAGCCAGCAGCCGAACGGCATCGCGCCCCGCGCTTTCCAGAAAGCCTTCGCGCACCGCGGGAACGGTGCGTACCGCGAGCGCCAACCCCACGATGCGCAGCCGCAACACCGCGCGCCGCTAGAGACTCAACCCGCACGAATTTTTCTCGCACGATTCTCTCTTGCTTTCCGCAAAAAAAGCGTTATTCTATCTGATGACTGAGCGCACAGGAGGCTCTGGAAATGTTTGATCCCCTCAGGCTCGTTCAGGACGACGACGAGCGGGACGAGCTGGATTACGAAGACGAGAGCATCGAGTTCGACCCGGACCTCGAGGACTGGAACCCGGACGAGGACGAGGAAGAAGAGGACTTCGAGGAGGAAGAGTTCGAAGAAGAACCCATCATCGTCGAGGAGGAGAAAACCGTGCCTGAACCTGAAGTGCCCGAGAGCACGACGCCTGTCGAAACTGCGGTGGAACAGCCCGCCCCCGAAGCTGCCCCCGAACCGGAGGCGCCCAAGAAGCCTGCGGTGAAGGCGGCGCCGAGGAAGGCGGCAAAGAAGGCAGCCAAAAAAGCCGCGGCGAAAAAGGCAGCCAAGAAGGCGGCCAAGAAAGCCGTGAAGAAAGCCGCCAAGAAGGCAGCCAAGAAAGCTGCGGCCAGGAAGACTGCCAAGAAAGCAGCCAAGAAATCGCGCCGTTAGACGCCGTCCGGCGCCGGGGGCGCTGCCGGAGCGTCACTCGCCGAGCACTGCCCGGCAGCGCTGATAGAGCTCCAGCAGCGCCTCCGCGTATTCTTCCGGAGTGCGCGCAGGCCTGCCTGTGTAGCCCGCTGCCGGCGCGGCTTTGCCGTAGCCGGTGGTGACCGCGATGAACTTCATCAACTCGAGGGCAATCTCCTCCTTGGACCGCATCGGAAATGCGCTACCCGTAATCTCCTGGCTCATCTGCGAAAATCTCCTGTGGCGCGGACAGGGGGAGAGAATCCGTGCAGGGATCCTGCCCGCCCCCCTGACCTTCCGGTAATTTGAGCATTTAGGGTAGCGCAATTCACCATGCCGCTGGAAGCCCGACGCCTGCTCCGGAAAATGCGCGGAGGCGCCCAGGCCCATCTCATCGAAGCAGCGGACGGGCACTTCTACGTGGTGAAGTTCAGCAACAATCCCCAGCACCGGCGCGTGCTCATCAACGAGCTGATCGCAGGAGTCGTCCTCGAACACTTGGGAATCTCCGCGCCCGAGATGCGAATCATCTCGGTGTCGCAGGATTTCCTGGCCCGCTACCCGGAAACGGGCTTCCAGTGGGGCAACCGCCGGATCCCCGCCGAGCCCGGCTGGCATTGGGGGTCCCGCTACCCGGGACATCCCGATCAGGTGACCGTCTACGACTTCCTGCCCGACGCCTTGCTGCGTCGTGTGGCGAACCTGCGCGAGTTCGCCGGCATCCTCGCCTTTGACAAGTGGATGGGTAATGCCAATGGGCGGCAAGCCGTTTTCTTCCGGCGCAGGGCGGAGGCCGAGGCCGGCGCCGGGCCTTTCTTCGCCCTGATGATAGACCAGGGCTACGTGCTGAACGGCCCCCATTGGGACTTCCCGGACGCCCCCCTGCACGGTCTCTACTATCGGCCCACCGTATACGAACCGATCACGGGTTGGGAGAGCTTCCAGCCGTGGCTGGATCGCATCCTCCACTTCCCCGAGGAGATCCTCGACAAGGCCTACAAACAGGTCCCGCTGGAGTGGCTCGAGGGCGACGAAGCGGCTCTGGAGGCAGTGCTGGAAAAACTTCTGGAACGCCGGCGCCGCGTGCCGGAGCTGATCCAGCAGTGCCGCCGGGCGCGTCCGCAGTGGTTTCCGAACTGGAACGCGGATGCCTTGTAAAATGGGGCTCCATGCACCGCTACATCCTCCACAACGACGCGATCTGCGACGCCTCGGAGAAAGTGTTCACCGCCGGGCAGGTGGGACTGCTGGCCGGTTGGGGAGTCTTCAGCACGCTTCGCGTCCACCGCGGGGTTCTGTTTGCTTACGAGCGCCATTGGGAACGAATGCAGCGCGACGCGGCGGCGTTGCACGTCCCCTTCCCCTCCGACCCCGAGTTCATCCGCTCGCGGCTGCACCGGCTCATCCAGGCCAACCAGGCCTACGAGGCGACCCTGCGAGTTGCCGTGGTGCGCAATCTGGGCGGCCTCTGGCAGGGACCCGACGGGCGCCCCTTCGATTTGATCGGCCTCACAGCGGATCTGACCGACTGGGGTGAAAGCGTCCGGCTCACCGTCCAGCCACAGGCCCGCCACGCCGCCTGCCCGCTGGCGGGCGTCAAGATTCTCTCCTGGGCCTTCAATCTGACCTGGCTGGAGCAAGCGCAGCAGCGCGGCTATGACGAAGTCATCCTGCTGAACGAGCGCGGAGAGGTCAGCGAATGTACTTCCGCCAACATCTTCATCGTCCGCGGCGACCGGGTGCTGACCCCGCCCCTCAGCTCCGGCTGTTTGCCCGGGATCACGCGCGCGTTGTTGCTGGAGGAAATCCGCGTCCCCGGCATCCGGGTCGAAGAACAGACGCTGCATCTGGAGGACCTGGCCGAGGCCGACGAGGTCTTCATCACTTCGAGCACCCGGGACCTGCTTCCCGTACGCGAGGTGGAAGGGATCCCGGTTCGCCGGCAGGGCCACTGCCGGGCAGGATTGGCTGAGGCGTTTCAGCGGTACATCGAGCAATACACGAGCGAACGCCTCGCCACCGGCGTTGCGGCAAAGCCTTCCTCAGCCTGACGTGCGACTGGCGGTACACTGGCAAGCATGACCGCTTCCCCAGCCCGCTCTCAGGCATTGAGCCGCCGGGAACTCTTGATCTTCGCTACGTCCGGATCAGCCGTTGTTGGAGCAGCGCCGGTCCTGCGCGCAGGGACCTTCCGCTGCGACGTCACGCCCTCGCCTGGCGAACCGCTGATCTGGACCATGCCCCTGAAAACCGTCCTCGATCCGCTCTGGGCCAAGGGGGTTGTGCTCGAACAGGGCCGTCGCAGGCTGGTGCTGTGCGCTATGGATTGGTGCGGCCTGGCGGGCGCGGCCTTCCGTCAGCTCCAGCAGGCCCTGGCTTCGGGCGCCGGCGCCAAACCATCGGACGTGATCTTGCACACGGTGCACCAGCACGCCGCCCCGTACGTGGATGGCGACGCTTATCGTCTGCTGCGTAGCTTGCCCGATCCGCCGCTCATGTACAGCCAGCGAGGACTGGACGAGCTGGCGCGCAGGCTGGCCGCCGCCGTGCGGGACGCCATCGCCCGGAGCGAGCCGGTTGACGCCGTGGGCCTTGCCCAAGTGCGAGTCGAGCGGGTGGCGTCCTCGCGGCGAGTCTGGGATCGAGGCAAGCTCGTGGTGCGCTATAGCACGGGCGGCAAGGACCCCTACCAGGCGTCGCTGCCCGAGGGACACATAGACCCTTGGCTAAGGACGATCACGCTGGCCTCCCGCGGCCGTCCGCTCATCCGCCTGCACTTCTACGCCACGCACCCGCAGACCTTCTGTTGTGACGGGCGCGCCTCGGCCGATTTCGTCGGCGAAGCCCGCGAAAAGCTCGAGCGCGAAGAGGGCGTCTTCCAAATCTACTTCACGGGCGCGGCGGGGAATGTGACCGTCGGCAAGTACAACGACGGCTCGGATGCCGCTCGGCGCGGCCTGGCCGAGAGACTGCTGGCGGCCATGAAAGCGGCCGCGTCCCAAACCCGGCTCGAACCGTTACGCACCCTGGACTGGCGCACCTTGCCGGTTCCTTTGCCCCGCCGCATGCCGGAAAAAGAAATCGAGCCGACGGCCAGCGGCGAAACACGCTACCGCCTGGCTTGCTGGCACGCCACGGCTCGCCGCAAGGAGCCGTTCGACGTGACCGCAGTTACGCTGGGACCGGCGTGGATCCTCCACCTGCCTGGCGAGCCGCTGCTGGAATTCCAGGAATACGCCCAAGGCCTCGACCCGCAGCGGTTCATCGCTGTAGCGGGCTACGGCGACATCGCACCCGGCTACATTTGTCCCGACCAGGCCTTCGACGAGGGAGGCTACGAACCCAGCGCTTCGTGGGTGGGCCGTGGCGCCGAGGCCGTCCTGAAGCAGGCGATCCGTCAAGCTCTGGGCATTTGAACGCGTCCTGGTTGCCGGCTGATGGCGCCGGTGCGTTACACTCGTTCGTGACGCCTCCCATGCGATTCCTGCTTGCGCTCCTCTGGCTGTGCTCCGCGCCGGCTGCCGATTTCGACTGGCTCATCCGCAATGCGCGGGTGGTGGACGGCACGGGCAATCCCTGGTATCGGGCCGACGTGGGCGTCCGCGCGGGCCGCATCGCCGCCATCGGGAAGCTCGATTCAGCCACGGCCACGCACGTTTTGGACGCCGCCGGCCGCGTCCTCGCCCCCGGCTTCATTGACATTCATACGCATATCGAAGGGGCAATCGAAAAGGTTCCGGGCGCGGACAACTTCGTGATGGACGGGGTGACCACCGTGGTTACGGGCAACTGCGGCGGCTCCTGGCCGAACCTGGCCGAGGCCTTCGCGCGCCTGGAAAAAATGGGCATCGGGATCAACGTGGCCTCGCTCATCGGGCACAACACGGTCCGGCGGCAGGTCATGGGGACGGCGAATCGCGCGCCCACCGCGCAGGAGCTGGCTCGCATGCAGGAGCTGGTCGAGCAAGGCATGCGCGACGGGGCCGTAGGACTTTCCACCGGCCTGATTTACATCCCGGGCGCGTACGCCTCGACCGAAGAGATCATCGCGCTGGCGAAAGTGGCGGCCCGCTACGGAGGGATCTACGCCAGCCACATCCGCGACGAAGGCGCCAAGGCGATCGAGGCCATCGAGGAGGCCGTACGCGTGGGGCGGGAGGCCGGCCTCCCCGTCGAGATCGCGCACTTCAAGATTGACAACCGGCGGCTGTGGGGCGCCAGCACGCGGACCCTCGCCCTGATCGAAAAGTCGCGGCGCGAAGGCGTGGACGTTACGGTGGACCAGTACCCGTACGATCATTCGAGCACCGGCATTACGATTCTGCTGCCCGAATGGGCCCTGGCCGACGGCGAGGCCAAGATTAAGGAACGCCTGGCCGATCCCTCGACGCGCGCCCGCATTGTGCGCGAGATGGAGGGAAGACTCAAGAGCCTGGGGCACAAGAATTACTCCTACGCGATGGTGGCTTCCTGCGAGTTCGACCGGTCGCTGGAGGGCAAGACGATTACCGAGATCGCCAGGGCGCGGGGCAAGCGCGGCCTCAAAAACGAGATCGAGGTGGTGCTCGAGATCGTGGGGCGCGGCGGAGCACAGATGGTCTACCACTCGATGAGCGAAGAAGACGTGGTCCGCATCCTCCGGCACCCGTTCACCGCGGTCGCATCCGACGGCGGTGTGCGAGAGTTCGGCGTGGGCGTGCCGCACCCGCGCTCCTACGGGACCCGTGCGCGCGTGCTGGCCGAGTTCGTGCGGCGGCGGGGCGTGCTCAGCCTCGAGGATGCCGTACGCAAAATGACGTCCCTGCCGGCCAGAGCCGTTCGCCTGAAAGACCGGGGCCTCCTGCGCGAAGGCTTCGTGGCCGATCTGGTGCTGTTCGATCCCGACCGCGTGCAAGACAAGGCTACCTACCGCCAGCCCCACCAGTTCTCGGAAGGATTCGATCTGGTGCTGGTCAACGGAGAAGCCGTGGTCGAGAACGGCAAGTTGACCGGTGCCCGCCCGGGGCGCGTGCTGCGACGCCAATGATTCGTCTGGAGGGCGTCAAAAAGGGTTTTGGTTCGAAGCTGCTGCTGGAGGGCGTGGACTGGCTGATCACGCCCCAAGACCGCGTCGGCCTGGTGGGACGGAACGGGTCCGGCAAGACCACGCTGCTGAAGATGCTGGCCGGCCTGGAATCCCCGGACGAGGGTTCCGTGGTCGTCGCGAAAGGCATCACGCGCGGCTACCTGCCCCAGGAAGGCCTTGCGCTCTCGGGCCGCACTGTGTTCGAGGAATGCCTTTCCGTCTTCGATGACCTGCGCCAGATGGAGCGGGAGCTGGAGGCACTGACGCGGCGCATGGCCGAGCTGGATCCGGCCAGCGAAGAATATCAGCAGGCCGCCGAGCGTTTCGCGCGGCTGGATGCCGAGTTCCGACAGCGCGACGGCTATGCACTGGAGGCGCAAGTAGGCGCGGTGCTCGCCGGCCTCGGCTTCGCCAAACGGGACTGGACCCGGCGCACCGAAGAGTTTTCCGGCGGCTGGCAGGCACGCATCGCTCTGGCCAAGCTCTTGCTCGCGCGGCCCAACCTGCTGTTGCTGGACGAGCCGACGAATCACCTCGATCTGGAAGCCCGCAACTGGCTGGAAGAATATCTCGCCGCCTATCCGTACGCGTTCGTGCTCGTCTCCCATGACCGCTACTTCCTGGACGTCACGGTGAACCGGATCGTCGAGATCTGGAACCGGCGCCTGCACTTTTACCAGGGCAACTACTCGCGCTATCTGGAAGCCCGCCGCCAGCGCATCGAACAGCTCGAAGCGGCCGCGCGCCAGCAGCAGGAGCGCATTCGGCAACTGGAAACCTTCATCAACCGGTTCCGCTACACGGCCTCCCGGGCCCGCCAGGTTCAAAGCCGCATCAAGGAGTTGGAACGCATCCAGCGCATCGAAGTGCCGCCGGAGGAGCCCGAGATCCACTTCCGTTTCCCGCAACCCAAACCCAGTGGGCGTGTGGTGGCCGAGGCGCGCAACCTTGGCAAACGCTACGGGGATCACGTCGTCTTCCGCGGCGTTAACTTCACCATCGAACGCGGCGAGCGAATCGCCCTAGTAGGTCCCAACGGAGCGGGCAAGTCGACGCTCATTCGCATGCTCGCCGGCCTGGAGCCGCCCACCGAAGGCGAGCTGCGGCTAGGGCACAACGTGGAACCGGACTACTTTGCGCAGGATCAGTACAAAGAGCTGAACCCCAACGTGCGCGTACTGGACGATCTGGCCGAGCTGGCGCCGCGGAGCACCCAGACCGAACTGCGCACCCTGCTCGGCTGTTTCCTCTTCTCCGAGGATGATGTCTTCAAGCCCATCGGCGTGCTCTCGGGCGGCGAGCGCAACCGGTACGCCCTCGCGAGGCTGCTGCTGCGTCCGAGCAACTTCCTGCTCCTGGATGAGCCGACCAACCACCTGGATTTGCGCGCCAAAGACGTGCTGCTCGAAGCCCTCCAGCAATACGAGGGCACGCTGGTGTTTGTATCCCACGATCGCTACTTCATAGACCGGCTGGCCACGCGCATCTTCGCGCTGGGTGACGGCACTCTGGAAAGCTTCCCGGGCAACTACGAGTCCTATCTGTGGCACAAGCAACAGGTAGCACAGGCGGAGGCGGCCTCGGCCGCGCCCGGTACCGTTGCGGCCCCGCCGGCAACCGAGGCCGAAGAAGCTGCGTTGCCGGAGGTGGAAGCCCGGTCCGGTTCCCGGCCCCGCCGCATCAACCCCATACGGCTGAAGCAGATGCGCCAGCGCTTCGAGGAATTGGAAGAGGAGATCGCGCGTCTGGAGGCCGCCATCGCCGAAACAGAACGGTCACTTTCTGTTTTCGTCAGCGCGGAACATACCCGCCGCCTCCACGAGCAGCTCCGCGAGCAGCGGCAGCGCCTGGAAGAGGCGCTGGCGGAGTGGGAGCAGCTCGGACAGGTGGTTGAGCAGGCCGAGGGGGCGGATGTATATTAGGCAAAGAAAAGGCGAAGCATGGGCGAGGATCTTCAGGACCTGCTCGCCATCCTGAGGCGCCGCATCGAGCGCATCAACCGAAAGTACGCCCAAGGCGGCCCCGCCAGCCAGCCCGCTGCACGCCCTGATGCGGATCGCCCCGCCCGCTATTTCATCGAGCGCTGGATCTCGGGCCAGGTCGTGGAGACCCCCTGCGGGCAGCATTTCGAAACGGAGCGGCTCTGGGAAAACCACCGCCGCCACGGCTCCATGGACATCGGAGCGCTGCTCGAGCTGCCCGAGGACCTGCTCGGCCCGCTGTCGGAAGGCGAAATTCCCGACTGCCCTCCGCAGCGCTGGGCCTTCCTCGATACGGAAACTACGGGTCTTGCGGGAGGCACCGGAACGTACGCCTTCCTGGTCGGTGTGGGGCGCATCACTCCCGAAGGTTTCCGCATCCGGCAGTTCTTCATGCGCGATTACGGCGAGGAGGCCAGCCTGCTGTGGGCGCTCGATCAGCACCTGGCCCAGTTCGACGTGCTGGTCACCTACAACGGCAAGATCTACGACCAGCCGTTGCTGGAAACGCGCTACCGGCTCGCCCGCACGCGACCGCCCTTTGACCGCATCCGTCACCTCGACCTGCTTTACGGGGCGCGCCGCTTGTGGAAGCTGCGACTGGAGAGCTGCCGGCTGGTGGACCTGGAAGCGCAGATCCTCGGCTTCGAGCGCGAAGGCGACCTGCCCGGCGAAATGATCCCCTACGTGTACTTCGAGTACCTGCGAACGCGAGAAGCCTTCCGGCTGGTGCCCATCTTCCACCACAACGCCATGGATATCCTCACGCTGGCCTGCCTGACCGGGATCGTGCCTTTCGCTTACCGTTCGCCGGAACAAGTGCGCTTCACGCACGGCACGGATTTCCTGGGCCTGGCCCGCTGGGTTCTGAAGACGGGCGACGCCGGGCGAGCGCTCGTGCTGTTGCGGCGAGCCGTCGAGTGCGGCCTGCCCGATGATCTGCTCTTCCGCTCGCTGTGGGAAATGGCCATGCTCGAAAAGCGCCTCAAGAATCTGCCCGCAGCCCTGACGCTCTTCGAAGAACTGGCCGGTTGCCGCAACCGCTACCAGCTCGCCGCGCTCATCGAACTGGCCAAGCACTACGAGCACGTCGAGAACGACTACGCGCGGGCCCTGGCCTGGACCGAACGTGCTCTCGAAATCGAGGCCACGCCCGAGCTGGAGCGGCGCCGCGAGCGACTGAAACGCCGACTGGCCGCCTGCGCAACGCCCCGCCTGCTGTAGAGGCCAAACAGGCAGCGCTGGCGAGCCGGGCTATAATCTGAAGTTCAGAGCCTCGCGACCATGCCGGAGAATCCCGACCGCTCCTCCGGGAATCAGCGCAGCCGTACCGTGGCGATTGTTCTCTCGTGGTTGCGCGATCTTGTTGTCTCGGTAGCGATCGCCATCGTGCTGATCGTCTTCGTCTACCAGCCGGTTAAGGTCGAAGGGACCAGCATGATGCCGGCCCTGGAGGATCAGGAAAGGATTTTCGTGAACAAGTTCGTTTACCGGCTCGGACTGAGCCCGATCCGGCGCGGCGACCTGGTCGTGTTCCGGTTCCCGGGCGATCCCAACAAGTCCTACATCAAGCGCGTGATCGGCTTGCCTGGCGAAGTGGTGGCGATCGAGCGCGGCGTCGTGCTGATCAACGGCAAGCCGCTCCATGAGGACTACGTGCCGCGGCAGTTCCGCGACTGGCAAGACATGCCGCCGGTAACCGTGGAGCCGGACACCTATTTCGTCCTTGGCGATCACCGCAACTCCTCCAACGACAGCCGCAACTGGGGCCTGGTGCCACGCCGCAACATTTACGGCAAGGCGGTCTTCGTTTACTGGCCGCTGGATCGCTTCGGGCCGCTGCGTTGAGCGCCCGCCCGGCTGCGTTATAAAGGCTGTTATGCCTTATCGCGAACTTTCCCGTGCGACTGTGGAGCGGCTGCGCTCCTTCGACACGCCCACCATCGCCAACGCCATCGAACTGTTCGGCGTCCGCCCTCGCCACACCGGCTACATGGACGCTCGCATCCGCGCCCTGTTCCCGGAGCTGGGTCCCATCGTGGGCTGCGCCTCCACCGCCACGATGCACTGCGCGTTCCCGCGCCCGGCGGGCAGCGCCTATCACGGGCTGGAAGAACAGATCCGCCGGTTCCAGGAATTGCCCGGCCCGGCGATCGTGGTGATTCAGGATCTGGACGATCCGCCCGTAGCAGCCTCCTTCGGCGAAGTCATGTGCGCCAGCTACCAGGCGTTCGGAGCGGTGGGCATCATCACCAGCGGGGCGGCGCGCGATCTGGAGCAAGTGCGACGCCTGAAATTCGCGGCCTTCGCGAGCGGCGTCATCTGCGCGCACGGCTACACGCACTTCACGTCCCTGCATGAGCCTGTGCGCGTGGGCGGGCTGACGGTCCACCCGGGCGACTGGCTGCACGCCGACGCCAACGGCGTGATCAACATCCCCGTGGAGATCGCCGACGAGGTTCCCGACGTGGCCGCCGAGTACGCCGCCGCGGAAGCCCTCCTGCTGGATTACCTCAGGCAGGGGAAGCCGGACGCAGCCGGCTACGCGGAAGCGCGACGCGAGATGCTGCGGCGCATCGAGCAACTGGGACAGCGCGTGCGCAAGCCAGGCCAGACACTGGTGGGATAATGTTTCGGGAGGTGAAAGCATGACGGCGGCAACCCAGATCCCGCTCGAGCAGGAACTGAACCCGTGGCTGGCGGCAGAGGCCCGTTTCGATGAGGCCGCGGCCCGGCTGGGCCTGGACAACGGCCTGGCGAAAATCCTGCGGACCCCCTCCAAGGAGATCACCGTTTACATTCCGGTGCAACTGGATGACGGACGCCTGGAAGTGTTCGTCGGCTATCGAGTGCAACACTCGATCGCGCGCGGACCGGCCAAGGGCGGCATCCGCTACGCTCCCGACGTCACGCTGGATGAGATTCGCGCTCTGGCTGCGTGGATGACCTGGAAGTGCGCGGTGGTCAACATTCCTTTCGGCGGCGCCAAAGGCGGCGTGGTCTGCGATCCTTCCGTGCTGTCGGAAGCCGAACTCGAGCGCATCACCCGCCGCTACACCGCTGAGCTGCTGCCCTTCCTTGGCCCGGAGATTGACGTTCCGGCGCCCGACATGAACACCGACGAGCAGGTGATGGCCTGGATCATGGATACCTACTCCATGCACGTGCGGCAGACCACCACCGCCGTGGTCACGGGCAAGCCGCTGGATCTGGGCGGCTCGCGCGGGCGCAGGGAAGCAACCGGGCGCGGCTGCATGATCGTCTGCAACGAGGCGCTGAAACGCTTCGGAATGGATCCCCGGTCCACGCGCGTCGTGATCCAGGGCTTCGGAAACGTGGGCGGCATGGCCGCCAAACTGATGGCGGAGGCCGGCTACAAGATCATCGCCGTGATCGAAATTGACGGGGCGGTCTACAATCCGAAAGGCCTGGATATCCCTGCCCTGCTCGCGCACCGCAAGCATACGGGCTCGATCCTGGATTTTCCGGGCGGCGAGAACATGGATCGCGATGAGGCCATGTACCTGGAATGCGAGATCCTGCTGCCCGCCGCCAAGGAAAACGTCATCACTTCACGCAACGCCGAACGTATCCGGGCCCGGATCATCTGCGAGGGCGCCAACGGCCCCACCACGCCCGTTGCCGATCAGATCCTCGCCGAAAAGGGCGTTTTTGTGATCCCTGATATTCTGGCCAACGCCGGCGGCGTCACGGTCTCTTACTTCGAGTGGGTCCAGGATCGCCAGGGCTACTTCTGGAACGAAGACCTGATCAACACGCGCCTGGAAGAAATCATGGTGAACAGCTTCCGCGACGTCACGGCCTATGCCGACAAGCACGGGGTCAACAATCGCATTGCCGCGTATATGCTGGCCCTGGATCGGGTGGCCTTCGCCATCAAGCTGCGCGGCATCTACGCTTGAGGCCGTGCGAATACGCGGCGGGGGGAGCAGCCGGGCATGAGCACGGACGCCACCACGCCGCTGATGCGGCAGTACCACGCCATCAAGCGGCAGGTCCCGGACGCCCTGCTCATGTTCCGCCTGGGCGATTTCTACGAGCTGTTCTACGAGGACGCCATCACGGCGGCACGGGAACTGGAAATCACGCTCACCTCGCGCAACAAGGAGAGCGGGCGCCCCATCCCCATGTGCGGCGTCCCTTATCACGCCGCCGAAAGCTACATTGCGCGGCTGGTGGCGCGCGGCTACCGCGTGGCCCTGTGCGATCAGATGGAAGACCCGCGGCAGGCACGCAAGCTCGTCCGCCGCGAGATCACGCGGATCGTCACGCCGGGCACGGCCACGGAAACGGCTGTGCTGCGCAGCCGGGAGAACAACTACCTGGCCGCCGTGATCCGTGAAAAGGAACGCGCCGGCGCTGCTTGGGTGGACGTGTCCACCGGAGAATTCCGCGCGACGGAATCCGAGTGGGAAGAACTGCGGCAGACTCTGGAGACCCTCCAGCCGCGTGAAATCCTATACCCGGCGGGCCGCGAGGTCACATTGGGAGAAACGGTCGCAGCCGTCGCACGCACCGAGCGCGAGCCTTGGACCTTCGATCCCGAGCACGGCGCGCGCATTCTGCGCGAGCACTACCGGCTGATCGGGCTGGATGGCTGCGGGCTGGAAGGCCGCCCGCTGGCTGTAGCGGCGGCAGGCGCCATCCTGGAATACCTGCGCGAAACGCAGCGGGCGGCGCTGGAGCACTTGGAGCCGCCGCGCTACTTCGACCGCAGCGCGTACATGCGCCTGGATGCGGTCACCGTGCGCAATCTGGAGCTTCTGGAGCCGCTGTTTCCTCCCGAGATGGGCGGAATCCGCGAGGCCAGCCTGCTGGGCGTGCTGGACTGCACGAAAACCGGCATGGGCGGACGGCTCCTGCGGGCGCGCCTGCTGCGGCCCTCGCTGGATCGTGCGGAAATCGAGGCGAGGCTGGACGCGGTCGAGGAACTGCTCAATCAGACCGTCATGCGCGGGCAACTCCGGGAACAACTGGCCGGGATGTCGGATCTGGAACGGCTGCTGGCCCGCGTAACGCTAGGTACCGCCGGCCCCCGTGAAATGCTTGCGCTGGCGCGTTCCCTGGAACGCATCCCTCGAATCAAGGAGATTCTGGGCGAGCCCCGCAGCGCGCGGTTGCGCGAGCTGGCCGACCGGCTGGACGAGGTTGCGGAAGTGCGCGACCGCATCCTCGCCGCCATCCATCCCGAGCCTCCGGCGAATCTGGCCGACGGCGGCGCAATCCGGGACGGCTTTCACCCCGAACTGGACGCGCTGCGGGACGTGAGCCGTAACAGCCGGCGCTACCTTGCCGAAATCGAACAGCGGGAACGCGCACGCACCGGCATCGCATCGCTCAAGGTCCGCTTCAATAACGTCTTTGGCTATTACCTGGAGGTCTCCAAGGCGAACCTGCACCTGGTGCCGCCGGACTACGAACGCAAGCAAACGCTGGTAGGCGCTGAACGCTTTACCACGCCCGAGCTGAAAGAACTGGAAGGGAAAATTCTCGCCGCCGAGGAACGGATCCTGGAGCTGGAAAAACAAATTTTCGCGGAATTGCGCAGCTTCGCGGCGGCGCAAGCGGCGCGAATCCGGGCCACGGCGGCCGCGGTGGCGGAGCTGGACGTGCTGGCGGCGCTGGCGCAAACGGCGGCCGAGAACCGCTACCGGAGGCCACGCTTCTCCGCGGCGGGCGAAATGCGCATCCTCGCCGGTCGGCATCCGGTGGTGGAAAAGCTCTGCGAACGCGAGGGCACGCGTTACATTCCCAACGACGTCTACCTGGACCCGCGGGGCGAGTTCATCGCTGTGATCACCGGGCCGAACATGGGCGGCAAGTCCACCTACCTGCGGCAGGTCGCGCTCATCGCGATTCTCGCGCAGATGGGATCCTTCGTCCCGGCCGAAGAAGCCACGCTGCCGCTGATAGACCGCGTGTTCACTCGCATCGGCGCCTCGGACAACCTGGCGCGCGGGCGGTCCACCTTCATGGTCGAGATGACGGAAACGGCTGCCATCCTGAACACGGCCACGCCCGACAGTCTGATCGTGCTGGACGAGATCGGGCGCGGGACAGCGACCTTCGACGGGCTTGCGCTGGCCTGGGCGGTGGTCGAGTACATCCATGACCGGCTCCGAGCCAAGACGCTGTTCGCTACCCACTACCACGAGCTGACCGAGCTTGCCGAGCAACTGCCTGGCGTGCGAAATCTGAGAGTTTCCGTGAAGGAAGCAGGCGACCAGATCATCTTTCTGCGCAAGGTGGAGCCGGGGGCTGCCGACCGCAGCTACGGCATCGAGGTGGCGCGGCTGGCCGGTCTGCCCGCGGCTGTCATTGAGCGAGCACGCGAGGTCCTGGCATTGCACGAGCGGACGGAACACGAGGTAACCGAGGAACTGTCGCCGCGCCCGGAACCTGCTGCGGGTCCGATCCAGATCCGGCTGTTCGAGCCAGTAAGCCACACCATTGCCGAGCGGATCCGGAAACTGAATTTAGACGAGCTGCGCCCGATCGAGGCGTTGCGGCTGCTGGCGGAACTTCAGGAAGAACTCAAAAGAGAGCTCTAAATTGACTGAAAATAAAGGAGTTCCATGCGTGTGGCCGGTCTCATGAGCGGCACCTCCCTCGACGGTATTGACGTCGCCATCGTCGAAATCTCCGGCCGCGGCTGGGCCAAGCGCATCCGGACCCTGGCCTTCCGCACCGTCCCCTACCCGGAGGACGTCCGCCAAGCCATCCTCAGCGTCTCGAACGCCGCTACCCACACCGCCACGATCTCGCGGTTGAACTTCTTGCTCGGCGAGCTTTACGCTGAAGCCCTCCGGCTCACGGCCCGGCGCGCGCGCATCCCGCTGGACTCGATCCAGCTCATCGGCTCGCACGGGCAAACGATTTTTCACGAAGGGGCGCCGGTGAAGTTCCTGGGCAGGCGGATCGCGAGCACCCTGCAGATTGGCGAGGCCGCGGTTCTGGCCGAGCGCACCGGGATCCCCGTGGTGGCCGATTTTCGCCCCCGTGATATCGCGGCTGGCGGGCGCGGCGCGCCGCTGGTCCCCTATGTGGACTACATGCTCTTCCGGCACCGGAAGCTGGGGCGCGTCGCGTTGAACATCGGGGGCATAGCGAACATTACGGCGATACCGCCCTCGGCAGGCCCGGAAGACGTGATCGCTTTCGATACCGGCCCCGGCAACATGGTCGTGGACGCGCTTGCCCGCCGGTACACCAAGGGCCGCTGGAGCTACGACCGGGGCGGCCGACTGGCGGCGCGCGGCCACGTCAACCGGCAGCTCCTCGACCGGCTGTTAAAGGACCCTTACTTTCGCCAGCCGCCACCCAAGACGGCCGGGCGCGAGCAATACGGCGCCGAATTCGTCGAGCGACTGCTCCAGACCGGCCTGTCGCTGCTCGACTTGATCGCGACTTGCACGGCCTTTACGGCCGCGGCTGTGGCAACGGGCATCGAGCGTTTCGTTCGCCCGCGGATGCCGGTCGACGAGCTGATCGTTTCGGGCGGCGGAGTCCACAACCGGCAAATGATGGCTCAGCTTGCCGCTTTCCTTCCCGGCGTGAGCCTGGCCAGCTCGACCGATTACGGAGTGGACGCAGACGCCAAAGAGGCCATTGCCTTTGCGGTCCTTGCGTACGAAACCTGGCACCGCCGTCCGGCCAACCTGCCGTCGGCCACTGGCGCCCGGCGCGCCGTCGTGCTGGGCAAGATCAACTGGTGAACGCGCCCCGAAAACCACTCGCCAGGGTGGTTCCGGGGCGCGTCCTCACCACTTCAGCATCAAGACCAGCTTGATGTTGCGCGGCAGGTTGCGCTGCGTCGGATCGAGCTGGCCAAAACTGGGATCGGTGACGTTCACCGAAGCGATGTTGGCGAACCAGGGGTGATTGAAGGCGTTGATCATCTCGAAGCGGAACTCGAGATTCATCCGCTCTTGCAGCGCGAAAATCTTGGTCAGCGAAGCATCCCAGTTCTTGTAGCCGGGCACGCGCACGTCGCTGAAGAGAGACGGGAAGTCCCGCAGCGTGTACGGCTCCTGCGGCGGCACGCGCCGGCCGGTGACCGGGTCGTCCCACAGCGAGGTATCGAACCAGCGATTGGGCGTGGGGTTCTTGAGCTTGGCTGAACCGGGACGTACCTGTTTCGCGTTCGGATACGCTACCACCCATCCGCTCTGGTAGGTGATGTCCCAGTTCAGCCGCCAGCCGCCGAGCACGTGATCCACAGCGCGCGGCCAGTGGGCGCCAAAGCGCCGGTTCCGCCCGAACGGCAACTCGTAAATCCCCACGATGGCGAACTTCTGAGGAATGTCCACAGTGCCAGCGGAGCGCTTCTCCAGTTTGGTGTCCTCAGGCCGGGCCAGCACGAAATCCTGCGCGTTGAGCAAAGAGACCTGCTCGAGGTTCTTCATGATCCCGTAGCTGGCCAGGAAGCTCAATCCGTGGGAGAAGCGCTTGGTGACCTTGGACTGGAAGCCGTGGTAGCGCATCTTGCCGATAGGCACGTTGTTCAGGCTGACGCTGGCGTACTGCGGGAAGGCCACCATGAGGTTCTGGCGCGGAATGGTGGGTGCGTTGAGCGTGGGGTTGGCCGGGATCAAACCCGCCATGGGGTTGGGCACGCGCTCGGTGTAGTAAGCGGTGTCAATGGTTCCGTCAGGCTTGCGCCGGCCGAGCTCGGATGCGGGGATGTAGTTCAGCCCCACGTTCACCGGCAGCTTGCGCTGGGCGTTGCCGACGTAGCCGACCTCGACCAGCACATTGCCGGGCAGCTCGTGCTGGATGTCAAAGGAGTACTGGTGGGAGAAGGGCAGAGGCCGGTCGAAGTACTGGCCCGGTATGCTTTCGCCCAGGAAGCTGGCGGCGCCCTGACTGGAGCCGATTGGTTCGAGCAGGCGGCCGCCGGGCAGGTTGGCGAAAGCGTTGGTGAGGGTGACGGCCGGCGTGAGGCCGCCATCGGTGCTCACCACGGCCACGGTCTGGCGGCTGAAGCCTTGCGTCGAGCCGTTCTCGTTCTGGCCCAGATAGTAGAGACCGTAGCCGCCCCGCACCACCCAGCGATCGCTGACGCGGTACGCGACGCCCAGGCGCGGCTGGAAATTGTTGCGGTCCGGTTCGAAGACGTAACGCGGCTGGCCGCCCACCCCGGCAAACAACACCGCGCCCTTGAGGGTCAAGCCCTTGACCTTGTCGGCGATCGGGCTGGGCGCGTTCCAATCGAAGCCGCGCACCATGCGGTTGAACCGCTCGTAGTTGGGCGTTTCGTAGTCCCAGCGCAGGCCGAGGTTGAGCGTGAGCCGAGGCGTAACCTTCCAGTCATCGTTGAAAAAGACGGCGTAATAGCGGTGCAGGAAGGTGGGATCAATGTTGCGGTCTACATAAGCGCTGCTCGGGTAACCGAGCAGGAAGGTGGCGATCTCGTTGCCCGAGACCGCATCGGCGCGCAGCGCGTTGGCCTGCGTCCAGTTCCTGCCGAAGCTGTACCACCCGCTGGCCATGCCCGGGTTGGCGATGTTGTCCTTGTATTGCCGCGCCTCGAAGCCGAACTTCATATAGTGGCGCGACACCACCAGCCCGGCGTTGGGCTGCAAGCTGTACGTGTCGTTGGTGGAGGTGTTCAGCAGGCGGTCAGCGCCCGCCGCCTGGTAGATACCCAGATCGAAACGCGGGAACTGCAGCCGGGTGAACTGGGCGACCAGAGCGGGATCGAACCCGAGCCGCCTCGGATCGAAGCCGGCGCCGTAACTGTTGCCTGTGGTTTCCTCCCAGCGGTTCAGGCCGGCGCGCAGGTTGAAGGTCATGCGCGGGCTGAGAGTGGAGGTCCAGTCGAACACCCAGGTGCGCCCGTTGCGCTTGAGCGGCGCGTTACCCGTGGGCTCGGCGGGGTTCGGCGTGGGCCACACCAAGGCACGGTATTCCTCGAAGGGGTTCTGGCCGTAGCGGAAGTAGAAGGTATTCTTGGAGTTGAGCACGAAGTCCATGCGCCCGGTCCACTGATCGAAGCCGCAGTTCCAGCGCGAGCGAAAGATGTAGTTGTTGATGTGCGCCGGACCCTCACCCTGCCAGTTGGGCGGCGGATAGTATTTGAAGACCTCGAGCGCGATCGGGTGGATCCGGCTGGGCGGCAGGCGGTTGCCGGCGAAGGGCTGGCGCAGGCCATCGCGCGTGGTGGTCAGCGGATCGTAGATGATCACGGGCTGTCCCTGGGCGTTATAAAGCGTGGAGAAATCGCCCGTTCGCCACTCCATCAGCGGGAAGGTGCGCGCGCCGGGATCGCCCGTACGCTGCCGCATTCCTTCGTAGTTCAGCATCCAGAAGAGCCGGTTGCGCCCGTCGTACAGCCTGGGCAAATAGACGGGGCCGGCAAGCTGGAAGCCGAACTGGTTGATGTGGAAGGGCGGGCGCGGCTGACCGCCGCGGTTCAACTCGCTGGTGTTGGCGTTGAGTTTGTCGTTCTGGAAGTGCTCGAACAAAGTGCCGTGGAATTCATTGGTCCCGGACTTGGTGACGATCGTGATGATGCCGCCGCCCGTGCGCCCGTACTGGGCGTCATAAGTGTTGGTCAGCACGCGGAACTCCTGCACCGCCTCCATGGTGGGAACGTGAATCACGGTGCGGTCCGCGCGCACGTTGCTGATGCCGTCCAGCAGCACCTCGTTTTCCTTGTTCTTGCCGCCGTTGATCGAGATACCCGAGGTGCCGGCGATGTCGAAGGAGCGCAGGTAACGCCAGTCGCCCGCCTTGATCACGCCAGCCGCCGCCCACGCAATCTGGAAGGGGTTGCGGCCCTGGGTCGGAACCATGCTGATCAGCTCGTTGGCGATGACCTGCGAGCGCGTGGCCGTTTCCGTCTGGAGCAGCGAAACCGACTCGCGCACTGTAACGCTCTCGGTCAATTGACCGAGTTCCAGCGTCACGTCCAGCCGGAGCTTGTCCTGCGCCTGCAAGACGATGTTTTCGCGTACGAAGCGCTTGAATCCGGGTTGCTCGACGGTTAGCCGGTAGACGCCCGGCGCCAGGAACGGGGTGACGTAGTTACCGCTCTCGTTGCTGGTTACGGTGAAGGATACGTTCTGAGCGACGTTGGTGACGGTAACGGTAGCGCCTGCCACCGGGGCTCCGCTGGGATCCGTGATCAGCCCGGTGATGGTGGCCCGGACCTCCTGGGCCCAAGCGGTCCCCGCGAACAAGCAGAGGATTCCCAAGACCAGGAAGTTCGATGTTAGACGCCTCATAGCAACCCCCTGTAGCTTTGAGGCTTACCCACTTCGATTCTAGGCGACCATACCCGGGCTGTCAACCGGAATTCGGAAGCCGCGGCGCTACAGCTTCAGGGTCTCGATGTTTGCCCCGCGCCGCCTGAGCCAGAGCGCTTGCAGCGCGCCGAGACTACCGCTCGATGCGAGAAACAAGCCGAAAAGGGCCAGCCCGAACGGGATGATTACCTCGACCCGGTCGAACCGGGGCATGGGGACCTCGATGAGCGATAGCGGATTGGAGTTCCCCATGCGGATCCGGCCGGGGCCCGCGCGCGCCCGCCCAACCATGTTCCCGCCTACCGGGCGTACTGAAGCCAGCGCCTCCCGAAGCCGCTGCCGGAAGGCGCCAAGCTCGGCGGCATTCAAGACCCTCATCGAGCGCACGCCGCGGAGCACGGCGGCCAGCAACCTGCGGTTGCCGCAAGTGTTCGCCGAACAGGCGATGCCGAAGCGTGCGATCGAGCGGGCGTATTCGGCCAGCAGTCTGGCTCTTTGTTCGGGTGCAAACCGGTAACTGCCCTGACGGTCCACTTCGAGCAGACGGGCCAGCATGAGTTGCCGCGCGTGCGGGTTCTGTTTGTCGAAGAATTCGCGCAGCCCCAGCCCGTGCCTGTCCTCGACATACACCTGGTAAGTCCGCTCCCAGTAAGCTGAACCGACCTTGTCCGGAGTGGTCGCCTGCCAGCCGTAGAGGTTTTCCAACTGATCAGCAATCTCGCGGGCGCCGCTATAACCGGCCGCCTGCATCTGGCGAATCCATTTCGGGTTCCAGAAACGGCTGTTCACTTCCGCTGCGAGAAACGCCCGGAAATCTTGCAGGCGCTCCCGGCCGCGGGCGCGAAGGTTGGCCACGTAGAACTCGGGGGGCCGTCCGCCGTTGACCACTTTGGTAGCCAGGTTCAGCCCGCCTGCGAAATCGAAAAAGTCGTCGTTGTCGGTGACCCCGTAAAGATTCGTGCTCCGGGAATGAACCACGACCTCGTTGCCTTTGAGATGAGAAGCCAGCGCATGGGGCACCGCTTCTCCCCAGACCTGTTCGCCATAGGCGAAATTGTTGTGCCGGAGGTAGGCCTCGACGATCAGGTCCGTGTTGCCGGCGTCGCGGCTCTGCTTGATCAAGTTGGCGATGCCCGCGCCATAGTCGCCCGGCGCGGGGCCGAAGATGCGCGCCGAGGCCGCTTTCTCAGCCACATCCGCCGCCACGCCCTGACGCCGCAATTGCTCGGCAATGCGCCGCGTGTTCCGGCTGAGCGCGTTATCGCCCGCTTGCTGGACCAGGCGCGCCGCACGATCCAGGAGCAGCATCTTGTCCGGGAAGCCGTCCCGGTAAATTCCGGCCACCGTGATCACTACGTCCACCCGCGGGCGTCCGAGCTCGGATTCCGGGATCAGGCGCAGCCCGTCCACCACTCCGCGCGAATTCCACTGCGGCTCCACTCCCATGAGATAGAGCGCCTGGCATTCCATGGCGCCTTGATGACGGATGGTCTCGCCGTACCAGAGCACCAGACTTACTTTCTCGGGATACTTTCCGGTGCGTTGCCGTTGTTCCTCGAGTAACTGGTTGGCGAGCTTCTTGCCCAGCTCGCAAGCCGCAGGCGTGGGAATGAGCGAAGGGTCGAAATCGTGCAGGTTGCGGCCACTGGGCAGCGCGGCGGGCGCCCGCAGCGGGTCCCCGGAAGGCCCGCTCGGCAGGTACTCACCACGGAGGGCGCGGACGAAGTTAGTAAGTTCCAGGGCAGCCGACGCGCGCAGGTCGGCGATCCAACGGGCGCCAGCGCGCAGTTGCGTCAGGATCTTGTCCCGCAGCGAGCCTTTCCACTCTGGGCCCACCGCCGGTTCGGCGCCTGCGGCCAGCTCCCGGGCCCACTGTTCCAGCTTATCTGCCAACCGTCTCAGCTCGCCGGGATCGAAGCCGGACTTGAGAAACTCCGTCAGGGCCTCGATCTGGAGGTCTTCTGGGGGCAAGCGGCCGAGCACGTGAATTCCCAGCGGAATCGGGCCGGCTTCGGTCTGCTCCAGAAAGTCAGTTACTCGCTCGATGACTTCTTGCCAAGGCGTGTGGTCCAGATCGAAACCGAGCTGGCTTTCCAGCCCCAACCTGCGGATTTCCTGGCGCACCTTGGTCTCGTATTCGGCGCGCAGACCCGGAGAGTCACCGCCGACTTTCTCGATTTCATGCAGCGCCTCGCGCAGCGCGCGAAACTCGTCCTGGGCGCCTCCGCGGGTCAACAGCGGCGTCAGGTGGCTGATCAAGGTGGCGTGGCCGCGGCGGCGGGCGGTGGTGGATTCGCCACCCCCGTCCACGATGTAAAAGTACGGGGAGGGCGTGTCCCCGAGAAGAACCTCGGCAGCATCCCAGCCTGCCAGGCCCACATTTTTGCCGGGCAGAAACTCCAGCGTGCCGTGACGGCCCAGGTGCACGATGGCGTCGGCGCCAAACACGTGGCGCAGCCACAAGTACGCGGCCACGTAACAGTGCGGCGGCGGAATGGTCGTATCGTGCTGCGTCTTGCCGGCCATCTCGAACGAAGAGCGCAAGGGCTGCGGCCCGACGAAAATGTTGCCGAAGCGCAAGCCGGGAAAGACGCAGAACGGCTCGCCATCGCGCGAGCGGATAGTCATCAGGCGCGATTTTTCGGGCGGTCCCCAGGCAGCCAGCAGGCGTTCGCGAAATGCAAGCGGCGTTTCGGCGAGCCATCGCCGGTACTGCGCGATGGGAATGAGCACCGCGTCGCCTTGGTTGACGATCCGGTCCAGCTCCCCCGGCGCCCACTCTTCCACGTTGCGACCGCCCGCCTCCAGCATACGGAGTAACTCCTGTTCGCCGGGAACGGCGTTCCCAGTCCGATAGCCTTCTTCGCGGAGACCCGTCAGGATCGCCGCCAGGCTGCGCGGCACATCGAGGTAACTGGCTCCGATGTTACCCTTGCCCGGCGGGTTGTTGTAGTAAAGAATGGCCACGCGTTTTTCCGCGTTGGGCTTGCGGCGCAGTGCGATCCAGCGAGCCATGCGACGCACAGCCGCTTCCACGCGCTCCGCGATCGGAACCGTGACCTGAGATTTGCCGTCCGCGCTGCGTTCCGTGGCGGCGAAAGTAATCGGCTCGGTAGCGCCGGCGCGCTCGGGCGAGGCCACTTGCAAGGCGATCTGGTCGGATCGCAAGCCCAGCGGCGCTTCGGCCCAATCCGTTCGGCTCTGACGCGTGGTCATCAGGTTGATCACGTGCACGTTGAGGCGGCTGAAGAATTCCTGATCCGCGGGCCGCGCAAAGCCAAGATTGAGCGCAAAGATTCCGTCCACCACGACCCGTCCATCCTGCACGAGCAAGGGCTCGGCCTCGGGCGGGGGCCAGCCGAAGACGGCCAGCGGAACCATGCCGTGCTTCTCGAGGGCGGCGATCAGCGCGTCAATGTGGGCCAGGTCGCGATTCTTGAAGTAAGTGTGATAGAAAAGCACTCCCACGACAGGAGCGTCCGCGGGTTTCGTTTTCGAGCGGCGATACCAATCGAGGTAGTCTCGCAATTGCACGAAAGGCCCGGGCGCCTCGGGATGATAGATGCCGACAGTAACCGTGGGCTCGGGAGGCTCGACCGGGATTCCCTGTCGTCCGCCCAGGCGCACATAGAGAAAAGCGAGGCAGCGCGCGATGTTCTCTGCGCCACCGTATGCCCAATATTGGACGGCGGTGGCCAGCAGCGTTTCATCCTGCTCGATGCCGGCCTGGCGTCGCGCCGGTTCGGGCCAGTGAGCCAGGATTCTGGCGCCGCGAGCCATCGCCTCGCGGAAGCCGGGCGCAAGACGCGCGGCAGCCTCGCGTGGCATCAGGTACGTGAAGATGACGTCGGCCTGTTTCCAGCCTTCCGGCGGCGCCTCGAAGTCGCCATAAATCAGGTGGATCCGGTTCGGTCCCCAACGCTGGACAAACCGTTTCTCGGCCTCGGGCATCACTTGGGTGAGGCGAGTAAGTACGGCGATGCGCAACGGCTCCTCGGCCGAGGCCAGCGCCGCCCAGGCAGCCAGAAGCGCAAGCGCCTTCATAGGCGGATCCGCAGCCCGGCCAGCGCCATGCGTCCCGGGACGGGGTAGTAACTGTAGTAAACGCGATTCAGCAAGTTATCCACGCTGAGCTGGAAGACGAGGAACCGCGTCAAATCGAACGAGACGCTGGCGTCGGCCACGAAGAACGGATCGAAGGCGCCGTAGACCCCCTTGGTGGTGTCCACATTGGTGTCGGTAGAAAACATAGAAGAAACGTACCGCCCGGTAAAAGAAGCGCTCCACCGCTTGCGCACGGTGAAGAGGCTGGCGGAAGCGGCATGCGAGGGAACATAAGGAATGCGCTTGCCCACCGTCGCCGGCGCCACGGGGTTATCCGTGATCTCGGCTTTCGTCCAGGTGTAGGCCGTGCGCACAAAGAGCCAGCTTAGAAGCGGAGCCCGCGCCGACACTTCCCAGCCCCGGCTGTGTGCTCTGGCGGCGTTGATGACAGGCCGGTAGCGGCCCTGAGGGTCGCGACTGAAATCGGTCGAACGGTAGATCAGATCGCGCACGTGGTTGTCGAAGAACACGGCGTCGAGCTCGAAGCCACCCGTCCAGCGCCGGTTTGCCCCAGCCTCCCAGGCGATTACTTTCTCCGGCTTCAAATCCGGATTCGACGCGAAAATGGTTCCCGCGGAAGAGCGCCAGGTGCGGTAAAGGTCGTAAATCGTAGGATTCCGGTAGGCGTTGCCCGCGCTGGCGCGCAGCGCGATTCCAGCGGGCGCCCGCAAAAGGATTGCCGCTTTGCCGCTCGGCGCGTGATTGGAGCGCGGTTCGTAGTAACCAAGAGGCGACGAGGGGCTCAACTGGATCTTGCCATCGAAAGTGCGCCAGTAATCGTAACGCCCGCCCCAGACCACCAGGATCCTTTCCGCCGCACGCCACTGATGCTGAGCGTAAATTCCCTGGGTATATGACTTACCCTCAGCCCAGTAAGTCAGTGTGGCGGACTCGTTTCGGCGGGCGTAATTGGGAACCGCATTTTCCACGGCGCGGGAGGCGTCCCGCCGCAGATCGGCGCCGGCCGTAACCGAGTGCGCGCTGCCGGGGTCCCAGTTGAGCTGGGTTTCGCCAAACCAGGCGCGGCCGGGACGGTCGCTGATCGTGCCTGGCCCGCCGGCCAGCGTAGCGCCAGCGCCCGGCGTGGAGTAGTAGGACATTGGCGCATCCATGATGCCAGCGCCCACCCGGATGCTCGTGTTGGCCGAGAACGATCGGTAAAGTCTGACCGACGCCAGCCGCGAAAGCGTCCCCCCGTCCCCGGGCAAAAACATGCTCGGTGTCACACTGAGGCGGCGGCTCACACCATCGGCGAAAATCGAGGCTATACCCGAATCGAAGGGACGCCCGTCCAGAGTCCGCAGGTAAGTGTGATAAGCGTCATAGCCGTACCAGGATGCCTGGCGAAGATACTGAAAGCTCAGGCTGGTTCGCTCGTTGAAAGCGTAGTCGGAGCGGATGCGCCAGGCGGTCTGCTCCCACGAATTCTTTCCGGCATCGCCGAGAACGAACGCGCGGGCGCCGGTCGTGGTAAGCGTGGGAATGAAACCTGTGACCGGTGTTCCGCCTGTACCCACCGTTCCGGCAGAAGTTACTAACTGAGAGGGATAGCCTCCGCTCTGGAGGCGATCGTAACTCAGGGAAAGGCCCCAGCGGTCGAAGAAACGATCCGCGATCCGCGCGCCGTAGCGGAAAGTTTCCTGGGCGCCGTAGTCTCCGCGGAGGTCCAGGCGCCGGCGATCCACCGGTTTGCTGAGGATCTGGATGACGCCGCCCATCGCATTGCTGCCGTAAAGAGCAGAGAACGGGCCGCGCACGACCTCCACGCGCTCGACTTCGTCCACGGGAAGCGCGGTCCAGGCAACTCCCGCCGTGTAAGGATCGTTCAGCGGTTGTCCGTCGAGCAGCACGAGAGTGCGGCTCTGAAGGCTGCCACGTCCGGAAAAGCCGCGCATGCCCACGCCGGCCAGCGTGTCCTGAAATCCCTTTCCTCGACTGAGGTAGACGCCCGGAACGCCGTCCAGCGCGCGATCCACCACCTGGACGTTGCGCAGGCGGATCTCGTCCGCAACCACCGTGGAGGCGGAAACGGGCGTCTTGGAAGGCTCGACCTCGGTGCGGGTTGCGGTGACCGTGATCTCCTGCTTGAGGAAGAAGGGATTGTCCTGCGCCGCGCTTGTGGGGCGCTGGTCGGCTGCGGCGAGGAGCGGGAAGATGAGCAGGAAGAGAGCGCGGGTTGGGCGCATACGAAAATCATAATCGTGCTACCAACCCCGTGTCAAATCAGCGCCCGCAACAGTTCCCAGTAACGCTCGGCGACAACCTCCGGCGCGTGATGCTCGCGCACCCACACCGCTGCGCGCCGCCCGATCTCACGCGCGTGCCCGGGAAACGTGGCCAGCCAGATCATGTGCTCCACCAGCGACGCCCGCTCCCCGATCCCCGGTTCGATGCGCAAGCAGGCATCGGGCGGCAACATCGAGGTCTCTTCCGTGGCGCTGAACAGGACCGCCTTGCCCAGCCCCATCGCGGTCATGCCCACGCCAGAGGTCTCGCCCGCGGCAGGGTAGCGCAGGTTCACGACGACGTCGCAGGCAGCGACCAGCTTCCAGAATTCGGCGTCGGAAAGGCGCTCGGCGCGAATCACGCCTTCCAGCAGCGGCGCCACCGCGCGCTCCAGTTCCTCGGATTGGAAATCTCCTGCGAGCACCAGCGCCGCCGGAACCCTGGCGCGTTGCACTTCGCGCCAGGCGCGCAAGACCGTGCCCAGCCGCTTGGGCTCGCGCAGGTGGCCGAACACACCGAAGAGCACGGTTCGCAAGCCGAGGCCTGCCTGCTTGCGCCAGCGAACCAGCTCACACTCGGGTGCGACAGCGGGCCGCCATACCGGGAAAGGCACCTCCACCACCCGAGCCGCCGCGCAGTGCTCCCGCACCATGCGGGCCGCGGCCGGATTGTGGACCACCACAGCCCGGGAAACCTCGGTGATCCGCCGCAGCATCGGGTAGCGGAAGTAACGCGGATCCTGCGCCGAGCGGGCGCGGTCCTCCCACAATCTTTCCGCCAGCCCCCGCGCCCACTCGCCGTAGTTGTAAACGAATTCTTCGATGTATCGCTGACGGTCGAGTGCGCCCAGGAAGAAGTGGTGCAAAACCGCGTCGTGCAGAACCACCACGCCCGGTCGCTCCAGAGCGCGGCGATAGATTTCCCGATGAAGGTGATTGTTGCCCAAGTGGTAGAGGAACACGTCCGCGCGGCTTGCGTTGACTTCGACGGCGCCGAAGCGGTGCAGTTCCTGAAGCAGACGGAAAGCGTAATCCGCCACGCCGGTGGGCGCCGGGGGCATGGGTGCGCAGTATCCGACCTTCACGCCGCCTCGCGCGGTCCGAACAAGGCTGTGCCGATGCGCACGTGCGTTGCGCCCTCTTCCACCGCCACTTCGAAATCCTGCGACATGCCCATGGAGAGCTGGGGCAACGCGAACGCGGCAGCCAGCTCGCGCAGCCGACGAAAGTAGGGACGGGAGTGCTCGGGATCATCCGAGAACGGAGGCATGGTCATCAATCCCGTCAACTCGAGATGGGCGCAACCGCGCACGAACTCGATGAGCGAGCCGAGCTCCTCGGGCGGAATGCCGCTCTTGGTTTCCTCCGGCGAGAGTTTGACCTCAATCATCACCGGCACGCGAGCACCCGGCTTGAGGGCAGCCGCGGCCTCATCGAGCCGACGCGCCAGCCGCACCGAATCCACGGTCTGGATGACATCGAAAATCTGCACGGCGCGCCGAGCCTTGTTGGATTGCAAGTGACCGATCAGGTGAAACTGCGCGCCAGGCAGCTCTCCCAACTCCGGCCGCTTGCGTTCGAATTCCTGCACGTAGTTTTCGCCGAAATGGCGGACGCCTGCTTCGTAGGCGGCTCGAATCGCGCTGGCGGGGAAGACCTTGGTGACGGCGATCAGCGTGATCTCGTCCGGGTTGCGACCGGCACGCCGCGCAGCCGCTGAAATGCGTTCGCGGATCTCTGTCACCTTCTGCTGGATCGTCTCCCACACAGCAAGCTGCGGCCGGGCCAGGCGATGGATTTTTTCTGCTGCACTCGCTCCCGGCGAGGCTACTAGTTTAATACGGGCGCCTCGAGCCCGCATCCGCCGAATCATGGCCACAGGCACACAGCTCGGTGCGGATGCCCCCATCGCCGAGATGGAGACGGCGATCCGCCGTTTCCTCGAGACATCGAAACAACCCGCCATGTGGGAGCCGGGCGAAGAGCCGCTCCCTCTGAGCGACGGCAATTACTCGCTCGAGGTCCGCTCCGGCAGGCTCGTCCTGCAAGCCTGGGACGAAAGGCGCGTCCTAGCGCGGCGGATCCGAGCGATCAGCCGGCAGCGGTCCCACCGCCTCGAATTGGAAGTGGAGCGTCTGGCGCGGCGCACCGGGCGTCTGGTGCTGGTTGACCTGGCCCGCGAGCAGCGTTCGGCCGTCGAGCAACGCGCCGCACGCCTGGTCTTGCGGGAACGTTTGCGCGTGGCGCTGGCCCGTCAGTATCCCAACTGGCGCATCGTCGAGATCTCTGCCGAGCCCAATCTGGAGCAAAGTCTCTCGCCCGTTTACCCGCGAGCGCTGTTGCGGCAGGGTCAACGCGCGTGGGCCGCGCTGATGGCCCCTGACGAGCCTGCGGCAGCCGACGGTGCGTTGGGTTTCGGCCTGATCTGGCTCGATTACTTGCGTCGGCGCGAGCAACGGCTCGTGATCGAAGGTCTGGCCTTGTTCCTTCCCGACGGACTGGAGCGGACGACGTGCCTGCGACTCAACTGGCTGGATCCCGAGGCGGCGCGCTTCCACGTCTTCGCTTACACGGCGGAAGGCGGTGAGGACTTGGTGGATCCCGCCGATTACGGCAATCTCGACACCACGCTGGATCATCCCGGCGGCGAATCCGCGGACGCACTCGAGGAGACCCAGGACTGGGCCGAACATCTGCGAAGCGTACCCGGCGTCGAGGTCGTAACCCTGCCCGACGGCGCCCTCAGCTTCCGCGTGCGGGGCCTCGAGTTCGCGCGTCGGAAGGGATCCTCTGTGTGGATCGGCATCCAGCAGCGCGAACGTGCGGGCCTGACGAGCCTGGGCGAGCTGGAGCGAATGGCAGCGGAGCTGGCCCGGCTGCGGAGCGCGGCGGCCAGGGACCGCTTGAATCCTGCCTGGCGCTTGCAACCCGAGCGCTGGCTGGAATCGCAAGTTCGCGCGCACATCGGGAGGATTGATGCCACGTTGTTGCCCGAGCCGATCTACGGCCAGGTCCCTGCGATCGTGGGCGGCGACCGGGGCGTGCTCGATCTGCTGGCGGTGGACCGAACGGGCCGTCTCGCGGTGCTGGAGCTGAAGGCCACCGCGGATATTCACCTGCCTTTGCAAGCCCTGGATTACTGGCTCCGCGTGCGCTGGTATCTGGAGCGCGGCGAGTTTCAGGCGCGGGGCTATTTTCCCGGCGTCGCGATGAGGCCGGATCCGCCGCGTCTGTTGCTGATCGCGCCCGCCCTTGAGTTCCATCCCACCACCGAAACGATCCTGCGATACTTCCGGCCCGACATCGAAGTGGAGCGCATCGGGCTGGGGGTAGAATGGCGGAAGGAAGTGCAGATTGTGTTCCGCGCGCGAGGCGCGCAAGCCCCCGACCGATGAGCGCAGCCTCGCGGCGGCCGGGAGGAACCGGTGATAGGCCACGATCTGGCGCGGCAGATTCGCGCCGCCATCCGGCACTTGAATCCGCAGCAGGTCCGCGCTGCGGCCGAGCGGCCCCTGAGCGTGGGGCTGGCCGCGGTCTCCAGCGAGGCGCTGGCGGCAATGGAAGACTTTCTCGCCCCGCCGAGCATCTCGCGACAGCGGCGCTGGGAGTTGATGCGCGTGCTGCACCGCATCGGCGACCCCGGGGCTCCCTCGCGCTTCGACATCGAGATTTACGAGGAGGGTCTTCCCTGCCCCGCGGGCGCCTTCGTGTTCTACCGTCAGGCGCCGGAAAGGACCGTGGAAGAGATCCTCGCCGTGCGCGAAGATCTGGGCCTGGCGCTGGCGCGCCACTTTTATCCGTTCCGCAAGCCGGTGGCGCAGCGCATCATCCGCACGATCGCGCGCGAGAATGCAGCCTTCGCCCTGCTGACCGCGGTGCCCGACATAGTGCCCTCGCTCATGCAGTTCCCCTGGGCCCTGGGCGAGTTTGCGTCCGACACCGCGTTCATCACCATGAATCAGGTCCGCATGGCGTTCCTGCTGGCGGCGGCCAGCGACCGTGAGGTGGGCTACCGCGAGCAGCGCATGGAGATTGCCTCGATCGTGGCGGGAGCGTTCGGCTGGCGGGCGCTGGCGCGCGAACTGGCGGGCAAGATTCCCTTCGGCGCAGGTCTGGTGCCCAAAGCGGCCATCGCGTACGCGGGCACGTACACGGTGGGCCAGGGACTGGAGCGGTGGTACCGTCTCGGTTATCGCCTCACCCGAGAGGAGCGCAAGGCGGTCTACGAACAGGCGCTCGAGCATGGCCGCCGTTTCGTGGATTACCTGCTGGAAGGTTCCCGGTTTCGTGAAGCCGCCGACCTCTGAGCCGCGCGCGGTCGGCTTGTATTATCCTTCCCTCGAAGAAAGGCTTCCATGACAATGCGGCAGCGATTCTGTTTTGCTTTGCTTGTCCTGTGCGGACTCGTGTGGGGCGCGGACCCGCCGACACTGTTCCGGGAGCCGGCTCTGAGTCGCACCCACATCGTTTTTCATTACGCTGGCGACCTGTGGATCGTCGAACGGGAGGGTGGCACGGCACGCAGGCTCACCACGGGACCCGGGCGTGAAAGCAATCCCTGGTTTTCTCCCGACGGTCGCTGGATCGCCTTCACGGGCGAATACGACGGCAACGTGGACGTGTACGTCGTGCCTGCCACCGGAGGCGTGCCTCGCCGGTTGACCTGGCATCCCGGAAACGACGAAGCGATGGGCTGGACGCCGGACGGCAAGTCGGTCCTGTTCCGCTCGGCACGAAACAGTTACTCCCGTTTCCGCCGGCTTTTCACGATGCCTTTGGAAGGGGCGTTTCCGGAAGAAGTGCCCCTGGTCATGGCCGAGGAAGGATCCTTCTCGCCCGATGGCAGCCGCATTGCCTACGTTCCCTTGGCCCGCGCCTTCACTACCTGGAAGCGTTATCGCGGCGGACGCACTACTCCTATCTGGATCGCGCGTCTGGCCGACTCGGAAATTATTGACAGAATTCCCCGGGAAAATTCCAACGATTTCTGCCCGATGTGGATCGGCGACCGTATTTACTTTCTTTCCGACCGCAACGGGCCGGTAACGCTGTTCTCCTACGACCTGCGCACGCGAAAGGTCACGCAGGTTTTGCCCAACGATGGGTTCGACTTCAAGCACGCCTCCGCAGGCCCTGACGCCATCGTGCTGGAGCAGTTCGGCTCCATCTTCCTGTTCGATTTGAAGTCCCAGAAATTGCGTCCGGTGAGAATTACGCTGAGCGGCGACCTGCCTGAAGTGAGGCCGCGCTGGGAACGCGTGGCTCGACAGATTCGCAGCGGACGCATCTCGCCCACCGGCGCCCGCGCCGTCTTCGAAGCTCGCGGCGAGATCTTTACCGTGCCTGCCGAAAAGGGAGATCCCCGCAACCTGACTAACTCCCCCGATGCCGCGGACCGCGATCCGGCCTGGTCGCCCGATGGCCGCTGGATCGCCTGGTTTTCCGACGCCTCGGGCGAGTACGAACTGCACGTGCGCGATCATACGGGCGCCGGTGAAGCGAAACGGTACCGGCTCAGCGATCCGCCCTCGTTCTACTACACGCCGGTGTGGTCGCCGGACAGCAAGAAGATCGCCTATACCGACAAGCGGCTGAACGTGTGGTATCTCGATCTGGAGACCGGCAAGGCCGTCCACGTGGACAAAGACCGCTACGACGGTCCGCGTCGCGTGCGCCATCTGGCCTGGTCGCCGGATAGCCGCTGGCTGACTTATACCTTGCAACTGAAGAATCACCTGCGCGCCGTGTTTGTCTACCGGATCACCGATGGGCGCCGCCTGCAAATCACCGACGGCATGAGCGACGCCACGCTGCCCGTGTTCGACCGCGACGGCAAACACCTGTACTTCCTGGCCAGCACGGACACCGGCCTCAATCTGGGCTGGCGCGACATGTCCAGTTACTTCCGGCCACTTACCAGCAGCGTGTATGTGCTGGTGCTGCGCCGCGATTTGCCCTCGCCGCTGGCGCCTGAAAGCGACGAGGAGAAGCCCTCCGAGGCGGCCAAGCCCGAGGCCAAAGAAAAAGCGGCCGAGCCGAAAGTGACCGAGGTCCGGATTGACGAGGAGGACATTGAACAGCGCATCCTCGCTCTCCCCATCCCCGCGCGCAATTACACCGGGCTCTACGCGGGCCGAAGCGGCGTCCTGTTCCTGCTCGAGACGCCTTTCCGCGCCAGTGATGAAGAGGCGCCCGGGCGCACCCTTTACCGCTTCGACCTGCGCACCCGCAAGACCGATCGGGTTCTGGACAACGTCCGCGACTTCGATCTTTCCGCCAACGGCGAAAAGATTCTCTATCGCCAGGGCGATCGCTGGATGATTGCCTCCGCCACCCAGCCCATCAAGCCCGGCGAGGGTGCTTTGCGATTGGACACGATGGAAGTGCGCGTTGAGCCCCGTGTGGAATGGCGACAAATGTATCGCGAGGCCTGGCGCATCCAGCGCGATTTCTTCTACGATCCCAACCTGCACGGCCTCGACCTGCCCGCCATGATGAAGCGGTACGAACCGTTCCTGGAGGCGGTCGGCAGCCGCTCGGACCTGAATTATCTGTTCTCCGAAATGATGAGCGAGTTTACTGCGAGTCATCTCAACGTAAGTGGCGGCGCGCAGCCCGAGGTACGACGCGTTCCCGTCGGCTTACTGGGCGCTGATTATAAAATTGAAAACGGCCGCTACCGCTTTGCACGCGTCTACACCGGGGAAAGCTGGAACCCCGACCTGCGCGCGCCACTTACTGGCCCGGGTGTTAACGTGCGAGCCGGCGAGTATTTACTGGCCGTCAACGGGCGCGAACTGAGGTCCACGGACAACATTTACAGCTTTTTCGAGGGTGCAGCCGGCAAACAGGTACGCATTCGCGTGGGTCCCGATCCGACTGGCGCAGGCGCGCGCGAAGTTACCGTGATCCCGCTGGAAAGCGAGGCTCGCCTGCGCAACCTGGCCTGGATCGAAGCAAATCGTCGCAAGGTGGACCAGATGAGCGGCGGCCGTTTGGCTTACGTCTATCTGCCGGACACCGCGATGGGCGGTTACACCAGCTTCAACCGCTACTTCTTCGCCCAGACCGGCAAGCAAGGCGCCGTGATTGACGAGCGCTTCAACGCCGGCGGCTCGCAGCCGGATTACATCCTCGACTATCTGCGCCGCACGCTCCTGCACTATCGTACGATGCGCGATGGCGAGGACATTACAGGGCCGCTGGCCGGCATCTTTGGGCCCAAAGTGATGCTGATCAACGAGTATGCAGGATCGGGCGGCGACACCATGCCGTGGTATTTCCGCAAGGCGGGAGTGGGGCCGTTGATCGGCAAACGCACTTGGGGCGGACTGGTCGGAGGCCTCGGCGGCTGGCCCACGCTGGTGGACGGGGGTGTGGTTTCACCGCCTTCGGTCGGCTTCTGGGACCCTGACAAGCGCGAGTGGGTAGCCGAGAACGTCGGCATCGCGCCGGATATCGAGGTCGAAATGGATCCCAAGGCCGCTCGCCAGGGACGGGATCCGCAACTGGAGAAAGCTGTCGAGGTCCTGCTCGAGATGCTGGAGAAGAACCCGCCGCCCAAACACCAGCGGCCGCCCTTCCCCAATTACCATTCGGGCCGCAAGCTCAGCCCAGTTTCTCCTTGAGGAGCTGATTCACCAGCTGGGGATTGGCCTGGCCGCGCGTAGCCTTCATCACCTGGCCGACGAAGAAGCCCAGCACGCCGGTTTTGCCGCCGCGATACTGCTCGACTTGCTTGGGATTGGCCGCCAGCACTTCGTCAATGATGCGCGACAGCGTCTCCGCATCGCTGATCTGGCGCAGGCCTTCCCGCTCCATGATCGTGCGCGCCGATTCTCCGGTGGCGAACATCTTGGAGAAAATCTCCTTGGCCAGCTTGCCGGAGATTTCGCCGCTGACGATGAGATCCACTAGCTCGGCGAGCTGCTCGGGGCTGACCGGGGATTCCGTGATCTCCTTGCCTTCGGCCTTGAGCGCTCCCAGCAGGTCCACCATCACCCAGTTGGCGACGGCGCGCGGATCACGCGAAGCGGCCGCGGCGCGCTCGAAGTAGTCGCTCAAAGCCCGGCTGAGCGTGAGCACCTGGGCGTCGTACTCGCGCAGCCCGTACTGCTCGACGAAACGGGCGCGCTTCTGGGCGGGCAGCTCGGGCATGGAAGCTCGGATACGCTCCAGCCAGGCGTCGCTGATTCTCAGCGGCAGCAGGTCGGGCTCGGGGAAGTAACGGTAATCGTGGGCGTGTTCCTTGGTGCGCATCGCCACGGTTTCGCCAGTGTCGGGATTGTACAGGCGGGTCTCTTGGGCAATCACGCCGCCCGATTCGATCACGGCTACCTGCCGCGCGATCTCATACTCCAGGGCTTGCTTGAGGAAGCGGAAGGAGTTCAGATTCTTGACCTCGGTCTTGGTGCCGAAGGTCTGCTGGCCGCGCGGGCGGACCGACACGTTGGCGTCGCAGCGCAGGTGGCCTTTTTCCATGTCGCAACTGGAGACTTCCGCGTACTGCATGACCAGCTTGAGCTCATTCAGATAGGCGTAGGCCTCGTCGGCGCTGCGCATATCGGGTTCGGAAACGATTTCGATCAAGGGAGTGCCGCAGCGGTTCAAATCCACGTAGGTATAGCGATCCGAATCGTGGAATCCCTCGTGCAGACTCTTGCCCGCGTCATCCTCCAGGTGCACGCGAGTGATTCCGATGCGCTTGCGTTTGCCGTCCACCAGAATCTCAAGCCAGCCGTGTTCGGCCAGCGGCTTGTCGTACTGGCTGATCTGGTAGCCTTTCGGCAGGTCCGGATAAAAGTAATTCTTGCGCGCGAACTGGGAATAAGGCTGGCGGATCGTGCAATTCAAAGCCAGCGCAGCCTTGACCGCCATCTCCACCGCCTGGCGATTGAGCACCGGCAACGCTCCCGGCAGGCCCAGGCAGACCGGACACACGTTGGTGTTGGGCGGAGCGCCGAAGCTGGTGGGACAGGCGCAGAAGATCTTGGTGCGCGTGGCCAGTTGCACGTGCACCTCGAGGCCGATCACCGCCTCATAGCGCGCCAGCACTTCCGGAGGGACCAAAGCGGCTGCCGTGGACGCCATGCCGTCATTATAGCGAGGCCCTCAACGATCGCGCGCTTCCGCTAAGCTATCCTGTTAACAAGCCTGTTCGCCATGCACAAAACCGGAGATCCGAATCCGCTAGAAACGGCTGAGTGGCTGGAGAGCCTGGACGAACTGGTCAGGCACAGTGGCCCGGAACGGGCCCGCTTTATTCTTCAGCGACTTTGGGAGCGAAGCCATCTCCATGGCGCAGCGCCTCCGACGCCCGTGAACACGCCCTACGTGAACACCATCCCGCGCCACGAGGAGGTTCCCTATCCCGGGGACCGCGTCATCGAGCGTCGGATCAAGAGCCTGGTTCGCTGGAATGCGCTAGCCATGGTGGTCCGCGCCAACAAGTACGATCCGGGCATCGGCGGACATATCTCGACTTACGCCTCCCTGGCCACTCTGCTGGAAGTAGGTTTCAACCATTTCTTCCACGCTTCTTACGGCGACGAACCTGGCGATTTTGTGTACTTCCAGGGACACGCCTCGCCGGGAGTCTACGCGCGAGCCTACCTGGAGGGTCGCCTCAATGAGCAGCATCTGGAAAACTTCCGGCATGAGTTGCGGGAACATCCGGGGCTGTCAAGTTATCCCCACCCGTGGTTGATGCCCAATTTCTGGCAGTTCCCCACGGTCTCTATGGGCTTGGGTCCCATCAATGCGATTTATCACGCGCGCTTTTTGCGCTATCTGGAGAATCGCGGGCTGTTGAAACCCTCGCCCCGCAAGGTCTGGGCCTTCCTGGGCGATGGCGAAATGGATGAGCCCGAAGCTGTCGGGGCCCTGCGTATCGCCGCGTTCGAACGGCTCGACAATCTCATCTTCGTGATCAACTGCAACTTGCAGCGCCTCGACGGTCCTGTGCGCGGCAACGGTAAGATCATCCAGGAACTGGAAGCCCTGTTCCGCGGGGCGGGCTGGAATGTAATCAAGGTCATCTGGGGAGATAACTGGGACCCGCTCCTGGAAAAAGACAAGACGGGGCTGCTCATTCAGCGAATGAATGAAAGCGTGGATGGCGACTACCAGAATTACGTGGCGCGCGGGGGCGCATATATCCGGCAGCACTTCTTCGGCCGCTACCCCGAGTTGCTCGAACTGGTGCGCGACATGAGCGACGATGAGCTGTGGCGACTGCGCCGCGGCGGCCACGATCCGCAGAAGGTTTACAACGCCTACCTGAGGGCTGTCCAGCATACCGGCTCGCCCACGGTCATCATCGCCAAAACCGTCAAAGGCTACGGGCTGGGCGAGGCCGGCGAGGGACGCAATATCACGCATCAGCAAAAGAAACTGAACGAGCAGGAAATGGAGCAGTTCTGCCGGCGGTTCGAAATTCCCCTGCCGCCGGAAAAAATTCACACCGTCTCCTTTTACCGGCCTCCCGAAGACAGCCCGGAAATGAAGTACCTGCACGAGCGACGCCGCGCGCTGGGAGGCTATCTGCCCGAGCGCAAACCGCGCGCCGTGGCTCTCCAAACGCCGCCGCTCGAATATTTCGAAGAGATGCTCGGCGGCTCCGGCGGCCGTGAAGTCTCCACCACCATGGCTTTCGTCCGCCTGCTGACTCTGATGCTGCGGCACCCGGAGATCGGGCGCTATGTGGTGCCCATCGTGCCGGACGAGGCCCGCACCTTCGGCATGGAATCGCTCTTCCGCCAGATCGGCATTTACTCTCCCCACGGCCAGCTCTACCGGCCTGTAGACCAGGAAATGTTCCTGTACTACAAGGAAGCCCGCGATGGCCAGATTCTCGAAGAGGGCATCACGGAAGCCGGGTCCATGGCTTCCTTCACCGCCGCCGGCACGGCCTGGGCCAATCTCGGGTTGCCGATGATCCCCTTCTATGTTTACTACTCGATGTTCGGCTATCAGCGCGTGGGCGACCTCATGTGGGCCTTCGCCGATTCACGCGGCAAGGGATTCTTGTGCGGCGCCACCGCGGGTCGCACGACGCTGGCCGGCGAGGGACTCCAGCACCAGGACGGCCATAGCCAGCTCCTGATGACGGTTATTCCCACCTGCGCGGTTTACGATCCGGCGTACGCCTATGAAATCGCGGTCATCGTTCAGGATGGCCTGCGGCGCATGTACCAGGAGGGCGAAGACCGCTTTTACTACCTCACGCTCTATAACGAAAACTACGTGCAGCCACCGATGCCGGAGGGCGTGCGTGAGGGGATTCTCAAGGGGCTGTACCTCTATCGCGGCCCCCAGAACGGCCCGGCCCAGGTCCAACTGTTCGGCAGCGGTCCCATTCTGAATGAGGCCCTGCGCGCCCAGAATCTGCTGGCCGAGCGCTACGGGGTCCAGGCCCAGGTCTGGAGCGCCACCAGCTATTGCGAGCTGCGGCGCGATGCCCTCGCTGTAGAGCGCTGGAACCGGCTCCATCCGGATCAGCCGGCCCGCCGCCCCTACTTGCTGGAGGTCTTGGAAGGCACCGAAGGACCGATCATCGCGGCCACCGATTACATGAAGGCGGTGCCTGACCAAATCGCGCCCTGGCTGGGTGGACGACTGGTCTCCCTGGGCACGGACGGATTCGGTCGCAGCGATAACCGCCAATACCTGCGGCGCTTCTTCGAGGTGAGCGCGGAGGCCATCGCCGCAGCCGCCCTGGCCGCATTGGCACGAGAAGGCCGCTTCGATGCGCGGAGAGCAGCCGAAGCGATCCGCGAACTGGGATTGGACCCGGAAGCGCCGGATCCCGCACGCGTTTAGTCCGAGGGATCAAACCCGGGGAGACTTTAGAGGGTGCGCCCCGGCCCTATTCTTGGGCCGGCATCTGCTGCTCGACTTCGCGCCAAGCGCTGATCTTCAGATGGCGGCACACCCAGCAAAGGGACTCGGTTGAAGTCGGGCTTACCTCCCCGCCGCAGACCACGCACTTGGCGGCTTTTTTCGGCTTTTCACCCTCGAGCGACCGCCGGGCGTGATCCATGATTTCCTTGGCCACGGCCTGGTTGGAACCCGAAACCGATTTTCTTCTCATGCCGACGTCCCCACTATACACCAACTTGCGGGGCCGAGTGCAAGGGGCAAGAGCCCCAGCCAGTACTATGACCTGGCCCCCGCATGGGCCTTAAGCCGCCGCTGCGCGGTCCTTCAGCACCCGACCGGCATCCAGGGAGGCCTGGCAGCGGGGGCACCGCTCCCCCGGTTTCACCATCGCCTTTTTGCCAACCCAGATCACTGCCGCTTCTACCGTGTGCGTGCAGATCGGGCAGTACACCCACCAACGCCCTTCTCGTTTGGCAGGCATGGTGACCAGCATCCAGTGCATCCCTCCTTGCATTGTTTATGACGCACAAGCCGCCCGATAAGTTGTGGGAAAATTTCAGCCGGCAACCGGCCCGGCCTGCGTGCCTGGTGCGCTAAACTCTTGGGTTCGGAGGTGCATATTGCTGGCACGCTGCCTGGCTGGTTTGCTGCTGTTGGCGGTTGCTGCGCTTCCCGCAGGCAAGGTGCCCAGGCCTGCGCCCGAATTCGCCATCAAGCTGCCCAATGGCGAACAACTGCTTCTCAGCCAGTTCCGGGGCAAGGTCGTGGCGCTGGAATTCCTGCTGACCACCTGTCCGGCCTGTCAGGAGGCATCCCGCCTTCTGCAAAAGCTCTATGTGGAATACGGTCCGAAGGGGTTCCAGCCCATCGGGGTGGCCTTCAACGACATGGCCATGATGCTGGTGCCCGATTACATCAAGGACCTGCGCTTGACCTTCCCCGTCGGCGTCGGCACGCGAGAGAGCGTCCTCGATTTCTTGCAACACCCGCCCTTCCTGCGCATGCTGGTGCCGCAGTTGGTCTTCGTGGACCGCAAGGGCGTCATCCGTGCCCAGTACTCGGCTGACGACCCCTTCTTCGCCGACAAGGAAAAGAATATGCGTCTCCAGATCGAGAGCCTGCTGGCCGAAGGCGGCGGAGGGGCGACGCCGAAAAAAGCTACGCCGGGGGCTCGATCCAAGAGCGCTTCCGGTGTAAAATAGAAATTGCCGGTGCGCCCGTAGCTCAGTTGGATAGAGCGCTTGCCTCCGGAGCAAGAGGTCGCGCGTTCAAGTCGCGCCGGGCGTACCACCTCCTGTTCCTGCCCAAGGTTTCCCCGTAAGTTGGATTGAATTCACTCCGCCCCAGCGGACTGCGTCTCGTCACCGGCTCCCAGCGATCGCGTCACCCCCAGAACTCCTCGCCGGGCATGAGGTTCTTGCGCAGGAAGTCCATGTCCAAATCAAGGCCAAGGCCTGGCCCTGCGGGCACCTGGAGACGGCCTTTGCGGACCAGAGGAGGATTGCTGCGGGCCATGCTCTCCACGTACCGGTTCGGCCTGCCCAGCGCGCTTTCGGATCGGTAAAAGTTATGAATCGAGGCGCCGAAGTGGGCGTTAGCGTAGCACAGCACCAGTGAGCCCACGTTGTGGAGCGCCACCGGAGTGCGGCTCAGGGCAGCGTAGTCCGCAATCTTGCGCGTACCTGTAATGCCGCCCGCAAAGGCAAGGTCGGGGTGGATGATGTCCACGGCCGCATGATCCAAGAACGGACGGAATCCCGCCGCCAGCTCGAGCTTCTCTCCGGTGAGAATCGGGATCCGCGTGGCGCGCCGGAGCGCCAGCCAGGCTTCGGAGAACGGCACGGGAAGCGGATCCTCCAAGAACAGGGGATTGATGGGCTCGACCGCCTTGGCCACGGCGATGGCGCTGGGAAGGTCAAACTCGTTGTGGCAGTGCACGGCAATGTCCAGATCATCTCCGGCGGCCTCGCGGAGGTTGCGGTAAGCTTGCGCGATCCGCCGTAACTGCGAGCTATCCAGCGTCTCGGCATAACGGGCCGCGGGGACCCCGGCCACTTGATCAATACCGAACTTGAACGCCGTGAAGCCCTCCGGCTGCTCACGCACGCGCGCTGCCCATTCGCGGCAGGCGCCAGGATCGAGCATGTTCACGCCCAGGCCATGGGAATACATCGGGATGGAGTCGCGGAAAGGTCCACCCAGCAGCTCGCACACCGGCCGGTTCAGGATCTTCCCGGCCAAGTCCCACAACGCGATGTCAATGCCGCTGATCGTCGGAATGTGCGCCATGTAGGGATGCATGAGCGTGATCATGTTGTGGAAATGCACTTCGATGGCCAGCGGGTCTTTGCCGATGAGCAGGCCGCGCATGGCCTGAATGCGCGCCCGAGCCATCGGCCCGGAGGCGCCGGCCTCGCCGAAACCGCTCAGCCCGGCATCCGTGTCAATCCGGATGAGGCAGTTGCCAGCAATGTTGCGGATCTGCATGGCCTTGATGTCCGTGATCTTGACCTTGCCCGCCATGGGCGCAGCCAGCGCCCGATAGTGCGCAAGCCACGCGCCGGCCGGCATGGCGAGGGCCATTCGCAGGAAGTCCCGTCGTTTCGTCGCCCGCCGCATAGCGCCTAGCTTACTCCAGCCGGTGGGGTGTCAATGGCGTCGTCAAGCACGGGACCAGGCGCCCCGGCGGAGCAAGCCCGCAAAACCGTGACCCGTGGCTTTGACGGCGGGGCCAGTGTACTCCTAGAATAGTGGTACCGCCTTCGAGCCGCAGGGAAGGCGCGCAAATTTTATTAACAGGAACGGGAGTTATGTCGGAGACCAATCGCAGGCATTTCCTCATCAGCGCAACCGCACTTGGCGTAGCCAGCCAGGCATTCAGTCGGACGCGGCCCGCGCAAGGCCGGGTCATCGGAGCCAACGACCGCATCAACCTGGGCGTGATCGGCATGGGCGGGCGTGGATCGTATCTGGCTCGCGTCTTCTCCAAAATCGGCGCCCAGAACAACTCCTGCCAGATCGTGGCCGTCTGTGACGTCTACCAGAAGCGGCTGAACGCCGCCAAAGAGGCCCACAAGTGCGACGGCTACCTGGACTACCGAGAGGTTCTGAACCGCAAGGATGTAGACGCCGTCATCATCGCCACCCCGGATCACTGGCACGCACGCATGGCTCTGGAAGCAATGGACCGGGGCAAGGACGTCTACCTGGAAAAGCCCATGTGTCACACCATCGAAGAGGTGCGCCAGCTCATCAACACCGTGCGTGAAACCAAGCGCGTCCTTCAGGTCGGCTCCCAGACGACCTCGGCTGATCAGTGGTGGAAAGCCAAGAAATTGATCGCTGACGGCGCCATCGGACCGATGATCATGAGCCAGGGGTCGTATCATCGCAACTCCAAGGAGGGCGAGTGGAACTGGAAGATTGACCCTGAGGCCGGGCCCGACAAGAGCGGCGAGAACTACATTGACTGGAAGATGTGGCTGGGTCCGGCGCCCAAGCGGCCCTGGAATCCCGACCGCTTCTTCCGTTTCCGCAAATACTGGGATTACTCGGGCGGCATCGCCACGGATTTGTTCTTCCACGTGGCCGCACCTTTGAACATTTGCTGGTCAGAGCCGCAATATCCCTACAAGGTCATGGCCGGCGGCGGCATCTACGTATTCAAAGATGAACGCGAGGTCCCGGACACCTTCCACCTGATCGCCGAATACGCCAAGGGCCACTCGGTGGTGCTGACCTCTTCGATGGCCAACTCGCAGCACATCCCCGGCCTCATCCGCGGCCACTTGGGCACCATCATCATGGTCGAGCACGGCATGTTCGAGGGTCGCACGGACCACATCACCTTGCGACCCGAGCGGCGCGTCATTGACGACGAGTACAAGGCCAAGTTCGGCGACCAGGAAGTCAAAATCCCGGTCGAGCAGCGCGATCCCATGATCACGCACGCCAATAACTTCCTGGAGTGCATCCGTACCCGTCGGAAGCCGACGCTCGATGTGGAAACGGCCGCCTGCGCGCAGGTGCTCATTACCATGGCGGTCCAGTCCTACCGTGAGGGACGGATCCTCTACTTCGACGAAAAGGCCTTCAAGGTGGTCAGCAAACCGCCGCGGGTCTGAGACCGGTTCTGCGACTTACTGAGGCAGGAAGCGGCGCAAAGGCTCATAAAAGGCCTGCAACATGCGCACGGCAGCCTCTTCGGCTGCGGTCTCGTCATTTTCGTCAACAGGCGAGACGATGCGCACAAAGGCTGCATCGCTGCGCCGGTAGCGGATGGAATCGAGCATCAGGTAGAACTTGTTCCAATACTCGCTGGCCACTACGCGCCGCGAAGTCTGGAACCAGTAGAGGACCACGCTCCGCTGGGTATCGCGCCGCACCAGCCAGCGATTCACCTGCACCACTCCTCCCTGCGGCAGCGCAACGGAAAGCACTCGCGCATCGCGCGTCTCCCATCCGGATCCGGGCAGGCACACGCGAGGCGAGTGGGTGGTCGCGCCCGCCCGTTGCGAACGGAAATAAGCCACGAAGAAGTTCAGGGCTGCTCCGCTCTGCGGGTCCTGGTAGACGCGGTTCAACGTCGCATCAGCCTTGAGCAGAGCCTGCACCTCCTCCTCGATCGGAAATTCGGCGAGCATTTTCCAACCGGCCACCTCGCGCGGGAACTCCTCAAACGGTCTCACCAGCGGCACCGCCTCGCTCCGCGGCATGGCATAGAACGCGGCGATTTGGAACAGCAGAACGATGCTCAGCACCTGGGCAGGCCGGCTACGCAGAAACGCGGGCATCCTTCCTCCGAACGAGAAAACCTGCGAGGCCCGACAGAAGCCGGTGCGACAGGACCAGACAGGCCAGCGCCACCAGAAAAACCAGCCAGCCCTCGATGTCGTGAAACCACCCCCGAGTAAGTTCAGGCCGATATTCGCTCAAGATCCCGGTGAGTGTTACGCGCCCCGCGTTGGTGAGGATCGCGATGGGCGCCGCCAGAACCGCCAGCACGATGCGCATCCACAGTCTGTGATCGAAGAAATAGCCGTAAACCAACGCAAGAAACGTAAGCGAGAGCAAGGAGCGAATGCCGCTGCACGCTTCGACGACCGAAAGTCGCTGACTGGCCAGCTCCAGAATGTTGCCCTCGCGCAAAACGGGCACGCCCAGAAAGTTGAGGACTGCTTCGGCGATCTGGCTGGCCAGTAACTGGAGAGGCAGCGTGATCTGGCTGTAAAGGAACAGCGGGATGCGGACGCTGAAGGCCAGCAGAAACAAGGGGAATGCGAGCCGCCGCAGCACCTCGATCCCCGCCATGGTCCACACCACCCCAACCAGGGAGATCAGGAAGGCGGTGCGCGCGACAAAAAAGTCGGCTCCCGCGGTCCCCAGGACCAATTGAACAAAACCCCACAAAACCGCAATTAACCCGCGCAGGTCGGGGCGTGCCAGGCCTACGACTTCCGCCCTTCGCCGCCAGATGAGATAGCCGGACACGGGAAAGACGAAAAATCCGTGCCCCATCTCCTCCACCGTGGCCCACTCGTACACCATGCGCGCCAGCACGGGAGCATACAGAGCCGCAAGCAGGCCTCCAAACCATGCGATCGCGGCCCAGGGCAATTGGACGGGAGGGGCCGGCGTCTCGGTAGCCGCCTCGCCGGGGTGCGCCGGACGCGACATGGAAAACATCTTAGCATCACGCAGCGCGAATGCCCTTCCGCGCCTGATCGCGGCGTGCGACACGCGGAGCCAGTCATCTATAATGGAAGAACTGGCTGGCCGGCGCGCGCCGGCAGTTTGCGCGCGCAGCTACCCAGACCCTCCGCTATGTTTGAAAACCTGTCGGAGAAACTCCAGCGCATCTTCAAAAACCTCCGGGGCGAAGGTAAGCTCACGGAGGCCAATATGGAAGCCGCGCTGCGCGAGATCCGCGTGGCGTTGCTGGAGGCCGACGTCCACTTCCGCGTGGTCAAACAGTTCATCGAGGACGTACGGCAAAAGGCCCTCGGACAGGAAGTTCTGACCGCGTTCTCGCCTGCGCAGCAGGTCATCAAGATCGTTCGTGACGAACTCATCAAGATGCTGGGCAGTCACCACGCCCGGCTCCGCTTCGCCACGGAACCTCCCACCGTCATGATGCTGGTCGGCCTGCAAGGCTCCGGCAAGACAACCACCACCGGCAAACTCGCGCGCCTGCTCAGCCGCGAGGGCCACAGCCCTCTGATGGTTTCCGTGGACGTTTACCGTCCCGCCGCACGCGAGCAACTCAGCGTGATCGGTCGCCAGCTCGGATTGCCGGTCTTTGACAGCCCGGCCTCCGATCCGCTGGAACTGGCCCGCGCCGCACGCAGAGAAGCGGTCCTGAGCGGGCGCGACGTGTTGCTGGTGGACACCGCCGGGCGGCTCCACATTGACGACCAGCTCATGAGCGAGCTGGAGCAGCTCAAGAAACTCCTGACGCCCACCGAGGTGCTCTTCGTGGCGGACGCCATGACCGGCCAGGACGCCGTCCGGTCGGCGGAGGAGTTTCACAAGCGCCTCGGCATCACCGGCGTCATTCTCACCAAGATGGACGGGGACGCCCGCGGCGGCGCCGCCCTCTCCATTCGCAGCGTCACCGGCCAGCCCATCAAGCTGGTGGGCACGGGCGAGCGTTTCGACGCGCTTGAACCCTTCCATCCCGATCGCATTGCTTCGCGCATCCTCGGCATGGGCGACGTGCTCTCCATCATCGAGAAAGTCGAGCAGAGCATGGATCAGCGCAAGGCCGAGGAAATGCAGCGCAAGCTGCTGGAAAACGATTTCACCCTCGAGGACTTTCGCGACCAGCTCCGGCAACTGCGCAAGTTAGGGCCGCTGGACTCCCTGCTCTCGATGATCCCCCAGATCGGTCCCTTCAAGGGCCTCAAGAACGTGGAAGTGGACGAGAAGGAGATCACGCGGGTCATCGCCATCATAGACTCGATGACCCCCGAAGAGCGGGCCAATCACATGATCATCAACGGCTCGCGGCGGCGGCGCATCGCCCGGGGCAGCGGAACCAGCGTGCAGGAAGTCAACCGGCTGCTCAAGGAATACGCGCAGATGCGCAAGATGATGAAGAGTCTCTCCGGCGGATTCCTGGGCAAGCGGATGGGCAAGATCAAGTGGCCGCCTTTTCCAGGATTGCAACCGCCGGCCTGAGGCGAGCAGCCCAGCCAGGCAAAATCGAGGAAGCGTGAACCTATGCTGATGATTCGACTCGCGCGTTTCGGCGCCAAGAAAAAGCCGTTCTATCGCGTGGTGGTGATCGAGAAGGAGCGGGCCCGCGACAGCCGCGCCGTGGAGGTCGTGGGCACTTATAACCCGCGCACCGACCCGCCCGAGGTGCGCCTGAACTACGAACGCATTGAATACTGGCGCAAGCACGGCGCCCAGCTCTCGGATACCGTGGCCCGCCTGCTGGCCCGTTACCCCGCCCCCACCGAATCCCCGGCCGCCTGAGACCGGTGAAGCCGACCCGGTGACAGTGTTATCATTGAGGCAGAGTACAGGAGGCTCAGGGGATGGCCGGGATCAAACAGTTGGTGGAGGATATTGCGAAGGCTCTGGTCGACATCCCCGACCAAGTGTCCGTCCGCGAGGTTCAGGGTGAGCAGGTCACTGTGCTGGAGCTGAAGGTTGCGCCCAGCGATCTGGGGAAAGTCATCGGCAAACAGGGCCGCACGGCCCGTTCGATCCGGACTATCCTGGGCGCAGCCGGCATGAAGCTGAACCGCCGGTTCACGCTCGAAATCCTGGAATAACTCAGGCACGGGCGGCTGGGTCACGGCACGACGCGGGGCGCAGCGCGGCCGGAGAAATCAAGGAGGTTCCGCTCTGGAATCGCGTCGCTCAGCGTGGAGCACCGTGGCGATCTTCGCCCGCCCGTGGGGCAATCGTGGCGCTCTGATCGCGGACGCCACCACAGACCGGCCCGAACGCCTCGCCCAACTGGGCACAGCATTCGTGCTCGGCCCTGATCCCAAGGCTCAGCCGCAGCGTGTCGAGATCGAGTCCGTCCAGTTCCACAAGCAGCGGGTGATCGTCAAGCTCCGCGGCGTGGACTCGATCTCGCAGGCGGAAGCCCTTCGCGGCGCCGAATTGTGCGTGCCTATCGCCGAGCGCCCAAAGGCGCCGGAGGGCGAATATTACATCGCGGATTTGTTCGGATGCGAAGTGATCGAGCGCATCACTGGACGCCGGCTCGGCATCGTCTCCGGCTGGCTGGAGACCGGTGGCGCCCCGTTGCTGGAAGTCAGCGTCGCGGAAGGCGGCGAGCCTCTGCTGGTGCCCTTTGCGCGCTCCATCTGCGTCGAGATTGCTCCCGAACAGAGGCGTATCGTGGTCGAATTGCCCGAGGGCCTGGAAGAGTTGAATTAGCCGTGATCTTTCATGTGCTGACCATATTCCCGGACTTCTTCCGCGGGCCGCTGGATTACGGCATCGTGGCGCGCGCCCGCAAAAGCGGCCTGTTCGAAGTCCGTATCCACAATCTGCGCGACTACGCGCATGATCGCCACCGAACCGTGGATGACCGGCCCTTCGGCGGCGGCGAGGGAATGGTCCTCAAGCCCGAACCGATCTTCGAGGCTGTAGAAACGATCTGGCCGGAGCGGACTCCGGGAAGGCGCGTCATTCTTCTCTCGGCCCAAGGCCGGCTCTTCAACCAGAAGATGGCCCGCGAGCTGGCACGTTACGAGGAGCTGCTGCTGATCTGCGGGCGCTACGAAGGCGTGGACGAGCGGGTTGCCCTCTACCTGGCGGACGACGAGATTTCTATCGGGGATTACGTACTCAGCGGCGGCGAGCTGGCCGCTGCCGTCATCATTGACGTGGTGGCCCGCTTGTTGCCGGGCGTGGTGGGCAACGAAGCCTCGATCCGCAGCGAGTCCTTCAGCGCGGAGGGTGACGAACCCGCTATCCTGGATTATCCCCAGTACACGCGCCCGGCCGAGTTCCGGGGCTGGCGGGTCCCTGAGGTTCTGCTCAGCGGGCACCACGCAGAAATCCGCCGCTGGCGTCGCCAGGCCGCCTTGGAGAAAACCTTGCGGCTACGTCCTGATCTGTTGCGACGGGGCGAAGCCAAACCGCCGGCGCCCGGATCGGCGGCTGCGGAGGCCGTCCCCACCGGCGCCGATTCTGCTAAGTTGGAAGGGAAATTATGACGAACGCGTTGTTAGAGAAATTCATGAACATGCACAAACGCACGGACCTGCCCGACATTCGCCCGGGCGATACCGTGCGCGTGCACGTAAAAATCAAAGAGGGCGACAAGGAAAGGATCCAACCTTTCGAGGGCACGGTGATTGCCCGCAAGAATCGCGGGATGGGCGAAACCATTACGGTCCGCAAGATCAGCTTTGGCCACGGCGTCGAGCGCATCTTCCCCCTGAATGCCCCAGTGATCGAGCGCATCGAAGTGGTGCGCAAAGGCAGGGTTCGACGGGCCAAGCTGTATTACTTGCGCGGCCTGAAAGGCAAGGCAGCCCGGCTGAAAGAGCGCGAGTAAGTTGGCGACCCGGACTGGAGAGCGTTGCCGCGGTGATATCGAACGGGCACTAAGGGCGCGCGGCTACTTGCGGGTGGCCGGCGCCGACGAGGCGGGCCGCGGCTCGCTTTTCGGACCGGTTTTCGCCGCCGCGGTGATCCTCGATCCCGCGCGGCCCATCCGCGGCCTGCGCGACAGCAAGCAGTTGAGCGAGGCTGAACGCGAACGTCTGGCTGCTGAAATCTGCGAGCGTGCACTGGCCTGGGCAGTCTCGAGCGTGGATGCCTGCGTCATTGACGAGATCAACATCTTCGAGGCCTCCCGCCTGGCCATGAAGCAGGCCCTCGAGGCCTTGCCCACCAAACCCGATTTCGTACTTCTCGACGCGGTGAGCGTAGAGCTGCCCATTCCCCAGCGCTGCCTGGTGCGAGGCGACGCACGCTGCTGGTGCATTGCCGCAGCCTCCATTCTGGCCAAGGTTGCCCGCGACGCCGCCATGCGGGAGTGGGACCGTATCTACCCCGGCTACGGCCTGGCACGTCACAAAGGCTACCCTGCCCCCGAGCACCTCAGGGCTCTGGAGCGTTGGGGGCCAACGCCTCATCACCGCTTCAGCTACCGGCCAGTCCGGCAGGCCTGTTCCAAGCCCCTGCGCCTGCCGCCCGCGCAGCAACTCCGCTTGCCCTTGCCTTCAGGAGACTTGCCTTGAGCCAGTCCGATCCCGCCCCTCCGGTGTCCTGCGAACCGGCCGCAGCGGTGCGGCGCAACCCGTTCCTCCGGATCGTGGGCGGAATTATCGCTACCGCGGCCCCGCTGCTGGCCAGCATCGTCCTGCTGGCTTACCCGTGGACAAACCGGTGGGAACGCAACCGCTTCGCCGCCCTGTTGCCCGTGTGGGACAGCGGGTACCTGCGCGGCGCCATCAGCGGCCTGGGCGCGGTCAGCCTCTCCCTCTCGCTCACTTCTTTGGTGCGCATACGGCGCCGCACGCGCTGACGGGGTCGGCAGCCTTCGGCCTCTCACTTTGTTTTACAATGAGGGCTTTATCCGCCCACAGGAGTTAGCACGGTGTCTGAACTCACGAAGTTCTTGCTGTCTGAAAGTCAAATTCCCACTGCCTGGATCAATGTGCTCCCTTATCTGAACAAGCCCATGGCGCCGCCGCTGAATCCCGCCACGGGTGAACCTTTGACCGCTGCCGAGCTGGAGCCGATCTTCCCGCGCGCTCTGATCGAGCAGGAGTTTTCACCCAAACCGGAAATTGACATCCCGGGAGAGGTTCTCGATATTTACAAGCTGTGGCGGCCCACGCCGCTCTATCGCGCGCGAAGGCTGGAGAAAGCGCTCGATACGCCGGCGCACATTTACTACAAATACGAGGGAGTCAGCCCGGCGGGCAGTCACAAACCCAACACCGCCGTAGCCCAGGCCTACTACAACAAACGCGAAGGCATCCGCCGGCTGGCCACGGAAACCGGCGCCGGTCAGTGGGGCAGTGCGCTGGCTCTGGCCTGCCGCATGTTCGAGATGGATTGCACCGTCTATATGGTGCGCGTGAGCTACGACCAGAAGCCCTACCGGCGCATGATCATGCAAACTTGGGGCGCGGAAGTCTACCCCAGCCCGAGCGATCGCACCCACGCCGGCCGCGCTGTCCTCCAGTCCAACCCGGACTCTCCGGGCAGCCTCGGTATCGCGATCAGCGAAGCGGTGGAGGACGCGGCGACGCATCCCGACACGAATTATTCGTTGGGCAGCGTGCTCAATCACGTGCTGCTGCACCAGACCGTCATCGGCATCGAAGCGCGACAGCAGATGGCCTTGGCGGGCGAGGAGCCCGACGTGGTCATCGGTTGCTTCGGCGGCGGAAGCAACTTCGGCGGCATCGCGCTACCCTGGGTTCCAGACAAGCTCGCGGGTCGCTCGCGCGTGCGCCTGATGGCGGTGGAACCTGCGGCCTGTCCGAGCCTCACGCGCGGCTTGTTTGCCTACGACTACGGCGATACTTCCAAGTTGACGCCGCTGCTGAAGATGTACACCCTCGGGCACGATTTTGTCCCGCCCGGCATCCACGCCGGCGGGCTGCGCTACCACGGCGCCTCGCCCCTGGCCAGTCATTTACTCGCTGAGGGCATCATCGAAGCGCGCGCCTACCCCCAGTTGACGGTCTTCGACGCCGCGGTTCAATTCGCGCGCACCGAAGGCATTCTGCCCGCCCCCGAATCGGCTCACGCTATTCGCGCTGCGGTGGACGAGGCTCTGGAGGCGCGCCAGGAAGGGCGTAAACGGGTCATCCTCTTCTGCCTGAGCGGGCACGGCCACTTCGACCTGTCAGCTTACGACAATTACCTGGCAGGCAAGCTGGCCGACTACTCCCATCCGGAGGAAGCGATCGCTCGTGCCATGGCGAACTTGCCGAAGGTAGGCGCGGTCTGAAGCCTTCTCAGATCGTTTCTTCGAGCAGGGCCTCGAGGATACTGGGCGTGCCCTCCGCGGCTCGCTGCGCGTCAATGGCTTCCTGACAACGCACACAGTAGGCGGCCCAGGGCACGGCATCCAGTCGCTTCTTGGGTATGGGCTGTTCGCAGCTCAGGCAAATGCCGTAGGTACCTTCTTCGATGCGGGCGAGCGCGGCACGAATCTCGCGCAATTGCAGGGACTCGCGATCCAGCGTGTGAATCATGAGTTCTCGGTCGGCCGCCAGACGAACTTCGTCGAGCGCGTCGGCCGCTTTCTCGATGGTGATGCCGTCGCGCCGGCGCAATACGTCCAGCAGCTCGGCTTGGCGAGCTTCCAGCAAGGCGCGGTATTTCTCCAGCTCCTTCGCTTCCATAACAAAGCCCTCCCGCTGGAAGGTCGTCCCGCTCCCCGGGGGCCCCTCTGCTCCTGGGCGAGAGGGATGTTCTCCTTCCCGAGAATCTCTCTGTTTCGTTACTTATGACGCACCATCCGCGCGGGGCGTTTCCCGAGGCGGCGCGCCCGCGGCCCGGTTTCCACCACAGCGCCGGGTGCGCTCGGGAACCGCCTATAATGAATATCAGTGTGACGAATGGCAAACTCCACGAGCGGCTCCATACGGCGGATTGCTGTCATCGGAAATTACCTGCCCCGGCGATGCGGGATCGCGACCTTCACCACCGACCTGTGCGAATCTTTGGTGGCCGCGGATCCCGCTCTTTCCTGCTTTGCCATTCCGGTGAATGATACGCCGGAGGGATACCCTTACCCTCCGCGTGTCCGCTTCGAGATTGAACAGAACGAACTTTCCTCCTACCAGCGCGCAGCCGACTTTCTGAACATCAACAACGTAGACCTGGTTTGCCTCCAGCACGAATACGGGATTTTCGGCGGGCCCGCGGGCAGCCATATCCTGGCGTTGCTTCGCGAGCTCCGTATGGCCGTGGTCACCACCCTGCACACCGTGCTGCGCGAGCCGGACGAGCACCAGCGCCGCGTCATGCTCGAGCTGGCCGAACGCTCCGACCGCCTGGTCGTCATGAGCAACCGCGCCGTCGAGTTCCTCCGCGAGATCTACGGCGTACCCGAAGAGAAAATTGACGTCATCCCCCACGGCATCCCCGACGTGCCCTTCGTGGATCCGAACTTCTACAAGGACCAGTTCGGCTTGCAGGGCAAGATCGTGGCCCTCACCTTCGGCCTGCTCTCGCCCAACAAAGGTATCGAGTACGTCATCCAGGCTCTCCCCGAGGTGCTCGAGCGCTTCCCCAACGTGGTTTACGTCGTGCTGGGCGCCACGCACCCCCATGTGCGTTTGCGCGAAGGCGAATCCTACCGTCTCTCGCTGGAGCGCCTGGCGCGGGCCTGCGGCGTGGCCGGGCACGTCATCTTTCACAATCGCTTCGTAAGCCTGGAGGAGCTGGTCGAGTTCATCGGAGCCGCCGACATCTACATCACCCCGTACTTGAATCCCGCGCAGATCGTTTCCGGAACCCTGGCTTACACCGTGGGCGCCGGCAAGGCCGTCATCTCCACGCCTTACTGGTACGCGGAAGAGCTGCTGGCTGACGGGCGCGGCGTGCTGGTTCCTTTCCGCGATTCCCACGCTCTGGCGGCCGCGATGATTCGGCTGCTCGAGGACGAGGCCGGACGTCACGCCATGCGCAAGCGGGCCTACCTGGCCGGTCGCGAAATGATCTGGCCGCGTGTCGCCGAACGCTACCTGGAGTGCTTCCAGCGCGCCCGCGAGCAGCGCAGTTATCGGCCACGACCCGCTTTCCAAGCCATCACGCTCAGCCAGCGGTCCGGCGAACTTCCCGAAATCAAAACCGATCACTTGCGTTCGCTCACCGACGACACGGGTTTGCTCCAACACGCCGTCTTCACCGTCCCCAACTATTCCGCCGGCTACACCACGGACGACAACGCGCGGGCGCTGGAGGCTGCAGTCCTGCTGGAAGAAAGCGGCGCCCGTCCACTGCCCGGCGAACGCTACCTGGCCTTCCTCTGGTACGCTTTCAATGCCGAGCGCGGGCGCTTCCACAACGAGCTTTCTTACGAGCGCCGCTGGCTGGACGAAGTCGGTTCGGAGGATTGCCACGGTCGGGCCCTGAGCGCACTGGGGTTGGTCTTGGGCCGTTCGCGCAACGCAGGCCTTCGAGGCCTCGCAGGCCGCCTGTTCGACATGGCCTTGCCCGCCGTGGTGAACTTCCGCAGCCCGCGAGCCTGCGCCTTCTGCCTGATCGGAATCCATCACTACCTGCGGCGCTTCCCTGGCGACCGCGCCGCCCAGAACGCCCGCGAGACGCTAGCGGCGCGATTAATGGAACTGTGGAAGAGCTATAGCGCCCCGGACTGGCCCTGGTTCGAGCCCATCCTCGCCTATTCCAACGCTAGCCTCCCTCACGGCTTGCTGCTGGCGGGCGAGGACATGGGCCGGCCGGACATGGTCCGCACGGCCTTGGAGGCCCTGAGCTGGCTGACGGAAGTCCAGCGAGCCGGGGGGAACCATTTCGTACCCATCGGCTCGAACGGGTTTTATCCGCGTGGCGGTACGCGCGCCCGGTTCGATCAGCAGCCCGTGGAAGCCCAGGTCACTGTCTCTGCGTGCCTGGCCGCGTGGCGGGTTACGGGGGACGAGCGCTGGAAGGAGGAAGCCCAGCGCGCCTTCGAGTGGTTCCTGGGGCGCAACGATCTCGGGCTGCCCCTCTACGACCCGGCCACCGGCGGATGCCGCGACGGTCTCCATCCCGACCGCGTGAACCAGAATGAGGGTGCCGAGTCCACCCTGGCCTTCCTGCTCTCGCTCCTCGAAATGCGAGAGGCCTTTGCGGTGATAGACGCGGGCAGCCACGCGCACCTGCGCGCGACCCAGCCTGCGGGTATCTCCATTTCCTGATCCATTGCGTCTTTATTTATATGAGCCTGCTGATCAACAAACACCACGAACAGCTCTTTGTTCGTCATCGTCGTAACCCTATTCTGGCAGCCTCGGACTGGCCCTATCCGGTGAATACCGTTTTTAACGCCGGGGCCACCCGGTTACCTGACGGGACGACTCTGTTGTTGTGCCGCGTGGAAGATCGGCGGGGGCATTCCCACTTCTGCGTCGCTCGCTCGGACGATGGCTACTCGGGCTGGCGCATCGATCCTCAACCTACCCTGATGCCCGACCCCGAGCATTACCCCGAAGAGCTCTGGGGAATCGAGGATCCCCGCATCACCTTCGTCCCCGAGCTCAACAAATACGTAGTCACTTACACCTCCTTTTCCGCCGGCGGCCCGGGCGTCTCGCTGGCCCTGACCGAAGACTTCCGTCACTTCGAGCGGTACGGCGTCGTCATGCCCCCGGAGGACAAAGATGCGGCGCTGCTGCCGCGGCGCATCGGCGGCCACTGGGCCCTCATCCATCGTCCCGTCACCACCTGGGAGCGCACCGGGCACATGTGGATCTCGTATTCACCGGACCTGCGGCACTGGGGCAGTCACAAACTGATCCTTCGCGCCAGGCGAGGTGGATGGTGGGATGCCAACAAGATCGGTTTGTCGCCGCCCCCGATCGAGACGCCTGAGGGCTGGCTCGTGATCTACCATGGCGTCCGGCAAACAGCTTCCGGCTGTCTGTACCGGCTGGGACTGGCGCTATTTGCTTTAGAGACGCCGGAACGCTGCCTGCTGCGCGGCGACGACTGGATCTTCGGCCCCGAGGAACCTTACGAACGCTACGGCGACGTGCCCAACGTGGTGTTCCCCTGCGGATACACCATCGGAGATGACGGGGATACGATCAACCTCTACTACGGCGCCGCCGACAGTTGCATCGCCCTGGCCACGGGCAGGATCAGCGCCCTGCTGGACTGGCTGCATCGCCGCGGGCGGCCCGACTATGGCGACCAGCGCTGAGGTACCTGAGAGCAGCCGGCCGGTTCCGGCCGGCTGCCTGATCACGAGGGATTAACGCCCGCCCTGCTCTTCTTCGTCGGGCTCCCTTCCTTCACGGATCCGGCGGAGCCGTTCCTCACGACGCCTGGCGCGTTCGGCTGCCCGCTTGACGAGCTGGGAGCCTACCAGTTCCAGCATCGCCTGCTCGGCCCCATCACCCCGGCGCGGTCCCAGGCGCACGATTCGGCAGTAACCGCCTTGCCTCTGTCCGAAGCGCGCTCCCAGCGTGTCGAAGAGCTTCTTGACGGCCGCCGGCGTTTTCAGGAAAGCCGCGGCCAGCCGGCGGGCGTGCAAGGTGTCGCGTTTGGCCAGCGTGATCATCTTGTCCACCAGCGGCTTGGCAGCCTTCGCCTTGGTGACGGTCGTAATGACCCGCTCCTGTTCAATCACGCTGGTGACCAGGTTGCGCAAGAGCATGTAGCGGGCGTCAATGGGTCGGCCCAGTTTGTAACCGGCTCGCTTGTGTCGCATGGCTCACCCCCTACTCGCTGGTTGCGCCAGCCTCGGGCGCACCCGAGGTTTCCTCCCGAGCCTCGGCCGCGGGCGGGGCCGCCGCGCGCGCAGGCTCCTGCGCCCCGGCTTGGGCCGCAGGCAGGATCAGGCGGCCCTGGGCGTCGAACTTCATGCCGAACTGCAAGCCGAAGCCGCGCAGAACCTCCTTGAGCTCGTTCAGGGACTTGCGGCCGAAGTTCTTGGTGCGCAGCATCTCGGCTTCGGTCTTCTGTACCAGGTCGCGGATAGTCTGGATGCCGGCGTTCTTCAGGCAGTTGTATGCGCGCACGCTGAGCTCGAGTTCGTCCACCGAGCGGTTGAGAATCTCCTCGAGCCGGTCCGCCGCGCGCTCGGCAGGCTCCTCGACCGCCTCGGGCACTTCCTCGAAGTTGATGAAGATAGTCATGTGATCCCGCAGCAGCTTGGCCGCCTGAGCGATCGCGTCCTGGGGAGAGATAGCGCCGTTGGTCCAGACCTCCAGCGTGAGCTTGTCGTAGTCGGTGATCTGGCCGAGTCGCGCGTTTTCCACGTAGAAGTTGACCTTGCGCACGGGCGAGTGGACCGAGTCAATGGGGATGAAGCCCAGCGGCAGGTCCTCGTCAAAGTTGCGCTCGGCGCTGACGTAACCGCGCCCACGCTTGATGCGCATGTCCACGTACAGCTTGCCGCCATCGCTCACCGTGGCGATGTGGATGGAGCGGTCGAGCACCTCGACGTCCGGGTCGGTCTCGATGTGACCGCTGAGCACCTCCCCCGGCTGATCCACGCGAATGCGCGCCGTGCGCACTCCGTCGCCGGTCATCTTCAGCGGCACCTGTTTGAGGTTCAGGATGACGTCGGTGGCGTCCTCGACCACGCCGGGGATCGGGCTGAACTCGTGGAGCACCCCCTCGATCCGCACGGCAGTGATCGCCGCTCCCTCGATGGAACTGAGCAGGATTCGCCGCAGGCTGTTGCCGATCGTCGTGCCCCAGCCGCGCTCGAAGGGCTGGGCGGTGAACATTCCGTAGCGATCCGTCAGCGTCTCGGTATTGGCGACCAGCCTCTTGGGTTTCTGAAAGCCCCTGTACATAAATCCGATTTCCTCCTGCCGGGCACCCTGTGGCCCGGCTGCACCCAGCCTACTTGGAGTACAGCTCGACGATGAGCCGCTCATTGACCTGAATGTTCATCAGGTCCTCCTTGGTGGGCAGCGCGATCACCCGACCGCGCATGGCCTCGCGGTCCACCTCCAGCCAGTTGGGCACAGGCGCATGGGCCGTGGCGTCGCGCGCCGCCAGGATCGTCGGGTTGTTGCGGCTCTTCTCACGCACTTCGATCACATCGTTGACCCGCGTGAGGTACGACGGGATGTTGACGCGGCGCCCGTTGACCATGATGTGGCCATGCCGCACGAGTTGTCGGCACTGGGCCCGGCTGGTGCCCAGTCCCATGCGGTAGACCACATTGTCCAGGCGACGCTCCAACAGGCTGAGCAGATTCTCGCCCGTCGGCCCCTTCATGCGGGCCGCTTTCTCGAACAGGTTGCGGAATTGCCGCTCCAGCAAGCCGTAAATGCGCTTGAGCTTCTGTTTCTCGCGGAGCTGCAATCCGTAACCGACGAGTTTGGGCTTGCGCTCGCGCCCGTGCTGACCGGGCGGGAAGTTGCGCCGCTCGATGGCGCACTTCTCGCTATGGCAGCGCTCGCCCTTCAGGAACAACTTGACTCCTTCGCGCCGGCATAGCCGGCAAACCGGACCGAGGTAACGCGCCACGGTTCTTTTAACCTCCTCAACGAATTCGGCCGGTGCAGTTTACAGCCCTCGCGGGCCTTCCTCCTGCTTGCCTGCCTGTCATCACCATCAAACTCGTCGCCGCTTGGGCGGCCGGCAACCGTTGTGCGGGATGGGAGTGACGTCCTTGATCGCCTTGATCTCCAGACCTGCCGAAGCCAGCGTGCGGATGGCGGACTCGCGTCCCGCACCCGGCCCGCTCACCCGGACTTCTACCTGCCGCATGCCGGCTTCCTTGGCCTTGGTCGCCGCAGCCAGCGCCGCCTGCTGGGCCGCGTACGGCGTCCCCTTGCGCGAGCCTTTGAACCCCACCGATCCCGCGCTCGCCCAGCAAACCGTGTTGCCGGCCGGATCGGTCACCGTCACGATCGTGTTGTTGAACGTGGCCTGGATGTGCACGATGCCCACCGGCACGTTCTTCTTTTCGCGCTTCTTGAAGGTCTTCTTCTTGGTGGTCTTGGCTGCTGTTTTGGCCATCTCTGCTTAACCCGCCCCGGAATCAGGTCTTGCCTGCCCGTTTCTTGTTGGCTATGGTGCCGCGACGCGGGCCCTTGCGCGTCCGCGCGTTGGTGTGCGTGCGCTGGCCCCGGACGGGCAGTCCCAGCCGGTGGCGCAAACCGCGGTAGGAGCCGATCTCGATCAGCCGCTTGATGTTCATGGCGACCTCCTTGCGCAGGTCGCCCTCCACCGCACCTTCCTGCTCGATGATCATGCGGATGCGGTTGATCTCATCCTCGGTCAGGTCCGCCACCTTCTTGTTCGGGTCCACGCCCGCCCGGTAAAGGATCGAGTTCGAGCGCGACCGCCCAATGCCGTAGATGTAGGTCAGCGCGATCTCGATCCGCTTGCGTGGCGGCAAATCCACACCTGCTATGCGCGCCATTGGACCTCCTTTACCCCTGACGCTGTTTGTGCTTGGGGTTTTCGCAGATGACCCGGACTACGCCTTTGCGCCGGATCACCTTGCATTTGTCGCATATTCTCTTTACCGAAGCTCGAACTTTCATCTTTGCCTCCCGCAGCCCGATCACAGCGGCCCGCCGCCCGGCTCCAACAATTCTGTGATCCGGCCGCGCGTCGGATCATGCGGCGAAAGCTCCACCCGCACTCGGTCGCCCGGGCGCAGACGCACGAAATTGCGCTGCGTGGCTGGCGCTGCGTGCGCCAGAACCAACTGACGATGTTCCGTTTCCACGCGATAGGTGGCTCGGGGAAGCAACTCCACCACTCGCGCCACCACCGCGCCGCTTTTTCGCCCGGCATCCTCACCGGACATGGGGCGCCTCCTCAGGCCGCGTCAACACCCACGGCCCGTTGGCCGTCACTGCCACGCAGTGCTCGAAGTGCGCCGCATAGGAACCGTCTCGCGTGACCGCGGTCCAGCGATCCGGGCGCAACGCCACTTCCGCCCTTCCCGCCGCCACCATCGGCTCGATCGCCAGCACCATGCCTTCTTTCAACCGCGGGTTCTCGTTCCGGCGATCCACGTAGTTGGGCACCTGCGGCTCCTCGTGCAGGCGCGTCCCGATGCCGTGCCCCACGTAGTCCCGCACCACCGAAAACCCTGCGGCCGTAACGTGCCGCTCGATCGTGGCGCTGATATCCAGCAGACGGTTTCCCTGGCGCACCTTTTCGATGGCCAGCTCGAGCGCCTCCCGCGTCACCCGCAGCAAGCGCTCCGCCTCCGGACTGATCCGGCCCACCGGAACCGTGATGGCTGAATCCCCGTAATAGCCTTCCAGCTCGACGCCCGTGTCAATGGAGACGATGTCGCCTTCCTTAAGCACCCGTTTCGCCGAAGGCATGCCGTGCACGATCTCTTCGTTAACCGACGTGCACAGCACGTAAGGATACTGGCGTCCCACGGCCGGCACGTAGTATCCCTTGAATGCCGGGCGCGCGCCCGCATCCAGGATCATCCGTTCGGCCGCCACCTCCAGATCCATCGTGGTAACGCCCGGCTGAACCATCGCCTCCAGCTCTTTCAGTACCCGCCACACCAGCAGGCCCGCCCGCCGCATCTTCTCCAGTTCCGCCGCCGTCTTGCGTACGATCATGCCTGACGGAGCAGCGCCAGGATGCGCTGCGCAATCTCCTCGGGCGCGCCCTGGTCGCCGGAAACCTCGAAGAAACGGGCCGCTTTCCTGCGGTAGTAATCCAGCAGCGGCAGCGTCTGCCGTTCATAGGCTTCCAGCCGCTGCCTGATCACCGGTTCCGTATCGTCCGCCCGCGTCACCAGCGGCGTACCATCGCGATCGCAACGCTCATCCTCGCGCGGGGGATTGGTGATCAGGTTATAGGATGCGCCGCAGGCAGGGCACTGCCGCCGTGCGGTAATCCGGGCGACAATTACATTGTAATCCACCGTGAGATTCACCACCACCGGGCGCAGACCTCGCTGCTCCAGCACGCCGGCCAGAAACTCCGCCTGCGCTGTCGTGCGCGGATAGCCGTCCAGAATGCAGCCCCGGGCGCAATCCGGCTGCGCCAGGCGCTGCTCCATGATTTCGTTCACCAGTTCATCGGGCACGAGATCGCCGCGGCTCATGATCGCCTGGACGCGCCGCCCCAGTTCGGTCCCCGCGGCCACCTGCTCGCGCAGAATGTCGCCCGTGGAAATATGGGGAATCCCGAGGCGCTCCGCCAGTAACACTGCTTGCGTACCCTTGCCCGAGCCCGGCGGTCCCAGGAATATAAGTGCATCGCTCATGGTTCAGAAAACCGTCCGGCGGCCGCGAATGCGCCCGGCTCGCGGCGTGAAGCCTTCGTAATGCCGCATGATGAGCTGGGCCTCGATCTGGTTGATCGTGTCCATGGCCACGCCGACCACGATCAGCAGCGACGTGCCGCCGAAGTAAAACGAAACGCCAAGTCCGTCCAGCAGCCAGCGCGGGAAGTACGTGTCAATCCAGTTGCCAATCAGTGGCAGGTGTTGCAGCTTGATTCCCGAAATCATGATTTCGGGAATCAGGGAAAGCACGGAAAGATAAAGGCCACCGACCACCGTGATCCTGGTAAGGATCTGGTTGATGTACTCGGCGGTCTGCCGCCCCGGCCGAATGCCGGGGATGAATCCCCCGTAGCGCCGCATGTTATCGGCTGCTTCATTCGGGTTGAAAATAATCGACACGTAGAAGAAGCAGAAGAACATGATGCCCGCCACGTAAAGCAATGCATACAAGGGCTCGCCGTGGCGGATCGCGCCCAGCATGGCGCTCAGCCAGGGATTGTTCTTGACGGCGGGCACCAAAGCCAGCGTCTGCGGGAACGTCAGCACGGAGCTGGCAAAAATCACCGGAATCACGCCGCCTGCGTTGACCTTCAAGGGCAGATGCGTGGACTGGCCGCCCATCAGCCGCCGCCCCACCACCCGCCGCGCGTACTGCACCGGGATGCGCCGCTCGCCCCGCTCCACGAGCACGATAAAGGCCACCACCGCCAGCATCAGTAGCAGGATAATGATCAACTGGAACGCGCTCCACTGCCGCGTCACGAAAACATGGGTGTAAATCTCGGCGACGGCCCGCGGCAGCCCCACCACGATGCCGGTGAAAATGATCAGCGACATCCCGTTGCCGATGCCCCGTTCCGAGATCTGCTCGCCCAGCCACATGATGAACGTGGTGCCCGTGGTGAGGGTGAGCATCGTCATCAGGATGAAGCCGATGCCGGGGTTGAGCACGAAACCGCCTTCCGAGTTCATCAGCGCCGTGGCGATCCCGAACGACTGCATGGCCGAAAGCCCGATCGTCAGGTAGCGCGTCCACTGCGTGATCTTGCGACGTCCCAGCTCGCCCTCTTTCTGGAGTCGCTCCAGCGTCGGGATCACCACCGTCAGCAACTGCAGGATGATGGAGGCGGTAATGTAGGGCATGATGCCGAGGGCGAAGATCGTCAGCCGCCGGAACATGCCCCCCGAGAACAGGTCAATGAACCCGAAGACGGTGCCCTGATTCTGCTGGAAAAACTGCTCGAGGCGAATGGCGTTGATGCCCGGCGTGGGGATGTGGCCGCCCAGGCGGTACACCGCCAGCAGGGCGAGGGTAAACAGAACCCGGTTCCGCAGGTCCGGGATCCGGAAAATGTTGGCGACCGCCTCGAAAAACTTCTGCATGCTCTCCCGCCCCCGCTAGCCGCGGCCAGGCTCGATGATTTCCGCCGTTCCTCCGGCCGCCTGGATCTTCTCCAGCGCGGATTTGGAGAACGAGTGGGCGCGCACATGGATCGGCCGCGTCAGCTCGCCGTGACCCAGCACCTTCAGGCCGTCGCCCAGCTTGCGAATCACTCGCCGCTCGAGCAGAATCTCCGGCGTAAAGGTGTCTCCCTCGAGCTGCTCCAGGCGTCCCACGTTGACGATGGCGTACTCTTTCTTGAAAATGTTGGTGAATCCCCGCTTGGGCAGGCGGCGATGGAAAGGCATCTGGCCGCCTTCGAAGCCGCGCATCTGGCGGAAGCCGCTGATGGACCTCTGGCCCTTGGTGCCGCGGCCCGCCGTCTTGCCGTGCCCGCTGCCCATGCCACGGCCTACCCGCTTGGGCGCATGCTTCTGCCCCGGGGGAGGTTTCAATTGGCTCAAATTCATCGTCGTCTCCTCGCCGGCCTACTCCACGATCTGGACCAGATGCGGGATCTTGCGGATCATGCCCCGGATCGCGGGCGTGTCCACCCGCTCCACTACCTGGTTAAGCCTTCGCAGGCCCAACCCCCGCACGATCTGGCGGTGCTTTTCCGGCCTGCCAATCAGGCTTCGAACCAGCTTGATCCGGATCGTCCTGCGCTCCTGCATCGGCCATCCTCCTGCTAGAGCTTTTCGGGCGACACCCCGCGCCTCTCGGCTACCTGATCACGGTCGCGAAGCTGCATCAGCGCGTCCATGGTGGCCCGCACGACATTGTGCGGGTTGCGCGAGCCGATGCACTTGGTGGCCACGTTGGCGATGCCGGCCGCTTCCATCATCGCGCGGACCACGGCGCCTGCGATCACGCCGCTGCCCTCGGGCGCCGGCTTCAGCAGCACCTCCCCGGCCCCGAAATGGCCCACCACCGCGTGCGGGATCGTATAACCCTTGACGTTGATTTTGTACAGGTTCTTCTTGGCCGCTTCGATCGCTTTCTTGATCGCGGCCGGAACTTCCCGCGCTTTGCCCGTGGCGAAGCCCACCACTTTGGCCTCGGGATCGCCAACGACCACCAGGGCCGAGAAGCTCAGGTTCTTGCCGCCCTTGACGACCTTGGTCACGCGGTTGATCGAAACCACGTACTCCTTGAGGTTCAGGCCCTGAGGATCTACCGGTCGGATTCTGGGTACGGCTGCCATAGCGTCAAAACTCCAGTCCGGCTTCGCGCGCCGCTTCGGCCAGGGCCTTCACCCGGCCGTGGTAACGATAACCACCGCGATCGAACACCACCTTGCGAATCCCCTTGGCCAGAGCCCGCTCGGCGATCAGCCGCCCCACCTCGCGAGCGCCGGCCACATTGCCTCCTGAAATCGTGCGGCCTTTCTCCAGCGAGGACGCCGCCGCCAGCGTGTGCCCGCGGGTATCGTCAATCACCTGGGCATAGATGTGCCTCAGACTGCGGAACACGCACAAGCGAGGCCGCTCCGGCGTCCCTCGTACCTTCTTGCGAATCCGGCGGTGTATGCGAAGACGCCGCTCGTTCCTGGGAACTTTCTGGATCATTTGCCACCAGCTCCGGTCTTGCCCACCTTCTTGATCAGCTTCTCGTCGCTGTAACGGATGCCTTTCTGTTTGTACGGATCAGGCGGGCGGAGGGCGCGCAGGTTCGCGGCCACCTGGCCGACCAGTTGTTTGTCGGCGCCGCTGATGACGATGTGGGTTTGCTTGTCCACCCTGGCTTCGATTCCCTGCGGCAAAACGAACTCGATGGGGTGCGAGTAACCCAGGTTGAGGATCAGCACCCGCCCGCGCTGCTCGGCGCGATAGCCGATGCCCACGATGTCCAGCTCGCGCACGAACCCTTTGGAAACTCCTTCCACGGCATTCGCGGCCAGTGCGCGCGTCAGGCCGTGAAGCGCTGCGTAACGATCCCCCTCCCGGTGCACGAGCAACTGCCCATCCTGCTGCTCCACCCGGATCCCTTCCGGGATGGGCACGGTCAGCCGCCCCTTGGGTCCCTCCACCACCAGCTCGGGGCCGATGCTGACCTTCACCCCCGGGGGAATCGGAATAGGTTTTTTACCGATTCTGGACATGACTGGCTCACTCCGCCTGCCACCTGCTGTTCACTCGACCACGCACAGCAGCTCGCCTCCCACGCCCTCGCGGCGAGCCTGCTTGCCGGTCATCACGCCTTTGGACGTGCTCAGGATCGAGATTCCCATCCCGCCCAGCACGGGCTTGATCTCGTCCCGGCTCACATAGATGCGGCAACCGGGCCGGGACACGCGCTTGAGGTCCGTGATCACCGGCCGGTTGTTGTGATACTTGAGATAAATCTTGATGGTCTTCTTCGCCCCTTCCTCGGCTACCTTGTAGTTAAGAATGTAGCCTTCCTCCTTAAGCACGCGCGCGATCTCGATCTTCAGCCGCGAAGCGGGTATGTCCACCTTAGGATGGCGCGCCCGCACGGCATTGCGGATGCGCGTGAGCATGTCCGCAATCACATCGGTTGGCATGCGATCTTCTCTCCTACCAACTGGCTTTGATCACGCCAGGAATCTCGCCGGCCAGGGCCAGCTCGCGGAAGCAAATGCGGCAAAGCTGGAACTTGCGCAAGTAACCGCGCGGACGCCCGCAACGCCAGCAGCGGTTGCGGTGCCGGCAGCGCAGCTTGGGAATGCCTTTTTTCTTGGCTTCCGCCAGCTTCCTGTCCTTGGCGATCTTGGCTACCGTAGCCATAGCGTCTGAATCCCTCCTGCCTGCCTCACTGCCGGAACGGCATGCCGAGGTGCTTGAGCAGCGCCAGCCCCTCGGCGTCGGTCCGGGCTGTCGTCGTAATGGTGATGTTCATACCTTTGATCTTGTCCACCTTGTTGTAGTCAATCTCCGGAAACACGAGCTGGTCGCGCAGCCCCAGCGTGTAATTGCCGCGACCGTCAAAGCTCTTGGTGGAGAGGCCGCGAAAGTCGCGCACGCGCGGAAGCGCGATGTTCATCAGCCGATCGAGAAACTCGTACATGCGGTCGCCGCGCAGCGTCACCATGCAGCCGATGGTCATGCCCGCGCGCAGCTTGAAGGCGGCGATGGACTTGCGGGCCTTGGTCACCACCGGCCGCTGTCCCGTGATCAGCGCCAGTTCCTGCACGGCGCTGTCCATCAGCTTGGGGTTCTGGCTGGCCTCGCCCAGGCCGATATTGATGGTGATCTTCTCCAGCCGGGGCACGGCCATGGGGTTCTTGTAGCCGAACTCCTTCATCAGCGCCGGAACCACCGTCGTGCGATAGTACTCCTTCAGCCTGGCAGCCATTTCTCAAGCCCTCTTGTCCAGCGACCCGCCGCACTTGCGGCAAATGCGGGTCCGACGCGTCTTGCCGCCCACTTCCTCCACCTTGCTGCCAATTCGCGTCGGCCCGCAACTGGGGCATACGATCATCACGTTGGAGACGTGGATGGAGGCCTCGGTCTCCACGATGCCGCCCTTGATGCCGCGCGCCGGGTTGCGCCGTACGTGTTTCTTGACCAGCATCACGCCCTCCACCCACACCCGGCCCCGCCGCCGGTCCACTTTGAGGATCCGGCCCCGCTTGCCCCGGTCCCGCCCGGCGATCACCTCGACCAGATCGTCCCTGCGCAGCCTGATGCGCAGCGGTTTCTCGAGGGCCTTGCTCCGCGCCATTACAACACCTCCGGGGCCAGCGACACAATCTTCATGAACCGCTTCTCGCGCAGCTCACGCGCCACCGGCCCGAAGACGCGCGTGCCGATCGGTTCGCCGTCCTGGTTAATGAGCACAGCGGCGTTGGAATCGAACCGGATGTAGGTGCCGTCCTTGCGACGCGTCTCCTTGCGCATGCGCACGATGACGCACCGCACAACCTTCCCCTTCTTGATGGGCGAATCCGGCGTCGCTTCCTTGACGCTGGCGGTGACCACGTCGCCCAGGCCAGCCCGCAAGCCCTTGTCACCGCCCTCCGGCAGGATGCACTGGAGCTTGCGGGCTCCGCTGTTGTCGGCCACCTCCAGGATGGTTCGCATTCCGATCATGGCCTTCTCCTCAACTCGTCAATTCCTCGGTCGGCTCCACTGGCTCTACCATCTCGGGCAGAGCCGCGCGCCGAATCACCTCAACCAGGCGCCAGCGCTTGAGCCGGCTCAGCGGGCGGGATTCGACGATGCGCACCACATCGCCTACCCGCGCCACCTCTTCCTCGTCATGGGCGTAGAACTTCTTGCGCCGCGCCACCACCTTCTTGTAAAGCGGGTGCGGAGCCCGGCGCTCGACCTCGACCACGATGGTCTTGCGCATCTTGGTCGAGACGACCACGCCCACCTTCTCCTGCTTGTGCCCTCGCTTGGGCGCCTCCGCTGCCGCCTGTGCTTCCATTGCCGGTTCGCTCATGGCTCAGTTCCCAGCCTCCTTGGCCGCGGCCAGCTCGCGCTCGCGCAAAATCGTCAGCACCCGGGCGCGGTCCTTCTTGAGCGCCCGGTACTTCTTGAGCGCCTCCCCCTGGCCCATGGAAAGCTGGAAGCGCAGATGGAACAACTGCTCGTTGATTTCCTGCAACTGGCTCCGCAGTTGTTTGTCGTCGAGCTCGCGAAACTTGGCCGCTTTCATGCACGCTCCTCCTCAGCTCACGCCCGGGCGGGCAATGAACTTGGTGGCGATAGGCAGCTTGTGAGCCGCCAGGCGCAGCGCCTCCTCGGCCCGCTCCCGGGGAACTCCTTCCATCTCGAAGAGCACGCGTCCCGGGCGCACCACCGCCACCCAGCCCTCGGGCGACCCCTTGCCCTTCCCCATGCGGCTTTCCTGGGGCTTCTTGGTGATCGGCTTGTCGGGGAAGATCCGGATCCACAGCTTGCCACCGCGCTTGATGAAACGCGTGATGGCGATGCGCGCCGCCTCGATCTGCCGGTCCGTCACCCAGGCGCACTCCAGCGCCTTCAGGCCGAAATCGCCGAAGGCCAGCGAGTTGCCCCGCCAGGCCAGACCCTTCATGCGGCCGCGCTGCTGCTTGCGGTACTTGACTTTTTTCGGCATCAACGGCATGGCTCAGTTCTCCTGCGACGGCTTGTCAGCTTCCGGTGGCGGCGCCGTTTCCTCTTTGGCTTCTTTGGCTTCCTGCTTCCAGGCCGGCTGCGGCGGCGCCAAAGGCGGCGTGACCGGCGGGCGGACGGGCGCCGTGGCCTCCGGTGGCGGAGTCGGCGGCACAGGCGGCGCCGGAGCCTCAGTGGGCGCCGGTCGCGGAGCCGGCTCGCGGCGCGGACGCGGCAACCGCCGCGGTTCCGGTTCGGTCAAGGCCTTGCGCGCGAACGGCTCCAGGATCTCGCCCTTGTAAATCCAGCACTTGACCCCGATCACGCCGTACGTGGTGAAGGCCTCGGAAAAACCGTAATCTATGTCCGCCCGCAGCGTCTGCAAGGGCAACTGGCCTTGCAGGTACCATTCGCTGCGCGCGATCTCGGCCCCGTTCAGGCGGCCGGAAACCTTCACCTTGATTCCCTTGCAGCCGAACCGCAGCGCGGAATCCACCGCCTTTCGCATGGCCCGCCGGAAAGCGACCCGCTTTTCCAGTTGCAAGGCGATGGACTCGGCCACCAACTGCGCATCCAGCTCCGGCCGCGGCACTTCCTGAATGTCAATGAAGACCTCGCGGCCGGTCTTCTGCGTCAGATCCTGCTTGAGCTTTTCGATCTCCGCGCCCTTGCGCCCGATGATCAGGCCGGGGCGCGAGGCACGGATCGTGATGCGAATCTTGTTGCCCGGCCGATCCACCTCGACCGAGCTCACGCCGGCGGGTTTGAAGCGCTCGCGCAAAAGATCCTTCAGCTCCAGGTCCTCCCGGAGCAGCCTGGCGTAATCATGCTCGGCGTACCAGCGCGAACGCCAGGTCTTGGTGTAACCCAACCGGAAACCGTACGGGTGAGTTTTCTGCCCCATCAGTCCTCAGCCTCCGCCACCGTCACGGCGATATGGGAATAGCGGCGCTGGTAAAGGTGCGCACGCCCCATGGGAGCAGGTCGAATCCTCTTCAAACGGGGTCCTTCGTTCACGTAAGCTTCCTTGACCACCAACTTGTCCACGTCCACATCCGCGGCCTTCTGTTCGGCATTGGCGATGGCCGAGCGCAACACTTTCTCGACGATGGGAGCGACGCGCTTGTTGGTCATGCGCAAAATGGTCAATGCCTCCCCGGCCTTGCGGCCGCGGATCAGATCCACCACCAGCCGCGCCTTGCGCGGAGAAACCCGAATGTACCTGGCTTCCGCTCTGGCCTCCATCTCGCTACCTCCCCGTCATGCCGGCTTGGCCGTTTTCTCACCCTTGCCACCGTGGCCGCGGAAGGTCCGCGTGGGCGCGAATTCCCCGAGTTTGTGGCCCACCATCTGCTCGGTGATGTAAACCGGAATGAACTTCTTGCCGTTGTGCACCGCGATGGTATGGCCTACGAACTCGGGGATGATCGTGGAGCGCCGCGACCAGGTGCGGATGACCTTCTTTTCGTTACGCTCGTTCAACTGCCGGATCTTCTCCAGCAGGTGGTCATCCACGAACGGTCCTTTCTTCAGCGAACGGCCCATTTACTTCCTCCGGCTCACGATGAACTTGTCGGTGCGCTTGTTGCGCCGGGTCTTGTAGCCGCGAGTGGGCTGACCCCAGGGCGTCACCGGAGTGCGGCCCTCCGAAGCCTTGCCTTCGCCGCCGCCGTGCGGGTGATCCACGGGGTTCATCGAGGCGCCGCGATTGTGCGGGCGCCGCCCCAGCCAGCGGCTCCGCCCGGCCTTGCCCAGCGTCACGTTCTCGTGGTCCACGTTGCCCACCTGGCCGATCGTGGCCATGCAGTCCAGGTGAATCTTGCGAACCTCGCCCGAAGGCAACTTCACCAGCGCATAGTCCTCTTCCTTGGACAGCAGTTGCGCCGCCGTGCCCGCCGAGCGGACCAGTTGACCGCCCTTGCCCGGACGCAGCTCGATGTTGTGAATCAGCGTGCCTGGCGGAATGTTGCGCAGCGGCAGGGCGTTGCCCACCAGGATGTCGGCATCCGGGCCGGACATCACGGTTTGCCCCACCTGCAATCCCAGCGGATGCAGGATGTAGCGCTTCTCGCCGTCGGCGTAGTGCAGCAAGGCGATGCGCGCCGAGCGGTTGGGATCGTACTCGATCGCCGCGACCCGCGCCGGCACGCCGATCTTGTCCCGCTTGAAATCAATGATCCGGTAGCAGCGCTTGTGCCCGCCACCGCGGAACCAGGAGGTGATCTCTCCCAGATTGTTGCGCCCGCCAGACTTCTTCAGTCCTACCGTCAGCGACTTCTCGGGCCGCTCCTTGGTGATCTCCTCCTTCGTGAGCACGGTCATGAACCGGCGCGAAGGAGTGTAGGGGCGATATCCCTTGATCCCCATCTCACACCTCCAGGTACTCGGGCATCTTTTGCCCGGCCTTGAGCTTCACGTACGCCTTCTTCCACTCCGGCCGGTAGCCCTCAAAGCGGCCGCGGCGGCGCAGCTTGCCCGGGACCACGATGGTCCGCACGTCCTCCACCTGCACCTTGAAGATCTTCTCCACCGCCGCGCGAATCTGGCTCTTGTTGGCGTTGACCGGGACCTCGAAGCACAGGGTACGCTCGGCTTCCTTCTTGGCCAGCGCCTTCTCGGTCACGACCGGACGTCGAATGATCTCGTAGAGGTTCATGGCTTCAGGCCCTCGGAAAGTTTCTTCGCCGCAGCTTCCGACAGCAGCACCTGCTGGTGTCCAAGCAGGTCGTAGGTGGTCAGCTCGCGGCTGCTCACCAGGGTCACTCCCGGCAGATTGCGCGAACCCAGGATCAGGTTCCGGTTGTTGTCGTTATCCACCAGCAAAACCGTCTTGGCGGCCTGGAGCCGCTCCAGAACCGCCTTCATGGTCCGCGTCTTGTGGTCCGGGAGGTCGAACGAGCGGATCACTTTCAGTTCGCCGTCGCGCAGCTTGGCGGAAAGAGCCGAACGCAGGGCGCCCAGCAACATCTTGCGGGGCAGACGGTAGCTGTAGTCCCGGGGAACCGGCCCGTGGACCGTGCCGCCGTGTCGCCACAGCGGCGAGCGGATCGAGCCGTGCCGCGCCCGCCCCGTGCCTTTCTGACGCCAGGGCTTGCGGCCGCCGCCGGAGACCTCGCCCCGCGTCTTGGTTTTGTGGGTACCGCGGCGCTGGCAAGCGAGGTAGTGCCGCACCGCCTCGTACAGCAAGTGCTCGTTGACCTCAGCGGCAAACACCTCGTCGGCCAGCTCCAGCTCCCCGACCTTCTGATTGTTCAAATCAAAGACATCCACCACCGGCATGGCGTCACCTCTTGGCGCGGCGTACAATGACGTAGCCGCCGCTGGGTCCGGGCACGGCCCCTTTCACCACCAGGAGGTTGTCCTCGGGATGGACTTCAATGACCTCCAAGTTGCGGACGGTCACCCGCTGGTTGCCCATGTGGCCGGCCATGCGCATGCCCGGCCACACGCGCGACGGGAAGCTCGAAGCCCCGATCGAGCCCGGCGCACGGTGGAACATGGAGCCATGCGTGGCCGGACCGCCGCGGAAATGATGCCGCTTGACAAAGCCGGCAAAGCCGCGGCCCTTGCTGATACCCGTGACATCCACCCGGTCGGAGGGCCGGAACTGATCCACCAGAATGCGATCGCCCGGCTTGTAGTCCGGGTCGCCCGGCCGCAGCCGGATCTCGCGCAAAAAGCGGATGCCGTCCACCCCGGCCTTGGCCAGGTGCCCCTTCATCGGCTTGTTGATCCGGGAACTCTTGACGTACTCCAGCAGGCCGAGCTGGATGGCGTCGTAGCCGTCGCGCAGCGGCGTTTTGCGCTGCACGACGACGCACGGTCCGGCCTTGATCAAAGTGACCGGGACCACCTGCCCGTCCGGCCGGAAGACCTGTGTCATGCCGATCTTTTTGCCGAGGATTCCTGGGATCATCTCTTAGCCGGGGACGCGGATCCCTCGCCCGCCCGCCTCAACGGCGACCGTGTCTTCGGGGATCCTGGGGCCCCGCCTCCTCTCATTTCCTTTCCCTGCCGAAAGCTTTGATCTCCACGTCCACGCCCGCGGGCAGATCGAGCCGCATCAGCGCGTCCACGGTTTCCTGTTTGGGATCCAGGATGTCAATCAGACGCTTGTGCGTGCGGATCTCGAACTGCTCGCGCGACTTCTTGTCCACGTGCGGCGACCGGTTGACGGTGAAGCGGCTGATCTCCGTGGGCAGGGGGATCGGTCCCGACACCTGCGCCCCGGTATCCTTCGCCGTCTTCACGATCTCGCTCGTGGACTGATCCAGGATCCGGTGATCGTAAGCTTTCAGGCGAATGCGAATGCGCTCTTTCATCGCCGTGGTATCCCGTCCTCACTCCAGGATGTCGGTGACGGTGCCGGCGCCCACGGTGCGCCCGCCCTCGCGGATGGCGAAACGCAAACCCTTCTCCATCGCCACCGGGCTGATCAGCTCCACCTCCAGGTTCACGTTGTCGCCCGGCATCACCATCTCCACCCCCTCGGGCAGCTTCACCGTCCCCGTCACATCCGTGGTCCGGAAGTAAAACTGCGGACGATAGCC
>Ga0078972_1000639_pt1 | contig 143549 bp, 125 predicted proteins | sample YelNatPaOPGAMG01_FD_67568 | JGI IMG/M metagenome (GOLD analysis project Ga0078972, IMG submission 67568) | Hot spring thermophilic microbial communities from Obsidian Pool, Yellowstone National Park, USA - OP-RAMG-01 (SPADES assembly) (version 2) | ecosystem: Environmental > Aquatic > Thermal... | reverse complement strand
GAGATCGTCGAGTACCGGCCCGACGGAACTACCTCGGTGGTCGATGTCGACGGATGAGCGATGACTCCGCGAGGCGCCGGTGAAGCGGCTCGACCTCGTCGTCGGCCCGAACGGCGCTGGTAAGTCGACGTTCGTCGCGTTCACGTTGGCGCCGTTGTTGCCACGCAGCGTATTCGTCAATGCCGATGAGATCGCAAAGCAGCGCTGGCCCGATGATCCAACTGCGCACGCCTACGATGCAGCGCGGATCGCTGCAGATACCCGCGCCAAGCTTATCGAGACTGGCAAATCGTTTATTGCCGAGACCGTCTTCTCCCATGCGTCGAAGCTGGAGCTGATCCGCTCCGCCCACGATGCGGGCTACGTCGTCGCTTTGCATGTGATGCTGGTCCCCGAGGGTCTCGCCGTCGAACGGGTACGGCGGCGCGTACGCCATGGGGGTCACGACGTCCCCGAGGCCAAGATCCGTGAACGGCACCGTCGATTATGGCAATTGGTGGCCGATGCGATCGAGATCGCCGACACCGCAACGGTCTACGACAATTCACGCCGTCACGGGCCCCGAATTGTCGCGCAACTGACCGCGGGCACGGTCATCGGCGCACCGACGTGGCCGGTGTGGGCGTCCGAGAAGCTTTTTCGACGCTGGCCGGGCTAGGTGCGCTTGGCTCAAGCTGCCGACGATCAGCTTCGAAGGAGGTCGATGATCGCCGCGGAGATCGCTTTCAGGGATGCGGGGCGCCTGGTGCCGCTGCCCGGATGGGCAGAGTTCCGGCGGCGTCCAGCACGGTGCCAAAACGCCGGGTAATTGTGGTGGGGTTGACATCGAAGTCGGCGATGGGGTCGATACTGAGTTTGCGTGCCTCGGGCTCGGCGCCGGGACGGCAGCTGCCGGCCACGATATCCCCGTGGGTCGACGCGAGTTGGACAGCTGAGCGGCCGACCGCGCCGAGGCGCTGGTCGCGCGAGAGTTAGAGCCGCCTGTCGCGAACCTGGCTGCCAACGTCGGCGCACTCGCCCTCGCCTTCCAACGCTGGCTGCAACCCGGAAACCGGAAATCCATGAGCACGCTTTCCCAGCAAACACTCCGTCGCTTCGACGCCGCAATCGAAGCGCTGCGCAAAGACCCTTGAGGGTACTGGCGCGGCGACGAGGCTTGTGCGTGCACTGGTGGGCGAATCGGTTCAGGCCCGCTGACGCGCGCACGAGGCAAGGGGCGAAATTCGGCCAGTAGGAGGCCCCTACCTGTCAATGAATCAGGATGGCCGGGTGCCGTCTGACATTCGCTTCCCGTGTGAGCTTTCGGGTCACGTCCCGTGGAGTGGTGTAAAAGCGGTCGCGTGTTCGCGTGCGGCTCTGTGGTTGCCACTATGCCGTGAGAGCGGCTGTGGGGGCAATGGTTTCGTCGGTTTTGCTGCCTGTGGTGAGCAGTGCGAGGGTGGTTTCGGACAGGTAGCGCTTGTCGGCGACCTGCCATTCGTCGTGGGCCTCGACGAGCACGGAGCCGGCCAGGCGCAGCAAGGCGGCGGGGTTGGGGAACACCCCGACGACGTCGGTGCGGCGTTTGATCTCCTTGTTCAAGCGTTCCAAAGGGTTGGTTGACCAGATCTTCTTCCAGTGCGCGACAGGGAAGTCGGCGAAGGCGGTGATATCGCCGGCTGCCTCGCGCAGCATGATTTCGACCTTGGGGAATTGCCGGCCGAGCATGCCGGCGATGGTGTCGAGTTGTTCGCGCACATGCTCAGCATCGGGCTGGGCGAACACGGTGCGGATCGCCGCGGCGACCATCTCCGCTGAGCCCTTGGGGACCTGGGCCAGCACGTTGCGCAGGAAATGCACCCGGCAACGCTGCCAAGCGCTACCGATCAGGACCGCGTCGATCGCGCTGCGCAGCCCGGCGTGGGCATCGGAGATCACCAGCTGCACCCCGGCCAGGCCGCGGGATTTCAGCGACCGCAGAAACGCCGTCCAAAACGCCCCGTCCTCGGAGTCGCCGACCTCAAAGCCCAGCACTTCGCGGCGCCCGTCGGCGGCCACCCCGGTGGCGATCACCACCGCCTGAGACACCACCCGATGATTCACCCGGGCCTTGCAGTAGGTGGCGTCGAGGAAGACATACGGGAAGCGCTGCTCGCCCAATGGCCGGTCCCGGAAGGCGGCGACTTCGGTGTCGAGGTCCTTGCAGATCCGCGAGACCTCGCTCTTGGAGATCCCGGAATCAGCACCCAGGGCCTTGACCAGATCATCGACCTTGCGGGTCGAGGTGCCGTGCAGATAGGCCTCCATCACCACCGCGAACAAGCACTGATCCACCCGGCGGCGCCGCTCCAGAAGCGCCGGGAAGAACGACCCGGTGCGCAGCTTGGGAATCCGGAGCTCGAGATCACCGGCGATCGTCGACAGCGAGCGGGGCCGTGAGCCGTTGCGCTGATTGGTGCGGGTCTCGGTGCGCTCATGCAGGGCGGCGCCGATCTTGGCGGTCAGCTCGGCGTCGATGAGCGCTTGATAGACAACCTCACACGCTTGGGTGATCCGCTCACCGGCATCGGCGGTGCGCAGTGCATCGAGCACCTCCAACAAGGCAGACTGGTCCAGGGCCATCGCGATGTTCCTCTCGGTAGTGATCCTTGGTCGTTTCACCACAGAGACTCACGCGATGGCCCTCCTACGTCAGGACCGACACGCCGCCATTACTTACACCACTCACCGGGACGTTCCCAGCTTTCGAGGCCATAACCGCCGGGTGTCAATTTGCAAACGCTACCGAGTTTCGGACAGCCCAGGCCTATCGTTAACGGCAGTCACATCGTTAACATCGCGCGATGCCACAACTGTCCCAGCCGGCCAGCCATGGGCGACTGCGTGCGGTTTCCCGGCGCGACGCGCTGCGCTATGCCACCACGTTGGCCGGGCTGGGGGCCGCGGCACTCGGCAGCGGCATGCCCACGGCTGCCGCCGCCGCTCCTCAACTGATCGACTTCGCCGCGCGCCAGATTCCGGCGCAGCTAATCCGAGCCGCCGGCTATAGCGGGGTGGTCAACTATGTCTCGCTGTCGCGTCCTGGCTCGTCGTTTGGCGCCAAGCCGATCACTCGCGCCTACGCCGAGTCACTCACGGCCGCGGGCCTGGTGATCGTCAGCAACTACCAATACGGCAAGCCAGGTGGGACGGCACCGTCGGACTTCAGGCGGGGCTACGCCGGCGGTATCGCGGACGCGCGCACCGCCTGGCAGCTGCACACCGCGGCAGGCGGCGGCCAGAGCGCGCCGATATTCTTCACCATCGACGAGGACATCAACCGTGACACCTGGGATCGACTCGCGCTGCAGTGGTTTCGCGGAATCAACACGGTTCTTGGAGTTCAACGCACCGGGGTCTACGGAGGCATCAAAGTGTGCCAGTGGGCCGTTGCCGATGGCGTTATCGGGGCTTCGAGCACACCGGGCCGCCGGTGGGCCTGGCAAACTCGAGCCTGGTCCGGCAATCAGGTCTACCCCGTCGCGGTTCTCTACCAGCGCATCGTGAGCACGGCGTCCAATCCCGGCCCGCGGGTCGGCGGACTCGAAGTCGACGTCAACGACGTCCTGGCCCCCGATTGCGGCCAGTGGAACCTACATCAGTCAAGTCATCCGAATGGCGACGTGCGGTAGGTGCCGCTGATGTGCGCGCTGCGCTCCAGGCTCATCGTGTGCGCTTCGTCGACGCCGGCGTTCAATCCGCACCCACGGCCTGAACCAACGGACGCCCGAGAAGGGCGGTGCTGAACATCCAACCGAGTTGTTCAACACGCTTTAAAACCACCAGCGCTCCAGCACCCGCGCCACCCCGTCGTCGGTGTTGGGCGCGGTGACCTCGTTGGCCGCGGCCACCGCCTCCGGGTGCGCATTGCCCATCGCCACACCGTGTCCGGCCCACCGCAGCATCGGCACGTCATTAGGCATGTCCCCGAACGCGATGACGTCGACGTCGGCGATCCCGAGCGGCCGGGCGAGCTCCTCGACACCGGTGGCCTTGTTCACGCCCGACGGCACGATTTCGATCAGACCGTTGTCGGTGGAATACGTGATCTCACCCTCAGCGGGACTGACGTGCCTGGCCAGTGCGGCGGCCATGTCACCGCTGCGGGCGCCCACCTTGCGGATCAGCAGCTTGATCGCCGGGCTGCTGAGCAGGTCTTCGATGGAGACGTCGGTGCTGTCCGGATTGAGCCAGGCGTGCTCGTAACCCGGCGAACTGACGAACTGGGGAGTAGCTGTGTCGTGCGCACGGTTGCCCACCCGTTCGACGGCCAGCCCGGCCCCGGGAATCACCCGTGCGGCGACGTCGGCGAGTTTACCCAGGACCTCGACCGACAACGTGCGGGCCGACACCACCCGGTCGCCGGCCGGATCGTAGATGACAGCGCCGTTGGCGCACACGGCCATTGGCGCAAAACCGAGCGCGTCGACGACCGGCTGCACCCAGCGCGGTGGACGTCCGGTGGCCAGGACGAACTGGGCGCCGGCCTGCACGGCGGCGCGCACCACGCAGCGGGTGCGCGCGGTGATCGTTTCATGGTGATCGAGCAGGGTGCCGTCCACGTCGCAAGCGATCAACAACGGAAGTGTCACCGCGACGGCCCGCCGCCGTACCAGCCCGGCGGTGTCACCGCTTGCTCACCGTTCGCCGGTGACCTTGCCGCTGATTTTGCCGGTGGGTCCGCTCGGCCGGTCGGTGCTGATCGGCGAACAGCAACTCCGCCAGCCAGTCCAGATAGCTGGCGCGGTTGCGGTCGATTACGGCGGCGCCGTGGTCGGGAATGGACGACGAACCCCATCATCTGAGAAAAAGGTTCAGCCAATTCGCATCTTCCGTCGTCCCACCGTCGTCTCATCCTATTGTCCTATTGCGCATGTCTGCGGCTCCGCTGGGCCCGTTCGGCCTGCTCGAGCAGGTTAGCCTCGGCCAGAGTCGGAGCGCTGCCGCCGAGCCGCCGCGGCACCCAGTATGCCCCGGCCGGATGGGGATACTCCTGCTGAACGCGGTACAGCAAGTTCGTCATCTGGTCGCGAAGCTCAGTTTCGAGTTGCTCCACATCATCACGCGGGGACAACGGCAGGCCGACCGCCACGGTAATCGGGATCTTGTTGCGGCCGAGGTGGCGGGGATGGTCCTTCGTCCAGATCCGCTGGGCACCCCACACGATCATCGGCACGATCGGCACCTGCGCCTCCGACGCCATGCGGACGGCCCCGGTCTTGAATTCCTTGAGCTCGAAGCTGCGGCTGATCGTCGCCTCGGGCATCAGTGCGACCAGCTCGCCCTCGCGCAGCCGCTGCACGGCAACGGCATACGCAGGCCGCCCGTCGCGGCGATCCACCGGAATGGTCTTGGTGTGTTTGATCAAGAAGTTGACCATTTTCACCTGCTGCATCTCAGCCTTGATCAGATATCGCACCCGGCGGCCGCGGTAATGTACGGCGAGCCCGGCCGGCAGCCAGTCGAGATAGCTGGTGTGGTTGATCGTGATCACCGCGCCACCGGTGCGCGGAATGTTCTCCAGGCCTTGATAGGTTATCGGGCTGCCGATGACCTTGACTGCTGCTTTTGCCGTGATTTCCAGAGCACGGAATACCGGTTCCATAGCGGCTACTCCGGTGCGGCCCCCGAATCGGGCCCGCGGCGCGCGGCCCGGGCGGCGGCCCGCTGGCTAGCTTCCTCGGCGTCCAACCGAGCGGCCTCAGCCAGCGACGGGGCGCCGCCGCCCAACCGGCGCGGCACCCAGAACTCGCCGGCCGGATGCGGACCATAGGAGTCTTGCACTCGCTCCAGCAAATGCTGCATTCGTGAATGCAGCAGCGTGGTCAGGGCCGGCGCGGGCAGTGTCGGTGGGATCGGCTCACCGACCGCCACTGCGATCGGCACCTTCGGGCGGACCAACTTCTTGGGATGGTCTTTGGTCCAGATCCGCTGAGCACCCCACACTATGTGCGGCACGATCGGCACGTCGGCCGCGATCGCCATCCGGGCAGCGCCGGACTTGAGTTCTTTGATCTCGAAGCTGCGACTGATCGTTGCCTCCGGGTAGACGCCGACCAGTTCGCCGGCATTCAGTGCCGCCACGGCCGCCTCGAAGGAGGCGGCCCCGCTCTCCCGGTCCACCGGGATGTGCCGGCAACCACGCATGATCGGCCCGGAGATTTTGTGGTCGAACACCTCCTGCTTGGCCATGAACCGCACCTTGCGGCCGCGCCCCTGCAGGTAGGCGGGTAATCCGGCGAAGGTGAAATCGAAATAGCTGGTGTGGTTGATCGCGACGACAGCACCACCGGCCTCCGGCAGGTTCTCAACCCCGGTGACGGTGAACTGCAAACCCTGTAGCCGCCAAGCCAAGCGGGTGAGCTTGATGACCGTCCCATATACCGGTTCCACAACCGTCCAGCCTAATGTTTTGCGCCGCGACCGCGCCGGGGTCCGCAACGATGATCTCCCCGGATCGTTTCCGGCCCCCGGCTCGTCGTCCCTTAAGCTCGGAGGCAGCACCTCAGCGTTGCGCGACTAGTTTCGAAGGGCATTAGTGCAGGTCACCAGCATTGGTCATGCCGGCTTTCGCATCGAGACCCGAGCGGGAAGCATACTCTGCGACCCGTGGGTCAACCCGGCCTACTTCGCGTCGTGGTTCCCCTTCCCGGACAACAGCACGCTGGACTGGGACCGGCTGGGTGACTGCGACTACCTTTACGTCTCCCACCTGCACAAAGACCACTTCGACAGCAAGCTCCTGGCTGATCACGTCAACAAGGACGCCGTGGTGCTGTTGCCGGATTACCCGGTGCCCGACCTGCGCAACGAGCTCCACAAGCTGGGCTTTCACCGATTTTTCGACACCACCGACTCGGTCAAGCACCGGATCAGCGGGCCCGAGGGTCAACTCGAGGTCATGATCGTCGCGCTGCGCGCACCCGCTGACGGGCCGATCGGCGATTCGGCGCTGGCGGTCTGCGACGGCGAGACGACGGCGTTCAACATGAACGACGCGCGGCCGGTGGACCTTGAGGTGTTGCACTCCGAGTTCGGTGACATCGACGTGCACATGCTGCAGTACTCCGGCGCCATCTGGTACCCGATGGTCTACGAGATGCCGGCGCGGGTGAAGGAGGCGTTCGGCATCCAAAAGCGGCAGCGCCAGATGGACCGGGCCCGCCAATACATCGCCCAGGTCGGCGCCAACTGGGTGATTCCGTCGGCGGGGCCGCCCTGCTTCCTGGATCCCGAGCTGCGTCACCTCAACGACGACCACGCCGATCCGGCCAACATCTTCCCCGACCAGATGGTGTTCCTCGAGCAGATGCGCAGACACGGGCATGACCGGGGCCTGTTGATGATCCCCGGTTCAACCGCAGAATTCACCGGTCCACAATTGAACTCGCTGCGTCACCCCCTGCCCACCGATCAAGTCGAAGCGATCTTCACCACCGGCAAGGCCGCCTATATAGCCGACTACGCGAAACGCATGGCGCCGGTGTTGGCCGCCGAGAGGGCCGGCTGGGCGCCCGCGACCGGCGAGTCGCTGCTTGAGCCGCTGCGTGTAGCCTTTGAGCCGATCATGCTGGCCAGCAACGAGATCTGCGACGGTGTCGGCTATGCGGTCGAGCTGGTCATCGGCGACGAGACGGTCGTGCTGGACTTTCCTAAACGCGTCGTGCGCCGGCCGGTTCCCGACGAGAAGTTTCGGTACGGTTTCGCGATCCCGGCCGAGTTGGTGCGTACCGTGCTGCGTGACCACGAACCGGACTGGGTCAATACAATCTTCCTGTCGACCCGGTTTCGGGCGTGGCGGGTCGGCGGCTACAACGAGTACCTGTACACCTTCTTCAAATGCCTTAACGATGAGCGGGTCGCTTACGCCGATGGCTGGTTCGCCGAAACTCACGACGATAGCGCGTCGATCACCTTAGACGGCTGGGAGATTCAGCGCCGGTGTCCGCACCTTAAAGCGGACCTGTCCAAGTTCGGCGTGGTGGACGGCAGCACCTTGACTTGCAACCTGCACGGCTGGCATTGGAACCTGGAGAACGGCCGCTGCCTGACCGCGCACGGACACGAGCTTCGGTGCTCCCGGCAATGACGCAGCAGGAATACTACGACGACGGCCTGGTTCAGCTGGATCGGGAAGCAATCACGCTGCGCCGTTATCACTTTCCGTCGGGGACCTCGAAGATCATCGCGCTCGGCACCATTCGAGGGTACAAGGCTGAGCCGCTCGGGTTGTTCATGCACCGGTTCCGTATCTGGGGCAGCTCGGATCTGCGCCGCTGGCTGCCACTGGATCTGCGCCGGCCGTTCAAGTCCACGCTGATCACGCTCGACGTGCCGGGCACCCGGCCCAGCCCGGCATTCACACCGGCGAACCCCCAGGAGTTCACTGCGCTGCTGGATCGGCTGCTAGACGCGCAAGACTAGACTAGACCGCCAGGCGTCGGTCGGCGCCTCCTGTCCCCAATGCATGCGGTTGCGCCGTCGATGCTCGAGGCAAGGAGTGCTGAGACTCAGCTGAGCCAACTGCGGCATCACAGCACTCGCATCGCAGCCGCAGCGCCTCGGTCAGTGCCCGGCGTCGGCCAGCGCCTGCTGGGCGGCGTTGTATCCGGGGATGAACGTGATTCCCGGGCCACCGTGACATCCCGCACTGCCGAGATATAGCCCATCGATCGGGATCGGTTGGCCGAGAAAGCCCTTGGCGCCCGGGCGGTTGGGTCCGATCTGATCCGGATTCAATAGGCCATGGCAGTAGTCGCCACCCGGCGCGCCGAACATGGTGCCCATGTGCTTGGGCGTGAAAGTGGTGTGCCGGATGATGCTGTGTTCGAAATTCGGTGCGAGCCTGGTGATCTTGTCGATCACCCGCTGGCCCATTTCGACTTTCGCCTGGCCGTAGTCCGCGCCACCCTCGATCGGGAACCACAACGCGAACGCCGATGCGGCGTGCTTACCAACGGGGGCCAGACCCGGATCGTTTTGCGACGGTATCTGCAAAACCACTGTCGGGTCAGCAGGTACGATTCCGCGCCGGCAATCCTCCCACTGCTGCTGGACTTCCTCCGGGGTGCAGAACAGGCCGAGGGACGCCTGCATGGCCGGGTCGTTGAGCGCCTCGTAGGGTGCGGCGAAGGCCGGGGCTTCGTCCAGCGCGAAGTGCATCTGCAGGTAACTGCCGCGGTGGTCGATCCGCGCATAGCGTTTCCGGATATCGGCGGGCAGCGCAGCAGGATCGATCAGTTCGTTGAGGGTGACGTCGGGCGCGACGCCAGAAACCACGATCGGCGCAGAAAGGGTGTCGCCTGCCTCGGTGCGCACTCCGCTCACCCGGCTGTCGGCCACCAGGATTTCGCGCACCTTCGTGCGCAGCCGCACTTCGCCGCCGTGGCTTTCCAGCAGCGTGCGCAGATGCGCGGTGAGCGCGCCGATACCGCCCAACAGCTTTTTCATCTGCATGGCGTCGCCGTCGGGAACACCGAGTCCAAAGGCGAGCGCTGCGGCGCTGCCCGGTGTAGCCGGCCCGCGGTAGAGGGTGTTGACGGCCAGCACGGTCATCGAGCCGCGGAGCGCACCATGTTTCTCGCGGTCCGGAAGATAGCGGTCCAACACGTCGGTGACCGACCCGAACAGCATGTCGTCGATCGCTGAGCGTTCGAATTCGTTTGTGGCACAGGCATACATCTCGTCGAAACTCTTGGGCGGCGTGCCGGCTTCGAAGCGGCCCAGGGCCCGTGTGGGCGCCTGGCTCCACGCCATCAGCCCCGCCATTCCGTTCACGGCGTCCGCCCCATGCACCTCATTGAGATGGGTGAACAGCTTGATCGGGTCGCTGTATTGGATGAGCGGATCGTCGCCGACACCGCGCAGCGCCACCGACATCACGTCCACAGCGACGGTCGGCAGGGCATCCAACCCCAGCTCGTGGGCGACCACCGGCGCCGTCGGGAACTGCACCGAGCCGGCGATCTCGAACCGGTAGCCGTCGAACAGCTCCACGGTGGAGGCCATACCACCGGCGTAGAGCTTGCCCTCCAGACACAGGGTTCGCAGTCCGGCCTTCTGCAGCATCACCGCGGCGGCCAGACCGTTGTGCCCGGCACCGATCACTATCGCGTCATAACCATTCATCGTCCGTCCTCCACGAGGGGAGGCTGGCATGGACTCAAAGTTTTGTCAACAATGACAAAAGTTGATCATTCCGCAGGGGTAACCCAGGTGTCGGTGATGCCGGCGCGCAGCGCCTCCAGCGCCGCGTGACAGACCCGCGCGAGCTCGCCCAGCGATCGATCGTCGCCTAGCATCCAGACCTCCATCGCACCGAATACCGCGGCCGCGACGCATCGGGCGGTCACTGCGGTCTGCAACCGGGAATCCGGTGTCGTATCGACCGTACAGCTACGACGTCGCAGCTGCGCCTGCACGGCGTCGGCGAAGTCGGCCTCGACCTCACGAATGTGGCGGACGATACGGCCCGGGTCGAGTTCGTCATGCCGAAGCGCGGCGATTTTGGCAACGGCGTCAACGTCGTAGGGAAAAGAGAAAATGGCCGCTTGCACCGAATCGATGATCGGTTCACCGACCGGCCTGGCGTCCAGCGCTGAGCGAAACCAGTGCAGTCCCGCGTCGTAGTCGGCGAACAGCAAATCATGCTTGGACTTGAAATGTCGGTAGAAGGTCCGCAGCGACACCCCGGCGTCCGCTGCGATCTGATCGGGCGACGTGTCCTCGACGCCCTGGGCGAGGAATCGCACCAGGGCAGCCTGACGCAGCGCCTCCCGGGTGCGTTCGCTACGCGCTGTCTGCGCGGGCCGGACCATGACGGTAACATACCGCAGGGACAGTTGTGACAATATTGACAAAACTTCGTGGCGCGGTTCAGACTGCCGCCATGGTCTCGCTTCTCATACACGCAATTCTCGGGCTCTCCGTTATCGGCTGGGTCGTCGCGTCGAACTCGAAGGTTTACGCCCGGCCGGCCGGTGGACCGGTGTTCTCACCGCTCGAAGGCGTGTATTACGTCGTCGGCATCGCGTCGGTCGGGTTGGGCTGGTATTTCAACATTCACTTCGTGCAGCAGTACGCGCACGGGTCGACGAACCCGATCTGGGGACCCGGAAGCTGGGCCGACTACCTGCGGCTGATGTTCACCAACCCGGCCGCCGACTCGGCCAGCCAGGATTACACGATCGCGAATGTGGTTCTGCTGCCGCTGTTTACCATCGTGGACGGTTATCGCCGTGGACTGCGGCAGCCGTGGCTGTTTTTCGTGTCCAGCCTGTTCACCAGTTTCGCGTTCGCGTTCGCCTTCTACTTCGCCACCATCGAGCGCCAGCGCCGGCACGAACAATCCCGCGAGACGGTGCGTGTTTAGCGCACCGGCTCCAACACCTCGGTACCGACGAACGGGACCAACGCCCCGGGGATCCGCACGCTGCCGTCGGGTTGCTGATGGTTCTCCAGGATGGCGACCAGCCAGCGGGTGGTGGCCAGCGTGCCGTTGAGGGTGGCGGCGACCTGCGGCTTCCCGCTGAGATCCCGGTAGCGGGTGGCGAGCCGGCGGGCCTGGAAGGTAGTGCAGTTGGACGTCGACGTCAGCTCGCGGTAAGTCCCCTGGGTGGGAACCCAAGCCTCACAGTCGAACTTACGCGCGGCCGCAGAGCCTAAATCGCCGGCGGCCACGTCGATCACCCGATACGGCACCTCGATACGGGCCAACATCTGCCGCTGCCAGCCCAGCAGCCGGTCGTGCTCAGCCGCAGCGTCCGTGGGTGTGCAATAGACGAACGCCTCCACCTTGTCGAACTGGTGCACCCGGATGATTCCCCGAGTATCTTTGCCGTAACTGCCTGCCTCGCGGCGAAAACACGACGACCAGCCCGCGTAGCGCAGCGGCCCGCCGGACAGGTCCAGGATCTCCTCGGCGTGGTAGCCGGCCAGCGGCACCTCGGAGGTTCCGACAAGGTAGAGATCGTCGGCTTCTACCCGATACACCTCGTCGGAGTGGGCACCCAGAAATCCGGTCCCGAGCATCACGTCCGGGCGCACCAGCACCGGCGGGATCATCGGGATAAACCCATTGTCGACAGCCAGCCGCACGGCCAACTGCAACAGCCCCAGCTGCAGCAGCGCCCCACGCCCCGTGAGGAAATAAAACCGCGACCCGGACACCTTGGCGCCGCGTTCCATGTCGATCAGCCCGAGTGACTCACCGAGTTCGAGATGGTCTTTCGGGTTGTCGATGTCGACCGGCTCCCCGACGACGTCGAGAACCCTATAGTCGTCCGCCCCGCCGGCGGGCACCGGCTCGAGGACGACGTTAGAGATTGCCAGGTGCGCCGCGGTGAACGCTGCCTCGGCCTCGGCCTGCTCGGCCTCGGCCCCTTTGACCTGTTCGGCCAACTCCTTGGCCCGCTGCAACAGGGCCGGCCGCTCCTCGGCCGACGCAGTGCCGACCTGCTTGCTGACCGCTTTCTGCTGGGCACGCAGCGAATCCGCGGCCGAGATCGCCGCCCGCCGTCTGGCGTCGGCCGCCAGCAGAGCGTCCACCAGCGCCGGGTCCTCCCCACGACTGATCTGGGACCGGCGGACGACGTCGGGGTCTTCGCGCAGCAGCTTCAGGTCGATCACGGCCAAAACCCTACTTTTGCCCGCGCTGGCCCGGCGACCAAGGCGGCGGCCCTGTCACAATGGAGCAGATGTCCGAGTTAGCTGAGCAGCACGATCCGCAGGCCGACCAGCCGCGACCGGCGCGGTTCCGGCGGGTGCGTACGCTGCATGCCTCGACGACCCGCCGTGCGCTGCTGTTGACGGCTTTGGGTGGTCTACTGATCGCCGGGCTGATCACCGCCCTGCCGATCGACGGCGAGCGACCCGGCGGGCTGACCGCCTACACCGCCCCGGTGCCCAGCACCGGCGCCAAGGGCGCCGAGGCGTTCAACCACGCCGTCCGTGGAGATTGCCTGATGTGGCCTCGGGGTTTGCCGGAGTCGGCGACCATCGTCGACTGCAAGGACGAACACCGATTCGAAGTCGCCGCGTCGGTCGATATGCGTACCTTCCCAGGGTCCGAATACGGCCCCGACGCTGCCCCGCCCTCGGCTGCCCGCATCGAGCAGATCAGCCAGGAGCAGTGCGAGTCGGCAGTGCGGCGCTACCTGGGTGACCGGTTCGACCCCAGCAGCAAGTTCACCGTCAGCATGCTGTGGTCGGGTGACACTGCGTGGCGGCAGGCCGGCGAGCGCCGGATGCTGTGCGGCCTGGAACTGCCCGGCCTGAATAACGCACCGCAGGCCGTCACCGGTCGGGTCGCCGACCTCAATCAGTCGCGAGTGTGGCCGGACGGCACCTGCTTGGGTATCGACCCGTCCACCAACCAGCCCACCGACGTCCCGGTCAACTGCGCTGCGCCGCATGCCATGGAGGTCACCGGCACGGTCAACCTGGCGTCGCAGTTTCCAGACGGGTGGCCCCCCGAACCCGAGCAGGACAAATTCATCAAGGACGCCTGCACCCGGTTGACCGACGCGTACCTCGCACCGGTCCAGCTGCGCAGCACGACATTGACACTTGGCTACAGCACCGTGTCGTTGCCGAGTTGGTCGGCCGGCAGCCGCGAGGTGGCCTGCAGCATCGGCGCCACCCTGGGCAACGGCGGCTGGGCGACCTTGGTCAACAGCGCCAAGGGCCCGTTGCTGATCAACGGCCAGCCGCCGGTCCCGCCGCCGGACATCCCGCCGGAACGGCTCAGCCTGCCGTCGATCCAGATTCCGCCGGCCAACCCGGGCGGGCCGGCCTCGCCGTCGACCTCAGGGACGTCCGGGTCGGACGGCCGACGGCTGGGCAACCAGCACTTGCCGGGACAGCCGGCAGCCCCTACGCCGCAGCCGACCCCGGTAACGCAGGCACCGGCTCCCGGAGCGTCACCGCAGCCTCCGCCGCCCCCGGAAGCACCGCCACCGCCGGCCGAGCCCCTACTCCCACCGTTTTTCGAGCCCGCGCCGCAGCCTGCCCCGCCCGGGTCGGAGGCCTGAGCGGCATGGCGGTGCGGATGGATCCGCGACGGTTCGACGAGTTGGTCTCCGACGCGCTCGACCTCATCCCGGCGCAGCTGGCCGCCGTGATGGATAACGTCGTCGTGCTGGTCGCCGACCGGCACCCGGACGACGACGAGCTGCTCGGCCTGTATGAGGGTGTGGCGTTGACCGAACGTGACACCCACTACGCCGGAGCGCTGCCGGACACCATCACGATCTATCGGGAAGCACTGCTGGACATGTGCGACTCCGAGGAGGAGGTCGTCGACGAGGTCGCCATCACCGTGATCCACGAGATCGGCCACCATTTCGGCATCGACGACGACCGGCTACACGAATTGGGCTGGGCATAGCTCGGAACCCCGGGCGTGGCAACACCAATGTGTCGGCTCGCCGTGTTAATAACAGCCCATGAGCGCAGGCTGCCGTGACTGCCGGGCGGGCTTAGAGCATTGCCACGGCACCATCATTCGCCACCCCCGGCGTCGCGTCGAATGCACCGAGCAGGACTGCCCGGCCCCCGGGTTGCTGCCGCACGTTTTCGCGATCGACTGTGATGCGATCGGCTGCAGGTGCATCGAGGCGATCGCCGTGGCGCTAGCCCATCGGGTCGGCACCGGATAACCTGTCGGTCACCGGCGTTGCAGCCGAGTCGGGATAGAACGGCGGCGTCAGGGCGCCCCACTGCACACAACTCCAGCGCCCGTCGGTGATCGGGGCCAGCACGATCGCCTCGGCGTTTCCTAAATGGTGGTCCACCACGAAGCTGCCGTCGATTCCGGCCAAAACGGCTGCGGCCAGCCGGATCGCCGCCCCGTGACTGACGACGACGATGTCCCGGGTCCAATCGTGGTCGTCAAGGTAGCGCACCCGCAGTTCCGTCAGCACCGGAACGTACCGGTCCAGCACGTCGTTGGCCGTCTCCCCGCCCGGCAGTGCCAGGTCACGCTCTCCCTGATGCCAGCGCTGGTATACGGCGTTGAATTCGGTGACCGCTTCGTCGTCGTTGCGGTTTTCCAGCTCTCCGACCTGCACCTCGTGAACGCCGCCGACCTCCCGGGGAGGCACCCCCACCTCCGCGCTGATCTCCGCGGCGGTCTGCGCCGCCCGGACGGCCACCGAGTGCAGTAGCAGCCCGGGCCGTCGAAACCCGTTCCGAGCAAAAGCCCTTGCCTGATCGCGGCCCAACGGGGTGAGCTCCGTCCCGGGGGGACGGGTGTCTAACCGGCGATCGACGTTGCCGTAAGACTGGCCGTGCCGCAGCAGTACCAACCGGCCGCTCATCGGCCTGGCTCACTCCCGGCGGCGGAGCCTCGCAGCCGCGCCAACCATCGCGTTGCCTCGTCGAGTCGCGGTGGTGTCGCACCAGCGACTTTTCCGGTCGGCCAGGAACCCAGATAACGCACATCTGCACAACGACGGTGCAGCGCCTTGAGTGCCTCGGCAACCGCGTCGTCGTCGATGTGGCCGACACAGTCCACGAAGAACACGTAGGTGCCCAACTCTGTTCGGGTGGGGCGAGATTCGATCCGGGTGAGATCGATGTCGCGGACGCCGAATTCGGTCAGCACCGACACCAGCGCACCGGGCTTGTTGTCGATCCGCAACACCACCGATGTGCGGTCGGCCCCGGTGCGGGCTGGTGGTGGTCCCGGTGGTCCGATCAGCACAAACCGGGTGCGGGCGTTGGGTTCGTCGACGATGCCCTCGGCCAGCGCGGCCAGCCCGCGGTGCCGGCCGGCCAGCGGCGAGCTCACCGCTGCATCGACGTGCCCGTCGGCGACTTGCTGGGCGGCATCGGCGTTGGAGTTCGCCGGACGCAATTCGATGCCGGGCAGATGAGTGGCCAGCCATCGTCGCACCTGGGCCGCCGCGACCGGGAAGGCCGCCAGTGTGCGCACGTCTGCGGTCGAGCGGCCCGGTTTGGCGACGATGGTGAACGACACGTCCAGCGTCAGCTCCGCGAACACCTGCAGCGGCGGGCCGATCGCCAGGCTGTCCAACGTCGGCATCACCGAGCCGTCGATCGAGTTCTCGATCGGTACGCACGCGTAGTCGGCCGCGCCTTGCCGCACAGCGTCCAGAGCAGCCGACGTGCTCTCGGCCGGCTGCAGCTGCGCGGTCGCCGGGTCGTCTCGCGGGACCATACCGGACTCGACCATCTGGAGCAGCGCCGCTTCGGTAAAGGTCCCTTCGGGCCCAAGAAACGTGATGCGTGCCACGTGGCAACCCTATCGGGCGAAAAGTGGGGCCACGAAGGATCGTGGTGCGCGCCGGCCAGCGCGTGGGTGGGTCCGTGGCTGGCTGTCGGTCCGGTTACCGTGTCGGGGTGAGTGCCCCCGACCAGACGGTGGTGGCGCGACGCGGGCTGCGCATCGAGCTCGTCATCGTGCTGGGGGTTACGTTCGGCTTCAGCGCCGCGACCTCGGTGTTACAACTCGCCGACGCGGTGCTGCGCAATCTGGGTATCCAGCGAATCCCGCTTAACCCGCAGCGGTCCTATTTCGATCTGATCGATCTGGGACTGAATATCGCGCTGGTCGTGCAGCTGATCGCCTGGGGCGGACTCGGCGTGTACCTGTTGTGGCGCACCGGCCTAAGTCCCGCCCGGCTCGGCTTGGGCCGGCCCCGCTGGGGCGCGGATCTGCTCGGCGGTGCCGCCCTGGCCGCCCTCATCGGGCTGCCCGGGCTGGCGCTCTACGTTGCGGCGCGGACACTGGGCCTCAACGCCTCGGTGATTCCGTCCGGGCTCAGTGATACCTGGTGGCGGATCCCGATGCTGGTTGCGATCGCGTTCGCCAACGGCTGGGCCGAAGAGATCATCGTCGTGGGCTATCTACTCACCCGGCTACGGCAGCTGGGTATGCACGACGGCGCGGCGCTGGTGTGGTCGAGCGTGCTGCGCGGCGTCTACCACCTCTACCAAGGCTTCGGCGCCGGGCTGGGCAACGCCGTGATGGGGCTGGTGTTCGGCCATCTCTGGCAGCGCAACGGGCGGCTGTGGCCGCTGGTGATCGCCCACGGGCTCATCGACACCGTGGCTTTCGTCGGGTACGCCCTGCTGGCCAGCCGCCTCGGATGGCTGACCGGATGACCGGCGACCACCGGCCATCATCGCTGACCGACCGTAATCCGAGGCCGGCGCAGCGGTCCGATCACATCGTCGGCCCGCCGGGGCCGGCGTGGCCGTCCCGCAGCCAGGCCTTGACCCGGCCGGGGTAGTTGGTGGCCAGCCACGCCACCCCCACGTCGCGGCAGAACGTGACGTCTGCTCGGTGGTCGACGGTCCAGCAGTACAGCGCCCGGCCCTGGGCCGCGGCACGGTCCACCAGCTCTGGATGTTCGCGCAGCGTCGCGATCGAGGGTCCCACCGCGGTAGCCCCGACCGTGCTGGCCGCCGTGCTGACCAGATACCGGTACGCCTTGCCGAGCAACACCGTGGGCAACAGCGGTGCCGCCCGCCGTATCCGCCACAGCGCGGCCGCTGAGAACGACATCACCACCGCGCGGGATCGATCAGCCGAGGCCGGGGTAGCGATGCCGAAGCGGTGCAGCAGGGCCAGCACCTTGCTTTCCACCAATGCGCCGTAGCGCACCGGGTGCTTGGTCTCGATGAAGATCTTCACCGGACGGTCCCAGCTCAGCACCAGCCCGACCAGGGCGTCCAGGGTCAACAAGCCGCTATCGCCGTGGGCCCCGTCGGGGCGCCAGCTGCCGTGCCAAGCGCCGTACTCCAATTCGCGCAACTGCGCCAAGGTCATCGTGCTGACCAGGCCGGCGCCGGTCGAGGTGCGGTCCAACCGCCGGTCGTGCACGCACACCAGATGGCCGTCGCGGGTGAGCCGCACGTCGCATTCGACGGCGTCGGCTCCCTCTTTGAGTGCCAGCTCGTAGGCGGCCAGGGTATGTTCGGGCCGATCGGCCGATGCGCCGCGATGCGCGACCACGAATGGATGCCGGGCCAGCACCGCGTCGGGCCGCGTCATAGCCACTATGCTGCCGGTTCCTCGCCTGCTAATCCACCTACCGGAGCCGATGCGGGCGTAGGACTCCGGTCGCCGGTGACCACGATCCAGCGGTGCGCAGGTCGCGCGATCGGTTTGCGCTCGAACGCGTCGAAGAGCCGCCCTGTGACACGCACGGCAAACAACGCGACCAGGTAGGCGGCGATAACGGCCACTGTGTTGTTGCCGATCCCCTGGGCCTCTCTGGCAAAGCTTGTGGCGGTAGCGAACACCGAGATCGCGATACTGACCAGCCAGGCCAGCCACCACCCCCAGATCAGCTCGCGTAGCTGCGTGTAGTGACCTTCAATCTTTGCCAACTCGACGATGTACACCAAGACCCACACCGCAGCACCCAGCGGCAGCCAGCAACAAGCCATAGTGATCGCCATCCGCGTCCAACCGGGCCTGCCGTCGACGAGCAGGACCCCGATGGCAAATGTCGCAGCCGCCGCTACAGCGACGGACGGAGGGAGCAGGCAGCCCGCCCACAGCGCCCACGCCGGTCGCGGCTCACGCCTTCGGTGCTGCGCGAAGGCGGCGGCGCGGCGCGTCACCAACCAGGACGTCAAAACCACGGTGCAGCCGATGACCGCCAGGATCGCCGCCACGCCGGCCAGCACGCTCAGCCACACCGCCGCGCCTGCCACCAGCGGGTTCAGCAGGGTGTTGCGGTTGATGATCAGCAACACATATCGCACGACGTAGACCAGCGCGGCGATGCCGAGCACCACCGTGTTGACAAACAACGTCGTGCGTACCGTCGCAGCCGACGGACCGCGCCGGGTCTGCGAGGCGGGCGCCGCCCCGGCCGCAGCGATCTTGTCGACCAGGCCCCATCGCGGAATGACCGCATAGCGCGGAGTGGGTCCCAGCGGCGGTCGCCGGGAGCGGGTAGGCGGTGGGGCACCGGGGCGCACAGCAATCCAGCGGTACCCCGGGGGCAGGCGCGGCGCAGCGCGATGCCCGGCGGCCGACTGCGCGGTCCCGCGCGAACCCCAGCGCAGGTCGGCTGACGGAGCGGCGGTCGACGGCGCCAACAGACTGCCGCGACAGCGTGGACACCACACCCGCTGCCGGTCGCGCACGTTCCAGCGTGTGCCGCACTGGGAGCACACTTGGATCACGGGAACAGTTTAATGGTCGGAGTTAACCAGTCCGGCCGCGCAGTCAGACCGCGTAGTCAGACCGCGCCGGGTCGGCCATCGTGGGTCCGTATCACGGGTGTGCAGATCCAGCTACTATCGGCCATCCACAATTTCCACAGGTTTATCCCCACGCTACTGATGGGTAGATCGCTCCCTGACGCGTTGTGGCGGCGCGTATTTGACGTCCGGCTGTGGATATCTGTGGATGACCACTCGGCCTCCAGGCTGCAACGATCGACAGCCCATCGGGTGCGCGAGCGAAATCGCACGCTATTCTAACTATCCTCTGTCAGGCGGGTCCGGGGTGACCAGCCGAGCCGAACCGCAGGTCAGTGCGGCTGCTCTGGGCCGATTTCACGAGGGCCTCGCGAGGCGCTATGATCGCGACCACCGAAGGTCGCTGTGATTCATTTCACTGGGGGAAGGGTTCAGACGTGTGGGTCGTGGTCAGCTGATGGCGGCGCAACCGATAGGACCGCGGTCGACGGCCTCGTCGTCGCATTGGTATCCGGGCTCGCCTGCGTTTAATAACTCCTACCTACTCGCCGCGGTGCGTGCTGCGTTGATCGCTGTGGTGCTCTTGGCGGTTCTTGCCGTCGTCGTTCTGTTCTGAAGCCGCCGCGACGGGGTATCCGGGGCGCAGCACTCGTTGTTGCGGTGCGCGCCGTCATGGAGCAAGGTTATCTAGGCTGAGGCTGATCGCCTGGCAGGACGCCGCACGGCAGAAACCTGCGAGTGCAGCATCAGAAGCAGACGACCAAAGGAAGGAACCTCGTGGCTGAATACACGTTGCCCGATTTGGACTGGGACTACGGTGCGCTGGAGCCGCACATCTCGGGCCAGATCAACGAGTTGCACCACGCCAAGCACCACGCCGGCTATGTCAAGGGCGCCAACGATGCGCTCGCGAAGCTCGAGGAGTTACGCGCCAAGGACGATTTCTCGGCGGTCCTGCTCTACGAGAAGAATCTGGCATTCAACCTGGCCGGCCACGTCAACCACAGCCTGTGGTGGAAGAACCTGTCGCCCGACGGTGGTGACAAGCCGACCGGCGAGCTCGCCGCCGCCATCGACGACGCGTTCGGGTCGTTCGACAAGTTCCGCGGCCAGTTCCACGCCGCCGCCACGACCGTCCAGGGGTCCGGTTGGGCGGCGCTGGGCTTCGACACCCTCGGCAACAAACTGCTGATCTTCCAGGTCTACGACCACCAGACCAACTTCCCGCTCGGCGTTATTCCGCTGCTGGTGCTCGACATGTGGGAGCACGCCTTTTACCTGCAGTACAAAAACGTCAAGGCCGACTTCGCCAAGGCATTCTGGAATGTCGTCAACTGGGCCGATGTGCAAGCGCGTTATGCGGCGGCCACCTCGAAGACCGCCGGCCTGATCGCCGGCTGAATTCGGGCCTGACCGAGGTGTCACCGGCTTGCGAGGCGCCTCGATCGTTTGCCGGTCCATCGCCCTAGATTGGCCGTGTCCGCTTGCGGCGGTGGGCAACCAGGCGCATGCTGTGCTCAATTCACCCGCCAGCATATTGCCGGGTTTGGCGAACCGGAGGCTGAAATGGAAACAGGGTCGGGCCGGGCCGTCGAGGTCGCCCCGTTTCATGCGCGCGGCGTCCTTAAGGGATTTGTGATCTCGGGCCGCTGGCCCGATTCCACCAAGGAATGGGCCCAGCTGTTGATGGTTGCGGTGCGGGTCGCGTCACTGCCAGGGTTACTCTCCACCACGACGGTGTTTGGAGCGCGCGAGGAACTCCCGGACGCGCCAGCGCCGGGCACCGTCGGCCTGGTGCTTGCCGAGGGGCCGGTTGTCGGTGAACGCGCCGTGCAGCCAGGACATTTCGCCGATCACCAGCCGCCTGCGTTGATGATGTTGCATCCCCCATCGGAGACGACGCCTTCATTGCCGGAATGCACCGGGGCGGCCTCAGGATGTGTGCTGCTGCCGGGTTTGCCCTACCTGGGACTGGAGCACCGGGCGGCGTGGGTGGAAGCCGAGGCCGACGGCACCGTCACCTCGATGGTGAGCCGGGTCGGCGTCGACCCGATCAGCCATCCCGACACCGCGATTCTGGCGATGCTGCTCGCCGCCTAACGCGCGTTCCCCGGCCAGCCGGTAATCCCCTTACCCGAATCGAAAAATACGGACAGCCGAATTCGCTCGTCGGGCTGGCGTCGTGCCGAAGGGGCCGCTAGCGTAGACACCGTTATCGAAGGGGAGTAGTCCTCAATACGTCTAGTCGACATGCTGGCGAATAGCCCGGCTGGCGAACCGTCCGATACCAACGGTGGGCGAGACCTTCGACCCGATGTCCTCCGGGGTTGCGCGGACTCTCGGCCAAACCCCGGTCGGCCACGCGTCGAAAGGTCGCCCGCATGCTTGCAGCCGTACTCCTGAGTTTCGGCGTCGTTTTCCTCGCTGAGCTCGGCGACAGGTCGCAGTTCATCGCCATGACCTACGCGCTGCGGTTCCGCTGGTGGGTGGTGTTGACCGGGGTGGGCATCGCTGCCGGCATCGCGCACGGCGTTTCGGTGGCGGTCGGGCATTTTCTGGGTCTGACGCTGCCCGCCCAACCTATGGCGTTCGCGGCCGCCGTCGCATTCCTGGCATTCGCGGTGTTGACCTGGCGTGAAGGCAACACCGTGGGCGACGACGTCCGTCCGCTCCGAGAACCCCGGTTTGCGTTGGTCGCCGTCGTGTCGTCGTTTCTGCTCGCCGAGCTGGGCGACAAGACGACGCTGGCCACTGTCGCCCTGGCGAGCGACAACAACTGGGCCGGGGTGTGGATCGGCACCACAGCCGCGATGGTCGTCGGCGACGGACTGGCGATCGCGGCGGGCCTGGTGCTGCACCGACGGCTCCCGCAACGGCTGCTGCACATGCTGGCCAGCCTGCTGTTCCTGCTGTGCGGACTATGGATGCTGTTAGACGGCGCGTTGGGCTGGCGCTGGATGGCCATCGCGGCGATCGCGGCGACGGCACTCACCGCGGGCACCGTCGCCGCAGCGCTGTCGGCCCGGCGGCCAGCCCCCGAACCTGCCATCCTGGAATCCTCGCGGGGCGCCTCCTGAAGCCGGGACGCAAAGCCGGGCACAGCCAGCACCGCGGCACCGACAGCAAAGCTGGCTTTCGTGTACCCACCGTGACCTACAGATTGCCCGGCAGACGACAGCTGCACCGCGTCAAAACGCTCCGGGGAACAGATCCGTGCGGACATGGCAGTTTAGCCGCACAATTTGCCTGGTGCATCATGCATATACGGTGTGCAACGCCGGGCTGACGCTTCGGCGTTGCCGTCGGTGATCGCCGCAAGCGTCGGCGAGGATTCCCCATGGGTTTGCACTTGGTTGTGGCGTTTACACTCGCTACGATGATCAGCAAATATGTGACTTTGTTCATTCGTCCTGCCTAACCCCCGGTGGAGGTCATATCGAGATGAGCACGACGTTCGCTGCCCGGCTCAATCGTCTGTTCGAAACGGTGTATCCGCCCGGTCGCGGGCCCCATACATCCGCCGAAGTGATTGCGGCGCTCAAGGCAGAAGGCATCACGATGTCGGCTCCGTATCTCTCCCAACTGCGCTCGGGCAACCGCACCAATCCGTCGACCGCGACCATGGCCGCGCTGGCGAACTTCTTCCGGATCAAACCGGCCTATTTCACCGACGACGAGTACTACGAGAAGCTCGACAACGAGTTGTCCTGGCTGGCGATTATGCGCGACGAGGGTATCCGCCGGATTGCGATCGGGGCCAGCGGTCTGTCACCGGAGGCCCAACAGGACATCGTGCAGCGGATCGAGGAGCTGCGCCGCAAAGAGCACCTCGACACCTGACCCATCCGAGGCGGCGCAGCGCGGCCTGGCGGCGCTGCGCACGTCTGGGCCGGTTAGGGTTGCGCAACGAGCCCGCACACAAGATTCCGGGAGGCGGCCGGCGAATGGGCCTATTTCGTCAGCGGAAGAGTCGCGCGACGCGGCGTGCCGAGGCTCGCGCGGTCAAGGCTCGCGCCAAGCTTGAGGCCAGGCTGGCTGCCAAAAACGAGGCACGCCGGTTCAAAGCTGCGCAGCGCGCCGAGGCCAGGGCCCTGAAAGCGCAGCTGAAAAGTCAGCGCGAGAGCGACCGGGCAGCGGTGAAGGTCGCCGAGGCCGAGCTCAAAGCGGCGAGAGAGGGGAAGTTGTTGTCACCGACTCGGGTTCGGCGCACGCTCGCGGTCTCACGGATACTTGCCCCCGTTGCGGTGCCGTTGGTGTACCGGGCAGCGATGGGGATCCGGGGGGTGATCGACCAGCGCCGCGCTGACCGCCTCGGTGTTCCGCTGTCTCAGATCGGTCGGTTCTCCGGGCACGGTGCCCAATTGTCGGCCCGGATCGCCGGTGCGCAACGCTCGCTGCAGATGGTGCAGGAGAAGAGACTCAAGGATGCTGAGACCAGGCAGTTCGTGACGGCTATCGGCGAGCGGCTCACCGATTTGTCCGCAGCCGTCACCGTCGCGGAGAACATGCCCGCCGCGCGGCGCCGGACGGCGCATGCCGCCATCGCCAAACAGCTGGACGAGGTCGACGCCGACGTGATGGCGCGGCTTGGATTGGCCTGATCGTGTCGGCGCGCGTCCATTCCGCCTCGGCAGGTCGGCGAACATGACCCGCTCGGCACGTGCCGCCGCAGTGGGCTTGCTGCTGGTGACGATGGTATTGACTGCGGCGTTGACCGCCGCCGTCGCGTGCGCGCACGCCGTCTTGCTGTCGACCGACCCGGCTGCCAACGCCCAGCTCTCCGCCGGTCCGGCCCGGGTCAGCGCGACGTTCAACGAGCAGCTGCAGCCGACGTTCGCGGCGATGACGGTCATCGGACCGGACAGCAACGTGTGGTCGGCGGGGGAACCGCAGGTGCAGGGTGCGGTGATCAGTGTCGGGATGCGACCGCTGGGACCGGTCGGTACCTACACCGTGCACTACCGGGTGACCTCGGCGGATGGCCACGTGGTCTCGGGAACGTGGTCGTTCCGGCTCACCGTGCCCGGCACGGGCACACCCGGGGCCCCCGTGCACGCCCCCGACACGTCCGGTGACCACATCCCGCTCTGGCTGTTTGCGGCCGCAGCGGTGCTACTGGTTGCGGCCGCAGGGGTGTGGGCGCGGCGCCGGTCCTAAACGGTGACGGGCTGCTCGGTCAGGTGGCCTGATGTCCCTGGCATGATGGAATTCGACCGCCGGTGTCCGCGCCTGGTGTAGGTAACGAGAAACGGCAAAGGAGCAGCCGCATGGCAGACCCGCAGGACCGACCGGACCAGACACCCGACACTGCAGCGCAAGGCGCCGACGGCGCCGCGCCGCCGCCCCCGCCCGCCGACCAGTCACCGCCGGTCCCGCCCGCCGAGCAGTCGGGGCCCCCGGGTAAAGCCGCCGGGGAAGCCGCTAAAAAAGCGACCAAGAAAGCGCCCGCCAAAGCCGCCAAGAAGGCCCCCGCCAAGCAGACCTCCGCCAAAAAGACACCGGCTAAAAAAGCGCCCGCTAAAAAAGGCCAACCGTCGCCGCAGGCCGAGGCCAACGGTCAGCAGGCGGCCGCCATGGCGGCGGCGCGGGCGAAGGCGACCGTGGCCGCGGCCGATAACCCGACGATCGGCGGCTCGGCATCCTCCGACGGTCGCTTTCCGGTGCCGCTGCCGGTGGCGGTGGCGGTCGTGGTCAGCTTGCTGGCGTTGCTGCTGATGCGCCGGCTCCGTCGGCGCGCCGGCTGACAACAGGCTGACTCACAGGCTGACTGACAATGAGCGTGCCATTCCGGCCCACCGCAGACCTGGTCGATGAGATCGGGCCCGACGTCGGCAGCTGTGACGTTCAGTTCCGCCAGTTCGGTGCCCGGACGCAGTTCGCCGGGCGGATCAGCACCGTGCGCTGTTACCAGGACAACGCGCTGCTGAAATCGGTGCTCTCGGAGCCGAGCGATGGTGGTGTCCTGATGATCGACGGTAGGGGCTCGTTGCACACCGCGCTGGTCGGTGACCTCATCGCAGAGCTGGCCCGCTCGAACGGCTGGGTCGGACTGGTCGTCAACGGTGCAGTGCGGGACGTGGCGGCGCTGCGCGGCATCGACATCGGCATCAAAGCGCTTGGCACCAACCCTCGTAAAAGCGCCAAGACCGGAGCCGGCGAGCGTGATGTCGTGGTGCACCTGGGCGGGGTGACGTTTGCCCCCGGCCAGGTCGTCGTCAGCGACGACGACGGCCTGATCGCGGTGTAGGTCGGGAAGTTAGACCTACTGCTACGCCGCGGCCGGCACCCGGTGTTTGGTGAACCGCAAGGCCTCGTCGTCGACCCGGCCGCGCCGAATCAGCCGCAGGTCCAGCAGGTAGTTCTGCTTGAGCCGCCACGGGGTGACCGAGCCCGCTTTGGGTAGATAGTCCAGTGCTCGCAGCACATATCCCGGGGTGAAGTCCATCAGTGGCCGCTCGTCCACCGAGTCGCCTGGATGCTGGGGCACCACGGTGTCGAACCCCTTGGCATCCATGTAGTTGAGCACACGACAGACGAACTCGGAGACCAGGTCGGCCTTGAGTGTCCAAGAGGCGTTGGTGTAGCCGATCGTGAACGCCATATTCGGCATGCCGGTCAGCATCATGCCCTTGTAGGCCATGGTCTCGTGGAGCTCGACCGGTACCCCATTACGCCGGATCGCGGCACCGCCGAACAGTTGCAGGTTCAGCCCCGTGGCGGTGATGATGATGTCGGCTTGCAGCTCGTCACCCGAGGTCAGCCTGATGCCCGTCGTGGTGAACCGGTCGATGGTTTCGGTGACAACATCGGCGTTGCCGTGCCGGATGGTGCGGAACAGGTCCCCATTGGGCGCCAGACACAGCCGCTGATCCCACACCTGGTACCGCGGGCCGAAGTGCTTCTCCACGTCATACCCCGCGGGCAGCCGGCGTCGGGCCATCCTCATCAGGGTCTCACGCATGTAGTTGGGGAAGCGCCGGGAAATCTGGTACTGCGCCGTGCTGAACGCGATCGCCTTCCACCGGTTCACCACGTGCGCAGCCTTGGCCGGAAGCAGCCGGTTCGCTCGCTCGGCGACCGGGTCGACCTCGGGCAGCGCACCGATGTAGGTGGGCGAGCGTTGCAGCATCGTCACGTGACCGGCGCCGGAGTTCACCAGCGCCGGAATAAGGGTCACCGCGGTCGCACCGGACCCGATCACGACGATCTTCTTCCCGGCGTAGTCCAGATCCTGCGGCCAGTGCTGCGGATGGACGATGGTGCCCTCGAAATCCTCGGCGCCTTCGAACGTCGGCGCATAGCCCTCGTCGTAGTTGTAGTAGCCGCTGCAGGCGAACAGAAATGTGCAGGTGATCTGGCTGTGTCGACCGTCGCTTTCCACAGTGAGTGTCCAGCGGTTGTCGGCGTCGGACCAGTCGGCGGCCACGACCCGGTGCCGGAACCGGATGTGGCGGTCGATGCCGTTCTCGCTGGCGGCCTCCTTGATGTAGGCCTTGATCGACGGGCCGTCGGCGATCGACTTGGCGCAACGCCATGGCTTGAACCGAAAGCCCAGGGTGAACATGTCTGAGTCGGAGCGGATGCCCGGGTAGCGGAACAGGTCCCAGGTGCCGCCGAGGTCGTCGCGGCGCTCGAGGATCGCGTAGCTCTTGGACGGACAGCGATCCTGCAGGTGCCAGGCCGCGCTGACGCCGGAGATGCCGGCTCCGACCACGACCACGTCAAGGTGCTCAGTCATGGGGTCAGGTTATCAACGGCATGTTGAGAATGTCAACATAATGTTGAAGATATCGACATGGTGTAAACTTGCGGCTGTGATCACCGCCAGCTCTGCCCGTGGCTCCCGGGGTCGGCGCTCGACGCGGCCATCGGGCGACGACCGTGAACTGGCGATCCTCGCCACCGCCGAGCAACTACTGGAACAACGACCGCTCGCCGACATCTCGGTCGACGACCTGGCCAAGGGTGCCGGCTTGTCCCGCCCGGCGTTCTACTTCTATTTCCCGTCCAAGGACGCGGTGCTTCTCACCTTGTTCGAGCGGGTGATAATCGAGGCAGACTCCGCGCTGGAAGCCATGGTCGCCACTCCTCCCGCCGACGTGAAAGCGCTCTGGCGCAGCGGAATCAACGTCTTCATCGAGACGTTCGGTTCGCATCGCGCCGTGTCGTTGGCCGCCGAGGCGGCGCGAACCAACAAGGACCTCCGCGACCTGTGGTCGAGGTTCATGCAGAAATGGGTCGGGCGCATCGCCTCGGTGATCGAAGCCGAACGTGCCCGCGGCGCGGCGCCGGTGACACAAGCCGCGCACGACCTGTCGGCGGCGCTGAACCTGCTCAATGAGAAACTGATACTGGCCTCGTTCGCCGACGAACGCCCGTCGGTATCCCGCGAGCACCTGCTCGACACCTTGGTGCACATCTGGGTGACCAGCATCTACAACGAACCGCGGTGGTAGCCACGGCTGCGTGCGGTCCCGGGTATGCCGGCCGGCGGTGCTCCGACTAGCCGTTCGACCAGGTCGGTTCGCATTCGCATGCCGGACTTTGCAAGCGCAAAATAGACAACGAGCTACGGGTCACCTCGTAGGCTCGGGCAATGCGATTCGCGTTCAAGACCTCACCCCAAAACACCACCTGGGCCCAGATGCTGGCGGTGTGGAAGGCAGCCGACGACATCGACGTCTTCGAGTCCGGGTGGACTTTCGACCACTTCTATCCGATCTTCTCCGACAGCAGTGGTCCCTGTCTGGAGGGCTGGACGACGCTGACGGCGCTGGCGCAAGCTACCCGTCGGCTCCGGCTCGGCACGCTGGTGACCGGCATCCACTACCGCCACCCCGCGGTGCTGGCCAACATGGCCGCCGCACTGGACATCATCTCGGACGGCCGACTCGAGCTGGGCATCGGCGCCGGGTGGAACGAGGAGGAGTCCGGCGCCTATGGCATCGAGCTGGGCAGCATCACCGAACGCCTGGACCGGTTCGAAGAGGCCTGCCAGGTGCTGATCGGCCTGCTCAGCCAGCAGACCACCGACTGCTTCGATTTCCAAGGCCGCTACTACCAGCTCAAAGCCGCGCGTAACGAGCCTAAGGGCCCGCAGCGTCCGCACCCGCCGATCTGCATCGGCGGCAGCGGCGAGAAACGCACCCTGCGCATCGCGGCTCGTTACGCCCAGCACTGGAACTTCGTCGGCGGTCCGCCGGCAGAGTTCGCCCGCAAACGTCAGGTGCTGGCCGCGCATTGCGCCGACGTCGGACGAGATCCCAACGAGATCACGCTGTCCGCTCATCTCCATCTCGGCAGCGACCGCAACTACGGGCAGGTCGTCGAAACCGCGGCGGCGCTGGGCGCCGAGGGCCTGCAGCTGGGCATCGTCTACCTCAGCCCGCCGCACGACCCGGCTGTGCTGGCACCGCTGGCCGAGGCGATCCGGGACTCGGGTTTGCTCAACAACACCCGATGACCCGGGTGAGCTCAACGCGGCCAAACAACGCCGCCAAGTAGCAGCCCCAATAACAGCCCTAATAACAGGTTTGTCACGATGAGCAAAGAAGAGTGCCTGTCGGCGCTGCTTGCCCGTCGGTAGCTATACGCCGTAGCGCAGCAGGTCTTCGGCGGTCGCCAAGCGTTCGTGTTTGGCAGGGAACTCGCGGCTCCTAACCGGGTGTCGAATCCATGACCAGGCAATTCGGCCCACTCGTGACCGGAGAACCGGGTTGATATGCACGGTATTCACTCCTGCACTCCGTCAACTGCACCGGGCACCACGCGCCACGGCCGCCCTTATCGCAATATTACACACCCGCCGTCTGGCAAACGCCCCAAGGCTCACCGGGAGTCTATCAAATGTTACTGGTGAGTCCAAAGTGACTATCGTTGCGGAACGGTGGTGGGGGTGATCGGCGCCGGCAGTACACTCATGCCGGTCAGGTACCGATCCGCGCCGGCCGCAGCCGCCCGGCCCTCGGCGATCGCCCAGACGATCAACGACTGGCCTCGCCCCATATCTCCGGCCACGAACACACCGGGCACCGACGTTTGAAAGTCGTTGCCACGCGCGACGTTACCTCGGTCGGTGAACTCTACGCCAAGGTCGGTCAGCAGGACCGACTTTTCCGGCCCGACAAAACCCATGGCCAACAACACCAGATCGGCGTCGAGCTGGAAATCGGTGCCCTCGATCTTGACGAACTTTCCGTCCCGCATGGTCACTTGGTGGACCTTCACTGCGGTGACGTGCCCGTCACGGCCGATGAACTCCTCGGTGTTGACCGAGAACAAGCGTTCACCGCCCTCCTCATGCGCCGACGACACCCGGTACATGAGCGGATAGGTCGGCCAGGGTGTCGATTCGGCCCGCTCGGCGGGCGGGCGCGGCATGATCTCGAACTGGTGCACGCTGAGCGCACCCTGCCGGTGCACGGTGCCCAGGCAGTCGGCGCCGGTGTCGCCGCCGCCGATGATGATGACTTTCTTGCCCTTGGCGGTGATCGGTGGCTCGCCATCCGGCCCCAGCACGTCATCACCCTCTTGCACCCGGTTGGCCCACGGCAGGAACTCCATCGCCTGGTGGATGCCGTCGAGCTCACGGCCCGGGATCGACAGGTCGCGCCAGGCTGTGGCACCGCCGGCCAACACCACCGCGTCGAACTCCGCACGCAACTGCTCAGCGGTGATGTCCACCCCGACATCGACGTTGGGCCGGAACACGGTGCCCTCGGCCCGCATCTGGTCGAGCCGACGATCCAGGTGGCGCTTTTCCATCTTGAACTCGGGAATGCCATAACGCAGTAGCCCGCCGATGCGGTCGGCGCGCTCGAAGACGGTCACGGCATGCCCGGACCGGGTCAGTTGTTGGGCGGCGGCCAGCCCGGCCGGGCCGGAACCCACCACCGCGACCGTCTTGCCGGTCAGCCGCTCTGGCGGCAACGGAACCACCCAGCCTTCGTCGAAGGCGTTGTCGATGATGTCGAGCTCGATCTGCTTGATCGTGACCGGATCCTGGTTGATCCCCAGCACACACGACGATTCACACGGCGCCGGGCAGAGCCGGCCGGTGAAGTCCGGGAAATTGTTGGTGGCATGCAGCCGCTCGATCGCGTCACGCCAGCGACCGGTGCGGACTAAATCGTTCCATTCCGGGATCAGGTTGCCTAGTGGACACCCGTTGTGACAGAACGGGATTCCGCAGTCCATGCAACGAGTTGCCTGCTGCTGCAACGTCTCGTGCGGAAAGTCCTCGTAGACCTCGTTCCAGTCATGCACCCGCTCGGTCACCGGCCGGCGTTTGGGTAGCTCGCGGCGGGTGTATTTCAGGAAGCCTTTCGGATCAGCCATGCGCAGCCGCCATGATTGCTTCGTCGACGTCGGTGCCGGTGCGCTCAGCCTCGGCGATCGCCTCCAAGACCCGCCTGAAGTCACGCGGCATGACCTTGACGAAGCACCGCTGTTCGCTCGCCCAGTCCGCCAAGATGCGCCGGCCGACCGTGGAATCGGTCGCGTCGACGTGTGCCTGGATCAGGGCGTACAGCGACTCCAGGTCGTCGTCGTCGAGAGGCTCCAGTTCCACCATCTCGGTGTTGACGTCGGCTTCGAACACCTCGTCGGGGTCGTAGACGTACGCCAGACCGCCGGACATGCCGGCTGCGAAGTTGCGTCCGGTCGGGCCGAGAATGACCACCTTGCCGCCGGTCATGTACTCGCAGCCATGATCACCGACGCCCTCGACCACCGCGTGGGCGCCGGAGTTGCGCACGGCGAAACGTTCGCCGACCACACCGCGCAAGAACGCCTGACCGCTGGTCGCGCCGAACAGGATCACGTTGCCACCGATGATGTTCTCTTCGGCCGCATAGCCTTCGGGGGCGTTGTCAGACGGCCGTATCACGATCCGCCCCCCCGACAATCCCTTGCCGACGTAGTCGTTGGCGTCGCCGTACACTCGCAGCGTAATGCCTCTCGGCACGAAGGCGCCGAAGCTGTTTCCGGCCGACCCCTCGAAGGTGATGTCGATAGTGCCGTCCGGCAGTCCTTGGCCACCGTAGGCTTTGGTCACCTCGTGGCCCAGCATGGTTCCGACGGTGCGGTTGACGTTGCTGATCGTGGTGGAGAACCGCACCGGGGTGCCGGAGTCCAGCGCCTCCCGGCTCATCACGATCAACTGCTGGTCCAGCGCCTTGTCCAGGCCGTGGTCCTGGCTGGAGCTGCAGTAGAGGTCCTGGTTCATGAAGGCTGATTCCGGCTCGTACAACACCGGGGTGAGGTCGATCTTGTGCGCCTTGAAGTGCGCCCGGGCCAACGTGGTGTCCAGCGCGTTCACCTGGCCGACAGCCTCGTTGAGGGTACGAAACCCCAACTGTGCCATGTATTCGCGAACCTCTTCGGCGATGAACAGGAAGAAGTTCTCGACGAACTCGGGCTTTCCGGTGAACCGCTGCCGCAGCACCGGGTTCTGGGTGGCCACGCCGACCGGGCAGGTATCCAGGTGACAGACCCGCATCATCACGCAGCCCGACACCACCAGCGGGGCGGTGGCAAAGCCGAATTCCTCCGCACCCAGCAGCGCGGCGATCATCACATCGCGCCCGGTCTTGAGCTGGCCGTCCACCTGGACCACGATCCGGTCCCGTAACCCGTTGAGCAGCAAGGTCTGCTGGGTTTCGGCCAGTCCTAGCTCCCAGGGTGCTCCGGCGTGCTTCATCGAGGTCAGCGGAGTTGCGCCGGTGCCGCCGTCGTGCCCGGAGATCAACACGACGTCGGCGTGCGCCTTCGACACGCCGGCGGCGACCGTGCCGACCCCGTTCTCCGACACCAGCTTGACGTGAATCCGGGCGGCCGGGTTGGCGTTCTTCAGATCGTGGATCAGCTGCGCGAGATCCTCGATCGAGTAGATGTCGTGGTGTGGCGGCGGCGAGATCAACCCGACGCCGGGCGTGGAGTGACGCACTTCGGCAATCCACGGGTATACCTTGCTGCCGGGAAGCTGGCCGCCCTCGCCTGGTTTGGCGCCCTGAGCCATCTTGATCTGGATGTCGGTGCAGTTGGTCAAATAGTGCGAGGTGACGCCGAACCGGCCCGAGGCGACCTGCTTGATCGCGCTGCGGCGCCAGTCACCGCTGGGATCGCGCTCGTAGCGGCTGACATGCTCGCCGCCCTCACCGCAGTTCGAGCGGCCACCGAGTCGGTTCATCGCGATGGCCAGTGTCTCGTGCGCTTCGGCCGAGATCGAACCGTAGCTCATCGCTCCGGTCGCGAACCGTTTGACGATCTCGCTGGCCGGCTCGACCTCGTCGAGCGGAACCGGCGGGCGCACCCCCTCCCGGAATTTCAGCAGCCCGCGCAGCGACGCCATCCGCTCGCTCTGGTCGTCGACCAGACGCGTGTACTCCTTGAAAATCTTGTATTGCCCGGTGCGGGTGGAGTGTTGCAGCTTGAACACGGTGTCGGGGTTGAACAGGTGGTACTCACCCTCGCGGCGCCACTGGTATTCCCCACCCACCTCCAGTTCGCGGTGAGCGCGCTCGCCTGCCCGATCCAGGAACGCCAGGGCATGGCGGGTCGCGACGTCGGCCGCGATGTCGTCGAGGGTGATGCCTCCGGTCGGGCAGGTCAGCCCGGTGAAGTATTCGTCGAGCAGGTCCTGACAGACACCGACGGCCTGGAACAGCTGTGCACCGGTGTAGGAGGCCAACGTCGAGATGCCCATCTTGGACATGACTTTGAGCACACCTTTACCGGCGGCCTTGATGTAGTTGCTGACCGCCTTCTCGCGGTCGAGCCCCTCCAACACGCCTCTGTCGAGCATGTCCGTGATCGACTCGAACGCCATGTAGGGGTTGATCGCCGCCGCCCCGAAACCGAGCAGCATCGCCATGTGGTGCACCTCGCGGGCGTCACCGCACTCGACCACCAGCCCGACCTGGGTGCGGGTCCGTTCACGCACCAGATGGTGGTGCACCGCAGAGACCGCCAGCAGGGACGGGATCGGGGCCGCCCGCTCGTCGGACTCACGGTCGGAAAGGATGATGATCCGTGCGCCGTCGGCGATGGCCGCCGAGGTTTGTGCCCGCACCTCGTCCAGCGCCGCCTTCAGACCGGCACCGCCATCAGCCACCGGATACAAACAGCGGATCACCTTGGAGCGCAGGCCATGCCGACGACCGCGGACCTCGACATCGGGGTCTAGGTTGATCAGCTTAGCCAGTTCGTGATTGCGCAGAATCGGCTGCGACAACGCAATTTGGCGGCACGAATTCTGGTCCGGGTTGAGCAGGTCGCCCTCCGGCCCCACGGTGTGCTGCAGGCTGGTCACCACCTCTTCGCGGATGGCGTCCAACGGCGGGTTGGTCACCTGCGCGAACATCTGCTGGAAGTAGTCGAACAGCATTCGCGGACGCGCCGAGAGCACCGCGATCGGGGTGTCGGTGCCCATCGACCCGATAGGCTCGACACCGGTGCGCGCCATCGGGGCCACTAATAGGTTGAGCTCCTCATAAGTGTAGCCAAACACCAGCTGCCGCAACACGACTCGATGATGGGGCATCCGTGTGTAGTCGCCCTGCGGCAGGTCGTCCAGCGGGATCAGCCCGTCGTCGAGCCACTGCTGATAGGGGTGCGCGGCGGCCAGTTCGGCCTTGATTTCCTCGTCGGAGACGATACGGCCCTGGGCGGTGTCGACCAAGAACATCCGACCAGGCTGCAGGCGCAGCCGGCGCACCACCTTGGAAGGATGGAAGGCCGGGTCACTGTCGAGCACACCGGCCTCCGACGCCATCACCACCAGGCCGTCGTCGGTGACCCAGATCCGCGACGGGCGCAAGCCGTTGCGGTCCAGCACGGCTCCCACCACCGTGCCGTCGGTGAACGTCATCGACGCCGGGCCGTCCCACGGCTCCATCAGCGTCGAGTGGTAGGCGTAAAACGCCCGGCGGGCCGGGTCCATCGCCTCGTGGCGCTCCCAGGCCTCGGGGATCATCATCAATACCGCGTGGGCCAGGCTTCGCCCACCCAGGTGCAGCAGTTCGAGCACCTCGTCGAAACGGGCCGTGTCCGAGCCACCCGGGGTGCAGATCGGGAACAATTTGGGCACGTCGTCGTAGGAACCGAAGACGTCGGTGTGGATCAGCGCCTCCCGGGCGCGCATCCAATTCTCATTGCCGGTGACGGTGTTGATCTCGCCGTTGTGGGCGATCCGTCGATACGGATGTGCCAACGGCCAGGACGGGAAGGTGTTGGTCGAGAACCTCGAGTGCACGATACCCAGCGCACTGGTCAGCCGATCGTCTTGCAGGTCGAGATAGAACGCTTTGAGTTGCGGCGTGGTCAGCATGCCCTTGTAGACGAATGTCTGGCCGGAAAAGCTTGGGAAGTAGACGGTTTCGCGTCCAGGACCGTCTTGTCCAGGCCCTTTGTTACCTAGTTCGTGTTCGGCACGCTTGCGGATCACATAGGCCCGACGTTCCAGGGTCATGCCTGAGGCGCCGGCGACGAAAAGTTGCCGAAATGTCGGCATGGCGTCACGGGCCAGCGCGCCCAGCGACGAGTCGTCCGTGGGCACATCGCGCCAACCGAGCACCTGCAGGCCCTCGGACTCGACGATCTTCTCCACCGCCGCGCACGCCGCGCCGGCTTCCTTAGACGATTGCGGCAAAAACGCGATACCGGTGGCGTAGCTGCCCGCCGGCGGGAGTTCGAAGTCGACCACCAAGCGCAGGAAATCGTCGGGGACCTGAATCAGGATGCCCGCGCCGTCACCGCTGTGCGGCTCGGCACCTTGTGCGCCGCGGTGCTCGAGGTTGAGCAACGCGGTGATCGCCTTGTCCACGATGTCGCGGCTGCGGCGGCCATGCATGTCCACGACCATGGCCACCCCGCACGAGTCATGCTCGAACGCGGGGTTGTACAGCCCGACACGGTTGGGCGCCATCACCACCTGACCTTCCAGAACTTCAGCGCGGCATACGCTGCGGCTACGTCGGCGCCACGCCCCGGATTTATGGGCGAGGCTCCGCGGGTCTTGTCGATATTGGTTCGCCACACGGCGGTGATCCAGTCAGGGATGCGCCCGTGCAACGCTGAACGGTGGCCCCGTATTACCCGGTCTCGACAATCGGTAAAACGATATGACAAAACACGCCCGACATGCCAACCTCGTCAATACTAGCCGGTCACCCGGGGCCGCCGCACCAGTGCAGCGACCGCGCTCGCACCGGTTAGCCCGTCGTGAGCAAGGTGATCGACTCGACCATGGATGAGCCAGGACCACGATTGATACCGGGCCCGCCCGCGTCCGGAAGCCTGACCAGGACATCTGGCGGCCGGCACGGACCGCTGCTGGCTGGGTCGCCAGCTAACCGATACTAGTGTCATGCCCGGCCGGATATCCCCCTGAGGAGCCCATGAACGAGCGCGACGACTTCCCGCGGCACCGTGCGTGGCCTGCGCCGCCCAGTGTCCCGCCGAGACACCCATCGCACCAGCCCACCGGGAACTTCCGGCCTCCCCCGCCAATGCAGCCGCCGCCCCCGTCCGCTACCCGGTCCCGACCGTCGTCCTGGGCATACCGGGGCATCGAGCCGCCGCTGGCCGGGCGGCGGCGACGCCCGCAGGCTACTCGCGGTTGGCGGCGCACCGTTTGCCTGGCCACCTTCGGCCTGATCAACCCGGGCCCGTCAGCCCACGAACGTCAGGAGGCCCAATACGAGGCGGTCATCAGGTCGATACTGCATGGCAGCTACAAGGTTGGGGTGCTCGGCAAGGGCGGAGTCGGGAAAACCACCGTCGCGGCAAGTGTCGGCTCGATTTTCGCCGAGTTGCGCCGGCAGGACCGCGTGGTGGCGGTCGATGCCGATACCGCCTTCGGCCGGCTCAGCAGCAGGATCGATCCGCGGACCAGCGGCTCGTACTGGGAACTTGCGGGCGACAAGAATCTCGAGTCGTTCGCCGACCTGACCACCCGTGTGGGCAGCAACTCGGCGGGGCTCTACGTGCTTGCCGGCAATCCGGCTGTCGGCCCGCGGCGTGTGCTTGACCCGGCGATCTACCGAGAGGCCGCGCTGCGGTTGGACCGCCACTTCACCATCTCCATCATCGACTGCGGTTCGACGATGGACGCACCGGTCACCCAAGAAGCGCTGAGCGACCTGGACGCGCTGATCGTGGTGTCCTCACCGTGGGCCGATGGCGCTGCCGCAGCGGCGCAGACCATGGAGTGGCTCTCCACGCACGGCCGGACGGATCTGTTGGGCCGCAGCGTCGTGGTGCTCAACGATTCGGACGGACACGCCGACAAGCGCACCCGTGCGGTGCTGGCGCGCCAGTTCCTCGACCGCGGACAGCGGGTGGTCGAGGTGCCCTTCGATCCCCACCTTCGACCCGGTGGAGTCATCGACATCAGGCATGAGATGGCGCCGGCGACGCGGCGCAAATTCCTCGAGATCGCCGCGACGATCGCCGACCTCTTCGCCTCGCGTCCAGAAACCACGCGAGATCGTCGTTTGCGCTGACGATTTGGCTCCGCAGCCCCGGCGGCTTCGCTCATAGCCGTCAAAGCCTGATCGGCACGTATTTTTCCGCGCAGGCGTCGATCACTGCGGCGGTAATGTCCTGGGTCCGCAGGGTCTGAAGGTCCTCGACGGTCACCGAGCCCTCTTTGCTGCGATGCTGGGCAGCGACCCTCGAGTCTCGCAAGCGTTCGGCGCGCTCGACGACGTTGCGGGCAAACCGCCCGTTCTGCATGACGTCGACACCGTGCCTGCCGTCGGGCGCCAGGTAGTCCCGCAACCTCTCACACGCCACGTTCAGCGTGTCTTTGGCAGCAGGTTCGATGACGGTGGCCCGGGGCTCGCCGTAGCGGACCGCGATGCGCACTAACTCCTCAGGGGTATAGGACTCGAATCGCAGCTTGCGGTTGAACCGTCCTGCCAAACCCGGATTCACCGTGAGGAATTCGTCGACTTCCTTCTCGTAGCCCGCGCCGATGAAGCAAAAGTCGAACCGGTGCACCTCCAGAGCGACCAACAACTGGTTAACCGCTTCCATACCGATCATGTCCGGGCGGCCGTCGTGATGGCGCTCCACCAACGAGTAGAACTCGTCCATGAACAGGATGCGGCCCAGCGAGCGGTTGATCAGCTCATTGGTCTTCGGTCCCGAGGCGCCGATGTGCTCGCCGCAAAAATCGGCGCGCTTGACTTCGATGATCTCGGGGTGACGCACAATGCCCAAGCCGGCGTAGATCTTGCCCAGCGCCTCGGCGGTGGTGGTCTTACCGGTGCCCGGCGGCCCGACCAGCAGCATGTGGTTGGTCTGGTTGCTGATCGGCAGCCCCGCTGCGAGCCGCAGGGCGCGAACCTCGATCTGATCCTCGAGCTCAGCAACAGCGCGTTTGACCTCGGCCAACCCGACTTGCCGTTCCAGCAGGGCACGCCCGTCGGCGAGCAGTTGCGCCCGGCGTTCCTCGTTTTCCTCGTCCTGGCGCCGCTCTTCGGAAACCTCGGTGGTCACGTCCCACTCGTCGGTGCGGGTGTTGATGGTTTTTTCGTCGGTGATCACCAGTTGCAGCGCAGGTTCGGCCAGCGCCCGCTTCGCCGGCTCCATGAGCGCGCCGTTGATCGTGGCCCTGGACAACCAGATCTGCGCCGTGTCCTCCGCGCCGAGCTGGCGGTGCGCCATGCCCCGCACATAGGCCAGATCGGCCGCGATCAAGGGGAAATCGTTGGGATCGATGGCCGTTGCTGCGGTGTCGGCTAACGCCTGACGACGCGACTCACTCCCCAGCGCGACGCGGTCCGCCCAGTCCAACGCCACCCGGGCCTGTCCGAGGTGGGCTGCTGCGTGCGCGGCCAGCGCATTGGTCGCCGCGGTGACGGCCGCCATGATGATGGCTTGCGGTGGCAAGGTAGTCGCCGCGATCGAGATCACGTCGGGCCAGCGTTGGGTGGCGAACATCAAGTAAGTCCGGACATACTTCTGCCACTGGTGATTCTCCCAGGTGTCCAGCAGTGCCGAATCCTTCAGCAGCCGAGAGGCTTTCTCGTATTGACCATCATCGATTAGTGCGCTGGCAAGTGCCAGTCCGGCATGCGAAGCCTCCGCCACCGAGATCGACAGATACGGTCCGGCTTTGATCGGCGCGGCAAGGTGCACACCGAGCCGGTTAGTCTCGCGGTGCAGCCGCGCGCCGTAGGCGTGGAGTTCCTGCAGCGTCGACAGCGCCTCATCTCCGGTCGCGACCCGGCCGAGCCACGCGTCGGCCATCGACGGATCGATCTCGGTAGCCTCCCGAAACCACGCCTGTGCCGCCGCGGCGTCGGTTTCGAACAACGCCATACCCTGGTCGAACCGCTTGCGGGCGGCGACTGTCGCGGTGCTGCTGGTCATCGTCTAGTCCACTGATTCCAGCTCAGAGCTCCTGGATGTGGTCGACTCCGGTCCAACGTAACGGTTTTCGGCACGGAACAACTCGACCTCCACAGTGTGTATCCGGCCGGCCGTACGGACCTCCAACGTTGCCGGTCCGGTCTGGGTGATCACCACATCCGCAGCGCCTGGATAGGGCTCGCCGAGCAAGAGCAGCGTGTTCGGTCGCGGCGCCGGGATCACAGAACCGTCGACCACGCTCACGGTGGTGCCCGAGATCGGCCGAACGCCGGTGCTCACTGCGATGTCCGGCATGCGAACACTGCTCCACCGCTGGGTATCTCGAGTGTGCACAGTGATTCGCTCGCCGGCAGCGGCCATCCTCACGACAATCCGCTTGGTCAACCAGTCCTCCGCCGAAATATGCACGCGGCTGAATTCTCCGGGGTCATCGAGGGGCAACATCAGCCGGTTCCCGGCGTCCACCTTGCCTAGCAACACGCCCGACGGCCCGATCGGGACAACCAGTGAGCCGGTCAGCGTGCCGCGGCGCAGACCTCGGAGCGGCGGCCGCGGTCGGCACAGGCTGGCTGCGATCGCCTGCGCTTGCTCGCCCGGCAAGGTTCGCCACATCACGCTGGGCGGCGCCGTGGGCGGCTGCGCACTGCACATGGTCACCGTGGCCGTGACCGTGTTGTCGGCGAACACCGTGATGTTCTGGGTGATCCCGTCGGCGCGCAGCGACCATGCATGCGCCAGTTTCTCGGCGGTGATATCGCCGGGCCGGTACCAGTAGGTCGTCAGCCAGCCGGCGTCGCTGCGCACCGAGCGCCATCGCTGGTGGTGGCTGCTCAGCGCCGACCGTCCGAGTCGGCGCTCGACTTCGGCGATGTCGGTGGCCGTCGCCACCTTGGCCCGGATACCCTGCTGGCGCATCGCCGCGCTGATCCGCTGCGCCGCCGCCAGCGTCGCGGTACCCACCGACGTACGCCATTGCAACGCCTCGGCGTTGTCGGGCACCGCAACCCGCACCACCAGCCAGGTTTCGCGCCGCCCGGCATACGGTGGTATGCCGATCAGCGTGTCGTACACCCGCGGGTAGTCTCCGGTGCTGCGTCGCCGGGCCCCTATGCAGACCACGCTCAGCGACTCGATGGTCAAACCAAGGCTCTGATGCAGCAGCGGCAGCAGCTCGGCAACGTCAACGGTGTTGTCGGTGTAGGTCGACGCGGAGCCGGTGAACAACGTCGGCGTGTGCGCCTTTCCCAACAACTGCACAGCGGCCACCGCCACCCCGTCCTGGTACCGGATACCACCGCCGGCGCGGTCGTTGGCCACCGTGACGAGATCATCGAGCACGACGGGCCGTTTGCGCCGCAGCCACAGCACTAGCCACGACCACGCGGGCTGACGCCACCACGGAATGACGCCGAGCATGAACCCGATCACCAGGCCCGCCGCCCCGCCCGGGTACCCGGCGGCGGTCCACCCGAGCAATCCGGCGGCCAGCACGCCCACGACAATTGTCAGCTCTGTGGTGGCCGTCATCGCGCCCGCCGGGCGCGTGAGATCAGCCCTGCCAGCATGACCGCCGCCAGCAGGACACCGCCGAAGACCAACGCCACGTTGCGGGCCCGGCGGTCCGGCGGCGCCGGCGGCGCCGCCGGAACGATGACCCGGCTTTGTGCTCCGGGCGCAAGTCGTTGCCCAGCAGGCACATCGAAGGTCAACGCGGCGACCGGGTCCACGACGCCGTAGCCGACCTGGTTATCCACACCTCGGGGCGGATTGTGGGCGGTCTGCACGATCCGGTTGACCACCTGATGAGCGGAAAGATCGGGATACTTGGCGCGCACCAACGCGGCCACCCCGCTGACGTAGGCCGCCGAAAAACTCGTGCCCCAAAACGGCATGTTCTTATCGCTTGGACGCGCCGGCGGGTAGGCGTTGACGGGTCCGCCGGTCTGCGCCGACAACCCGATGATCGAGACCCCGGGCGCGGCGGCGGCCACCCACGGCCCGGCAAGACTTTTGCTGATCGGCGCACCGGTGCCGTCGACGGCACCCACCGACAGCACGTAGTCGGCGAACCAGGACGGCGACGAGATGGTCTTGACCTGATGCCAGTCCCGCGGATCGGAGGGATCCAACGGGTCAAAGACCGGATTTTGCGCGCACTCGTCTTCGCCTTCGTTGCCGGCGGCGGCAACGATCACCGCGTCCTTGACGGTGGCGGCGTACCAGACTGCAGCGCCGATGGCGCCCTGGTCCAGAGGATCTGCGGCCGATACACACGACGTGACGCTGACGTTGATCACCTTGGCGCCCATGTCCGCCGCATGCACGATGGCGCTGCCCAGCGTCGCAACCGTACCCGCTTTCCGACGGGCCTGCGGGTCACCGGGCGCGGGGTTGGCCGGTTCGTAGGCGCGTGAGGACTGCCGTATCGAGATCACTACGGCGTGTGGCGCCACCCCGGCCACGCCGTCGGGCGCTCCCGGCGGCGGGGGTGGCACTTCGGGATCCTCTGCCTGGTCCGCAGTGGGATCCCCAGGCGCGTTCGCGGGCTCGTCGGCAGGCGGTGGTGGCGGCGGCAGCGGCTTGGTCTCGGTGATGGTCACCGGCGTAGGCGGTGGCGGTGGTGCGGGCGGCGGCGGTTGACCGGCCGGCGGCAGTGGTGCCGAGTACACGGCCGGCGGCCCGGCCGGGGGCGGACCGGCCGGTGCGGCCGGCATCGGGGCGGGCATCGGGGCGCCCTGTGGAGCCGCGGCGATCACCGACGCCACCACGGTGCCGTGGGCGTCGCAGTCCATCAGCCCGTCCCCGCCCATGATGTAGTCACCGCCGGCGACCACCGGCAACCGCGGATTGGGATTGACTCCGGTGTCGATCACTGCCACCACCACCCCGTTGCCTGTCGAGTACTGCCACGCCTTGGCGATGTTGAGCATGGTGAATCCCGGCGCGGTGACAGCCAAGTTGGGGTCGGCCACGGTGATCGGCCGCGCACAGATGGCGCTTTGGCGCATCGGCTGATCGGGCCCGGGCTTGCTGTTCGGAGGGACCCGGGACGGGTCGATGGTAGGTGGCGAGATCGCCTGAGCAGCTGGAAGGTTCGCTGAAAACGCAACGAGCAGACCAGCCAGTGCCGTCGACGCGATCCGCTGTGCCCACGCAGCCACGCTCATCGCATCCGCACCCAGGTGAACAGCCCACCGATCCAGGCGGCCAATGGCAATGCGGCGACGATCGCCACCAGTTCCAGCCACTCGGCGCTCATCCGCACCAGCGGGGTGAACCTGGTGCTCGGCACCAACAGCCCCGCCGTCAAACCCGCCAGGCCGAAACCCCCCAGCACAACCGCTCCCCACAGCACTGCGTCGCTTGAAGTCGGCGGCTGATACAGAACATATTTGACCACGCCGACGCAGGTCGCCGCGGCAGCTCCACCCACCAGGGCGATGGCCTGCTTCTTGTCGGCGAATGCGCGGCCGCGGCTGATGAAGATCGCCACGAACAGCCCGGCCAGCACCGCTGCGTGCCCGCTTTGTCCGTGACCCGGCATCAACTCGGCCCAGACCGCCGCGGGAAAAACTAGTCCGGCGCCGACGCAGATGCCAGTGAGCACATGGTTGGCACGTCGTGCCGCGGCAGCGATCTGGCGGCCGCGCGGTGTGGTGTCGAGGTTCGCCTCGTCCTCGCCCTCGGTCTCCACCGGAGCCACCGCGTCCACCGGGAGCCCACTGCTGCGACGGAACAGGTCACGCCCGGTAACCGATCCGAAATAGGGCGGGCGGATCCGTGCCACCCACAGCGCGATGGTCGGCGCCGTCGTCAGCAGCACCAGCAGGGCGACCAGCGTGCACATGCCCAGCCATTGCGCCGGGATCGGCCGCCACATCCGCGCGGCGGCAACCGCTGCGCCGAATCCGCACAGCGTCACGACCGTTGCCGCCGCGTTGACGTGACGTCGGGTCAACACCGCAATCCCATAGGTCATTACCACGACCGCGACAGCCCCGATGAACAGGTGCGGTGAACCCAGCGGCCCCGGCGCGGCCGCCGCGATGCTTACCGCCAGCAGCGGCATGGCGAGAAAGGCCAATGCGGCTAGCAGGTCCACCCGGTCCGGCCACCACCGCCACACCATGCCGGCCCCGCCGGCGGCCAGCAGACCGGTTGTGCCGGTGACGACGCTGGGCAGCAGCGAATCCGTGGCCATGCGGTTGCGCACAGCCAGTCCCAGCACCACGACCAGGGCCATCGCCAAGATGGCCAGCGCGGTGTGAGCTGCCGTCTCGGCGGTAACAGGTTCGAACAGTTTCTTGCCGGCCCGGGCCAGTCCGGTTGACAACGACTCATACTGCGGCTCGAACGAGTCGCCCTCCACCGCGGGAACCAAAACTAGGGTGGCACCGTCTTCGACAGCTAATTCGTCGAGGGTTTTAGTGACATCCAGCCGGACACCGTTGGCCTTGTGCAACTCATAGCCGACGCCCGGTTGGGGACCGTTCAGTCCCCGGCGCCTGAGTTCGTCGCCCAGCAGCTCGACGATGTTGTCGATGAACACCTCGATTGGCACCGCCGCTGGATAGACCTGGGAGACAAGGTGTTCCCCACAGACCACCGCAACCGCGCAGCGCGCCGGGAAAGAGACCTTCGCCATTAACGTGGCCTGTCCGCATCTGGAATGTACTTGTCGGCTAATATCGCGGCGATTTCGAAGAGGCGTAATCGGGTTTTCTTACTGAGTTCATGCTGGGCATCGATAATCCCGCCTTGTGCCAAATGGCGGTCATATGGCATGAACACCACCGTGGCGCCCGACTGTCCGAAGCGCTCGGTGAGGTAGGTCCGGGCGTCTGCGTGGTATTCATTGCGGCTGTCGTTGAGAATGACCGTGCTGCGCGACACCAGCTCGTGGTAGCCCATCGAGCGGAGCAGGTCGATCGCGCGGGTCACCGGCAGCGACGCGTCGGCCGTTAGACCGGACACGAACACCAACGTGTCGCAGGCATCGAAAACCGCTCTCATCACCGGGTGTTCCAAGTCGTCAGAGGTATCTACCACGATCACGGTGTGAGTTCGGCGCAGCCGCGACAGCACTCCGGTGAACATCGGCGGCACCAGCGGCCTCGGCTGATCCGACGCCCGGTTACCGGCTAAAACGTCGAGGCCTAAAGCGTTTTGGCCCAGGTGCTCCCTGATGTCGGCGTAGCCCTGGACATCGGTATCGTTGAGGACTGCGGTGTAATCGCCGGGCGGGGCCTCATCGATTCGGCCGGCCAGCGTCCCAAAACCAGGTGCCGCGTCGATGGCGACAACGTTATCGGGTCGGCACTGTCGAAACACCGCGCCGATGCAAGCGGTCATGGTGGTCTTACCGACCCCGCCCTTGCCGGACACCACCCCGATGACGTACTGCTTGCGGATGTGACGCCGGATTCGGCCCTGCAATTCGCGGTGATGCCGCTCGGCCGGCGACTCGCCCAGGTTTATGGTTTGCAATGACAGGCTGTAGACGAACTTACGCCAGCCCGAACCCGGCGGGATTTTGCGGGGCGCCACCATGTCGGAGATGCGCAACGTTCCCGATACGGATTCCTGTTGCTGCGGCGAAACGGCTGCTTCGCTGCGGGGCTGCCTGCCTAGTTCCGCCGAATTCGGTCCCGGCTGCCGCGGATGTGTCACGATGCCGTTGCTAACACGTGTGAAATACCCTCACTTACACGACTTTTCGGTACGAATACCATGCTTTTTCCGCGGGCAGGCGCCGCATCATCTGGTTGATCGCCGAGGTGATATTGGTTGCGGTACCGGGTGCGAGGATCAGCCATCGTTTGCCGGCGGAGGGCACGTGCTCGGCCACGAGCCGCCCCCGGGCAGTGTCGATGATCGTTACCGCGGTCTGCTCCACGTGCGTCCGGGTGGACCCGGCAGTAGCGACTCCGGACTGGGTCGCGACGATCGACGCCTGGGCCGAATGGGCGGCATCCGTAGCCATTTCGAGCATCTGTCGTTGATCGGGTTCCAGTCGTTGACTTGCCAGGAAGGTATGCAGCGCCTCCTGACTTGCGCCGTTTGCCTGGAGCGCATCGGTGTCCACCGTGACCGGCCGCAGCGGTGCCGGCACGGTGGAGCCACACAATCGCTCGATCTGGGCTTGGATCACGGCATTGGCCGCACCCTCTGCACTGGAAGTTCCCGCGCCGCCAATTCGAACCAGGTCTTCCGAACGCTCAATGACGACCCACCACTGGGCGAATCGCGCCAGTAGCGCCCTGGTAGGCGTTTGCGTGTGATCGGGGGTGCGCACGTGGATCACCAGCCCGACATCTCGACGCGCGAGCACGGTCAACCATTCAACGATCGTGGTGTTCACCATGTCGGACTCGTCGAGAACGCCGGCCGCCCGTAACTCGGCCGCGATCGGATGCGCCAGCGCCATGTGCGGGGTCTCGACGCTGGGTAGCACGGATCGAAACCCCAACTCTGGGGCGAGCACCTCGATACCGGTGAGCACCTGAAGCACCCACAGGCCGTCGACGCTGGTGGTTAGCACACCGCTCTCTTTTACCGCTTTCCCTCTGAAAGCCGCTGGGGCACACTGATTTCGTGTACCCCAGCTTGGCTAGACAGGTTGTTAGGTGGCAAGCGAAGCATCCAATGCCAGTGCGTCGTGAGTGATCGAGTTCAAGACATTGCCATGCACACCGACGGTCTCGGCTAAATGCTGCAAGGGCTGCTCGATCTGGAGCATCGCTTCTTGATACGACGCGTGATACTTGCCACCCATATGACTGGCCAGCAGCGCGTTGATATTCACCAGGTCTGCCTGACACTGCGCCAGTCCCGCCGAGGCGGAGCCGAGAGTGCCGGTCGCGCCCTCAATGGCGCCGGGCATGTAGGTGATGATCGATGGATCCATAACTGTGATGTCCTATCTTGTCGAGACGACGATTGGTTCGCGGAGAGTAGGCAGGTGGTCAGAGCGGGCTGATCGACTGAAGTTGGCCCGTTGCGTCGGCGTCGTGCTGGGCAAACTGCGCCACCGAGACACCCAGCTTGTGCGCCAAGTTGGTGCAACCGTTGATGACCTTCATCAGGTCCGTGTTGATCTCGACGGCTTTTTGTTGTGAAACGACCGCGGCTGCGCCGCTGTGGGCGCCCGACATGACTACTTCCTCGACCGCCGCCAGACCCTGGTTAGCAGCCACCGTTGCGTGCTCCATGAGCGACTCGATTTGCGTCTTCACTTGGAGCGCCAATTCCTGCGGGATACGTGGAAACGCTGCTGACGGCTCGGCCATGTACTTCTCCTTGAATCGCGCCTCCCCCGTGTCGGGGCATGAACGAGAGTGTAGGCGCTATTTGGTGGCTGTCACTTCGCCTTTGCACAGGGCTATCCGCCCGCAACATCACCATCTGTCCCAGGGGTCTCGGATGCCCCTCGGTGCCCGGCCTGTCGGCGTCTTGCGTCGCTGCTAGGAGTCCATCGGCTCGGGATTGCGCTTGGCGGGATCGACAACGATGCGCGCATGCGTGACGTCGTCCGCCTTGCCGGGATGGGCGTTCCCTTTGGCGAGCATCCCCGACGGCGCGACCGGCATCGGCGCGCCGGCTAGTGCGCGGGTCGTCGGACTGCGCACCTCTGCCGCGTTGAGTAGGCCGGCGCGACCGGTCGGGCGTCCACCCGGCTCCGCAGCAAAGGTGGTGGTCGGCTGAGTGAAGCTAGTCAGCCCCGCGCCGCTGTAGCCGACACCTGGCGTAGCCGCACCACCGGCGGCGGTGTTCAGGGCGCCGGTGGCTGCACCGCCGGTGCTCAGTGGTGCGCCAAGAGCCCCTGTCCCGGCTGCGCCCGACGGCTGCAGCTGCATAAACATGCCCATCAGGGTTTGTGCCGGGCCGGTCAAACTCGAAAGTCCCTGTGTTGGGACATTAGCCGCGTCCTTGAGCGGCTCGCTTAGGCCGGAAACCAGCTGCGGACCCTGCTGCAGCAGGGAACCGAGTTGACCGGTTAGGTCAGCGGGCGCCGACGACGCAGCCTGAGCCCCCGCAACAGGTGTCTGAACTGCGTCGGTCGCGGCGGTATTCGCCGCCGATTGTGCGATGCCCTCGGCTGCGGCCGCCGGAGCCATCGGCGAAGCGCCGAAAACTGTCGGCGGCGGTGGGACGCTCGCCGCGGCGGCAATCGCGCCCAGGGTGGACGCGTAAAGCACTCCGACGCTTGAATTCTGGGGCCAGAATTCGCCGAAATACTGGAGGTCTTGCGCAATGATGCCCGGGGTGTTCTGGCCGAACCAGTTCGTGGCATTCAAGACCCCCCACAAAGCCCGGTTCGCCTCGCAGGCCACCGAGGGGATGACCGACGGGGCCGCCATGGTGTAGGCATCCGCAGCGGCTTGCGCAAGCAGTACATGTTTTGCGCAGTGCGCTGCCAGCGGTTCCAATCCGCCGAGGTTCAGAGCGGCTCCCTTGGCTGCGTTGGCGGCGCCGGCGAGCCCCATCCACTGCGCACTGGTGGCCGCGATATTGGCAGCGGATGCCGACATCGACATCTGGTGGCCGGCCGCCTCGGTGGCCATAACGCTGGCATAGGCGACGATCGACCCCGGGCCTGGGCCTTCCTCGAAAATCAGCGCAACGATCTCGGGCGGCGCGGCGATCCACCGCGGGTCGAGAACCATGCCCGGGTCGTCAGAAACTAAATTTGGCGGCGCTGAGCAACTCGTTGAGCACGTAACTGACCGCCGCCAGATTTTGTCCGCCGGCGTACCCGAACCGTTGCCCGACGTGCTCCGCGGCCACGCCTAGGTAGGCAGTACCCGCCGAGGCCATCGCCGTCGCGAACGCCGCATCGTCGGCAGATGCGGCCATCGGTACCACCCCGGTGAGGGCGGCCGCCCCCGCCGCCGTGGTCGCCGCCATTTCCCCACCAATCACCGATTCTGTCAAAGCCGAAATAGTGACGGCCGCCGGGCTGACATCAAGTATGGACACGTCGCCTCCCCACGTCTGATCCGCAGCATCGCCCTGCGAAGTCCCCTGAGTCTAGGGTGTCGGCACGCTCTCCGTCGACACGTGCGTGGCCCGGAAGACCGCAGGTCACGAATATCCGCGAGGTCAATGCCGCATGACGTCGTGGCGCAGCGGTTCCTGTTCGGTCCGGCGATCGTCGACTCGAACTGCGGGGCTGAGTTGCCCGCGACATCGAACGGGCCCGCTCGCCGCCGTTCCGGAAGACCAACCAGGCCCGTGTGGAGTCGAGGAAAAACCATTTTGTGCGGGTCGACAGCGCTCACCTGCCTGCGGGGCACCTCGCCATCCCTCGCCGCGGCTTCGACCAGCGCCGATGATCGCCACCGGGCACGCAGCCGTCGACCCGCCGGGGGAGCCTCTCGGCGCGCAGGTCATTGTGCACGTACGGGCTCTGTCGCAGCCGGGCTGCGCTCGCTACTGTCGATACACGGACGACGGAGGTTTTTATGGCCGGACAGATCCCATTGGTCGACTATCTGGTGCTCGACGACGGCGAACCGCACCTGATCGCACAGGAATGCACCCACTGCGGTGCCCGATTTTTCGACCGGCGCAACGCATGTGCGCGGTGCTTCGCTACCGGGTTCAGGACCGTTCCGGTAGCTACCGAGGGCACGGTGCGGGCATTTACAATCGTCACCTTCGCTGCACCGGGAATCCCCACTCCGTTCGTCGCTGCCGTGGTGGACTGCGATGGCACCCAGGTCCGCGCCAACCTCATCAACGTCGAGCCGGACCCCGAGCACGTCCACGACGGGATGAAGGTGAGGCTGGCCACCTACCCGATCGGCACCGACTCCGCGGGCACCGAGGCGATCGGCTTCGGCTTCGAGCCCGCCGAATGACCGACCAGCAACCTTTCTGGAGGAACAAGGAGCAGAGACCATGAGTGCCAGCGACGCGATTTGGATCCTGGGCATCACGATGACCAAGTTCGGCAAGCACCCTGACCGTGACACCGTCGACCTGGCGGCCGAAGCAGCGATGGGCGCGCTCGCCGACGCGGGCCTGACGATGGCCGAGATCGGTGTGCTGGCGGCCGGCAACCTGATGAACGCCAACGCGGGCCTCGGTCAGCAGCTGCAGAAGCAGATCGGCCAGACCGGCATCCCGGTCTACAACGTGGCCAACGCCTGCGCGACCGGGGCCACCGCGCTGCGCACGGCGATCATGGCCGTCAAAGCCGGCGAGGTCGACTACGGCATGGCCGTCGGCGTGGAGAAGTTGTCCGGTGCCGGGCTGCTCGGCGGAGGCGGCCACAAAAAGCCTGACTCCGACGTGTGGACACCAACAGGCCGCTACGGCGCCGTTGCACCGGTCGACGGGCGCATCGGCACCGAAACCATGCCCGGCGTGTTCGCCCAGATCGGTACCGAGTACGGCCACAAGTACGGCGGCACCAGCTTCGAGCTGTTCGCCCGGATCAGTGAGAAGAACCACGCCCACTCGACGCTGAATCCGCTGGCCGCCTACCAGAAGCGCTTCACTTTGGAGCAGATCATGGGCGACGTCATGATCGCCTACCCCAACACTCGGCCGATGTGCTCGGCCAACTGCGACGGCGCAGCCGCCGCGATCGTGTGCAACGGCCAGACACTGAAGTCGCTGTCGGCCCAACAGCGCCGGCGTGCGGTGAAGGTGTCGGCGTCGGTGTTGACCACCGACCCCTACGAAGAGGGGTGTCAGGTTCTGCCCAACGTCAACACGTTGACCCGTAACGCCGCCGCTACTGCCTACGAGCAAGCCGGCATCGGCCCGGCCGACCTCGATTTGGTCGAGCTGCACGATTGCTTCGCCACCGCAGAACTGGTGCACTACGACAACTTGATGCTGTGTGAGGAAGGCGGTGCCGCCGACTTCTTCAACTCCGGCGCGCCCTGGCGCGACGGCTCCACGCCGGTCAACGTATCGGGCGGGCTGCAGTCCAAGGGCCATCCGATCGCGGCCACCGGCATCGCCAACATCTGGGAGATCTGCCATCACCTTCGCGGCGAAGCCGGCGACCGCCAAATCGCCAACGCCAAGGTGGGGCTGGCCCACGTGATCGGCCTGGGGTCCGCCTGCGGCGTGCACGTTCTGGAAAAATCAGCCGCGTAGCTTCCACCGGCATCCGCGCGACGACGAGTTCGCGCCGACTGTGCAGATCCTGACGCGACACGCCGAGCGGGCGAAGGAAACTGCACACTCGAGCGTTCCTAAGCCTGCTTACTTCCAGGCGAATACGGGTTGCTCAAACTCGTCGACCGGGTCGTGCCGACCCTCCAGGCACAGCCAGCGCAGTTGCAGCAGCACAGCACCCGTCGGGGCGTGGATGAGGGCTTTTCCCAACGGGATTTGCACCACCGGCCGGGAACTCTGCGGAATGGTGATGAATCGCGGTGAATCGTCGCGCTGCAGCTGGTGAAGTCCCACCCGGTAGACCGCCACCACCTCGTCGGGCGACGGTCGGGGATCGAGTTGTCCGCCACCCCAGATCACCACCGGAGTGATGACGTAACCGGACCGTGTCGGGTAATCGTCGAGGAGACCGAGAACATGCGAGTCGGATAGTCCGATACCGATCTCCTCGTTGCACTCCCGCAGCGCGGCGTCGACCGCGGTTTCACCCGGATCGAGGCGGCCACCGGGCAGCGCCCACTGCGCGGAATGCGAAGCAAGCCGAGAGGCTCGGCGGCACAGCAGGAATGCGGCGCCGCCTGAAGCGCCGACCATGCGCTCGTCAAGGCCGGCCGACGGCATCGACCGCCCGCTGACCCCCGCGTCCAGCGGCACCGGATCCACCCTGCCCTCGCCAGTCTCGGAGTCCACGAGCACCACCGCGACCGCCGCGCGCCGCTTGGTCGGGTCACTCACCGCGCGGCGGCTGTGGCTCGCCAAATGTGCGCGAATCTGCTCGCGTAGCGCATCGTCGTACCGGATCGTCACCGCTCGACCATATGCATGCCCGGCACCTGTCGGACCGCTGGGTGGCTGCCGTGGCGTTTCGCATGTCGCGCATCAATGCATCCGGGTGCGGCCCCAGGCGGCGCGCCCCATGGCACGAGCTAGAAATTCAGCCCGGAGAACATGACCCGGCCGGGATCGTACTTCTGCCGAGTGGCGCTGAGCCGGGGTAGATTCGGGCCGAAGTAGCGCGCCGGCGGTTGGGCTGCCTCGAGATAGTTCACATAGCCGCCGACCGAATACGGTCGCACCGCCTGGTGTGCCGCGGCGAGCCAGCCGGTCGCCGCCGACGGATCGCCGGATGTCTCGACGTACCACTGCACCAGCGCGGACTGTCGGCGCCACGGAAAGGCTGTGGCCCCTGGTGCCACACTGGCGAGGGCGCCGTCGAGCGCATGCATGATCGCCAACATGCGGCCCGCCCCGGGCGGGAAGGCGTCGACCGCCGCCGCAATCCCCTTAGCGGCGCCGGCGTTGACACTAGGTAACACGTCGGATCCGCCGACGTATCCCAGCGGCGCCGGGTTGAGGTTCCCGACGGCCAGATATCTCACCAGTTCCATCCGGTTGAACGTGTAGTTCTCGGTCCCGCTGGGTTGCGTTCCCACGGCTGACACGATGGCGCGCTGCGTGCTGCCGCCCGACCCGGCCGGGCAGGTCGCAAGAATCCGGCAATGTGTACCCACCGCGTCGACGGTCGCGTCCGCGAGCGCCCAGCAGCTCCGGTCGGCGGTGCGCAGCCAATTTTGCCAACCCAGCAAGACCGCAGCGAACGACTGCGGCGGAAAATTCAGATTGACGACGTCGACGTCCCCGACAGGAAAGGTGGCAAAAGTCAGCGCGGTGGTCACCCCGAAGTTGCCACCGCCACCACCACGCAATCCCCAGAACAGGTCGGGGTTGCTGGTGGCCGACGCGGTGACCGCCTGGCCACCGGGTAGCACCACCGACGCCGACGTCAACTGATCACAGAGCAGCCCGGCGTGCCGTGAATCGGCGCCCAACCCGCCGCCCAGTGCGTGCCCCGCAACACCGACCGAGGGACAGGTGCCGGTCGGGACACCCCGGCCGGCTCCGGCCAGCGTCTCGTGTATCGCATACAGACCTGTCGCGGGCGCGACCGTGACCTGCCCGGTGGGGGCGTCGTAACTGATTCCCCCGGGCAGCTGCCGCAGATCAAGCACCATGGTGCCGTCGGCAGTGGACGCCCCCGTATAGGAGTGCCCACCGCCGCGCGGCGCGACCTTCAGGTTGTGGGCAGCGGCGAAAGCCATCGCCTTTTGCACGTCGGCCACCGACCTCGGCATGACGACCGCCACCGGCGTGGATCCGTTATAATTAGTGTTGAAAATCTGTTTCGCCGTGGCGAATTGGGGACCGTCGTCGGGTCGTAACACTTGCCCACCGATCGCGCCGGAAAGACCTTCCCAGCCGGATGCGCCCGGATCGGCGCCGGCCCGGCCTGACCTGAAAACCGCGCCGGCGGCTAATGCTCCGGCGGCGCGCAAAAACGTCTGGCGTGAGATCTCACGTGTCACCATCGAACTTCCGCAATTGAGTCATGTCCCGCATTGTCAACCACGCGAGGACATCACCCGCTGTTGCACATGACGTGTCGCCGGATAGCTGGAAATGTGTCCGAACCTTTACCCGACCTGGCAGAAGTTGTTGCGGGAAATTTTCCTCATCCCAATCGGAGCAGGCTGCGGCCCAGTCCGCCGACCCGAGCGCGCTGACCAATACCGGTATAGGGTTTGCTGTCCCCAGAATCAGGGCTGCGCCGGCAACGGCAGAGTGAGCTGGAAGCAGGCGCCGCCCTGGTGAGGAAGGCAGACCAGGTCACCGCCGTGGGCCCGGGCGAGCGCCCGCGCAATGGGCAGGCCGAGCCCAGCCCCGCCATGGTCCGCGTCGCGGGCGGCATCGAGGCGGACAAGGCGGTCAAAGATGCGTTCCCGCTCGGTATCTGGGATGCCGGGTCCTGAGTCGGTAACAGTGACCGTGGCGCAGTACAGGCCGCCGTCAGCAGACTGATTGTGGTCGGTACGGCCCACGTCGATGACGATTCTCCCGCCTGGTGGGGTGTGCCGACGGGCGTTGTCGACAAGGTTGGAAAGGATTTGGGCGATCCGGTTGGAGTCGGCGCGGACAGGCATGGTGGGTTCGCCGGTGCGGATTGCGGTCAGGTCGGGCGACAGCATTGCCACCCGCTCGCATTCGGCGTCGGCAATGGTGACCAGGTCCGTCTCAGCAAAGTTGAGTGTCGCGCCGGCGTCGATGCGGGTCAGGTCGAGCATGTCGGCGACGAGTCGACTGGCGCGGCGGGACTCGGCCAGTAACAACTCTGTGCGGCGGTATTGGCTGGCCGCCTGCGGGTCATCGCCGTGTTGAGCGGCGGCGGTATGCAGTTGTTCGGCGGCAGCCCGGATGCCGGCGATTGGGGTGCGTAGTTCGTGGGCGACGTCGGCCAGGAATCGGCGGGTAGTGGCCTCGGCGCGGCGGGCGGCCTGGGCGGAGTGCTGGGCGCGTCGCTCGGAGGTTTCCAAGGCATCGAGCATGCCGTCGAAAGCCGAAGCGGCGCGGCCGAGTTCGGTGTTGGTCCGGTCGGGGTGCAGGCGCTGACCACGATCGCCGCCAGTGATGGTTCGGGCCAGTGCGGTCAGCCGATCCAGGGGATGTAGTGCTGCGCGGGTGACCAGGCTCAACAGCACACCCGCAACGGCGAGGGTGATCAGCCCGGCGGCGATCATGGTTTCGCGCAACCGCCGCATCAACGCCGCGGTCGACGAAGTGTCAGCGACCAGGATCACCCGCCCGCCGGTTCTCAACGGGTGCACGATCACTGAGGCGGTGGCGTCTGGCGGCGGCCTTTTCGGCGGTGGTGGCGGACCCCAACCCGGGGGAGGCGGACCCCAGCCCGGCGGGGGTGGTGGGGGAGGCGGACCCCAGCCCGGTGCGGGTGGTGGGGGAGGCGGACCCCAGCCTGGCGCGGGTGGCCACCAACCTGGTGGTGCGCCGGATGCTTGGTTCCACGGCGGTGGTGCAGGTGGGAGAACGGTGGGCCCGGTCTCCGAGTCCACGCGTAGCGCGCGGTCACCGAAGGTGGCGCCGTCCGGGGCGACGAGCAGGGCCCGGATACCGCCGCCACCTAACTGGGCTACGAGTTGGTCGGGTGGCGTGTTGGCGGCGGCGAGCGCGTCAGCGCGCGATGCGGTCGCCATCAGCCGATCGTGCACATTGCGGCGGGTTTGCATGCCCACCAGCGTGTCGATGCTGACGCCGAGCAGCAGCAGCAATATGGTCAGCAATCCTAGGGCCATCAGGGTCACCCGCCGGCGCAGCGACGGAGCTGGGGTTGTCGGCCGCGCGGCGCCGTGGTTGGTGGTCACGGCCGGAGGGGTTGCAGGCGGTAGCCGATACCGCGCACAGTGTGCAGGATGCGTGGCCCGTGCGCCTCCAGCTTGCGGCGCAACGCGCTCACATACACATGCACCAAATTGGCGTCGTAAGCGTCGTATCCCCACACGGTGACCAGAATCTGGCTGGTGCTGACGATCCGGCCACGTTGCTCGGCCAGAAAGCTGAGCAACCTTAATTCGGTAGCGGTCAGGTCCAGCGGGCACCCGGCCCGGCTAGCGACCCCGGCGTCCAGGTCTAAAGTCACATCGCCATACTGCAGAATCGCCGGGAGGCGACCGCGGCGACGCAGTACCGCCCCGACGCGGGAGACCAGCTCAGCCAGTTCGAACGGTTTCACCACGTAGTCGTCTGCGCCACTGTCGAGCCCGCGTAACCGGTCGGGTAGTCCATCTCTGGCGGTGAGCAACACTATCCCTGCTTCGCCCCAGTCGCGGACCACATCGATCAACAGGAAGCCGTCGCGTCCGGGCATCATGACATCGAGCACCACCAGGTCGGGTCGAAATCCCTCGAGGACATCTTCCAGACCGGCCCCGTTAGGACGTGTCGCGGTGACATACCCGACGTTGGCCAACGCTTCGCCGACCATCTCACGGATCGTTTTGGAATCCTCCACGACAAGGACCCGCGCGGCGCTGGGCTGCCTGGCACGCTCACGCGGGCGCCGGAACGGATTCTGCGGCCCGAAACGATCGGTCATGGTCTCATTCTCGGCGCTTGCCGAGCCGGTTTCTGAAACCAACATGAAGATAGCGCCCAGCTGTGTCCAGTCTTCAGGTTGATTTCACAGTCCCTTCCTATCGTCGCAGGCATTACCCAGGTTTCAACATTTCGGAGAAATCATGGCCGACGACCTATCGGTTCAGAACACTTCCGATCCGGCCGGGGGTGAACCCCGACGCCCGGTTGTCGAGCCCGCAACACAAAGTCCCGATCCGCTCCGCATCGCGCCGCCGGCGACCGTGGGGGCCGCGGCACCGTCGATCGTTCACCGCCATCCGGTCGCCGCTGCCGTCGGCGCCGGCGTGGTCGGGCTGCTGATCGGCGCCATCGCTGCCGGCAGCTTCATCCGCTTTTTCTCCCCTCCGCCGCCGGGAGCCTGGGGTGTCCCACCGGGTCCACCTGGCGCGTGGTTCAACGCGCCACCACCGGGATGGGTGCAACCGCCACCACCCCCACCACCCCCACCACCACGGTGGCATCCCCCGCCCCCTCCACCGTGGGCATGGGGACCGCCGCCTCCACCGCCGCCCGGCGGGCCTGCGGTCGCGCCGCCCGCACCGCAACAGGTTATCCCTGCCCCTGTTGCGCCACGCGGCTTGCCCCTGCCCGCCGCGCCCCCGCCTACGGCCCGCGAACCATAACCCGCTCATCGTCAAAGGGGTTGTCTTCATCATGCTGATCAAGCAGATACTGACCCGCGCGGCGGTGGCAACCGGCGTTGGGTTGACGCTGCTCGGGGTGTCAGTCGTGCACGCTGATCCGTTGGCTCCAGCGTCTGCGCCCGGGCAACTTTTAGCGCCACCGCCGGGCTGGGATCCCCCACCACCACCGCCGGGCTGGGGTCCACCCCCACCACCACCGGGCTGGGGTCCACCCCCACCACCGCCGGGCTGGGGTCCACCCCCACCACCACCGGGCTGGGGTCCACCCCCACCACCCCCGCCGGGCTGGTGACGCGGGCCGTCGACGTCGATCCTGGACTCGACACGATTGCGTTCCAGTTATCCAGGAGCTGGCGCAGAAATACCGCGCGCGGCACCGCCGCTGTTGACGATGGGAGAGCGAAGTTGAACTTGTTACTACTGATCGCGGTTGCCGCAGTTGGCTACTGGGCTGGCGTCTCTAGCAGAACAGAGCGCCGGCGCGACGCCGACCGTTTCGGCGGTGTTGGCGGTCCCACGGGGGTGCCTGGTGCCACCGGGGCGCGGCCCTGGCTGCTCACCGCTGCGGCAATAATGGGCCTTATTGTGCTGCTGGGCGTGCTGGTCGGCGCACCGGCCTTGCTCATCGGCCCGATCGCCGGACCCGGGTTTTTCGCGGGCCCTGGCGGGCTCTTCGGGCCTTAGGGCCGCGAGGCGCCGCTCACAGCGGGGCCGTAACTTCAACGGGAAAGGACGGTCGACGCAGCCTTGATCGACGTCAGCGCACCAACCGACCGGCGTCTCGTCGGCTCTACGGGCACAACCGGTCTGTCATCGCCAGCTCGAGCCGCGAGGGTGATGGTGTGATGTCTGATGTCGACACCCGCTGAGGTTCTTCCACGCCGCACTGCGCGCGCGCTGGATTTGCTGAACTTTTCGTTGGGCGGTGTTCGCGAAGGATTAGGCCCCTACCTCTCGATTTACCTGCTGCTGACTCATCGTTGGAATCAGGCGTCGATCGGGTTTGTGTTGATGGTGTTCACCGCGGTCGGCGTCCTCGCGCAAACCCCGATCGGCGCCCTGGTCGATAGGACCACGGCAAAACGAGCACTGCTGATCGCCGGTGCCGTGGCGATCGCCGTCGCGGCCTGGGCGATGCCGCTGTTTCCTGGCATCTATACGACCTCGTTGCTGCAGGCGGTTGTCGGGATCGCCTGCGCTATTTTCACTCCGACGTTGGCGGCGATCACTCTGGGCGTTGTAGGCGTCCGGTTTTTCGGTCGACGTATAGGGCGCAACGAGGCGTTCAACCATGCCGGCAACGCGTCGTCGGCCGCGCTGGCCGGCGCTTTGGCCTACCTCGTCGGACCAGTGGTGGTGTTTTGGGTGTTAGCCGGTGTGGCCGCGCTCAGCATCATCGCCACGCTGCGAATCCCGCCCAACGCGATCGATCACGACGTGGCGCGTGGCCTGCAGCGCGCACCCGCAGGGCAGCACCGGCAGCCGTCTCGTTTCACGGTGCTACTGCAGGATCGCAGATTGATGGTCTTCGCGGCGGCGATCGTGGTGTTTCACTTCGCCAATGCGGCCATGTTGCCGCTGGTTGGCCAAGAGCTGGGGTTGCTGAATAAACAGGCCGGAACCACGTTGATGGCGATATGCATCGTCGCCGGGCAGACCGTGATGGTGCCGGTAGCCTACGTCACCGGTGCCAGGGCCGACATCTGGGGACGAAAACCCATCTTTCTGGCTGCCTTCGCGATCCTGACCTGCCGGGGCTTTCTGTACCCCTTGTCGGACAACACCTTTTGGCTGGTCGGCGTGCAACTGCTCGACGGTGTGGGAGCCGGAATTTTCGGGGCGTTGTTTCCGCTGGTCGTCTCCGACCTTACGCACGGAACCGGCCGCTACAACGTCAGCCTCGGCGCCATCATCACCGCGTGGGGTCTTGGCGCCTCACTATCGAACGTGGTCGCGGGGGCCATCGTGGTGGCCTTCGGTTATCACGTGGCGTTCATGTCACTGGGCGCCATCGCCGGCGCGGGCTTTGTTCTCTACCTGATCGCGATGCCGGAGACGGGTGGGATCTCCACGCCACCAGCCGCCGCTGACCTCGGTTGTCGTCACCCGGACACGTTGCACCAATAACGACCTCGCCTTCATCGACTCTGGAAAACCCTCTCACGCAGGCTTTTTCGGCTGTACTATAGCGGTCAGCCCACGGGTGCCCTAACTCCCGCTGCCTATCCTTTGGCACCGGCGAGCTCCGTAACGCTCATTCTCCGGAAGCGGTTGCACAGCGATAGTAGTAGATATATCGTTCACTATCGGAAGAACGTGAACGATAGTCCGTGCGTCCGGCAGGAGTCGGTCTGTGCTGAGGAAGATCCAATCGTGGCTCTGAAAGTCGCTGTACCCAAGAGCGTGTCGAATCGATTGGCGATGCGAGCACCTCCGTGGAGAAGCCTAGACCCCGCCCCGTCGTCGCCATCGCCAATGCCCACCGCGAAACACTCAGCGAATCCGACCATCTTGGCCGCGACCCGCCCCTACCACCGCCGCGTCGACCACCAAAGCAGGCGAGAAAAGAGCAGCCACGTGGCTACACCAGAGTGTTCAACACCTGCCTCCCGGGCCTGTGATCGCGCGGCGCTGCTGGCGCTGAATTTCTTCGTGGCCGACGTTCACGCGGGCATCGGCCCATTTTTGGGAGTGATGCTCGCCGGCCGCGGTTGGCCGACCGGGGCAATCGGCGCCGTCACCGCCCTCGGTGGCATCGCCGCACTGGTGGCGAGCACTCCGGCTGGCGCATTGATCGACGCGACCACCCGTAAGCGGGCCACAGTCGTCGTCGCCGGGGTGCTCACCGTCGCTGCTTCCGCTCTGATACTGCTGTCGCGACAATTCTGGGTCGTCGCCAGCGCGCAGGCGGCCAGCGCCGTCGCCGGCGCGGCGCTCGGCCCCGCGGTGATCGGCATCACCCTCGGCGTGGTCCGCCAAGCCGGCTTCACCGCACAAAACGGCCGCAACCAGGCCTACAACCATGCCGGCAACATGGCCGGCGCCGCACTGTCCGGCCTGCTGGGCTGGCGGTTCGGATTCGCCGCAGTGGTGTGGCTGGCCGCCGTATTCGCGCTGCTCACCATTATTTCGGTGCTGATGATCCCGGCCCGCCGCATCGACCACGAAGCGGCCCGCGGCGCCACTGACCACCAGGTTCATGGCAAAGGACTGCGGGTGCTGGTTGCCTCACCACCGCTGGTGGCGCTCGCCGGCGCGGTCACCCTGTTTCACCTCGGCAACGCCGCGATGCTGCCGCTGTACGGGCTGGCCGTGGTAGCCACCCACGCCAACCCATTCGTCACCGTGGCCAGCACCGTCGTCATCGCCCAAGCCGTGATGATCGGCGCCTCGCTGAGCGCCATGCGCATCGCTGAAACCCGTGGCTACTGGGTGGCTATCGCCGTCGCGTTCACCGCACTGCCCATCCGTGGGCTCATCGCCGCCGGGTTCATCACCACCTGGGGAATCCTCCCCGTGCAAATCCTCGACGGCATCGGGGCTGGCATCCTCTCGGTGGCCGTCCCCGGCCTGGTGGCCCGTCTGTTGGACGGCACCGGCCACATCAATATCGGCCAGGGAGCGGTGTCGACTGCGCAAGGCATCGGGGCTGCGATAAGCCCATTGTTAGGAGGATACGTAGCCCAAGAACTCGGCTACCGAACAGCGTTCGTGGTGCTCGGGGCACTGTCGGTGGCAGCGCTGATCATCTGGGTTAAATACCGCTCGGTGCTGCAGTCCGCCAACAATGCCTGCGCCTATGGTGTGACCGGCACGGACCGTAAAACTGGCCGGGCGCCGTCGCCCGCCGAGTAGTAGCGGGTACTGTCGTGGGCGCAGTCGAAGCCGAAGCGTGGTCGGTTGCCGGATTGGTGGCGGTGTTGGCCTGGGCGGGGATTCGCCCATTCGGGTGGCCTGAGGCCGTCGTTGCCGTGCCTGTTGCCTCGATTCTGGTTGGCGTTGGAGCGATCTCGCTGACTGACGCGCGTAGTGAGCTGACCGAGCTGGTGCCGGTCGTTGGATTTTTAGCCGCAGTCCTGATGCTGGCCCAGCTGTGCGCTCATGAGGGCCTGTTCACCTGGTGTGGAACGGCGATGGCGCACATGGCGCGGGGTCGGCCGAATCGGCTGCTCACTTCGGTGTTCGTGGTGGCCTCGCTGGTGACCGCTGTGTTCAGCCTCGACGCCACGGTGGTGCTGCTGACACCGGTCGTGTTCGCCACCACCGCCCGCCTGGCAGCACGGGCGCGTCCCCACATCTACGCCTGCACCCATCTGTCCAACACCGGTTCGCTGCTGTTGCCGGTGTCAAACCTGACCAACCTGTTGGCCTTTCACGCCAGCGGGTTAAGTTTCCTACGGTTCGCGGGTTTGATGGCGCTGCCCTGGCTCGTCGCCATCGCCACGGAATTCGCGGTGTTCCGGTCCTTTTTCCGCAGCGATCTCGCCGCCACGACGACGACCCCGTCGGACGCTGACCGGCCCAGCACTCCACCGTGGTTCGCCGTCGCCACCCTGGCTGCGACCTTGACCGGGTTCGCTATCACCTCAGCGGTCGGCGTCAACCCGGCGTGGGCGGCAGCGCTAGGAGCGCTAGCACTGATCGCATACGCGGCCCGGCGTCGACGGCTATCCCTCACCGCGATCGTCAGCGCCGCCGACCCGCCGTTTTTGATATTCGTGCTCGCCCTAGCCGTCGCGGTGCGCGCGGTCATCGACAACGGCCTCGACACCGCCCTTGGCGGCTGGTTGCCCCACACCAGCGGGCTGACCGGGCTGCTCGGCATCGCCGCACTGGCCGCAGTGGCCGCCAACCTGATCAACAACTTACCCGCGGTGCTGGTCTTGCTTCCCCTGGCCGCTCCGGGCGGCCCCGCGACAGTGCTCGCCGTGCTCATCGGGGTCAACATCGGTCCGAACCTCACCTACACCGGTTCGCTCGCCACTATGCTGTGGCGGCGCATCCTGCGGCAACACGACCACACCACCAGCCTGACCGAATTCACCACACTCGGCGCGCTGACCACGCCGGCGGCCATCGTTGCGGCCTTGGTGGCATTATGGGGATCGCTGCACGTGCTCGGAGGCTGATGCGCCATGACGGTGATCGCCTGGATCGTCGAAACCACCTGGCCCGCCTGTGTCGATGCCACCCGTATCCACACCCCGGCCGACGCGGAGATCGTCCTCGTTCACGTCACCGATCCCGATGCCGCCGGCCTTGCGCACAGCGCCTACGCCGGACTACTCGGCCGCGGCCACTCCCACCGCGACCCAGGCGCCTGGGTAGAAGATCTCGCCAACGCTGCCGCGCACGAACTGCTCGCCACCGCCGCCGCCCGGCTGGGGCGCCCCTGCCGCACCCGTGCGCGCACCGGACGAGCCGAGACCGAGGTCCTCGCCGCCGCCGAAAACGCCGAACTCCTTGTCTTGGTGCGAGACGGTGAGCTTAACCGGCCCGGCCCCGGAAGCATCAGTCCGACCACCCGATACCTCATCGACCATGCTCTGTGCCCTGTCCTGATCGCCTCGCCGGGATCCATCCAGAGCGCGGCCGCTCCTCAGTAACCCAGTGCGCCGAAAGATTTCACGGATTTCATAGAGCGCTCATGTTCGCCCCTGGCGAGACGGCTGCTTTATGGGTTCGACGGGTGGCATGGTCACGAACGGGACGTCCGAGAGGCGGGCGTTGGTATTCGAATCAAGGGCGTAGCCCTGGCGATCGACAACGTTCGTGACTCCCTTGTCGTTCCATACCAAATAAGTCTCTTGCGCGGGCTCGTCGCCGCGAATGAGATGGGCGCGTACCACACTGCCGATGTCGCGCAGTTGAGCATCCAGTTGCTTGCGCACTGCAGCGATGCGCTCCCGGTGACCACCGAGTAACAAACTCACAGTCGAAGGGCTGACACCGGACTCGCTTGTGCGCATCGTCGCGTTGACTGTCGCGACTATCCCGGTGATGCGTTCCTTGGCATCGCGAATTGACCTCGACGCCCCAACGAGGGCGCGCTCTACCGTCTCGGTCGAGACACCCATGTCGTCGGGGATCGTGACCCCGAGAAGCCCGCCGGCATGCCGGACCAACTCGTCAGCCGCCCAACGCGCGTTCTTCAACGCGCCTGGCATTTGCCAGGTCGGGAAGCCACCCTCGGTGTTGTCGACAGCCATCATCTCCTCAAGAAGTTCGCAGCTGTCACCCTGCGGCCAGTTGTGTCCGACGACTTGGTAAGGATCATCAGGCGGCCTCGGTGCGCGGATTAATGCGCTGTCGGATCCGGGGCACTCGTCGGTGTAAGCGATCGGAGCGCTCGCAGCACTGACCGAGGATGCCGCACCAGTCTCTGCCGTGTCGTTGCGGGAGCTCAGCGACACGACCCCGAGGGTCAGCGCAACTGAAGTCACCGCGACGGCGACACCCACTGTCACGTCCCGGACGCCCGGGGACGCGCGTCGTCGCCGAGGCTGTCGGACCGACCAACGCGGGCTCCGCCCGTCTGACGCGTGCTGCGCCTCAGACGGCCACACCGCCTGATCCACACTGTCCGGGGACAACCCGGTCCGGATACCGGCTGAAGCCGCATTCTGCGTGGTGTTCGCCGATTCGCTGCTTGTTAAGTTGTTCGCCGAGGGCCTTGGGTGTCGCCGCCGAGCTGTGATGAACGACATGACTTCTCCTCCAGCAATGCAGACTGCATTTAGCAACTGCAGGGGTTGCGCAGCGCGCACCTATGAGAAACCGGACGTGCGCGTGAACAGTAAAGCTGTGAAACCGGATTCAGGTGACGGACACAATGCCGGGGCTGTGTCTGAACGAAATGGTCACCTTACCCGGATAGGGACTATCACCAGGACTCATCTCGTTCTCACCTCCTCGCGGCCAGGGCACCCGGAGGCCCCAACGAATCGGGCAACGAGTTGACTATACCTCGTCAGGCATCCTGGCCTCGACATCTGTCACGCCAGAGTTTCGCCAACACGGCGTATCTGGATAAAGATTGTCGATGAGCCGATTGAGCCCAACCCGTCCCACCTGGCGAGATGCTGGCTCCGGCACTATATTTCAGATACCGAATCGTGACTCAACGCTTTCAGCCACAAACCCGGACAGGTGTCCAGCTCAAGCCGCGCTTGGTCACTTCACACAGATGAGCTCAGCTAGAACCATTCCCACTGTCGTTCACCGTGATTTTCCGCGCCGTGGCGCTTCGCGCCTTCGGCAGCTCGACCGTCAACACACCGTGCGACAGGGTCGCGCTGACGTCGCTGTCACGGATTTCACAAGGAACCGCAACCCGATACTCGAAGTTGCCAACGCGCCTGGTGCGGCGGCGCAATAGACCCTGGCGCTTGCGCTCCTTGAACTCGCCGGAGATGACCAATTCGTCGCCGGCCAGCTCGACGTCGACGTCGTCTCGGCGTACACCAGGAAGCTCGACTTCCACCACGTAACTGTCCTTGGTTTCGGTGACATCGGCTGCCGGCATCCAGGCGTGATCATCAGCCCAGCGCCAGCCTTCGAATGCGGACTGCACGAGCCGGTCCATTTGGGCGTGCAGCTCGTCGAGTTCACGCAACGGGCGCCATGCTTCAGTCTGGCTCGCGGAACGTCGCACGGGCAGTGTCATTGGTCGATCTCCTTTCGGTGTTGCGAGGTTGACGATAAAGATCTCATGTGGGTGCGGGCCCTGACTGGACTGCATCGTCGAACGCGCCGCACCCGCAAACCTGCTGCGGCCGAAGGCCTCATCCTGGCTCGACGAAGCGCGTGCCGAGAAACAAAACCAGCCGGCACCTGCAACAGGGGGGCCGCGGCCCGGCTGGTTGGTATCCCGATCTGATCGCCTCTCCAACCATCCGCGGCGGATCTGCCAACCCGCGGTGGGTGGCACGGACGGGTGTCGTCGGCCTGCACTGACAGCTCAAGCGCTGATCGCCTGCTTAGCGGCGCCGGACTGAATCGCGATCTTGCGCGGCTTGGCGTGTTCGGCCACCGGCACGGTCAACCGGAGCACGCCATTGTGGTAATCAGCGCTGATCTTGTCGGTCTCCAGCTGGTCGCCCAGGAACAACTGTCGGCTGAACACGCCATGCGGTCGTTCTGCAGCGACCCACTCACGGCCCTCGTCACCTGGGTGAGGGCGCTCGGCACGCACCGTCAGCGCGTCGCGGTCGACAGTGATGTCAATCGAATCGGGATTGATACCCGGCAGATCGAGTTCCGCAACGAACTTGTCGCCGTCACGCCAGACATCCGTTGGTGCCACCGTCGGACGGATGGCGGTGCCGACCGTGTTACCCCATAGCTGTTGTGTCAGTCGATCGAGGTCACGAACAAGAGGTTCAAACGTCAGCATCATCACCACCTCCTCACGACTCACTCGGTACTTGTTCTTTTCGCCATATAAAACCTTTCGCTATACCCATATATTCCCTACCACTCGACCAGATGATCGGGAGGTTTCCGGACGTGGTGGCTGGCTGTCCCCGTGGATGACGCACAGCCGTCGCATCAGCCTGGCCGCACGTCGTTAGCAGAGTGGTGGGCCGACAAGGCCGCCGGCGAGGCCACCGTCGACTGGTTCGTCAGCCTGGCCGGCACTCAACATCAGTGGCAGGCCGGTGCCCGCGACCTCGAACACATCGGTCCTGAGCAAGCGCTGGCTGATCAGCTCGTGCTGGATCGTCCCGGCCGCGCCGCCTCCATGAAGGCCCTGCTGTGGGACTACCAGAACAACCCGCCCCGCTACCCACAGTGGCAGGCGTGGCTGCGCCGCCGCCAGCCAGCACTTGGCGATCTGGGGTGCCAATGACCCGTTCTTCATCCCAGCGGGCGCTCAGGCCTATCGCAACGACGTGCCCGACGCCGAAGTCATCCTGCTAGACACCCGCCACTTCGGGCTGGAAGAAGAACTCGACGAAATCACCGCGCACATCAACCAACTGCTGTTCGCCACCTTCGAGGCTCAATCCCGATGACGACCGACACAACCTTCGTCCTGGTCCACGCGGCGTGGGCAGACAGCTCCAGCTGGGCACCACTCAGCGATCAACGACAGCAGCGCGGTCACAACGCCATCGCAGCACCACTACCACTGACCTCGTTCGACGACGACAGGCGGTCACGCTTACGCCGACGCGGTCATCGGAGCGGCAAATACTGATTCGGTGACAGCGCTGGTCTACGTCGCCGCGATCGCACCTGACGAAGGTGAAACGGTCGCCAATCTGTTTCACCGCGCACCTGCCCATCGTCTTGCCCCTGCTCTAGAGTCCGATGGACATAGCTTGATTTGGCTGCCGCACACCGCTTTCGCAGCAGCATTCGCACAAAAAGCCACCCCAGAGCAACACGCAATGCTCGCCGCAGTCCAGCGCTCCCTCTCGCCATCATGCATCACCGCGCCCGCTCCCCGGCCCGCCTGGAAAGATCGGCCGAGCTGGTTCCTCATCGCCGAGAACGACCGCATGATCGCCGCACAAACCCAGCACTTCGTCGCTACACGGATGAACGCAACCATCCACGCGGTCGATGCCGACCACCTGCCCATGCTGACCCATCCCGACAGCGTCACCGAGATACTCCTCGCCGCGGCCAACCACTCCCAATAAACCGCGAGAACAGGCGATTGACGATCGTGGCCCGCGGATGGTCGGAAGCACATTCGAACAGAACCGACCGCCCGAAAACAACTGCCCAGCAACCTCACTTGCGGGAGACAGCACTTGCCCACCCCAATCGAGGCCGTCCAAGACTTCTACGCCGCGCTGGGCGCCACGGCATCGACCGCGCGATGAGCCTCATGGCCGACGACGTCGAATGGATCACCATGACCGCGCAGTGACCACGATTCGCAGCGCCGGTGAGCAGGCCGACTTCCTCGCCACCGACTTCAGCCAGATCAACGACGTGCCAGCCCGCGCCTCGCCCGGAGCGGACCTCGCTGCGATGATCAGAAGTACATTCGGTCAAGACCGCCAACTGCCCCGACCTACCGACCGCAGGAGCTACCCCATGGTCCGTCGATCGCTCGCCCGTTATTACTCGGCTTATGGCCGGATTGCTGATTCAATGAATAAGTTCGACTGGCTGGCCAATTTATTCTTGCGGCTCAGCATTGGTTTCATGTTCTTCAGTGGGGCAGTGGGAAAGCTCGGAGACCTTGGCAAGTTCACTGCGATGTTCAATGGCCTCGGAATCCCTGGTGCATCGATGGTTGCCCCCGCCGTGGCAATCATCGAACTTGTTGGTGGCGTGGCACTGATGCTCGGTCTGGCGACGCGAGCGATGTCCCTTCTTTTGGCGCTAGACATGGCCGGCGCCTTATTGACGGATATCGGCCCCGGTCTGGCGGAGAAGTACGCGAGCGTGTGGAGCTTCCTGAGTAACTTGTTTTATTCGTCGGAGTGGCTGCTAGCCGGCCTGTTGCTTTTTCTAGTGTGCGTCGGAGCAGGTTCCGCCAGTCTCGACGCCCGGATCGACCGGCGCCTGGCTTCATCAGAATGTGTGGCGGACTCGAACCCGGTATGAGACAACATGATGTGTCAAGCCCTCGGGTAAAAGTCTGTTGCAGAGTCGGTTTCAGTCATACTCAATCGTTCGGTCGTTGGACCACAGGGTGATCGGGCTCCGTATTGTCGCTAGGTGTGCGGCGACCCACTCGGGTGGCGATCGCACCTGCAATCGATTGAGGCACATTTCTTCGCTGCCTCCGCAGAATCGAGAGGGCGGCGGACTGCGCTAGGCTAAAGACGCTCGTCACGATCGTAATCCGCTTCACCACCGCGTTCGACGTGCGGCAAGGCAGTCTCGGCTGTCGCGCCACCGGCATAGATCGCAGGTATGCCCACGGAATGGTTTTCGGGAAACAAGCCAACCAGCCACCGCTATAGCTCAGCATCCTGTGTACGAACGAAAGCTGCCGCTACCGGGCCATATTGGCGAACCGCGACAGATGCAGTTGGTGAGCGACGGTCACGGTCCTAGTCGGACCGTTGCGGTGCTTGGCAAGAATCAAGTCGGCCTCGCCACCGCGCGGATCGTCACGCTCGAACGCATCCGGCCGATGCAGCAAAATCACCATGTCGCTATCTTGTTCGAGAGAGTTATGGACACAAATCCCTTGTGCCACAAAGTTGTGCGTGCCCGCCACAGTTCCGTCATAGACGTCCATCTGGCCCAGGCTGGTGATCTCGACAATCTGGTCCCACACTACATCGCTTGTGGTCAGCGTATTAATCCCGTGGTCTTCAAGGACGGCCGCGCCGCGCTGCAATCGATCACCACCGGGTGCGCGCCTCCACATCGGGGACCCGCAGGACTTGGAACCCGTTGTTGCCGGCAATTGGCGCTGCCTCATCTGCCGGATGCGCTCCAGTTCGGTGAGCACCTGCCGCGCTGCAGCGGCCTTTACGCCGTGCACGCCGACGTGGCGGAGAAACCTCGCCTGGTTTTCCGCACCGTCGATGTAGAGATGCCAGGAGTCGCGACGGCCGGCCTTGAGTACGTGCTTGATGCGAGCGAACACGCCGACCCTCAGGAGAAGTGCGGCCATGTCGTCGACCAGACGCCGACTCGTCGATGCGTAATAGATGCGGCCCCGAGCGACTTCGGCGTCCCATCGCACTGAGCCGTCGGTCACCCAGAGCTGGCGCAGGAACAATGCAACCTGATCATTCGGCAACGCGAAAACTCGCTGCGGTACGAACTTTTCACGGCTACGCAGCCTAGACAGGCCCAGCTCATCGAGCCATTCGGCGACCGGGTTACGCCGACCACGTGCCAACCGATGTAGCGCCTGCAACCGCAGTGTGGCCACCCGGGCAGCGGGATAGTCGTCGCTGCCTGCGACGCCTCCGAGGTGGCCTGTTGAAATCGGCACACCAGCCAGGTTGGCTTCCTCGATCGAGGCGCCGCGGATCGGCGGCAGGTTTTTCAGATGTGACCTATCGCCGACCATGTGCGCCAGCAGCATGACCTCCGCGTCGGCCATCCGCCGGGTATCGACCGGCTCGGGGACCCTACGCGACACTGCCAGTCGATCGCCAACCGTCAACTGCTCCAACGGTGTCCAGCCGTCGAGCGTCATGAACGGATGGTTGCTGGTCGCCTCGACCTCCCGTCCCGAAGTCAGTCGAAGGCGGAACACCTCCTTACGTCCACTGGGGAACACGTTCGTCATCGGCCGTGCCACCATCCGCAGCCGCTCGTCCAGCGACCACACCAGCGGCCGCTCACCGGTCCGCATCAGTTCACCGAACGTCACCTCGGCACCAGTATCTGCACGCAGGATGCGCGTGGAAGCGGTCAGGCATCCTGACTCCCTCAGATCAGCCAGCATCGGCTTCTTGTCCGTACGTTGCTCCGGTCCGCGGTTGAGCTGGCTGATCGCGACGACAGGAACCTCAAGTTCCTTCGCCAAAAGCTTGAGTTGGCGAGAGAATTCGGAGACTTCGACCTGCCGTGACTCGAACTTCTTGCCGGAGGTCATCAGCTGTAGGTAGTCGACGACGATCAGCCGCAGATCGGCTTTTTGCCGCAGCCGCCGGGCCTTGGCCCGGATCTCCATCATGGTCAGGTTCGGCGAGTCGTCGATATACAGCGGCGCCTCGCTTATCTCACTCATTCGCCGCGCCAGCCGAGTCCAGTCGTCGTCGCTCATTCGGCCCGAACGCATGTCGGAGAGCTTGATTTTCGCCTCGGCCGACAACAGCCGCATCACGATCTCGGACTTGCTCATCTCCAGCGAGAAGATGACGCTTGCCATCCGATGCTTGATCGAACAGGACCGCATGAAATCCAGGCCCAGGGTGGAGTTGTGCGTGGGCACCATCCCGCGGCCGGCCAGATACAGGTGGGCCGGGTTGTCGACCTGCACGCAGCGCACCGGAACGCTGCGGACGTGTCGCACCGATTCCAGCTGCAGCACCGGGGCCATCAAGGTCGCAGTCGTGCGCTCGGCATAGCGCCCGAAGGATCCGGCCGCAGCGATAGTGTCTAGCCCGCAACGTAATTCGGCCGTAGTGCGGACCCCGTGCCCGGTCGGCCACTGGTGCGCGGCGTCGGCGACGATCACCGTACCGTCGCAGAACTCAATCCGGTAGCACGGCCGGCCCACCATGACATCCGTGGCGGCCAGCACCCGGGTAGGGCGCCCATCGGCGCCGAGGAGCTCGTCGCCGACGGCGACGTCGCCCATCGTGGTCCAGCCGGCCGGCGTCGGCAGTGGCGTATCCAAGGCCAATGCCTTACCCACACCGGGCCGGGCAGCCACGATGATCATCTGCCCGGCATGCAACCCGTTGGTCACCTCGTCGAGTTCGGTGAAGCCGGTCGGCACCCCGCGTGCCAGCCCGCCGTTGGAGGCGATCGCGTCGATTTCGTCCATCGTCGGCTGCAGCAAGTCCTCCAGCGAGACGAAGTCTTCGGAGAGCCGGCGATCGCTGACCTCGTAGATTTCGGCCTGCGCCCGGTCGACCACCTCGGCGACGTCGGCGCCCTCCGCCCCCGCGTAGCCGTACTGCACCACCCGGGTGCCGGCCTCCACCAGCCGGCGCAACAGCGCCTTCTCGGCGACGATACCCGCGTAGTAGCCGGCATTGGCGGCCGTCGGCACAGTCGAGATCAGGGTGTGCAGATACGGCGCACCCCCGATCCGACGCAGCAGGCCGCGGCGGTCCAGCTCGGCAGCCACCGTCACCGCGTCCGCTGGTTCTCCGCGTCCGTAGAGGTCGAGGATAACGTCGTAGACGTTCTGATGCGCCGGACGGTAGAAGTCGCTCGGCCGCAACCGCTCCAGCACGTCGGCGATGGCGTCCTTGCTGAGCAGCATCCCCCCGAGCACCGACTGCTCGGCGGCGAGGTCCTGGGGCGGTTGGCGGCCGAAGTCCTCGCTCGGGGCGTCCATGTTGGAATGTCCGAGATCGTCGACGACCGCCATGAGCTCACACCTCCCTCGACGAACCCCTCGAACGTTTATTCGGCATCGGTGTCACGAACGCTAAGCCAGGGCACCGACACCGGCTCATGCCGGATCGACGCTAAATGTTGCTGGCGGAGCCGCCAAGCGGCGTTGTTCACGAAACTGTGCATCGGATGTGCATAGCCATCGGCACCTGTGTTGAGGCGGATGTGGACAACCTGTGGAGGATCCGGCGTGATTGGGGTATTTGCGCAGCTCAACAAACGATAATCACGCGCACATCGTGTGGATGAGAATCTCGTCGGCGTGTCGCGGCCGGTTGCTATTTCGGGCGTGTTGCCCTCTGGCCCGATGTACGCCGTGTTAACAGACGGTAACGTTCACAGCCTTACCTGACGACGGCGGAAATTCGCCAGCCGGACGCCAGCCGCCCGGGCGATCGGGCCGCCCCCGCGCACGACGGTGCGTATCGTTAGTTCTGGGCGACGACGTCCACTGCGATCTCGACGTCCACCTGCGGGTGCAGATGCACCGTGACCGGGTGGGTGCCGACGGTTTTGATGTGGGTCTTGGGCAGTCGCACAATCCGCTTGTCGAGGGTGGGCCCGCCCGCCTTCCTGATCGCCGCCACCACGTCGCTGGCCGTCACCGCGCCGAACAGCTTGCCGGAGTCACCGGACGTCTTCATCGGCAACGACACGGTGCCGAGCGCGTCGATCGCCGCCCTGAGCTCGTTGGCGTGGTCCAGGTCACGTACCTGCTTGGTTTCCCGTGCGCGGCGGATGTCGTCGACCTGCTTCTGCGCGCCGCGAGACGCCACAATCGCCAGTCCGCGCGGCACCAGGAAGTTACGTCCGTACCCGTCTTTGACCTCGACGGTATCCCCGACAGACCCCAGGTGGTCGACGTCGGCAGTCAAAATCAGCTTCATGGTTCGCGCTTTCTGTTCGGGGTGGATCTAGCGCACCGAGGAGGTGAAGGGCAGCAACGCGACCTCGCGGGCATTCTTGACCGCGAGCGCGATGTCGCGCTGATGCTGCACGCAGTTACCGGTGACGCGGCGGGCACGGATCTTGCCGCGCTCGCTGATGTAGGTGCGCAGCAGTGCGGTGTCCTTGTAGTCGATCACCTGATCTTTTTTGGCGCAGAACACGCATTTGCGTGTCTTGACCGGCTTTTCCGGAGCCGGACGCCGCTTGCTGGACTTGGCCATTTCGTTCTCTTTCGTTGGGTAATTCGGGTATCAGAACGGGGGTTCCTCGTCACCGCCGCCGAACGAGCCGGATGCGGGAGCGCTGCCCCACGGGTCGTCGGACCCTCCGCCGCTGGGCTGAGCCGGTGCCTGACGCGACCCGCCACCTCCGCCGCTGCGGCTGGCCTTGTTGACCTTGGCAGTGGCATATCGAAGCGACGGTCCGATCTCGTCGACCTCGACCTCGACCACCGTGCGCTTCTCGCCCTCACGGGTTTCGAAGGACCGCTGTTTGAGCCTGCCTTGCACAATCACGCGCGACCCCCGGGTCAGGCTTTCGGCAACGTTCTCGGCGGCCTCACGCCAGATGTTGCACCGTAAAAACAGCGCCTCGCCGTCCTTCCACTCCCCGGTTTGGCGGTCGTAGATCCGCGGTGTGGAGGCCACGGTGAAGTTGGCCACGGCAGCACCGGACGGGGTGAACCGCAGTTCCGGATCAGCGGTCAGGTTTCCGACAACGGTGATGGTGGTGTCGCCAGCCACGGTTTCCTCCTGAAGCCGCCTGCAATGGGCGGGTGGATTGTCAATGCGCCGAGCCTACGCAACAGCTCCGACCTCCCGCGGTCATTTGCCCACAGGCCAGGTTCGATTGTCCGGCGCTCGGTTGCTCTGCAGCCCGCATGGTCCCGGGCTAATGCTTGTCGGTGCGCATGACCTTGGTGCGCAGCACCGATTCGTTCAGGCTGAGCTGCCGGTCCAGCTCAGACACCGTCGCCGGGGCCGCCTTGACGTCGATCACCGCGTAGATGCCCTCGGCATGTTTGGCAATCTCGTACGCCAGCCGGCGCCGACCCCAAATGTCGACCTTCTCGACCGTTCCACCGTCTTTGCGGATGACGTTGAGAAATGTCTCCAGAGACGGTGCTACGGTGCGCTCGTCGAGAGTGGGGTCGAGGATGACCATGATTTCGTAGGGACGCATGGGAACCTCATCACCTCCTATGGTCGTCTGCGGCCACGGTGTTCTCCGTGGCAGGAGGGCCGCCTGCGTCGGCAACAGCACCAGATTACCCGAAGGTGGCGCAGCGCGTTCAGGGTGCCGACCCGCCGGCGGACGACAGCGATCGCCGCAGCCCGGCCGGTCGTAGCCTATCGACCAGCCATCGCGGCGGTGCATCGCAGGCCCGGTCGAACACCCCGCCCGCCGGATCGTCGATCCGACCGCCCCAGCGCACCAGGTCCTCGCCGGGCCGGTAGATCTGGCGGACCACCAGCACGCACAATGCCACCACCGCGATATCGCGCACCAGCACCCAGGTGGTGAACCACTGTTCGGGCAGCCCACGGTTGGGATCACCGTAGAGGAAGTACATCCGGGGTACCCACACCAGTGCGTCGATCGTCATCCAGGTCAACAAGACCCGGCGGTGCGGCAGCGCCAGCACGGCCAGCGGCACCAGCCACAGCGAAAACTGCGGGCTCCACACTTTGTTGGTCAACAAGAACGTGGCCACCACCAAAAACGCCAACTGCGCCACCCGGGGTCGCTGCGGTGCCGTGAGCGCGACATAGCCGATCACCGCGCAGCATGCTGCGAATAGCACTGCGACAACGGTGTTCAACGTTGTCGGCGGCTGCCAGAAACCGATCTTGGGATCGAAGCCGGGCCATCCGGTGAACGATTTGACGACGTTGTACAGCGAGTCCATGTCGTCGCCGCGGCGGGTGTTCAGCCGGAAGAACTCCGACCAACCCCGCGGGAATAGCACCAGCACCGGCACGTTCACCAACAGCCATGTCAGTGCCGTCACCGTCGCGGTACGAGCCACCTCACGCAGTTTTCCAGTGCGGATCCCCAGCACGAGCAGCGGGCCCAGCAGCAGCGCCGGATACAGCTTGGCGGCCACTCCCAGGCCGATCAGCACGCCGGCGAGCAGCGGCCGTCGCCGCGCCCAGGCCAGCAGCCCGCCGGTCGCCAAAGCGGTTGCCAGCGCGTCGAAATTGGTGAATATTTCAAAGATCACCAAGGGCGAGGCGGCGACCAGTGCCGCATCCCATATCCGCCGGCCCGCCAGGCCCGCGGTGGCCCACACCGTCGCCAGCCAAGCCACCGCAAGCCCGAGCGCGACGGTGTTGAAGAAGACCACTACCTCGGCAACTACCGGTAGCGACACCAGCTTGCTCAATGCGGTGTAAGTCTTGGCCAACGCCATCGACATGTACTGATACACGCCGGTCAACACCGGATACTCCATATAGCGCACCGCTGGATGGCCGTCGTAACCGACCTTCGCAACCCCGTTGGCATCCATCTCCAGCCAGCTGGACTTATATGGAAACCTGCCCTGGTTCAACAACTCCGCGCCATACAGCGGCACCGTGTCCGAGTAGCACAGCTGGTAGTAGGCGCGTTGGTTCTGCCAATTGGCCACCCGGTCTTCTCCGGGCCCGGTCCCGGTGCTCTGCAGGCAGGGCGCTTTCGTCGCCCAACCCAGCGCCAGGAAAACCAGCGCGATGAGGAGCATCACCCGCAGCGGGGTCAGCCACCGCGCGCGGCCGATCAGCGCGTGCCGACCCACCGGCCCGCCGATGACGCTTGACAGCGCCGAGCCTAAAAAGTCTGTGCGGCTGGGGCAATCACGGTCATCGGCGCTGCGCAGGTCGGCAGCCAACCGGCCCGGCGAGACAATGGGGCGGCCCGTCGGTACGCCCGTCACGGTGGCGGTGCGGGAGCCTCGGGTTCGCCCGGTGGCGGCGCGACGGGGACGGTGGTGGGCGGCCCGACCGGGATGGTGATGCCCGGCGCGATTTCAATCGTGGGCTGGATGACGGTCTCCGACGGCGGTGCCTCTACTGCCGGTGGGGGCGGCGGCGCGACCGGCACGCCCGCGTACCCACCGATCGCGGTCGGTTTGGGGAAAGACTCACTAGGCGTGCCTTTCAGCGCGCTGTCCATGGTCGCTTTCCAGATGTCGGCCGGCAGGGTCGAACCCCACACCGGCGAGCCCCCCGCGGTGACCAATGGTTGGTTGCCGTCGACCGTGCCCACCCACACCGCCGTCGACAACGACGGCGTGTAGCCGACCATCCAGGCGTCTTTGTTGGCGTCGGTATCGCCGAACTGTGTCGTGCCGGTCTTTGCCGCCGACGGCCGGCCACCGGCCAGGTTGTGGCCGCGCGAATAACCGGCGATCGGTTGCATCGCCGCAGTGACGTTGTCGGCGACGTCCTTGGGGATGCGCTGTTCGCCCGACGCATCCCGGCTGGCCGCGTCGAAGAGCACCCGGCCGGTGGAGTTGACCACCTTGTGCACGAAATGCGGTGCGTGATAGACACCGGAGTCCGCCAGCGTCGCATAGGCCGAAGCCATGTCGATCACTCGGGTCTGATACTGGCCCAACACAACTCCGTTGTTGGGCGGCCCGCCCTGCCCGTCTTCGGACAGCGTGTGCGCAACACCGGGAAAGCTCTCGGCTATCCCGGCCTCGTGAGCTGCCCTCGCCACGTCTTCGGGCCCGTGTTTCAGCTTGAGCATCAACCGGTAGTAGGAGGTGTTCAAGGACCGTTTCAGCGCTTCGGCGATGTTGCAGGTGCCGCAGCTGTCGCCCTCCGCGTTGCTGATCTTGATGCCGTCGACGGTCAGCGGTGAGCTGTCCACCTGATAGCCCAAACCGATGCCTTGTTCCAGCGCTGCGACCAGCGCGAACACCTTGAATGCCGAGCCGGTCTGCAGGCCGGCCTGCGCGAAGTCGAACCCGTTGGCATCCGGGCCGCCGTAGTACGCCTTGACTGCGCCGTCACGCGGGTCGATGGAGACCACCGCGGCCCGCATGGCGGGATCTTGACCCTCGAGGTATTTCGACACCGCCTTCTCGGCGGCCCTTTGGGCTTGCATGTCGATCGTCGTGGTGATCTGCAAGCCCTGGGTGTTGAGGGTCCGTTCGTCGATGTTGAACAGGTCGAGCAGCTCCTTGGTCACCTGCCGTTCGATCAGACCTTCGGGCCCGGTGGTCTGCGTTTGCGCGCGGGCCTGATCCGGCGCCACCGTCGCCGGAAAAACCTGGTCCGCACGGTCTTTCGGCGACAGCGCCCCGGTCTCGACCATGCCGTCGAGCACCCAGTTCCAGCGCTGCTTGGCGCCCCGCGGGTCCACCGCCGGGTCGAGTATGGACGGGCGTTGGATCAACGCGGCCAGCAGCGCACCTTCGGCGACATCGAGCTGTTCGACGGGTTTGTCGAAGTACGCCTTAGACGCCGCCGAGATGCCGTAGGTGCCCCGGCCGAAGTAGATGATGTTGAGGTAAGCTTGCAACACTTGGTCTTTGGGCCACTGCCCCGACATCTTGGTGGCGATGACGAGTTCCTTGGCCTTGCGGACCAGACCGGCCATCCCGGTGCGCCGCGAACCCACTAGCGCGTTCTTGACGTACTGCTGGGTGATTGTCGAGCCGCCTTGCAGCTCGCCGCCGAACAGGTTGTTCTTCACCGCGCGCGCGAATCCGGAAAGTGAAAATCCAGGATTGGAGTAGAAGTTACGGTCCTCGGCGGCAATCACAGCCTGCCGCACATGCACAGGTACTTGGTCGAGGTTGACGTCGACACGGTTGCCCTCGGGCGGAACAATTTTGGCGATCTCGGTGCCGTCGCTGGCCAGGATCGTCGACACCTGATTGGTCCGGATGTCACCGGGCTTGGGCACCTCGACGATGAAATAGGCCATCACGAAAGTGACGATGGGCAGTAGCACCGCTACGGCCGCAGTCACCGCGAGCCCGCGCCGAATCCACCTCCAGTCGATGCGGCGCAGCCAATCCCGGCTCGGCGGCTGTTGCGGCGGCAGGCCGGGCGCAGGCTGGCCGCGCAACGGTTGCTGCTGCGGCGGCGGCTCGGGCGACGTGACCGGATCGCGTGCGACGCGCCTGGGCCCCGCGCCGTCCAGCGCCGCCTTGACCGCTGCGATCGGATCCCCTACCCGGCCCGGCTCGTCGTCAGTGACCGGCGGCAGGATAGCCGTCAACCGGTTGTCCGGTGGAACGCCCCGGTCCAGCCGCGGCCGACGTGACCCGTCGTCACCAGCGCCGGCATTGGACGTGAATTCGCCGTCACCGCTCGCGGCATCGATGGCCAAGCGGTCCTGGCGGCGTTGGCTATTCACTGGCCGTGCGCGCACCGTTGCGCGCGGTTCGCCTGCCGCGGGTGCCCTTGGGAGGCCGGGCCGCGCCAAGCACATACGATTTGACCAGGTGATTCCAGCTACAGGTCCGGCAGACCTCCACGACGTGGACCGAGAATTCCGGGTGCCGGGAGGCCAGCATGACCAGCTCCTCGGCGCTGCGCGCGGAGCCGGAAACCGCGCCCAGATGGTCGCCGAACACCCACGACACCAGCGTCAGTTGCTCCTTGCGGCAGATCGGACACGTGACCGCGCTGAGTTTCCCGTGGAACTTCGCAGCCCGCAGCAGGTAAGGGTTGGCGTCGCAGACCTCGGACACGCCGGTTCGCCCCGAGTAGACCTCGGCCAGCAGCGAGCGGCGCCGAAGCGCATAGTCCACTACCTGTCGCTGCGATCGCACGCCCACCAGAGTACGACTCCTGCCCGCTGCCACACTCCGAGATCAACCCGCGGCGCGGCCGTGCGCGGTCACCCTCACCGCCAAGCCGGTGAACTACCCGTTCTGAGCAGCTGAACACCACCCAAACACCGGCTGATGTAGCAGCAAATATATCGGGACGATACTATGGCTCAACGTTGAATCGGCCCACCGACGACCTGGGTAAAGGAGGTGACTCGATGCTGGAGCTTGCTATCCTCGGTCTCCTTCTCGAGTCGCCGATGCACGGCTACGAGCTGCGCAAGCGGCTGACCGGCCTGCTCGGGGCCTTTCGGGCGTTTTCCTACGGGTCGCTCTACCCGGCGCTGCGCCGGATGCAGGCCGACGGGTTGATCGCCGAAAACGCCGCCCCGGCCGGGACCCCGGTGCGCCGCGCCCGGCGCGTGTACCAGCTGACCGATGCCGGTCGGCGGCGCTTCGCCGAGCTGGTGGCCGACACCGGTCCGCACAACTACACCGACGACGGTTTCGGGGTGCACCTGGCGTTTTTCAACCGCACCCCGGCCGAAGCGCGGATGCGCATCCTGGAAGGCCGCCGCCGTCAGGTGGAGGAGCGCCGGGAGGGCCTACGTGAGGCAATTGCGCGGGCCAGTAACTCCTTGGATCGCTACACCCGCCAGCTGCACCAGCTCGGGCTGGAGTCCAGTGAACGGGAAGTCAAGTGGCTCAACGAGCTGATCACAGCCGAACTCATGGCGCAACGCCGCGCCGAGCAGTCCTAAATCAATCCGACCCACGAAAAACACCACGGCAGAGGTAGAAGGTAAGGAGAACGCCCTATGACACAGCACACTGCGGCAGAGGCGTCGACGGAAATCCGGGTTGCCATTGTCGGCGTGGGCAACTGCGCGTCGTCGCTGGTACAGGGCGTTCAGTATTACCAGAACGCCGACGAGTCCTCGTCGGTACCGGGTCTGATGCATGTGCGGTTCGGGCCGTACCACGTCCGCGACGTCACGTTCGTCGCCGCGTTCGACGTCGACGCCAAGAAGGTCGGCTTCGACCTTTCCGATGCGATCTTCGCGTCGGAGAACAACACGATCAAGATCGCCGACGTTCCGCCCACCAACGTGCTGGTGCAACGCGGGCCGACGCTGGACGGCATCGGCAAGTATTACGCCGACACGATCGAACTGTCCGACGCCCAACCCGTCGACGTGGTCAAGGTGCTGCGCGACGCCGACGTCGACGTGCTGATCTCCTACCTGCCGGTGGGATCAGACCAGGCCGACAAGTTCTACGCCCAGTGCGCGATCGACGCTGGGGTCGCTTTCGTCAACGCGCTGCCGGTGTTCATCGCCTCCGACCCGGTGTGGGCTGCCAAGTTCACCGCGGCCGGCGTGCCGATCATCGGCGACGACATCAAAAGCCAGGTCGGTGCGACGATCACGCATCGGGTGATGGCCAAGTTGTTCGAGGATCGCGGTGTGCAACTGGACCGCACCATGCAGCTCAACGTGGGCGGCAATATGGACTTCCTCAACATGCTCGAACGCGAGCGGCTGGAGTCGAAGAAGATTTCCAAGACCCGGGCGGTCACGTCGAATCTGCAGCGCGAGTTCAAGACCAAAGACGTACACATCGGCCCGTCCGACCATGTCGACTGGCTCGACGACCGCAAGTGGGCCTACGTGCGCCTGGAGGGCCGCGCCTTCGGCGACGTGCCGCTGAACCTGGAGTACAAGCTCGAGGTGTGGGACTCGCCGAATTCCGCGGGGGTGATCATCGACGCCGTCCGGGCAGCCAAGATCGCCAAGGACCGCGGTATCGGCGGGCCGGTGCTGGCGGCGTCGGCCTACCTGATGAAGAGCCCGCCACAGCAGCTGCCCGACGACATCGCACGCACGCAACTCGAACAGTTCATCATCGGCTGAAGCTAAAAGGCCGGCCTGCCGGCGTCAGAATGGCCAGACCCAGTCGCGGACTTCGGGCAGGTCCTCGCCGTAGCGGTGAGTCCAGAGCCGGTGGCGGGTGCGGAAGTCTTGCATCCGCTGACGCAGCTGCGCGGTTGCCGGACCCAGACCGGGCACCCGGTCAAGAATGTCGATGACGAGTTGGAACCGGTCCATGTCGTTGAGCACGAGCATGTCGAAAGGTGTTGTGGTGGTGCCCTCTTCCTTGTAGCCGCGCACGTGGATGTTGGGGTGGTTAGTGCGGCGGTAGGTCAGCCGGTGGATCAACCAAGGGTAGCCGTGGTAGGCGAAGATCACCGGGCGGTCGGTGGTGAAGAGGGCGTCGAACTCCCGATCGCTCATACCGTGCGGGTGTTCGGTCTCGGGTTGCAGTCGCATCAGGTCGACGACGTTGATCACCCGTATCCGCAGCTCGGGCAGGTTTTCGCGGAGGATCGAGGTGGCGGCCAAGATTTCCAGGGTGGGGATGTCGCCGGCGCACCCGAGAACGACGTCGGGTTCGCTGTCGTCTTCGTTGCCCGCCCACGCCCAGATCCCGGCGCCGCGGGTGCAGTGCAGCACGGCTTCGTCGATACCCAGCCAGTCGAGGGTGGGCTGCTTACCCGCGACGATGACGTTGACGTAGTCGCGGCTGCGCAGGCAGTGGTCGGCGACCGATAGCAGCGTGTTGGTGTCCGGCGGCAGGTAGACCCGGGTGATCTCGGCCTTCTTGTTCACGACATGATCGATGAAACCCGGATCTTGGTGGGAAAAGCCGTTGTGATCCTGGCGCCACACGTGCGAGGTCAACAGGTAGTTCAGCGAAGCGATCGGACGGCGCCAGTCGAGGTGTTTGCTGACCTTGAGCCATTTGGCGTGCTGGTTGAACATCGAGTCGACGATGTGGATGAAGGCTTCGTAGCAGGAGAACAGGCCGTGCCGGCCGGTGAGCAGATATCCTTCCAACCAGCCCTGACACATATGCTCCGACAACATTTCGGCCACTCGCCCGTCGGTGGCGAGGTGCTCGTCGACGGGCAGAGTCAATGCTTCCCACTGCTTGTCGGTGACTTCGTAGACAGCCTCGAGCCGGTTGGACGCGGTCTCGTCGGGTCCGAACAGGCGGAAGTTGCGGGTCGCGGCGTTGGTGCGCATCACCTCCCGCAGGAATCGACCTAATGTTCTGGTCGGCTCCGACAGGGTTCGGCCGTGCTCGGCGACGTCGACGGCGAAGTCGCTGAACTCGGGCAGTCGTAGCGGCTGCAGCAGCAGCCCGCCGTTCGCGTGCGGGTTGGCGCCCATCCTGCGGGAGCCGCGCGGTGTGGTGGCCAGCAGGTCCGGCAGCGGCCGTCCGGCGTCGTCGAACAATTCTTGCGGCCGGTAGGAGCGCATCCACGTCTCCAGCATCGCCAGGTGCGCCGGGTTTTCCCGCACCGCCGCCAACGGCACCTGATGGGCCCGCCAGGTGCCTTCGACGGGTTGACCGTCGACCTCAGCCGGGCCGGTCCAGCCCTTCGGTGAGCGCAACACGATCATCGGCCATCTCGGCCGGGTGCGCTCGCCGCCGGTGCGGGCGCGTTGCTGGATGAGGCGAATCTCGGCGAGCACGTCGTCGAGGGCGGCGGCCATCTCGTGGTGCATCCGGTGCGGCTGGGAACCGGCGACATAGCGCGGCGCGTATCCGTATCCGCGCAGTAGCCAGTCCAGTTCCTCGTCGGGGATGCGGGCCAGCACAGTCGGGTTGGCGATCTTGTACCCGTTTAGGTGCAGGATCGGCAGCACAGCGCCGTCGTGGACCGGGTCGAGGAACTTGTTGGCGTGCCAGCTCGTGGCCAACGGCCCGGTTTCGGCCTCCCCGTCGCCGACCACGCAGGCGACCACAAGATCCGGGTTGTCGAAGGCCGCGCCGTAGGCGTGGGCCAGCGAATACCCCAGTTCTCCACCTTCGTGGATCGAGCCGGGAACCTCGGGGGCGACATGGCTCGGCACACCGCCCGGGAACGAGAATTGGCGAAACAGCGTGTTCATACCGCGTTCGTCGCGGGGCACCTCGGGGTAGCACTCGGAGTAGCTGCCTTCCAGCCAGGTGTTGGCCAGCAGGCCGGGCCCGCCGTGGCCGGGGCCGATCACATACATCACGTCCACGTCGTGGTGGCGGATCAGCCGGTTGAGGTGGGTGTAGATGAAGTTCAGACCCGGCGTGGTGCCCCAATGCCCCAGCAGCCGCGGTTTGATGTGCTCGGGCCGCAGTGGCTCACGCAGCATCGGGTTATCCAGCAGGTAGATCTGCCCGACGGACAGATAGTTCGCCGCCCGCCAATAGGCGTCCATGCGCTGCAGTTCGTCGAGTTCCAGCGCGGTGTCGGTGGCTATAGACATTCATACTCCTTGACGTCGAATCAGCTTTCCACTCAGCGAATTTCCCATTACTTCCCAGGACCACGGCCAGTTCGTCGACGGTGCAGCAGCGTTCCGCCACCACATCATCGCTTGTCCTTACCACGTTCGCAGTCCGCGCCGACGCGGTGCAGGGCCGAACGGCCCGACTTGCGGTGCTGCGCGGTCGCCGACCGGTGCCCAACCCGTGCGGCACACTCGGCGGCTACTCGCCACCTCGACGTCGTAATGTGACAGCCTGTGACCGAGATCTCCGATGCGGAGCTGGCCGAACTCACCGAGTTCGCCCTGCTGAGCGAGAACGCCGAGCAAGCTGGTGTTGCCGGTGCGCTGCCTGCGGTGCAACGGCTGCAGTTGGGGCCGGTCAGCGCGCTGCGCTGGGGTCGAGGCCGCCCACGGGTGGTATTCCTGCACGGCGGCGGGCAAAACGCGCACACCTGGGACACCGTGATCATCGGCCTCGGCGAGCCCGCGCTGGCGGTGGACCTGCCCGGGCACGGCCACTCCGCCTGGCGCGACGACGGAGACTACTCGCCGCAGCGCAACGCCGAAGCTTTGGCTCCGGTCCTGGCGCAGCTTGCTCCCGACGCCGACCTCGTCGTCGGCATGTCGTTGGGCGGGCTGACCGCGATCGGGCTAGCCGCAGTCGCGCCCGAACTGGTGCCGGAGTTGCTGCTCGTCGACGTCACACCGTCGGCGCTGAAGCGACACGCCGAACTGACCGCCGACCAGCGCGGCACGGTGGCGCTGATGCACGGCGAGCGGGAATTTCCCAGCTTTGCCGCGATGCTGGAGGTCACCACCGCTGCGGCGCCACATCGCGACCCGAAATCGTTACGCCGCGGTGTTTTTCATAACTCCCGTCGGCTCGACGACGGTCGCTGGACGTGGCGCTATGACACGATACGCAGCGCGCCCGACTTCACCGGTCTCTGGGACGCCGTCGCTGCGATGCGCGCACCCATCACCCTGGTACGCGGTGGCGCGTCGGGCTTTGTCACCGAGCAGGACGCCGACGAACTGGCTCGACGCGCAACCCATTTCCGCGGTGTACACGTCGTGGCGAACGCTGGGCATTCGGTCCAAAGCGACCAGCCCCGCGCGTTGATCGACATCGTGCGGGCTGTCCTGGCCCGGTGAGCATCGGGTAACCGCCTACCGTGGTGGTATGACTTCCAACACCGCAAACGCCACCCGCTCCGTGCGCATCGCCGTGCAACTGCAGCCGCAGCACGCGCCGCACTACCAGACCATCCGTGACGCGGTCCGCCGCTGCGAAGACATCGGTGTCGACGTGGTGTTCAACTGGGACCACTTCTTTCCGCTGTACGGCGACCCCAACGGTGCCCACTTCGAGTGCTGGACGATGCTGGCCGCCTGGGCCGAGCAGACGTCGCGCGTCGAATTCGGCGCGCTGGTCACCTGCAACTCCTACCGCAACCCGGAACTGCTGGCCGACATGGCCCGCACCGTCGACCACATCGCCGGCGGCCGGCTCATCCTGGGCATCGGCGCCGGCTGGAAACGCAGGGACTACCGCGAGTACGGCTATCCGTTCGGTACCGCCGGTAGCCGTCTCGACGACCTGGCGGCCGCACTGCCCCGCATCAAGTCCCGGCTGGCCAAGCTCAATCCGGCGCCCACCCGCGCAATTCCGTTGCTGATCGGCGGGGAAGGCGAGCGCAAGACCCTGCGCCTGGTTGCCGAGCACGCCGACCTCTGGCACAGCTTCGCCACCGCAGACACCTATCCCGCCAAGTCCGCCGTGCTGGCGAAGCACTGCGCCGCCGTCGGACGCGACCCGGCCCACATCGAGCGCTCGGCTGCGGTCGGTGGCGAAACCGGCACCGCAGCCAGTCCCGATCAGCTGATCGCCCAGGCCCAGTCACTGGTAGACCTCGGCGTGACGCTGCTGACTATCGGCAGCTCCGGCCCGGACTACGACCTGGGCGGTGCTGAAGCGCTGTGCCGCTGGCGTGATCGCCGTTAAAGCCCCTGCTGTGCCGTCCACGTGCGAAACTGGCCCACGAATTCGTGGGAAAGGGCGATGCCGAAGACATACGGGGTGAAGGAAAAAGACCAGGTTGTCGCATACATCTTCAACCTGGTGGTGACCGGCAAGCTGCGCACCGGTGACCGGGTCGACCGTAACGAGGTCGCCCGAAAACTGGGAACGAGCCGCGTGCCCGTGCAAGAGGCGATCGTCCAGCTCGAACACGACGGGTTGCTGTCCACCCGATACCATCGCGGCGCGTTCGTCGAGCGGTTCGATGAGCACACCGTGTACGAACATCACGAGCTGCACGGCGTGCTCAACGGGGTCGCATCGGCGCGGGCGGCGGCCAACCCGACCCCGCGGATTCTGGATCAACTGGAAACGCTGATGCCTACCCTGCGCAATGCGAGGGAAGCACGCACCTTTGTGCGGGCCGCACACGAGTATCGCTGCGCGATCGTCGACGAGTACGCCGGCCCGCGGCTGCAGGCACTGATCCGGGCGTCGCTGGACCTGATTCCCCGTGCGTTTTTGCTGGGCTATCCCAACGTCACTGCGGAAATGCTGCCGTTCTACGAAGACGAGACCACCGCCATCCACCGACGTGATCCCGGCGCCGCGCGAGCCGCGTGCAGCGGCTGCGCCGACATGATGGCCAAGATCGCGGTGAGCGAACTCGTGCGCCGCGGCGTCCTGGCGCCGAAGTAAAACGAAGTACACGACAGCACGGATTGTGACACTGGCCGTTCGTCGTGGCCGAACCGCCCGACAGCCGATACCTTGCGGTTATGGATTGCAAGGCCGGCCGTGGTGTGGCCGGAAAGGTGTTCGCGGTGCTCGCGGCGACGCTGCTGGTCTACAGCCTCGGATGGGCTGCGCCCGTCGCTGCTGACACCAATCAGTGCGCCCCGTCCGGGAAGGAGGGCGCGATCGCGCTGCCGCGCAAACTGGCCACCGCCAAACGCCCGCATGAGGACAAGTACACGACCGCCGACGTCGAGCCACTCAGTTCGGTCAATATCGACGCGCTGGGCCTGCGCACACCCGGCACCTTGACCGTCGGCACGCTGTCCCAAGCTCCACCGACCACCTGCATCAACCCAGATGGGCGCTATACCGGATTCGACAACGACCTGCTGCGCGCGATCGCGCGGAAGCTGGGCCTGCGGGTCGTCTTCATCGGCACCGATTTTTCCGGACTGCTCGCCCAAGTGGCCGCGCGGCGTTTCGACGTCGGCTCGGCATCGATCACCGCGACCGATGCGCGCCGCCGCACCGTCGGCTTCACCAACGGGTATGACTTCGGTTACTTCTCGCTGGTGGTGCCGTCCGGCTCACCGATCACCGGGTTCGACGACCTCCATGCCGGACAACGCATCGGCGTCGTCCAGGGCACTGTCGAGGACGCCTACGTCGTCGACAACCTGCACCTGCAACCGGTCAAGTTCCCGGATTTCAGCACCACCTACGCCAGCCTGAAAGCCCACCAGATTGACGCCTGGGTAGCGCCCGCGCTCGAGGCGCTCAACGCGGTGCGCCCGGGCGACCCGACCGCCATCGTCGGGCACACGTTCAGCCTCGGTAATTACGTCGCCTACGCGGTCGCCAAGGAAAACCAAGCGCTGATCGCGGCGCTGAACTCCGGGCTGGACGCGGTGATCGATGACGGCACCTGGTCGCAGCTGTACACCGACTGGGTTCCGCGCCCGTTGCCGCCGGGTTGGAAGCCCGGGTCCACGGCAGCGCTGACTCCCCACTTGCCGGACTTCGCCGCCATCGCCGAGCGCAATCACCGGGTGGTCGACGAGCCGCCACCGCCCCGGTCGACGCTCGCCCAGCTCCGGGAATCCTTCTTCGACTGGGGCCTCTACAAGCAGAGCCTGCCGGTGCTGCTGATGACGGGCCTGCCTAACACGCTGATCCTGACCGTCAGCGCCAGCGTCGTCGGGCTGGCGGTCGGGATCGTGCTGGCGATCGCGGGCATTTCACGCGCCCGATGGTTGCGCTGGCCGGCCCGGGTATACACCGACATCTTCCGCGGGCTGCCCGAAGTGGTGATCATCTTGCTGATCGGGCTCGGCGTGGGGCCGATCGTGGGCGGATTGACCAACAACAATCCCTATCCCCTCGGCATCGCCGCGCTGGGGTTGACCGCCGCGGCCTACGTCGGCGAGATTCTGCGCTCCGGGATTCAAAGCGTGGAGCCGGGCCAGCTGGAGGCCGCCCGCGCGCTCGGGCTGAGCTACCCGACCGCGATGCGGCTGGTGGTGATGCCGCAGGGAATCCGGCGTGTGCTGCCGGCGCTGGTCAACCAGTTCATCGCGCTGCTCAAGGGTTCCACGCTGGTGTACTTCCTCGGTCTGGTCGCCGGTCAGCGCGAGCTGTTCCAGGTCGGCCGCGACATCAACGCTCAGACCGGCAGCCTGTCGCCGTTGGTGGCGGCCGGTTTGTTCTACTTGATGTTGACCGTTCCGCTGACCCACTTGGTGAATTACGTCGACAACCGACTACGGCACGGGCGGTCTGCGGGCGAGCAGGAGGACCACCTCGATCCGGTCGCCTCGGTGTCAGGCGGGGAGATGACGTGAACCCACGGTCGGTGTCGTTGGCCGGCAAGGATATTCACCTGGCATTCGGGCGCAATGCGGTGCTCCGCGGCGTCGATATCGGCGTGCCGGCGGGCAGCACGGTGGCGGTAATCGGCCCGTCAGGCTCGGGTAAGTCAACGTTGCTGCGCACGCTGAACCGGTTGCACGAGCCCGACCGCGGCGACGTCCTGCTCGACGGCCGGTCGGTGTTGCACGACGATCCCAACCTGCTCCGCCAGCGCATCGGGATGGTGTTCCAGCACTTCAATCTCTTTCCGCACCGCAGCGTGCTCGACAACGTCATGCTGGCGCCGCGCAAGCTCAAAGACCTCTCGGTCGACGCAGCCCGCGAGTTGGCGCTGGCGCAACTGGATCGGGTGGGCATGCGGCACAAAGCCGAGACTCGCCCCGGCGCACTGTCGGGCGGGCAGCAGCAACGGGTGGCGATCGCCCGGGCACTGGCGATGGCACCGCAGGTGATGCTGTTCGACGAAGCGACGTCGGCATTGGATCCGGAACTGGTCAAGGGCGTCCTGGCGCTGATTGCCGAGCTCGGCGACGACGGCATGACGATGATCGTGGTCACCCATGAAATGGGTTTTGCCAGGTCAGCCGCCGAAACCGTGGTCTTTATGGACCACGGCGCGGTGGTGGAGAGTGGCCCGCCCGAGCAGATATTCGAGGCGGCCGAAACCGAGCGGCTGCAGCGGTTTTTGTCTCAGGTACTTTGACGGTGCCCACCACATTAGCGGCCCGGCGCGCGGGTAACAGGTTAGACTGGCGAATTATGGCGGAACGTGAAGCCACCGTGCCGGAAGTGACACAGTTGGCGGAGGGGCTCCACCGCACGCTATCCAAGCTGTTTGCCATCCTGCGCCGAGGTGACCACAGCCCCGGGGCTGCAACAGCGGGTGAACTGACCCTGGCGCAGTTGTCGATCCTGGTCACGCTGCTCGACCAGGGCCCAATCCGGATGACCGACCTTGCCGCCCGAGAACGCGTCCGCACTCCCACCACCACCGTGGCGATTCGCCGGCTGGAGAAAATCGGCCTGGTCAAACGGTCGCGTGATCCGTCTGATCTGCGCGCGGTGCTGGTCGACATCACCCCGCGCGGACTCGCGGTGCATCGTGAGTCGCTGGCCAACCGGATCTCCGCGCTGGCCGCGATGCTCAGCCGACTCAGCGAGGCCGATCTGGATACCCTCACCAAGGCGCTTGCGCCGCTGGAACGCCTGGCGTCCACCGAAGCTGCCGGCTCCGCCGACGATGAGCCCGGGCCCGCGCCGGCCTGAGGTCTGACCGCAGCGCTGCCATTGCCGGCCGCTGACCGTCAAACGACCAGGTTGACCAGCCGGCCGGCAACCACGATGACCTTCTTCGGCGACGCACCGTCCAAAAACGCCTGCACCTTCTCGTCGGCCAGGGCGGCGGCTGCCACGGTATCGGTGTCGGCATCGGCCACCACCAGCACCTTGCTCCGCACCTTGCCGTTGACCTGCACCGGGTATTCGACGGTGTCCTCGACCAGGTAGGCCGGATCGGCCACCGGGAACGGGCCATGAGCCAGCGACGTGGCGTTACCCAGCCGCTGCCACAACTCCTCGGCCAGATGTGGGGCCAGCGGTGCCAGCATCAACACCAGCGGCTCGACCGCTGCCCGCGGCACTACATCGCGATGTTGTTTGGTCAGGTAGTTGGTGTACTCGATCAGCTTGGCCACCGCGGTGTTGTTGCGCAGCGAGGCAAAATCTTCCGAGACGCCGGCAATGGTGCGGTGTAGCCGCCGCAGCGTCTCGACGTCCAGATCCGTGTCGGTGTCCACTCGCGTCTTCCCGGTCTGCTCGTCGACCACCAACCGCCACACCCGCTGCAGGAATCGGTACGCGCCGACGACGTCCTTGGTGGCCCACGGACGCGACGCCTCCAACGGTCCCATCGACATCTCGTACACCCGCAGTGTGTCGGCGCCGTATGTGTCGCAGATCTCGTCGGGGGATACCGAATTCTTCAGGCTCTTACCGATCTTGCCGAATTCCTGAAAGACCTCGATTTCGCCGTCCGGCCCCGGGTAGAAGAACTTGCCGTCGCGTTCGATCACGTCCGCCGCCGGGACGTAGGCACCGCGAGCATCGGTGTACGCGAATGCCTGGATGTAGCCCTGATTGACCAACCGCCGGTAGGGCTCGCGGGAGCTGACCCAGCCCAAGTCATAGAGCACCTTGTGCCAGAACCGCGAATACAGCAGGTGTAGCACCGCGTGTTCGACGCCGCCGACGTACAAGTCAACGCCACCCGGGTCGTCGGGACCATGCTCGGCCGGCCGCGGACCCATCCAGTAGGACTCGTTCTCCTTCGCGCAGAACCGCTCCGCGTTGTGCGGATCGGTGTAGCGCAGCTCGTACCAGGAACTGCCCGCCCACTGCGGCATCACGTTGGTGTCGCGGGTATAGGGCTTGAGCCCGTCGCCCAGATCCAGTTCGACGTGCACCCAGTCGGTCGCCTTGGCCAGCGGCGGCGACGGCTCACTGTCGGCGTCGTCCGGGTCGAACAGGACCGGCGAATAATCCGGTACGTCCGGCAATTCGATGGGCAACGCGGCTTCATCCAATGCGTGTGGGCGACCGTCGCTGTCGTAAACGATCGGGAACGGCTCCCCCCAGTACCGCTGCCGGGCGAACAGCCAGTCCCGCAACTTGTATTCGATGCGAGGGTGGCCGCGGCCCTCGGATGCCAAGCGAGCGGTGATGGCCTCCTTCGCCGACGCCACGTCCATGCCGTTGAGGTAACTCGAGTTCACCAGCACGCCGTCGCCGGTATATGCTGCTTGCGAAATATCGCCACCGGCAATGACTTCGACGATCTGCAGGCCGAACTCGCGGGCGAATTCCCAGTCACGCTGGTCGTGACCCGGAACCGCCATAATCGCCCCGGTACCGTAACTGACCAGCACGTAGTCGGCGATGAAGATCGGCACCCGCTCACCGTTTGCCGGATTTGTCGCGTAACTGCCCAGAAAGACACCGGTCTTTACCTTGTTCTCCTGGCGCTCGAGGTCGGACTTCGCGGCGATGGACTGTCGGTAGGCGGCGACGGCCGCCGCCGGCGTGGTACCCCCGAACGTCCAGCGCGAGTCGACGCCGTCCGGCCAGTCGGCGGCCACCAGCCGGTCGACTAGGTCGTGCTCGGGCGCCAGGACCAGATAGGTGGCCCCGAAAAGGGTGTCCGGTCGGGTGGTGAATACCTCGACGTCAACAACCTCGTCGTCGGCCGTGCGCGCCGAAAACAGCACAGCGGCGCCGCTGGAGCGGCCGATCCAGTTGCGTTGCATGGTCTTGACCTTCTCCGGCCAGTCCAGCAGGTCCAGGTCGTCGAGCAGCCGGTCGGCGTAGGCGGTGATCCGCATCATCCACTGCCGCAGCCGTTTGCGGAACACCGGAAAGTTTCCGCGTTCACTGCGGCCGTCGGCGGTGACCTCTTCGTTGGCCAGCACCGTACCCAGTCCCGGGCACCAGTTCACCAGCGAATCCGACCTGTAGACCAGGCGGTGCGCGTCGATCACGTCGGCCTGCTCACCGGCCGACAGCGTCGCCCAGTCTTTGTTGTCATTCAAAGTGCGCGCACCGGAGTCGAATTCGGCTATCAAATCGGAGATCGGACGAGCTTTGTTGGCGGCGGTGTCGAACCAGGCGTTGTAGATCTGCAGAAAGATCCACTGTGTCCACTTGTAGAAGTCGACATCGGTGGTGGAAAAACTTCGCCGGGTGTCGTGGCCGAAGCCGAGTCGGCCCAGTTGACGCTGGAAGTTGACGATGTTGGCCTCGGTCCGGATCCGCGGGTGGGTGCCGGTTTGCGCCGCGTACTGCTCGGCGGGCAGCCCAAATGCATCGAACCCCAACGCGTGCAGGACATTATGGCCGGTCATCCGGAAGTAACGGGCGTAGACGTCGGTCGCGATATAGCCCAGCGGGTGTCCGACGTGCAGACCCTCACCGGAGGGATACGGGAACATGTCCTGGACGAATATCTTGTCCTCGGGCACCGTCGAACCGTCTGCCGGCGCCAGCGAGCCGACTGGGTTGGCGACGTTGAACGTCCCCCACCGCGCCCAATTATCCTGCCAGGTGCGCTCGATCCGATTCGCCAGCTCCGCGGTATAGCGATACCGCGGCGCGTCGGAGTCTGGGTCGCCGGTGCCCGGGCTGGCGACGGGGGGGGATTGGGCCACTCCAACAGGGTATAAGGACGCCGGTGGCCCGCCCTGCTGCCATCGGCGGGTCTCGGTTCGATTGCGGACCGGTCAGGGGTTCATTCCAGGTCGATTCCAGCTCTATTCCGACCCTGGTAGCCGGCGGTGATGCCTGGTTACAGTCGGCCTCACCAGGTTTCGTCCCTGCGGAAGGACCCAGTCTGATGATGCGGATTGCCCGTAGCTGGCGGGTAGTGCTGGTGGGTGCGGCTGTGGGCGTCGGGGCCGTCGTGACGTTTGCCGGCGCGACCGCGTCGGCAGAACCGGTGATTCCGCCCCGGCCCGTTCCGACGCCGGCCACCGCACCACCCCCGGCGCCGCAAACAGCCCCGGTGGCCGTGGGTCAGCCGACTGCAGTCGCCGCGCCGGCGGCGCCGACGCTGCTACCGGCCAGCTCCGGCACACTCCGCGATTACTTCCAGGCCAAAGACGTCAAACTGGTGCCGCAGCAACCGCAGAACTTCAAGGCACTCGACATCACCGTCCCGATGCCGCCCCGCTGGACACCGGTACCCGATCCCAACGTGCCCGACGCGTTCGTGGTGATCGCCGACCGCACCGGCAACCCCAGCCTCTACACCTCCAACGCCCAGGTGGTGGTGTACAAGCTGATCGGCGACTTCGACCCCAGGGAGGCCATTACGCACGGTTACCTCGACAGTCAGCAGCTGCCAGCCTGGCGGACCACCAACGCCTCGCTTGCCGACTTCGACGGCTTCCCGTCGTCGATCATCGAGGGCACCTACCGGGAGAACGACATGACGCTGAACACCTCGCGCCGCCACCTGATCACCACCTCCGGACCCGAGCGCTACCTGGTGTCGCTGGCGGTGACGACTGCGGTCAGCCAGGCCGTTGCCGACGCACCCGCCACCGACGCGATCGTCAACGGGTTCCGGGTCAGCGCCCCCGGAACAACCGCTCCCGTCGCCGCCCCGGCGCCCAGCTTGTCCAGCACCGCGCTGTCGGGCCCGCCGTCCGGCGCGTCACGCTAAGCCGGCCCCGGCTTGAGTTTGCTTCAGTTGCGGCCGACGTCGACCGGGTGGGTCGCCAACAGTGACAGCGGCAGCGGCTGGCGGCGCAGCGCTCTGCCCCACAGATCCACTCTCGGTTCGGCCAGAACGTCGGAGGGCAACGCCGACAACACAATCCAATCGTCGCGTTCGATCTCGCCTTCGAGCTGGCCGATCGTCCAGCCGGAGTATCCGGCGAAGATCCGCACGCCTTCGACCATCGGCGCGATCGTCGCCGGGTCGGCGTCGAGGTCAACCATTGCCAGGCGGCCGGCGACGTGCCGTAGACCCGGCACGCCCTCGGGATCCGCACCGACTCGCAGCACCGACAGACACAGCGCCGCGTCACGTTTAACCGGGCCGCCGATAAACATGGTCTTGGGTTTGGCCGCCAGCTTGGCCCACTGCGGCAACACGTTATAAACGGCGGTGTCGCTGGGCCGGTTGAGCACGACGCCCAGGGTGCCGCCGTCGTTGTGCTCGACGATGTAGATCACACTGCGGCGAAATGTCGGCTCAAGCAGGTCGGTGTTGGCCAGCAGCAACGTGCCTGCCCGCACCCGGTGCGCGGCAGGGGCCACATAGTCCTCGGGGTCTTCCCACGCCACCCCACCATCATGGCACCCAGATGGGCTCGCCGTCGTGAACAAATCGGAGGCTGTCTCATATTTGTACTGTGGTCTGAGCCGATCTCAGGCGCGGCTTTGATCTTGGCGCACCGTGAAAGTAGGTTCTGTGATTCACACCCGCGCACCGGTCGCAGTCTGGCGCTCGATGTGCAACTTGCTCGACTTCCGCAGACTGTTGGAGCTGCGCGTGGTCAGCCAATTCGGCGACGGGCTTTTCCAGGCCGGGCTGGCTGGGGCTTTGCTGTTCAACCCGGAGCGGGCGACCGGCCCGGTAGCGATTGCGGGCGCATTCGCCGTGCTGTTTTTGCCGTACTCGCTGCTGGGTCCGTTCGCCGGAGCGCTGATGGACCGCTGGGATCGCCGGCTGGTGCTGGTCTGGGCCAACGCGGGCCGGCTGGTGTCGGTGGCCGCGGTGGGGACCTTGTTCGTCGCCGGGGCGGCCGACTCGGCGGTGCTGTGCGGTGCGCTGATCGTCAATGGCTTCGGCCGTTTTGTGTCGTCCGGGCTCTCGGCGGCGCTGCCGCACGTGGTGCCACCCGACCAGGTGGTCACGATGAACTCGCTCGCCACCGCCGCCGGCGCGATAGCCGCGTTTGTCGGTGCCAACTTCATGCTGCTGCCCCGCTGGTTTTTCGGCACCGGCGACAACGGCTCCGCGTCGATCATCTTCCTGGTCACGATCCCGCTGTCGATCGCGCTGATGTTCTCGCTGCGATGTGCACCGCACGTACTTGGCCCCGACGACACCGGCCGCGCCGTGCACGGCTCCGTGATCTATCTGGTGACCACGGGTTGGTTGCACGGCGTGCGCACGGTGGTGAACACTCCGACGGTGGCCGCGACGCTGGCCGGGCTGACCACGCACCGAATGGTGTTCGGCATCAACACGCTGCTGGTGCTGCTCTTGGTGCGCAGCACGGATGGCACCGTGGTGGGCGGGCTGGGCACTGCGGTGTTGTTCCTCGCCGCGACCGGGACCGGCTCGTTTCTGGCCAACGCGTTGACCCCGTGGGCCGTGCGCCGCCTCGGCCGCTACGCCACGGCCAACGCAGCGCTGGCGATCGCGGCAGCCGTCCAGGCGGTCGGAGCCGGCCTGCACTTGCCGGTGATGGTGGGCTGCGGCTTCTTCCTCGGCACAGCCGGACAGGTGGTCAAGCTTTGCGCCGACACCGCGATGCAGGTCGACGTCGACGACGCGCTACGCGGGCACGTCTTCGCAGTGCAGGATGCGCTGTTCTGGGTGGCGTTCATCGGTGCGGTCAGCGTCGCGGCGATCATCGTCCCGGTCAATGGGCAGGCCCCTGCTTTGGCGCTGGCCGGGTCGGTGCTCTACCTTGGCGGCCTTGCCGCAAACGCCGTCCTCGGACGATGAGCAGCACCCAGTGGTGGCTATTAAGGTATGCGCATGTCCGGTCTCGACGCGGTCATCGCCGATCTACGGTCCGAATCCGACGAGCTCGACGCGCTGGTGGCGCCGCTGCCCGCGCAGCGCTGGGCTACCCCGACGCCGGCCCCGGGCTGGACGATCGCGCACCAGATCGGGCACCTGTTATGGACCGACCGCGTCGCGTTGACCGCGGTCACCGACGCGGAGGGTTTCGCACAGCTGCTCGAGGACGCGGCCGCCGACCCCACCGGCTTCGTCGACACCGGCGCCGACGAAGCCGCCGCCACGTCACCGCCCGAACTACTCGCCGATTGGCGGTCGACCCGCGGACGGCTGCACGATGCGCTGCTGGCAGTGCCCGACGGCCGCAAACTGCCGTGGTTTGGGCCGCCGATGAGCGCCACGTCGATGGCCACCGCGCGGCTGATGGAGACCTGGGCGCACGGGCTCGACGTCGCCGACGCGCTCGGCGTCCGGCGCCCCGCGACCGCGCGGCTGCGATCCGTCGCGCACATCGGGGTCCGCACCCGCGACTACGCCTTCGCGGTCCATGACCTGACCCCGCCAACCGAACCGTTTTTTGTCGCGCTCCAAGCCCCCGACGGGGGCACCTGGTCGTGGGGCCCGCCAGACGCGGCGCAGCGCGTCACCGGATCGGCCGAGGACTTCTGCGCCCTCGTCACCCAGCGCCGGCCGCTGAGCGCACTCGACATCACCGCGCATGGCGCCGACGCGCAGCGCTGGCTGCGCATCGCGCAGGCCTTCGCCGGCCCGCCGGGTCCCGGGCGTGGTCTTTGAACCGTCCCGGCTCTTGCTCTCATCTCTTGCACAGCAGCGTCTCAGAAACTCATCGTGTCACGTCGACGACTGGTCGCCCGGCACGTCGGGGCCACCCCGCGTTCCATGCCGCCGCGCGGCCCGGCGGCGGCGCGAAAAGCTCCTGATATCCACCGCTCCCGTGCCGCTGCTGACATCGCACCACACCTGAGTACGCCGCAGGTTGGCCAGGGCCGCTTCTTGCTTTCTCAGCACAAACTCAGATAGATTCAGGCAACCTCTACTCAATAGGTATCTGGACGTGTCTGGGGGTCGGATTATGGCATCGGCTTTTCGCCTCGCCGTCAGCGCGTGCATCGCCCTGGTCGGCGCCGGCGTGATCGTCGCGGTCCCGGTGGCACCGCCGGCGCCCCGGGTCGCGATGCGCGACGTGCGGCTGACCTCCGGTGACGATGTGGGTCTGGTGGTCGGCGGCAGCGGCATTCCGATACCCCAGCTCGTCACCGACTACGTAGAAGACGCCGGCAAATTCATCACGCTTCCCAACGTTTCGCCTGACGCAACAGATATCCACGGCGTGTTCACACCGGAGGGGCTGTCCCCGCTCTACAGCGGCGTCAAGAGCTTGCCGTTTAATGTCTCGGTGGCGGAGGGCACCACCGTTTTGGTTTCCGACATCAAGGACGAAATCGCCGCCGGGAACACCGTCACCCTCTACGGCGAGTCGCAAAGTTCCACGATCGCCGGGTTCGTGATGAGCAATCTGCAAGCCGACGATATACCGGCAAAGGACGTGACGTTCGTGCTGGTCGCCGACCCCAGCCTGCCCGACGGCGGGATGCTGGAACGCTTCGACGGGTTGACCTTGCCGAGCCTGGGGATCACATTCTCCGGCGCGACCCCACCGGACACTATCTACGACACCGTGATCTACACGCAGGAATACGACGGCTTCGCCGACTTCCCGAAGTACCCGATCGACTTCCTGTCCGACCTCAACGCCGTGTTGGGCATCGAATACGTGCACCCCACCTACCGGGCGGTGATCGCCGACGACCCCAGCGCGGTCGCCGACGCCCTCAAGGCGGGCACGACTCCGCAATACACCCTGAGTCCGGGTTATGACGGCACCACCAGCTATTACCTGATCCCCACCCAAGAGGGGCTGCCGAGTAGCCTACCTTCTCTGGATGACGCTCTTCCGCTGTTGCGGCCGTTCGAATCGATCCCCCTCATCGGCAAACCGCTCGTTGACCTGCTCAATCCAGATCTGACGCAGCTCGTCAACCTCGGCTACGACAACCCGGCCAACTACGGCTGGGATGTCGGGCCGGCCAACGTGCCCACCCAGTTCGGGCTGTTACCGCCTTTCGACCAGATCGTCACGGCCATCAAGAACCTGGTGCCGGGCACCGAGGAAGGCATGTCCGCTGCCATGAGCGACGTCCACGCCGAAATGGCAGCGTTCATGGCCAACCCGTTGGGCGGGTTGTCAACTGGCGCAGCACCGACGGAGCTGATTTCCGCGTTGTCGCCCACCGACATCTTCAACGACCTCACCAACGCCATCGAAACGCTCGCCAACGATTTTTCGTCGACCTACGCGTTGCTCTTGCCGACCGCGGACGTCGCCACCGCTGTGCTCTTCTCGCTTCCGGCCTACGACCTCAGCCTGTTCGCGGACAACATCTTCACTAATCCGCTCGACGCCGTCGGGTTGCCGGTGGCGGCCGACATCGGGTTGACCACGGTGGGAGCGGGTTTCTTGGGCTTTACCGTGCTGGAGACGCTGGGCAGCCTGGCCCCCTAACGGCGCGCGTTGTAGCCGGCAACGACCAACGAACTCTCAGGGACTCAACTGGCTGGCCGCGTCGGCGGCGCCGTCCCCGTCGCCGTCGACGAGTCTGACATCCCAGCGCCCGTCGCCGTCGGTGTCGACGTAGCCCGTCACGCCGCCATCGTCGGCGCACACCGCGCGGTCCGCCAGCCCGTCCCCGTTGGTGTCGAACAGCCGGTCGTCGGCCTGGCCGTCACCGTCGAAGTCGACCACCGGCCCGTCGGTGTGTTCGACGCCGTCCAGACCGTACCAGCGCAGCCCTCCCCCTTGACCCGCCGCCACCGCCCAGGTGCCCGAGCCGTCGTCAGTGAAGTAGGTTTCCGCGGTGCCGTCGTTGTCGAGATCGAGCACGGCATGGTCGGCAATGCCGTCTCCGTCCAGGTCGGCCAGGGCGTCGTCGCGCAGGCCGTCGCCGTCGAAGTCCACCCCGACCGCGTCAAACCGGCCGTCGCCGTCGAGGTCGACGTCGGGTTGACCGCTCCAGATTGTCGCCGCGCCGTCGCCGGCCGCCAAGCAGTACTCCATGTCAGTGAGACTCCGCGGCACCGCTACCGGTTCCCGCGCGCCTGCCACCAGGCCAGTAGCTCGGCCCTGGCCTCCTCCGGCGACAGCGGTCCGCGGTCCAGCCGCAGTTCTTTAAGGTAGCGCCACGCCTCGCCGACCTGCGGGCCCGGTGGGATGCCCAGCAGCGCCATGATCTCGGTGCCGTTCAAATCGGGGCGCACCCGCGCCAGGTCCTCTTTGGCGGCCAGCTCGGCGATCCTGGCCTCGAGGTCGTCGTAGTTGGCCTGCAGCAGGGCCGCCCGCCGCTTATTTCGGGTGGTGCAGTCGGCGCGCACCAATTTGTGTAGTTTGCCCAGCAGTGGCCCGGCGTCGGTGACGTAGCGGCGTACGGCCGAATCGGTCCATCTGCCCTCGCCGTAGCCGTGAAAGCGCAGATGTAGATACACCAACTGGGCGACGTCGTCGACCGTCTGCTTGGGGTACTTCAGTGCCCGCAACCGCTGACGCGCCATCTTGGCGCCGACGACCTCGTGGTGGTGGAAGCTCACCCCGCCGTCGGGTTCGTGCCTGCGGGTGGCAGGTTTGCCGATGTCGTGCAGCAACGCGGCCCACCGCAACACCAGATCCGGTCCCTCGTCCTCCAGTTCGATCGCCTGCCGCAGCACGGTGAGCGAATGTCGGTAGACGTCTTTATGCTGGTGGTGCTCGTCGATCGCCATCTGCATGCCGCCGACCTCGGGCAACACCACCGCACCCATGCCGGTTTGCACCAGCAGGTCGATCCCGGCGACGGGATCGTTGCCGAGCAGCAGCTTGTCCAATTCCGCGGCCACCCGTTCGGCGGTGATCCGGGCCAGTTCCGGCGCCATCTCCTGGATTGCTGACCGCACCCGCGGCGCGACCACGAACCCGAGCTGCGAGACGAACCGCGCGGCGCGCAGCATCCGCAGTGGATCGTCGCCGAACGACTCCGACGGCGGCGCCGGCGTGTCCAGGACGCCCGCGCGCAGTGCGGCCAAACCGCCCAGGGGATCGATGAATTCGCCCGGACCGGCCGCGGTGATCCGTACCGCCATGGCGTTCACGGTGAAATCACGGCGAACCAGGTCGTCCCCGAGGCGGTGGCCGAATTGCACCTCGGGATTGCGCGACACGCGATCGTAACGGTCAGCGCGAAACGTGGTGATCTCCAGTCGATGCGCGCCCTTGCCGACACCCACGGTGCCGAAGTCGATTCCGGTGTCCCACATAGCCTCGGCCCACGACCGCACAATCGTCTGGATCTGCTGCGGGCGTGCGTCGGTGGCGAAGTCCAGATCCGGGCTCAGCCGGCCCAACAGCGCGTCCCGCACGGATCCGCCCACCAGATACAACTCGTGGCCGGCCGCGGCGAACAGCGAGCCGAGTTCGCGCAACAGGTCGGCATACCTGTTGAGCGCCACGGCGGCCGCGGTCAGCAGATCGGCGTCCTGGGCGGTTTCGGGCACGTTCGATGAGCCTAGTCCGGCGCACCACGGCCAGGCGCACCGAAGGGCCGCCAGCGAGGTGCGGTCGGGACAATCCTGCGCGATCCGGCGAGTGCGCCCGGGAACGCCCAGGCGTGCCAGCTAATATCGCTTGGGTGTCCGACGGCGAACAAGCCAAACCGCGTCGGCGCCGGGGCAGGCGCCGGGCTCGGCGTGCTGCCGGCGGATCGGCTGAAAACCGCACCGACACCGACGCGGCCGCCGGCCTGGTGAAGCCGCGCCGTTCGCGCGGCGCCCGCCGGGAGCCGAATCGGTTGCGCACCGTGCACGAAACCTCGGCGGGCGGACTGGTCGTCAACGGTATCGAGGGGCCGCGCGAGGATCAGGTCGCCGCGCTGATCGGCCGGGTCGACCGTCGTGGCCGGATCTTGTGGTCGCTGCCCAAAGGCCACATCGAACTTGGCGAAACCGCCGAGCAGACCGCGATCCGGGAAGTGGCCGAGGAGACCGGCATCCAGGGCAGCGTGCTGGCCGCGTTGGGCAGCATCGACTACTGGTTCGTCACCGACGGGCGTCGGGTGCACAAGACCGTGCATCACTATCTGATGCGGTGCTCGGGCGGCGAGCTGTGTGACGACGACCTGGAAGTCGCCGCGGTGGCGTGGGTGCCGATCCGCGAGCTGCCCGCCCGACTGGCCTATGCCGACGAGCGGCGGCTGGCCGAGGTGGCCGACGAGCTGATCGACAAGCTGCGCACCGGCGGTCCGACCGCGCTGCCCCCGCTACCGCCCACCGCGCCGCGGCGGCGGCCGCAAACCCATTCGCGCACCAACCACGCTCGTCTCGACGAACCCACACCGGGCCGAAAGAACGGTCGCGGTCCAGCGCCGTGACTGCGTCGCGGCTGTGGCGGGCCGTCGTGGTGCGCCTCGCCTTGGTGGCCGGCATCCTGGCTGGCCTAGGCGCTGCGCTCGCGCTCCCCGCCGTGCCGCGGGCCGCCGGAGACGAACCCGGCGGTACGCCGTTCGTGCAGGCCCGCATCGATCGGGTAACCCCCGACCTGGTCACCACCACTAGTGAGCCCGTCGTCAGCGTCACCGGCACGGTCGCCAATGTGGGCGACCGGCCGGTGCGCGACGTGATGGTCCGCCTGGAGCACGCCGCGCCGGTGCAGTCGTCGGCAGCGCTGCGCAGCACTCTCACCGGCGGCACCGCCCAGTACCAGCCCGTCGCCGACTTCGTGACGGTGGCCGGCGAGCTGCAGCGCGGTCAGGAAGCCCCGTTCACCTTGTCTGCCCCGCTGCGCTCGGTGACCGAGCCGTCACTGGCCATCCACCGGCCCGGTGTCTACCCGCTCTTGGTCAACGTCAACGGAACCCCCGACTACGGTGACCCCGCTCGGCTCGACACCGCCCGGTTCCTGTTACCGGTGGTGGGGGTACCCGCCGATCCGGCCGACCGCTCCGCGGACGCGCTGAGCTCCGTCGTCGCCCCCGACACCTCCAATCCGGTACAGCTCACGATGCTGTGGCCGCTGACCGCCCGGCCGCGGTTGGTTCCCGGCCTCCCGGGCGGCACGGTCCCGGTCCGGCTGATCGACGACGAGCTGGCGGCCTCGCTGGCCGCCGGCGGTCGCCTGGACATCCTGCTGTCGGCAGCAGAGTTCGCCACCGGGCGCGACGTCGACCCCGACGGTGCCGTCGGCCGCTCGCTGTGCTTGGCTGTCGACCCGGACCTGCTGATCACCGTGAACGCGATGACCGGTGGCTATGTCGTCGCCGACTCCGCCGACAACGCGGGCCCGGGCACGCCGACGCACCCGGGCACCGGCCAAGCCGCCGCGGCTGGCTGGCTGGATCGGTTACGCGCACTGGCCCGCCGAATCTGCGTGGCGCCGACTCCGTATGCTCAGGCCGACCTCGACGCCGTGCAACGCGTCGACGATGCGAGCCTCAGCGCGACGGCCACCACGACCACCGGCGACATCGTCGACCAGATCCTGGGCATCAATTCGGTGCGGGGCGCCACCTTGATGGCCGACGGCTCGCTCACCCGCCGCACGGTGGACCTGCTCAGCACCAGCGGCGCCCCGGTCGTGATCGCGGCCGCCGACATCGCCGGCCACGACCGGCCGGACCCCTCACCGACCACCCCCGACACCACACCGCTGCGGGTATCGCAAGGTTTGGTCGCGGCACCGTTCGACCCGTCCCTCGGCGCCGCGTTAGCCGCGGTCGGTGCCGACCCGGTAGCACCGACCTACCTCGATGCTGCGCTGGCGGCGCGAATCCGCCGCGACTCCCGCACCGCCCGCCGCCAGGACGCGCTGGGCTCGATGCTGTGGCGTGGCTTAGCGCCCGATGTCATGCCGCGCACCGAGATCCTGGTACCGCCGGCAACCTGGTCGTTGCAATCCGACGACGCGGGAGTCATCCTATCGACACTGGCCACCGCCGTCCGCTCCGGACTGGCGGTGCCCCGACCGCTGCCCGCGCTCATCGCCGACGCCGCCGCGGTAACCGGCGCGCCCCAACCAGTGGCCGCCGACGCCGCCGAACGGGGACGCTTCGACGGCAGCGTGATCGCCGAGATCTCCGTCGAGGTAAACCGGCTCGACGAATTGGCCTCGGCGTTGACCACCGATGCCCGGACCGGGCTGACCGGTGCCGCCTACACCGCGCCGCTGCGTGAGGACATGCTTCGGGCGTTGAGCCAATCCGAGCGCCCGGACATCCGCAACGAACTGGCCCACCAGCGACTGCAGATCGACGGCACCACCCTCGACGACCTGTTCGGCGCGGTGACGATCGTCAACCCGGGCGGCTCCTACACGCTGGCCACCGAGCACAGCCCGCTGCCGCTGGCATTGCACAACGGGCTCGCGGTGCCGATCCGGGTGCGGCTGCAGGTCGATGCTCCGCCCGGCATGATCGTGACCGACGTCGGCGAAATCGTTCTTCCGCCCGGGTATCTGCCGTTGCGGGTGCCGATCGAAGTGAACTTCACCCAGCGGGTCGCCATCGACGTCGCGCTGCGCACCCCGGACGGAGTCGCACTGGGTGAGCCGGTGCGTCTGTCAGTGCATTCCAATGCCTACGGTAGAGTGCTGTTCGCGATCACACTGACCGCGGCGGCGATGCTGGTGACGCTGGCCGGACGCCGGCTTTGGCACCGCTTTCGCGGTCAGCCGGATCGGGCCGACCTCGACCGCCCCGATCTGGGTCCCCTACCCCACCAAACCGTGCTCGCCGAAGATCCGCGCCGGGCGGGGGACCTCGCCGCCGAGAAGCATCGACTATGAGACGGACGCAGCGCCGGCCTCCCCAACCCCCGGGGCAATCGCCGCCGCGGCGACCGGCCATGCCGCCACCCGTACCGCCACGAGATGCGCCGCAGCCACGCGCCCAGCTCTCCGACGCCGCGCTGGTGTCACGATCGTGGGGGGTGGCGTTCGCGACACTGGTCAGCCGACTGACCGGTTTCACCCGGATCGTGCTGCTGGCCGCTATCTTGGGCGCGGCACTGTCCAGTGCGTTCTCGGTGGCCAACCAGCTGCCCAACCTCGTCGCCGCCCTGGTGCTGGAGGCGACGTTCACCGCGATCTTCGTGCCGGTGCTGGCCCGTGCCGAACACGACGACACCGACGGCGGTGCGGCGTTCGTGCGCCGACTGGTGACGCTGACGACAACGCTGCTGCTGGTGACCACGCTGCTGGCGGTGGCCGCAGCTCCGCTGCTGGTGCGATTGATGCTGGGCCCCGAGCCTCGAGTCAACGCGGCGCTGACCGCCGCGTTCGCCTACCTGCTGCTGCCGCAGGTGATCTTCTACGGGCTGTCGTCGGTGTTCATGGCGATTCTGAACACCCGCAACGTGTTCGGCCCGCCGGCCTGGGCGCCCGTCGTCAACAACCTCGTCGCGATCGCGACGCTGGGCGTCTACCTGGCGGTACCCGGTCAGCTTTCCGTCGACCCGGTGCGGATGGGCAATCCCAAGCTGCTGGTGCTGGGCATCGGCACCACGCTGGGGGTGGCCGCGCAGACCGCGGTGCTGCTCGCGGCCATCCGCCGTCAACGGATCAGCCTGCGTCCGCTATGGGGGATCGACGAGCGGCTCAAAAGCTTCGGCGCGATGGCCGCCGCGATGGTGCTCTACGTGCTGATCAGCCAGCTCGGTCTGGTCGTGGGCAACCAGATCGCCAGCACCGCAGCGGCATCGGGACCCGCGATCTACAACTACACGTGGCTGGTGCTGATGCTGCCGTTCGGCATGATCGGGGTAACGGTGTTGACGGTGGTCATGCCGCGGCTGAGCCGCAACGCCGCCGACGACGACGTCACCGCCGTGCTGGGTGACTTGTCGCTGGCCACCCGCCTGACAATGATTACGTTGATCCCGACGGTGGCGTTCATGACCGTCGGCGGCCCGGCGATCGGCAGCGCCCTATTCGCCTACGGGCGTTTCGGTGAGATCGACGCCGGTTATCTGGGTGCCGCGATCACGTTGTCGGCGTTCACGCTCATCCCGTATGCGCTGGTGCTGCTACAGCTGCGGGTCTTCTATGCTCGCGAGCAGCCCTGGATCCCGATCGTGATCATCGTCGTCATCACTACTGTCAAGATCATCGCCTCGGTGCTCGCGCCGCTGGTGGCCGACAACCGCGAACTGGTGGCCGGCTATCTGGGCCTGGCGAACGGGTTGGGGTTTTCGGCCGGTGCGGTCGTCGGCTACTTCCTGTTGCGCAACGCGCTGCGCCCACCCGGTGGCCAGCTCGTCGGCGCGGCCGAGGTTCGCACCATCCTGGTGGCACTGGCCGGGGCGCTGGTGGCTGCGATGGTGGCCCACGCGGCGGATCGGCTACTGGGCCTGGACGCGCTGACGGTCCACGACGGCGCCGCCGGGTCGCTGCTGCGGCTGGCGGTCCTCGCGTTGATCATGGCTCCGATCATGGCGGTGGTGATGCTGCGTGCCGGGGTGCCCGAGGCACGTGCGGCACAGGCCGCAGTCCAGGGTTGGCTCGGCGCTGCGCGCACGACCAGCAAACCGACCGCAGGCACAACTGCGCGCAGTGATCGCCTGTCTGCACGCGGCCGCGTCACGTACCCTGAGACCAGGAAGTCGTTGGCGCCGGGGGGATATCCGCTCCAGGAGCCGGTTCGGCTCGGGCCTATGGAGCACATAGCCGATGCACGCACGGGGAAAGGACCGGAGGTGACGGACGGCTCTGGAGACGGCGCGTTGTCTGAAACAGCGTCGTCTGAAACAGCGTTGTCTGAAACAGTGTCTCAAAGAGCGTCGCACCCAGTTCCGCCCCGACGGTCGGCCGAGGATTTCCAGCCCGAGATCGGATCCGACGCTCAGGGGGGGACCGGGTCGCCGCAGATCCCGCAGCATCAAGCCAACGATGATTCTTCGTCGGGCGGTGCTTTCGGCCAGCCAGCGGCCGGCGCCGCAGACGACGTCCACCTGGTTCCGGGCACCAGCATCGCCAACGGGCGCTACCGGCTGTTGGTATTTCATGGCGGTGCACCGCACTTGCGGTTCTGGCAGGCGTTGGACACCGCCCTCGACCGGCAGGTGGCGCTGACGTTCGTCGACCCGGACGGCAACCTGCCTCCCGACGATCTGCAGGAGATCCTGTCTCGCACGCTGCGGCTCAGCCACATCGACAAACCTGGCATCGCCAGGATTCTCGACGTCGCGCGTACCGGCTGCGGCGGGCTGGTGGTCGCCGAGTGGATCCGGGGCGGCTCGTTACAGGAGGTGGCCAATACCTCCCCGTCCCCGATCGGCGCGGCCCGGGCGATGCAAACGCTGGCTGCCGCCGCCGAGGCAGCCCACCGCGCCGGTGTCGCGTTGTCCGCCGACCATCCCAGCCGGGTCCGGGTGAGCATCGAAGGCGATGTGGTGCTGGCGTTTCCAGCGACCATGCCCGACGCTACCCCGGAGGCCGACATCCGCGGAATCGGCGCTGCCCTCTACGCCTTGCTGGTCAACCGGTGGCCGCTCCCGGAGACGGGCGGAGTGCGCAGCGGTCTGGCACCTGCCGAGCGGGATCCGTCCGGTCAACCGGTCGAACCGCGGTTGATCGACCCAGACATCCCCTTCCAGATCTCTGCGGCGGCCACCCACTCGATTCAAGCTGACGGCGGAATACGCAGCGCAGCAACGCTTTTGAACCTGTTGCAACAGGCCACCGCGGTGGCTGACCGCACCGACCTGCTGGCGCCGGTCGACGAACTGCCCGAGGATGCGCCGCGGCCCGGGCCGCTCGGCCGATCCGCGTCCGCAGCAAAGAACCCCTACCTGCGGCACCGCCGCAATCTCGCAATAGGCATCGGTGCCGGTGTCGCGGTGCTCGTGGTAGCCCTGCTGATGCTGGCCTCGGTCCTCGGCCGGATATTCGGCGATTTGGGTGGCGGCCTGGACAAAGAACGGCTCGGCCTGAACGCGCCCTCGACCTCGAACGCGAGCCCGCCCGGCGGTGCAGCCCTACCGGGCAGCATAGTCAGACCCCTGCGGGCTACCGTCTTCTCCCCCGGCGGCGACGCCGACAACCCCGAGCAGGCCGGCCTGGCGATCGACGGCAATCCGGCCACCGCCTGGGAGACCGACACCTACAGCGACGCCGTTCCATTCCCCGGCTTCAAGAGCGGGGTCGGACTGCTGCTTCAACTCCCCAAACCCGCCGTGGTGGGCTCCGTGACGGTCGACCTGGCCAGCACCGGAACGAAGATCCAGATCCGGTCATCGCCGACGCCGACTCCGGCCACGCTCGAGGACACCACTGCGCTGACTCAACCGACGTTGATGCACCCGGGCCACAATGTCATCCCGGTCAATGCATCGTCGCCGACGTCGAACTTGCTGGTGTGGATCTCGACGCTGGGAACAACCGACGGCAAGAGCCGCACCGCGATCTCCGAGATCACCGTTAAATCCGCTTCCTGAGGCACCAGATTGGGTGAAGTGCCCGGCCCGGTGGTATTGGTTACTGTCCGGCCGTGGGGTTCCGAGGCCGGGTGCGGCACCAACGCAGCGATGCCGAACTGCTGGCGGCCCACGTGGCTGGTGACCGTTACGCCTTCGAAGAATTGTTCTACCGCCATCACCGAGCACTGCACCGACTCGCCCGGCTCACCACCCGCAACCCCGAGGATGCGGCTGATGCGCTACAGGATGCGATGCTCGCGGCGCACCGCAGCGCCGGATCCTTTCGACACGACGCCGCGGTCACCAGTTGGCTGTATCGCATCGTGGTCAACGCCTGCCTGGACCGGATCCGCCGCAACAAAACCCACACCACCGTCGCCCTGGAGGACAGCTATCCGGTCGCCGATCGGACCGCCCAAGTCGAGACAGCCGTCGCGGTGCACCGGGCGCTGCTGCGCCTGCCTGTCGAACAGCGCGCAGCCGTGGTGGCCGTCGACATGCACGGCTACTCGATCGCCGAGACCGCGCGGATGCTGGGTGTGGCCGAGGGCACCATCAAAAGTCGGTGTGCCCGCGCCCGAGCTCGACTCGCCACTGTATTGGGCTACCTGGACACCGACACCGCGCCCCACCACCTGGCTTGAGTCGATTGCCTCGCCGCTGGTGGGTGGCCACCCGACCATCGATAGCGCACACTGAGGCAGATGGCAGTCGTTGGCGGTGATCCCGGCGATCACCGAGAACCGGATACCGCTCCGCCGTTGACGGTGGAGCTGCTCGCCGACCTGCAGGCAGGGCTGCTCGACGGCGCGATCGCCGGACGGGTACGTCGACAAGTCCGCGAGGACCCGGTAGCCGCGCGGGTGCTGGACAGCCTCAACCGGGTACGCCGCGATATCGCCGCGCTGCACCAAGAAGCGCCCCCGGCTCCCGATGTTCCCGCCACCGTCGTCGCCCGCATCGTGACGGCGCTGCGCTCGGCGGGACCGCCGCGCGCCCGGCATCAGACCGATACGGCCGCTGCACACGCGGCCGCACCGGGCGCCAACCCGGCCCGGGTGATCGGAGCCGCAGCCGGGCTGCTCGCGGCCGTCGTCGCGGCCGGTCTCGGGACCGCGGCGCTCATCGCTGCGCCCACCTCGACACCCAGCGAACCGACCACCGTGCGCCACGTCACGGTCTCACCCGCACCCCTGGTGATTCCGCTGTCGGACCCACAGATCCTGGCCTTGCTCGCCAGCCAACCCGACTACGGCCCGCTGCACGATCCGCAACGGCGGGCGTCGTGCCTGGCCGGCCTGGGCTATCCGGCGAACGTCCGGGTGCTCGGTGCGCGGCCCGTCCAGATCGCCGGCCGCCAGGGGGTGCTGTTGGTGCTGCCGGACGACACGCCCGGTACCCTGGCGGCGCTGGTAGTGGCATCGACGTGCAATTCCGCCGACACCGGGTTGCTGGCCAGCCGGCACCTCCGCGGTCCGTAGCGGCGACCTGGGTTCGGCTGTGGGCCGGCGGGGTCTACGCCCGCCGGCGATCGCCTGGCGTTTTCCTTAAATCAACGTCGATCTGCGACAATACCGGCAAGCCTGTCAAGCATGGGCAGGTCTTCGCATAATGGCTCACCGGAGGCCCTGGAATGTCGACTCCGCACCCCCGCGCCAGCGACGCGCTGCGCTGCGGTGACCGCGATGCCGCGGTTACTGAAATTAGGGCTGCGCTGGTCGCACTGGGCCATCTAAGCAGCCCCGACGAGGATCTGACCACCGGAAAACACGTCGCCCCCGACGTGTTCGACGAACAACTCGATCAGGCAGTGCGGGCTTTCCAGCAGCACCGCGGCCTGCTGGTGGACGGCATCGTCGGCGAGGCCACCTATCGCGCGCTCAAAGAAGCATCTTACCGGCTGGGCGCGCGCACGCTGCATCACCAATTCGGCGCCCCGATGTACGGCGACGACGTCGCCACGCTGCAGGCCAGGCTGCAAGACCTTGGCTTCTACGCGGGTTTGGTCGATGGCTATTTCGGCTTACAGACCCATAACGCGCTGATGTCATACCAGCGCGAGTACGGGCTCTACGCCGACGGCATCTGTGGCCCGGAAACGTTGCGCTCCTTGTACTTTCTCAGCGCGCGGGTGAGTGGCGGGTCTCCGCACGCAATCCGTGAAGAAGAGCTGGTGCGCCGATCCGGCCCGAGGCTGTCCGGCAAGCGAATCATCATCGATCCCGGTCGCGGGGGTGCAGACCATGGCCTGATCACCTACGATGCGGCCGGGCCGATCAGCGAAGCCGACATCCTGTGGGACCTGGCCAGTCGACTCGAAGGCCGGATGGCGGCGATTGGTATGGAGACCTTTCTGTCCCGGCCACACAGCCAGAGTCCGTCGGACGCCGAACGCGCCGCAGCGGCCAACTCCGTGGGTGCCGATCTGATGATCAGCCTGCGCTGCGCCACTCAGGCCGGTCCGTCGCCCAACGGCGTGGCCTCGTTTCACTTCGGTAACTCGCATGGCTCGGTATCGACCATTGGTCGCAATCTGGCAGACTTCATTCAACGAGAAGTCGTGGCGCGCACCGGCTTACGTGATTGCCGTACACACGGCCGCACCTGGGATATCCTCCGTCTGACCCGGATGCCGACCGTCCAGATCGATATCGGTTACATCACCAACCCCGGCGACCGTGCGATGCTGGTCACTGCTCAGACTCGGGACGCCATCGCCGAAGGTATTCTCGCCGCCGTCAAACGGTTGTATCTGCTTGGTAAAAACGACCGGCCCACAGGCACTTTCACCTTCGCCGAACTTCTTGCCCACGAGCTGTCGGTGGAACAGGCCGGTCGAGTCAGCGGCTCGTAGCCGGTGTGCCGGCGGCCACCGGCTGCTGCAGCTGAGCGTCCTGCAGCAATCGCTCCAGGGCGGCTTCTACCTCAGCCTTCCAACCCAGGCCCTTATCCAGCTCCAGCCGCAGACGCGGGAAGTAGCGGTGCGGTGCCACCACCACAAATCCCACGTCGGTCAGAAAGTCCGCGGCGATCACACAGTGGTCGATCGAACAGTCACCGAGTGCTTCCAAGACCGGCCGGATATCGGGGTCCACGGCTTCGGGATCGACTAACTCGGCGACCTCGGGTGTGCGCCCGAACGCCTCCAGTGCCCGGACCCCCCGGCGGACCAATTCGTCGACCACCCGGGCAATGAGTTCATAGGGCAGCTCGTCGGCGTCACTGCCCGGCTCAACCCTCATCGAGGTGAGCAGCACCGCGTCGGCCGACACCGGGGCGGTGGGAAATCGCCGGGCCCGTGGCACCGTCCGCGGCGGTGCGTAGAGCGCGTACCCCAGACACGGCGGTTCGCTGGGGGCACATTCCCCCGAGTCCGCGATGGCCACCTGACCGCACGACCCCCATTCCAGCATCACCATCGACAGCCAAGCTTCCTTGTCGAACTCCGGGTCCGCGAGGTACGCGTCCTTGCCCAGGGTCGCGGGATCAACTTCCCAGAACACGCACCGGCGCGCGTGCTTGGGAAGTTGCTCGAAGTATTCGAGCCGCAGCGGTGCGATTCGTGCAGACACTAGACTCCCGGGGCTCCGTATGGTTCCTGCGTCTCCCCCGGCCATTCGGGACGGCGTTGTCGCAGGGCTATGCCAATCGCCGCCAATCGCCCGGCTTAGGCGATCAGCCGCCCCTCCGCCAGCCCGAGAGCGGCCCAGCCCCGGCACCGTCGCAGCATTGGCCGGCTGATATGCGCTAACAGCCCTTCTAGGATAAGAGACTCCCCACCCGTCCGGCCAGTCCGGCCCGTAGCACCCAGCAGTGGTCGGAGCGTGTGCGAAAAGGCCAGGTGGACACGATGATTAACCTGTTCCACCCGGCTTACCGCCCGCTGCCTGTCCGACCGCACTGTCACAGTGACGTAACTATCGGGGCATCGCGGTTCAGGGTTTCGGCGAGCTCATCAGGCTGACGATGCGCTGCAGGTCGTCCACCGAACCGAACTCGACGACGATCTTGCCTTTGCGCTTGCCCAAGCTGACGGTGACTCGGGTGTCGAAAATGCTGGAGAGCTGTTCGGCAACGTCCTGCAAGCCGGGCATGTGGATCGGTTTGCGCCGCGGCGGTGCCGGTTTTCCGCTGTCCCCGCGGTTGGCCAAGGTGACCGCTTCCTCGGTGGCCCGGACCGACAACCCCTCGGCGACGATCCTGGCTGCCAATTCTTCTTGGGCCTCGGGTCCACCCTCCAGCGCTAGCAGGGCGCGGGCATGACCGGCGGACAACACGCCCGCCGCGACGCGGCGCTGGACGGCGATCGGCAACCGTAGCAGGCGGATCATGTTCGTGATCAGCGGTCGGGACCGGCCGATCCGAGCGGCCAGTTCATCGTGGGTGACGCCGAACTCGTCGAGCAACTGTTGGTAGGCCGCCGCCTCTTCCAAAGGGTTCAACTGCACACGGTGGATGTTTTCCAGCAGCGCGTCGCGAAGCAGGTTGTCGTCGCCGGTCTCCCGCACGATCGCCGGGATCGCCGTCAGTCCGGCATGTTGAGCGGCGCGCCAGCGCCGCTCCCCCATCACCAGTTGATAGCGCTCGCCTTGCCCGGATCGGTCTAGCATCCGAACCACAATCGGTTGCATGAGGCCGAATTCCCGGATCGAGTGCACGAGCTCGGCCATCGACTCGTCGTCGAAGATCTGCCGCGGCTGGCGCGGGTTCGGCTCGATGACGGCCGGGTCGATCTCTCGGTAGACCGCGCCAATGCCGGTGGAGTTGGTCGGCGCTGAACCGCCGAGCACCACGTCAGCGGCGGCTTGCCCCATCCCTGGGCCGAAACCGGTCGACTCCGCTCGGGCTTCGGGGGGAGCAGTCGGAATCAGCGAAGCCAACCCGCGGCCGAGGCCGCCTCTCCTGCGGACCGGTGGTGTCATGGCTGTCCCTTCGCTGATGGTGACTGCTCACGGCCAGCGAGTTCGCGGCTGGCGTCCAGATAGCTCATCGCCCCGCGTGAGCCGGGGTCGTAGTCGATGATCGTCATGCTGTAACCGGGCGCTTCGGAGACCTTGACGCTACGGGGGATGACGGTGCGCAAAACCTTGCGCCCAAAGTAACGCCGCACCTCTGCGGCGACCTGATCGGCGAGCTTAGTCCGGCCGTCATACATGGTCAGGACGACGGTGGTCACCTCGAGTTGAGGATTCAGGTGTGCCTTGACCATCTCGATGTTGTTCATCAACTGCGACACCCCTTCCAGCGCGTAATACTCACACTGGATCGGGATCAGTACCTCGGGCGCGGCAACCAGTGCGTTGATGGTCAGCAGACCCAGCGAGGGCGGGCAGTCGATGAAAACGTAGTCGAAGTCGCAGTGCTCCAAATCAGCAAGAGCTGTTCGCAACCGGTTCTCCCGGGCCACCATGCTGACCAATTCGATCTCGGCGCCTGCCAGGTCGATGGTGGCCGGAACGCAGAACAGCCGCTCGCTGTGCGGACTTTGCCGAATCGCAGCGCGCAACGGGATCTCCCCCAACAACACCTCGTAGGACGACGGCATCCCCGAGTGGCGGTCGACGATGCCCAGCGCGGTACTCGCGTTGCCCTGCGGGTCCAGGTCGATAACGAGGGTCTTGAGGCCCTGAATCGCCAGCGCTGCCGCGAGGTTCACCGCCGTCGTGGTCTTTCCCACGCCACCTTTTTGGTTGGCGATGGTCAGCAGCCGGCGGTGTGCAGGGCGGCGTAGTCGCTCATGCGCGGTGTGCAACACCCGCATCGCGCGCTCGGCGGCGGCTGCGATGGGGGTGTCGTACTCCGCCGATGTTTCACGTGAAACGTTCGGTCCGGACAACTCACCCGAGCCCGTGTCCTCCGGCCTGTGCATGTTCATGGCGTCTCCTCGTTGCCCCGTCCGGACCGCTGCCGCGCTCGGCGCCCGTCCGGCGGTCTCGGTCCGCGCCGTGCCACCACGACCGTTGTCGGCGGATCGACGTAGTTGACGCCACATTCCACCACCCTGACACCGGCGGCGCCCATCGCGGTCATCACACGCCGATGTTGACGCACTTCTTCGGACGCCCGCTGGCCTTTGATCGCCACCATCCGTCCACCTGGGCGCAGGAGCGGCAGACTCCACCGGGTCAGCGTGTCGAGCGCCGCGACAGCCCGCGACACCGCGCAGTCCCGCTCCCCGAGCTGATCACGCAGCTTAGGGTCCTCCGCCCGTGCGCGGATGATATCGACTTCCAGCCCGAGATCGGCGACAACCGCCTCCAGGAACCGCGTTCGCCGCAGCATCGGCTCGACGCACACCACCTCCAGGTCAGGTCGCGCGATGGCCAGTGCTAGCCCCGGTAGCCCGGCTCCGCTTCCGATGTCCACCACGCGATCCCCCGGCCGCACGAGTTCGCCGACCACCGCGCTATTCAACACGTGGCGGTCCCAGATGCGGTCGACCTCGTGCGGGCCGAGCAGACCACGTTCCACGCCGGGTCCGGCGAGGAGTTCGGCATAGCGCACCGCGCAGTCGAGCCTGCGTCCGAAGATCGCGATCGCGCCGTCCGGTGGTGCCAACCGTTGTTTCACGTGAAACATTCTCTTCCGCGCTCACCGACCATCCGACTCGCACCGGGCCCGAACTACACGGATGTAACTCAGGTGCCGGCCGGATCCCGCGACACGACGACACGGCGATCCGGCTCGACTCCCTCGCTCTCGCTACGCACCCCGCGCACCGCCGCGACCGCGTCGTGCACGATCTTGCGTTCGAACGGCGTCATCGGTGCCAGCTCTTCACGCTCCCCGGTTTCCAACACCCGTCGGGCGACCTTGTCGCCGAGCGCTGCCAACTCGTCGCGGCGGCGGCGCCGCCAGTTGGCGATGTCGAGCATCAGCCGGCTGCGCGCTCCGGTCTTTTGGTGCACCGCCAGCCGGGTCAGTTCCTGCAGCGCGTCGAGAACTTCGCCCTTACGGCCCACCAACTTCGTCAGATCCTCGCTGCCGTCGATGCTGACCACTGCCCGGTTCCCTTCGACGTCCAGGTCGATATCACCGTCGAAGTCGAGCAGATCGAGCAGCTCCTCCAGATAGTCGCCCGCGATCTCCCCCTCGGCCACCAGCCGTTCCTCCGAGTCGGTGTCGGTTTCGGGTTCGGTCTCGGCTCGGATGGCCGACGTCATCGCGTCCTGCGCGACCTCGGACGCTCGGCCGTCGGCTGCGCCGCGCTGGGTCATCTCCGCATCCGTCATCGTTGCCTCTTCCTCTTGACATACGCCTTGACATACGCCGCCAATTGCGCCTTCATCCCCGGCCACCTAACCGGCCTGGGGTCGCCGTCGGTCGAACACGTCACCGTTTCCGCCTTTTCGGCTTCGCCCCAGGCTGCGGGGTCCGGTCGGCTGCGTCACCGTCCGGGGCCGGTTCGCTCTGTTTGCCCGCTTGGGTTTTCGGCCCTGTCGCCTCGCCCGCCTGCCCGTCGTCGATTCCGCTCGCACCGTTGCCGCCCCGCGGGGCGGCCTTTCCCGGCCGCTTCGGTTTGGCACCCGGTGCCGGAGCATGCGCCGCCCGCCGTTGTTGCATCTCGCGCTTCTTGGCCTCTTCCTGCTTCTCGATCATGCCGAACACATAGTGCTGCTGGCCAAAGGTCCAGATGTTGTTCGAGAACCAATACAGGATGATCGCCAGCGGCAGGAAGGGTCCACCGACCACTACGCCCAGCGGAAACACGTACAGCGCAAGCTTGTTCATCATCGCGGTCTGCGGATTCGCCGCTGCTTCGGGGCTTTGCCGCGCGATTGAGGCACGGCTGTTGAAGTACGTCGCGATCCCCGCCATGATCATCACCGGCACACCGACGGCAATCACCGCAGGGCGGCTGAATGCCCCATAGTCGGTGAACGCCTCGATTCCAGTCCGTTGTGTCATCGTCGCGCCGATCGGGGCACCGAACAGGTTCGCGTCCAGGAAGTGCGCCACGTCGGTGGGACTGAACACGTAATTTCCGGTCGCCCGGTTTTGCGCCACCGACAGGTGCGGTTGTCCGAATCCGCCCTGGGTTCTATTGAACGACCGTAAGACGTGATACAGCCCCAGAAATACCGGAATCTGCGCCAGCATCGGCAGGCACCCCAGGATCGGGTTGAAGCCGTGTTCACGCTGCAGTTTCTGCATCTCCAGCGCCATCCGCTGGCGGTCCTTACCGTACTTCTTCTGCAGAGCTTTGATCTGGGGCTGCAACTCCTGCATTTGGCGGGTGGTCTGGATCTGCCGAACGAACGGCTTATACAGAAGCGCCCGCAGTGTGAAGACCAAAAACATCACCGACAGCGCCCACGCAAAGAAGTTCGTCGGGCCTAGCATCAAGGCAAATGCCTTGTACCACAGCCACATAATGGCCGACACCGGGTAGTAGATAATGTCCAGGCTAAACCAGTTAAACAACGGACGTGTCCCCTCGTTTTGCGCGGGACCCCGAAACGCCGGCGCCGCCTGTGGCCCTGGTCTCCCGCCGATCCGGTATCGGATCCCATCCTCCCCGATGCCACGGCCCGCACTTCGCCAGCCGAACCATCGACAGCCCACTTCCCCGCAGCAACCCATATTCACTCAGTGCGTCCACGGCGTACTGACTGCAGGTCGGGCTAAACCGACAACTGGGCAACCGCAACGGCGACACCGTGTTTTGATACAACCGGATCAGAAAAATCACAGTTCGCGCACCCACCCGCCCGACGCCACGCAACCACCCGCGCCACGTCCATCCCCGACCGGCACTCACCGGGCACGTCCCGGTGACCGCCGAATCCGCTGTAAACCGGCGCGCAGTTGTTCTTCGAGCTGAACCGATGTCGCGGCATAGCTATCTGGCAGCGCCCGGATGACTACCTGATCGGCCGGCTGCAATTCGGCCAGCAGCCCTCGTGCTACGTGCCGCAACCGTCGTGCCACCCGGTGCCGCCGCACCGCGCCACCCACCGATTTTGCGACGATCAAGCCCACCTTAGGCGCCAATGCCAATTCTCCCCGCCGCAGGTACACCACCAAGTCTGGCTGTGCAACCCGCGCACCATGCGCAATCGTCGCATCAAAATGCGTCGACCGCGTCATGCGGTTTTGTGCGGGAAGCACCGCTGTGACACCTGCAACAAATCAAGCAGTGAGGGTGCGGCGCCCTTTACGACGCCGACCGGACACGATCGCCCGGCCCGCCCGGGTCCGCATCCGCAGCCGAAAGCCGTGTACGCGGGCTCGGCGCCGGTTGTTCGGCTGGAAGGTCCGCTTCCCCTTAGCCACGACTTTCTCCTCGTCACGTCTGGCACCGTGTTCCGCCCGGGCCACCCGGGGTCGGACACGGCTGCCCGCACGCAGCCCTTCACGAGCCTCGTGTCTCGCTGCTAACCGGCGCGGGCCCCGAGCATAAGCTTGGTTCGCAGCCGTATCGCCGACTTCCGGGCGACTGTTCGAGGGTACTGACCCGTCTCCGCCGGGTCAAACCCGATCCGCGCTGTCAAACTGTACCGTTTTCACACCAGTCTCGTCGTGGTGCGCCTCTTTGAGTCAATCCTCACGCAATATTGCCGAACGGTTGGCACGTGTAAAGAAAACTGTTAGCTTCGGGCATGCCGTTCCAACCGGAAACGGCGCCCGACAACGCGACGGAGATGGCGAGTCCACCGGTTTCGCGCATCTTCGTCCATGACGTGCACCGTCACGCAGCCCGTCCACACATGTGGATAACTATGTGGACAGGTTGTCAGCGTCAGCCGTAGATCGTTCGATTCGAACCAGGGGGATCTGTCGTTGACCGATGATCCCGGTGTCGGTTTTGCGACCGTGTGGGATGCGGTCGTCTCCGAACTCAACGGTGAAAACGCGGACGGCGAATCGGTCGTCAGCCGGCTGACCCCCCAGCAAAAGGCCTGGTTAAACCTCGTCCAGCCACTGACAATCGTTGAAGGCTTTGCCCTGCTCTCAGTACCGAGCAGCTTCGTGCAAAACGAAATCGAGCGTCATCTGCGCACCCAGATCACCGACGCACTGAGCCGCCGACTAGGACAACAGATCCAACTCGGCGTGCGTATCACTCCACCACCCGCCGAGGACACCACCACTAACACCATCGCAGCGGTCGAGGATCTCGACGCCGACACCGACGAAGTCGACGAAAACCGCGAAGCACTCGCCAGCGCTCACGAAAGCTGGCCGTCCTACTTCACCGGGCGCTCCCCCGGCGACGATCCCAGCACCCTGGGCACCAGCCTCAATAGTCGCTACACCTTCGATACTTTTGTCATCGGCGCCTCGAATCGTTTTGCTCACGCCGCGGCCCTCGCAATTGCCGAAGCCCCGGCCCGCGCCTACAACCCGTTGTTCATCTGGGGTGAGTCAGGCCTGGGTAAGACGCACTTGTTACACGCGGCCGGCAACTATGCACAACGACTGTTCCCCGGGATGCGGGTCAAGTACGTCTCCACCGAAGAGTTCACCAACGACTTCATCAACTCGCTGCGCGACGACCGCAAGGTCGCGTTCAAGCGCAGCTACCGCGACGTCGACGTGCTTCTTGTCGATGACATCCAGTTCATCGAAGGCAAAGAAGGTATCCAGGAAGAATTTTTTCACACTTTCAACACGTTGCATAACGCCAACAAACAGATCGTCATCTCGTCCGACCGTCCGCCCAAACAACTTGCCACACTCGAAGATCGGCTCCGCACTCGGTTCGAGTGGGGATTGATCACCGACGTGCAGCCACCGGAACTGGAAACCCGCATCGCCATCTTGCGCAAAAAAGCCCAGATGGAACGCCTCGCCGTTCCCGACGACGTTCTCGAGCTCATTGCCAGCAGCATCGAACGCAACATCCGCGAACTCGAAGGTGCGTTGATCCGAGTCACCGCCTTCGCATCCTTGAACAAGGCCCCCCTCGACAAAGCTCTGGCTGAAATCGTGCTGCGCGATTTGATCGCCGACGCCAGCATCATGCAGATCAGCGCGGCCACTATCATGGCCGCCACCGCCGAGTACTTCGACACCACCGTCGAAGAGCTCCGCGGACCGGGCAAGACGCGCGCCCTGGCCCAGTCGCGGCAGATCGCGATGTACCTATGCCGCGAACTCACCGACCTGTCGTTGCCCAAGATCGGCCAGGCATTCGGACGCGACCACACCACGGTCATGTACGCCGAACGTAAAGTCCGCGGGGAGATGGCCGAACGCCGCGAGGTCTTCGACCATGTCAAAGAACTCACCACGCGGATACGTCAGCGCTCCAAGCGCTAAGTCCGCGGGCGACACGCTACCGGGCCTGTCTATCCACCTGTGCACAACCGGTCCGCACCGCCCTCAGTCGGTCAACCGTGGGCGCACGACCATCCACCATCCACAACTTCTACCAACCAACCCCACAGCTTCGACCGCCGTCATGCACACCCGCACCTGCTCCGCCAACAGCGCCAACCCCCCGCTATCCCCACGATGCACAGGACCTACTACTGATACTGACATGTCATCTCATAACTCTTCTTCGAAAAAGCTACGGTGAACACAGCTTGCTCCGGCGGCGCTCGTCGGCACTGTCGCCTCTTCGATCGGCTTTCAAGTTGGCTCCGGAAGCTTTACGGTTGAAGATCAACCGGCGTTGCGGCCGTGCTGAATTTTGACCCGGTAGTTCGAGCTGGTGAAGGGACACTATGGACGTGGCGACGACCAAGGTCGGTGTGTCCGATTTGAAATTTCGCCTGGTACGGGACGAGTTCGCCGACGCTGTCGCCTGGGTGACGCGCAACCTGCCCACCAGACCCACTGTGCCGGTACTGGCCGGTGTTCTCTTGACCGGCGTCGACAATTCGCTGACCATTTCGGGGTTTGACTACGAAGTTTCGGCCGAGGTGCGGCTCTCAGCTGAAATCGATTCTAGCGGGAAGGTTTTGGTTTCTGGTCGGCTGTTATCCGACATCAGCCGGGCACTGCCCGACAAGCCTGTCGACGTGCAGGTCGACGGCACCAGGCTGGCAATCAACTGCGGTAACGCCCGATTTTCGCTGCCCACCATGGCGGTCGAGGACTATCCCACCTTGCCGGCATTACCGGCCGAAACGGGCACGCTGTCAGCCGAGCTGTTTGCCGAAGCGATCGGTCAGGTGGCCGTCAGCGCGGGGCGTGACGACACACTGCCCATGCTGACCGGGATCCGGTTGGAAATTTTCGGTGACACGGTGGTGTTGGCCGCGACCGACCGGTTCCGGTTGGCGGTTCGTGAGTTGACCTGGTCACCGGTCGCGGCCGATGTGGAGGCGGCCGTGCTGGTGCCGGCGAAGACGCTGGCCGAGGCCGCCAAGACGGGCAATTTCGGTGGCGATGTCCATTTGTCGCTGGGGTCTGGCTCTGCGGTCGGCAGCGAGGGGTTGCTGGGGATCAGCGGTAACGGAAAACGGACGACGACGCGGTTGCTCGACGCGGAGTTCCCGAAGTTCCGGCAGCTGGTCCCCACCGAGCACACCGCGGTAGCCACGATCAACGTGGGCGAGCTGACCGAGGCGATCAAACGGATGGCGTTGGTGGTCGAACGGGGCGCTCAGGTAAGGATGGAATTTTCCGAGGGTACCTTGCGGTTGTCCGCCGGCGCCGACGATGTGGGCCGGGCCGAAGAAGACCTGTCGGTGGATTTCGCCGGCGAACCGTTGGTGATTGCGTTCAACCCGACTTACCTCACCGACGGCTTGGGGTCGTTGCACTCCGAGCGGGTCTCATTCGGTTTCACGACAGACCGCAAACCTGCCGTGCTGCGCCCGGTGCGCGACGACGATCCAGTGCCAATGGGCGGCGGTCCGTTTCCGGCTGTGCCCACAGATTACATTTACCTATTGATGCCGGTCCGATTGCCCGGTTAGCGGTCGACGTGTACGTTCGCCATCTGGGGTTACGTGATTTCCGGTCGTGGGCACATGCCGATCTCGAGCTTACGCCGGGACGAACGGTGTTTGTCGGCCCAAACGGTTACGGGAAAACCAATCTTGTTGAAGCACTTTGGTATTCGTCTACGCTCGGTTCACATCGGGTGGGCACGGATGTTCCTTTGGTACGCATGGGTACGTCACGAGCAGTGGTGTCGACGATCATCGTCAACGACGGTCGCGAATGTGCCGTCGACGTGGAGATCGTGGCTGGTCGTGCGAACAAGGCTCGCCTGAACCGTGCGCCGGTGCGTAGCCCGCGCGCCGTCATCGGCGTGCTGCGTGCGGTGCTGTTTGCGCCGGAGGATCTCGCCTTGGTCCGCGGAGATCCAGCCGAGCGGCGCCGGTATCTCGACGACCTGGCTACGGTGCGCCGACCCCGCATCGCCGCGGTGCGCGCGGATTACGACAAGGTGTTGCGTCAACGTACGGCACTGCTCAAAACCGCCACGGCGGCCCGGTATCGGGGTAAAGGCATAACCGACACACTGGACTCGCTGGCGGTGTGGGATGGGCAGCTGGCTGCGCGCGGGGCGGAATTGATGGCGGCACGGATGGAATTAGTCAACGAATTGGCGCCGGAAGTGCACAAGGCGTATGCGTTGTTGGCACCAGGGTCGCGCTCGGCGGCGATCGCTTACCGCGCAAGTATCGACCCCGGGCGTTTCGACGGCAGCGATACCGAATTTCTTGCCCACGCGCTGTCGGCGCAGATGGCGGCGCGCCGAGAGGCCGAACTTGACCGCGGAGTATGCCTGGTCGGTCCGCATCGCGACGACCTCGAATTACGGCTCGGTGATCAACCAGCGAAAAGTTTTGCCAGCCAAGGGGAATCGTGGTCGATGGCATTGGCGTTGCGGTTGGCCGCCTACGAGTTGCTGCGGGGTGACGGTGCTGAGCCCGTGTTGCTGCTCGACGACGTGTTTGCCGAGCTGGATGCAGCTCGACGACAGGCGTTGGCGACCGTCGCCAGCTCGGCCGAGCAGGTACTGGTGACCGCGGCAGTGCCCGAGGACATTCCCCGCGACTGGGATGCCCGGCGGGTTGCCATCGCGCTGCACGACGGCGACACCGGACGTGTTTCGGCGGTGCTGCAATGACTGACCCAGACGAGAGGGCGGTTTCCGGGCCAGCGGGGCAGCGTAGCGAAGCGGCCGGGATGGACCTGGTCAAACGCACGCTGGAAGAGGCCCGCCGGGCGGCACGCAGCCAGGGCAAAGACGTCGGGCGGGGCCGAGGGATACCGGTGCGTCGTGTCGCGGGCAGTTCCAGCCGGCGAAGCTGGTCCGGGCCGGGGCCTGACAGCCGCGATCCCCAGCCGCTGGGTAAGGCCGCGCGCGAGGTAGCGGCACGGCGTGGCTGGTCGTCGCGGGTGGCCGAAGGCATGGTGTTGGGCTTGTGGTCCTCGGTGGTCGGTCACCAGATCGCCGAACATGCCACACCGACTGCGCTTCGTCAGGGTGTGCTGAACGTCTCTGCGGAATCCACCGCGTGGGCCACGCAGTTGCGGATCATGCAATCGCAACTGTTGGCCAAGATCGCAGCGGAGGTCGGCGACGGCGTCGTAACGGCGGTGAAAATTACCGGGCCGGTCGCCCCGTCGTGGCGGAAGGGACCATTGCATGTCGCCGGGCGGGGGCCACGCGATACCTACGGGTAACGGCTCGGTCAGGTCGGCTCAGAGCCACGAGAAAACCGCAACGGGGCGCGTCCGCCGCACCGACCCGGGGCACGCCGAAAAATTCCGAGCACGGCGCTAACAGCTGTGCAGAAACACCCTTACAGAATGGGTGCGGCCGCCTATTGCCGGTAGACTGGGTGTGAACCCGCGCGCAGTGACTGGACTACGCGTGTGCAACCCCAAGGAGAGCATTCCGACTGTGGCTGCCCAGAAAAAGGCCCGCAACTCGTACGACGCCGGAGACATCCAGGTTCTCGAAGGACTGGAGGCCGTCCGGAAACGACCGGGCATGTATATCGGATCTACCGGAGAGCGGGGCCTGCACCACCTGATCTGGGAGGTCGTCGACAACGCGGTAGACGAGGCGATGGCTGGCTTCGCGACCAGAGTCGACGTGAAGATTCTCGAGGACGGCGGCGTCGAAGTACGCGACAACGGCCGGGGTATTCCGGTGGCGATGCATGCGACCGGGATACCCACGGTCGATGTCGTCATGACCCAGCTGCACGCCGGCGGCAAGTTCGGCGGCGACGACGGCGCCTATGCGGTGTCGGGCGGTTTGCACGGAGTGGGCGTTTCGGTGGTGAACGCGTTGTCGACGCGGCTCGAGGTCGAAATCTCGCGGGACGGCTACGAGTGGTTTCAGCACTATGATCGCTCCGTGCCCGGCACCCTCAAACAGGGTGAGAAGACCACGCAGACGGGTACAACCGTCCGGTTCTGGGCCGACCCGGACATATTCGAGACGACCGAATACGACTTCGAGACGGTCGCCCGGCGGCTGCAGGAAATGGCGTTTCTCAACAAAGGCCTAACGATCGACCTGGTCGACGAGCGGGTGGCCGCCGAGGAAATCGTCGACGAGGTCGTCACCGAAACCGCCGCGGCGCCGAAGTCGGCCCAAGACCGAGCCGACGAACGCAACGCCCCCCACAAAGTCAAACACCGGGTCTTCCACTACCCCGGCGGTTTGGTCGACTTCGTCAAACACATCAACCGCACCAAGAATCCGATCCACAACACGATCGTCGACTTCTCCGGCAAGGGTCCGGGGCACGAGGTGGAGATCGCCATGCAGTGGAACGCCGGGTATTCCGAGTCGGTGCACACCTTCGCCAACACCATCAACACCCACGAAGGCGGTACCCACGAAGAGGGCTTCCGGGCAGCGTTGACGTCGGTTGTGAACAAGTATGCCAAAGACCGCAAGCTGCTCAAGGACAAAGACCCCAACCTCACCGGCGACGACATCCGGGAGGGACTCGCAGCCGTGATCTCGGTCAAGGTCACCGAGCCGCAGTTCGAGGGGCAAACCAAAACCAAGCTGGGCAACACCGAAGTGAAGTCCTTCGTGCAAAAGGTCTGTAACGAACAGCTCACCCACTGGTTCGAGGCAAATCCCACCGACGCGAAGACAGTGGTGAACAAGGCGGTGTCGTCCGCGCAAGCTCGGATCGCGGCCCGCAAGGCGCGAGAACTTGTGCGCCGCAAGAGCGCAACAGATCTCGGTGGACTACCGGGTAAGCTGGCAGACTGCCGCTCGACGGATCCGCGCCGCTCGGAACTGTATGTTGTGGAAGGTGATTCAGCCGGCGGCTCGGCCAAGAGCGGCCGCGATTCGATGTTCCAGGCGATTCTTCCGTTACGGGGCAAGATCATCAACGTCGAAAAGGCACGTATCGATCGGGTGCTCAAGAACACCGAGGTGCAGTCGATCATCACCGCGCTGGGCACCGGAATCCACGACGAGTTCGACATTTCCAAACTGCGCTACCACAAGATCGTGTTGATGGCCGACGCCGACGTCGACGGCCAGCACATATCGACGTTGCTGCTCACCCTGTTGTTCCGATTCATGCGGCCGCTGATCGAGAACGGGCACGTGTTCTTGGCACAACCCCCGCTGTACAAGCTCAAGTGGCAGCGTTCCGAGCCCGAGTTCGCGTACTCCGACCGCGAGCGCGACGGTTTACTGGCGGCCGGGCTCGAAGCGGGGAAGAAGATCAACAAGGACGACGGGATCCAACGCTACAAGGGTCTCGGTGAGATGGACGCCAAGGAACTCTGGGAAACCACCATGGATCCCTCCGTCCGGGTGCTGCGCCGAGTCACCCTCGATGACGCCGCTGCCGCCGACGAATTGTTCTCGATTTTGATGGGAGAAGACGTCGACGCGCGCCGCAGTTTCATCACGCGCAATGCCAAAGACGTTCGCTTCTTGGATGTCTGACGATGTCGCGGCGCCTCTTTTCGATTGTAAACGAGGAATAGATGACTGATACCACGCTGCCGCCCGGCGGCGACGCTGCCGATCGGATCGAACCGGTCGACATCCAGCAGGAGATGCAGCGCAGCTACATCGACTATGCGATGAGCGTCATCGTCGGTCGCGCGTTGCCGGAGGTTCGCGACGGCCTCAAACCAGTGCATCGCCGGGTTCTCTACGCGATGTTCGACTCCGGCTTTCGTCCAGACCGCAGCCATGCCAAATCGGCACGCTCCGTTGCCGAGACGATGGGTAACTACCACCCGCACGGCGACGCGTCGATCTACGACACCCTGGTGCGGATGGCCCAGCCATGGTCTATGCGCTATCCGCTGGTCGACGGTCAGGGCAACTTCGGTTCGCCGGGGAATGACCCGCCGGCCGCGATGCGCTACTGCACAACCGGAGATGCCCTGGTGCGGTTGCCGTTCGGTCGTTCGGTGCGGATCGACGACATCGTTGTTGACGCCCGGCCCAATTCGGACAGCGCGATCGAGATGAAGGTCCTCGATCGGCACGGCAACCCCGTCGTCGCAGACCGACTGTTCCATTCGGGTGAGCATCAGGCCTACACGGTGGGCACAGTAGAAGGGTATGAGGTCAGCGGGACCGCCAACCACCCGTTGTTGTGCCTGGTCGATATCGGGGGCGTGCCGACACTGCTATGGAAGCTGATCGAAGAAATCAGACCGGGTGACCATGTTGTCCTGCAGCGCACGCACCCAACCGAATGGGGAACACCGGATTGGCAGACCACGATGCAGGCGCTGCTGCTGGCTGCATTCATCGACGGCGGGGGACCGGCCGGGCAGCGGCCTGCCGGTAAAGCCATACCGGACTGGTTGTGGCAGTCAGCCGCGAGCGTTAAGCGGACCTTTCTGCACATGCTTTTCGGCAGCGGTGGCTCTTGTTCTGTGTCGTTCGGCAACAGGATTGAGATCTCCTACTCGACGAACAGTGCACAGCTAGCCAAAGACCTACAGCAGATGCTGCTCGAATTCGGGGTTATCTCACGCCGCTACCATCAGGCTGGCGGTGAGCACAAGGTCGTCATCACCAACCGCCCCCAGGTCGAACTATTCGCCGGCCGAATCGGTTTGGCCGGAGACGAGCAGGAAAAGCTGGTCGGCCTGCTGTCGCGCATGCCGTTGTGCGCGGAAACCGACGGCGATCGTGTTCCCGGTTTGGCCCGGTTTATCCACAATTACGCCGGTGGCCCAGCGGCCGACCGGGACTGGTTGCTAGGCAACAACGTCGACTACATCCAGCAGTGGCGCACCAGCGGTGAACAGTTCCGGTCACGCATCGCCGACCCTGATGTGCGCGCGATCGCGACCGAACTGACCGACGGGCGGTTCTACTACGCCGAAGTCGCAGGCGTCAGCGATGCCGGTATGCAGGCGGTCTACAGCCTGCGTGTCGACACACAGGATCACGCGTTCATCACCAACGGGTTCGTCAGTCACAACACCGAAGCTCGGCTGACGCCGCTGGCGATGGAGATGTTGCGTGAGATCGACGAGGAGACAGTCGATTTCATTCCGAATTACGACGGTCGGGTGCAGGAACCGACGGTCCTTCCGAGCCGGTTCCCCAATCTGCTGGCCAACGGATCAGGCGGCATCGCGGTGGGCATGGCCACCAACATCCCGCCGCACAACCTGCGCGAGCTCGCCGAGGCGGTGTTCTGGGCGCTAGACAACTACGCCGCCGACGAAGAGACCACGCTGGCCGCGGTCACCGAGCGGGTCAAAGGTCCCGACTTCCCCACCGCGGGGCTGATCGTGGGCACCGAAGGTATCACCGACGCCTACCAGACCGGGCGAGGGTCCATCCGGATGCGCGGTGTCGTCGCGGTCGAAGAAGACCCGCGCGGGCGGGCGTCGCTGGTCATCACCGAGCTGCCCTACCAGGTCAACCACGACAACTTCATCACCTCGATCGCCGAACAGGTGCGCGACGGCAAGCTCGGCGGCATCGCCAACATCGAGGACCAGAGCAGCGACCGAGTCGGTCTGCGCATCGTCGTCGAGCTCAAACGCGACGCCGTGGCCAAGGTGGTGCTGAACAACCTCTACAAGCACACCCAGCTGCAGACCAGCTTCGGCGCCAACATGCTGGCGATCGTCGACGGGGTGCCGCGCACTTTGCGACTCGACCAGATGATCCGCCACTATGTCGAGCATCAACTCGACGTGATCGTGCGGCGCACGACCTACCGGCTGCGCAAGGCCAACGAACGCGCCCATATCCTGCGTGGTCTGGTCAAGGCGCTCGATGCTCTGGACGAGGTGATCGCGTTGATCCGGGCGTCGGAAACGGTGGACATCGCCCGGGCCGGGCTGATCGAGTTGCTCGACATCGACGAGATCCAGGCGCAGGCGATCCTGGATATGCAACTGCGGCGGCTGGCGGCGTTGGAGCGCCAGCGCATTGTCGACGACCTGGCCAAGATCGAGGCCGAGATCGCCGACCTGGAGGACATCCTGGCCAAGCCGGAGCGGCAGCGGGCGATCGTTCGCGACGAGCTGGCCGAGATCGTCGACAAGTACGGCGACGACCGCCGCAGCCGGATCGTGGCCGCCGACGGGGAGGTCAGCGACGAAGATCTGATCGCCCGCGAGGATGTGGTGGTCACGATCACCGAGACCGGGTACGCCAAGCGCACCAAAACCGACCTGTACCGCAGCCAAAAACGCGGTGGCAAGGGTGTACAAGGGGCCGGCTTGAAGCAGGACGACATTGTCCGGCACTTCTTCGTCTGCTCGACGCACGACTGGATCTTGTTCTTCACCACCCAGGGCCGGGTATACCGGGCCAAGGCCTACGAGCTGCCCGAAGCGTCCCGCACGGCGCGCGGTCAGCATGTCGCCAACCTGCTGGCCTTCCAGCCGGAGGAGCGCATCGCCCAGGTCATCCAGATCCGCAGCTACACCGATGCCCCGTATTTGGTGTTGGCGACCCGCAATGGGCTGGTCAAAAAGACCAAGCTGACCGATTTCGAATCCAACCGTTCGGGCGGGATCGTCGCGATCAATCTGCGCGACGGCGACGAACTGGTCGGCGCGGTGCTGTGCTCGGCCGACGACGACCTGCTGCTGGTGTCGGCCAACGGCCAGTCGATCCGGTTCTCGGCCACCGACGAGGCGCTGCGGCCTATGGGCCGGGCGACTTCGGGTGTCCAGGGCATGCGGTTCAACGCCGACGACTACCTGTTGTCGCTGAACGTGGTCCGGGAAGGCACGTATCTGCTGGTCGCTACGTCCGGCGGGTACGCCAAACGCACGGCGATCGAGGAGTACACGGCCCAGGGCCGCGGCGGCAAGGGCATCCTGACCATCCAGTACGACGTCCGTCGTGGCAAGCTGGTCGGAGCGCTGATCGTGGACGACGACAGCGAGGTGTACGCCATCACCTCCAGCGGCGGGGTGATCCGCACGGCGGCGCGGCAAGTCCGCAAGGCCGGACGCCAGACCAAAGGGGTCAGGTTGATGAACCTGGGCGAGGGCGACACACTGTTAGCCATCGCCCGCAATGCCGAGGAGGCCGGCGTGGCCGACGGCGAGGACGACGCGGGTACCGAGACGACATGATGCGACCGCCGGCCGCTGCTGCGGGCGGATGCACAGCTAAGGAGCTGCGGTGACTGCACCGGACGAGCCGAAACACCCCGAACCGGGGGACAACCCGAACGGGAATGGCTTGATGGAACGCGACGGCCCGCACCGATCCGAGCCGCGGCCACCGGCAGGGCGGGCGTCGGGCGCCGGGGAGACACCGCCGTGGCAGCGCGCCGGCCGTCCGCGGCAAGCCCAGCAGCGGCCGCCGGTGGAGACGCCGGTGCCGCACGACGCGCGGGCGGGCCACACGCCCGGCGTCGCGGCGCGGCTGAATCGCTTCGTCGCAGGCGCGGCGGCGCCCGGCACCGCTGCGGCCCCGGCGGCCGAGCCCGAAGCCTATGCCAGCGAATTGCCCGACTTGTCTGGGCCGGCTCCGCGGCCGGCACCGCACAACCCCGCCGCCGACCGCGCTCAGGGCGCCGTGCCGGGTGCAGGCAGGGGGCGGCCCGGTGGCGTTATCCAGGTGGGTGCGCGCCCGCGTGGTCCGGTGCGCGCCAGTATGCAGATCCGCCGGATCGACCCGTGGAGCACCCTGAAGGTGTCGCTGGTGCTGTCGGTGGCGTTGTTTTTCGTGTGGATGATCGCAGTCGCCGTGCTGTACCTGGTGCTCGGCGGAATGGGCGTATGGAGCAAACTCAACAGCAATGTCGGCGACCTGCTGAACAACACCAGCGGCAGCACCGAGCTGGTCTCCGGCGGTACTATCTTCGGCGGCGCACTGCTGATCGGGCTGGTGAACATCGTGCTGTTGACCGCGATGGCGACGATCGGCGCGTTCGTCTACAACCTGACCACCGACCTGATCGGGGGTGTCGAAGTGACGCTGGCCGACCGCGACTAGGGCGGCGGGCGATGTCGTTTTGGGGGCACGCGGTTGAGTGCGGTAGTCTCGGCGCTCGGCCGCGCGCAGGTTCGGGCCTATAGCTCAGGCGGTTAGAGCGCTTCGCTGATAACGAAGAGGTCGGAGGTTCGAGTCCTCCTAGGCCCACCACCACGTGTTCACTGCGACGCTTCGCAGGACTGGTGGTGCCGTTGGCGGCGATCGCCGCGCGAGCGGCAGGGATTGGATCCGACGAGGCGTCGAGGTGTGGTGCGTGGCCGCCGACCGGCGTGCGGGGCCTTAGCTCAGTTGGTAGAGCGCTGCCTTTGCAAGGCAGAAGTCAGGGGTTCGAATCCCCTAGGCTCCACAAGCTGACGGCGTTACAGCTGCTGCTGCACGTCGACGCTGGGCGGGCGGGGTGAGCTGTTCGGACGTGCGGAGCGCCGCCGCACCATCGCGAAAGCGAGCGCGCCCACGCCCAGTGCCACCACGACGATTCCGGTGATCACCCAGGCGCGTCTCCCATAGTGCCGAGACCGGCGGGCCTTGTGCAGCGCTTGTGGCAGACCGGCGACCACCTCGTGCGCGGCGGCCAATTCGGCGGCGACGGCTTGGCGGGCGGATTGCAGGTCGGCAGCCAACCGGCGATCGCGGTAGCGCCGACGCAGACTCGAAACGCCTGCCTGCGCGGAGTCGACACCCAGCCCGACGAGCCCGCGGGTGAGGTCCACCGGCCCGACCGCGGAGTACGCCAGGCCTCGGCTCAGTCGCTGCTGCGGAGTCAACCGGGTGGGGTGTGTCGCCGTCATCTGCCGCCTTTCTGACGTGGTGGTAGTGGAAACCCAGCCTGCCACTAGCGGTCGGCCGCGGTGGTGGCACCCACCGCCCGCCCGCCCGGTGCCGCCGTGATGGCAGACTGTGATCTCGTGACCACCAGCCCCGTTCAGACCGCCACTGCCACGCTGCACACCAACCGCGGCGACATCAAGATCGCCCTGTTCGGCAACCACGCACCCAAGACCGTCGCGAACTTTGTCGGTTTGGCGCAGGGCACCAAGGAGTACTCGGCCCAGAACGCTTCGGGCGGCACCTCAGGCCCATTCTACGACGGCGCGATCTTTCATCGCGTGATCAGGGGGTTCATGATTCAGGGCGGCGACCCGACGGGGACCGGACGCGGCGGCCCGGGTTACAAGTTCGCCGACGAGTTTCATCCCGAGTTGCAATTCGACAGGCCGTACCTGATGGCGATGGCCAATGCGGGCCCGGGAACCAACGGCTCGCAGTTTTTCATCACCGTCGATAAGACGCCTCATCTGAACCGCCGGCATACCATCTTCGGGGAGGTGGTCGATCCGGAGTCGCAAAAGGTGGTCGACGCGATCGCCGCGACCCCGACCGATCAGAGTGACCGGCCGATCGTGGCGGTGGTCATCGAGTCGGTCACCATTTCCTAGACCCTTCCTAGACATTTCCTAGACCCGAAATCGCGGCTCAGCGGCCGGCGTAGCCGGCGGCGGTGAGTACGTCGAGGGCATGGAGCGGGTCGGTGCCCAGATCCCAACGCGAGAAGACCAGCAGCCGACCGTCCACCGTGTCGATCTCGAGCAGCCGCATCGTGCGTCCGATCCGGCGGAACTCGGTGATCCGGATGATCTTGATGTCGGGGCGCCGCAACAACTGCGTCCGCCGCCATCCGCGTACCTGCAGGCCGTCCTCGGTGATTGCCAGCTTTGGTCGGGCGCGCCACGACACGCTCGCAAACACGACCAGACCGGCCGCAGCAATGCCGGTCAACAGCCGGCCCGCGGGGTCTGTGACCAGGGTCACGCTGGCAATAGCCATGGCTACACCGGCGGCGCCCCACGCCGTGATTCCGGCGCTCGAAGGCGCCCATTCGGTTTGATGCACGCTTACTCCCGGGTGGTGCGAGCATTGCCGATACGGTTATCCACAAGGGCTATCAACAGTGGGGATGAATCACATGCGTGTGATTGACGGACCATGCGGATACCGGCAGATTCACGACTCGAACCCCAAGATGAATTCATCGCGGCCCCGAGACGTCTCAGTGCCACCGCATCGTGAGCAACAGCCCGCTGATCATGAAAGCAAAGGCAATTCCGTAGTTCCACGGGCCGAGGTTGGCCATCCAGTACAGCACGGACGGCGCATCCCGGCCGGTGGCCGCCAGCTGAAACACCATCAGCCAGATCAGCCCAATCAGCATCAAACCGATGAACAGCGCGACGAACCACCCGCTGGACGGCCCGGCCTTGACCTTGACCGGGGTACGGCTCACCGCGGTGACGGTGAAGTCGCTCTTTTTGCGGACCTTGGACTTGGGCATGGGTACCTCGAAGATACGGTGTTGCGGCAAGGTGCAACCATAGCGGAAACGGCTGCACGGGTTCGGCTAAGAGATTAGCCCACGCCGCGATCAGCGCAGGGAGAGTCGATGGTCAGATCGATCGCCGGCCGCTCGCCGTGGCGGTTCGGGGTGCCGCTGGTCTGTCTGCTGGCAGGCCTGCTGCTGGGGGCGACCCACGGGGTATCCGGTGGCGCGGAGATCCGGCGCAGCGACGCGCCGCGCCTGGTCGACCTGGTGCGCGAGGCGCAGGCTTCGGTTGATCGGCTCAGCGCCGAACGCGAGAGCCTGGCCGCTAGGCTCGACTCCACCCATGGACGGTCCTCGGACGCTGCGCTGGCGGCGATGCTGCGGCGAAATGGGGAGTTGGCCGCCGACGCCGGCCTGTCCCCCGAGCACGGGCCGGGTCTGGTGGTCACGCTGAACGACGCGCAGCGAGACGCCAACGGCCGATTCCCGCGTGACGCCTCGCCCGATGACCTGGTTGTGCATCAGCAAGACATCCAGGGCGTGCTCAATGCGCTGTGGAGCGCCGGCGCCGAGGCGGTACAGGTGCAGGACCAACGCATCATCGCCACGTCGGCACCACGCTGTGTGGGAAACACGCTGCTGCTCAACGGACGTACCTACAGCCCGCCGTACACCATCAGCGCCATCGGCAACGCCGCGGCGATGCAGGCCGCGCTGGCCGCCGCCCCGCCGGTGAATCTGTACAAGCAGTATGTCGTGCGGTTCGGTCTGGGCTATGCCGAAGAAGCGGTGCCCGACGTGCGCATCGTCGGCTACACCGAACCGGTGCGCATGCACTTCGCCGAGCCCGTCGGCCCGCTCAATTACTGAGCCGAATCACCCGGGCCGGCGGGGGGCGGCCAACGGTAGCCTGTTGCGATGCAGATCTTAGTCGTCGACAACTACGACAGCTTCGTGTTCAACCTGGTGCAGTACCTCGGGCAGCTGGGGGTCACCGCAGCGGTCTGGCGCAACGACGACGCCCGGTTGTCCGATGCGGCCGCGATAACCACCGGATTCGACGGGGTGCTGCTGAGCCCGGGTCCCGGCACCCCCGAACGCGCGGGCGCTTCGATCAGCCTGGTCCACGCCTGCGCGTCGACGACTACGCCGCTGCTCGGGGTGTGTCTGGGCCACCAGGCTATCGGTGTCGCGTTCGGCGCTACCGTCGACCGCGCACCCGAACTGCTGCACGGCAAGACCAGCAGCGTTTTTCACATGAATACCGGTGTGCTACAAGGGCTTCCAGATCCGTTCACGGCGACTCGGTATCACTCGCTGACGATCCTGCCGGAAACTCTTCCGACCGAACTCGAGGTGACCGCCCGCACCCGCGGCGGTGTGATCATGGGAGTGCGGCACACCGAGCTGCCGATTCACGGGGTCCAATTCCATCCCGAGTCGATCCTGACCGAGGGCGGGCATCGGATGCTGGCCAACTGGCTGGCTTACTGCGGCCAGGTCTGCGACGACGCATTGGTGCGGCGGCTGGAAAGCGAAATCCAGGCCAGTCTGGCAGAACGGCACGCACAGCCCGCACTCTCCGGTGCGGTCGCGCCTGGTTACTGACCGAACTTCAGCGCGATGTTGCCGTCCTTGTTGACGCCCTGACCTGCTGGGGGGCTCTGGTAGACGACCCGATTGTGCGCCGCGCCGCCGGCGTCGACGTCCGCACCCTTGACCAGTACGCCGGTCCAGCCCAGTGCTCGCAGTTGGGGTTCGGCCTCGGTCCAGAACAAGCCCAACAGGTCGGGCATCACAAACTGGTTGCCCTTAGAGACCTGCAGTTCGATCACCGAGTCCACCGGCACGGTCGCATCGGCGGGTGGATTGGTGCCGACCACTTCACCGGCGGGGCGGGGATTGTCCACGCCAGCCTCGGTGAACTTGCTGAACCCGTAGACACCGAGATTATTCTTCGCGAGTTCAACGGACTGTCCGGCGACGTCGGGAATCTTCCTGGTCGCCGGGCCGGAGCCGACAACGATGGCGATCTCGTTGGTGATCGCCGAGGTCTGGTTGGCCGGTGGATTGGTTGCCAGCACCCGGTCCTTCATCTCCGGCGTCGACGGCGAATTCACTTGCCGGAAGCGACCGAACCCGGCCGCTTTCAATTTCTTGACCGCCGCGGCGTAACTCAGCGACGAAACGTCGGGCACCTGGCGCTGTTCGGGGCCGGTCGACACGTTCAGCGTGACCTCGTCACCGGCGGCTACCGAGGCGTTGGCGCCGGGATCGGTGCCGATGACATGGTCGGGCGGCACTGTCGAATCGGGTTTTTGCTGGGTGCGGGTCTTAAAGCCACGGTTTTGCAGGGTCGCGATGGCGTCGGCCGACGTCTGTCCGCGCACATCGGGTACCTGCACACTGCGCATGCTGCCGCCAAATGTGTTGATGATGATCGTGACGATCACGGTCAACACCGCTAGCACCGCGACCGCGATCAGCCAGCGGCCCACCGAACCGATGTTGCGGTCACGGGCGAAATCCGGTTCCTGGCGAGGCAGCGGGTCGGCGTACGGGCGCGACGAATCACCGGGATGAGCCGCCGCCAGCAATGATGTCCGCTCGGCGTCGGTGAGCACCTTGGGCGCCTCGGGTTGCTCGCCGTTGTGCACCCGGACCAGGTCGGCGCGCATCTCCGCGGCGGTCTGGTAGCGGTTCTCGGGGTTCTTGGCGAGGGCTTTGAGCACGACGGCGTCGAGTTCGGGGGAGATGCCACTGTGTCGTTGCGACGGCGGAACGGGGTCTTCGCGGACGTGTTGGTAAGCCACCGCCACGGGTGAGTCGCCAACGAAAGGCGGTTCCCCGGTGAGGATTTCGTAAAGAACGCACCCGAGCGAGTAGACATCGGAGCGAGCGTCGACAGTGTCGCCGCGGGCCTGCTCGGGGGAGAGGTATTGCGCCGTTCCGATTACCGCCGCGGTTTGGGTGACGTTGTTACCACTGTCGGCGATCGCCCGGGCGATGCCGAAATCCATCACCTTGACCGCATTGGTGGTGCTGATCATGATGTTTGCCGGCTTGACGTCGCGGTGGATGATGCCGTGCTGGTGAGAAAAGTTCAATGCCTGGCAGGCGTCGGCAATCACCTCGATGGCCCGTTTAGGTGGCATCGGACCCTCGGTGTGCACGATATCGCGCAGCGTGACGCCGTTGACGTATTCCATCACGATGTAGGGCAGCGGTCCGGCGTCCGTTTCTGCCTCGCCGGTGTCGTAGACCGCGACGATCGCAGGGTGGTTCAGCGCCGCAGCGTTTTGCGCTTCGCGGCGAAAGCGCAGATAAAAGCTGGGGTCGCGGGCCAGATCGGCACGCAACACCTTGACCGCTACGTCACGGTGGAGCCGGACGTCACGGGCCAGGTGAACCTCGGACATCCCACCGAAACCGAGGATTTCACCCAGTTCGTAGCGATCGGACAGGTGTTGCGGGGTGGTCATTGCCGTTTCTCGTGTCGGGCCGACGACGCGTCGTGAGGGTGCGTCGGCGCGGGAGCCCAGCCAAGCGTGGGCTGCCCGCGTTGCAGTCCAGGATTACCCGTCACCACGTGATCCGTCCAATCTGACGGGTGCGCGGGAGCCGATCCCGACGTGGTGGGCGTGCTCCCGGGGGTTCCGGTTTCGGTGACGGTCGGGGTCGACTGTTGCGGCTGATCGGTCTGGGCCCGGGAATTGATCACGATCAGCACTGCGATGATGATCGCCAGCGCGCCCAGCACCCCGGCTGCCCACAGCAGTGCGCGCTGCCCGGCCGAGAAGGTCCGCCGTGGAGGTGGTGTGCGGTGGCCGCCCGTCGCGGGCCGTGACGACCGCCGGACGGCCGGCGCCCGGGTCGTGGGGCTGGCTGCTGCCGCCCTGGCACGCGCCCCGGAGGGACCTGAGGAGAAACCCGAGGACGGACCCGAGGAAGGAATAGCCGTCGGTGCGGCGCGGCCGCCGCCCGGCCGGGGAGGTCGGCGGCCTGCGCGGACCGCGGCCACGGCGTCGGCGAACGGCCCTCCGCTGCGGTACCGCATGCCGGGGTTCTTGGACAAGGTGATCTCGATGAGTTCGCGCACATTGGGTGGCAGCTCGCTGGGCAGCGGCGGCGGCGGATCTTTGATGTGCTTCATCGCCACCGTGAGCGCGCCGTCACCGGTGAACGGTCGTTTACCGGCCAGGCATTCGTACCCGACGACCCCTAACGAGTACACGTCGCTCGCCGGGGTCGCATCGTGACCGAGAGCCTGTTCGGGGGCGATGTATTGCGCGGTGCCCATGACCATGCCGGTCTGAGTCACCGGCGCGGCGTCGACGGCCTTGGCGATCCCGAAGTCGGTGATCTTCACCTGGCCGGTAGGGGTGATCAGGATGTTGCCGGGTTTGACGTCGCGATGCACCAGACCGGCGGCGTGCGCGACCTGCAGCGCACGGCCGGTTTGCTCGAGCATGTCCAGCGTATGGCGCAGCGAAAGTTTTCCGGTGCGCTTGAGCACCGAGTTGAGCGGCTCGCCGTTCACCAGCTCCATCACCAGGTAGGCGGTCCGGCCTTCGCCGTTCATTTGGGTTTCACCGTAGTCGTGCACGCTGGCGATCCCGGGATGGTTGAGCATCGCAGTGGTGCGGGCTTCGGTGCGGAACCGTTCGATGAACTCAGGGTCAGAGGAGAACTCGTTCTTGAGCACTTTGACCGCGACGCGGCGGCCAAGGCGATTGTCGACTGCTTCCCACACCTGGCCCATGCCGCCGGTGGCGATCAGGCGCTGCAGCCGATAGCGACCGGACAGCGTCAACCCTACCCGCGGGCTCATGCTCCCCCCTGCAACGCGGCCTCGATCACGGCGCGCCCGATCGGCGCAGCGAGTGCGCCACCGGTCGCGGACAGCCAGTCGGCGCCGTCTTCGACCAGCACCGCCACGGCCACCTTGGGACGTTGCGCAGGTGCGAACGCGATGTACCACGCGTGCGGTGGAGTGTTGCGCGGATCGGTGCCGTGTTCGGCGGTGCCGGTCTTGGATGCGATCTGCACGCCCGGGATAGCCCCATTTTGCCCAGTGAGTTTCTCGGCGCCGATCATCAACTCCGTCAGCTTAGCTGCGACCTCCGGCGACACCGCGCGACGAAGTTTGATCGGGGTGGTGGTGCTGATGTTGGCGAGGTCGGGCCCCTTGAGGCTGTCGACCAGGTACGGCTGCATAGTGACACCGCCGTTGGCGATGGTCGCTGCGACCATCGCGTTTTCCAGCGGTGTCAGCGCGACATCCTTCTGACCGATGCTCGACATCCCCAGCGCGGCGGTGTCAAGGATCGGGCCCATCGTCGATTGCGCGACCTGCAGCGGAATCGGGTCTGGGGCGATGTCCATGCCGAACGACCGTGCGGTACGCCGCAGGGAGTCAACGCCGGTTAACATGCCTAACTGGACAAAGGCGGTGTTGCACGAGCGAGCGAACGCCTCGGCCAGTGACACCGTCTGACCGCTGCCGCACGGGGCGCCGCCGTAGTTCTCCAGCGTGGCGGTGCTGTCGGGCAGCGGGATCGTCGGCGCCGCGGTGAGTTCCTCGTCCCCGGTGGCTCCGGCTTGAAGTGCCGCGGCCGTGGTGATCACCTTGAACGTCGAACCGGGGGGATAGGTCTCGGCGATGGCGCGATTGGTCAGCGGCGACGCCGGATCGTCCCGGAGTTTTTGCCAGGCCCGCGACTGCTCCTCGGCGTTGTGCGACGCCAACAGATTGGGGTCATAGGACGGCGAAGACACCAGGGCGAGGATCTTGCCCGTGGAAGGTTCCAGCGCCACCACCGCCCCCTTGCACGGCCGGTTGCAGCTCTGTTGCATCGCGTCCCAGCTGGCCTGCTGCACGCGCGGGCTGATCGTGGTGTCGACGTTGCCGCCGCGCGGATCGCGGCCGGTGAAGAAATCGGCTAACCGCCGACCGAACAGCCGCTGGTCCGAACCATTGAGCACAGGGTCCTCGGCACGTTCCAGACCAGTGCTGGAGTAGCGCAGCGAGTAAAAACCGGTCACTGGCGCGTAAACCAACGGGTCGGGGTACACCCGCAGGAAGCGGAAGCGACTGTCGGTGGCCACCGAGTAAGCGAGCAGTTGTCCGTTGGCGGTGATCTGGCCACGCTGGCGCGAGTACTCGTCAAGCAGGACCCGCTGATTACGCGGATCGGCGCGCAGCCCGTCGGCGGTGAAAACCTGGGTCAGAGTGGCATTGAACAGCAGCAAGACGATCAACGCCATCACGGTCATCGAGATCCGACGCAGGGACGCGTTCATGCCCGCTCGATCACCTCAGTGCTGGCCGAAGCAATCGGCGACGTGTTACGCGCAGGGGGGCGCAGCGGACGCCTCGCGGCATTGGAGATGCGCGCCAGGATGGCCAACAACACGTAGTTAGCCAACAGCGACGAGCCGCCGTAGGACAGCCACGGTGTGGTCAGCCCGGTCAGCGGGATGAGTTTGGTCACGCCACCGACGACGATGAATAACTGGATGGCCAGAGTCGAGGCGAGGCCGGCGGCCAGCAGTTTACCGAAGCTGTCGCGTACCGCGATCGCCGTGCGCATGCCGCGGATGATGACGACGGTGTAGAGCATCAGCAGGCCGGCCAGCCCGACCAGTCCGAGTTCCTCGCCGAACGCGGCGACGATGAAATCGGTCGACGCTGCCGGGACCGTGCCCGGTTGCCCGTTGCCCAGCCCGGTGCCGAAAATGCCTCCGGTGGCAAAGCTAAACAGCGATTGCACCAGCTGGTAACCGTTGCCCTCGGGATCGGCGAACGGATCCAGCCAGGTCTGGACCCGGATCCGGACGTGGTCGAATACGAGATACGCCGCAACGCTTCCCAACGTGAACAGACCCAGCCCGATGACAACCCAGCTGATCTTTTGCGTGGCGATGTAAACCACCACCAGAAACGACGTGTACAACAACAGCGAAGTGCCCAAGTCCTTTTCGAAGATCATCACACTGACCGAAATCACCCACGCCGCCAGTAGCGGTGCCAGGTCGCGCGGGCGCGGCAGATCCATACCCAGAATGTGCTTGCCGGCGCTGACGAAAAGCCCACGCTTGGCTACCAGTACCGCCGAGAAGAAAATGAGCAGGAGAATTTTAGAAAACTCGGCAGGTTGGATTGAGAAGCCGGGAAACCGAATCCAGATTTTGGAGCCATTCTGTTCGGAGAACGACGCTGGCAGCAGCGCCGGAATCGCTAACAGCACAAGGCCACTCAGCCCACAGGTGTAGCCGTAGCGGGCGAGTTGCCGATGGTCTTTCAACAGCGTCAACACGATCGCGAACCCGGCCACGCCCATCAGCGTCCACAACATCTGTTGGTTCGCGCCGGGATGCTCGCTGTCGGAGATGCCCCCGGGCAGGTTGAGCCGATAGATCATCACCAGGCCCAAACCGTTTATCAGCGCCACCACCGGCAGCAGCAGCGGATCCGCGTAGGGCGCGTAGCGCCGGACCACCAGGTGCGCAACGGCGAACAACGCCAGGAAAGCCGCGGCGTAGGTGATGAGATCCCGATGCACGCTGCGGTCCTGGTTGGCTGCCACCATGGCGAATGCCGCCGTGGTGATCACGGTGGCGAAGCACAGCAGCAGCAGTTCGGCGTTGCGCCGGGTCGGCATCGGAGGCTTTACCGCGACCGGCGGCTGCGGCTGTGTGGTCATGCGACCGTCCGGCAGTCGATTCCCGGCTGTGGTGGCGGTGGCGGCAGTGCCGCGGCCGGGGGTGCCGCGGTGGTCGTCGGTAAGGGGCCCGCCGGTTGTCGCGGGGCCGACGTGCCGCGCGAGGGCGCGCGCGGGGCCAGTGGGGGGCCGGCCGCCGTCGAGGTCGGCGTCGCCGGGGAGGGGGGCGGCGGACAGGGTGGTAGCAGCGCGGTCGACGCTAAATGGCGAAGCTGGGCGATGGCCTCTTCGAGGCTGCCGGCCGGCAACCCGGCTGCGACCTGAGCGCGTCCGGACGGTTGCAGGTCGGCCAGTGTCATCAGACGGCAGTGGAGGGCGCCGGCGGACTGGTCGTAGCTGATCTGAGACAGCTCGTTGCGACTGTTGATGCACGCCATCAGGTACGGCTTGTGCAAAGAGAACCCGAAAATCGATCCCTGGACGCCCCGCATAATAGAGACGGTGCCGTTGTAGCTGGTGACGTAGTAATTACTGCGGATCACGGTGTGGCCGACGGCCAGCACCGCTATCACCAGCATCGTCGCCAGCGCGACGCCGATCAGCGTGCGGCGGCGGGAGCGACGAGGCTGGACATAGGTTTCGGCCTGCGGAAGAACGCGTTGCACCACGTTCGTGCGGGGTTTGATGGCTGAAGCGCGGGTGGCGGCGGTGTTGGGCCGGGTCGCTTGTTCGCCGTCGTCACCGGACACCGCCCCGGCGATGATCGGCTGGGTGGGCCCGTAGTCGTGGTCGACGACGTCGGCAACTACCACGGTGACGTTGTCGGGGCCGCCGCCGCGCAGCGCGAGTTCGATCAGGCGGTCGGCGCTCTCGGCGACGTCGGGGATTTTCAAGGCCTCGAGGATGGTCTCGTCGCTGACCGGGTCGGAGAGTCCGTCCGAGCAGAGCAGATAGCGGTCGCCGGCGCGTACCTCGCGCATGGTCAGGGTGGGCTCGACCTCGTGACCGGTCAATGCCCGCATGATCAACGAACGCTGCGGGTGGCTGTGCGCTTCTTCCCGGGTTATCCGCCCCTCGTCCACGAGGGTTTGGACGAACGTGTCGTCCTTGGTGATCTGGGTAAGTTCCCCGTCGCGGAGTAAATAGCCGCGCGAGTCGCCGATGTGCACCAGCCCAAGACGGTTGCCCGCGAACAGTATTGCGGTCAGTGTGGTACCCATACCCTCCAGGTCGGGCTCCATCTCGACCTGGGCGGCGATGGCCGCATTGCCGGCCCGCACCGCGGCGTCGAGCTTGGCCAGCAGATCGCCGCCGGGTTCGTCGTCGTCGAGCGGGGCCAGCGCGGCGATCACCAACTGCGACGCCACCTCGCCGGCGGCATGCCCACCCATGCCGTCGGCCAGCGCCAGCAGCCGTGCGCCGGCATAGACAGAATCTTCGTTGTTGGAGCGAACCAGGCCGACGTCACTGCGGGCCGCATAACGCAAAACCAGTGTCACGAGCGCAACTCGATCACCGTTTTGCCGATCCGAATCGGCGTGCCAATCGGAACCCGGATAGCCGTGGTCACCTTCACCCTGTCGAGGTAGGTACCGTTGGTCGATCCTAGATCCTCGACATACCATTCCGAACCGCGTTGCGAGAGCCGCGCGTGTCGCGTCGAGGCGTAGTCGTCGGTGAGGACGAGGGTGGAGTCGTCGGCGCGCCCGATCAGCACCGGTTGGCCGCTCAACGTGATGCGCGCCCCGACCAGCGCCCCCTCCGTCACCACCAGGTAGCGCGCGGCACGTCCGCGTTGCCGCGGCGGCAACAGGGTGCCGCGTAACGGCAAGCCGCGTCGCACCATCACCGCGCCCGTCGGGGCGTAGATGTCGGTCCGCAGGATCCGCAACACCGACCAGATAAACAGCCACAGCAGCAGCAAGAATCCGGCACGCGTCAGCTGCAGTACCAGTCCCTGCATCTGGCGACCCTCCGTCCTACCGTCGCGTACTCCGCGGCTGCCACATCGCGCACATCAGCAACGTCACGATACTTGGACGGCGCCCGGCACGGGGTGAAGCTGGGTAGCTCGACCCGCCCCGAGCCTCAGTGCATATGGACGATGATCTCGGAATGGCCCAATCGGATTACGTCGCCGTCAGCGAGCTGCCACTCCTGCACCGGCGCGTTGTTGACGGTGGTGCCGTTGGTGGAGTTCAGGTCGGAGAGCAGCGCGACCTGCCCGTCCCATCGAATTTCCAGATGGCGACGTGATACACCGGTGTCCGGTAGCCGGAATTGGGCATCCTGCCCGCGACCCACGATGTTGATGCCTTCGCGCAGCTGGTAGGTCCGACCGCTGCCATCGTCGAGTTGCAAAGTAACGGTGGCGCCCGACGGCGCATAGCCGCCTTGACCATAATCGTCGTACCCACCGCCGGCCATCGGCTGACCGTAGTCGTAGTCGGGGCCCGATTCGCCGTATCCACCGGCAGGGGGAGCCGACACCCCGCCGACGGGAGGGACGTCGGCGTAGCCGCCGTAGTCTGGTGGCCCGTAGTCGTGCGGTGGATACCCCGGCCCGCCCGGATAGCCCCTATCGGGGCCCCCGCCCCGATAGGGGTCATACCCGGCGCCGGGGTAGCCCTGGTCGTAGCCAGCACCCGGATAGCCTCGCTGGTCGTAACCGCTGCCCTGGTCGGGATAGGACACCCGCTGGCCGGGTTGGCCATATCCACCCTCGTCGGGGCCGCCCGGTCCACGACCGTAGTCACCGTAACCCTGGGCACCGGGCTGCCCGTAGTCCCCGCCCCGCTGGTAGCCCTGGTCATACCCGTGGCCACCGCCGTAGCCGGCGGTCGGACGCGGTTCGTACGGTGGATAGCCACCGCCTTGCTCCGGATAGCCGCGGCGGTCGGGGTAGCCGCCCGGGCCGGGTTGCCTGGGCGGGTAGCCGCGCTGCTCGGGGAAGCCGCGCTGGTCGGGGTAGCCGCCCGGGCCGCCGCCGGGTTGCCTGGGCGGGTAGCCGCGGTGGTCGGGGTAGCCGCCGGGGCCGGGTTGCCTGGGCGGGTAGCCGCGCTGGTCGGGGTAGCCTCCCGGCTCCGGCGGTGGGTAAGACGCACGCGGATCTGGGTCACCACCACGCGTTTCGTCTTCCGCGGGCCCGTAGCGATCATCGTAATAATCGTCGCCGGGCTGTCCCTGCCCCTGGCTGCCGGGATAGCTCGAATTCTCAGTCATTGGTGGTACTCCTGGTTCTGCGTTCAACGCATGGTCTGATTGTGGGGGAGCGGAATCGCCGGCGCGCGGGTGGGGCTCCACATCGGGGTTGACAGCGCCGCGGACACGGAACTGGCCGGTATGCAGGCTCGGCGACGGCTCGAACCGGACGACCACATCACCATACGTTTGCCACCCCTGTTCGCCGAGGTAACTGGCTACCTGCTGCGCAAAAGCGTCCGACGCGAGATCGGGGTCGGCACCCACTTTCTCGTAGTCGTGTACACCGAGGGTAATGACGTATGCGTTCGGAGCCAAAATGTGATTTCCCGGCAGCAGGCGAATCCCGTCGGCCGCCTCCCGGCGCACCATGGCGTGCACTTCCTCCGGGACGATCGAGCCACCGAAAACTCTGGCGAACGCGTCCTCGACAGAGGACTCGAGTTTGCGTTCGACGCGTCGAACTAGCCCCTTCTGGCTGCCCATGTCCAACGCCTGCCCTCTGGTTTTCCGGGTCACTGCCACGGATATGACCTTCTCGTGTGCTTCCCGCGTCGTGCAGCACCTGTCTTCTCTCCCGCATGGTATCGGGCCAGCTCAGCCGCAGGGTATGAACTCTGAACAATCGGGTCAACGCAGCCCGGACGCGATGAGCAAGACTGCCGCGCGATGGTGGCACCTAATCGTGGTAATCGTAGCCGGGGACCGGCATGGCTGGGTAAGCAGCTATTACACTGATAGGCTCCAGCGGTTGTCTTAGGGCGAGTGGCGGAATGGCAGACGCGCTGGCTTCAGGTGCCAGTGTCCTTCGGGACGTGGGGGTTCAAGTCCCCCTTCGCCCACCGTGTGCGGTTCGGGCGTGAGTGGGCGCACCAATGTAGGTGAGGATCTTCGGTATCACACCCGACTCGTGGAACGACCGACGACGAGACCGCCGGATCAGAGGCCGCCTAAAACTCACCGGTCCACATAGCTCATCGCGTACGTCGGGCGTGCGATCGACAGCTACCGTGGCGGCGAGGTGGAAATTCTGCCGGTCCGGTGGTACGGGAGTACACGGGGGATGATCCCTCACTTCCCAGCCTTAGCCCAGCTGACCACCGATGGGAAAACATCGACTGGTGGGAACGAGTCTCGCCGCAACATCGGGACTTGGCCCCGGGGGCGCCGATCACGTCAGGCGGCTGAGCCGGGGTCGATCCGGCCGGTGGCCAGATGGAACACTGTCGCCGCCACCTGGACAGCATGGTGCTCGCGTCGCTCGAGCAACGCGGCGTTGTCGGCGAGCTGTCGGGAGTTGATCTCCCCGGCGGCGATCCGGCGAAGGATTGTGTGCGCCTGCGCGAGCTGCTGCCGTTTGCGGTATTGGCCGCCGGGAAGCTTGACGCCGGCCCAGACGCCGTACTCTTCGCCGTGCTCGACGGCGTATCCGGCGCAGCGGCGCTGCTGCGCCAACGGGCACTGACGCAGGCACAGCAGCCGCGCCTCGGTGGCTGACTGCTCATAGGCGCGCGCCTTGGCGGCGCCGTCACCGTCGTAGTCATCGGTGTAGCCAAACCACAACTCCGGGTTGATCGAACAGGGATACCCCATCCCGCGGCCTCCTCCGCCTAGAAACGTAGACGGAAGCGTATACACATAGCGGTAGTCGCCACAAGATTACCGAGAGAAATTCATAGATACCCGGAAGCAGGCAGTGGTCTGTGTACTATCCGGATATGGCCGGAGGGCTGCGGTGAGTCGTGAGTCGGCCGGGGCGGCGATCCGAGCCCTGCGCGAATCACGTGACTGGTCATTGGCCGACCTGGCGGCAGTCACCGGCGTCAGTGTCATGGGCCTGAGCTACCTCGAACGTGGAGCCCGTCGACCTCACAAAAGTACAGTTCAGAAGGTTGAAAACGGACTGGGGTTGCCGCCGGGGACCTATTCGCGGTTGGTCGTCGCCGGCGACGCAGAAGCCGAGCTGGCCCGCGTGCTCGCAGCTAAGCCGGCCGAACCGATGCCCGCGCGACCCGCCACAGCGATCGTCGTCGATCGGCACAGCGACACCGAAGTCCTGGAGGGATACGCGGAAGCCCAGCTTGAGGCGCTTAACTCGGTGATTGCTCGGTTGCCCGCGACGACATCAAACGACTATGAGACATATATTCTCTCTGTGATCGCTCAGTGTGTGAAGGCCGAGATGCTGGCCGCTAATTCCTGGCGGGTAGCCGTCACCGCCGGCTCAGACTCTGCGGAGCGCCTCCTGGCGCATCTGCACGCTCTTGAGGCAATCCGCAGCGCCCTGCTCAAACGTTTGCCGACGAGCCTCAGCGCGCGGCTCGACCGAGCGTGTGCCCACTCGTCGCTGCCTGAGACGGTGATCGCCGCGCTCGTCGGTGTCAGCGCCGAGGAGCTGTGGGACATCCGAAATCGCGGTGTCGTCCCACCGGGAGCGCTGCCGCGGGTGCGAGCCTTCGCCGACACGGTCAATCAAGGCGACGCAGACCGGGAGGATGGCGGGAAGGCAGGCCAATGAGCAGCAGCGAACTCGAGGCATTGCGCCGGGCTTGTCAACTGTTCGCCGACGGCGTCATACCCGCTGCAGTGAAATCCGCTCACTATGACGGAGTAGTAGACGGAGTACCACAACGAGCTACCGAGCTGAACATCGGTGGGGGACATCAACTCTATCGGTTCACGGTCGAGCACAACCGACGCACCCTGCAATCGAGCGCAGCAACCGATGCCGCTGTTGCGGCGGTGACCGATCGGGCCCGGCAAGACCACGCGCAGGCCCGGCTGCTGACCAAAAGCATCCTCGACGAAGCCCGCGCTGACACCGCAATCCCGGATACTGCGATGGCGTATCGCGAAGCGCTTGGCCGCCGCGCAGCGCGATTGCGGGCGCAACGCGCGCATGTGCTGAGGGCTCACCGGCAGGCCCGGCGGCACGCGGCGGCCTTGCGAGGCTTGCGTTACCGAACACGGCGACAGCGGTTGCCGCCCCCCAACAGTCGGGCCGGTATCGCGGTGCGAGCAGCGTTGTCACGGCTGGGCCGGCCGTATGTCTGGGGCGCAACAGGCCCTGACCGATTCGATTGTTCGGGATTGACTCAATGGTCGTACGCGCAGGCCGGATTGCACCTCGACCGAACCACCTATGAGCAGATTCACGACGGCATCGCGGTGCCGCGCTCACAAGTTCGCCCGGGCGATCTCGTTTTCCCGCATGCAGGTCACGTGCAGATGGCCATCGGCAACAATCTGGTGGTGGAAGCGCCGCACGCCGGGGCCCTGGTCCAAATCAGTCCGCTGGGCAGCAACGTGCAGATCCGGCGACCGCTGTGATAACCGGTTGAGTTGTTGACCGCGGGGCGGCTGAGTACCTTGATGCCATGTTGCGTCCTGCAAGTTGGATTGGACTAGCGGGTGCAAGTCTCGCCCCGGTAGGCACCGGAGCGCCGGGTAGCAGGCCCTGGTTCGTCGTCGAGAGGCGGCGGGCTGAGCGGGGTGTCAAGAGCCTCTTTGGAGGGAGCAAGTGTGTGGGCCGTAGCGTCACAATGGAGGAGCCGAGCCGCTCATGTCACGGCGAAGGCCTATGTCTGTCGAGTCCTGGTCCGGGGTCAGCTCGGCGGGTCCTTCCGGGGTATGGGGAGCGGCACGTGCGCACAGTCTGGTTCGGAACAGGAAAGACTCGTCTGCTCGGCCTGCGTGGGGCAAAGACCAAGGGTATAAGCCGATGGTGAAGTCTCTTGGAGGGCAGCGGGAGTCCGGGGGGGGTCGTAGTACCGCTGATCGGCGTGAGAGACACGTCGGGAGGGAAGGGCCCCTGCTTTGATTACGTGCGCGAAGTGGGTAAGCGCGAGGGCATGACCGAGGCATCTCGGTCCAACTACCCCGACAGGTCATCGCCTGTCGTAGCCGTCGAGGAGCCGTTGGTGGCCTCGCCGGTGAAAGTGCGAGGACTGCTATGTGCGCTATGGGCTGCGGCCAAGCAGTGTTCGGGTCGGCGTTTCCACGCCCTGTATGACCGTATCTACAGGGGTGACGTCTTGTGGGAGGCGTGGGAGCGGGTGGGTAAGAACAAGGGTGCGGCCGGGGTGGATCGTGTCACCGTGGTCGCGGTGGAGGATTACGGCGTGGACCGCATGGTGTGTGAGTTGCGTCGTGACCTTCGCGAGGGCGTGTATCGCCCGGCGCCGGCGCGTCGGGTGGAGATCGACAAACCACAGGGCGGTAAGCGGCCGTTGGGCATTCCGACGGTTCGCGACCGGGTGGTCCAGGCGGCGGCCACGATCGTGTTGGAGCCCATTTTTGAGGCGGATTTCTTGCCGTGCTCGTATGGGTTTCGGCCGAAGCGGTCGGCGACGATGGCGATGGAACGCTTGCGGACCGGGTTCATCGAGGGCTACCAGTTCGTGGTCGAGTTTGATATCGCCAATTTCTTCGGCGAGATCGATCATGACCGGTTGCTGGAAGTAGTCAGCAGGCGGGTGTCGGATCGGCGGGTGCTCAAACTGCTGCGTTTGTGGCTGCAAGCAGGGGTGATGGTCGAGGGTGTGGTCGAGCGGACGGTCGCTGGCACCCCTCAGGGCGGCGTCATTTCGCCGTTGTTGGCCAACATCTTCTTGCATGTGCTCGACACCGAGTTGTCTGCCCGTGGGGTGGGTGAGTTGGTGCGTTACGCCGATGACGGTGTGGTGTTGTGTCGTTCGGCGACGCAGGCTGAGCACGCTTTGGCGGCAGTGGGAGAAATCCTGGTGTCGTTGGGGTTGCGGTTGCATCCGGATAAAACGAAGCTTGTTGACCTCAGAGCGGGTCGGGAGGGTCTTGACTTCCTGGGTTGTCATTTCCGGGCTCGCATGTCGGGGCGGCTGTGGGAACAGCAGCGGGTGATCCGCTACTACCTGCATCGTTGGCCCTCGCAGCGGGCAATGAAACGGCTCCGGGACAAGGTCAGAGATCGGACCGGCCGAAGCCGTGTGGGGCAGGACATCCGCGAGGTGATCGCGGAGCTGAATCCGATCCTGCGGGGTTGGGGTAACTACTTTCGTACCGGCAACGCCGCCAAGAAGTTCCGCCAGATCGACTGGTACGTCACGAGGCGTTTGTTCCGCTTGATGGTTAAGAAGCGGGGCCGCAATCTCCGGGCAGGCCAGGCCGATCAGTGGACCGAGGAGTGGTTTAACGGGCACGGCCTGCACCGGCTTCGCGGCACCATCCGCTATCCGAAGGCTGCGTAACCATGTCTCGAAGATCATCGGTAAG